>Ga0182736_1000013_pt1 | contig 544120 bp, 513 predicted proteins | sample eDN5th30CKraftBY_FD_128882 | JGI IMG/M metagenome (GOLD analysis project Ga0182736, IMG submission 128882) | Enriched backyard soil microbial communities from Emeryville, California, USA - eDNA 5th pass 30_C Kraft BY (version 2) (version 2) | ecosystem: Environmental > Terrestrial > Soil >...
CGAGCGATTCATCGGCGAATAACAGGAGTTCCCCAGGCGCCCGCAAAGCCGGACAGCGTCTGCCTCCGCCGACATTCCACGTTCCACAGGACGAGCCTCAGCCAGGACCGGTGGCTCGGCGGCTCGTGTACCCGCGAAGAAAGCTGCGTTGCCGGGCCGGCTCAGACCTTCTTCAAAAACTCCGTCTTCAGCACCAGGCCCTTGACCTGCTTGGTGTTACACTCGACTTCTGCCGGATTCCCGGTGAGGCGGATACTTTTCACCGTGGTGCCACGCTTGATCGTCTCGGAGGTGCCCTTGACCTTGAGATCCTTGATCACCGTGACGGAATCTCCGTCCTTCAAAACATTGCCGTTGCTGTCGCGGACGTCGTCGTCGCTCATCGCTATCTCTGTTCCGGTGTGAAAGGCTCGGCGCCTCGATGGATGGACGCGATGTTTATCACGGCGCGCGCCCCAGGCGGGCCAATGGATGTCGACCGGGGCCGCGACATTGCGCGTCGCGGGCGCATGCAGACGATACAAATCGAGGCGTTGCCGCAGCAAAATCTTCGCCGCCTGTCGCGAGATGAGATTGACTATCGGTCTCGAAAACCCGCCATTAGGGACCGCTGTCGGCGCCGAATCGGGGAGTCCCGCGCGCCGGCTGGCTCTCGACCCGTCGCCCCGGCGGCGGTGGGGATCGCCGGCTTGGCCGGCATAGCGATACGGGGAAGGATTCACGTCAATGCGATTCATCACGATCGGACTGGCCGCTGCCGCTATGGCGGTTGGCATGGCCGGCGCCTCGGCTCAGACCATGAGCTATTCCGACGCTGGCGCTCTTCTGGCGCAGAGCTGCGGCAAGGACATCACCAAATACTGCGCCAAGGTCAATCTGGGCGACGGCGCGCTGAAGGACTGCATGCTTTCGCAGAAGTCCAAGATCAGCCCGCAGTGCCTCACGGACTATCAGACTGTCGTTGCCTCGATCACCAAGCGGAATGCGGCGCAGATGTCTGTCGCCAAGCTTTGCAAGAACGACGTTGTCCGCCATTGTCAAGGCATGGTCCCCGGTGACGCGCATTTCCTGAGCTGCCTCAACGCCGCTTCGCGCGTCGTCACTGCTGCCTGCAATCAGGCGATCGTCGATGCGGGTTGGCGCTGAGCTGCGACCGAAGGGAACAAGATCATGAAGAAGACCACGTTCGGCGGGCTTATGCTCGCCATCGCCCTGACGGGTGCCGCCGGCTCGGCGTCGGCCCAGACCGCGCTCGATTCGAACCAGATTCTGCAGAGCCTGCAGAGCGCGGCGCGCGTCGCTCCGCCTGAATTGTCGGCTGCCCTGATCCGCAATGCCGTCCAGGAGCATATCAAGAACAATCCGGGCATGCCGATCACCTGGACGCCGCTCCAGCTTCTGGACGGCCTCCCGCAGATCAATGTCCAGATCCAGTTTGCGCTGAATTCCGACATCATCCGTCCGGAATCCTATTCGACGATCGGATCGATCGCCGATGCGCTGCACCACCCGATCCTCGCCGGCTACAAGTTCGTCGTGACCGGCAACACCGACACGACCGGCGATCGCCAAAGCAATCTCGTGCTGAGCCAGAAGCGCGCGGACGCCGTGATGGCGGCGCTCGTGACGACCTATGGCGTCGATCCCGCACGCCTCGAAGCAGTCGGCCTCGGCGAGGAGAACCTGCAGGATACAAAGGATCCGAAGGATCCGTTGAACCGCCGCGTGCAGCTGATCAATATCGGCAAATATCTGCCGAAATAGTCCTGGTCCTCGCGATCAGCTTTTCGCCGCGGCCGGCTTCACCGGCCGCGGCATTTTGTTAAAGGCGATAGAACGCGACCGCATTGTCGTGCCAGAATTTGCGCTGTTCGTCGGCGCTCGTGCCCTCGAGGGCCGCATCGACGATCTCGACCCAGCGGCGATAGGTGAGCGCCAGCGTCGAGACCGGCCAATCGCCCCCGAACATCACCCGATCGAAGCCGAACGCCTCGATGGCGACCGCGACATAACGCTTCAGTTCATCTTCGGTCCATGCCTGATGGTCGGCCTCGGTAACGACGCCCGAGATCTTGCACATGACGTTCGGCAGTCTCGCCAATTCGTGCATTTCTTCCGCCCAGGGCGACATCAGGCCGGCGCGGATGCCGGGCTTGCCGATATGGTCGAGAATCAGCGGAACATCCGGCACCTGCCGGGCGAAGGCGATGGCGCTCTTCAGCTGGTAATGCATGATGCAGATGTCGAAGGAGAGATTGAATTCGTCCAGCAGCCTCACGCCCTCGATGAAGTCCGGCTTCAGGCAGAATTCGGGGTCCGGTTCCGATTGGATCAGGCGGCGAACACCGCGCAGGAGATCGAGCTCGGCGAGCGGTTCGAGCGCCTCCCGTACCGCGGCGCCGCGCTCGACCGGCGCAAAGGCGACGATGCCTTTGAGGCGAGGCTCCTCCTTCGCCAGCGAAGCCACCCATCTGGCCTCGTCGAGATATTGCGACGGGTCGGCGTCGCATTGCAGGAACACCATGGCTTCGAGAGGCAGCCCCTCTGTGGCGGCGCGGAATTCCGGCAGCTCATGGCGTCGATCGAGCGTCTCGCTGCCGTCCAGCCAGGCATAGCGCAGCCGCGCGGGGTCCCAGAGATGGACATGGGTGTCGACAAAGGGAATCGCGGGCATCAGCAGCTTTCCTCGCGCGTCGCGAACGTCCTCGATCGGCATGACGGGTGGCATGGCGACATCCATGCGGCACGGTGATTCACTTTGTTCCTCCCATGTCATCGGCTGGCGGACGCGCTTCCATGCCAACCCGCAGGGCAGGGCATCCGCATTCATCATCATTTTCGCCATAGCATGTCGCGCCAGTCGAGGCGATCATGCCGACAGCGATGGGAGAGGGGACAAGCGGCTCAAAAGGCAGCCGATCCCTTGCGCGCTGGTGTCATCTGGTTGACAAGCTCCAAGCGGCTGCCTATGGTCCGGCCGAATTTTCGAGCGGGCGCCTTGGGCGCTTGTTTCGTTCCCAGATCACCGATTGCGGATATTTGCGCCATGAAAATCAAGAACTCGCTGAAGGCGCTGCTCGGGCGCCATCGCGCCAACCGGCTCGTGCGCCGCAAGGGTCGCGTCTTCATCATCAACAAGGTCAACCCGCGCTACAAGGCGCGTCAGGGCTGATCTTCCAGCGGCGCATGGCCCGTTCACGGGCTGCTGACGCGCGCTTTATTTGACGATGCCTGCATGCCGCCTTAGCTTGGCCGGCATGCAGGCATTTTCCGTTGTGGCTCTCGCTGTCGCCCTTCCGCTTTCAGCGGTCCATGCGCATGCGGTTGAGCAGAGCATGCCACCGCCGCTCGGCGAGGTGGCGCCGCGGTCGCAGCCGCAGTCACCGCCGCCCGTCGCAACCAAGCCGCCCGTCCCCCTGCGCAAGCCACTTGCCGAGGAGACGATGGACCAGCTGTTCGCGACGCTTGCCGACCCGGCAGACGAGACGCGCGCAAAGGCGGCGGAGCAGGAGATCCAGCGCCGCTGGACGCGTTCCGGCAGTGCGACGATCGATCTCCTGATGGGCTGGGCGCAGCAGTCGCTCGCGGCGAAGGACTATGGCCGTTCGCTCGATTTTCTTGATCAGGTCGTCATGCTGAAGCCGGACTTCGCCGAAGGCTGGAATCGACGGGCGACGATCTATTATCTCCGGGACGATTACGGGAAGGCGCTCGCCGATCTTGAAAAGGTGCTGGCGCTCGAGCCGCGGCATTTCGGGGCGCTCGCCGGGATCGGCATGATCTTCCAGGATATCGATCGCAAGGCCGACGCGCTGGCCGCTTTCGAGAGGGCGCTGGCGCTCGATCCCTATCTGGATCCGGAGATCAAGAACGCGATCAAGTCGCTCGAGCCCGACGTGCACGGCAAGGAAATCTGATCGCTTCTCAGCTGCGGCCGCAACGAGGCGCGTCGTATGACGGCACCGTCGTCTCCTTGCTGACAGGTGGATCGGATCTGCACTATCCTGTTCGCACGGCTGGAGGTGGCCGGCAGCTCGCGCCCTTGAGGCATGGCGAACACCTCCGCATTTTCCCTGCGCTCATCAATCCTCGGGCGAAGGCGTCGGCAATGCGGGCACTGACGATGGCTTCGCCATGACGAGGAAATGTTGATGCGCGATCATCGTGACGCAAAGTCGATGGCGAAAGCCTTGCGGGAGGCGCTGGCTGCCCGCGCCGTGACCATCACTCACAGCGAGGCGCTGGAAATAGTCGCTGGGCAGTTTGGCCTGGCGAACTGGAACATCCTGTCGGCGGCGATCGAGGCCGACGCCAGGCCGGGCAGTGCGATCGCCTTCGAACAGGCCATCCCGATCGTGCGCATCTTCGACGTCGCGAAGGCACACGAGTTCTATCTCGGCTTTCTCGGTTTCGCGGTCGACTGGGAACATCGCTACGGCGAGAATTTCCCGCTCTATACGCAGGTTTCGCGTGGCGGGTTGCGCCTGCATCTTTCCGAGCATGCTGGGGATGCGACGCCTGGCGGCAACATGGTGGTCTATATGCGCGGAATCCGGGCCCTGCATGCCGAGCTTACCGCGAAGAACTATCGATATATGAAGCCGGGACTGGAGAGCACCGACGACCGACTGGAACTTGCGGTCATCGATCCATTCAACAACCGAATCCGCTTCATGGAACGACTCCGGGCCTAGGCTCGGGTGATCGTCATTTCCCAGCGATGGTATGAACAGGTGGCGGGCGGGAGGCCGAGGCCTCCCGCCAGATCTCAATGGCTGCTGGCGTTCGAGCCGACAAAGGCGATGCGGATCATGTTGGTCGCGCCCGGCGTGCGGAGCGGTACGCCGGCCGTGATGATGATCCGGTCATTCGGCTGCGCGAAGCCTTCATGCGCCGCGATATCGCAGGCGCGGCTCACCATGTCGTCCAGATTATAAGCGTCTTCCGAAACGACGCAGTGAAGCCCCCAGACGACCGACAGCCGTCGGGCGGTGGCCTCGATCGGCGACAGCGCGATGATCGGCGTACGCGGGCGCTCGCGCGCTGCGCGCAGGCCGGTCGAACCGGAAGCCGTGTAGCAGCAGATGGCGGCAAGGTTCAGCGTCTCGGCGATCTGCCGGGCGGCGGCCGAAATGGCGTCGGCGCCCGTTGCCTCGGGCTCGGTGCGCTGCGCGTGCATGATGTTCTTGTGATTGCTGTCGCGTTCAACCGCGGTCGCAATCTTGTCCATCGTGGCGACCGCGTCGATCGGGAAGTCACCGGCCGCCGACTCGGCCGAGAGCATGACGGCGTCGGCGCCCTCATAGACGGCTGTCGCGACGTCCGACACCTCGGCGCGGGTGGGCACCGGAGCGGTGATCATCGATTCCAGCATCTGCGTTGCGACGATCACCGGCTTGCCGGCCCGGCGGCAGGCACGCGTGATCTGCTTCTGGATGCCGGGAACCTCTTCGAGCGGCATCTCGACGCCGAGGTCACCGCGCGCCACCATCAGCGCATCCGAAATCTCGATGATCTCGGCGAGGCGCTGCACGGCCTGCGGCTTTTCAATCTTCGACATGATGCCAGCGCGGCCCGCGGCAATCTTGCGAACTTCAGCGACGTCCTCGGGACGCTGCACGAAGGAGAGCGCGATCCAGTCGACCTTCGCTTCGAGAGCGGCGTCGAGATCGGCGCGATCCTTTTCGGTCAGCGCGCCGGTGCGGATCGTCGAATCGGGAACGGAGACGCCCTTGCGGTCCGAAAGCTTGGTGCCGACCTCGACGGTGGTGAGAGCCGACCTGCCATTGGTCGAGACGACGCGGAGGCGAACCTTGCCGTCGTCGATGAGCAGACGATGACCAGGTTCGAGCGCCTCGAGAATCTCGGGATGCGGCAAGTAGACGCGACCGGTCGAGCCGGGCGTCGGATCCGAATCGAGCGTGAAGGCCTGCCCGACGGAGATCTCGACCGACTTGTTGGCGAAGGTGCCGAGGCGGAGCTTCGGGCCCTGCAGATCGGCGAGGATGCCGATCGGACGGCCTTCCTCGGCGTCGATCGCGCGGATGATCGATACGAGCTCGCGCAGCTTGTCGTGCGTCGTGTGGCTCATATTGATACGAAAGACATCGGCCCCGGCCCTGAAGAGGGCGAGGATCGTCGACTTGTCGGAAGACGCGGGCCCGAGGGTCGCGAGAATTTTGACCTTGCGCGACCGTCTCATTGCGTTTTTGCTCCTGCTTGGGCGGGTTCGTTCAATTGAATGGTCCAGTTCGTCTGTTCACCAGTGTCCACCTCGAAGAAGCCGGAACGATTAAAACCGCGCGCTACGCAGTCCTCCGTTCCTTCGATCGTGAACATCTTGTCCTTGGTGCACATCACGTATTTTCCGCTCCACTCGCCACCATGGTCGTAGTCGACCGCATAGACGTAATAGAAGCGTGACACGAGCGTGCCGCTGACGAGAGTCTCGCAGCTATTGACGGGAATGTTCCACCAGCCTTCCGTGGTCCAGGTCTTCTTGTCCTTGTAGCCGATCGAGACGCCGACGCGGTTGTTCGTCTTGTTGCAGAGCCTCAAGTCAGCCGACGCAGGAGCTATGCCAAAGCCCGGAACCATCAGGAGCAGCGCGGCGACGGGCCCTGCGGCCAGCAGTCCGGATCGAAGCTTCGCAATGGGCATCGATATGGACGCCGAACGGTTGAACCAGTTGCGAGCTTTATGGTCCCGATTTTTTTCGGCTGTCAACGCCAGAAGCGGACGTGGGCTTGCGGGGCGGGCCGAACGGGGAGTGGAAGCGAAGTCGTCGGTCATGGGTCTCGTCGGTCGTTCATCGCATCCGCGGCAGGACGAATCCCGCGCGGACGCCTCCGAGATGTTCGCAACAAAGGCGGCGGCATGATGACTTCGGCGCATTGAGCTCCCCGTGCACTCAAGATGGGCGCCGGGGCCGGGCGACATAAATGCCTGCAAGGATCAGCAGGCCGCCGATCGCCTGCGGCAGCGAGACGGCTTCGCCGAGGAACAGCCAACCGAACACGGCCGCCGCAATCGCCTCCAGGAAGATCACCAGGGCCGAGAAGGCCGCCGGCAGATGACCAAGCGCAAAGGCGAGGAGGCCCTGACCGCCGGCATGGCTGACGAAAGAGAGGCCGATGATCGCGCCGACGCCTTCGGACGAGGTCGGCAGGATGCGGGGCTCGATGGCCAGTGCGATGGCGAAGAGAATGACGCTCGTGATCAGCGTCGACAGAAAGGTGATCCGCGCCGCCGACGACGTGCGGCGTGCCACCCGCACGGGGAGGAAATAGGCACCGAAGAACACCGATGTCGCCAGGCCCGCGAGATCGCCCATGAGATGTTGCGGCGATGCGTGCCAGCTCATGCCGATCAGGAAGGCCGCTCCTGCGAGGCAGAGCGCGAGACCGCCGATGATGGTGGGCGGGACGCGCTCGCCGATGAAGAAGCCGGAGCCAAGCGCCACCCAGACCGGCGCCATCGTGGCAAGGAAGGTCGCGTTGGCGACGGTGGTGTGCAGGATGGCGAGGTGCCAGAAGATCAGGTCGCCAGAGAACAGCACGCCAGCGAGCAGGATCGGCCCGTCGAAGCGGAACAGCGCACGGAGCGGCTCGCCACGGCGCCGGGACTCGAAATAGCACCACGCGAACAGAAGCGGAAGCGCGCCGCCGACACGCCAGAAGGCGCTCGCGAACGGCCCGACTTCGGCATGGCGCACGAAGACGGGCGAGATCCCCATGGCGAGCGCGCCGAGCAACAGGGCCGGCAGCGCTATGCTCGCGGCGGGAAAGGGCGTTGTCTGGCTCAAGTCGGGATCCGAATTGCCGAGGCGCGGAATTGCTATGGCAGGCGTCCGGCCCCGTCAGTATCATCCGCCGCATGCACGACAAACCCACATTCGATCCGGCTGCAACGCGGTCCCCTCTCGCGGCTGGCACCAACATGGCGGCAGCGCCGCACGCCTTGCTTGCTGCTCAGTCGGAGGAAGCGTTCGAGGTTGTCGCAGGGGATGCGGCAGCGGGGCTGTTGCTCTTCTGCGATCATGCGTCAAACGCTGTTCCGTCCGATTATGGCGTTCTCGGTCTGCCGCCGGCCGAGTTCGAGCGACACATCGCCTATGACATCGGCGCGGCGGCGGTGACGCGGGGCCTTGCGGCGCGATTCGGTGTCCCGGCCGTGCTGTCGCGCTTTTCGCGGCTCGTGATCGATCCCAATCGCGGGCTCGATGATCCAACCCTGATCATGCGTCTTTCGGACGGCGCGGTGATCCCGGGCAATGCCAGGGTCGACTCCGAAGAACGTACGCGGCGGATCGAGCGCTTCTATTTGCCCTATGACCGGGCGATGGGGGGCGCGATCGACGCGGCGATGGCGAGCGGCCGTGTGCCGGTCATCCTGTCCGTGCACAGCTTCACGCCGATCTGGCGCGGCCGGCCGCGGCCATGGCATGCGGGCGTGCTCTGGGATGCCGATCCGCGCTTCGCGCAGCCGTTGATCGATGGTCTGGCCGCTGATCCCGCGCTGGTGATCGGCGACAACGAACCCTATCTCGGAGCCTTGAAGGGCGACACGCTCTATCGCCATGCGACGCGGCGCGGCATCGCTCATGCGCTGATCGAGGTCCGCCAGGATCTTATCGCGGATGCTGCCGGGGTCGCTGAATGGGTCGAGCGGATCGGCGCTGTGCTGGAGGCGATGGATCTGGGCGCGGCACCTCATGGTGCCGTGATGCACGGGTCGCTGACCGGGCCGGTCGAGCCGCTGGGATTATGAGGACGTGATGACCGATATCGACGACGCGACGCGCACCGAGCTTGAGGCGGCAGCGTTCCGACGACTGCTGGCGCATCTTTCGAGCCGGCCCGATGTGCAGAATATCGACCTGATGAATCTCGCCGGCTTCTGTCGCAACTGCCTCGCCAACTGGTATCGCGATGCGGCGGATGCGAAGGGCCTCGCGCTCTCGAAGGAAGACGCGCGCGAGGTGGTCTACGGCATGCCTTATGACGAGTGGCGCGCGCGCCACCAGGGCGGCGCCAGCGCTGAAGCGCTCGCGGCCTTTGCCGAAAATCGCCCCAAGGACTGAGCAAAAGCAGTGGAGAGCTGCGGCGCTGCGGCGCTGCTGGCGCTTGACCCGCCTGCAGGAAGCGGGCACTCAGCCCGCTTGAGAAAGAATACGAGGAGTTCCGTCATGTCGAACGAAGACGTCCAGGGCGTCGCCGCCGCACAGCTCCGCTCCATCGTCGAGCGGATCGAGCGGCTCGAGGAAGAGAAGAAGGCGATCGCGGACGACATCAAGGACGTCTATGGCGAGGCCAAGGGTAACGGCTACGACACGAAGGTGCTGCGCACGATCATCCGCCTGCGCAAGCAGGATGCGAGCGAGCGCGAGGAGCAGGACGCCATCCTCGATCTCTACAAGCAGGCGCTCGGCATGGTTTGAGCGCGGACGCCGGGCCTTCAGGTCCGCGCTGCGCGAGGGTTATCCCCGCAATTGGAATGCATGAGGCCCGGGCATGTCCCGGGCCTCATGCTTTTCAGGTGCCGACATCACCGTGTTTGGACACCGTCGAACGAAAAAGGACGCCGTGTTGCCACGGCGTCCTTTTTCGTGATCGTTGCAGCCGGCGTCAGCGCTTGAGCGAGACGGTCTGCTTGTAATCATTCGAGGCGAAAACCAGCGTGCCGACCGGGCGGACCATCGGTCCCGAGAAGCGATCGGTGCGGAGGCCTTCATAGGCGATACGTCCGAAACCAAGCTGGATCGAGCGCTGCGGAGCCGTGAACAGGGCGGGCTGCCCGAACGGATGCGGCATCTCCATCTCGGCATAGGCCTTCTGGCGGGTCGAGCCAGGACGGGTCACCAGCTCGATCGTACCGGCGTCGTAGCCGACAGCGGTGAAGCGGGCGAGCGGATCCTGCCAGTCGTCATTGCTTTCGACATTGGCGGCCGTCACGTCAGGCGCCGCAGCACGGCCGGCGACGAGCGCGCCGGTGCGGGCGTCAATGCGCGGCGCGCCTTCGTCGGCGGCGGAGGCATACGCGAGCACAGGCGCTGTGCCCATCGCGTTGCCCTTGCCGACCGCCTCGGCAATCGCCTCGGCAGCAGTCGCAGGCTGATGGGCGGCAGGCGCCACTGCCATCGCGACCTGTTCGGGGGCTGCCGGCGCGTTGAGGGCGGCGAGCTGCGCTGCGACGGCATGGCCGGACACGGCGCCGCTCGACGCCGCGCTGGCGAGCGTTACAGCCGGACGAGCAACCGGCGAGGTGCGCGGCACGGGCAAGGCTTCCGAAGCGTCGGCCACCACGGCAATCGGCTCGTCAGTCGGAGCCTGATGTTCGACCGGCGAGGGACGCGGAACCGGAGCCATCGCGACCTCGGTTTCCGTTGCGGCGGCATCAGCCTCCGCAACGATCGTCGGCTCGGCGGCCGCAGCAGCCTGCGGGATCGGCGAGGGACGCGGAACCGGCGCCATCGCAACGAGCATCGGCGCGGCGTCGCTGTCGGGCGCTGCTTCCGGCGCAGTCTTCGGCGCATCCTTGGCCGTCGTCACCGGAGCGTCGCTGTCGTCATCGCCAGCGGCCGGAGCGGCCTTGCCGGACGCCTTCACATTGACCGTGCTTTCGGCGTTGTCTTCTTCCTCGTCGGCACCGCCGCCGAAGATGCGCTGCAGGAACGACTTACCGCCGCCACCACCAGACGCGCTGGCCATGACGATCGCGTCGCCGCCATTCGCCTTGCGGGCATTATAGGCAGCAAGCGCCTCGGCATAACCGGGCAGCGGCTTGCCGTCGGAGGGGATGTGCAGCGTCTTGCCATCCGGGAAGATGCGGACGAGCTGCTCGCGCGTCATCTTCGGCCAGTGACGAACGCTGCCGGTGTCCATATGGACGAAAGGCGAGCCCGACGTCGGATAGAAGCCGACGCCGCCGATCTGCATCTTGAGGCCGATCGCGCGGAGCTTGGGCAGCGCCACGTCGGGAATGTAGAAGTCCATCGCCTTGCCGAGCATATGCTGGCTGTGCTTGGCGACGCCGCGCGAGCGGGAGCGGAGCATGCCATTGGTCTCAGGCGACCGGTAGCCGCAGACGACCTTGATCGGCACGCGCGATCCGCTCTGCTGATAGACCTGCCAGATGAGGTCGAACAGATGCGGATCCATATTGGTGGGCTGGTTCTTGCGCCAGTCGCGCAGCACCCAGTTGAGGCGCTTGAGGCCTTCCGGGTCGTAGCGTCCGTTGCGCTTGAAGACGATCGTGCCGCCTTCATTGGTGTGGACATTGACGAGGGTCAGGGCCCTGTCGCCCGCGGCCGCGTCGGCTTCTCCGATACGGGCGGTCACCAGCATGGTGCCGGCGACGAGCGCCGAAGCCGTCGCTACACGAACAGTGGAAGCCACTCGCTTCCGCCATCCGCCGTTGCGCTGAGACTGATTCATGTGCCTAGTCAACCTGCTTCTGCGTCCACGGCCCGTTCGGGCGCCCCCGTCAAGGGCAGAATGCTTGAATAGAGTTAACCAGCATTTACCGTGATCGTCATTCTCTGGCCCTCAGTATCCGCACACAGTATGAGCGAACAATACTGGCGCACCATCCGGGCCAAGTGTGGCGACAACGGGGCAACACAAAGGCCGCGCATGGAAGCTCCATACGCGGTTTCGCATGTTCGGATGAGAATGTCGACCGTCTAGTCGGCGCTAAAGGCCGAGCGCGCGCTCCACGCGGGCGTTGTAACCATAGATGTCGGGCCGCGTCTGTAGCTTCCCTGCATCATCGACGAACGCCGTGAAATAGGTGATGTGAATGGGGATTTTCTTCGGCAGTTTGACCCAGCTCTCGCGCCCGCCGATCATTTTGCGCAGGCGCTGCTTGGTCCAGCCGCCTTCATAGGCGAGCAGCACGTCGGCGAAATCGAGCGGGTTCTGGACGCGCACGCAGCCATGGCTGAAGGCGCGCGAATCACGCTGGAACAGGCTCTTCGAGGGCGTGTCGTGCAGATAGACCGAATGCTCGTTCGGGAAGAGAAACTTGATCGAGCCGAGGGCATTGTCGTCGCCCGGAACCTGGCGGATCTGGATATTGCGCGCGCTCGCCGTGCTCCAGTCGATCGAGGAGGGGCTGACCGGGACAACCTTGCCGCCGACGCGCGCCAGGACCTGGTAGCCGTTGCGGGAGAGATAGGACGGGTCCCGGCGGACGTTCGGCAGCATCTCCTTCATGGTGATGGAGGCCGGTACGTTCCAGCTCGGATTGACGACGATCGATTCCATCTCGTCCGAGAAGATCGGCGTCTGATTGGTTGTCTTGCCGGTGACGACGCGCGTCTCGTGCACGACCTTGCCGTCGTCGACGACCCGGACTTCGAACTCGGGAACATTGACCGCGACATGGAAGGCGCCGAGATCGCGCGGCAGCCAGCGCCAGCGCTCCATATTGGCGATGATCTCGGCGGTGTTGTTCTTGCCGACGCCATTCAGGAACGCGATCGTATTGCCGCCGGCGGCGCCATCCGCCTTGAGGCCGCTCGACGCCTGAAAGCGCGCGACGGCCTCGGCCAGTGCGTTGTCGTAGAGATCGGGATTGTCGGTGGCAGGCGCGAGGCCGAGCCGGGCGCGCAGCAGCGGCACACGCGGATCGCTGACGCCGAGCTTCAGCAGCTTGCCTTCGGCAATCGGAGCCGGGGCATCGGCGGGAGCCTGTTGCCGAGCCTCGGCGAGGGCCGCCTTCAAGGCGCGATAGGCTTCATGCGGAGGATTGTAGCCGTCGACCGCCGCCGCTGCATCGGGCGCGGACGAGACACTGGCAAGGATCGCGACCGGATCGGGCAAGAGCGGCTTGATGGTGATCAGCTTGCCGACGGAGGCGGGATCGAGCCGGCCGGCATAAGCCTGGCGCGCATAGGTCAAGAGGGCCCGGTCGAGCGTAATTTCGACGGCAGCGGCAAGATCGGGCCCGAGCGGCGCTGTGCTGCCGAGGGTCTTTGCCGGCAGGCTGTAGGCGGCGGGATCGAGGCCGTCGTCGGCGGCGAGCGCGATCCGCGCCATGACCGCCTGCGCAGCCGGCGTCAGACGCCCGTCCTTCACCCAGACCGGCTTGTAGTCGCGTTCCGAATAGAACTCGGCCATCGCGGCGCGATCGCGTTTCTCGAGAAACGTTTCCTTCGCCGGCGCAATGGCGATTGCGGCCTTCAAGGCGATGGCGGCCGGATCGCTCGCGACATCGGCGACCGTCAGGCTGGCGACGCTGCCGGCGCGCTCGCGAAACGTCTTGCCTTCCGGCAAATAGGCGCTGGCCGTCCCCGCTGTCAGCGCGAGGAGCACCGTGCCCGCCAACAATGCCGTCAATCGCTTCTCGATCATGGCCGTTTCCTTGCCGAACTCCTGACAGACGACGCGCAAGCAGGCCTGTCGTTCCCGCCCAGCTTCCGTTTCCGGGCCGGCATATCCTTCAACGCCTGTTCGGGCGAAGGCGCTGCGATCTTCGTCACTCTGCCGCAAGTTCCTCTTCCCCCTCGGCAATGCCGAGTTCCTTGAGCTTGCGATAGAGGGTCGAGCGCCCGATTCCGAGTTTCCGGGCGACCGTTGCCATGCGGCCACGGTAATGGTCGATGGCGAGGCGGATCGTGTCCGCCTCGATGGCGTCGATCGTGCGAATATCGCCGTCCGCGCCAAAGATCGCGACGGGCGTGTCGGCGGTGAAGCTGCTCGCTGGCGCCGTGTCGGCCGCAGGTTCAGGATCGCTCGGCGCCGGTGACGGCGGGCTTCGCTGGGGATCGATCTGCGGGAACTCGCCGGCCGTGAGTGTCGGCCCGTCGGCGAGCACCACCGCGCGAAACATCGCGTTTTCAAGCTGGCGGATGTTCCCCGGCCAGGCGCCGCGCGCGAGCAAGTCGAGTGCGTCGGGCGCAATCGCCTGCAGGCGCGGCTTCTTCTCCTCGGCTGCAAAACGGGCGAGGAAATGCCGTGCAAGTTCCGGAATGTCCTCGCGCCGCTCGCGCAGTGGCGGTACGCGGATCGGGAAGACGTTCAGGCGATAATAGAGATCCTCGCGGAACCGGCCTTCCTTCACGAGGGCGATCAAGTCGCGATTGGTGGCCGAGATCAGGCGGAAGTCGACCCGCACCGGACGCTTGCCTCCCACGGGATCGACCTCACCCTCCTGCAACGCGCGCAGCAGCTTGACCTGCGCGTCGAGCGGCAGTTCGCCGACTTCGTCGAGGAACAGCGTGCCGCCATGGGCTTCCTGGAATTTTCCGGCGTGTTTCTCTGTCGCGCCGGTAAAGGCGCCGCGCTCATGGCCGAACAGGATCGATTCGACCAGATTGGCGGGGAGGGCACCGCAATTGACGGTCACGAAAGGCTTGGCGCGGCGCTCGCCCGAGCCCTGGATGGCGCGCGCGATCAACTCCTTGCCGACGCCGCTCTCGCCCTCGATGAGGATCGGGATCGACGAGCCGGCCGCGCGGCGCGCCAGCGCGATGACACGGTCCATGGCCGGGCTCGCCGTCACGATATCGCGGAAGCCGAGCGTGCCGGACGCCTGGCGCCTGACGCGGGCGAGTTCGCTTTCGAGGGTGCCGAGGCGCAAGGCATTGGCGATCGAGACTTCGATCCGCTCCGGCGACATCGGCTTGACGACGAAATCCGTCGCGCCGGCGCGCATGGCACCGACGACCGTATCGATGCCGCCATGCGCCGTCTGTACGATCACCGGCAGGTTGCGTCCGAGCGCTGGCAGGCGCTCCAGCACGCCCATGCCGTCGAGTTCGGGCATGACGAGATCGAGAATCATCAGCTGGAAGCGGTCGCCGTCCGGGCCGGCAAGCTGGTCGAGCGCCGCGCGGCCGTTGTCGGCGGTGACGACGTCATGGCCGAGCCGGCTCGCGGCTGCTTCGAGCAGCCGGCGTTGCACGGGATCGTCGTCGACGATCAGGATTCTCGCGGACATGAGGTCTGCATCGCTCCCGGCATCCGGGGAGGCGGCGTGCACCGCCGCGCCCCCATGCCAAGCGCGCATGATCGCGGCGCTTCCTTAACGCGGGCCTTACGTCCACCTTACGATCACGTCATTACCAATGTGTCATGGAGTGAAGTGTTGATCGAACGCGGCCCGTGACCCTATCTACGCAGTCACCATCCTCGACATCTGGACATCACCCTATGCGCCCGACTGCCAAGCCAGCCTTCGCCCCCGCCGGCGCCGCAACCGCGACGACGAGCGAGATCGGGCATCTGCCGGAATGGAATCTCACCGATCTCTATCCCGGCACGCACTCGCCTGCGATCGAGGCCGATCTCGCCCGCGCCAGCCGCGATTCGGCTGAGTTCGAGGCGAAGTGGAAGGGAACGCTGGATGTCCTAGCGCGCGAGGGGGGCCTGGTCGAGGCGATCCGCGCCTATGAGGCGCTGGATGAATTGCTGGGGCGGCTCGTTTCCTATGCCGGCCTCGTCTATTCCGGCGACACCACCGATCCGGCTGGCGCCAAATTCTATGGCGATGTCCAGCAGAAGGTGACCGATGCCGGCACGCATGTGCTGTTCTTCACTCTCGAACTGAACCGCATCGAAGACACCGTCATGGAAGCGGCGATGGCGGCCGATCCGGCGCTGGCGCGTTACCGCCCGTGGATCGAGGATGTCCGCAAGGAGAAGCCGTATCAGCTCGAGGATCGGGTCGAGCAGCTCTTCCATGAGAAGTCGGTAACCGGGCGCGGTGCTTGGAACCGGGTCTTCGACGAGACGATGGCCTCGCTGCGCTTTGACGTGAGCGGCGAAATCCTGACGCTCGAGCCGACGCTCAACCTGATGCAGGACGCAGACGAGGCAAAGCGCAAGGCCGCCGCCGAGGCGCTCGCGGCAACCTTCTCCGAGAATATCCGCCTCTTTACCCTGGTGACGAACACCCTCGCCAAGGACAAGGAAATCTCCGATCGCTGGCGCGGCTTCGGGGATGTCGCCGAATCCCGTCATCTCGCCAACCGGGTCGAGCCCGAAGTGGTCGATGCGCTGGTTGCCGCCGTCCGTGCCGCCTATCCGCGCCTCTCACATCGCTACTATGCGCTGAAGGCGAAATGGTTCGGCAAGGAGCGGCTCGATCATTGGGACCGCAACGCGCCGTTGCCGAAGGTTGCGAGCCGCACGATTCCCTGGACGGAAGCGCGCGACACCGTGCTCTCGGCCTATCGCCGGTTTTCACCCGAGATGGCGACGATCGCCGAGCAGTTCTTCGACAAGGGCTGGATCGATGCGCCGGTTCGTCCGGGCAAGTCGCCCGGCGCCTTCGCCCATCCGACCGTGCCCTCGGCGCATCCCTATGTGCTGCTCAACTATCAGGGCAAGACGCGTGACGTGATGACGCTTGCGCATGAGCTCGGCCATGGCGTGCACCAGGTGCTGGCCGCGCCGCAGGGCGCGCTGATGGCGCCGACGCCGCTGACGCTGGCGGAGACGGCGAGCGTGTTCGGCGAGATGCTGACCTTCCGCGCATTGCTCGAGGCGACAACGGACGGCGTGCAGCGCAAGGCGATGCTGGCGTCCAAGGTCGAGGACATGATCAATACGGTCGTGCGCCAGATCGCGTTCTATTCCTTCGAGCGCAAGGTCCATACGGAGCGTCGCGAGGGCGAACTCACGGCCGACCGGATCAACGGCATCTGGATGGAAGTGCAGCGCGAAAGCCTCGGCGACGCGATCCGCCTCGGACCGGGCTATGAAGTGTTCTGGACCTATATCCCGCACTTCATCCACTCACCGTTCTATGTCTATGCCTATGCCTTCGGTGACTGCCTGGTGAATTCGCTCTATGCCGTCTATCGTGAGGCGGAGAGCGGCTTTCAGGCGCGCTATTTTGACCTTCTGAAGGCCGGCGGCACCAAGCACCATTCCGAACTGCTCGCCCCATTCGGCCTCGACGCCCGCGATCCGGAATTCTGGCAGAAGGGCCTCTCGGTGCTCGAAGGCTTCATCGCCGAGCTGGAAGCGATGGAGGGGTGAAGAAGCCGTCAGGCGCCGCCAGGAGCGTCCGCGACCGCATGCCGGTAGCGGCCGTCTGACGCGGCATCTTCGAGCCATCCGCCCCTTGCAGCGCGGGCGGGCGGCTGCATCTTAAGGGCTCGTCCTCGAACGGGTGCCGTGCTCCATGTCCGATTCCGAACGTAACCGCCTCTCTGGCCGCCTGTCGCGCTATGCCCGGGTCGGGGTCAATGTCGGCGGGGTCGCGGCCAAGGTCGCCGGCGCGCGGCTGTTCGGAACCAGCCTCGACAAGGGCAAGAATGCCGGGGAACTGGCGGCAGCGCTCGGCGGCCTCAAGGGCCCGCTGATGAAGGTCGGCCAGATTCTGTCGACTGTGCCGGATCTTGTGCCGCCCGAATATGCGGCCGAGTTATCGCAGCTTCAGTCCAACGCGCCGCCGATGGGCTGGCCGTTCGTGCGGCGGCGCATGCAGGCCGAACTCGGCCCGGACTGGGAGAAGCGCTTTGCCTCCTTCGATCGCCAGCCGGCGGCGGCGGCTTCGCTCGGTCAGGTTCACCGCGCGGTCGGCAAGGACGGCCGCGCGCTGGCGGTGAAGCTGCAATATCCGGACATGCAGTCGGCGGTCGAAGCCGATCTGACGCAGCTCAAGATGCTGTTCTCTGTTTATCGGCGCATCGATGCCTCGATCGATACCAGCCAGATTCTCGAGGAAATCAGTGCCCGCATTCGCGAGGAATTGGATTACGGCCGCGAGGCGCGCCACGCGCTGCTCTACAAGATCATGCTCGACGGCCAGGAGCTGGTCCGCGTGCCGGAGGTGGAGCCGCGGCTGTCGACGCAGCGTCTGTTGTCGCTGACCTGGCTCGAGGGCGGACGGCTACTCGATTTCCGCGACCGTTCGCTCGAGGAGCGCAACCGGATTGCGGCGGCGATGTTCGCGGCTTGGTGGTCGCCCTTCGCCCATTACGGCGTCATTCATGGCGATCCGCATCTCGGCAACTACACGGTGTTCGAGGAGGATGGGGTCGCACGCGGCATCAACCTGCTCGATTATGGCTGCATCCGCATCTTCCCGCCGGCCTTTGTCGACGGGGTCGTCAATCTCTTCCATGGTCTCCTTGAAGAGGATCGGGCGCGCGTCGTTGCGGCCTATGAAAGCTGGGGCTTCGTCGGCCTTTCGAATGAGCTGATCGATGCGCTCAATATCTGGGCGCGCTTCATTTATGCGCCGCTGCTCGATGATCGTGTCCGGACCATCGCAGACGGCGTCGCCCCGGCCGAATATGGCCGCCGCGAAGCCTTCCGCGTGCATCAGGTGTTGAAGGAGAAAGGTCCCGTGACCGTACCGCGCGAATTCGTGTTCATGGATCGCGCGGCGATCGGACTTGGCGCCGTGTTCCTGCATCTCCGCGCCGAACTGAACTTCCATCGCCTGTTCATGGCGACGCTGGAAGGGTTTGACGCGCGACTTCTCGGCCATCGCCAGCAGGCGGCGCTCGGCGGCGTCGGTCTCGCGTGATATCGGCGCTTGTCTATGGGGCGGCGGCCCTTGCCGAGATTGCTGGCTGTTTCGCGTTCTGGAGCGTCTTCCGCGCCAAGGCGCCGCTCGCCTGGCTGTTGCCGGGCCTCGGCGCGCTCGTCCTCTTCGCCTTCCTGCTGACATTGACGCCAGCCGCGAGCGCTGGGCGGACATTCGCCGTCTATGGCGGGGTCTATATCGCGGCGTCGCTCGCCTGGCTCTGGGCTGTCGAGGGCATCCGGCCCGATCGCTTCGACATGCTCGGCGGGGCGATCGCGCTTGTCGGTGCCGCGGTGATCCTTTGGGGACCCCGCGCGGGCTGAGCGCGTCAGCTTGGCGGATTGCGAGGCGGTATCTTCTGCGATATAGCCCCGGGCAGCCTGAGTTCAGTCGAGGAGCGCGATCCGATGGCCGAAACCCCCATGGACTATGCGGAACATGACCGCACCTATCACTTCTTCGTCGGGCTGACGAAATACGGCACGATCGCCGTCGTGGTCATCCTGATCCTGATGGCGCTGTTCCTGCTCTGAGAGCGCGCTGCCGCGCCGGTGCGGCGTTGGCCGGCCGGCATCCGGAAGGGACGGTTGCCGTCCTTTTCCATCATCGAGGACCACTCATGAAAATCGGTGTACCGGCCGAGATCGACGGCGGGGAGTCGCGCGTCGCGGCGACGCCCGAGACGATCAAGAAGTTCATCGCGTTTGGCGCCACGGTTGCCGTGGAGAGCGGCGCGGGCCTCGCCTCCCGCATCACCGATGCCGATTATGAAGCGGCGGGTGCGACGATCGCGCCGGACGCGGCCGCTGCCGTCGCCGATGCCGATGTGGTGCTGAAGGTTCGCCGTCCGGTCGAGGCCGAGCTGCCGGCCTACAAGCACGGCGCGCTGGTCATCGCCACCATGGATCCCTACGGCCATGAGGATGCGGTGAACGCCATGGGCGCTGCCGGCATCACCGCCATCGCCATGGAATTCATGCCGCGCATCACCCGCGCGCAGGTCATGGATGTGCTGTCGAGCCAGGCCAATCTGGCCGGCTATCAGGCCGTGATCGATGCCGCCTCGGCTTATGACCGTGCGATGCCGATGATGATGACCGCAGCCGGTACCGTGCCGGCGGCCCGAGTCTTCGTGATGGGCGCCGGCGTTGCCGGCCTGCAGGCGATCGCAACCGCCCGGCGCCTCGGCGCTGTGGTCACGGCGACCGATGTGCGCCCGGCCGCCAAAGAGCAGGTCGAGAGTCTCGGCGCGAAGTTCGTCGCGGTCGAGGACGAGGAGTTCAAGCAGGCCGAAACGGCCGCCGGCTACGCGAAACCGATGTCGGCCGAATACCAGGCCAAGCAGGCGGCGCTCGTCGCCGAGCATATCAAGAAGCAGGACATCGTCATCACGACGGCCCTGATCCCGGGACGCGCCGCGCCGCGCCTCGTCACGGCGGCGATGGTGGCGTCGATGCGGCCGGGTGCCGTCCTGGTCGATCTCGCGGTCGAGCGCGGCGGCAATGTCGAGGGCAGCAAGCCCGGCGATATCGTCGATCTCGATGGCCGCCGCATCGTCGGCTACCTGAACGTTGCGGGCCGCATCCCGGCCACCGCATCCCAGCTCTACGCGAAGAACCTCGCCGCCTTCCTGGAAACGCTGGTCGACAAGGCCAGCAAGGCGCTTGTCGTCAACTGGGATGATGAACTCGTCAGGGCGACGGTGCTGACCCGCGACGGCGCGGTGGTGCATCCCGCCTTCAAGCCGAAGACCGTCACTGCGGACGAAGGGAGCCTCTGATGGCCAATCTGACGCCGGAACAGGCGGCTGCCGTCGCCCAGCAGGCCGCCGATGCCGCGACGGCCGCGGCCGAGGCCGCGCAGCAGGCCGCCCGTGCCGCCCATCAATATGCAGCCCAGGCCGGCGTGCCGGGCGATGGCGGCCTCGCCGATGCGACCAGCCTTGCCCTGCATGCGGCGACCGGTGGGGTCATCGATCCCTTCGTCTTTCGCCTCTCGATCTTCGTGCTGGCGATCTTCGTCGGCTACTATGTCGTCTGGCAGGTGACGCCGGCGCTGCATACGCCGCTGATGTCGGTCACCAACGCCATTTCCTCGGTCATCGTTGTCGGCGCGCTGCTTGCTGTCGGCGTCGACGCCGTCGGCAATACGGCCGGCCACGGCCTCGCCCAGGGCTTTGGCTTCGTCGGGCTGATCCTCGCCAGCGTCAACATCTTCGGCGCCTTCCTCGTCACCAGCCGCATGCTGGCGATGTACAAGAAAAAGACGAAGTGAGGATCGCGCGATGACAACCGCCAACATCACGGCCGTCCTCTATCTGGTCTCCGGCGTCCTGTTCATCATGGCGCTCAGAGGGCTTTCGAGCCCCGCAACGTCGCGCCAGGGCAATCTCTACGGCATGGTCGGCATGGCGATCGCCATCCTGACCACGCTCGTGCTCGCCGCGCCATCGAGCCCAACCGCCTGGGCGCTGATCATTCTTGGGCTCGGCATCGGCGGCGGCATCGGCGCGGTCATTGCCCGCCGCATCGCCATGACCGCGATGCCGCAGCTGGTCGCCGCTTTCCACTCGCTGGTCGGGCTCTCCGCCGTCATGGTCGCCGCCGCGGCGCTCTATGCGCCGGCCGCCTTCGGCATCGGCGAGGTTGGCGACATCCATCGACAGGCGCTGTTCGAGATGAGCCTTGGCGTCGCGATCGGCGCGCTGACATTCACCGGCTCGGTAATCGCTTTCCTGAAGCTCAACGGCAACATGTCGGGCAAGCCGATCATCCTGCCGATGCGGCATCTGATCAATCTCGCGCTCGCGGTCCTGCTCGTCGTGCTGATCATCGCGCTGGTGACAAGTGGCAATCCGGCGCTGTTCTGGCTGATCGTCCTCGTCAGTCTCGTGCTTGGCGGCTTGATCATCGTGCCGATCGGCGGCGCCGACATGCCGGTTGTCGTCTCGATGCTGAATTCCTATTCGGGCTGGGCGGCGGCGGGCATCGGCTTCACGCTCGGCAATACGGCCCTGATCGTGACCGGCGCGCTGGTCGGTTCCTCCGGCGCGATCCTGTCCTACATCATGTGCAAGGCGATGAACCGCTCGTTCATCTCCGTCATCCTTGGCGGCTTCGGCGGCGAGCAGGCGGCAGCTGCCAGCGGCGCGGTCGAGCAACGTCCTGTCAAGCAGGGCTCGGCCGAGGATGCGGCCTTCATCATGAAGAACGCCTCGAAGGTCATCATCGTACCGGGCTATGGCATGGCGGTGGCACAGGCGCAGCATGCGCTCCGCGAAATGGCCGACAAGCTCAAGCATGCCGGCGTCGAGGTGAAATACGCCATCCATCCGGTCGCCGGCCGCATGCCGGGCCACATGAACGTGCTGCTCGCCGAAGCCAATGTTCCCTATGACGAAGTGTTCGAGCTCGAGGATATCAACTCGGAATTCGCGCAGGCCGACGTCGCTTTCGTTATCGGCGCCAATGACGTGACCAACCCAGCCGCGAAGACGGACAAGACATCCCCGATCTACGGCATGCCGATCCTCGACGTCGAAAAGGCCGGCACCGTGCTCTTCATCAAGCGCGGCATGGGCTCGGGCTATGCCGGCGTCGAAAACGAATTGTTCTTCAAAGACAATACGATGATGCTGTTCGCCGACGCGAAGAAGATGGTCGAGAGCATCGTCAAGGCGCTCGACTAGACAAGGGCCGCCCATGCGTTTCAGACGGCCACTCAGACGGCCACCTTCGGGTGGCCGTTTTGTTTCGGCATCTTGCGAAATTTGCCGGCGGAGTGCCTATGACAGGCTCGATGGACGGGTGATCCGACGATGGCGTCCTTTCAATTGAGGCAACTCGCGGCGGCGGATGCCGAAGCGTTTCGAGAACTCCGCCTCGCCGGGCTCGTCAATGCGCCGACGGCCTTCGGCGCCAGCCCGGCCCAGGAGGCGGCGGTTCCGATCGATGCGTTGCGCGCCCGGCTCGACGCTGCACCCAATGCCGTCTTCGGTGCGTTTGTCGAAGGCCGGCTGGTCGGCGTCGCCGGCTTTTTTCAGCACGAGGGCGACAAGCACCGTCATCGCGGCGTGCTTTGGGGGGTCTATGTCGACCCGGCCTCAAGGGGAGGGGGCATTGCGCGGCGCCTCGTCGAGGCGGTGATCGACCACGCAAGCCGCCACGTGCTGATCCTCGAAGCTGCGGTTTCCGTCGGCAACGAACGTGCTGGATCGCTATACCGCGCGCTTGGCTTCGAGACCTATGGCCATCACGTGGCCGCCCTCATGGTCGAGGGCGAACTCATCGACGAGCTATTGCTTCGCCTCGATTTCCGATGATGGCGCGCTGGCGGCTCGCCAAATCGTGCGACCGTCATGCCGGCCTGAAAGCGCCGACACGACGGGACGCTCGAAAGCGCGTCTCAGGTACCGCTCGGGGCCGTGCGGCGCATGCCGTCGCGGGCCGGCGCGTAATTCGGGTTGATGATCTGCGCGCGGGCGAACGCGTCATGGGCCTTTTGCGGCTCGCCGAGCTTTTCGAGCGCCAGGCCCTCATAGGTCCAGCCGAGATAGGATTGCTTGTCCTTGCGGACCGCGAGGTTGAAATCGTCCAGCGCCGCCTTGTAGTCGCCGGTGGCGAGATAGGAGAGTCCCCGGCTCAGATAGGGATCGACCGAGTTCGGCGCGTAGGTCGTTGCCGCTGTCAGGTCCTGGATCGCGTCGTCGTGGCGGTTCTGGCTCTGGTAGATCAGCGCACGGTTGTAATAGCCCTTGGGGTCGTTCGGCTCGAGCTGAATGGCCCGCGTCAGATCGGCGAGGGCGAGATCGATCTGTCCCTGCGAGCGGTACAGATTGGCGCGGCCGACATAGGCGTCGCTGTAGTTCGGATTGAGCTGGATGGCCGTGTTGTAGTCGGCCAGCGCCTTCTGGTCCTGCTTCAGGCGCCGCTCGACGAGGGCGCGATTCGAATAGGCCTGGTAGAAATTCGGGTTGAGCCGGATCGCCTGGTTGAAGTCGGCGAGCGCATCGTCATAGCGGCCGGCGCGGCCATAGGCCGTGCCTCGCACATTATAGCTGGAGGCATCGTTCGGGCTCTGGCTCACCACCGCGCTCAGCGAGGCAATGTTGGCCGGGGACGCGATCGCGGGGTCGATGCCGGCTTCAGGGCCGGGCAGGCCCGACTGGCAGCCCGCCAACGCAATGGCGACGAGCGAGCCGGCGAGAAAATAACCCGCAGTCTTCGATCCGGCTTGTGGGCGCAGCAGCAGCATCGAGACGTTCATGGGGCGGCTCCTCAATAGGTGGGTTCAGGCGCCAGGACAAAGACGTGCAAGGGCAACGAACACCGCGCCTGCGGGCTCGTTACCCTTATGATGTCAAAGGAAGGGCGAAAGGATGGCACCGACCGGGGTCGGCGGCCGATCTCAGTGCTTGTTCGCCTTCGGAGCGGCAACGATGCCAAGCTCGCGCTGTGCCTTCTTGCGCGCCAGCTTGCGGGCGCGGCGAACGGCCTCCGCCTTCTCGCGGGCGCGCTTCACCGACGGCTTCTCGTAGAAGTCACGGAGCTTCATCTCGCGGAAGATGCCTTCGCGCTGCATCTTCTTCTTGAGAACCTTGAGCGCCTGGTCGACGTTGTTGTCGCGAACGAGTATCTGCACGCGGTTGCGTCCTGTTTTGATCCGATCGGTCGGGTTCGCGGGAGCTTCAGGCGCGCTTGTCTAGCAAGTCTGCGGCTTTTTTCCCGAATTCGGCGCTCTCATAGCAGAAGCCATAAAGGGCGTCAAAGCATCTCACGGCCGAAAAGCGCGGATTTTCGGTGTTTTTGAGCCGCCTCAGCCGCTATGTGTCGTTCCTGACGCAGGATATCGATAAGGGGAATGACGACGTGAAGCTCGAGAACAAACTGGCCATCGTCACCGGCGGCGCCAAGGGGATCGGCTTCGCCATCGCCGAGCGCTTTCTCCAGGAGGGCGCGCGGGTCGTCATCGCGGATATCAACGAAGACGCGGGATCAATCGCGATCGAGCGTCTCGGTGCGAATGGCGCCTGTCGCTTCGTGCGCTGCGACGTCGGTGATCGTGACGACGTTGCCAATCTCGTGGCGGCGGCGATCACCTTCGGGGGCGAGATCGATATCCTCGTCAACAATGCCGGCATTGTCGCGGGCGGGGATTTCCTCGACGTCGCCGAGGAGGACTTCGACCGCGTGCTGCGCGTCAACCTGAAAGGCGCGTTTCTCTGTGGTCAGGCCGTGGCACGGCACATGGCAGCCCGGGTGGACGCCGGCGGCCCCGCCGGCGCGATCGTCAACATGACATCGGTCAATGCGGTGTTCGGGCTGCCGAACCAGGTGCCCTATACGGCATCGAAAGGCGGCCTCATGCAGCTGACCCGCGCCATGGCCGTCTCGCTGGCCCCGCGCGGCATCCGCGTCAACGCGATCGGCCCCGGCTCGATCGCGACCGATATCCTCGCCAGCGTCAACAGCGATCCTGAGGCGAAGCGCCGGCTGTTGTCTCGCACGCCGCTCGGCCGGATCGGCGAGCCGTCGGAAATCGCTGCGATCGCCGCCTTCCTGGCTTCAGATGATGCCAGCTATATCACCGGCGAGACGATCTACGCCGATGGCGGCCGTCTCGCGCTTAACTATACCGTCGCCGTCAAGGACTGACGGCGACGCTCATTCGCTTTCAGAGGTCCTCGTCGTCCTCGACCGGGCCCTTCAGCGACTTCAGCTTGGCGAAGACGGCGTCGGCATCGAGTTCGTCTTCCTTCGGCTCTTCCGGGCGATAGGAACGAAGCGCCGCGGAAGCGAGCGCGTCGGCCGCCGTCGTCTCCTCGGGACGGAGCAGCGTCTCGCCATCGGGTCCGACTTCGCGCGGCGGGGCGCTCTTCGCGGCCTTCTCGACTTCGAAATCGAGGTCGATCTGCGAGCAGAGGCCCAGCGTCACCGGATCCATCGGCGTCAGATTGGTCGAGTTCCAGTGGCTGCGGCCGCGGATCGAATCGATCGTCGGCTTCGTGGTGCCAACGAGACGCATGATGGCCGCGTCCTTGAGCTCGGGATGGCTGCGCAACAGCCAGAGAATGGCGTTGGGCCGATCCTGGCGGCGCGAGACCGGCGTGTAGCGCGGGCCCTTGCGCTTCTGCACGGGAACGCGAACCTTGGTCTCGGCCATCTTCAGCCGATATTTCGGATCGCGCTGGGCGCGGTCGATCTCTTCGCGGGTGAGCTGGCCCGTCAGCACCGGATCGAGGCCCTTGATCGTCTGCGCAGCCTCGCCATCGGCGATGGCCTTCACTTCGAGCGGGTGCAGCTTGCAGAATTCGGCGATCTGGTCGAACCCGAGCGAGGTGTTCTCGACGAGCCAGACGGCAGTCGCCTTCGGCATCAGCGGGATGTTCGACATAAGTCTCTCCTGATCGCTCGCCCGGGTGTCCGCCGGAGGAGCAGGATTTCGTCTGAATGACGGGGTATGCCGGCTATATAGACCCCCCGACCCGCTGAATCAAACTATTCGGCGGTCAGGCGCCGAAGACCGCACGCGGCACGCTTCAAACAGAACGGGCGCGGCCAAGCCGCGCCCGTCAGGATCAGGCTATTTTTAGTTTGCCGGAGCCGGTGTGGCGGGTGCCGGCGTCGCAGGCGCCGGTTCAGCCGCTGGGGCTGGCGTGGCAGGCGCGGGCGCCGGTGCGCTCTCGGTTGCGGCCGGAGGCGGAGGCGTCGGCGCTACGGTGGCGCGCGACTGCCACCAGAACCACGCGATCACGATCACGACGACGACGACAACTACCCAAATCCATGTATTTTGGCGTTGCATTCCGTTCCTCCTTGTTCTTCGGAAACTCAAACACTGTAACCATAACTGATTCACGCGTCCTGACGAAGAGCAACGCAGGGCTCGACTTTTGCGTTGGTCCGGTCGCGCTGCACCGCGACAAAAGACGTCTGGCACAGCGACCGGGAGCCGCTGTTTGATCTAATCCGGGGTTTTGTCAGGCGCGGTCACGGAAGATTTCGGCGCAACACTTGCTGAGACGCACCGCGCTGTCGACCTCGGCCACCCAGTCGAGCGGGATATAGTGATGCAGTCCGTCGGGGGAATCGCGACGGGTCAGCTTGATCTCGTTGTCGGGCAGCACACGGTCGACGAAACCGACGCGGTTGCCCCGTGAATCAAGCACCTGCATTTGATTGAGAATCTTGTTCGAATTGATCATGGCCTCCCTCCTTCAAACATTGCTCAACGTCCGGAAGGCCAGTTGGTTTCAACCTGCTTCAGTCAAAAGCACGATCTTTCCAATGTGATCCGAGCTTTCCATGCGTTCATGGGCCCGCGCCGCATCGCGAAGCGGCATCGTCGAATCGATCAGCGGCCGCACATGGCCCGCCTCGATCAGCGGCCACACTTCGCGGCGGACAGCCGCCGCGAGGCGCTCCTTGAAGGCAACGGGCCGCGCTCTGAGCGTCGATCCCGTCCAGGTCAGACGCCGCGTCATCAGGCGCTGGGCGTCGAGGTGGATGTCCGATCCGCCGAGAAAGGCGATCTGTACGATGCGGCCATCCTCGGCCGCGGCGGCCATGTTGCGAGCGACATAGTCGCCGCCGACCATGTCGAGAATGACGTCGGCGCCGCGCCCATCCGTCGCCGCCTTGGTCGCCTCCACGAAGTCCTCGTCCCGATAATTGATCGCGACGGACGCACCGAGACGGATACAGGCCGCGCATTTGTCCGCCGAGCCGGCCGTTGCGATCACGCGTGCGCCCCGCGCGGCCGCGATCTGGATGGCGGTCGTGCCGATGCCGGATGTCCCGCCATGCACCAGCAGCGTCTCGCCTTCGAGGAGGCCGCCGCGCTCGAACACATTGTGCCAGACGGTGAACACCGTCTCCGGCAACGCCGCCGCCTCGACCAGTGAAAGGCCGCCCGGAACAGGAAGGGCGCAGCCTGCAGATGCCAGCGCATATTCGGCATAACCGCCGCCAGAGAGCAGGGCCGTCACCGCGTCGCCGATCGCATGGCCGGTTGCGCCTGCTCCAAGCGCCGCAATATGGCCGGAAACTTCGAGACCGGGCAGGTCGGATGCGCCCTTCGGCGGCGGATAGTGACCCTGGCGCTGAAAAATGTCGGGCCGGTTCACGCCTGACGCCGCAACGCGGATCAGGATTTCGCCGGCACCGGGGCCGGGCAGGGGGCGATCGACCAGCCGAAGCACGTCCGGCGCTCCGGGCTTCTCGATCGCGATGGCGGCCATTTTGGTGGGAAGTTCAGTCATGTTGACGATCCTTGTCGGCGTCGCTGCACGCTGCGACCTTTGTTGCTAATCTCGTGCCCGCAGCGTTTCGAAGCAAGCGAGGAGGGGATGCCATGGCATTGTTCGATGAGCCACCCAAGGAGAAGCCGTCGCCACATCGACTTGGCGAGGATCTCTCCGCTCTCTCCATCGATGAATTGAAGGATCGGGTCAGTCTGCTGGAAGCCGAGATCGTGCGTCTGCGTGCTGCGATCGATGACAAGACTGCCTCGCGCCATGCGGCTTCGTCGTTCTTCAAGAGCTGAGACGGCATTAGTAAAGCATTAACCTTTACGGTCGATTATATGGGGTGTCCGGATCTCCGGATCGGAGCGGGGCCTGTCCGCTCTGTCTCTCTCCCTCCCTGTTGACCTATAAGAGCCGTGCCAGAAGCGGCTCTTTTTTTGTTCGCCCGGCAGTACGCGCCGTTGGCAGGAATCCCTTAGCGGTTCGCTGCCATGGTGCACCGACGGGATTGGCCGCTTGCGAGCGGTCCGAGAGGTTGGCAGGCGCGATGAGCAACGATAATTCGACGACACGGGACGATGTGGCGCCGATCATCTTTGGACGGCGTTTCGCGCATTCCGAGACGTTCAAGACACTGTTCCGCGAGGGGATGGCGCTGGTCGAGGAAACCGCGGCCTATCTGGACGGCGACGGCCGCTCGGAATCGCGCGAACTGATGCGCACGGCATCGCTCGGCTATGCGACCGAATCGATGCGCCTGACGACACGCCTGATGCAGATCGCCTCATGGCTGTTGCTGCAGCGCGCGGTGAATGATGGGGAAATGTCGCCTGAACAGGCGGGCGAGGAACAGGCGAAGGTTCGCCTGCGTGGCTACAGCTCCTCGGTCACGGGTCCCGCCTGGGACGAGTTGCCCGCAAGGCTCCGTTCTCTGATCGAGCGATCCATAAGGTTGCAGGAGCGGGTCATCCGGCTCGACGATGCGCTTTCGGGCGCCTTGCAGGACGTGCCAGCCGACAACCCGGTCGGCAACCAGTTCAGCCGCCTCGCGCGCGCCTTCGGCGGCGCCGAATAGAGGGTCTCATCAGCGTGGACTGATGCTTCAAATGAAAAACCCCGGCGCTGGCGCCGGGGTTTTCGTGTCAGCTCGTCGGCGCTGGAAATCAGCCGCCGATGAAGCCCTTGAACTTGTTGTTGAAGCGCGAGACGCGGCCGCCGCGGTCGAGCAGCGTCTGGTTGCCGCCGGTCCAGGCCGGATGGGTCGACGGATCGATGTCGAGCTGGAGCTTCGCGCCCTCCTCGCCATAGGTCGACCGGGTCTGGTACTCGGTGCCGTTCGTCATCACGACCGTGATGGCGTGATAGTCAGGATGAATGCTCTTCTTCATCGCTCGGTCCTTCGAAACCGGTCTCATCAGGACCGCTCTGCCGGTTGGGCATCTCGCCCGCACAGCCACATGAATGGGAAAACCGGCCGCGCATCGGCGACCGCTCTATCGGGGCGACGATATAGCCCACCCCTCCGGCGCGCACAAGAGCGGAGCCGCGCTTGAAACGGCCGAATCCCTCATGCAACTAAGCCGGAGGAGCGGCGCCGGCCGCGCGAAGGATCGGAAGCGACATGACTGACCGCGACGACCGGCAGCGGGAAGTGACGGAGCGCCGCCGCGGCGCCCTCAAGCCGCTGCGCATGCTGGTGCCCTATGTGCTGCGCTACAAGGCGCAACTGACCGGCGCCGCCATTGCGCTCATCGCGGCAGCAGGGGCGACGCTGACTGTGCCGATGGCCGTCCGGCGGATGATCGATCACGGCTTCAATGCCGACGACGCGGCAGCGATCAACACCTATTTCCTGGCGTTGATCGGGGTCGTCGCCGTGCTGGCGGCGGCGTCCAGCCTCCGCTTTTATTTCGTCACCTGGCTTGGCGAGCGCGTCGTCGCGGATCTCCGGGCCGATGTCTTCCGCCATCTCGCCTCGCTCGGCATCGACTTCTTCGATCGCAACCGCTCGGGCGAGATCACATCGCGCCTTACCGCGGATACCACGCAGATCAAGGCCGTTGCCGGTGCCAACGTCTCGATCGCGCTCCGGAACATCGTGATGTTCATCGGCGCGATCGGGCTGATGGTGGTCACGAGCCCCGGCCTTTCGGCGCTGGTGCTGGTGGCGCTTCCGGTCGTGGTGCTGCCGCTGGTCGGGTTCGGCCGCCGCGTGCGTGTTCGCTCGCGCAAGGCACAGGACATGCTTGCCGATGCGTCGGCCTATGCCAGCGAGGCGATCGGCGCCGTCCGTACGGTCCAGGCTTCGACGGCCGAGGGCGCGGTGACGGGCCGTTTCGCTGCCGCGGTCGAGGCGGCCTTCATCGCTGCACGCCAATCGACGGCGGCGCGCGCCGCGCTGACTGCGTTTGGCATCTTCATGGTGTTCGCGAGCATGGTCGCCATCCTCTGGTGGGGCGCGCAGGACGTGCTGGCCGGCCGGATGAGCCCCGGAACCCTCGGCCAGTTCCTGTTCTATGCGGTCATCGGCGCGGGAGCGCTCGGCGAACTCAGCCAGGTCTGGGGCGACATCGCCAATGCCTCCGGCGCCGCCGAGCGGCTTTCCGAGATCCTCGACGAGCGGCCGAGCATCGCGGCGCCGGACGCGCCCCACGTTCTGCCGCTGCCGGCCCGAGGCGCGGTCGCCTTCGAGAATGTCTCGTTCCGTTATCCCGAGGGCGGCCGCGATGCTGCGGTCACCGGCATCGACTTCGCGATCCAGCCGGGCGAGCGCATCGCCGTTGTCGGGCCGTCCGGCGCCGGCAAGTCGACATTGTTCAACCTGATCCTCCGCTTCTACGACCCGACCAGCGGCCGTGTCCTCTTTGACGGGATCGATCTTGCCCGGCTCGATCCGCTCGCGCTTCGTCGCCAGATTGCCATCGTGCCGCAGGATCCGACCATCTTCGCCGCGACTGCCGGCGAAAACATCGCCTTTGGCGATGCCGCAGCCACGCCAGAGGCGATTCGCGCCGCCGCGCGGGCAGCCCATGCCGACGGGTTCATCACGGCCCTGCCGGAGGCCTATGCGACCGAGCTCGGCGAGCGCGGGGTGACGCTGTCGGGCGGCCAGCGTCAGCGCATCGCCATCGCCCGCGCCGTGCTGCGCGATGCGCCGCTGTTGCTGCTCGATGAGGCGACCAGCGCGCTCGACGCTGAAAGCGAGGCGGCCGTGCAGGAGGCGCTCGACCGCCTGATGGCGGGGCGCACGACGATCGTCATCGCCCATCGGCTCGCGACGATCCTCAAGGCCGACCGCATCCTGGTCATGGATGGCGGAAGGATCGTCGAGGAGGGCCGCCATGAGCAGCTCGTCGGCGCCGGTGGCCTCTATGCGCGGCTGGCGCGGCTGCAGTTTCGCGCCGACGCGGCCTGACACCCCTCAGGGCCGCTTATCCGGGGTTCGTGGGCGTTCGAGCGTCGACGCGGTCGGTGATCTCGCGAGCGATGCTCTCGGCAATATGGGTGGCACGCCACTCGCCGGCTGCCGGATGGAAGCCGTAGCGTTCATAGAGCCGGGCGGCGACGGGATTGTCGGTGTGGAGACGGAGCCTCTGCCAGGTGCCGGCGGCGCGAGCCAGGCATGCGGCTACCAGCCTGTCGGCAAGGCCTCGCCGGCGCGCCGAGGTGTGGACATAGATGAAGCGCAGCCGGCCGGTCACGTTGTCCGCAACGAAAGGATCGGCGCTGATCGCGGCCATCGCCAGCAATTGCGCGCCGTCGCGGGCCAGGAACAGCGCCTCGCCAGCGCCGGTGAAGGGGCGGGCGTCCCATGCCGGCCGAAAATCGGCGGCCCATTCATTCTCCGTCGCGATGGCTTCCTGAAGAAGCGCCTCGAGAGCGACCGGCAGGATTGGGTCGCGCCAGTCGATGATCTCGATCGGGTCGCTCGATCCATCCATGACGCGTTGCTCCCGCCGGATAGCTCCGTTCCGGCTAGCGTTCGGTGAGCTTCAATTCGATGCGACGGTTCTTTGCATTGGCCTCGTCGCTGTCGCCGGGCTCCAGGGGCTGATATTCGCCGAAGCCCGCGGCGACGAGATGCTGGGGCGAGACGCCGCGATCGATCAGATAGCGCACGACCGCGATGGCGCGAGCCGCCGACAGCTCCCAATTGTTGCGAAAGCGGCCTGTGCCGGAGAGGGGGCGTGCATCGGTGTGGCCGTCGACGCGGAGGACCCATGCGATCTCGGGCGGGATCTCGGCTTCGAGTTGCTTGATCGCGTCGGCCAGTTTGTCGAGTTCGGTCTTGCCGGCGTCGTTGAATTCGTCGGAGCCGGACGGGAACAGCACTTCCGACTGGAAGACAAAGCGGTCGCCGACGACGCGGATATCAGGCCGATCGCCGAGGATCTCGCGGAGGCGGCCGAAGAAATCGGAGCGGTAGCGCGACAGTTCCTGGACACGCTGGGCAAGGGCGACGTTGAGACGCTTGCCGAGGTCGGCGATCTGGGTCTGGCTCTCCTGGTCGCGCTTTTCGGAGGCCCCGAGCGCATCCTCGAGCGCCGCGATCTGGCGGCGCAGCGCAGCGATCTGCTGGTTCAGGATCTCGACCTGCGACAGCGCCTTCTGGCTCACCACCTTCTCGTTTTCGAGCGCCTTGGTGATGATGGCAATCTGGCCGTCGGCCGAATTGGCGGCCTGCGAGGACGTGTCGGCCGCGCCCTTGAGGCGGTCGCGTTCGCTTTCGGCGGCGCCCAGCGAGGCCCGCATATTGGTGAGCTCGTCGTTCAGCTCCTGCTTGTTGGAGCGCTCCATCGCGAGCAGTTCCGTCAGCTCCGCGATCTGCGAATTGAGACGGTTCAGCACCGTGTCCTTGCCGCTGATCTCCCGCGTCTGCAGGAATTGCAGCAGCGCGAAGATCGAGAGCAGGAAAATGAAGACGAGCAGGAGGTTGGAGAGGACGTCGACGAAGGCAGGCCAGACATCGCTTCTCGCCTCGCGGCGGCGGGCGCGCACGGCCAAGTCTATTCCCCCGCCGTCGGCTGTTTCAGCGCGCGGGCGATGACCTCGAGCAATTGCTGGATGTCGCGCTGCTGGTCGGCTTGCTGCTCGACCCAGCCGCGCACCACCTGCTGCTCGCTGCGCATGTGCTGGACGAGGCCCTGGATGCCCTCGGCGAGATTGGCCATGGCGGCGGTCGCGCGCTGCGAGGAAGCGGGCGCGCCGGCGCCGCCGCCTTCCTGCAGGGCCAGCGTCAGCCGCTCGACGGCGAGGCGCAGGTCGTCGCCGGATGCGGCGCGGTCGTTCACGTCAAGCATCGTCGGGTCGAGGTCGGTGACCGTCGCGAGCCAGTCCTCGAGTTCGGTATAGAACTTGTTCTGTGCCTGGCCGGCCTGCAGATCGAGGAAACCGAGGATCAGAGAGCCCGAAAGGCCGAACAGCGAGGACGAGAAGGCCGTGCCCATGCCGGTCAGCGGCCCCTGCAGGCCGGCTTTCAGATCCTCGAAGATGACGGCGCTGTCACCTGTGCCGACATTGAGCGAGCCGATGGCGTCCGCAACGGCGCTCACCGTCTGCAAAAGGCCCCAGAAGGTGCCGAGCAGGCCGAGGAAGATCAGGAGGCCGGTCAGATAGCGCGAGGTGTCGCGGTCCTCGTCGAGCCGCATCAGGATCGAATCGAGCACCGAGCGCATCGTCTGGGTCGAGATCGACATGCGGCCGATCCGGTCGCCGAGGATTGCAGCCATCGGCGCCAGCAGGACGGGCATGCGCTCCATCTCGGCCGAGCGGTCCGACGTTCGGAACGAATTGACCCAGCGGATCTCCGGGAAGATGCGGATCACCTGGCGGAAGGCCAGCATGATGCCGATCGCGAGCACCGCGAGAATGACGCCGTTCAACGCCGGATTGGCGAGGAAGGAGGCATAGGCCTGGCGATACAGGATCAGTGCGACGAAGCCGGCGATGATCAGGAAGATGATCATCCGCCAGAGATAGACCTGGGGGCTCGCCAGCCTGTAGGGATCGAAGTCTCGTGCCATCAGTCGCGCCGGCCGTCTCGCAAAGGGGAGGTGTCCCTACTCCTGTAGCGTGATTTGGCCGGAATGAGGAAGACTTTTGGACAGCCGGGCGATCAGGACGGCTCGGCATTCAGCTGATGCCGGGCTGCAAACGGGGCTTTCCTGCGCTTCCGGTGCTCACGTACAAACGTACGCTCCGCTCCGGTTCTCGGAAAGCCGCCATTTTCGCGCCGGCCTGAGCTGAATGGCGATCCATCCCAGGCCGCCCGGCCGAGCCTCATGGCGACCGCGTGATCGGTCAGGCCGCCTGCTTTTCCTTGGCCTCGGTCCATTCGCCGACAGTGGCGAGGCCGTTCATCTCGCAGCGATGCAGGAAGGCGCGCTGGCCGGCCGCAACGTTCTCGGCCTTGCCATCCCAGGCCTTGATCGCGGCGGACTGCAGCGCGCGGCCATAGGAGAAGGTGATCGGCCAGGGCAGGCCCTTGATCTTGTTGATGGCCGAGAGATTGGCCGTCGCTTCCTCGTCGGACTGACCGCCGGAAAGGAAGGCGATCCCGGGGACGGTGGTCGGAACGCTCGCATGGAACACGGCGATCGTCCGCTCGGCGATCTCCTCGGCGCTGACGACCTGGCCGCTGTCCTTGCCCGGAACGATCATGTTCGGCTTCAGGATCATGCCGGTGAGATCGACGCGGAGGCGCGCCAGTTCCTCGAACACGACGCGCAGCACTTCCTGCGTGACCGCCTGGCAGCGCTCGATGTCATGCGTTGCCTCGGCGCCGTCCATCAGCACTTCGGGCTCGACGATCGGAACGATGCCTTCGGACTGGCAGAGCGCGGCATAGCGGGCGAGGGCATGGGCATTCGCATAGGTCGCGCCGGAGGTCGGCAGAACCTTGGAGATGGCGATCGCGGCGCGCCATTTGGCGAAGCGGGCGCCAAGGCCGCGATATTCGGCGAGCCGCTTGCCGAGGCCGTCAAGGCCCTCGGTGATCGTTTCGCCCGGGAAGCCGACCATCGGAATCGCGCCGGAATCGACCTTGATGCCGGGGATCGAGCCGGCATCCTCGATCAGCTTGACGAGCGGCGTGCCGTCCTTGGCCGACTGGCGGATCGTCTCGTCGAAGAGGATGACACCGGAGATGTGGTCGTGCATCGCCTTCTTGGCGCTGAACAGCATCTCGCGATAGTCGCGCCGGCTCTCGACCGTCGAGGTCAGGTTGATCGTGTCGAATCGCTTCTTGATCGTGCCGGAGCTCTCGTCGGCAGCAAGGAGCCCCTTTTGCGGCACAACCAGACGGCGGGCAATGTCCTGCAAGCTCTCGCTCATGCGTATCGGTCTCTCGTCGAGGCGGGAACCGGCCGATCCGATCCGCTAGCCCTGCATAACGTGCGAGTTTTGATTTTGCATCGCAAAATAAAACCGGCAGTAGAGAACGTTCCGCCAGGATGAAGAGGTCGTCAATCCGGGCGATCACGCCGCCCGCGAGAGATCATCGACCGCACATCATCCGCGACGGAGCACCTCGACGCCCGGCAACTGCTTGCCCTCGAGCCATTCGAGGAAGGCGCCGCCAGCCGTCGAGACATAGCTGAAATCATCGGCCGCGCCGGCTGCATTCAGCGCGGCCACGGTGTCGCCGCCGCCGGCGACCGAGAGGAGATGGCCGTCGCGGGTCCGCGCCGCTGCATGCCGTGCTGCCGCCAGCGTCCCACGATCAAACGGCTCCATTTCGAAGGCGCCGAGCGGTCCGTTCCAGACCAGCGTCGCGGCATCGTCGATGGCCGATTTGACGCGCTCGATCGAATGCGGCCCGATGTCGAGGATCATCGCGTCGGCGGGAATGGAATCGACCGCATAGGCCTGGCTCGGCGCGCGCGCCTCGAAGCGCCAGGCGACGACGGCGTCGACCGGCAGGATGATGGCGCAGCCGCTATCGGCGGCCGTCGCGAGGATGCGGCGGGCGGTATCGGCCAGCTCATGCTCGCAGAGGGACTTGCCGACATTGTAGCCCTGCGCGTTCAGAAACGTATTGGCCATGCCGCCGCCGATGACCAGCGCGTCGACCTTGGTGACCAGATTGTTCAAGAGCTCGATCTTGGACGAGACCTTGGCGCCGCCGACGACAGCGATCACCGGGCGCCGCGGCGCCGTCAGCGCCTTTTCGAGCGCCTCGAGTTCCGACTGCATCGAGCGGCCGGCAAAGGCGGGAAGCTGGCGCGCGATGCCTTCGGTCGAGGCATGGGCGCGGTGCGCGGCGGAGAAGGCGTCGTCGACATAGATGTCGCCGAGCTCGGCCAGCGCGGCAACGAAGATCGGGTCGTTCTTTTCCTCGCCCTTGTGGAAGCGCGTATTCTCCAGCAGCAGCACGTCGCCGTCCGACATCCTGGCGATCGCCGAGGCGGCGTCATTGCCGATACAGTCATTGGCGAAGGCGACCGGCTTGCCGAGCAGCGTCTGCAGCACGGGAACGACCGGCGCGAGCGACATGTCGGCGACGCGTTCGCCCTTCGGCCGGCCGAAATGGGCGAGCAGGATCGCCTTGCCGCCCTTCTTGGTCACCTCGTTGACCGTCGGCAGGATGGCGCGGATGCGGGTGTCGTCCGTGACGACACGGTCGTTCATCGGCACATTCAGATCAACGCGGATGAGGACCCGCTTGCCCTTCACTTCGGCGGAATCAAGGGTTCGAAAGGCGGTCATGCTGCGTATCCCCAAAGAGTGTGTGGGTCCGGGCGGCGCCCGGACCCGATCGTCATCGTCGGCTTCTATTCGTCAAGGAGCCTCAGTTAGTCCTGACGCTCAGATCAGCTTGGCGAAGGCGACCGACATGTCGGCCATGCGGTTCGAGAAGCCCCATTCATTGTCGTACCAGGCGAGCACGCGCACGAAATTGCCGTCGATCACCTTGGTCTGGTCGAGATGGAAGGTGGCCGAATGCGGGTCGTGATTGAAGTCGTGCGAGACGTTCGGCTGGTCGGTGATGGCGAGGACGCCCTTCAGCGGGCCGGCGGCGGCAGCCTTCATCGCCTCGTTGATCTCGTCGATCGTCGTGGCGCGCTTGGTGACGAGCTTGAAGTCGATGAGCGAGACATTCGGCGTCGGAACGCGGATCGAGCTGCCGTCGAGCTTGCCCTTGAGTTCCGGGATCACCAGGCCGATCGCCTTGGCCGCGCCGGTCGAGGTCGGGATCGAGGACAGCGCCGCCGCGCGGCCGCGGTAGAGGTCCTTGTGCATGGTGTCGAGCGTCGGCTGGTCGCCCGTGTAGGAATGGATCGTCGTCATGAAGCCGTGCTCGATGCCGACCGTCTCGTGCAGCACCTTGGCGACCGGCGCCAGGCAGTTGGTCGTGCAGGAGCCATTGGAGATGACGAGGTGATCCTTCGTCAGGCCATGGTGATTGACGCCATAGACCGCCGTGAAATCGGCATGATCGGCCGGGGCCGAGACGATGACGCGCTTGGCGCCGGCGGTCAGATGCGCCGCCGCCTTGTCGCGCGACGTGAAGATGCCCGTGCATTCGAGCGCGATGTCGATGTTCATCTCGCCATGCGGCAGCGTCGCCGGATCCTTGATCGCGGTGACGCGGATCGGCTTGCCGTCGACGATGATGCTGTCGCCTTCGACCTTCACTTCCTTCGGGAAACGGCCATGCACCGAATCGAAGCGGAGAAGGTGCGCATTGGTCTCGACCGGGCCGAGATCGTTGACCGAGACGACCTCGATGTCCGTGCGGCCCGATTCAACGATCGCGCGCAGGATGTTGCGTCCGATCCGGCCAAACCCGTTGATAGCAACCCGCACCGCCATATCTGGTCTCCTGAAGAGGCGCATCGCGCCGTCGTTGTCATAGTCGGCCGGGACACATGCCCGGCCGCTCCGTCAATCACGTATTCGAGTCGAGCCGCTTCAGCGCCGCATCCGCAGCGGCCTCGGCGGTGATCCCGAAATAGGGGTAGAGCGCTTCGATCGGCGCGCTGGCGCCAAAGGTGCTCATGCCGATGAAGATGCCGTCATTGCCGATGAAGGCGTCCCAGCCCTGGCGGATGGCGGCCTCGACGGCGACCTTGACCTTCGAATCGCCGATCGTCGCGGCGCGGTAGGCCTCGTCCTGCTTGAAGAACAGCTCGAAGCAGGGGACCGAGACGACGCGGGCCGTGCGGCCGGCAGCCTCGATCCTGGCCTTGGCGTTGACCGCGATCTCGACTTCCGAGCCGGTGGCGAACAGCGTCACGTCGGCGGTCTCTGGACCGTCGATCAGATAGGCGCCGCGGGCCGACTTGTTCTCGGACGAATGCTGGACGCGCAGCACCGGCAGGTTCTGGCGCGAAAGGGCGAGCAGCGAGGGATTGTGCCGGCTTTCGAGCGCGATCTGCCAGGCTTCGGCCACTTCGACGGCGTCGGCAGGGCGGAAGACGTTGAGCTGCGGGATGGCGCGCAAGGCGGCGAGATGCTCGACCGGCTGATGGGTCGGGCCGTCCTCGCCGAGGCCGATCGAGTCATGCGTCATCACATAGATGACCGGCGCGCCGGTCAGCGCCGAAAGGCGGATCGCCGGGCGGGCGTAATCGGAGAAGACGAGGAACGTGCCGCCGTAAGGAGCGAAGCCGCCATGCTGCGCGATGCCGTTCATTGCCGCCGACATGCCGAATTCGCGGATGCCATAATGGATGTAGCGGCCGGAATAGTCATCGGGCGTCAGCGGACGCTGCGGCTTGCCGCGCGTCAGGTTCGAGCCCGTCAGGTCAGCCGAACCACCGACCATCTCCGGGACGATGGCGGTCAGCATGTCGAGCGCCATTTCCGACGACTTGCGGGTCGCGACCTTCGGCTTCGTATCGGAAAGGCTGCGCTTGTATGCTTCGACCGCTGCCTCGAAATTGCCGGGCAGGACATTGGCGAAGCGGCGCTTGAACTCCGACTTGACGTCGTGCTCGCGGGCGGCGAAGCGCGCTTCCCAGGCTTCGCGATCGGCGACCCAGCGCTTGGCGGTCTCGTGCCAAGCCGTGGAGACGTCGTCCGGAATCTCGAAAGCGGGATAGGGCCAGTGCAGAGCCTCGCGCGCGCCGGCGATCTCGGTCGCGCCGAGCGCGGAGCCGTGCGAGGCGTGGCTGTCGGCCTTGGTCGGAGCGCCATAGCCGATGATCGTCTTGCAGGCGATCATCGACGGCTTGTCGGAGGCCTTGGCGCGCTCGATGGCCGCGGCCACGGCCTCGCGGTCGAAGCCGTCGACATGCTCGGCATTCCAGCCCGAGGCCTTGAAACGCGCGACCTGGTCGATCGAGGTGGCCAGGTCAGTGTGGCCGTCGATCGTGATGCGGTTGTCGTCCCAAAGGACGATCAGCTTGTTGAGCTTCAGATGACCCGCGAGGTCGATCGCCTCGTGACTGACGCCTTCCATCAGGCAGCCATCGCCGGCAATGACATAGGTGTGGTGGTCGACGATGTCTTCGCCGAACTCGGCGGCGAGCATGCGCTCGGCCAGCGCGAAGCCGACAGACATGGCAAGACCCTGGCCGAGCGGGCCGGTGGTGGTCTCGATGCCGGTGGTGTGGAAGTTCTCGGGATGACCCGGCGTCTTCGAATGAAGCTGACGAAACTGCTTCAGCTCGTCCATCGTCACGACGCTGGAGCCGAGCAGCTCGAGGATCGAGTAGAGCAGCATCGAGCCGTGGCCGGCGGAAAGGATGAAACGGTCGCGGTCGGGCCAATGCGGCTGAGCGACGTCATATTTCAGGAAGCGGGTGAACAGCACGGTCGCCACATCGGCCATGCCCATCGGCATGCCCGGATGGCCGGACTTGGCCTTCTCGACCGAATCCATGGCGAGCGCGCGGATGGCGTTGGCCATGCGCGTTTCAAGTTGGGGATCAATCATGATTTGCTCTTCGCTTCGAATGGGGGCGGAGCTGATCGCAATGCCGCGCCCGGCCTCGTTGTCGTTCGGATCGATACCCGGCCGCAGCGACCGTCCGGAAAGGTCGTTGCGACAAATAACAGGTCAGGGAGTCGAGTCAATCGCGGGCGGCGACCGGGTGGCGGCTTCGAATCGGCCGCCTTCATGGCGTTTTCCTTTGCCGGCGACGCGCCATTGACGCTCGCTTCCGGCCCTGCCTAGAATCAAACGACTGGGTTTCGATGCCGGGGCAAACATGCGTCGACACCGGGGCAGAGGGGGGCGAGGCAGACATGCAAGGGGCGTCTCCAATCGAGAATGCGCTAAGGCGGCTGACAGCTGCGCTCGATGCGCTGGAAGGCGCCGTCGACGGGCGGCTGGATTCAGGCCACCGGTTGGAGGAGCTCGAGGCCGAATTGCAGCGCATCAGTCTCGACCGGTCGCGCCTCGCGCAGTCGCTCGACGTCGCCGAGGCGCGTTCCGACCGGGTCGAAGACGCGAATCAGGACGTGTCGCGACGCCTCGTCGCAGCGATGGAGACGATCAGGTCCGTCCTCGATCGCAACGGAGCGTAAGCCCATGCCGCAGGTCAACGTCACCATCAACGGCAAGATCTACCGCATGGCCTGCGATGATGGACAGGAAGCGCATCTCGAGGGCCTGGCCGATCGCCTCAACGTCGTCATCGATCGCCTGCGCGGCAGCTTTGGCGAGATCGGCGACCAGCGGCTCACCGTGATGGCGGCGCTCACCATGGGCGACGAACTCACCGAAGCGCACCGGCGCATCCGCCGCCTCGAGGCAGAGCTTGCGGGCATCAACGAGAACAAGTCCGCCGTCATCGCGCGGTATGAAGAGGCGGAGGCGGGCTTTGCGCGCGCCATCGATCAGGTCGCTGTCCGCATCGAGGGCTTTGCCGACCGCCTGGTCGCGCAGCGCCGCCCCGGCTGAGGCTCGGGGAACTTCGGACGCCATACGGCCGTTTCCTCTCGAATTGCCATTTCGAGGAGACGCCGATGACCGAAACCGGTCTTTCCGTGAAAACTGGTCCTGAGGCCCGCGCGAAAGTGTTTGCGCTGGTGGCGGACGCGCATATCGCGATGATGGCCAATCTCGGTGAACATGGCCGCTGGCATGCGCGGCCGATGGCGACCGGCAAGGAGCCGCTCGATGGCGCGCTGTGGTTTCTGACCGATTCCCGTTCCGGCAAGATCGAAGAACTGGAGCAGGAGCCGACTGTCCTCCTTGCTTATTCCGACGAAGCGGCGGGCCGCTATGTTTCCATTTCCGGCATGGCCTCGATTTCGCGCGAGCCCGGCAAGGTGCGCGCTCTGTGGTCGGAAGCGGCACGGCCATGGTTTCCGGGCGGTCCCGATGATCCGCATCTCGCTCTGATCCGTGTCGACTTCGAGGAAGCCGAATATTGGGACGCGCCGTCCTCGGCCATGGTCAGCCTCTATGGCTATGCCAAGGCGATGTGGACGGATGAGAAGCCGGATGGGGACGGCGAACACGGGACGGTGGATTTTTCCTAGGAGGCGGGGCAGCGGTCGCCTATATTGGTGATGGCGATGCTGCGCGGCCCGACAGGATGTCTAATTCCCCGGGGCCTTATCGATCCAAAAGGGAGCTGTCCCTGTCCTGGCCCCTGGGCTTTGATACACGGCGCCCACCTACGCTGTAGGTTCCCGGGATCGATCAATCCATCGGCCCATCGTGGGTCGCCACCTTCCTTTCCGCCTTGATAGTCCGAGAGCCGGTTTCGTCTTGTCCGAGAAATCCGAGCTTCGAGCCGCAGCGCTCGCCCGGCGCGATGCGCTTGCGCCGGAGGCGCGTATCGCCCATGCGGCGGCAGCGGCCGAGCGCGCCAAGGCGGTTCTCGTCGATTTGCGCGGCCGCGTTCTCTCTGCCTATTTCCCGATCCGCAGCGAAGCTGATCCGGGCCCGCTGACGACTGTGGCTGCGGCGCGCGGTGCCGAAATCGCCCTGCCGGTCACCACGCCGTCCGGCCTTGTGTTTCGACGGTGGCACCATGGCGAGCCGCTCATTCCCGCCGGATTCGGCACGTCGGGCCCATCGCCTGCCGCGCCGGCCGTGATCCCGGACATCCTCGTGATGCCGCTCGCCGCCTTCGACCGAAGGCTGCACCGGATCGGCTATGGCAAGGGCCATTATGACCGCACGATCGATGGGCTGCGGGCCCTTGGACACCGGCCGCTGCTGATCGGCCTTGCCTTCGCGGTTCAGGAAGTCGAAAAGGTTCCCTTCGAGCCGCATGATATTCCCCTCGATTTCATCATCACGGAGGAAGAGCTGATCGCGGCGGCGGGCGCCTGACGGCGCCGACCTTTTTGGGGATCGACCGTGCGTCTGCTTTTCCTCGGTGACATTGTCGGGCGGCCTGGACGGGCTGTCGTCGCCAATCTGCTTCCCGGCCTCGTCGACCGTCACCGGCTCGATTTCGTCATCATCAATGGCGAGAACGCCGCCGGCGGCTTCGGCATCACCGAAGAGATCGTCCAGGACGTGCTCGATGCCGGGGCCGATGTCATCACCACCGGCAATCACGCCTTCGACCAGCGCGAGGCGCTCGTCTTCGCGGAGCGGCAGCCGCGCTTCCTGCGGCCGGTGAACTTCCCGGTCGGCACGCCTGGGCGGGGCGCCAATCTCTTTGTCGCCCGCAATGGCGCCCGTGTGCTCGTCGTCAATGTGATGGGTCGCGTCTTCATGGATGCGCTCGATGATCCCTTCGCAGCGCTCGACCGTGAGGTCGCTGCCTGTCCGCTCGGCGAGCAGGCCGACGCGATCGTCATCGATTTCCATGCCGAGGCGACGAGCGAGAAGCAGGCGGCTGCGCATCATCTCGACGGGCGCGTCAGCCTCGTCGTCGGCACGCATACTCATGTGCCGACTGCCGACCACCGTATCCTGCCGGGCGGCACCGCCTATCAGTCGGATGCCGGCATGTGCGGCGACTATGACTCCGTGCTCGGGATGGAGAAGGAGGAGCCGGTGCGCCGCTTCCTGACCAAGATCCCCTCAGGCCGTTTTTCTCCGGCCAGCGGGGAGGGGACGCTCTGCGGCATTGCCGTGGAGATCGACGAGGCGACCGGTCTTGCCAAGGCCGTGGCGCCGCTCGCCATCGGCGGCGTCCTCGAACAGCGACTGCCGCCGTTCTGGGCCTGAAATCGTTCTGGGGTTGACGGGCAGCGCCATTCCGTGATCGGAGAAGCGCCCACCCGTCATTCGTCTTCGCCCGGCCTCGACGGGAGCGACCGCTCCCTCGGCACGGCGCAACAGGAGTTCCGTCATGGCCCGTTCGGCCCTCTTGAATGTCATGGTCGCCGCCGCGATGAAGGCCGGCCGGACGTTGGCGCGCGATTTCGGCGAGGTCGAAAACCTGCAGGTCTCGCTGAAGGGACCGGGCGACTTCGTGTCGGCCGCCGACAAGAAGGCTGAGCGGACCCTCGTCGAAGAGCTTTCGAAGGCGCGGCCCGGCTATGGCTTCCTCGCCGAGGAATCGGCCGAGATCGAGGGCACGGACAGGGCGCATCGCTGGATCATCGATCCGCTCGACGGCACCACCAATTTCCTGCACGGCATCCCGATCTTCGCCATTTCGATCGCGCTGGAGCGCGAGGGCCAGATCGTCGCCGGCGTGATCTTCAATCCGGTGATGGATGAGCTCTATGTCGCCGAGCGCGGCGGCGGGGCGTTTGTCAATGATCGCCGCATGCGGGTCGCCAAGCGCACGGCGCTCCCCGATTGCGTGATCGCGACCGGCATCCCGCATCTCGGCAAGCCCGGCCATGCGCCTTATCTCCAGACGCTCGGCCGCGTGATGCTGGAAACCTCGGGCGTGCGCCGCAACGGCGCGGCAGCGCTCGATCTCGCCTGGGTCGCCTCCGGCCGGTTCGACGGCTTCTGGGAAGATGGCCTGAAGCCTTGGGATATCGCCGCGGGCTTGCTGATGATCCGCGAAGCCGGCGGCTTCGTCAGCGATCTCAATGGCGGCGACACGATGATGCAGAGCGGCGACGTTTGCGCCGGCAACGAAACCATTCACCGCAAGCTGCTGGCGACGCTCGCACGGACCTGAGGACGGCGGGGCGGGCGCCTCGGCGCGGCGTCCCGTTTTCGCCACAAGGCTGTGCCGGAATCCGGCGGTTTTCCAAGAAGCCGAAGCATGGCCAAATCCACAAAGACCGGCAGCAATCCGCAGCAATCGTCGAAGAAGAAGAAGGGTGCGGCGCTCGATCCGCCCTTCGCGCGGCTCTGCCTGATCACACCGCCGATGTTCGATGCCGCAACCTTCGCGCCGCTTCTCGACGCGGCGCTCGCCTCAGGCGCGGTGGCTTCGCTGATCATCGCGACGGAGGGGCTGGCGCCGGATCTTCGCCTTGCCGCTGCCGAGAAGCTGGTGCCGATCGCGCAGGCGAATGGCGCCGCCGCGATCCTCACCGACAGTGACCTCATGGTGCGGGCGGGTGCCGACGGGCTGCATGTTGCCGGTGGCATCGCCGATCTGCGACGTGCCGTCGATCAGTGGCGGCCGGACCGCATCGTCGGGGCCGGCGACATCCATAGCCGCCACGAGGCGATGCTGCTTGCCGAAACCGAATGCGATTATCTGTTCTTCGGTCGCTTCGACGGCGATGACGGCGCCGCGATCCACGACAAGACGCTCGATCTCGCCGCCTGGTGGTCGGCGCTATTCGAGATTCCGGCGATCGTCATGGGGGGTACGAGCCTCGACTGCATTGCCGAGGCGGCAGCCGCGCGCATCGAATTCGTCGCGCTTCGCGCCGCGATCTGGGAGCATCCGGATGGCCCGGCTGCAGCTGTCGAGGCTGCAGCCAGCCTCGTCCTCGCGGCGCAGCCCGAGGCGGCGACGTGAGGTTCGCAAACCTCGCCACCACCCTTACCGCCGCGCTGGCGCTGGGTATCGTCGTGCCGGTGGCTGCCGGTGCGGCGCCGCCGAAGCCCGAGCCGAAGCCGGCCGGAAGCGCCACTGCGACGACTGCCGCGCCAGCGGCAGGGCCGGCGGATAAGCCCGATGGCAAGGCCGAATTGTTTCAGCCTCCGCCTGATCCGATGCTCGGCGTGCCGCCGCCGGATGCCGGTGTTCTCCCGTCTGCCGATCAATATCTGCGCTCGGGCCGTGGTCTCGATGCCGATGTCGGCGATCCTGCCTTTGGCGCATTCCAGCGCGGCCTTTATCTCACCGCCTTCAAGCTGGCACTCGAACGAGCGAAGGTCGGCGACCCTGCGGCGCAGACGCTGGTCGGGCGGATCTATCAGGACGGTCTCGGCGTCAAGCAGAGCGATCGCGCGGCCGCAGCCTGGTATCAGCAGGCGGCGCTTGGCGGCGACCCGGCCGCGCAGCTGGCGCTTGGCCTCCTCTATCTGGACGGACGGGGCGTCAAGAAGGACAAGGCTAAGGCGGCCGATGCCTTTGAGCAGGCGGCGGCCTGGAACGACCGCGCCGCGCTCTACAATCTCGGCCTTCTCTATCTCGAAGGCGAGGTGCGGCCGCGCGACCCGCTGAAGGCGGCCGATCTGTTCGGCAGGGCCGCCGCGCAGGGCAGCGCCGACGCGCAATATGCGCTTGGCGAACTCTATGCGGCGGGCGATGGCGTCATTCTTGACGATACGATCGCCACGATGTGGCTTGGCAAGGCTGCAGCGGCCGGCCATGCGGACGCCGAAGTCGAGTACGGCATTCGCCTGTTCAATGGAGTGGGAATCGCCAAGGACGAGGCGGCGGCTGCGACTTGGTTCAAGCGCGCGGCGGAAGCCGGCAACCCGATCGCCCAGAATCGATATGCGCGGATGCTAGCGATCGGCGCTGGCGTGCCGCAGGATCGGATCGAGGCAGCGAAGTGGCATCTGATCGCCGCAAAGGCGGGTGCCAAGGACGACTGGCTCGAGGATTTCATCGGCCGTCTTTCTGATGGCGATCGCAAGAAGGCCGCCGATGAGGCGGCGCACTGGCCGCCGGGCAGCGTCGCTTCTCCGGTAGCCGCACAATCGCTGAAGCATGATGGCCAGGCGCCAAAGCCCGTCATGACCGGTCCAGCTCCAGCCGATGAACTGCCTCCGCCAGGGCTCAAGCCGCCGGTCGAGGTGGCGAAACCGCCGCCGGGTTGAGCCTCGCCGGCTTTATTTCGGCCGGCCTAGCCCCTATAAGCTGCGTTCGAACGACGAGCGCGGGTCTGCCGCGCCGCAGCTGACAGGACGACGGACGATGGCCGGCCATTCACAATTCAAGAACATCATGCACCGCAAGGGCGCAGCCGACGCCAAGCGCTCCAAGCTGTTCGCCAAGCTGGCCCGCGAGATCACCGTGGCGGCCAAGCTCGGCCTGCCAGACCCGAAGATGAATGCGCGGCTGCGTCTCGCGATCCAGAACGCGCGCGCCGAGAATATGCCGAAGGACAATGTCGATCGCGCCATCAAGAAGGCGCTCGGCAATGACGGCGAGAACTACGACGAGATCCGCTACGAGGGTTACGGGCCCGGCGGCGTCGCCGTCGTGGTCGAGGCGCTGACCGACAATCGCAACCGTACGGCGAGCGCGGTCCGCTCTTATTTCACCCGCGCCGGTGGCGCGCTCGGCGAGACCGGCGCCGTCTCGTTCATGTTCGATCATGTCGGGCAGATCACCTACAAGTCCGAGGCAGGCACGCCCGACGCGATCATGGAGGCGGCAATCGAAGCCGGCGCCGATGACGTCGAGAGCACCGAGGAAGGCCATGTCGTGATCGCCGCCTTCGAGGCGATGGGCGACGTCGCCAAAGCGCTCGAAGAGAAGATCGGCGAGGCGGAGTCGGTCAAACCCGTCTGGAAGCCGCAGAATCTCGTCCCGGTCGACGAAGAGAAGGCGGCATCGCTGCTGAAGCTGATCGACCAGCTCGATGACGATGACGACGTCCAGGCCGTCTACACCAATTTCGAAGTCTCTGACGAGGTGTTGCAGAAGCTGACGGCCGCCTGATCGGGACGACCGCTCACGTCCCCAACACATTTTCGCGTGCTGCACTTTGGGGTACCCGTTTGGGCTAGACTGTCCGGCGGGGCCTCCATCGGAACCGGATCATGCGCGCGCATTCTCTCTTCAATCGCCTGTTTGTCGGCGTGGCACTTGTCGCTGCGACCTCGGCCTTCGCCGCTTCTCCGCCAACCCGCATTCGCGGCACGGTCGAGACGCTGACCGGCGACCTTTTGACCGTCAAGCAGGCGGATGGCACGGAAAGGACCATCCATCTGCCGCCGCATCTTTCGGTCACGGCGCTCGCGAACAGCAAGCTCTCCGACATCAAGGCCGGCGATTATGTCGGCTCCGCCGCCGTCGCCGGAGCGGACGGCAAGCTGCATGCCCAGGAGGTGCACATCTTCTCGGCTGCCATGCGCGGCGTTGGCGAGGGCCACCATCCGATGGCCGGGCCCAACCAGACGATGACCAATGCGACGGTCGCCACCGTGACCGCGGATCCGGCTGGCTCGACTTTGCAGCTGACCTATCCCGGCGGCGCGCAGTCGATCGAGATCGATCCCGATACCCGCATCGTCGCCATCATTCCCGGCGACATGGCGCTGGTGAAGCCGGGCGCGCTCGTCGCGGTGATGGTCAATCCGCAGGGTGATGGCGCCCTCACGGCGCGCGCGATCCAGGCGGAGAAGGACGGTGTCCCTCCACTTTAGGCGGGCGTTCACCGAACGTTCTTCTTTGCCGCGCCATCTTCGGTTAGTGCTGGAGGATGGTGGCAGTGATTCGGATATTGGGCATCGACCCCGGTTTGCGGCGGACAGGCTGGGGCCTCATCGAGTGCCGCGGCAATACGCTGTCTTATGTCGCGGCCGGTACGGTGCGCGCGACGCTCGATGGCGAGATGGCGCATCGCCTCGTGGCGCTGCATGAAGGCTTGACCAAGATCGTCGCTGCCTTCCAGCCCGACGAGGCGGCGGTCGAGCAGACTTTCGTCAACAAGGATCCCGCCGGCACGCTGAAGCTCGGCCAGGCGCGCGGCATTGCGCTGCTGGTGCCCGCGCTGGCGGGGATTTCCGTCGCCGAATATTCGCCGAACTCCGTCAAGAAGACTGTCGTCGGCGCCGGCCATGCCGAGAAGGCGCAGATCCGCATGATGGTCGGCGTGCTGCTGCCGAAGGCCGATTTCGATTCGGACGACGCCGCCGACGCGCTGGCGGTTGCCATCTGCCATGCCCATCACCGCGTCTCGCTGGCGCGGATGAAGGCGCTGGTGGGTTGAGGCAGGCTTGTGAGATGATTCCGCCCGTTTTCTTTTGCGGCGCATCCGAGACTTGGCTGCCGGATCGGCGCCGGTCGCGGGCCGTCATGACACCTACGGCTCACCATAGTGCCATCGGGGACATCAGCACATGATCGGCAAGCTCAAGGGCATCGTCGATTCCTTCGGGGAGGACTGGGTCATCCTCGATGTCGGCGGCGTCGGCTATCAGGTGCATTGCTCCTCGCGCACGCTGCAGGGGCTGCCGGCGCCGGGCGAAGCGGCACAAATCGCCATCGAGACCTATGTCCGCGAGGACATGATTCGGCTTTATGGCTTTGCTGGCGATGTCGAGCGGGAGTGGTTCCGCCTCCTGATGACCGTGCAGGGTATCGGCGCCAAGGTGGCGCTGGCGATCCTCGGTGTTCTGAAGCCGGGCGATCTCGCGACCGCCATTGCGATGGCCGACAAGGCGCAGATCGCCCGGGCACCCGGCGTCGGGCCGAAAGTCGCGGCGCGGGTCGTGGCCGAACTGAAGGACAAGGCGCCGGCCTATTCGACCGCCGATCCCGCGGCGATTGCCTTGCAGACCGAACTTTCCGAAAAGCGGGCGCCGCAGCCGATCGCCGATGCTGTCTCTGCGCTCGTCAATCTCGGCTATCCGCAGGTCCAGGCCGGAACGGCTGTTGCGGTTGCCGCCCGCAATGCCGGCGAGGGCGCGACAACAGAGCAGTTGATCCGCCTCGGCCTCAAGGAGCTTGCGCGGTGAGCGGCCATCAGCCCGAGATCGCGCCTCGGCCGTCCGGCGGGCGCGAACTGTTCCAGATCACGGTCGGCGTTGCCCTGTTCGTGCTGGTCGCGCCGCTGGTCCTGGGTGCGGTGCTGTTCCTCGGCGTCATCGTGACGACCTTTGCCGGCGATGCGATCGACGCGCTGACCATCGGCCGCCGGTTCGATCCGACAACCTCGATGGTCGTCGCGACCGGATTGATGCTGGTGTTGCTGCGTGTCGGCTGGCTGATGATCTACGGCGCGCTGCTGCTGCCCTCTGCAGTGGCCGGCGCCGCTATCGCGGTTCGCCAGATTCTGTTCGGCGCGGTCGGCTGGCGATTCGCCGCCGCAACGGGGATCGCAGTCGGCCTCATCGCCGATATCGCCGTCGTCGGCTATGGCCACCCGTTCCTAGGCGCGACGCGGATCGCGCTCTTTGCGGGCTGGGTCGTCCTCGGCAGTCTCATCGTGACGCTCATCTGCTGGCGTGTCGCTGCGCTGGCGCCCGCCGCCGCGGGATGGACGCGATGACCGATGGCCGCTGCAGCATCACTCTGCTAGGGACGTTGCCGATGAGCGCGGCCTTGCCGCCGCCGGAGGGACGATGAGCGACAGCCGATTGCTTGGCGGCGCCGAGCAGCAGGAAGATGACGACCGCACGCTGCGGCCGAAGGTGCTGGCCGATTTCGTCGGGCAGGCGCAGGCGCGCGCCAATCTTTCGGTGTTCATCGAGGCGGCGCGCGGACGCAAGGACGCGCTCGACCATGTGCTGTTCGTCGGCCCGCCCGGTCTCGGCAAGACGACGCTGGCGCAGATCGTCGCCCGCGAGCTCGGCGTCAATTTCCGCGCGACGTCCGGTCCCGTGATCGCCAAAGCCGGCGATCTCGCGGCGCTTCTGACCAATCTCGAGGAACGCGACGTCCTCTTCATCGACGAGATCCACCGCCTTTCGCCGGCGGTCGAGGAAATCCTCTATCCGGCGATGGAGGACTATCAGCTCGACCTGATCATCGGCGAGGGGCCCGCCGCGCGCTCGGTGCGCATCGAACTCGCAAAATTCACGCTGGTCGGCGCGACGACGCGGCTTGGCCTCTTGACGACGCCGCTGCGCGACCGCTTCGGCATCCCGGTGCGGCTGCAATTCTACACCGTGCCGGAACTCGAACACATCGTTTCGCGCGGCGCGCGGCTGATGGGCGTCGCGATGAGCGAGGATGGCGCCAGCGAGATCGCTCGGCGCTCGCGCGGCACGCCGCGCATCGCCAGCCGGCTGCTCCGGCGCGTGCGTGATTTTGCGCTTGTCGAGGGGTCGGGCATCATCGACCGCGCGATCGCCGACAAGGCGCTGCTCCGCCTGGAGGTCGACGCGATGGGGCTCGATCAGCTCGACCGGCGCTATCTGACGACGATCGCGATGTCGTTCGGTGGCGGCCCTGTTGGCATCGAGACGATCGCCGCGGCGCTCGCCGAGCCGAGGGATGCGATCGAGGAGATCGTCGAGCCCTATCTGATCCAGCAGGGCATGGTGCAGCGGACGCCGCGTGGCCGCGTCCTGACGCCGCATGCCTTTGCGCATCTCGGCCTTGCCGCGCCGAGCGCACCAGCCCTTCCGCTGCCCCTTTTCGAGGAAGACACGTGAGCGAGGCCAATCTTCCCTCGTCCGGCCGCCACACGGCCGATGGCCATGTGCTGCCGATCCGCATCTATTTCGAGGACACGGACTTCTCAGGCGTTGTCTATCACGCCTCCTATGTCCGCTTCCTGGAGCGGGGACGCACCGAATATGTGCGCCTGCTCGGCGTCCATCACGCGGCGCTCGACGCCGGCGAGACCGGAGAATCGCTCGCTTTCGCCGTTCACAGGCTCGAAATCGAGTTCCGCCGTCCGGCAAGGATCGACGATGTCGTCGAAGTCGTGACGCGGCCGAAGGAGATTCGCGGGGCGCGGATCATCCTGTCGCAGCAGGTCATGCGGGGCGAAGAGCGGCTCGTCGATGCGACGGTGACGGTGGTTCTGGTCAACCGGGCCGGTCGGCCGTGCCGCATTCCGGACGCGCTGGCGGAGCGTTTCGCCGCGGCGCCCCAATAAGGATTGATTAACCATGCTTCGGCTATAAGCGAGCGACGCGGAAGCGGCCGAAAACCTGATGGAAACGCCCTCTTTTCGACAAATTTGAAGGCGAGACAGCCACAGGGAGATCACGTCCGGCCCGCCGCTTGCAAGGACATATTTTCCAGGCGGGGATCAGCATCAGGCCGGTCCCGACCTCGTAAACGCCAAGGTCCGCACCGAGGCATCGAGGGTCAACCCCGAGAGGTTCGAAGCGAATGAATCCGGCCGACGTGGGCCAGGCAGCACTCGACGCGCCTGCTGCAAGCCTGTCCCTCATCACGCTGTTCCTCAACGCGCATATCGTCGTCAAATGCGTGATGCTGGGGCTCGGCTTCGCTTCGATCTGGAGCTGGGCGATCATCGTCGACAAGGTCCTTCTCTACGGCCGCGTCAAGCGCCAGATCGACCGGTTCGAGAAGGTGTTCTGGTCCGGCCAGTCGCTGGAGGACCTTTATCGCTCGCTGTCGAGCCGGCCCGCATCCGCCATGGCGGCGCTCTTCGTCGCGGCGATGCGCGAGTGGAAGCGCTCGTTCGAGGCCGGAGCGCGCTCGCCGATCGGCCTGCAGATGCGGATCGACCGCGTGCTCGACGTGACGATCGCGCGCGAAAGCGAACGGCTCGAAAGCCGGCTCCTGTTCCTGGCGACCGTCGGCTCAGCGGGTCCGTTCATCGGCCTGTTCGGCACGGTCTGGGGCATCATGACGTCGTTCCAGGCCATCGCGGCGTCCAAGAACACCTCGCTCGCCGTCGTGGCGCCGGGTATCGCGGAAGCGCTGATGGCGACCGCGCTCGGCCTGATCGCGGCCATTCCCGCCGTTATCGCCTACAACAAGCTCGCGAGTTCGTCGGGCAAGATCACCGGCCGCCTCGAAGGCTTTGCCGACGAGTTCTCCGCGATCCTGTCGCGCCAGATCGACGAGAGGAACTGAGCGATGGGCATGGCCGTCGGTGGGGCAGGCGGGAGAGGCGGGCGCCGCGGCGCGCGTCGTCGCCGTCGTTCGACCGCGATCATGAGCGAAATCAACGTCACGCCTTTCGTCGACGTCATTCTCGTCTTGCTCATCATCTTCATGGTCTCGGCGCCGATGCTGACGTCCGGCGTTCCGATCAACCTGCCGGAGAGCGAGGCCAAGGCGCTCTCGGCGGACAAGGATCCGATTTCCATCACGATCGACCCGTCGGGCAAGATCTTCCTGCAGGACACCGAGATTGCAGCCGACGAGCTTGTGGCGAAGCTCAAGGCGATCGCCACCACCGGCTATGACGAGCGCATCTTCGTGCGCGGCGACAAGAGCAGCAATTATGGCGCGATCATGCAGGTCATGGGCCTGATCTCCGGCGCCGGCTACCGCAACATCGGGTTGGTCACGATCGACTCCCAGGGCGGCTGATCCCGATGCGTACCGGGCTCATCACCTCGATCATTGCCCATCTCCTCATTATTTTCTGGGGTCTCTTTGCGCTGCCCGATACCAAGCCGTTCGATACGAGCTCGGTCGAGGCGCTGCCGGTCGAGCTTGTGCCGATCTCCGATCTGACCAGCCTGCAGAAGGGCAAGAAGACCGCCGAGGTCAAGGACAAGCCCTCGCCGAACAAGCCGGCGGAGAAGGATTCGCCAAAGCCCGCCCCGACGCCGCCACCGCCAAAGCCGACGCCACCCTCGACGCCGCCTCCGCCCAAGGCGGAGCCGACGCCGCCGGCACCGAAGGCCGAGCCGACGCCGCCCGCTCCCAAGGCCGAGGCCACCCCGCCGCCGACCCCGGCCGCGCCGGAAAAGCCGGCCGAGCCGGCGCCTGCTCCAACGCCTGAGCCTGCGGTCGCGCCGAAGCCGCCCGAGGCCGAAAAGGTTGCTGAAGCGCCGCCACCGCCGCCGGCGCCAAAGCCGCGCGTTCGACCGACGCCGCCGACCCCGACGCCGCCGAAGCCCGATCAGACGGCTGCGGTGAAGCCGGCAACGCCGACGCAGAGCACGACCGATTCGAAATTCGATCCGGACAAGATCTCGGCGCTGCTCGACCGCCAGAAGCCGGCCGGAAGCACGCAGGCGAGCCAGGAGCCCGAGAGCTTCGGCGCCGAGGAGGCGCGCAATCCGACGGCGATGATGTCGCAAAGCGAGCTCGACGCGCTCCGCTCGCAGGTGCAGCGCTGCTGGAACCTGCCGGTCGGCTGGACCGATCCGCGCGAGGTGACGGTCACGATCCGCTTCAAGCTCAATCAGGACGGCACCGTCAATGGAACGCCCAGTATCGAGCAGTATCCCGCCAGCAATTACGGCACCGTCGCCGCCGAAGGCGCAGTGCGCGCAGTCCTGCAATGCGGGCCGTATCAGCTTCCGGCCGAGAAATATGACCAGTGGAGCGAAGTCCAGATGCGTTTCAGCCCGCAGGGATGATGCGCCCTCGTCACCGCACCGCCGTTATCTTCATGCATGACCGGCCCAACTCGAGACCTTCGGATTCAAGGAACACCATCATGACGGTTCACGCTGCCGAGAGACGCGCCGCCGGGCCGCTCCGCTTCATCCGCCTGACCTTCGCATCGTTCGGCCTCGTGGCGGCCATGTTCGCGACCGGGGTGATGACGGCTGATCGGGCCGAGGCGCTGATCAGCCTCGACGTCACCCAAGGCAATGTCCAGCCGCTGCCGATCGCCATTCCGACCTTCATCGGCGGCACGGCGGAGGATGCGCAGCTCGCCGCCGATGTCTCCGGCGTCGTGGCAGCGGATCTGAAGCGCTCCGGCCTGTTCATGCCGCTCGACCCGGCTTCGTTCATCGAGAAGATCACGCGCCCCGACCAGACGCCCCGCTTCCAGGACTGGACGGTCATCAACGCGCAGGCGCTGGTGACCGGCGGCGTCACGCGCCAGCCTGATGGCCGCCTCAAGGCCGAGTTCCGTCTCTGGGATATCTATGCCGGCCAGCAGATGGCGGGGCAGCAGTTCTATACGAGCCCCGACAACTGGCGCCGCGTCGCCCATATCATCGCCGATGCGATCTATGAGCGGCTCACCGGTGACGGCGGCTATTTCGATACGCGCATCGTCTATGTCGACGAGAGCGGCCCGAAGGACAAGCGCGTCAAGCGCCTCGCGATCATGGATCAGGACGGCGCCAATGCCCGCTTCCTGACGCGTGGCAACGATCTCGTGCTGACGCCGCGCTTCAATCCGTCGTCGCAGGAAATCGTCTACATGTCCTATGGGCAGGATCAGCCGAGCGTCTATCTGCTCAATATCGAGACGGGCCAGCGCGAATTGGTCGGCAACTTTCCCGGCATGACCTTCGCGCCGCGCTTTTCCCCGGATGGCCAGAGCATCGTGATGAGTCTCGAGGACCAGGGCAACGCGAACATCTACCGGATGGACCTGCGCTCGAAGAAGACGACGCGGCTGACCAATTCCGCCTCGATCGACACCAGCCCGTCCTATTCGCCGGATGGATCGCAGATAACGTTCACCTCCGATCGCGGCGGCAGCCAGCAGATCTACGTGATGGGCGCAGACGGCTCGAACCCGACCCGCATCTCGTTCGGCCAGGGCTCGTATTCGACCCCGGTCTGGTCGCCGCGCGGCGATCTCATCGCCTTCACGCGCCAATCCGCGAATGGCTTTGCCATCGGCGTCATGAAGCCCGATGGCTCGGGCGAGCGCATCCTGACCGAAGGCTTCCACAACGAGGGCCCGACCTGGGCGCCGAACGGCCGCGTGCTGATGTTCTTCCGCGATGTTCCTGGCCCGACAGGCGGCCCGCAGCTCTGGTCGATCGATCTCACCGGCTATAACGAGTTCCGCGTCCCGACCCCCAATTTCGGCTCGGATCCCGCCTGGTCGCCCTTGATCAACTGAAGTGGCGCCGATTCAGCCGCTTAATTTCCTTCATCCGCCGGGATCGGCCGTTGCTTTCGAGCGTTGGCGGAATCGAGGCGGACCAAGGCTTCCGCCGCGCCGCGTCGCGTATCGCGCATTCGCTTAACCTTTGATCAACCCTGTCCGTGAACCCGCATTTAACCAAGCGCAGCCTAAAAACCGGCAGTCCGATCATGGTGGACAAGGAGTTTATTTGATGATGGATATTCGATCGGTCTCGCACGGGGTGAAACTCGTCGGGTTCCTGGGCCTTGCTCTGATGCTGGCTGCCTGCGCCAACAAGCCGGGCGGTCCTGAAGGCGCCGGCGCTGGTGGCATCGGCTCTGCGACGCCGGGCAGTGCGCAGGACTTCGTCGTCAATGTCGGCGACCGCGTCTTCTTCGATACCGACCAGACCGACGTTTCGGCGCAGGGCCGCGTCACTCTCGACAAGCAGGCCGCATGGCTGCAGCGCTTCCCGCGCTATCAGGTGACCATCGAGGGTCATGCTGATGAGCGTGGCACGCGCGAATACAACATCGCGCTCGGCGCCCGCCGCGCCACCAACGTCAAGAACTATCTCGTCTCGCGCGGCATCAGCCCGGCCCGCATCCGCACCATTTCCTATGGCAAGGAACGCCCGGTCGCGGTCTGCAACGACATTTCCTGCTGGTCGCAGAACCGTCGCGCCGTCACCGTGCTCGACAACTAGGCCCATCCGTCCACCAGCGGATCGTGACACGCGGCGGCTTCCTGAACGGGAGCCGCCGCTGTCGTTTGCGAGCCGCGTCAAACTTTGGCCGAACTCGGCCGGCTCTATGCATCCAAAGGGATGTCGCGATCAGCGCGGCGGTTTCACCGGCGCGCCGCGCGCCGTCCCATGGATGGATCAATGACGACACGCGACACATTATTCGCCGTGGCGCTCGGTGCCATGGTCCTGGCGTCGAGTGCGCCCGCGCATGCCGGCCTCTTCGACATCTTCAAGCGCGAGCAGCAGGTTCCCGACCCCAATGCTCCTGCGCCGCCGTCATCGGTCGGCGGCGGCACCACCACCGCTACACCAGGCTTCTCGGCGCAGGCCGCATCGCCCTCCAGCGAGGCGCAGGCTGCCATGCGGATGGACCGCATGGAGCAGCAGATGCGCCAGATGACCGGCCAGATCGAGGAATTGACGTTCCAGCTCAATCAGTTGCAGGCGCAGATCCGCGCTTCGCAGGGCGGGACGCCGGGTAATCGCAAGACGGCGGCCACAGCGCCCGCGGCACCAGCGCTTCGCTCCACGACGAATGCTCCCGCCGCCACGGCTGCGCCCGATCCGATCGGCCAGGCGATTGGTTCTGGGCAGGACGTCGCGTCTGTCGATGCCGGAGGTCCGGGAACGCCGCCGCGACCGCTCGGCCAGTTGCCGGCCGGCGCCAACGGTCAGCCACTCGATCTCGCGACGCTCGCCGCTCCGGCCGCGACGCCTTCGCCGGCGCCGGCGCCCTCTGGCAATTCGCGCAGCGATTATGACACGGCCTATGATCTGGTTCTGAAGGGCGACTATGATGTTGCCGAGAAGGCGTTCCAGGTCTTCCTCGCGAATTATCCTGGCGATGCGCTGGCGCCGGACGCGCAGTTCTGGATCGGCGAGAGCCTTTATCAGCGCAGCGATTTCCGCGGCGCGGCCGATGCGTTCCTGACCGGCTACCAGCAATATCCCAAGAGCGCGAAGGCGCCCGACATGCTGCTGAAGCTCGGCCTCTCGCTGGTCGGGCTCGGCCAGCGCGATGCAGCCTGCGGCACCTATGCCGAAATCCTCAAGAAATACCCCAAGGCCTCCAACGCGCTGATGCAGCGCGTCAAGACCGAACAGGCCAGTGCGAGCTGCTGAGCCGTCCGGCGGCCCTGACGTCGGCGGGCTTTTCGGCCGCTGGGCGGATGAGCCGGTGGTCGCGCTTGCCGTTTCCGGCGGGGCGGATTCGCTGGCGCTGATGCTCACTGCCCATCGTTGGCGGCAGTCGCTCAGCAGGGGGCCACGCCTCGTCGTGCTCTCGGTCGATCACGGCCTGCGAGCCGAGGCGGCGGCAGAGGTTGCTGCTGTGGGTACCGCGGCTGCCCGGCTCGGTCTGGATTTCCGCGCGCTTCGTAGCACGGGACCGGCGCCGGAATCCGACATCGAGGCGGCGGCGCGGTCGCTTCGCTATGGCTTGCTCTTCGCCGCCGCGCGCGCGGAGGGCGCGGCCGTGCTCATGACCGCGCACCACGCCGACGACCAGGCTGAGACGCTGCTGCTGCGCATGGCGCGTGGCTCGGGCGTCTATGGCCTCGCCGCCATGGCAACGGAAAGCCGGCGCGAGGGCATCCGCATCGCCCGTCCTCTGCTCGGTGTCCGCAGGTCTGCGCTCGCCGCCATCGTCGCTGAAGCGGGCCTCGAGCCCGTCCTCGATCCGCACAACGAGGACGGCCGCTTTGCCCGCGCCCGCCTTCGCGCCCTAATGCCGGCTCTCGCCCGGGAAGGCCTCGACACGCCGACGCTGGTCGCAACCGCGGCCCGGTTTCGCCGCGCGGCATCGGCGCTCGATGATTATGCCGATCGGTTGCTGGAGGCGACGCGCGTCGACGTCACCGGGGCATTGCGGCTCGAGGCGGCTCGCCTTGCGGCGGAGCCCGAGGAAACGCGGCTGCGGGTGCTCGCCCGCATTCTGAGGGCGGTGGGCGGCGCCACCTATGGTCCGCGCCTCGACAGCCTCTCGGATCTCGCGACGGCCATGACGGCGGGCGCCGGAACCGTGCCGGCGCGCACGCTGGCCGGCGTGACTGTCGAGCGGCGTAAGGGCGAATTGCGTTTCCAGCGCGAGGCGGGCCGCGACGGACTGCCTGAGATCGCGGTGTCCGGGGCCTTCGAAGGTGTCTGGGACGGCCGCTTTTCCGTGCGTGTCACGTCGGGCGAAGGGCCGCTGAGGCTGGCGGCACTCGGCGAGGCCGGACGGCGGTCCGTGGGCGCCTGCCTCGCCGATGGATTGCCGCGCGCGATCGAGGCGTGCCCCGCACTTTATCGGGGCGATACGCTCATCGCCGCACCCGTTCTGGGCATGGACGCCGGCGCCGCCGAGGGAATCCGCGTTGAAATGCGCTCGATCGTGCCGCTTCGGCTGCTTGATCGCACGCGGATAGATGATCTATGACGAGCCTCTCAACCATTCTGGCATTTTATGCGTCGGCGCCGCCAGAGCTTCACTTGGCTTCACAGGCTCACACACCTATCTTAGCGGGCGACGAGCAGCGCCCGTGCGCAGCTCCCCGCCCTTGAAGGGACTCTTATGAACGCGAATTTTCGCAACTTCGCCGTTTGGGTCATTATCGGCCTGCTTCTGATCGCGCTTTTCAACCTGTTCCAGAACCCGGGTCCGCGCGCGGCTGGGCAGGACATCGCCTATTCGCAGTTCCTGAACGATGTCGATTCCGGGCGGGTGAAGAGCGTTGTGATCGCGGGCCAGCAGATCAGCGGCTCCTACAGCGACAATAGCGGCTTCCAGACCTTTGCCCCGCAGCAGGATTCGGACCTCGTGAAGCGCCTCGAGGCGAAGAGCGTCGCCATTTCGGCGAAGCCGCCGTCCGAGGCCGGCACGTCGCTGATCGGCGTTCTGATCTCCTGGTTCCCGATGTTCCTGATCCTCGCGGTCTGGATCTTCTTCATGCGCCAGATGCAGGGCGGTGCCGGCGGCAAGGCGATGGGCTTTGGCAAGTCGAAGGCCAAGCTGCTGACCGAGGCGCATGGCCGCGTCACCTTCGACGACGTCGCCGGTGTGGATGAAGCCAAGGAAGACCTGCAGGAGATCGTCGAGTTCCTGCGCGATCCTCAGAAGTATCAGCGGCTCGGCGGCCGGATTCCGCGCGGCGTGCTGCTCGTCGGCCCGCCCGGTACCGGCAAGACGCTGACGGCGCGTGCCGTTGCCGGCGAGGCGAATGTGCCGTTCTTCACCATTTCGGGCTCCGACTTCGTCGAGATGTTCGTCGGCGTCGGCGCGAGCCGCGTGCGCGACATGTTCGAGCAGGCCAAGAAGAACGCGCCCTGCATCATCTTCATCGACGAAATCGACGCTGTCGGCCGCCATCGCGGCGCCGGTCTCGGCGGCGGCAATGACGAGCGCGAGCAGACGCTGAACCAGCTGCTGGTCGAGATGGATGGCTTCGAGCAGAACGAAGGCATCATCATCATCGCCGCGACCAACCGTCCCGACGTGCTGGATCCGGCGCTGCTGCGTCCCGGCCGTTTCGATCGCCAGGTGATCATCCCCAATCCGGATGTCGTCGGTCGCGAGAAGATCCTGAAGGTGCATGCCCGCAAGGTGCCGATGTCGCCCGACGTCGATCTGAAGACGCTCGCCCGTGGTACGCCCGGCTTCTCGGGTGCCGACCTGATGAACCTCGTCAACGAGGCCGCGCTGATGGCGGCCCGTCGCAACAAGCGCATGGTCACTATGCGCGAGTTCGAGGATTCGAAGGACAAGGTGATGATGGGCGCCGAGCGGCGTTCGCTGGTGATGACCGAGGACGAGAAGCGCCTGACCGCCTATCACGAGGCCGGCCATGCGATCGTCGCCCTCAACGTCCCCGCCACCGATCCGGTGCACAAGGCGACGATCATTCCGCGCGGCCGTGCTCTCGGCATGGTCATGCAGCTGCCGGAGCGCGACAAGCTCTCGATGAGCTACGAGCAGATGACCTCGCGTCTCGCCATCATGATGGGCGGCCGCATTGCCGAGGAAATCACCTTCGGCAAGGACAAGGTCACGTCAGGCGCGGCGTCCGATATCGAGCAGGCGACACGCCTTGCCCGGGCCATGGTCACGCGCTGGGGCTTCTCGGAAGAACTCGGCACGGTCGCCTATGGCGAGAACCAGGAAGAGGTGTTCCTCGGCCACTCCGTGTCGCGGACCCAGAATGTCTCGGAAGAGACCGCCCGCAAGATCGACGCCGAAGTGCGGCGCCTGGTCGAAACGGGTCTCGACGATGCCCGCCGGATTCTCTCGGAGAAGCACGGCGACCTCGAGATCCTGGCCCAGGGGCTGCTCGAATATGAATCGATGAGCGGCGACGAGATCAGGGGCCTGCTCGCCGGCAAGCCGCCGATCCGCGATACGGGCGATGACACCCCGCCGTCGCGTCCTTCGGTGGTGCCGACGACGCGCGGTCCCCGGCCGAAGGGCGATACCGGCCTCGAGCCGCAGCCGCAGGCCTGATCGATTTGTTTGCCACGCAATCGGGCGGCCTTCGGGCCGCCCTTTTTGCTGGTGCATTTTGTCATCCGAAGGCGCGGCGAGCATGTGACCGTCGCTCATCAATTTTGAACGGTCTTTGCCTAGTGTTCGCACTATGAAGGTCCGCAGGCGAAAAGACGGATGGCAGTGATGGTGCGCAAGCTCTTCGGTACAGACGGCATTCGGGGCAAGGCCAATTCTTTCCCGATTACCCCGCAAATGGCTTTGCAGGTCGGAATCGCCGCCGGTATTGCCTTCCGCAACGGCGCCCATCGTCACCGCGTCGTCATCGGCAAGGACACGCGCCTGTCGGGCTATATGATCGAGCCGGCGCTGACGGCCGGCTTCACCGCCGCCGGGATGGACGTGTTTCTGCTCGGTCCGATGCCGACGCCGGCCGTTGCCATGCTGACGCGCTCTCTGCGCGCCGATCTCGGCGTCATGATCTCCGCCTCACACAATCCCTATGAGGACAACGGCATCAAGCTGTTTGGTCCGGACGGCTACAAGCTCTCGGACGAAGCCGAAGCGAGGATCGAGGCGCTGATCGAGGAAGATCTGTCGGGACGCCTTGCGGCGTCTGCCGATCTTGGGCGCGCCAAGCGCATCGATGGTGCACGCGAGCGCTATGTCGAATTCGCCAAGCGGACGCTGCCGAAGTCGCTCGATCTGTCTGGCCTCAGGATCGTGATCGATTCAGCCAATGGCGCGGCTTACAAGGTCGCGCCGGAAGCGTTGTGGGAACTCGGCGCCGAAGTGATCTCGGTCGGCGACAAGCCCGACGGATTGAATATCAACCGCGATGTGGGGTCGACGGCGACCGACGCGCTGCGCCGCAAGGTGCATGAGGTGCGCGCCGATATCGGCATCGCGCTCGACGGCGATGCTGACCGCGTCATCCTGATCGATGAGCGCGGAGAGATCGTCGACGGCGACCAGCTGATGGCCGTTGTCGCTGCGTCCTGGGCCGAGGAAGGCAAGCTTTCGAAGCCAGGCATCGTCGCGACGATCATGTCCAATCTCGGGTTGGAGCGCTATCTCGGTTCCCTCGGACTGTCGCTCGACCGCACCAAGGTCGGCGATCGCTATGTCGTCGAGCATATGCGTCAGCACGGCTTCAATGTCGGTGGCGAACAGTCCGGCCATCTGATCCTGTCGGATTTCTCGACGACCGGTGATGGCCTGGTCTCGGCGCTGCAGATCCTTGCTGTGGTGCGCCAGACCGGCAAGCCGGTGAGCGAGGTCTGCCGCCGGTTCGAGCCGGTGCCGCAGATCCTCAAGAATGTCCGCTTCGGTGGCGGTAAACCGCTCGATACGGCCAGCGTCAAGGCGGCGATCGCCGAGGGCGAGGCGCGGCTCTCGGGTTCCGGCCGCCTGGTGATCCGCCCCTCTGGCACCGAACCGCTGATCCGCGTGATGGCGGAAGGCGATGACGAGACCGTCGTCACCTCGGTGGTGGACGATATCTGCGTCGCGCTGAAGCAGGTGGCCGCGTAGCGTCTCAAGACCCTCACCCCGGCCCTCTCCCGCCTCGCGGGAAAGGGGCGATGGCCCTGCTTACAATCGCGCCGCCTCAAAAACTCGGCGGCGTGCAGGCCGAGACCAACTCAAGCTCACCCTCGCCGATATTCCTGAAGGCGTGCGGCTTGCGGCTGTCGAAGAAATAAGCGTCGCCGGGGCCGAGTTCATAGCGGGCGCCGGCAACCTCCAGCAGCATGCGACCGCGGATGACGAGGCCGGCTTCCTCGCCCTGATGGGAAAGCATCGCCTTGCCGCTCTCGGCGCCCGGCCGATAGCGCTCATGGATCATCTGCAGCGCGCGCCCTTCGAGATTGGCGCCGACCTGGCGGAACGAGATCGGGCCGCCGGCGATCTCCTTCAATTCATCGGCGCGAAAGACGACCTGCTCGCGGTCACCGGGCGGGCCGGCGAAGAACTCGCCGAGGCTGATCGGTATGCCGGCGAGAATCTGGCGAAGGCCCGACACCGAAGGGCTGACGCGATTGGCCTCGACCATCGATACCGTGGCGTTGGAAACGCCAGCGCGCTTCGCCAGCGCGCGCTGCGACAGGCCTTGCTTCAAGCGCAGATCGCGCAGGCGCGCGCCGACATCGATGTCGAAATGGGCATCGTTCATATGTTCAATATAAAGAACACTCTTAACGTCCGCAACGAATTGACCGGCTTTTCCGGCGGGCCTACGTTCAGGAAAATGACCGGTCGAACCGTCCCGCCCGGCATCCCGGAGACCATTCCACCATGACCGCCCCCGTCCGCCCGAACAATCTCGAAGCCTTCTGGATGCCGTTCACGGCCAACCGCCAGTTCAAGCAGAACCCGCGCATGCTCGTTGGCGCGAAGGACATGTATTACACCTCCGCCGACGGGCGGCAGATCCTCGATGGCACGGCCGGCCTCTGGTGCGTCAATGCCGGCCATGGCCGGGCGAAGATCGTCGAGGCGGTTTCGGCGCAGGTGGCCGAGCTCGATTACGCGCCGGCTTTCCAGATGGGCCATCCGAAAGCCTTCGAGCTTGCCGCCCGCCTCGCCGGCATGATGCCGTCGCCGCTCGACCATGTGTTCTTCACCAATTCAGGCTCGGAATCGGTCGATACGGCGCTGAAGATCGCGCTCGCCTATCATCGTGCGCGCGGCAAGGGCACCAAGTTCCGCCTGCTTGGCCGCGAGCGTGGCTATCACGGCGTCGGCTTCGGCGGCATCTCGGTCGGCGGCATCTCGGGCAACCGCAAGACCTTCGGCACGCTGTTGACCGGCGTCGATCATATTCGCCACACGCATGATCTCGAGCGCAACGCCTTTACGCGCGGCGAGCCGGAATATGGCGCCGAGTTCGCCGACGACCTCGAAAAGGTCATCGCGCTGCATGACGCATCGAACATCGCGGCGCTGATCGTCGAGCCGGTCGCTGGCTCGACCGGCGTGCTGATTCCGCCGAAGGGCTATCTGAAGCGCCTGCGCGAAATCTGCGACAAGCACGACATCCTGCTGATCTTCGACGAGGTCATTACTGGCTTTGGCCGCCTCGGCACGCCGTTCGCGGTCGATTATTTCGATGTCGTGCCGGACATGGTGTGCACCGCCAAGGGGATCACCTCCGGCGTCGTGCCGATGGGGGCGGTGTTCGCTTCCAAGACGATCTACGACACCTTCATGGATGCGCCCGAGAACACGATCGAACTGTTCCACGGCTACACCTATTCGGCTCATCCGGTCGCCTGCGCGGCTGCGCTCGCAACGCTCGACATTTATGCCGAGGAAGGGCTGCTGACGCGTGCCGCCGAGCTCGCGGATTATTGGGCCGACGCGCTGCACAGCCTCAAGGGCCTGCCGCATGTCATCGATATCCGCAATCTCGGCCTCATCGGGGCGATCGAGCTCGATCCCATTGCCGGCGCGCCGACCAAGCGGGCCTTTTCGATCTTCCTAAAGGCGTTCGAGAACAACCTGATGATCCGCACCACCGGCGACATCATCGCGCTGTCGCCGCCACTGATCATCGAGAAGACGCATATCGACCAGATCTTCGAGACGCTCGGCCGTCTTCTGAAGCAGGCCGACTGACGCGAAGGGAGGAGCACAGGATGGACAGGATCTCCAATCTCGTCGGCGGCAAGAAGCAGCCGTCGGTCTCGGCCCGCACGGCGCCGATCTTCAATCCGGCGACCGGCGAGCAGACCGCCGAGCTGCCGCTTTCCACGGTCGCCGAACTGGACGCCGCCGTTGCGGTTGCCAAGGCGGCCTTTCCGGCCTGGGCCGAGACGACGCCGCTGAAGCGGGCGCGCGTGATGTTTCGCTTCAAGGATCTCCTGGAGCAGAATGCCGACCGCATCGCGCGGGCGATCTCGGCCGAGCATGGCAAGACGCATGACGATGCGCTCGGCGAAGTGCAGCGCGGGCTCGAGGTGGTCGAGTTCGCCTGCGGCATCCCGCATCTTTTGAAGGGCGAATATTCGAAAAATGTCGGCCCCTCGATCGACAGCTATTCCGATCGCCAGCCGCTCGGCGTCGTTGCCGGCATCACGCCGTTCAATTTCCCCTGCATGGTGCCGCTCTGGATGTATCCGGTGGCGATCGCCGCCGGCAATTGCTTCATCCTGAAGCCCTCGGAAAAGGATCCGAGCGCGGCGATGGTCGTCGCCGAACTGCTCTATGAGGCCGGGCTGCCCGCCGGCGTGCTCAATGTCGTGCATGGCGACAAGGAGATCGTTGACGCGATCCTCGCGCATCGCGACATCAAGGCGGTGAGCTTCGTCGGCTCGACGCCGATCGCCTCCTATGTCTACGCGACCGGCACGGCGGCCGGAAAGCGCGTGCAGGCGCTCGGCGGCGCCAAGAACCACATGGTCATCATGCCAGATGCCGACATGGACAAGGCAGCCGACGCGCTGATGGGCGCGGGCTACGGCTCGGCCGGCGAGCGCTGCATGGCGGTATCGGTGGCCGTCCCGGTCGGCGCCCGAACCGCGGACGCGCTGATCGAGGCGTTGGCGCCGCGGGTCCGCGCGCTGAAGATCGGTCCGGCGACCGACCGCGAGGCCGAGATGGGCCCCCTCGTCACGAAGCAGCATCTCGACAAGGTCTCGTCCTATATCGACAAGGGCGTCGCGGAAGGGGCGAAGCTCGTCGTCGACGGCCGCGGCTTCAAGCTGCAGGGCTATGAGGGCGGCTACTTCATCGGTGGCACGCTTTTTGATCATGCGGACAAGGAAATGACGATCTACCGCGAGGAGATCTTCGGTCCTGTCCTCTCGGTGCTGCGCGCCGGGACCTATGACGAGGCAGTCGAGCTGATCAATGCCCATGAATTCGGCAATGGCACCGCGATCTTCACCCGCGACGGCGACGCCGCGCGGTCGTTTGCCGACAAGATCGAGGCCGGAATGGTCGGTATCAATGTACCGATCCCGGTTCCTGTCGCCTATCATTCGTTCGGCGGCTGGAAGCGGTCGATCTTCGGCGATCATGCCATCTATGGGCCGGAAGGCGTGCGCTTCTATACACGCATCAAGACCGTCACCTCGCGCTGGCCGGATGGCATCAAATCCGGCGCCGTGTTCAACTTCCCGACGATGTGAGGATGTGGTCAAATTCGGCTGCTACATTCTCAGTCGTCATCCCCGGGCTTGACCCGGGGATCCAGTCTTGTTGCCGATCTCCCGTAAGGTCTGGATTGCCGGGTCGAGCCCGGCAATGACAGGCTGTCGAGCTCTTTGAGGACAGTACCCACATGACCGCCCCGACCGACAACCTCCGCATCAATGGCGAGCGCCTGTGGGACAGCCTGATGGAGATGGCGAAGATCGGACCGGGTCTCAGGGGCGGCAACAACCGCCAGACGCTGACCGACGCCGATGCCGAGGGGCGGAAGCTCTTCGAGGGCTGGTGCGAAGCGGCCGGGCTCACCATGGGCGTCGACAAGATGGGCACCATGTTCATGACGCGGCCGGGCACCGATCCGGCCGCACTGCCTGTCTATGTCGGTTCGCATCTCGACACCCAGCCGACCGGCGGCAAGTTCGATGGCGTGCTCGGCGTGCTCTCGGCGCTGGAAGTGGTGCGCAGCCTCAACGATCTCGGCATCAAGACGAAGCATCCGATCGTCGTCACCAACTGGGCCAATGAGGAGGGCGCGCGCTTTGCGCCGGCCATGCTCGCCTCGGGCGTCTTTGCCGGGCAGCTGACGCTCGACTACGCCTATGGCCGCAAGGATCCCGAAGGCAAGACCTATGGCGAGGAACTGAAGCGCATTGGCTGGCTCGGCGAGGAAAATGTCGGCGCGCGCAAGATGCACGCCTATCTCGAATATCATATCGAGCAGGGGCCGATCCTCGAGGTCGAAGAGAAGCAGATCGGCGTCGTCACGCATTGTCAGGGCCTGTGGTGGCTCGAAGTGACGCTGACCGGCAAGGAGGCGCATACCGGCTCGACGCCGATGGCGATGCGCGTCAATGCCGGTCTTGCCATGGCCCGCATCATCGAGATGGTGCAGGGGGTGGCGATGGAGAGCCAGCCCGGCGCCGTCGGCGGCGTCGGCCAGGTGTTCTTCACGCCGAATTCGCGCAACGTGTTGCCCGGCAAGGTCGTGTTCACGATCGATATCCGCAGCCCCGATCAGGCGAAGCTCGACGGCATGCGCGCACGGATCGAAGAGGAAGCGCTGCTGATCGCCGCCGAACTTGGCGTCGGCTGCACGATCGAGCCGGTCGGCCATTTCGATCCGGTGACCTTCGATCCGGTGCTGGTCGGGCGCGTGCGCAGCGCCGCCGAGCGGCTCGGCTACAGCCATATGGACATCATTTCCGGAGCCGGACACGACGCCTGCTGGGCCGCCAAGGTGGCGCCGGCCACCATGATCATGTGCCCATGCGTCGACGGGCTCTCGCACAACGAAGACGAAACCATCACACCGGAATGGGCATCAGCCGGGGCGGACGTGCTTCTGCACGCCGTGCTCGAGACGGCCGAGATCGTCGGCTGATCCGCCTGCCAGAAACAAAGAGGGATTACAGATGTCGACGGTGATCAAGGGCGGCACGATCGTGGCCGCGGACCGCAGCTATGAGGCGGATATCCTCATCGAGGGCGAGACGATCAAGGCGATCGGGCCTGATCTTTCCGGCGATACGGTGGTCGATGCGAGCGGCGCCTATGTGATGCCGGGCGGTATCGACCCGCATACCCATCTCGAAATGCCGTTCATGGGCACCACGGCGGCCGAAACCTGGGAGAGCGGCACCTTCGCGGCACTTTCCGGCGGCACGACCACGGTCGTCGATTTCGTCATTCCCGGCGAGGCCGGCATGCTCGCGGCGCTCGAGGACTGGAGCGGCAAGGCAACGCGCCAGGCATCGGGCGACTATTCCTTCCACATGTGCATCACCGGCTGGTCGGAGACGCATTTCGACGAGATGGCGAAGATCGTCGACCGCGGCATCAACACCTTCAAGCATTTCATGGCCTACAAGGGCGCGCTGATGGTGAACGACGACGAGATGTTCGCCTCGTTCCAGCGCTGCGCGGCGCTCGGCGCGCTGCCTCTCGTCCATGCCGAGAACGGCGATATCGTCGCCGCCCTGCAGCAGCGGCTGATGGCCGAAGGCAAGACCGGGCCGGAGGCGCATGCCTTCTCGCGGCCGCCCGAGGTCGAGGGCGAGGCGACCAATCGCGCCATCATGATCGCCGATGCCGCCGGCGTGCCGGTCTATATCGTCCATACCTCCTGCGAGCAGGCGCACGAGGCGATCCGCCGCGCCCGGCAGAAGGGCATGCGTGTCTATGGCGAGCCCTTGATCCAGCATCTCGTCCTCGACGAAGGCGAGTATTTCAACCGTGACTGGGACTATGCGGCGCGGCGTGTGATGTCGCCGCCCTTTCGCGACAAGAGCCACCAGGACAGCCTGTGGGCCGGGCTGGCCGCCGGCTCGCTGCAGGTGGTGGCGACGGATCATTGCTCCTTCACCACCGAGCAGAAGCGCATGGGCGCCAGCGATTTCCGCAAGATCCCGAACGGCACTGGCGGGATCGAGGATCGCATGCCGGTCTTGTGGACACGCGGCGTCGAGACGGGACGGCTGACGCCGAACGAGTTCGTCGCTGTGACCTCGACCAATATCGCCCAGATTCTGAACATTTACCCGCGCAAGGGCGCCATCCTGCCGGGCTCCGACGCCGACCTCGTCGTCTGGGATCCGAAGCTCTCGAAGACGATCTCGGCGGCCAACCAGAAGTCGATCATCGACTACAACGTCTTCGAGGGCGTCGAGGTGCGCGGCCTGCCGCGCTACACGCTCTCGCGCGGCGAAGTGGTCTGGTCGGACGGCCAGAACTCGCAGCCGCAGCCCGGACGCGGCAAGTTCATCGCGCGCAAGCCCTTCCCGGCCGCCAATCGAGCGCTCTCCAAATGGAAAGAACTGACCGCGCCGCGCGCCGTCACCCGCTCGGCCGAACACATGCCGATCGGCGTTTGAGCGCCTGATGACCGGGGAGGGGACATCAGGCACGAAGAGCGAAAGTCCGGCGATCGCGATTGCCGGACTTTCGCTCGTCTTCAACACCAATGACGGCCCAGTCCAGGCGCTGTCGGATATCGACCTCGAGGTGAAGCGCGGCGAGTTCGTCTCCTTCATCGGCCCGTCGGGCTGTGGCAAGACCACGCTGCTGCGCGTCATCGCCGATCTGGAGCAACCAACCGGCGGCTCGATCACCGTCAACGGCGTCTCGCCGGAGGAGGCCCGTCTCGCGCGCGCTTATGGCTATGTCTTCCAGGCGGCGGCCCTCTATCCCTGGCGCACGATCGCCCGGAATATTGCGCTGCCGCTGGAGATCATGGCGCTCGCCAAGGCCGATCGCGAAAAGCGCGTCGCCGACAATCTCGCCCTCGTCGATCTCGCCGGCTTCGAGCGGAAATATCCATGGCAGCTTTCGGGCGGCATGCAGCAGCGCGCCTCGATCGCGCGTGCGTTGGCGGTCGAGCCCGAGCTTCTGCTGATGGACGAACCCTTCGGCGCGCTCGACGAGATCGTGCGCGATCATCTCAACGAGAAGCTGCTGCGGCTCTGGGACCGAACCCAGAAGACCGTCGTCTTCGTCACCCACTCGATTCCCGAGGCGGTGTTCCTCTCGACCAAGATCGTGGTGATGTCGCCGCGTCCGGGCCGCGTCACCGATATCATCGAGTGCGGCTTCCCGCGCAACCGCAGCCTCGACATCCGCGAGACGCCGGAATTCCTCGCCATCGCTGCCCGCGTCCGCGCCGGGCTCAGGGCCGGGCATTCCTATGAGGATTGATCTCTACGGAAGTGCCCCCTCTCCATCTCTCCCCCGCTTCGCGGGAGAGAGGGCCGGCTGCGGCCTAGATAGCCGACGGACATTCACCGAGGCGCCTCCTTCTCCCTCTCCCGCGAAGCGGGGGAGGGCTGGGGTGGGGGCGTCGAAGGGCGGGCAGCTGCGATGATGAGCATCACCGCCACTCCCCGGCCCTTGCCCGGCAAGCCGAAGGGCAAGCTCGTTCCTGTCCTTGTCGTCACGCTGGCTCTGATCGCGCTTTGGTATGTCGGCGCCTATTTCATGAATGCGACGCTGGCGCGCGATGCCTTCCTGCGCGCCAAGAAGGAGCCGACAGCGAGCGAACTTCTCATTGCGACCTATGCCATGGATCGGCCGCTGCTGCCGGCGCCGCATCAGATCGTCGCCGAGATCTGGAAGTCGACGGCGCTGACGCCGGTCACCTCCAAGAAGAGCCTCGTCTATCATTCCTGGATCACGCTTTCCGCAACGCTGGCCGGCTTTCTCTCCGGTGCGCTGCTCGGGCTGATCCTCGCTGCGGCGATCGTCCATGTGCCGAGCCTCGATCGCAGCCTGATGCCCTGGGTGATCGCCTCGCAGACGATCCCGATCGTCGCGATCGCGCCAATGATCGTCGTGGTCGGCTATAATCTCATGAACGGGCAGATGGGCTTTTCGACGGATACGTCGCGCTTCATCGCCAAGGCGCTGATCTCGACCTATCTCTCCTTCTTTCCGATCACGGTCGGGCTGGTGAAGGGGTTGCGTTCGCCTGACACCATCCTCGTCGACCTGATGCGGACCTATTCGGCCAATCGCTGGCAGACCTTCTGGAAGCTGCGCATGCCGGCGGCGCTGCCGTTCCTGTTCGCCTCGATGCAGGTCGCGATCGCCATCAGCCTCGTCGGCGCGATCGTCGGCGAATTGCCGACCGGCGCTTCGGCCGGCATCGGCGCGCGGCTGCTCGCCGGCTCCTATTACGGGCAGACGGTGCAGATCTGGTCCGCGCTCATCGCGGCGTCCGTGCTGGCGGCACTCCTCGTCTGGATGGTCAGCCTTGGCGGCACAGCGGTCGTCAAGCGGATGGGGCTCGCGCGATGAATCGGACGCGTGGCCATATCCAGCCCTGGATCGCGCTGGTCGGGTTGATTGCGTTGTTCGCACTGCCGCTCGACGCTGCCGATCCAGCGCGGCTGCTGATCCGCGAGGGGCCCGCCGGCTGGGCGTTGGTCGCGGTCATGGCGGCCGCCATCATGGCCGCCATCCGCGTCCGGCGCAGCCTTGTCGCGGCGGCGTTGCTGGCGCTGGCGGCGCATGGCGGTGCGGCGATGGCCATCGGGCTGCTGCCCGGCCTTGCCGGCCATGCGGGCAGCGGGTTCTGGGCGCTGGTGCTGACAGCCTGGCTGCTCGCCTGGGCGCTGGTGACCGAGCTTTCCGAATGGCCGCGCCGGCCCGGATTGCCGGGCCTTGCGCTGTCGCTGCTCATTCCGTTCCTGTTCGGTCTCTGGCTGCTGATCCTCTGGCAGATCGTCGTCGTGGTGTTCGAGGTGCCGTTCGTGCTGATCCCGCCGCCATCGGCGATCGGAACGCGCATCGCCAGTTCGCTGCCGATCCTTGCCGCTGATTTCCGGCAAACCTTCCTGAAGGCGGTCGTGGTCGGCTATGTCATCGGCTGCGGCTCCGGTTTCCTGGTGGCGATCCTGGTCGACCGCGTCGCTTTCCTGAAGCGCGGGCTGCTGCCGATCGGCAATCTCGTCTCGGCGCTGCCGATCGTCGGCATCGCGCCGATCATGGTGATGTGGTTCGGCTTCGACTGGCCGTCCAAGGCGGCTGTCGTTGTCGTCTCGACCTTTTTCCCGATGCTGGTGAACACGGTCACGGGGCTTTCCGCCTCGCAGCCCATCAGCCGCGATCTGATGCGGACCTATGCCTCGACCTATTGGCAGACGCTGTTCAAGCTGAGGCTGCCGGAGGCGATGCCGTTCGTGTTCAACGCGCTCAAGATCAATTCGACTCTCGCCCTGATCGCGGCCATTGTAGCGGAGTTCTTCGGCACGCCGATCGTGGGCATGGGTTTCCGTATCTCAACCGAAGTCGGGCGCATGAACATCGACATGGTGTGGGCGGAAATCGCGGTGGCGGCGCTGGCCGGTTCCGCGTTCTACGGCGTGGTCGCGCTCGCCGAGCGCGCCGCGACTTTCTGGCATCCGTCCTTCCGCACTTAGGGACGGAAACGACAACCTGGAGGGGTCAATGAAGAAGTGGATGATGGGCGCCATCGCTGCCGCGACCGGCCTTGCGATGAGCGGGCCGGCCTTTGCGGCCGACCCGGTGACCCTGCAGCTGAAATGGGTCACGCAGGCCCAGTTCGCCGGCTATCTGGTGGCCAAGGCCAAGGGCTTCTATGACGCCGAAGGGCTCGACGTCACGATCAAGCCGGGCGGGCCGGATATTTCGCCGGTGCAGGTGATCGCGGCGGGTGGCGCCGACGTGATCGTCGACTGGATGGCCGATGCGCTCGCCTCGCGCGAAAAGGGCGTCAAGCTCGTCAACATCGCGCAGCCGTTCAAGGGTTCCGGCCTGCTGCTTGTCTGCCGCAAGGACACCGGCATCGCCACGCCGGCCGATTTCAAGGGCAAGACGCTCGGCGTCTGGTTCTATGGCAATGAATATCCATTCATGGCCTGGATGAACAAGCTTGGCTACAAGACTGAGGGCGGGGCGGACGGCGTCACGGTTCTGAAGCAGGCCTTCAACGTCGATCCGCTCGTGCAGAAGCAGGCGGATTGCATCTCGGCCATGACCTATAATGAATATGGCCAGATCCTCGATGCCGGCCTCAAGGCCGAAGACCTCGTCGTCTTCAACTATCGCGATGAGAATGTCGGCATGCTCGAGGACGGTCTCTACGCGCTCGAGGACAAGCTCTCAGATCCGGCCTATGTCGACAAGCTCGCCCGCTTCGTGAAGGCGTCCGAGAAGGGCTGGGCTTATGCGCGCGAGAACCCCGATGAGGCGGCGCAGATCACCGTTGACGCCGACGAGTCGGGTTCGCAGACGCTCGATCACCAGAAATACATGATCGGCGAGGTGAACAAGCTCACCGCTGGTACCTCCGGCGCGCTGGAGCCGGCCGATTACAAGCAGACGGTCCAGACCATGCTGTCGGCCGGTGGCGTCATCTCCAAGGAGCCCGACGCAACTGCCACGACCACAGCCGTCACCGACAAGGCCGGGCTGAAGTAAGCGTCGGCCTGTTCCCCATTTCGGCATCGGGCGCCTTCGGGCGCCCGATTTCGTTGGGGGTGCGATCGTGAGCAAGGAAGCGCCCCCTCTCCAACTCTCCCCCACAAGGGGGAGAGGGCAGGCGGCGGCTGGCATTGGGCGCGATCCCGCTTCGCGGCTGCCGCCCCCCTCTCCCGCGAAGCGGGGGAGGGTTGGGGAGGGAGCTCACACGATGTTCTTCTCGATCAGCGGGCGGTTTTCGAGAATGCGCTCATAGCCGAGCGGCGCGAGGTCGATCGTCTGGTAGGCGCCGTCGACGGTGAGTTCGGCGAGGCCGCGGCCGACGGCCGGTGCCTGCTGCAGGCCGTGGCCTGAAAAGCCGTTGGCGATGAGGAGATTGCCATAGGGCGGCAGGCGACCGACGATCGCGTTGTGGTCGAAGAGGTTCATGTCGTAGTGGCCGGCCCAGGCGCGTGCCTGGCGGATCGCTTCGAAGGCCGGAACGCGGACCGCGAGGATCGGCCAGATCATCTCTTCGAACAGCGCATGATCGACGTCGAAATCTTCGGCGAGCGGGTCATTGTCGGCTTCCGGCGCCGAGCCGCAGAGGAAGAGATCGCCCTCCGGCCGGCAATAGACGCCGGACGGGTCGATGAGCATCGGGAAGCCGGGTAGCTTGTCGCGGCAGGCGAAGGTGAAGATGCAGCGCTTGCGCGCCTCGACGGGGAGCGGAATCCCGAGCGGCTGCAGAAGGGCGGGGGTGCCGGTGCCGGCTGCGATGATGACGGTCCCCGCGAAGGCCGTCTCGCCGCCCGCAAAGCGCACGCCCGTCGCGCGGCTGCCCTCGGTCAGGATTTCGGTCACGGTGGCGCTGGCCGTCTCGACGCCAAGCGAGCGCGCCTTGCCGCGAAAGGCCTGCATCAGCCCATAGCCATCGAACCAGCCTTCTCCGGTCGCGCCGAAGGCGCCGGCCGTGATGTCGTCGAGCGCGAGATAGGGGAAGCGCTCGGCGAGTTCGGCCGGGTTGAACAGAACGATATCCGCCCCGCGGCTCGACTGGAGGATGTGGTTTTCGGTCAGCGTCGGAACGCCGGCCGCTGTCGCGAGGAACAGATAGCCACCCTCGTTGAGACTGATGAAGGGCCGGTCACCGTCGACCGACAGGGTCTCGCCGATCGCGCGCAGGAATTCGATGCCGTAGAGCGACATGTCGATATTCACCGGCGAGGAGAATTGCTGGCGGATCGAGGCGGCGGAGAGCGCGCTTGCCGCCTGCTGGAAGGTCGGGTCCTTCTCGACGAGCAGGACGCTGCCGGTGAAGCGCGGATGCGCGGCAATGTGATAGGCGGCGGAGGCGCCATGAACGGCGCCGCCGACGATGATGACGTCATGGTGGCGCGCCACGCTTCAGCTCCGTCATGAAAGAGCGCGACCATGACATGCGCCTGTTTCGCCGTCGATGTGGCGAAGCGGTCACGTCAGCCGATCGGCACCAATGGCCGCTCGATCGCCTCGCGGAGCGCGAATTTCGAATAAATGCGCGCGACGCCCGGCAGGTGGCCGAGCACATTGGCATGCAGCCGCTCGAAATCCGGCAGGTCGCGCGCGACGATGCGCAGCAGATAGTCGCTCGAGCCCGACATCAGATAGAGCGACAGGATGTTGGGGCATTTGCGCGCCGCGGCCTCGAAGGTCTTCAGCGCTTCGTCATTCTGCCGGTCGAGCGAGATCTCGACGAAGGCCGTGATGCCGAGGCCGAGCGCGTTGGGGTCCACCACAGCACGGTAGCCGGTGATGACCGCGCCGGCCTCCAGACGCTGCAGCCGCCGCGTTACCGCGGAAGCCGACAGGCCGATCCGTTCGGCAAGTTCGACGGCCGAAAGCCGGCCCTCGCGGGCCAAGGCGCCGACGATGCGGCGATCGAAATCGTCAAGCTGCATGAATCGGGCGCCTCCGCTGCCGATAGTGCAAAGTTAGTGCGAAGAGGTACGATTAGCGACATGAAATAGCACGAAAACGTCCAACGCGCGGCGATATCCTTCAGGCACAGCCAATAAGAGCCAGGGGATATCATCATGCTTGTCGGCGTTCCGAGAGAGATCAAGAACAACGAATTCCGCGTCGGCCTGACGCCGGCCGCGGTGCGCGAATATGTGGCGCGGGGCCATCAGGTCGTCGTCGAAACCGGCGCCGGGCTTGGGATCGACGCACCGGACGCTGCCTATGTCGCAGCCGGCGCCATGATCGCCGCGACGGCCGGCGAGGTGTTCGCCAAGGCCGGCCTGATCGTCAAGGTGAAGGAGCCGCAGCCGGCGGAATGGGCGCAGTTCCGGCCGGGCCAGATCCTCTTCACCTATCTCCATCTCGCGCCTGACCCGGATCAGGCGCGCGGCCTTATGGAATCGGGCGTCACCGCGATCGCCTATGAGACGGTCACGGACCCATATGGCGGCCTGCCGCTGCTGGCGCCGATGAGCGAAGTGGCCGGCCGGCTGTCGATCCAGGCCGCGGCAACGGCGCTGCAGAAGCCGAATGGCGGCCGCGGCATCCTGCTCGGCGGCGTTCCGGGCGTTGCGCCGGCCAAGGTCGTCGTCATCGGTGGCGGCGTTGTCGGCATGCATGCAGCCCGCATGGCGGCCGGCCTCGGCGCCGAGGTGACGGTGCTCGATCGCTCGGTGCCGCGCCTCCGCGAACTCGACGAGACCTTCGCCGGCCGTATCCGCACCCGCTATTCGACGATCGATGCGCTGGAGGACGAAGTCGTCTCAGCCGATGCCGTGATCGGAGCGGTGCTGATCCCCGGCGCTGCGGCGCCGAAGCTGGTCACGCGGCCCATGCTGCCGAAGATGAAGCGCGGCGCGGTGCTGGTGGATGTCGCCATCGACCAGGGTGGCTGCTTCGAGACCTCGCATGCCACGACGCATGCCGATTCGACCTATGTCGTCGACGGCGTCATCCATTATTGTGTCGCCAACATGCCGGGCGCCGTGCCGCTGACTTCGAGCCATGCGCTCAATCACGCGACGCTGCCCTTCGGGCTGGCGCTCGCCGGCGAGGGTCTTGCCGCGCTCGCCCGCGATCCGCATCTGCGCAACGGCCTCAACGTCCATCGCGGCCGGATCACGCATCGCGCTGTGGCTGAGGCGCTCGGCGAGAGCTTTGCCGATCCGGCCGGCGATATCGCAGCCTGATCGTCGGCCCTCGGGCTAAGGCGCCGTCCCGCAATCCCTGAGCGACGGCGGCAGCAGCGCCGGATCGCGCGTCACGGCAAATAGGGTCAGCCAGGCAAACTGCCATCTGCAAACCATCCGTCCGGCAATGACCTCGGGCGGGAGCTGGTTGGCGTAAAGCATGGCGATCCAGGCGGGGTCGTGTGCCTTTGCGGCGCTCCAGATGCGGTCCATGGGTTCGAGCGGCGGCCGTATGAACTGGTAGGTGACGCCATCCGATTTCGGCAGGTAATAAGCGAGGTCGCGCGGGATCTGTTCGCTGTTGGCCAGGATCTCGATGTTGCGGACCCCGTTTGCGTGCAGGAGGGCGGAAACGCTGCGCCAATCGACTTTTCGGCCCGAGGCGAGCATGTCGGCGGCCTGGAGAGAAACGGCGAGGACGAAGATCGTGATGACCGCTGTGGCCGGGATGCGCCAGGCCGGACGCGATACGATAAACGTCATCGCCGCAGTGACGAGGAGAATCGTCGCGGGCATCATGCCGAGCAGATAGCGCGCCGTCACGGCGGTGAAGCTGCCGATGACGATGAAGGCGAGGGGCGTGCCGATCGCCGTGATGATCAGGTAGCGTCCGGCGGTCCTGCTGATACCAAGGCCGACGCCGATCGCCAGCAGCCCCAGCAGGCAGGCGCCCACCCAGGTCTCAAAGCCTGCCGGCAAATAGCGGTTGGCATCGCAGTCGACGGCAAGGCCGTAGATGGAGCGATAGGATTCGAGGAAGCGGTTGGCGGGCGATGTGGTGACCTGCCATTTCATCAGTCCTTCGGCCTTCTTGCCGAGGCTGATGAAGCCGGGCACCAGTCCCAGCAGGGCGATCAGCGCGATGGTCCATGTCGCCAGCAGGTGGCGCCGCCAGAGCATCCGCGTCTCGGCGGGTCCGCGAAGAGCGCCGCAGGCGAGCGCGCCGCCTTGCAGCATGGCGACGGCCACGATGCCGGCCGGGATCACCAGCGCAGCCCCCACGGTGCCGATTGTCGCCATCCATGTGGAACGCGCGATGCCGGCTTGCCTCGTCAGCATCGACAGATGGCCGAGCATAGCCATCACGACGAAGAACAGCATCATCGTGTAAGGCCGGGCCTCCTGGCCGTAGGCGATCAGGATCGGCAGCATCGCGTAAAGGAGGGCCGCCGCACCCGCGGCGAACAGCCCGATGAAGCGCAGTGCGACGATCGCCAGCAGGCCCGCTGCGGCCGCGCTGAAGAGCGCCGACGGCAGGCGGAGCCAGAATTCATCCGCCGCCCCGAGGCCGAAGATCTTGATGAGGGCGAAATAGGTCGGGAAATGGCCGTTGGCGAGGCGGTCGCGAATGAGGTCGATCCACGATGCCTGCGCGACTTCGGCCGTCAGGACTTCGTCATACCAGAGCGCCAGCCTGCCCAGCGTCGGCAGGAGGACGGCCAGGACAAGAAAGGCGGCGCCCAGGAAGACCGCCAGTTCAATCCGGAGCGGCCAGGCCTTGCCGGAAGACCAGATGCTCTCCGTTCCGGCGCTCCCGGTCTCGATGCGATCCGGATGCGCCTCGCCAAAGGAGCGCGATCCCGCACGACGCCCGGGCGATCCATCCATCAGTCTCGAATCTCCATGGAGACACGGCGAAGCCAGCCTTGATGCCGCCAAACTAGAGCATGATCCCGTCTTCGTGAAGGACGCGGCCCGGGAGACGACAACGCTTCGCCCGTCGACCGGCGATGCCGTCCTGTTCCCGGCGGTTCTCTTCTGAATTCTTGTGCGCAGCCATATCCGGCGCTACTAGGTGCTCCGCGACGGGCCTCGACGCCAGCTTGCTCAAGATGCCGACGCATATCCTCGGCGACCGAACCGCGATGGGTCCGCATGCCAACCGCCTCCCCAAGACTCTCTGATGCCGAGTTGCTCGAAGCGCTCGTCGACACGGCGCTGCGGGCGGGCCGTGTCGTTCTCGATGTCTATCACAGCGCCTTTGCCGTCGAGCAGAAGGGCGACTCCTCCCCGGTCACTGAAGCCGACAAGCTTGCCGAGGTGATCATCCTGGCCGATCTCGCGCGTCTCGCGCCCGGCATTCCGGTGGTCGCCGAGGAGGCGTGCTCGGCCGGGATGATTCCCGAAGTCGGCGCGACCTTCTTCCTCGTCGATCCCGTCGATGGGACGCGCGAATTCATCAGCCGGAACGGCGACTTCACGGTGAATATCGGGCTTATTCGTGACGGCACGCCGGTACTCGGCATCGTCTATGCGCCAGTGCGCCGGGCCCTCTATCTCGGACGCCTCGGTGCGGGGGCGGAACGTCTCGATGTCGAGGATGGCCGGGTCACCGCGCGTCAGGCCATCGGCGTGGCGTCTCCTTGCAAGGTGCCGCCACGCATCATCGCCAGCCGCTCGCATCGCACATCCGAGACGGATGCCTTCATCGCCACCCATCCCGGCGCCTCGATCGTTTCGGCCGGCTCCTCTCTCAAGTTCTGTCTGATGGCCGCAGGCGAGGCGGATCTCTATCCGCGCATGGGCCCGACCATGCAGTGGGATACGGCGGCCGGCGACGCCGTGCTGCGCGCCGCGGGCGGCATCGTCACCGAGACCGATGGCCAGCCGCTCCACTATGGGCCGAACGGACGGGCCGGCGTCATGGCTTTTGCGAACCCATGGTTCGTCGCCTATGGCAATCCAGCGGGAAATCCCGACTAACAAGATCGAGTTAGCGGAAATGGCTTTTCACGTTTACGGCCGGGCGCGCGATGTCGCGTGGTATTCGGCCGGATAAACGCGACGCCCGTGCTTGAGACAGGGTGTCCGCGAAGACTAGGTTCCGAGCTGTGCCGGAGCCCGCCGAATGACATCTCATCTGAAGCCGCATCTTCGCCGCCTCGAAGCCGAGGCCATCTTCATCATGCGCGAGGTGGTGGCGAATTTCGCGAACCCCGTGATGCTCTATTCGATCGGCAAGGATTCGTCGGTCATGCTGCATCTGGCGATGAAGGCGTTTCATCCTGCCACGCCGCCCTTTTCGCTGCTGCACATCGATACGACCTGGAAGTTCCGCGAGATGATCGCCTTTCGCGACGAGACCGTGCGCCGGCTCGGGCTCAACCTCATCGTGCACACCAATCCTGAAGGCAAGGCTACCGGCATCAATCCGTTCGATCACGGCTCGTCCAACTATACGCAGGTAATGAAGACCGAGGCGCTGAAGCAGGCCCTCGATGCCGGCGGCTATGACGCGGCTTTCGGCGGCGCGCGGCGCGACGAGGAGAAGAGCCGCGCCAAGGAGCGCGTGTTCTCGTTCCGCACGGCGAGCCACGGCTGGGACCCGAAGAACCAGCGGCCCGAACTCTGGTCGCTCTACAACACGCGCATCGGCGCGGGCGAGACGATCCGCGTCTTCCCGCTCTCCAATTGGACCGAGCTCGACATCTGGGAATACATCCTCGCCGAGCAGATCCCGATCGTGCCGCTCTACCTTTCCGAGGCGCGTCCGGTCGTCGAACGCGGCGGCCAGCTGATCATGGCCGATGATGAGCGCATGCGGCTGAGGCCCGGCGAGACGCCGGTGAAGCGCCGCGTTCGCTTCCGTACGCTCGGCTGCTATCCGCTTACGGCTGCCGTCGAGTCGGACGCAACGACGATCGAGGACATCGTCGAGGAAATGCTGCTGGCGACGACGTCGGAACGTCAGGGCCGGCTCATCGACCATGATGAATCCGGCTCGATGGAAAAGAAGAAGCGCGAGGGATATTTCTAATGGCCGAGCCCGCAACCCTCAGCCCCGGCCAAGAAGCAGCCGTGCGCAGCCTGGCGCTCGGCGATGCCGACAAGAGCCTCCTGCGCTTCCTGACCTGCGGCAGCGTCGACGACGGCAAGTCGACGCTGATCGGCCGGCTGCTGTTCGATTCGAAGCGGCTGTTCGAAGATCAGATCGCGACGCTCCAAAAGGATTCGCGCAAGTTCGGCACCGTCGGCGACGACATGGATCTCGCGCTGCTGGTCGATGGGCTCGAGGCCGAGCGCGAGCAGGGCATCACGATCGATGTTGCCTATCGCTTCTTCGCGACGGAGAAGCGGAAGTTCATTGTCGCGGATACGCCCGGCCATGAGCAATATACCCGCAACATGGCGACCGGCGCCTCGACAGCGGATCTCGCCGTCCTTCTGATCGATGCGCGCAAGGGCATTCTCAGCCAGACGCGGCGCCACGCGACGATCGCCTCGCTGCTTGGCATCCGCCATGTCGTGCTCGCGATCAACAAGATCGACCTCGTCGGCTATGACCGTTCGGTCTTCGACTCGATCGTCGCGGCCTTCGATGCCGATGCCGGCCATTATGGCTTCGCGACCCGTGTCGCTATCCCGATCTCGGCCCGGTATGGCGACAATGTCAGCCGCCACAGCGAGCACATGCCTTGGTATCGCGGGCCGACGCTGATCGAGCATCTCGAAAGTGTCGAGCTTTCGTCGGGCGCCGCCGCGACGAGACCGCTCCGCTTCCCTGTGCAGTGGGTCAACCGGCCGGACCTCACATTCCGCGGCTATGCCGGCACCCTTGCGGCGGGCACGGTTCGCCCTGGCGATGAGGTCGTCGTGGCACGGAGCGGCCAGGTCGCCCGTGTCGAGCGCATCGTGACGCATGACGGCGACCTTGCCGAAGCCTCGGCCGAGGATGCCGTCACGCTGACGCTCGACCGCGAGATCGACCTTTCGCGCGGCGATATCCTGGTGCCGCCGGGCGCGCGCCCGGATGTTTCCGATCAGTTCGCCGCCCATCTCATCTGGATGGCCGAGGAGCCGATGCTGCCCGGTCGGCCTTACCTCATGAAAATCGGCACGCGCACCGTCGGTGCCGCCGTCACCGAGCTGAAGCACCGCGTCGAGATGGACACGCTGAAGCCGCTCGCGGCCAAGACGCTGTCGCTCAACGATATCGGCTTCGCCAATTTCTCGCTCGCCGAGCCGATCGCCTTCGATGCCTATGACGATGTGCGAACGACGGGCGCCTTCATCCTGGTCGACCGCTTCACCAACCAGACGGTGGCAGCGGGCATGATCCGCTTCGGCCTCCGCCGGGCCACCAACATCCACCGTCAGGCATTGACGATCGACAAGGCGGCGCGCTCCGGCGCCAAGAGCCAGAAGCCGGCCATCCTGTGGTTCACAGGGCTTTCGGGCGCTGGCAAATCGACGATCGCCAATCTCGTCGAGCAGAAGCTGCATCTGGCGGGCCGCCACACCTATCTGCTCGACGGCGACAATGTTCGCCATGGCCTCAATCGCGATCTCGGCTTCACGGATGCCGACCGGGTCGAGAATATCCGCCGCGTCGCCGAGACGGCAAAGCTCTTCGTCGATGCGGGCCTCATCGTGCTGGCCTCGTTCATCTCGCCGTTCCGCTCCGAGCGGCAGCTCGCCCGCGATCTGGTCGAGCCCGGCGAATTCGTCGAGATCTTTGTCGATACGCCGCTTTCCGTCGCCGAGGAACGCGATCCGAAGGGCCTCTATCGCAAGGCGCGTGAAGGGAAGATCGTGAACTTCACCGGCATCGACAGCCCCTATGAGGCACCGGAAAGTGCCGAACTGCGACTCGAAGCCGGCAGCGCCTCCGCCGAGGATCTCGCCGACCGCGTCATCGATTATCTCGCGAGCAACGGCTTCATTCCGCGCTGATCGCATCTGTCGCGGACCGGAAGCGTCCCGTCCGCGACAGCCATCGCCTCAGGGCAGCACATCGATCGTGACGGAACGGATGTCCGCCGCCGTCTGGTCGCCGGGAATGCCGGGCTCGATCAGGATCGCGTCGCCGTCCGGGCCGGTGCGATCCTCCGGCACGGTCCATCTCATCGGCAACGACTGGAAGTCGCCGCTGAGGTCCAGATCGGTCCAGCCGCTGAGCTGGTTCCCGTTCTGATAGGCAAGGCGCATCGTCGCGGCCGGATTGTCGCGCGCGCCCCGCGCCACCACCACGATCCGGATATTGCGGCCAGCGATGCGCTGATAGATGCCCGGGCCGACGATCAATCGGGCGCCATTGGCGCCTGTGGACGACGAGATCTCGACGAACCCATCTGACGAACCGCCCTCAAACCTGACGGGATTATCCGGCGTCGACCGGAATGCCGACGGGTCATGGCCGTCGAACAGCACGAGGCTCTCGGATGCCGGCGGGCCGGGCGGCGGAGCAACGGCTTGCGGCGCGGTGCTCGGCGCCGTGGCGGCGGGCTCACCGGCTGCTGGTGCTGCCGCATCGGCCGGCGGCGTGGCCGTCGTCGTGGGCAAAGGTTCGGGTTCGGCAGGCGCGGGGGCGGCATCCTGCGGAACGTCGGTACTTTCGAGAGCATCGGTGCCGCCGGCCGCCGCTGGCGTGTTGCCTGAGCCCGGCGCCTCGACCGCGGCTGGCGTCCCACTGCCTTGGGCCATCTGCTTGGCGAGAAAGAGCCCGGCGATGAGGATCACCAGCAGCGCGACCAATCCGCCGGCTATGAAGGCCAGTCTCCGCGCCGATAGCCAGCTCGGATCGGACGGCGGCAGCGGCGTCTCGTCCAGGTCGAGGACAGTTTCCTCGGTCTCGTCCAGCGGCTCGTCCTCGAAGTCGTCCTCGTCGAACGGCCCCTCGTCAGGGTCTTCGTCGACATAGTCCTCGTCGCCCGCTTCGTACTCCTCGTCGAAGTCGGAGCTCGCCGGCAATGGCGCGGTCGGCGTCTCGGCCTGCGCTGCGGCAGGCGCCGCAAATTCTGCTTCGATCGTGCGAATATAGGTGTCGACTTCGTCGATCTTGCGCTCGATGGCATCGGCGCTCAGCGGCGGATCATAGACTGCGAGCAGCCGCAGCATCGAGGCGCGGACATTGCCGAGCGCCATGCGCCGCGCGTCCCGATCCGATGGATCGAGATCCGCAATGGCGCGCCGAAGGGCTGTTTCGAGATGGCTCATGATTCGCTGGAGCGAAGAATTAGGGGAAGATCGCGGCGATGGCGAGCCGGAGTTGCATTCCAGGTTTCGACGTCAGCCACGGCGGCTGAGGAATTTCGGCCCGAAACCGAGCACGCGCGGATCGGGCGTTCCCACCACCGACATGTCGCGGCCGGGATAGTCGACGCTGGAGAGCACCTGGCGGATGATGTTGAGGCGAGCCCGGCGCTTGTCATTGGCGAGCACGATGGTCCATGGCGCCCTCTCGGCGTGGCAGGCGTCGAGCATCGCATCGCGCGCCTTGGTGTAATCGTCCCACTTGTCGAGCGCCGCATAGTCGATCGGCGAGAGCTTCCAGATCTTGAGCGGATTGTGCCGCCGCTCATGGAAACGCTTCATCTGGGTCTCGCGGCCGATATCGAGCCAGAACTTGAAGAGAATAAGGCCGGAATCGACGAGAAGGCTCTCGAAGCGCGGCACCTGATCGAGGAAGGCCTTGTGCTCGGCGGGCGTGCAGAAACCCATGACGGGCTCGACCCCGGCGCGGTTGTACCAGGAGCGGTCGAAGGTGACGATTTCGCCGGCGGTCGGCAATTCCGCGACATAGCGCTGGAAATACCACTGGCCGGCTTCGGTCTCGCTCGGCTTCGGCAGCGCGACGTCGCGGGCATGGCGGGGGTTGAGATACTGGCGGAACGCGAAGATCGCGCCGCCCTTGCCGGCGGCATCGCGTCCCTCGAAGACGAGCGCCATGCGGAGGCCCTTGGCCTGCACATGTGCTTGCAGCTTGACCAGTTCGATCTGCAGCGGAATGAGATCCGCCTCATAGGCCTCGCTCTTCAGCGACTTGTCATAGGGATAGCCGCCAGAGCTGAACGCGGCCTTTTCGACCCAGTCCGGCAGGACCGGATCATCGAGATCGAAGCGGCCATTCTTGGTTTCGACGGCGGGGGCGTCGGTTTCGGGTTTGAGCTGTGGCGGCAGCGTGTCCGAACCTGGCTGCGGCCCCGAGGCGGCGGGGCTGGCGGCTTTTTTCTTTCCATCGCCGTTGCCATTGCCGTTGCGGGAGCCCTTCCGCTCGCGCTTTTCGCTGTCCTTCGCCATGAGAGCGCCCTCCGCCAGACTTTTATGTTGGCTTCGATTCTGTCACAGACGTCATCCGTTTGTCCCGCATGTCATGCGATCCTGATTTTTCGCGAGAATTGACAGTGGGAAAGCGCGGAGGCGGGCGCAGACATGGCGGGCGAGGCGGCAGACCGGGAGGAGCGCGGATCGGCGCAGGGCGGAGATGGCGGTGTGGTTGGCCGTCTCGGCGCTGCGCGCTATGTGCTGCTCGGCTTCGTCTGTTTGCTGGCGATCCTGGTCGCTGCCGGGGCGCTTGCGCTGCACACGGCCGCTTTGCTGTTTTTCGCCGTCACGCTGATGATCGCGGCGCTGCCGCGCGGCGAGCGCCTTGTGCCGCGCCGCCTTGCCCAGCGCGCGCCGCCCTCGGTCTGGCCCGACACCGGGTTGAAGCAGATGGCCGATGCCCTGCCGGAGCCCTGCGTCATTCTCGATCGGCGCGGCTTTGTCCGCTACCAGAATCACCTCGCCGAAGCCGCATTCCCGATCCGTCCCGGCGATCCGCTGACATTCCGCCTGCGCGCGCCGGATCTCTTGCGCGCCTATGAGCGCGTTGCCGCCGGCGGCATCGCCGAGCGGCTCGAATTCGTCGAGCGGGTGCCGACCGAGCGTTGGTACGACGCCTGGTTCTCGCCGATCGAGACGCGCGAGGACAATGGGCGCGGCGGCTTCGTCATGCTGCTGTTTTCCGACAAGACCGAGCAGCGCCGCGCCGAGCGCATCCGCGTCGACTTCGTGGCGAATGCCAGCCACGAACTGCGCACGCCGCTTGCTTCGCTCGCCGGCTTCATCGAGACCCTGCAGGGCCCGGCGCGGGGCGACGCCGTCGCCCGCGAACGATTCCTCGGCATCATGCATGAGCAGGCGACGCGGATGAGTCGCCTGATCGACGATCTCCTGTCGCTCTCGCGCGTCGAGATGAAGGCTCACATGAAGCCTGAAGCGCCGGTCGATCTGACCGCGCTGCTGAACGGGGTCGTCGATGCGATGGAACCGCTCGCCCGCGAGCAGCAGGTGACGATCGAATCGCGGCTGCCCGACGCGCCGGTCGTGATCGCGGGCGACCGCGACGAACTGGTCCAGGTGTTCCAGAACCTCGTCGAGAACGCCTGCAAATATGGCCGATCCGGCGGCCGCGTCTCGGTCGAACTTGAAGCTGGCGCTGCCGGCGAGGGGCCGCGCGCGACCGTGCGTGACTTCGGGCCCGGCATCTCAGCCGAGCACCTGCCGCGCCTGACGGAGCGCTTCTACCGGGCGGACGAACCGGGCGGCAACACGCGCGGCACAGGGCTCGGCCTAGCCATCGTCAAACACATCCTCAATCGCCATCGGGCCCGTTTGGTGATCGAAAGCCAACCTGGGGCCGGCGCTGCTTTCAGTGTTGAATTCGCTGGCGGCACGATCGGTCCGAAGCGGATCGATCCGGATAAAATCTAGATATCCCAAAGACTTGATCTGTCACAAAAGCGTATTGCTTTCGTCATAGAACCATTACCTGAGGTCACTAGGGTCCGACCCGTTCCAGCCTATTGCACTGCGGCAAAAAGCTGGGCCGACAAAATTGAATCCATCAGGGAGATGGTCCGTGAAACTCACGAACATCGTACTTGCGGCAGGCATGGTCGCCGCCGTCATCGGTTTCGGCTCCGCTGAGGCCGCCGATATCTCGGGGGCTGGCGCGACCTTCCCCTATCCGATCTACGCGAAGTGGGCGGATACGTATAAGAAGGAGACCGGTAACGGTCTCAACTATCAGTCGATCGGTTCGGGCGGCGGCATCAAGCAGATCAAGGCGCGGACCGTGACCTTCGGCGCGAGCGACGCGCCGCTCAAGCCGGAAGAGCTTGAGAAGGAAGGTCTCGTCCAGTTCCCGACCGTCATCGGCGGCGTGGTTCCGGTCGTCAACCTGCCGGGCATCAAGCCGGGCGAAATCACCCTCGATGGCTCGGTTCTCGCCGACATCTTCCAGGGCAAGATCACCAAGTGGGACGACGAGGCGATCAAGAAGCTGAACCCGGGCGTCCAGCTTCCCTCGACGGCCATCGCGGTCGTTCATCGCTCGGACGGGTCGGGCACCAGCTTCGTGTTCACGACCTACCTGTCGCAGGTCTCGAAGGGCTGGGCTGACGATGTCGGCGCCGCCTCGGCCGTCGAATGGCCGATCGGCCTCGGCGCCAAGGGCAATGAGGGCGTCGCCGCCGGCGTCACCCAGACCGTGGGCTCCATCGGCTATGTCGAATATGCCTACGCCGCCCAGAACGACATGACGTTCACCAAGCTGATCAACAAGGATGGCAAGACCGTCGCCCCCGAGGTGCCGAACTTCGCTGCCGCAGCCGAGAACGTCGATTGGGCCAATACGCCCGGCTACTACGTGATCCTGACCAACGAGCCGGGCGCTGCCAGCTGGCCGATCACCGCTGCCACCTTCATCCTGATCCCGAAGCAGCCGAAGGTTGACGCGGACGCCGCCGAAGCCCTGAAGTTCTTCTCCTGGGCCTATGCCAAGGGTGATCAGGAAGCTGCCGCCCTGCACTACATCCCGATGCCCGACAAGGTCGTCGAGAGCATCAAAGCGACCTGGGCCAAGGAAATCGTCGGCGCAGACGGCAAGCCGCTCTACGTCGAAGCGAAGTAAGTTTCGCCGAACCGGGGGAGGGGCACTGTCCCTCCCCCGACCGTTGACATCGTGGACCCTTTCATAAGGGTCGGGGGATCGAGATGGCGGACGCCGTGATGACTGGCTTGCAGACCGCAGGCATCGACAATGCAAAGCTCCGACGTCTGGCGCGGCTGCGCGTCGGCGACTCGACCTTCAGGGGCCTGACGCTGGCGGCGGCGCTGACCGTGCTGCTGCTGCTTGGCGGGGTAATCGTCTCGCTGATCTACGGGTCCATCCCGGCTTTCTCCACCTTCGGGCTCGAATTCCTGACGACGCAGCGCTGGAATCCGGTCACCGAGAAGTTCGGCGCTCTGGCGCCCATCTACGGCACGGTCGTTACCTCGATCATCGCGCTCCTCATCGCCGTGCCGGTCGGCATCGGCATCGCGATCTTCCTGACCGAACTCTGCCCGCCCTGGCTGAAGCGTCCGATCGGCGTCGCCATCGAACTGCTCGCCGGCATCCCCTCGATCATCTACGGCATCTGGGGCCTGTTCGTCTTCGCGCCCTTCTTCCAGACGACAGTCCAGCCGGCGCTGATCGCGCTGTTCGGGCCGGTCCCGATCCTCTCCGACATCTTCGCCGGTCCGCCCTACGGCATCGGCATTCTGACGGCCGGCATCATTCTCGCAATCATGGTGCTGCCCTTCATCACCTCGATCACCCGCGACGTGTTCGACACTGTCCCGCCAGTGTTGAAGGAAGCGACCTACGGCCTCGGCTGCACGACGGCAGAGGTGGTGACCAAGGTCGTGCTGCCCTATTCGAGGGTCGGCGTCATCGGCGGCATCATGCTCGGCCTCGGCCGCGCGCTCGGCGAGACCATGGCGGTAACCTTCGTCATCGGCAACGCGCACAAGATCTCGGCCTCGATCATGGCGCCGGGCACGACCATCTCGGCTTCGATCGCCAATGAATTCACCGAGGCGGTCGGCGATCTCTACACCTCGTCGCTGATCGCGCTCGGCCTCATCCTCTTCGTCATCACCTTCTTCGTCCTGGCGGGTGCGCGGCTTCTCCTGATGCGCATGAACGTCAAAGCCGGCAACTGAGGCGAAACGATCATGGCAACGCTCGGCAACTCCGCCGTCTCCTCACCCGCAGCGCAGGCGCTCTATGCCCGCCGCCGCCGCGGCAATGTAGTGCTGCTCACGCTCTCCTTCGCCGCGACCATCTTCGGCCTTGCCTGGCTGGTGCTGATCCTGGCGGCACTGCTCTACCAGGGCTTCGCCGGCCTCTCGCTCGAAGTGTTCACCGAGACGACGCCGCCGCCCGGCGCCGCCGGCGGCCTGCTCAATGCGATCATGGGCAGCCTGGTCATGACCATCATCGGCGTCGTGGTCGGCACGCCGATCGGCATCATGGCCGGCACCTACATGGCCGAGTATGGCCGGCACAACAAGCTCACCACCGTGGTCCGCTTCATCAACGACATCCTGCTCGCCGCGCCATCGATCGTCATCGGCCTCTTCGTCTATGAGGTGGTCGTGGCGCCGATGGGACATTTCTCGGCGATCGCCGGCTCGATCGCGCTGGCCATCCTGGTCATCCCGGTCGTGGTGCGGACCACCGAGGACATGCTGAGCCTCGTTCCGAACACGATGCGCGAGGCCACGGCGGCGCTCGGCCTGCCGCGCTCTGTGATGATCCAGAAGGTCGCCTACCGGGCCGCGATGTCGGGCATCGTCACGGGCGTGCTGCTGGCCATTGCCCGCGTCAGCGGCGAGACGGCCCCGCTGCTGTTCACCGCTCTCAACAACCAGTTCTGGAGCACCGACCTCAACGCGCCGATGTCGAGCCTGCCGGTGACGATCTTCCAGTTCGCGCTCAGCCCCTATCCCGACTGGCAGAAGCTCGCCTGGTCCGGTGCGCTGCTCATCACCTTCACCGTGCTTGCGCTCAACATCGTGGCGCGCACCTTCCTTAGCCCGAGGACGTCGAAATGACCGTGTCCACGCTCCAGAACACGCTGCCCGAGAAGATCTCGATCAAGAACCTCAAATTCTTCTACGGCGACAACCTCGCATTGAAGTCGATCAACCTGCCGCTCTACGAGAAGAAGGTCACCGCCTTCATCGGACCGTCGGGTTGCGGCAAGTCCACCTTGCTGCGCGTCCTCAACCGCATGTACGACCTCTATCCGAAGCAGCATGCTGAAGGCGAGGTGCTGTTCGACGGCGGCAACATCTTGGCGCCGAACCAGGATCTCAACCTGCTGCGCGCCCGTATCGGCATGGTGTTCCAGAAGCCGACGCCGTTTCCGATGTCGATCTACGACAACATCGCCTTCGGTATCCGTCTCTACGAGAACCTGTCGCGCACCGAGATGGACGAGCGGGTCGAGGCGGCGCTGACGCGCGGCGCGCTCTGGAACGAGGTCAAGGACAAGCTCCATTCGAGCGGCCTCAGCCTTTCCGGCGGCCAGCAGCAGCGCCTGTGTATCGCCCGTTCGATCGCGGTGCGCCCCGAGGTGGTCTTGTTTGACGAGCCCTGCTCGGCGCTCGATCCGATCTCGACCTCGAAGATCGAGGAGCTCATCGACGAACTGACGGCCGATTACACGATCGCCATCGTCACGCACAACATGCAGCAGGCTGCCCGCGTCTCCGACTACACGGCCTTCATGTATCTCGGCGAACTGATCGAGTTCGACGAAACCTCGAAGATCTTCACGGCCCCGAGCGACAAGCGCACCCAGGATTATATCACCGGACGCTTCGGCTGAGGCCGGACCGCGCCAGGAGGACGACATGTCGGAACATATCGTTACCCGCTACGACGACGAATTGAGGGATGTCCAGCGCCGCATCGCGGAGATGGGCGGCATGGCGGAGCGGCTCGTCGACCTGTCGGTCCGCGCGTTGACCCGCCTCGACACGACGATCGCCAATTCGGTCATCGCCGATGACCGCCGCCTCGACCAGGTTCAGCGCGAATGCGAAGAGCTGGCGATCATGATCATCGCCCGCCGCCAGCCGATGGCGCTGGACCTGCGCGAAGTCATCGGCGCGATGCGCATTTCGAACGATCTGGAGCGCATCGGCGATCTCGCCAAGAACATCGCCAAGCGCGTATTGGCGCTCGATGGCCAGTTCCAGTCGAAGCGCTTCATCACCGGCGTCGAGCACATGGCAGAGCTGTCGCTCGCCCAGCTCAAGGACGTGCTCGATGCTTATGCGGCGCGCGACGTCAACCAGGCCTTCGAAGTCTGGCGCCGCGATGCCGATATCGACAGCATGTACACGTCGCTATTCCGCGAATTGCTGACCTACATGATGGAAGATCCGCGCAACATTACCTTGTGCACGCATCTTCTGTTCTGCGCCAAGAATATCGAGCGCATCGGCGATCATGCGACCAACATCGCCGAGACCGTGCACTATGTCGTTACCGGCGAGGCGCTGACGCAGGACCGTCCGAAGCAGGACGAATCGAGCGTCACCAGCGTCTCCTACGAGACCCGCTGAGCGCGGCTCGAAGAAGGACACCAAGACCGAGATGACGCCACGCGTGATGATCGTCGAGGACGAGGAGGCCCTTGGCCTCCTCCTCCGCTACAACCTCGAGGCCGAGGGCTATGCGGTCGAGGTCGTGCCGCGCGGCGACGATGCCGAGACCCGGCTGAAGGAGACGGCGCCGGATCTGCTGCTGCTCGACTGGATGCTGCCCGGCATTTCCGGCATCGAACTCTGCCGGCGGCTGCGGGCCCGCGACACCACGCGGACGCTGCCGATCATCATGCTCACCGCGCGCGGCGAGGAGCAGGAGCGGATTCGCGGCCTCGCGACGGGCGCGGACGACTATGTCGTCAAGCCGTTCTCCGTGCCCGAACTGATGGCCCGGGTTCGTGCCATCCTGCGCCGCTCGCGGCCCGAGGTCATCGCCTCGTTGCTTCGGGCCGGCGATATCGAACTCGATCGCGAGACGCACCGCGTCCGCCGCTCGGGGCGCGAATTGCGGCTCGGACCGACCGAGTTCCGCCTGCTCGAGTTCTTGATGAAGAGCCCAGGCCGCGTCTTCTCGCGCGAGCAACTTCTCGACGGCGTCTGGGGGCGCGACGTCTATGTCGACGAGCGCACCGTCGACGTTCATATTGGTCGTCTGCGCAAGGCGGTCAATCGCGGGCGGGTCAAGGATCCGATCCGGACCGTACGCGGCTCCGGCTATGCTTTCGATGATCAGTTCGTTGGTATGAACTGATCTTCAGATCCACGCCTTCTTCTTCATGGTTATTGAGGTGATGCCCGGCGCGGTTTGCGCTGCCGCCACCGGCTGATTGCAGCAAGCAATTGGCCGGATTGGCGATTTGCCGTTTGGACCGACGTTAACGCGTGAGTAACGTAAACAGCTGTGGTTAAGCGACGTAGTTAATCTGTTCTTAAAGCTTCTCCGGCAGATTCATCCTCGGTGATTTTGTATCGATCGGGCTTGGCCTCGATCCAGTCGATGCCGGGGAGACTTCCATGCATTTCGTGAAGACAATCACGCTCGCCGCCATGCTTGGGGCGGGCCTTGCCGCGTCGGGGGCCGCGATGGCCGCCGACATGCCCGAGCCTTATGTCGAGCCAGCTCCGCCGGTCATCGCGACGGGTGGCTGGTATCTGCGCGGTGATATCGGATACAAGTGGTATAACAATCCGAGCACCAGTTTCGTCACCAATACTTATGTCGACAACTGGAACAACAGCACGCTCGATAATACCGGCATCATCGGTCTCGGTGCCGGCTACCGCTTCAACGATCACTTCCGTGTCGACGCCACCATCGACTACGAGTTCCAGGCCGGCACCTATGCCGAAGGCTATTGCGGCGGCTGCGGCGGCGTCGGTCATACGATCGAGACCGGCAATATCGACGCCTGGACGTTCCTCGCCAATGGCTATGTCGATATCGGCACCTGGTCCGGCTTCACGCCCTATGTCGGCGCGGGCATCGGCACGTCCTACCTGCAGACGACGGATATCGGCTACCTCAATCCGAACGGCGTCAGCGGAACCTGGGACGGCGCCGGCAACTGGAACTTCGCCTATGCCCTCATGGCCGGCGTTTCCTATGCCTTCTCGCCGAATATGTCGGTCGACCTGAACTATCGCTACCTCAATCTCGGCGATGCGGTTTCCGGCTATATTCCGGCAGGCGGCGGCGGCACGATCAACTACGACAATATCTCGGCCAACGAGGTTCGCCTCGGCCTGCGCTACAATTTCTACTGAGCGCATCGGCGATCGATCAAGGAAAGGCGCGTCCGCGAGGGCGCGCCTTTCGTCATTGTGATGCATGCGACGCTGGTGCGGCGCGGCAGCTCGTTGACTTCCCTCTCAGCCCCGCGTAACAGCGACGGCGGGACACGCCTCCCCAACGAGGCGCTGCTATCTGAGAGGGTAGATCAATGGCAGATCTCGCGACGCCCGGCTCCCGGCCGGTCAATCCTAACTATTCTTCCGGCCCCTGCGCCAAGCGACCCGGCTGGTCGCTCGAAGCGCTCAAGGATGCGGCGCTCGGCCGTTCGCATCGGGCCAAGATCGGCAAATCCAAGCTCCAGAAGGCGATCGACCTCACCCGCGAGGTTCTCGGCGTGCCGGCGGATTACCGCATCGGCATCGTGCCGGCGTCCGATACCGGCGCCGTCGAAATGGCGCTCTGGTCGCTGCTCGGCGCCCGCGGCGTCGACGTGCTCGCCTGGGAGAGCTTCGGCGAAGGCTGGGTCACCGACATCGTCAAGCAGCTGAAGTTGTCCGATGTCCGCACGCTCAGCGCCGATTACGGCAAGCTGCCGGATCTCAACAAGGTCGATTTCGACCGCGACGTCGTCTTCACCTGGAACGGCACCACCTCTGGCGTGCGCGTTCCGGACGGTGACTGGATCGATGGCGACCGCGCCGGTCTCACGATCTGCGACGCCACCTCCGCCGCCTTTGCGCAGGATCTCGACTGGCAGAAGCTCGATGTCGTGACCTTCTCCTGGCAGAAGGTGCTCGGCGGCGAGGCTGCGCATGGCATGCTCATTCTCTCGCCGCGCGCCGTCGAACGGCTCGAGAGCTACAAGCCGGCCTGGCCGCTGCCGAAGATCTTCCGCATGACGAAGGGCGGCAAGCTGATCGAGGGCATCTTCGTCGGCGAGACCATCAACACGCCGTCGATGCTGGCCGTGGAGGACTATCTCGACGCGCTGACCTGGGCGCAGTCGATCGGCGGCTTCAAGGGTCTCGCCGCGCGCTGCGATGCCAATCTCAAGGTGCTCGCCGACTGGGTCCAGACGAGCGACTGGGCGGAGTTCCTGGCGGTGGAGCCGAAGACGCGCTCCAATACCTCGGTCTGCCTCGTCATCGTCGATCCCGCGGTCAAGGCACTCGATGCCGACGGCCAGGCGGCCTTCGCCAAGGGCATTGCCTCGGCGCTCGAAAAGGCCGGCGTCGCCTTTGATATCGGTTCCTATCGCGATGCACCGGCGGGGCTCAGGATCTGGGCCGGCTCGACGATCGAGGCTTCGGATCTCGCGATCCTGACCGAGTGGCTCGACTGGGCGTTCGCCAATCAGAAGGCCGGCCTCAAGAAGGCCGCCTGAAACGCTGCCGGCCTATGCCGGTCTTCGCATCTCATCGCCCATTCCCTGTCATTGCCGGGCTTGACCCGGCAATCCAGCCTTTCTCTCCGACAGCGCGAGAAAGCCTGGATCCCCGGGTCAAGCCCGGGGATGACAGGAAGGATGGCGTCACGACAGGCTCAGGGAACTCAGTCCATGGCACCGCGCGTTCTCATTTCCGACAAGCTTTCCAAGACCGCCGTCCAGATCTTCAGGGATCGCGGCGTCGAGGTCGACTATCAGCCGGACCTCGGCAAGGACAAGGAGAAGCTGCTCGAGATCATCGGCAATTATGATGGTCTCGCCATCCGCTCCAATACCAAGGTGACCGAGAAGGTGATCGCTGCCGCGACCAACCTTCGCGTCATCGGCCGCGCCGGCATCGGCGTCGACAATGTCGACATTCCCGCGGCCACGGCCAAGGGCATCATCGTGATGAACACGCCCTTCGGCAATTCGATCACGACGGCCGAACATGCGATCGCCATGATCTTTGCGCTGGCGCGTCAGATCCCGGAAGCGAACGCCTCCACCCAGGCCGGCAAGTGGGAGAAGAACCGCTTCATGGGCGTCGAGGTGACGGGCAAGACGCTCGGCATCATCGGTTGCGGCAATATCGGCTCGATCGTGGCCGACCGCGCCGTCGGGCTCAAGATGCGCGTCATCGCCTTCGATCCGTTCCTCTCGGACGAGCGCGCCGTCGCGCTCGGCGTCGAGAAGGTCGAGCTTGAGGAACTGTTCCGCCGCTCCGATTTCATCACGCTGCATACGCCGCTGATCGACAAGACGCGTGGCATCATCGACGCCAAGGCGATCGCGCAGATGAAGGACGGCGTGCGCATCATCAACTGCGCGCGTGGCGGTCTGGTCAACGAGGCCGATCTCGCCGAGGGTTTGAAGTCGGGCAAAGTCGGCGGCGCTGGCTTCGACGTGTTCGTCGAGGAGCCGGCGACGGAGAACGCGCTGTTCGGCCTGCCGAACTTCATCGCGACGCCGCATCTTGGCGCTTCCACCACCGAGGCGCAGGAGAATGTCGCGCTGCAGGTCGCCGAGCAGATGGCCGATTATCTCGTGAAGGGTGCCGTTTCCAACGCGCTCAACATGCCGTCGATCACGGCCGAGGAAGCGCCGCGCCTGACGCCGTTCGTCAAGCTCGCTGACCAGCTCGGCTCCTTTGCCGGCCAGTTGACCGAGACCGGGATCACGGCGATCAAGCTCGAATATGAAGGCGATGTCGCGGCGCTCAACGTCAAGGCGCTGACCAATGCGGCGCTGGCTGCCTTGCTTCGTCCGCAGCTGCAGACGGTCAACATGGTCTCGGCGCCGGCGATCGCGCGGGAGCGCGGCATTGCCGTCGAAGAGGTGCGCCGCGAGCAGCAGGGTGCCTACGAGAACTATATCCGCCTGACGGTGACGACCGAGCGGCAGGAGCGTTCGGTCGCCGGCACGGTGTTCGCCGACACCAAGCCGCGTATCATCCAGATCAAGGGCATCAATATGGAGGCCGAGCTCGGCCGCCATATGCTCTACGTCACCAACAAGGACAAGCCCGGCTTCATCGGCCGTTTCGCCAGCCTGCTCGGCGCTGAGGGCATCAATATCGCCACCTTCAATCTCGGACGCCAGGCGGCCGGCGAGGACGCGATCGCGCTGGTCGAGGTGGACGAGGCAATTTCGGATGACGTGATCGCCCGTGTCGGCGCGCTCGAAGGCGTCGTGCAGGCCAAGCGTCTCTCGTTCTGAGAGGCAGTTTCGCTACGGTCGCCGGCGGGGGTCGCGCGGCCGTAACGGAATCGATATAAGGTTCGCGCGCTTCGCCCCGGCCTCGTACCGGGGCGCGGCATGTCAGGATATCCCGAAGGGCGCCCGAAGGGGCGAAGAGGCCGTTTCATGGGGAATGTGGTCGTCGTCGGCTCGCAATGGGGCGACGAAGGGAAGGGCAAGATCGTCGACTGGCTGTCGGAGCGGGCGGATGTCGTCGTGCGCTTCCAGGGCGGGCACAATGCCGGCCATACGCTGGTGATCGATGGCGTCAGCTACAAGCTGAGCCTGTTGCCCTCGGGCGTCGTCCGTCCGGGCAAGCTCGGCGTCATCGGCAATGGCGTCGTCGTCGATCCGCATGCGCTGGTGGCCGAGATCGAGCGGCTGGCGGCACAAGGCGTCGCGGTTTCGCCCGACAATCTGCGCATCGCAGAGAACGCCGCGCTGATCCTGTCGCTGCACCGCGAGCTCGACACCTTCCGCGAGACCAGCAATTCCGGCACGCGCATCGGCACGACGAAACGCGGTATCGGCCCGGCCTATGAAGACAAGGTGGGCCGCCGCGCCATTCGCGTCATGGATCTCGCCGATCTCGACGTGCTGCGCGACAAGATCGAGCGCTTGCTGTCGCATCACAATGCGCTGCGGCGCGGCCTTGGCCAGGCCGAGATCGATCCGAACGTTCTCTACGAGGAACTCGCATCGGTCGCCGACAAGGTGCTGCCATTCATGGATTCGGTCTGGCGCCTGCTCGACGAGCATCGCAAGGCCGGCAAGCGCATTCTCTTCGAGGGCGCGCAGGGGGCTCTGCTCGATATCGACCACGGTACCTATCCGTTCGTCACCTCGTCCAACACCGTTGCCGGCCAGGCCGCGACCGGCTCGGGCGTCGGTCCGGGCGCTGTCGGCTATGTGCTCGGCATCACCAAGGCCTATACGACTCGCGTCGGCGAGGGTCCGTTCCCGACCGAGCAGACTGGGGAAGTCGGTGATTTCCTCGGCACGCGCGGCCATGAGTTCGGCACGGTTACGGGACGCAAGCGCCGCTGCGGCTGGTTCGATGCCGTCCTCGTGCGACAGACCGTGCGCACCTCGGGCATCCATGGTATTGCGCTGACCAAGCTCGATGTTCTCGACGGCCTTGAAGAAATCAAGATTTGCGTGGGTTATAGGCTGGATGGTCGCGAAATCGACTATCTGCCGGCCGCGCAGGCGGCGCAGGCGCGAGTCGAGCCGATCTACGAGACGCTCGAAGGCTGGCAGGATTCCACCGCTGGGGCACGGCGTTGGAACGACCTGCCGGCTCAGGCCGTCAAATATGTGCGCCATGTCGAGGAATTGATCGGCGCGCCCGTTGCATTATTGTCGACGAGCCCCGAGCGCGACGACACGATTCTCGTCCAGGATCCGTTCCAGGACTGAGCCTGACGAAAGTCGGCGCCGGTCCGGACGCACCGCTTAGCAGAATGGAACGATGACCGACTATTACGTCGTACTGAAAAGGGCCGTCGGAGGGCTGGAACACGAAGCCACCGACGTGCGCCGGTCGATCTATGACAAGGCGCGCTCGGCCCTGCTCGGCCAGCTCAAGGCGATCACGCCGCCGCTCACCACCGCCGAAATCTCCAAGCAGCGCCTGGAGCTCGAGGACGCGATCCGCCGCGTCGAGCGCGAGGCGGCGATGACCGCGGCCGGGCCGTCGCCGGCGCGCGTGCGGGCCGCTGCTGCAGCGGCCGATGCGATGGCCGCCGAAGCGATGCGCCTCGCCGAGGAAGAGACCGCGGCCGAGGCCGTACCGCCGCCTGCGCCCCCACGGCCGCGCGCGACGCCCGTGCCGCCCGATTTCCGGGCGCCGGAGCCGCGTTCCGGCGAGGGGCGTGGCGCTGCGCCTCGCAACATCGCTCCTGCCGGAGAGCCTGTACAAAGCCGCAGCGCGGCGCGGGTCGCGCCGCCGGCTGCTCCGGAATGGACGCCCGAGGACGAGCCGGTCGCGGAAGCGCCGCGCCGCAATCCAAGGACGCCACGTCAGGAGCCACGTTTTGACGACCAGGCCGAACAGCCCTCGGCCGAGCCCGTCGATGTCGCGCCCATCGCGCCCGAAGAGCGCGCCGAATGGCCCGAGGACAGCGATTCCGAGGCGTTGCTGGCGGCAACCGACGAACCGCCGCGCCGCGAACGGCGCGAGCGCCGGCCACGCCAGGAGCAACCTGCCGCCAATGTCGAGCGCGCCAAGCCCTCGCGTGGTCCGGCGATCATCATCATCCTGATCATTGCCGTTCTCATCCTCGGCGGCATCGCGGCGCTCGCTTGGTCTCAGCGAGCCAAGGTCAGCGACGTGGTCGGCGACCTGATCACATCCGACAAGGGATCGACGCCGACGGCGCAGACCGAGCCGGCACCCGACGCGGCGAACTCCAAGAATGCCGACCGTCTCGGTGGCGCACCGCCCGAGGAGGCGCCGAAATCCGTCCGTACCGTCACCGCCGAGCCGCCGGCCGAAGGCACCGAGCCGGATCCGCTGGCTGGCGTTGTGCAGCCGGGAAGCAATGAAGCGAGCGAACCCGCGCCTGCTGCCCCGGCGCCCGCGCCGGAAGTCGCTGCTCCCGCGCCCGCGGCTGCCGCGCCGACATCGGAGGCCGACAACGCTGCGACGCCCGGCGATGATCTCGTCGCGCAGAAGGCGATCCTCTACGAACAGCCGCTCGGCGGCAGCGCCAATGTGACGGCGCTGCAGGCGACCGTGACGTGGAAGTTCGAGGCTGATTCGTCCAATGGCCCGCAGATCGTCGCGAATGTCGATGTGCCGGACCGGCAGATGAAGGTGACGGTCAATATCCGCAAGAACAACGACACCGCGCTGCCGGCGAGCCATCTCGTCGAGGTGATCATCGATACGCCGGCCGATTTTCCGGGTGGCGGCGTCAAGGCGGTCCCCGCCTTCGTGATGAAGCCGACCGAGGAGGCGCGTGGCGTTCCGCTCGACGGTGCGGCTGCCAAGGTCGCGGACGGCTTCTTCTGGATTGCCTTCGCCAATGACAGCGCGCCGATGGCGCAGAACATCGCGCTGATGAAGGAACGCAACTGGATCGACATTCCGCTCGTCTACAACAACGACCAGCGTGCGATCCTGACCCTCGAAAAGGGAACGCCCGGCCAACGCGTCTTCGACAAGGCGCTCGCGGCCTGGGGTAACTGAGGGCGCGGGGCGGCGGGTGCAATTGCGCGCCGCCCGGTTTTGCTGCCAAGAGGAAGTACCCCCTCTCCATCTCTCCCCCGCTGCGCTGGAGAGAGGGCAGGGTACGGCTGGCATTGATGGCGGGATTTCCTGAGGCGGCTGCCACACCCTCTCCCGCAAAGCGGGGGAGGGTCAGGGAGGCGGCTACGACGCCAGTCGTCCTCATCACGTCCTTTGCCACTTGCCCGACTTTGATCGGCGACGTTCCTGGCCCTTGCGCTTGCCAGACGCTTCGGCCATGCTCCGGCCATTCCGAGGGGTGTTCGCGAACGCGAGCTGAGATGGCCAAGGGCCGAACCCTTCGAACCTGATCCGGGTCATGCCGGCGAAGGGACGGGAAGCTTGGTCCATTTGGCTCGTTCATCGCCGACGCGTGGCTCATTCCGTTTGTGGAAGGGCCGGTCGTCCTTGGCTGAGCAATCGCCGACATCCCGCATATTCTCGCCGCTGCTGCGTGGCTTTGCCATCGCGGTCGCGCTGGTCGCGATCTGGCAGGCGGTGATCGTCATCTTCGCGCCGCCGCCTTTCATGCTGCCGCCGCCGGCGAAAGTCTGGCAGGCGCTGGTGTCGCGGCCGGAGCTCTGGACGCGTGATGCGGTGACGACGCTGACGGAGACCATCATGGGTCTCATCACGGGCTCGATCGCCGGCGTGCTGCTGGCACTCGCGATGATGCTGATGCCGCCGCTCGGGCGCGTGCTGATGCCGCTGCTCGTGGTGACGCAGGCTTTCCCGGTCTTCGCCATCGCGCCATTGCTCGTGCTCTGGTTCGGCTTCGGCATCGGCTCGAAGATCGTCATGGCGACGATCGCCATCTTCTTTCCCGTCGCCTCGGCCTTTCATGACGGCCTCACACGCACCGATGAGAGCCTGATCGATCTCGGCCGGCTGCACAGGGCGCGCCACGACCAGGAGCTGTTCCTGCTGCGCGTTCCGAGCGCCTTGCCGGCGCTGGCCTCGGGCCTGCGTGTTGCGGCCGTGTATGCGCCTGTTGGCGCGCTGATCGGCGAATGGGTCGGTGCCTCCTCGGGGCTCGGCTACGCGATGCTGATGGCGAACGGACGCGCCCAGACCGATGTCGTCTTTGCCGCCCTCGCGCTCCTTGCCGTCATGGCGCTGCTCGTGCGCGCGCTGGTCGTCTCCCTCACGCGCCACATCGCCCCCTGGGCGCCCGAAACGCGAACCTGATCTCCCCCGATAAAGGACAATTCCATGAGACCGATACTTCGTCGCGCGACGCTTGCCCTGGCGCTGGCCCTCGCGCTGCCCGTAATGCCGGCCATGGCCGCCGACAAGCTGGCCGTCTTGCTCGATTGGTTCGTCAATCCCGATCACGCGCCGCTGGTCGTGGCCAAGGAGGGCGGCTTCTTCGCCCGGCATGATCTCGACGTCGAGTTGATCGCCCCCGCCGATGCCAGCGCGCCGCCGCGCCTCGTCGCAGCCGGGCAGGCGGATATCGCCGTCACCTATCAGCCCGACCTGATGCTGCAGGTGAAGGAAGGCCTGCCACTCGTCCGCGTCGGCACTCTGGTCGAGACGCCGCTCAACTGCCTGATCGTGCTGAAGGACGGCCCGATCAAGACGCTGGCCGATCTCAAGGGCAAGAAGGTCGGCTATTCGGTCGCCAGCCTGCAGGACGCCTATATCGGCGCCATTCTCGGTTCGGCCGGGCTGACCGCCAAGGACGTCGAGATGGTCAATGTCAATTTCAACCTGACGACCGCGCTGATGTCGGGTCAGGTCGACGCGGTCATCGACGGATATCGCAATTTCGAGCTGACGCAGCTGGCGATCGAAGGCAAGGCCGGCGTCGCCTTCTTCCCCGAAGAACATGGCGTGCCGCCCTATGACGAACTGATCTATGTGACGCGCAAGGACCTCGCCACCGACCCGCGCATGGCTCGCTTTATCGCTGCAGTCGAGGAAGCGACGATCTTCCTGACCAATCATCCGGAGGAGGGGTTGGCGCTGTTCCTCAAGGCGCATCCCGATCTCGACGACAAGCTGAACCGCACGGCCTATGCCGATACGCTGCCGCGATTCGCCAAGCGTCCTGCGGCGCTCGACCCTGGTCGCTACGACCGGTTCGCGGCATTCCTGAAGGACAAGGGCCTGCTCGACACGATCCCGCCGATCGAAAGCTACGCCATCGCCCCGCGCTGACCGCGGCTCACGCCTCCGGAAGACCTGCGAGGCGCAGGCCTTCCATATAGCGCTCCATCTCGGCGCCACCCAGATTGTGGACGGCCCGGCGGACTTCGGCGAGCGTCATGCCCGGCCGCTCCTGCACCAGCCGGGCGATGGCCGTCCGGGCCAGCGGCATGTCACCGGCCAGCGCTGCTGAGGTGGCGAGAAGGCGATTGGCCCAGATCATGCCCGGGCGTGCATCGAGGGCCTGGCGTGCCTCCCGGGCGGCTTCGGCATAGTCGCCGAGCAGGAAAAGACAGGTGGCCATCCCGGCATAGGCGTTGAAGCGCACCGGATCTTCGGGGCTGAGGAGAAGGGCGCGGCGCAGACTGGCGAGGCCCTCGCGCGGCTGACCGGAATAGGCCTGGATGAAACCGAGCCGCGTCCAGGCCCATGCCAGGGTCGGATCGAGCGCCAGGGCTCGCTCGATGTGAACCCGAGCCTCGGACTGGTCGACCGTGAGGATGGACAGGGTCGCGCCGATCATCACATGGACGAGGGCATCCGGGTCCGCGATCTCGGCCGCCTTCTGCGCGAGGGCGAGCGCCAGGCGCTTGTCGCGATCGACGTCGTCGGACCAGAGATAGGTGACCTCCTGGCTCAGGCACCAAGCCTTGAGCCCCAAGGCCTGGCCCGAGCGCGGATCCGTGGCGAGCGCCTCGTCGAGCAGGCGAATGGCAGTCGCGTTGTCCTCGCGCCGGTGCGCCCAGAAGTGTGGCATTGCCTTGAGGACGAGATCGTGAGCCCGCAACGCGTCGCTCTTCTTGCGGCGGGCCCGGTCGATCTCGGCCGTGCGGATCGCCGGATGAAGGGCGCCGGCGATGCTGGTCGCCACCTCGTCCTGCAGTGTGAACGGATCGTCAAATGTCCCTTCGGTCCGGCCCGACCAGAGATGCGTGCCGGTCTCGGCCTCGATCAGCTGCGCTGTGATGCGGATGCGGTTTGCGGCGCGGCGGACGCTGCCTTCGACCGCGTAGCGCAGACCGAGATCGCGGGCGAGGGCGCGCATATCCGCGCCCCCGGCGAGGGAGTGACGGCCGATGAGGCGGATCGAGCGCACATGGGCGAGTGTCGCCGTCGTCTCCTCTGTCACCCCGCCGGCAATGCTTGCGCAGCTCTGGTCCGGCGAGAGATCGCCGAAGGGCAGGATAGCCACCAAGGGCCGCTGGTCCTCCTGGGGTTCCGCGGCAAGGCCCGGCAAAGCGAGCACGCCCGGGGTCAACATCTGGTTCTGCGTCGGCTGAATATTGGGAAGAGTCCGTCCGGGTGGGACCCAGAACCAGGCTTCGACCGGATAGGGCACGCTGCGCAGCATCAGGAATCCCACCGCCTTGAAGGCCGATGCCGGTTCCCCCAAGAGCTGCCAGCGCACCGAATGAGTAATGGCGATGCCGCCGGGAGGCGCCGCCGCCTGAAGGCGCATGGCGAAGCCGAGCGCGGCGCCAAAGCGATCATTATCCGAAAGAATGACATCAGCGAGGACGATGGCGGCCCGGACCTCGATGCGCGGCCGGTCGGAAGCGGTATTGTGCTCGGCCATGGCGAGCTGAAAGCCCATGCACCACTCGACGGCATCGAGAACGCTTGGAAACTCGACCAGCCCGCCATCGCCCATCATCTTGATGATCTGCGCGCCGAATTTGGGCAGCGAGGACCGGACAAGCGTCTTGTAGATGGCACGCATCTCACGAAGCGTGCCGAGTTCATCGCGCTGAACCAGCTCGGAATAGCCGACCATGTCGAGTGCGGCGATGACAGTAAGGCGACGACGCGGGCGCGCCATTGACCCTTTTTCCTATCTGGCAAGAGCGGAATTAGACTGACTCTCATCCGATAGGTGACCCACCGGCTGAGCAAATGCCCTGAGCCGATGGTTATTCATCATCGCGCCGGATGCACGATGTAATGTGACCCGATCACGATGTTGTCATCAGATGGATGGTGACGACAATGACGCCAAGGATTCAATGAATTGAACCGCAACCGGCGATAGAGATCGTCTTGAGGACCCTGCCTCAGAGACTTGCCTGTTCCAGTTCATCGTCATCGGAATGGCCACGCTCAAGCTCGCGCGCACCGCGCTTGACGGCCTTTTGAACCTTCTCGAAAGCACGGACCTCGATCTGACGCACACGCTCGCGGCTGACACCGAATTCGGTCGACAGTTCCTCCAGCGTGATCGGCTCCTCGGCGAGGCGGCGTGCCTCGAAGATGCGGCGCTCGCGATCGTTGAGCACGCCCATCGCGTCCTTCAGCAGCTTGCGGCGGTTGTTCGCCTCTTCCTGATTGGCGAGAACCGTCTCCTGGCTCTCGCTGTCATCGACGAGCCAATCCTGCCACTCGCCACCTTCGGCGTCTGCACGCAGCGGCGCGTTCAGCGAGGTATCGCCGCCGAGACGGCGGTTCATCGAGATGACGTCCTCGTTGGTGACGCCGAGCTTGGTCGCGATCTGCTGGACCTGATCCGGCTTGAGGTCGCCCTCGTCGAGCGCCTGGATCTGACTCTTCATCTTGCGAAGATTGAAGAACAGCCGCTTCTGGTTGGCGGTCGTGCCCATCTTCACCAGGCTCCACGACCGCAGGATGTATTCCTGGATCGACGCCTTGATCCACCACATGGCGTAGGTCGCGAGGCGGAAGCCCTTTTCGGGCTCGAACCGCTTCACCGCCTGCATGAGGCCGACATTGCCCTCGGAGATGACCTCGCCGATCGGTAGCCCATAGCCGCGATAGCCCATAGCAATCTTGGCGACGAGGCGCAGATGGCTCGTCACCAGACGATGGGCGGCATTCCGGTCGTCATGTTCCTTATAGGCCTTGGCGAGCATATACTCCTCGTCGGGGGCCAACATCGGAAAGCGCCTGATCTCGTCGAGATAGCGCGATAATCCGGCCTCGCCCGAAGCGATGACCGGCAAACTTGCCCTGGCAGCCATTGAGACCCCCTTCCTTCCACGGCGTCGCAGACAGCCAACGCCGAATGCGGCCATAGCGGCCCGCATGGCTATATATGGGTACGAATTCCAGCAAAAACAGGGCCATCCCGCAGCGCGGGATCACAAGGACGAGACCGCCCCGCGAGCCGGCGGACGACTTGTCGCGGACCTAGAGCGCTTCGAATCCAGCAATGAGACTGGCCAGATCCTCCGGCGGTTCGGCCTCGAAATGCATCGTCTCACCCGTGACGGGGTGTTCAAAGCCGAGCAGCCAGGCATGCAAGGCCTGTCTTGGGAAATGCGTGACATCCGCCCGCAGTGGTTGCGGGAGCAGGCCCGCTTTGGTCAGGAAACCCTTGCCATAGTCCTGGTCGCCGATCAGCGGGTGGCCAAGCGCCGCCATATGGACGCGGATCTGATGGGTTCGGCCGGTTTCGAGGCGGAGATCGATCAGACTGGCGATCGGCGCGGAGGCCGGGCCGAAGGTCTCCGAGACCGTATAATGGGTGATCGCCTGCTTCCCGCCCTGCTTGACGATGGCCATCTTCTGCCGGCTTGTCGGGGAACGGCCGAGCGGTGCATCGACGAGGCCGTAGGGCAGGGACGGCACACCCCAGACAATGGCCTGATAGCCGCGCTCGAGCGGCCCGCTGCGGCCGTGATCGGCAAATTGCGCGGCGAGGCCCTTATGGGCGCGGTCGGTCTTGGCGACCACCATCAGGCCCGTCGTGCCCTTGTCGAGGCGGTGGACGATGCCCGGGCGACGAACGCCGCCAATGCCCGAAAGGCTCGAGCCACAATGGGCGATGAGCGCGTTGACAAGTGTGCCGGTCCAGTTGCCTGCGGCGGGATGCACGACGAGGCCGGCCGGCTTGTCGATCACGACGAGCGCCTCGTCTTCATAGACGATGTCGAGCGGGATCGCCTCGCCCTCGGGCTCGGCGGGCTCCGCTTCGGGGATGGTGACGCGGACATGGTCGCCTGAATTGACCGGCTTTTTGCCCTCGACTATGGTCGCGCCGCCGACGCTGACATGGCCTGCCTCGATCAGGGCCTTGAGGCGGCTTCGGCTCAATCGTTCGATGCGGGCGGCGAGCCAGGCGTCGAGACGCCGGCCGGTTGCCTCGGCTTCGACCACGAGGTCGACGATGTCCTCGCCGACGATATCCTCGCCGTTGTCCGGAAAGTCATCCATGGTTCGCGCTTCTTCTGCCCCACATCCGCTGCCGCCCCGTTCGCTCGATGATGACGAGCGCGAGGAGCCGCCGCTCGATCCAGCGGTCGAGCGCATCCGCCAGCGCCTGAAGCGGCTGATCGTCATTTCGAGCGCGACGCTTCTGGTGGGGCTGATCGCCGTGCTCGCTGCCGTCATCTACAAGATTGGCCCCGGCCAAGACAAGGCCGCGCTTGCGCCTGTCGCCGGCGAGGCTATGATCGGCGGCGTCCTGCCGGGCGGTGCCCGCGTGCTCTCGACGGCGCTCGACGGCCGTCTGCTGGCGCTGACCTTCGAGGCAGGCGGCGCGGTTCGCATTGTCGTCATCGATCTTTCGTCGGGCAAGGTGCTGCGGCGGGCCGTTCTGGCCGACGCGCCGCCGCCCGTGACACCCTGACTTCTCCACGACATTCGCGGCGCGCCGCTTGCCAAGCGCCGAGCGGTTCGCTATATCGCGAGCGTCGCCGAACAAGCGACCCGCGCGCCCTTCGTCTAGCGGTCAGGACGTCGCCCTCTCACGGCGAAAGCAGGGGTTCGATTCCCCTAGGGCGCGCCAAATCTTCCCGGCCCTTTGCTTTGAAGGCTTTGTTGCCGCAGTGGCGCGTTATCCGCTTGCTGGTGCAGGCTCAATCGCGCTTGCAGCGAGCTGGGCTGCGTGGCAGCTTTGGTTGTGGATCTCTGTCGCATAATCAAAGGTTGTATCTGCGTTGCAAGTCGCGCGACCGTGGCGGTGGCGGTGGCTGCGATCATCGCCTTTCTGGCGATCATTCAGCAGGCGGAGGCTTGCGAGGGGTGCGGCTGTCGCGGCGGACCGGGCTATCGCGGTCCGAACGGGCGCTGTGTGAGCTGGGCGCAGATCGGCCGGATCTGCGGGTCGCCGCCAACATCGCGCTGCGTCGCGGAGGGCCCGAACGCCGGAGCCGATGAGGCGGCGCGCCAGGGACAGACGATCCAGCGGCTCAAGGATGCAGCGGGCAAGGCCGGCGGCGAATGATGTCGTCCGGGGGCCTCGGGCGGCTCTGAACACGAAAACGCCCGCCGGGGAGGAGATCGGCGGGCGTTCTCATGAAGGGCAGGCAGGCGAGGGAGGAGGTTCGCCTGCTGCCAGATCGCGGAGACGGGGGAGGACCGTCCGCGCGAAGCCTTGAAATTCAGTAGCCGACGGAGCGGCGAGCGACCTGGTCGATGTCGGCGCGGTTGATGCCGAGGTCGGCAAGCTCACGCTTGGTCAGGCGGGAAAGCTCATTGTAGGTTTCCCGGTATTTACGCCAGTTCTTGAAGCCATTGACGATGTTCATCTCGGCACCTTTCCTTCGATCTTCGATGGGCGCCGGCTGTTGCCGTCCGTCCGTTCTCGTTGACTGAAAGATAGGCCGGGTCCTGCTGTTCGAGCAGACCGAAAAAGCGCATGGCTGGCCTGCGACCAGTGCAAAGCAGCAAAGTTGGCGCCGACCATGGTGCGATGCAGCAAAGATGCTCGCTCGGTCTGCGCTTCAGGCGGGAATCGCCAGAACGGGGCAGGGGGCCTGACGCATCACGCGCTCGGTATGAGAGCCCCGCAGCATGTCGAGGAGGCTGTCGCGCTTGCGGGTCGGCATCACGATGAGACCGGCGCCGTCTGCTTCATCAAGGATCGTCTCGATGATCGGGCCGGTCACGTTGCGGATGACGGCCTTTCCATCGCCGCCCCAGACGACGCGCGGCGGCTCGGTGCCGATATGGATGAAGTCGGCGATGTCGGGCGCAAGGCCGCTTCCGTTCATCAGCACGGCCAGCAGCGAAAGCGCATGAGCAGGGTTCGGATCCTTCGTGACCGGCACGAGGATCCGGTCAAGTGTCAGCGCACCGGTGGCGCTGTCGATGAAGCCGGGTGCCTCCGAGGGCACCAGCAGGACCGGCGCGTCGGCAAGCGCCGCGATCTTCTCCGCAACCGAGCCATGAACGATGCGGTCGAGCCCCTCACGGCCATGCGTACCGAGCACCAGGAGATCGGTGCCGCTGCGCTCGACGAAGTGGTGCACGCCGGCGGAAGGATCGTGATCGCGGATGTCGACCTTGTAGACCGCGACACCCGTGGCCGGCTCGACGGCCTCGCGCGGCGCATCGGCAGGCAGCAGGCCCCAGCGCGCCAGCGTCGCGCGTACCGCTGGCGCATGCTCACCGGAAGGCCGTGCCTCGCCGTGGCGATGAACATGCAGGATATGCAGCTCCGCCTTGAGCAGGACGGCGAGCTTCAGCGCATGAGCGAAGGCTGCCTCGCTGGCGGGAGAAAAATCGGTCGGGTGAGCGATCCGGTATCTGGGCGATGTCATGTCTTGCGGGTCCCCGTTGCCACGATCAAGCCTTAGCAAATTCACGCGGCCGCTTCACGCGATCGTCGGCGCCCGAGAGACGCTCCGCGTTCAGCCGTCGCGTTCGATCGCTGCGATCGTGGCAGCCAGCTCGGCCTCGATATTGCCGTCGAGATTGATGGTCAGCACATCCTCGTCCGACCCTGGCCTTTCAAGCGTCGCAAGCTGGCTGTCGAGCAGCGAGGCCGGCATGAAATGGCCTTTGCGCGTGTTCATCCGCTCGCGCAGCAGCGCCAGGGAGCCATTCAGAAAGATGAAGGTGGTGCGCCGCCGCGTCGCGCTGGTCAGGATCGTGCGATAGCTGCGCTTCAGCGACGAGCATGCGGCGACGATGCCCGAAGGGGCCGCGTCGCTCTCGGCCAGACGGGCGGCAATTGCCTCGAGCCAGGGCTTGCGATCGGCGTCGTCGAGCGGAATGCCGGCCGACATCTTGGCGACATTGGCCGGCGGATGCAGCTTGTCGCCTTCGAGGAAGCTGGTGCCGAAATGGGCGGCGAGCGCTTCGCCGATGGTCGTCTTGCCCGAGCCGGAGACCCCCATGACGATGAGATTGCGCTTGAGGGCTGGTGTCGTCGTTGTCATGCTCGCTCCCGGCATCCGCTTCTGATCCGCCTTCATCCGATGCGGCCGGGCTTCGTGCAACCCTTCAATCGAGCGGCGTGACCACGGCGCCGGGGCCGAGATGCAGGTTGAGCGCGCGCGGACGGCACTCGACGCGGAAGCGCCGCGCCTTGATCGGCTCGCCGTCGAGATTGACCGAAAGCTCCTTGTCCGAACGGTATTCGAACCAGGAACTGCGGGCGCGCACCTGCAGGCCGGGCAGGGCCGCCGCGCCTTGGAGGACAATCCCGGTCAGAGCATCAAGCCGCTTTTCCGGCGGCAGCTCCGGCAGCACCATCAAGTCGAGCGCGCCATCGTCGAGCAGCGCGTCGGGACAGAGCATGATCCCGCCGCCGGCGTAGCGGCCATTGCCGATGGCGAGCGCCAGGAAGGCACCTTCCCACGCGAAGCCTTCGCCGGTGATCCGCCCCGAATTCGCGGCCAGTTCGCGAAAGCGCGAGACGCCGGTCAGCACATAAGCGAGCCCGCCGATGCTGCGCTTCAGGTCTGGATCGGTCTCGACGGTGACGCGAGAGCCGAAGCCGCCGGTCAGGAGATTGATGAAGGGTCGCCCGTCGACGAGCCCGACATCGATCGGTCGCGCGGCCCGCGTCACGGCGAGACGAAGCGCGGTCGTGGCGTCGGCTGCCGGGAGGTCGGCTGAACGGGCGAAATCATTGGCCGTGCCAAGCGGCAGCACGCCGAAGGAACAGCCAGGCGGGGGCTCGGCGGCGAGCGCTGCAGCGAAGACTTCATTGACGGTTCCGTCCCCGCCGCCGGCGATGATCGCGTCGAGCGCTCCGGCCTTCGCTTCGGCGACGGCCTCGGCGGCCAGGCGGCCGGCATCGCCAGCCTCGAATGTGACGCGGACGCTGACGACATGGCCGTCGGCGCGTACGGCATCGACGGCGTCATGCACGCGCGCTTCGCGGGCGACCTTGCCATGGACGATGAGGCGGAGGCGCATCAGATCACCGCACAGACGGTCTTGGTCTCGAGATAATTCTCGAGCCCCTGCGGGCCGTTCTCATAGCCCCAGCCGGATTCCTTGTGTCCGCCCTTCGGCAGTTCCGGCGAGAAATAGGAATGGCAGTTGATCCAGACGGTGCCGGCGCGCAATGCCGCCGCCATGCGATGAGCGCTCGAAAGGCTCTCGGTCCACACGCTCGCCGCGAGGCCGTAGCGGCTGTCATTGGCGAGCGCGAGCACCTCGCCGACTTCGTCGAACGGCGTTACGGCGACGACCGGACCGAAGATCTCCTCGCGCATCAGCGCCATGTCCGGCCGCGTATTCACCACGACGGTCGGTCGATAGAACGTGCCGTCCTGCTCGCCGCCGGCGAGGATCTCGGCCCCGTCCGTGCGCCCGCCCTCGACATAGCCGGCGACCCGGTCGGCCTGGCGCCGGTTGACCAGGGGGCCCAGATCGACATTGGGGTCGAGACCGTGGCCGAGGCGCAGCTTGCCGGCCTCCGCGGCGAGGCGCTCGACGAACGCATCATAGATCGGCCGCGCGGCATAGATGCGCGAGCCGGCGACACAGACCTGGCCGCCATTGGCGAAGATGCCACGCGCCGTGCCGGGAACGGCGAGATCGAGATCGGCATCGGCGAGCACGATGGCGGGCGACTTGCCGCCGAGTTCCAGCGTCAGCCGCTTCAAGTTTGTCTTCGCCGCATCGAGCAGCGCCTTGCCGGTGATCGTCGAGCCGGTGAAGGCGATCTTGTCGACGCCTTGGTGGTTTGCGAGCGCCGCCCCGACGGTGCGGCCATAGCCGGTGACGATATTGACGACGCCCGCCGGCAGCCCCGCCTCGATCAGCAGTTCGCCGAGCCTGAGCGCCGTGAGCGAGGTGTCCTCGGCCGGCTTCAGCACGATGGTGCAGCCGGCGGCGAGTGCAGGGGCGAGTTTCATCGCCGCCATCAGCAGCGGCGAATTCCACGGCGTGATCGCCGCGACCACGCCGACCGGTTCGCGCAGCGTATAGGCGAAGAGCTTCTTGCCAGGTGGCTGATAGCCGATCGAGGTCGGGATCGTCTCGCCGAGGATCTTGTTGGCGAAGCCGCCATAATAGCGGAACTGCGCGATGGCTCCGGGGATCTCGCCAAAACGGGCGGTGCGGAACGACTTGCCCTGGTCTAGCGTCTCGATTTCGGCCAGCGCATCGGCATTCGCCTCGATCAGATCGGCGATGCGGAACAGCAGCCTTCCCCGATCGGTTGGCGTCATCCCGCGCCAGGCGTCGCTTTCAAAGGCGCGGCGGGCGCTCGCAACGGCGGCATCGACATCCTCAGTGCCGCCTTCCGCGATTTCGGCGAGTGTCGCGCCCGTCGCCGGATCGATGCTGGGGAAAAAGACGCCCGATGCCGGCTCCATCCAGGCGCCGTCGATCAGCAGCCTCTTGCGACCCCCGAGAAAGGCGCGCGCGCTCTCGCTCGACGGGGCCAGCGGCGCGACATGGATCGTCATGATGTCTGTCTTTCTGCCGCGCCATTCCTTCGGGCGGCGAATGTCCGTGCGGCGCTCTCTGCGCCGCGCAGGATGGAATGATAGCCGGTGCAGCGGCAGATATTGCCTTCGAGCGCGGTCAGGATCGCTTCCGCCGTCGGCGCTTCATCGCGAAGGAACAGCGCCGTCAGCGACATTACAAAACCAGGCGCACAATAGCCGCATTGGAACGAAACGTCCTCGACAAGCGCCTCGCGGACGATCTGCGCGACCGGCATTCTGTCGAGCCCGGCCGGCGTAATGATCGCGGCTCCCGCCGCCTGAAAGGCCATCATGAGGCAGGCATTCACGGCCGCGCCATCGACAAGGACCATGCAGGCGCCGCAACGGCCGATATCGCAGCCGCGCTTGACGCCGGTCTGGCCACAGTCCTCGCGCAGGATATCGACCAGCCGCCGGTCCGGCGCGCCGACCACGGTGACCGTTTCGCCGTCGACCGTGAAACGGACCGTGGACTGTTCCCCTTCAGCGGTCATTGAGAACCTCGCGAACCCCGGACCTCGCGAGCGCATCGAGGATCTCCTCCGGCCGGATCGGCGTCACGGCGGGATAGTGGCCGATGGCATCGGCGATGGCGGCCGCGATGGCCGGCGTCACCGCCCCGATGCCGATTTCGCCGACGCCGCGCGGTCCATGCGGATCGCCGTCGTCGAGATCCTCCAGCGCCGTGACCCGCATGCGCTCAGGCGCGTCGCGGATCGAGGGCAGCATATAGGTGTCGAGATTGCCGGTCACATAGGCGCCGTTCTGCATCAGCGCGTCCTCGGTCAGGGTGAAGCCGAGCCCCTGGCCGCCGCCGCCCTCGATCTGGCCGAGATAGGCCGCCGGATCGACGATCGGGCCGGCCGCAATGTGCTGGTCGAGATCGAGAACGGCGACCATGCCCGTGACAGGATCGACCGCGACGCGGACCACCGCGGCGCCGAAACAAAAGACATAGCGGGCGTTGCCATCCTTGTAGTCGGCGGTCGGGAAGTGAAAGGCCACCGTCTCGCGCGGCCGCTCATTCTCGCCGAGGCCCCCGGCGAGTTCGGCAAAGGTCAGGAGCAGCGCGCCGCTGTTGGACCCAGCATCGCGAATGCCGCCGGGTGCGAGCGCCAACTGCTCGGCCGGACGGTGCAATGCGCGCGCTGCGAGAGCCAGGAGAGCGGCGGCAAACGGCGGACCGGCCTCCTGCGCCGTTCGCCAGATGACATAGGTGCCGCGCGCGGCCGTGGTCGAGCCCGATTCCGGCGCGAGCGCGGTATCGCCGACGACCGCGACGATGTCGGCCCGTGCGCAGCCAAGCACAGCGGAAACGGCAGCTTCGATCGCCGGCATGACGCCTTGGCCCATCTCGTCGAGCCCGAAGGCAGCATCGATCCGGCCATCGGCGCGGAAGGCCAGCCGACCGCCGCCGGGATCAGGCGGCAGCGAGCCGAGGCCGGTGCCCTGATGATGCAGCGCCATGCCTGTGCCGACGAGGCGGCCCCTGTCGTCGCGGCCGCGCGGCGCCTGCCAGAGCGGGTTCAGTGCCGCCTGGTCGAGCATTTCGGACAGGCGCTCGGTCGGCGCGACAGGATGGCCGAAAAAGCCGGGATCGCCGGGCATGCGTAAGTTTCGGCGGCGGATTTCCACCGGATCGAGGCCTGCAAGCTGCGCGAGGCGGTTCACCTGGCTTTCGATGGCGAACACCATCTGGTTGGCGCCAAATCCGCGAAAGGCGCCGCAAATGCCGTTATTGGTGTAAGCGAGGCGGCCCCGGCTGGTGATATTGTCGATGCGATAGGGGCCGGCGACATGCTCGAGCGCGGTTTCGAGCACGGCCGGGCTCAGCGAGGCATAGGCGCCGCATTCGGACGTGACGTCGACCGACTGCGCGATGAGAATGCCATCGGCATCGCAGGCCGTCTTCATGCGGATCGTCATCGGATTGCGGCGGATGCCGGCGACAACGGACTCGGCGCGATCGAGCTGCAGGCGGATCGGCCGGCCGGATTTAAGCGCCAGGAGCGCCATCGCCGGCTGCACGGTCAATTCATCCTTGCCGCCGAAGGCGCCGCCGGTCGGCGAGGTGATGACGCGGATCTTCTCTTCAGACAGGCCGAGGATGCGCGAAAGCTGCAGACGGTCGCGAGAGCCATGCTGTCCGCCGACTGCCACCGTCAGCGAGCCATCGGCTTCCGGGATGACGGCGCCGCCTTCCGTCTCCATGAAGCCATGCATCTGGCGTGGCGTCTCATAGATGTCTTCGACGATATGGGCGGCGCGGGCGAAGGCGGCGTCGATGTCGCCGCGGCGATGATTGAGTTCGAGGCGCAGATTGCCGCCTGGATGAAGCGCCGGCGCGTCCGCTGCCATGGCGGCTTCGAAGCTGTCGATCAGCGGTAAAGGATCATAGTCGACGCGGATCAGCGCGAGCGCCCGCGCGGCGGTCTCACTATCTGCCGCCGCGACGGCCGCGACCGGATCGCCAGCGTGTCGAACCCGATCGAAGCAGAGCGCCGGCTGGTCCGGCGCGACGATGCCAAAGGCGTTGATGCCCTTGATATCGGCCGCTGTCACGACCGCGACGACGCCGGGCAGCGCCTCGGCCGCGCTGGTGTCGATCGCGCGGATGAGCCCATGCGGAATGCCGGCGCGGAGGATGCGCCCGACCAGCATGTCGTCGCTGCGCCGGTCGGTCAGATAGATGAGGCGCCCCGCCACCTTGGCGGCAATATCGGGTCTTACGCCCCAGCGTCCGGTAAGGTTTTCGCGCGAGACGGTAATGCTCTGATGCGTGCCGCCCGGCGGTGTCGGTTGTCGCAGCCGAGCCGGCCGTCCCGTCGGCAGAGCGGCGGCGCCGCCGAGGCCAGCCGCCAATGCGTTGGCGGCGACCGCCTTGCGATAGCGCGCGCTGCGGAAGCCGTCCGACCGCGTTTCGATCTCATGGGCGGCGATCGCCCGGAACTCCGACCAGTCGACGGCGTCGGAGGCCCGTCCATGCAAATAGCGCTCGCTCGCCCGAAGCCGTTGCGGCCGCGTGATGCCGCCGCCGACGGCGATGATCGGCGCGCTGAACACGCCATCGTCGAGCGGCGCTACGGCGGCAACACCGATGATGCTCGGCGTAAAGGCTGCGCGAAGGCCGGTCTTGCGGGCAGTTACCCGCGCTTCGGGCGGCATCGGCCTGATCAGGACGGCCAGCAGCAGCGCGCCTGCTGGCAGCGTGAACCAGTCGAGGATCGGCCGCGTCTCGATATGGCCGTCTGTCATCACCTCGATTGATGCGTCCAGCGCAACAAGCGCCGGCCACAGACAGCCGACGCCGCCAGCGATGTTGCCGCCGATGGTTGCAAGGTTGCGGATCGGCGCCGCCGCGACGCTTCCGATGGCCTCGGCGAGCAATGGCCAGCCATCCGCGACGCGCCGATCGCGCTCGATGATCGCGAGGCGGGCGGTGGCGCCGATGCGAAGGGTGGTCCCCGCAATGTCGATGGCGGACAATTGGAGCCGGGAGAGATCGACGAGACAATCCGGCTTCGCTTCGCCGCGTGCCCATCCAAGCTGGATCAGGGTGCCGCCGGCGATCGCGCGGCTGCCCGGCTCGGCCAGAAGGCCGGCGGCATCCTCGATCGTCGTCGGCGTCGCGACGCGCATCGTCAGGCGGCCCGGTTCGTCGTGCCGTAGCGGATGCCCTTCTCCTTCAGCCAGCGGCGATAGGCGATGGAGGATGAATCGGCACGTGTCGGGATTTCAGCGCGCGGCTCCAGCGGCAACAGCAGCGGGCGCTGGTTCTCGACGATGATGCGGTCCTGCAGGAAGATGACCTGCTCGAAGCGCAGCAGTGCCGTCTGGGTCGACAGGCTGTCGACCAGATACATCACCGGCTGGGCACGGCAGAGGTTCTCCTCGATCGGCTGGATGAACAGCGCGATGGCGTCGAGACGGTTCGGCGATGTCGGGCAGACCCGATAGAGCATCACGATGAAGGGCGAGGGGACGCGGTAGGTCAGGTGGACGAAATCACCCTTGTCCTCGGTGGCAGCAATGCGCGGCTGGAAGAAGGTGCAGTTTGTCGCCCAAACCTCGTCGACATCGCGCCGGATTTCGGACTGATAGTGCGGCACTTCGGTATAGGGCTCGGCGCCGAGAATATCGGTATGGACGAAGGGAAAATGCGCCATGTCGAGGAAGTTCTCGACGATCCGGAGCCCGGAGGCGCGCATCTTGACCCAGCCACAGGGCACGAAGCGGCGGTCCGTCTCGGCGGCTTCGGGGATGTCGACGATCGGCCGAACCGGCGTTCCAAGCGAGGTCCAGACGCAGCCATAACGCTCGGCGACCGGAAGCGGCGGGCCGAAGCTGCCATCGTCCAGCACTTCGCGGATCAGGGGTGTGCCATCCGCCCCCCGAAGACTGATGATATCCTGACCCAGCAGCCGGTTTCGCATCGGCATCGCGCCGAGCTCGGCCGATGTTTCGACGGCGTACCAATCATCAAGCGCGACGCGGTCGGTGGTGCGGGTCATGTCAGTCCTTCGCCCCCGTCAGTCCTTGGTCCATTGCTTCGAGCCGCCGCCATTCTCGGCGAGCCACGCCTTTCGCCGCGCGAAGAGGCCGGGCGCCACGGCGTGGGCGCGGGCAATGAGATCCTTGAGATCCGCCGTCTTCAAAGCGCCGTTCTCCACGACGATTTCGCCGTCGATCACGGTCATGTCGACATCGCCGCCGCGCACGGCATGGACGAGATTATGCTGCAGGTTGAAATATTCGCCCGCGCCGAAAAGCGGCGTCATGCGCGGCGTGTCGGTGCGCACGGCGATGAAATCGGCCTTCTTGCCGACCTCGAGCGAGCCGATCTCCTTGTCGAGGCCGACCGCCTTCGCGCCGGTGATCGTCCCCATCCGAAGCACCGGCCAGCTGTCGAGCGCGGCCGCGTCGAGGCTCTTCAGCTTGCCGAGAAGCGAGGCGACCTTCATCTCCTCGAACATGTCGAGATTGTTGTTTTCCTTCTCGCCGTCGGTGCCGATGCCGACTGCGACGCCAGCCGCGAGCATCGCCTCGACCGAGGCGATACCGCTGGCAAGCTTCATGTTGGAAACGGGGTTGTGCGCGACGGAAACGCCACGCTGGCCGATCAGGTCGATCTCGCTTTCATCCAGCCAGACCGCATGGGCGATCATCGCGCGCGGTGTCTCGAAGAAGCCGAGTTCGTCGAGCACGAACATCGCGCGCTTGCCATAGCGCCTGTCGAATTCCGCCGCCTCGATGTTCGATTCCGAGCAATGGGTGTGGAAGCCAGTCTGGTATTGCTTCGCCATGTCGACGGCGCGGCGCTGGCCTGTTTCGTCGGCGTAAAAGAGATGTTCGAGGCCGACCCAGACATTGATCCGGCCGCCTGCCTTGCCATGCCAGTTCGTGATCGTGCGCTCGTTGTCGTCGAGGCTCTCGAAATAGTCGTAGTCGGGATGGGCACCGACATAAGGCACCGCGACCAGACGATTGCCGATCGTCTGCGCCGCCCGGGCGCTGCCATCCATGTAGCGCCACATGTCGACTAGCGTCGTCGTTCCGCCGAGCACGCTCTCGGCGTAGCAGAGCAGCGAGGCGGCTTCAGCCTCCTCGGCGTTCAGCACGCGGTGCATCGGATTGATATGCAGCGTCAGCCAGTCCCAGACCGGGAGATGCTCCGCCGTGCCGCGCAGGAGGCCGGAATGCATGTGCGCGTTGACGAGACCGGGCATCAGCAGGCGATCCGCGAGCCGGACCACCGCTGCGTCCGGATGCGCCTTGGTGAGGTCGCTGACCGTCCCGACCGCGGCGATGAGATTGCCGGAAACGAGGATCGCACCGTCTGGAATGGACCGGTTGTCGGCATCCATGGTGAGGAGGAAATCGGCGGCGTAGATCGTGTCGGTCATGGGGCCCTCGGGATCCGTTTATCGTTATCTGGAAGAGCGCGCCGAAGTCTATCCGACGGCCGCGGACGGCCGCATGCCGATACTGACAACTGCAGGATCATTCTTTCGGCGGCGCCAGGCACTCAGGCTCTCCCCAGCACAAAATCCGCCGCCCGTTCGGCGATCATCGTCACCGGGGCATGCGTGTTGGAGGTCGGAATGAGCGGGATCACCGAGGCATCGGCGATGCTGAGCCCCTCGATGCCGCGCACCTTCAGCGCCGGGTCGACAACGGCGTCCGCATCGGTGCCCATCTTCGCGGTCCCGCAGGTGTGGAAGAAGGTCGAGCAGGCATTGCGGACGAATTGCTCGGTCCCGGCCCTGTCGAGGCGTTTGGCCGGCGCTGCATAGCCGGCAAAGAGATCGGCGAAGGCGTTCGTTCCCGCGAGGTCGAGCACGAATTCGACACCCGCCACCAGCGCATCGAGATCGGCCTTCTCGGCGAGATAATTCGGCTGGATTTCGACGCGCCCACCGGGGCCCGCCTCGAGCAGCTTCAGGTAGCCGACGCTTTTCGAGCCCATCAGGCCGGGCGCCACGGCGAAGACATTGCCGGAAAGATCATGCGCCGCCGCGATCTCGGGGACCGCGCTGCGACCCTGGATGCAGAAGGCGTGCAGGTCCGGTTTTTCCAGCTCCGGACGGCTTTTCCAGTTGATCATCGAGCCGCCGCCATTGTCGCGCATCGGCGGAAGCGGCGCCTTGGCGCGGAAATTCACGGCGCGGACCAGCGGGTGGTCCTGCAGGTTCTTTCCGACGCCCGGCAGCGCGGCGTGCACCGGAATGCCGAGCCGACGCAGATCGGCCGGATCGCCGATGCCCGAGTTCAGCAAAAGGCGCGGCGTATCGATCGCGCCGAGCGCCAGGATGATCTCCTGCCGCGCATGCGTGGTGACGAAGACGCCATCGAGGAGATGCGAGACGGATGTACTGCGGCTGCCCTCGAAGCCGAGCGTCATCGCCAGCGCGCCGGTCAGTATGGAGAGGTTGGGACGATCTGCGACGGGGCGGAGATAGCCGCGCGACGAACTCCAGCGCGTGCCACCCGCGATGTTGAAGTTCGACAGCGTCGCGCCTTCGTTGATCGGGCCATTCGGGTCGTCGACCGGTGGCACGCCAAGCTCGATAGCGCCGTCGCGCAGCGCCAGCGCCACCGGATGGGCGTCGGCGCTGCGCTCGATGCGCAGCGGTCCGCCGCCACCGCGCAGCGCCGTCTCGCCGTCTTCCCAGTCCTCGCAGCGCTTGAAATAGGGCAGGCATTTGGCGAAGGTCCAGCCGGTCGCGCCGGCCGTTTCCCAGGCGTCGTAATCGGATGGATGCCCGCGATACCACATCATCGCGTTGATCGATGAGGATCCGCCCAGCACCTTGCCGCGGGGAATGCCGATGATGCGGCCGTTCACATGATCCGTCGGGGCATAGTCATAGCCCCAATCATAAGGTCCACGGGTCAGGCTCACCCATTTCGTCGGATCGTCGATCTCGCTGATGCCGAGATCGAGCGGCCCGGCCTCGATCAACAGGACCGTCGCGTCGCTGCCCTCTGAGAGACGCCGCGCCATCACCGAGCCGCCCGAGCCTCCGCCGACGACGATGAAGTCGTAAGCGGGACGAAGCTCCGAGGCGGCGCGAATATAGGGCATCAGTTGTGCTCGCTCGGCCCCATGATGGTGATGCCCTCGCTCGCCTCGACATGGCGGACGAAGATATACTTGTCCTCGCGCCCGTCGGAATGCTTGCGCTTGATGTCGGGCTGCACGGTGCCGGCGACCTTGGCGACGACGAGATAGGGCGCGTCGATGGCGAGCCCTGCGGCGCAATGGGCGTCGAATTCCTCGATCGTGCGTGCGGTATGGGCCTCGTCGATGCCGGCGCCGCGGGCGATAGCGGCGATGTCGACACGTCCCGAAGCGGTATGCGTCGGCGGGCCACCGATCGACTGGTACATTTCATTGTCCCAGACGACGATGAAGAGGTTCTTTGGCTGCTCGTTACCGACGGTCGCGAGGATGCCGAGATTGAACATCATGCCGCCGTCGGTATCGAGCGAGACGATCCGCCGATGTGGCAGGCCGACCGCGAGGCCGAAAGCCTCGGGCGTGACGCAGCCGAGCTGCTGCTGGAAGAGGCTGGCGGCGCGCATGTGCGGCGCGGCGTTATACCATTCGTCGACACTGGCGCCGAGCGAGAGGATGACGAGTTCGTTTTCGAGGCGGGCCGCCAAGGCCTTCATGCAGTCATAGCGCTTCATCGAACGACGCTCCCGCCAAGGGCTACCGCCGCGTGATAATAGGAGGCGTAGGACCAGTCATAGGCGTCGGTAATCGCGCGCTCGATCTCGTCTTCCGCGCGGACCACGCGATAGGGAATGCGGAGAGCGTCCAGCACCGGCTCCATGGTGATCCCATGTGGGATCGCCCACCAGTTGTTCTCGCCAAGCTCACCGCGGTAGCTCATCAGCATGACGACCGGGATGCCGGCGCCAAGGCCCATGCGGGCGAGTGGCTCGACCGAGGCGCGAAGGCCTGAATTCTCCATGACCAGCACGGCGCGCTTGCCCGAGAGGAAGACGCCACCGCAGATCGCGGCGCCTTCGCCCTCATTGGTGACGCGGATGGTGCGGATATCCGGATCGGCATCGAGCGCCGGATAGAGCGGCTTGAACAGTGAATCCGGCAGGTAGCAGGCGACCGTGACCCCGGCCTTTTTCAGGCCGCGGAGGACGGCATCGACCGCGCTCTGTTGCATGGTGTCGGTTCCTCGTGATGACCGAGCATCGCAAGCGTCTCGCGCACCGCATAGCCCTAAAATGACGGTCTCGCTGTTGCGCTCAGCGCAACACTCAACCGTCGGATCGGGCGGCCCGCTCCATGGCGAGGCTGAGCTGTGCGGCGAGAGCGGTCGCCGCGTCGGAGGTTTCGCCTTTCGCGCGTGTCACCAGCGTCAGGCGGCGCGGCTTCAGTCGCGGGTCGCGGATCGGTACGAAGGCGAGGCGCCCCTCGGCGACCTCGCGCTCGACGCCGACGCGCGTCTGCAAGGCGACGCCGAGGCCGCGGCAGGCGAGATCCACCATCAGCTCGATCGAGTTGGTGCGCATCCGCCTGACGACGCCAACGGCCGAGGCCTCCAGTGCCTCTTCGAGGGCGCGGCCGAGTGACAGCGTATTGTCCGAAAGGATGATGCGTTCGCCGGCCAGTTCATGCAGTCGGACGCCGGAGCGGCCGGCAAGACGATGATCCGGCGTTACCAGCGCGCCGATGCCGAGTTCGACGATGGTGAGGCGCTGCGTTGCCTTGGGCGCGGCGATGTCGAAGGCGATGCCGATCTCGCAATCGCCTTCCGCGACGGCGGCGAAGGCGCCACGCGAATCGACGACGCGCATGTCGACCGTGATCTCGGGATAGCGCTGCCAGAAGATCGCCAGCGCCTCGGCGGTGAGCCCGCGCGCGACGCTCTCGACCACCGCGACGGAAAAGGCACCACGCCGGAGGCCCTTCAGCTCGCCGAGTTCGCTCATCGCACGCGCGAGTTCCGCGCCGCTGGCGCGGGCGCGGTAGAGCATCAGTTCGCCCGCGCTGGTCAGCTTCAGCCGCCGCGTCTGGCGATCGAACAGCGGCGTATCGAGCTCCTCCTCGAATTGCGCCAGGGCGCGGCTGATCGACGAGGGCGCGACATTCAGCAGACGCGCTGCCTTGCGGATCGAGCCGAGCCTGGCGACGAGCTGGAAATAATGCAGCTTGGGCGAGACGAGGCCGAGCCGGAGCGGATCCATTATGCCGCGTCCGCGCCTGCTGTCACCAGCGACCGGAATCGGCCGGGTGTCATGCCGAAGCGCGCCTTGAAGGCGCGCGTCATGTGGCTCTGATCAGCGAAGCCGACGCGCGCCGCAACATCCGACAGCGCCGCGCCGCCCGCGATCAGTTCATGCGCGGCCGCGAGCCGGCGACCGACGAGATAGCGGTGCGGCGAGGTGCCCGTGAACCGGCGAAAGTGCCTGGCCGTCTCGAAACGGTCCATGCCGGAAACGCGCTCGAGATCGGCCGAGCCGATCGCCCGGTCGAATTCCGCTTCAAGCAAGGCTTTCGCGCGCGTGACGGCCGCAATCGGCTGCGCTGTCTTGCGCGTCTGCAAGCCGCCGCGCTCGGCCAGCAGCGCGGCGAGTTCGGCGAGGAACCCGTCGACGGCGAGGGCAGGGGCCGCATGCGGAAAGCCGGCATAGATCTCGGTCAGCAGATCAGCGAGCCGAGGATCGGCCGCGACCGCCTCGCCGACGAAGGGAAGCGCGCCGGGCTGGCCAAGCGCCTCGGCAATCCGCGCCGGCTCGATATAGACCATCCGGTAGAGGAAGCCGTCCGGGGCCGCTGCGCGGCCGTCATGCAGTTCGTCCGGATGCAACACCATGCACTGGCCGCGACGGCTGACCCGGCCCGCGCCGCGATAGCGAAATCCCTGTGCGCCGGAGAGGGTGACGCCGATCGCATAGGTCTCGTGCCGATGCGGATCATAGGCATGGCCACCAAAGCGGGCGACGAGACGCTGCACGCCATTCGTGGCCGGTTCGGTCAGGATGAAGTCGTCGGTCATTCCATGCACGATCGTTCAAGACGCGGGCGCTCGCCGATCCTAGCCTTGCCGCCATGCTTTACGCCACCAAGACTGCCCTGGTGATCCTCGACGATCTGCTGCCCTGGCAGAAGGTCAATATCGCCGCCTTCCTCTCCGGAGGTCTCGCCGCGCGGCACGCCATCATCGGCGAGCCCTATCGCGATGCCAGCGGCCAGGCCTATGCCGCGCTGATCCGCGAGCCGGTCTTCATCTATGGCGCGGATGCCGCAGGCCTCAGGCGCACCCACGGACGCGCGCTGTCCCGCGCGCTCGATATCGCGATCTATATCCGCGAGATGTTTGCCACCACCCATGACGCCGCCAACCGCGCGGCGGTCGCCGAAATAACGAGCGAGGCGCTGGATCTCGTCGGCATCGGCCTGCATGGCGAGCGCAAGGTCATCGACAAGGTGACGAGCGGCCTGAAATTCATGGCGTGATCGCGCGGGTCATGTGGAGATGCGGCCCAAGCGCGACAGCGATATGGCCGAAATTCGGCACGATGCGGCCGTCTCCTTCAAGACCTTCGGAACATGGCGATTGTGCGGCGCAACACAGGGCAGCAATGTGATGTTGCTCTGCATCAAATGCAGGCCTGCCATGACTTTTCACCGAGTGCTCATCGCCGGCGGACTGGCCTATCTTCCAATCATCGAAAGCGGCACGGCACTGGCCCGGCGCTTCCGGAAGAAGGACCGAACACAATGGCAAATGGCATCGTTGCTTCCTACAAGAGCTGGCTGAAGTATCGCCAGACCTGCAATGAGCTCAATCGGCTGACGACCCGCGAGCTCGATGACCTCGGCATCGCACGCGGCGAAATCTCCAAGATCGCCAAGCGCTCCGCCGGATACTGAGTTTCGAGAATTCGCCGGGAACGAACCTCCTCCCTCGTTCCCCGCGATCGGCGCGCGGCTGATCTCCTCCCCAGCCCAGCGCCTTCTCTAGAGACGCCCGTCGACCTCCTCCCCGACGGGCGTCTTTTTTTGCGCTGAATCCGCTGATCCTCGTCGCTCAGTCGTCTTGCCCCCTGACATAGGCCGCGAGACCGTCCGCCAGTTCGTCATAGACGAGGCGCATCCGACGCACAGACTTCAGGTCCTCATGCATGGCCAGCCAGCATTCGAGGCCGAGATCGAAAGCATCCGGCAGCACGCGCACGAGTTCTGGATCGCGTCTGGCCAGCATCACCTGGCATCCGCCGATGCCTGCTCCCGCCCGGATCATCTGCAGCTGCGCGATGTCGCTGTCGGTGCGGAGCCTGAACGCCGAGCGCTCCGGAAGGAGCCCGAGCCGCTGCACAGCCTGCACGATCGGCGTTTCGGTATCGAAACCGATCATCACATGGTCAACGAGGTCGTCCGGGCTCTGCGGCGTCCCATTCGCCGCGAGATAGTCGCGGCGCGCATGCAGCCCGATCGCAAGGGTGCCGATCCGTTTTTGCAGCAGGGCCTCCTGCTTCGGCGTCACCATCCTGACCGCGATATCCGATTCACGGCGCAACAGATTGTCGGTGTGATTTGAGACGACAAGCTCGATCGCGATGCGCGGATGAAGACGGCTGAGGCGCGCGAGGATCGGCGGCAGCACTTCTGTTCCGATGATTTCGCTCGCAGTGACGCGGACCGTGCCGCGATCGTCCGCCGCCTCGCCCGAGGCCGTCCGCAGCAGCGTTTCTGCCGCGGCGGCCATCGCCTCGGCATGCGGTCGGAGCTCGAGGGCGGCGTCCGTCGGCTGCAGGCCGGTTGGGCTGCGTGTGAACAGCACGACGCCGAGCGCCTCCTCGAGCTCCGCGACGTGTCGGCCAAGCGTTGGCTGAGTCAGCTGGAGCTTGCGCGCAGCAGCCGAGAGGCTGCCCTCGGCGAGGACGGCGAGAAATGAACGGCAATGATCCCAGGACAGCTGCATTATAAAATAATGCATGCCTTCCAGTCATAGTTCAACAATTTCGTTGCGACGGATGCGGCACTAGATTGTCATCATCTTCAAGCGATGGAGCGTGATCATGACCAAGACGATGCTGGTGATCGGGGCAACGGGCGGGATCGGCGGCGCGGTCGCGCATGTCATGTCCTCGCGCGGCTGGACGGTTCGGGGCCTCACCCGCGATGTCGAGGCGGCGCAGCGGCGCTGGCGCGGGCCCGCAATCACCTGGATTGAAGGCGACGCGATGCAGGCTGCGGATGTGCTGGCCGCCGCGGCGGGCGTGGACGTCATCTTCCATGGTGCCAATCCGCCCGGCTACAGGAACTGGGCGGGCCTCGCGATGCCGATGCTGGAGAGCACAATCACGGCGGCCAAGGCGCATGGCGCTCGGATTGTCTTCCCCGGCACGGTCTACAATTACGGGCACGACGCGATGCCCCTGGTTGCCGAAACGGCTGCGCAGAAGCCGTTGACGCGCAAGGGCCGCATCCGTGTCGCGATGGAACAGCGTCTTGCCAAGGCCGCGTCGGAAGGCGTGCCGGTCATCATCTTGCGGGCGGGGGATTTCTTCGGCCCCTCGGTCGGCAATAGCTGGTTCGGCCAGGGCATCGTGAAGCCGGGCAAGCCGGTGACTGCGATCACCTATCCGGGAACGCCCGACATCGGCCACGCCTTTGCCTATCTGCCGGATCTCGCCGAAACCTTCGCACGGTTGATCGAGCGCGCCGACGAACTGCCGACCTTCGCACCGTTCCATTTTCGCGGCCACTTCTTCGACCGCGGGATCGCCATCGCCGAAGCGGTTCGGTCCGTGGTCGGCAAGCCGGAGCTCAAGATCGGGCGTTTCCCCTGGTGGGTGATCTATGCCGGGGCGCCGTTTGTCGAGATGTTCCGCGAGATCCTGGAGATGCGCTATCTCTGGAAGGAGAGGCTCGAACTGGACAATCGCAAGCTCATCGCCTTCCTCGGGGATGAGCCGCATACGCCGACGCCGATCGCGATCCGCGCCACTCTGGAGGGCCTCGGCTGTCTGGCGGAAGAGGCTTCGAAAACCCAGCCTGTCGCTGCCCTTCGCTGAAGGCGCCGGGGGAAGGCCGGCGGTCAGCCCGCCTGCGAGGTCTGTTGCAGCGCCCGGATGCGCTCGGCGAGGCCGATCGGGCCCATCGCGCGGGCCGGCCTCTCATCGGACGCCGGAGGACCCACCGGTGACGGGAGCATGGAAACGATGCTGCTCCGTTCCGGGAGCGCCGCCATAGCCGCATTGCTGGCGGGAAGCGTTGGCGCGGCCAGTCTCGCGACGGCATCACCGATTTCGAGCAGCTTCCTGCGCAGTGCCGCGGTTTCAGCTTCGGGCGTGTCGCTGGAGGCTTCGATCCGCAGATTGGCTGCTTCGAGCGCGGCGAAGCGGGCCTGCATCGCGGTATTCTCGTTGCGCAGCGCGGCGAGGCTCATGCTGTTGGCCTCAGCCTCGACAAGCCGTGTCGACAACGCCTCGATCCGGCTTGTCGCCTCGGCAAGCTGTTCGCGCACTGCCGACAGCGCAACCGCCCCCGCCTTCGCCTCGACGTCCGCGGCGCGGCGTTCGGCTTCGGCGGCGCGGACTTCCTCCATGGCCGCCTCGCGGCGCACCCGCTCGCTCGCCAGTGCGGTCCGGAGCTCGGCCATTTCGGAGGCAACGGCGCCGGCGTCGCCCGCCAGCCCTGTAGTCACAGCGATCCGATCTCGAAGATTGCCGAGTTCGGTCCCGCGTGCGACCAGCTCCAGCTTCTGTGCCTCGCGCTCGGCGATCACGGCCTCGATCTGCTGCCGCGCGGCGTCGAGGCGGCCCTCGATATCGAGAATGCGCTTTTCGGCCGCCTTGTGCGCTTCGTCGGCCTCGGCCAGTTGGCGATCGCGGGTCGCCAGCGTCGTCAGCAATTGATCGCGCTCGGTCTCGAGGACGCCCAACCCCTGCGCCGACACGGAACTCTCGGAGGTCAGATGCGTGATGATCTCGCGCTTCTGGCCCAGTTCGACCTCGCGCGCCGCAACACGGCCCTCAAGCCGTTCTACAGTCGATTCAAGCTGGCGGAGCGACACGGCAAACCCGGCGCGAAGCTGATCCTTGTCGGCCGCGATCTCGGCCTCGGTCATCGGGAGCGTCATTTCGATATCGCGGCGGTTGAGGCGGACCGCCCGGCGCCAGAACGGCGGAATGAGAACAAGCGCAACGAGGCCTGCCGAAAGCACGCCGAGCGCCATATACATCACCGCTTCGATCACGCCGTGCTCCGTCGGTCCCTGTCCGCGCGCAGCCCCCAACATTCAGATGACACCGGGCGTGGCTGCAAGTCCAGCGCCGACAGCCTAGCGGGAGAAACTCTCCGGAGCGTGAAGGCCGGCGTCAGGTCAGAACGGGTTCCAGGTCTGGTGATTGGTGAACTTCATGTAGCCCACATTGACGCCGAGGCGCGCGCCGACGCCGGAGACGATCGGCACGACGAAGATATTGTCGCGCGAGAGCACCGTCATGCCGATGCCGCCGACGAGGAAGGCGGAACCATTGACCCCGACGAAGCGGTCATAGATCGCGTTCACCGAGGGCAGGTTATAGATCAGCATCATCACCTTGGAGCCTTCGCCGCCGAAATCCCAGCCGATCGACGGGCCCTGGAAGAAGACCGGATGCTTGCCGGCATTCTTGGTGTAGAGCGTGCCCTGGCCGTAGCGGACGCCGGCGATTAGCGCGCCGCTGCCCTGCTCGCCGAGCACATAGCCGTTCGGCTGGCCATATTGCTTCATCGAATGCTCGACGACCGAGGCGAGGCCGCCCGAGACTTCGCCGAAGAAATTGCCACCAGCCTTGACGATCTCGTCGACCGAGTATTGCTCGGACGATTGTGCGCTGGCCTGACCCGACGACAGCATGACCGCGAGGGCCAGCATGCCGAGCCAGGACCCGAATCGGAGGGCGAACGACATGAGGCGATCCCTTTCGAGCAAGAGGCGAATCCGCCTGGTGACAGTTGCGGCGCTTCAGCGTGCCCCAAGCGGCTGTCCGGCGGCAAGTCTTGCTGTCAGCCAGCATTGCAGCGAGCCTTGAGCAACAACACGATGGCGCAGAAAAGCGGCCCCTTCGGGGCGGCGGTTGGGCAAGGAACGGAGGTTAGGAGCGGCGCCGATGCGGTTGGCAGCGACGGCGGGGCGGTGTATCCCCGTGCTGCGCTCCAGGAGGCGCGCGATTCGCAACAGCATGTTGGGGGACGGCGATGTCTGAGCCGGTCGAACTCGAGGCGCTCGACCTTGCAGCGCTGCTGTGCAGCCGCGTCTGCCACGACATCATCTCGCCGGTCGGCGCGATCAACAATGGGCTCGAGGTTCTCGACGAGGAGAACAATGAGGAAATGAAGGCTTTCGCCTTCGATCTCATCCGCAAGAGCGCCCGCCAGGCTTCTGCCAAGCTGCAATTCGCCCGCCTTGCCTTCGGCGCTGCCGGATCCGCGGGCGCCGAGATCGATCTCGGCGACGCCGAGAAGGTGGCGCGCGGCTGGATGGATGGCGAGAAGGCCGATATCTCGTGGTCGGCCCCGCCGGCCCTGATGGCCAAGAACCGCGTCAAGCTGCTGCTCAACCTGGTGCTGCTGGCGGTTTCGGCCGTGCCGCGCGGCGGCCATATCAAGGTGGTGGTCGATGGCGCGCCGTCGGCGCCGGATTTCAGCCTGCATTGCTCAGGCCCGAATGCGCGCGTGCCCGCCGCCTTCGAAAAGCTCGTTCCCGGCCAGCTGATCGACGTGCATGTCGATGCTCATGCCGTGCAGCCTTATTATGCCGGTCTGCTCGCCCGCGCCTGCAACATGGACGTTGTCGCTGCGCTCGAAGGAACCGACGTCCTGATCACCGCCAAGACCCGGGCTGCGGCCGTATAAGATCGGCCTGCCGCTGCCTCGGGTACCGCGCGCCGGTTGAATCCGGCAGCGCCGCCATATCCGCGCGCTTTACATCGCCATGATGCAGATGCCGCCTGCGGCGCGATGCCGGTAGCGCCGCGACGAGCCTCCGCCCCAAAAGCAAAACCCCGCCGGAGCGGGGTCTTTTCAGTGTTGAGCGCTGATCTCGATCAGGCGGAAACGCGCATCGGAACCTCGTCCGGCTCGCGCAGCACATAGCCGCGGCCCCAGACGGTCTCGATGTAATTGTGGCCGCTGGTGGCGGTCGCGAGCTTCTTGCGCAGCTTGCAGATGAAGACGTCGATGATCTTCAGCTCGGGCTCATCCATGCCGCCATAGAGATGATTGAGGAACATCTCCTTGGTCAGCGTCGTGCCCTTGCGGAGCGAGAGCAGCTCCAGCATCTGGTATTCCTTGCCGGTCAGATGGACGCGGCTGCCATTCACCTCGACGGTCTTGGTGTCGAGATTGACCGTCAGGTCGCCGGTGTTGATGACCGACTGGGCATGGCCCTTCGAACGACGGACGATGGCGTGGATGCGGGCGACGAGCTCGTCCTTGTGGAACGGCTTCGTCATGTAGTCGTCGGCGCCGAAGCCGAGACCGCGCACCTTGTCCTCGATGCCGGCGAGGCCGGAAAGGATCAGGATCGGCGTCTTGACCTTGGAGAGACGCAGCGCACGCAGCACCTCATAACCCGACATGTCCGGCAGGTTCAGGTCGAGAAGAATGATGTCGTAATCATAGAGCTTGCCGAGATCGACACCCTCTTCGCCGAGATCCGTCGTGTAGACGTTGAAATTCTCGGACTTGAGCATCAACTCGATGCTCTGCGCCGTGGCGCTGTCGTCCTCGATCAGCAAAACTCTCATACCAATCCCCTCATTGCCTATCCTGGGCTTGGCGTTCCGGTCCTTCGAACCGGCCGCCATGGGAAACGGCTCAACCCCGATTCGAAGCCTAACGAACAATGGTTAACAAATTCCGATTCGCGCCTACAAGCGGCTTGGACGCACGGGACGAAAATTCCTCCCGCCGCCTGAATTGAACACCCGTCAGAACCCCAAGGGGCCGATAGGCACAATTGCGCGGATCGCAGTAACCAATTCGTCGGACTCCGTATTTTAGGATGGGTCAGCATCCGATGGGGTTTACCTGGCCTTAAGCCCTCCTTCGCCATGATTAACGCGAGACGTAAACGAAACGTTAGCGCGGAGCCGAAGGTTTAAGGTTTTGACAAGTGACTGGTCCGCTCTGGCGGCCGGTTGCGCCGCATCGGGGGCGGACAAGCAAGCGCTTCGGAGCCGGCGTTGTGCCGGAACTGGGGGCTGAGGGGAGTTGTGGGTGTAATGAAGTCGCGTGAGAGCCTCATTCGGCTGAAGCGTTTCCAGGCTGAGGAGAAGCGTCGCCGCGTCCAGCAGATCGAACTCATGATCGCTGAATTCGAACGCATGGCGCGCGATCTCGAGGATCAGATCAAGATCGAGCAGGAACGGAGCGGCATTCGCGACCAGAGCCATTTCGCCTATCCGACCTTCGCCAAGGCCGCCTCGCAGCGGCGCGACAATCTCCGCGCCTCCGCGCAGGAATTGCAGGTCCAGCTCGAGACGGCGCAGGACGAACTGCTCGCCGCGACCGACGAACTGCGCAAGCATGAACTCCTGGCCGAGCGCGATCAGGAGCGTGATCGCGGCGCCGCATCGGGTGACCCTGTCGGCGACAAGGAACCGGCCCGCCGTGGCCGTCATCCGCTCGCCGGAGAGCGCCGCAGCGTCTAACCTCTAGAAGGTTCGTCCCGACTCTCCGCCGGATCGATGAGCGGCACATGCGGTCCGGCCTCGCGCGGCAGAAAGCCGTCGAGGCGCGGGTCACGTGACACTTCAATCGCGAATTTCCAGGGCCTGAACCCCATGCGCCGATAGAAGGGCAGGGCGGCCGGATGATCGAAATGGCAGGTGTGCAGCCAGACCCGCTCCGCGCCGCCGCCGAACGCCCTGTCGAGCACGTCCGACATCAGGCCGCGTGCGGCGCCGGTCCCGCTTTCCGTATCGACCACGCCGAACATCGCGACTTCGAGCGAGCGCCCATCCTCGGAATGCTGCAGCTCGGCAAGGCCGAGCGCCTCGCCTGACCGCTCCAGGAACAGGATTTCCGCCCCGGGACGGCTGAGTTGCGCCATGAGTTCGGCATCGGACATCACCGCGCGCGAGAACCACAGCCACCGCTCGCCGATACGGCGATAGAGATCGCGATAGGCCGCGAGGTCGGGCGCTTCGAGGCGGCGGACCGTCAGTCCCTCCGGCAACGGCGCGACGCGTCCGGCGCTGCGGTCGTTCAGTTCGAGATAGGTGACGACATTGGCGATCAGCCCCGGCGGGAGATCGGTATAGCCGTCGAGGTCAAGCGGAATGGTCGCCATCGGTGATCTCGCGATCCAGCAGGAAACGGGCGGCGGCGAACAGGGTCGGCCTGATATTGTCGCGCGCGGCGAGGACGAGGAGAAGGGGCTCGTTCTCGAGGAAATATTCGAGAACGGCTGCAAGGAAACCGGGATCGGCAGCGGCAGTGCGCAGTGTCTCCGGTCCGATTCCAGCCAGCGCCAGGAAGCGGCCGAGTTCCTCGGGTTCACTGGCGAGAAAGGCGAGCGCCTTGATCGCCAGCTGTTCGGCGCCTTCCAGCGACATCGGCGGTTCGCGGTCGCGGATCATGTATTTTCCTTTCCGAAACGAATCGTCGCTAGAACTTAGCGCGAAGTGGACCAGGTGGGGCCGACACCAGCGGCGCCGGGATGTTGCGTAATCGCGAGGCTGGTGTGGCTGCGCGGCAGAGGCTGAGTTCGCATGGCGAAGACCGTTCTGGTCGTGGAAGACAACGAGCTCAACATGAAGCTCTTCCATGACCTGCTCGAAGCGCATGGCTATAACATCATCCAGACCCGCAACGGGCTGGAGGCGCTCGATCTTGCCCGCCGTCATCGGCCCGATCTCATCCTGATGGATATCCAGTTGCCCGAGGTCTCCGGCCTCGAGGTGACGAAGTGGATCAAGGAGGACGATGAACTCCGCGCGATCCCGATCATCGCCGTCACCGCCTTCGCTATGAAGGGCGACGAGGAGCGAATCCGCCAGGGTGGTTGCGAGGCTTATTTGTCCAAGCCGATATCGGTGACCAAGTTCATCGAGACGGTGAAGGCGTATCTCGGAGACGCCTGATGACCGCCCGCGTCCTCGTCGTCGACGACATCGCGACCAATGTCAAATTGCTCGACGCGATGCTGTCCGCCGAATATTTCGAGGTCGTGACGGCGTCGAGCGGGATCGAGGCGCTTGAGATTTGCGCGCGCGGCCAGTGCGATATCGTGCTGCTCGACGTGATGATGCCGGGCATGGACGGATTCGAGGTCTGCCGCAGGCTGAAGCAGAATCCGCTCACAGCGCAGCTTCCGGTCATCATGGTCACCGGGCTCGATCAGCGCTCGGACCGCCTGAAAGGGCTCGAGGCCGGCGCCGATGATTTCCTGACCAAGCCGATCAACGAACTGGCGCTGATCACGCGCGTAAAGAGTCTGGTGCGGTTGAAGACGCTCACCGACCAATGGATGCTGCGAGCCGGAGCGAGCGGCGAATTCGCGCTCGCCGATCCGTTCGAAGGCGCCATCGCTTCGGGCGAGCACGGCAACATCCTTCTGGTCGAAGACAAGCAATTGCGGCGCAACCGCATCGCCGACAGCCTCACCGAGGCCGGCCACCACGTCGATGCCGAGAGCGATCCGCAGGAAGCGCTGTTCCGCGTCATGGAGGGCGACCATGACCTTGTCATCGTCAGCCTCGATCTGGCTGATTTCGACGGATTGCGGCTCTGCTCGCAGATCCGCTCGCTGGAACGGACGCGGCTACTGCCGATCTTGGTGATCGCGCAGCCCGATGCGACGCATCGGCTGGTCCGCGGCCTCGATCTCGGCGTCAACGACTATCTGATGGCGCCGATCGAGACCAATGAGATGCTCGCCCGCGTCAGGACGCAGGTGCGCCGCAACCGCTTCATGGAGAGATTGCGCGACACTGCGCATCTCACGATGGAGATGGCGATCACCGACGGGCTCACCGGCCTGCATAACCGGCGCTATCTCGAACGTCACCTCGCCGGCCTTGTCGACCAGGCGGAGCAGCGCGAACGGCCGCTCAGCCTGTTGCTTCTCGACATCGACTTCTTCAAGCAGGTCAACGACACCCATGGCCACGATGCTGGCGATGATGTCCTGCGCGAGTTCTCGCGCCGCGTTCGCCGGACCGTACGAAGCATGGATCTCGTCTGCCGGCTGGGCGGGGAGGAGTTCGTCGTCGTGATGCCTGATACGGATATCCGCCTCGCGGCGATGGTCGGCGAACGCATCCGCGAGCGAATCGCCAGCCAGCCCTTCCTGATCGAGGGCGGCGAGGAGCAGATCGCCATCACCGTCTCGATCGGCCTTGCCGCGCGCCTTGGCAGCGGCGATGCGCAGGACTCGCTGCTGCGCAGGGCCGATGACGCGCTCTACAAGGCCAAGCGTGAAGGTCGCAACCGCGTCAGCGCCGCCGTCGCCTGAGCGGGCGGCCCGGCGTCACATTTGGCGGGCCGGACGATCGACCGGGTCGCCGCCGCTTGCTGGTCGCCGAGGCTTGCGTGCGAAAGCAAATGCCAGCACCCGCTCCAAACGAAAAGGCACCGCGCGAGCGGTGCCTTTGAAGCGGTAGACGGACGCTGTGGCGTCGCGGCTTACTTGATCTTGGCTTCGCGGAACTCGACGTGCTTGCGCACGACGGGATCGTACTTCTTGACCGCGAGCTTCTCGGTCATCGTGCGGGAATTCTTCTTCGTGACGTAGAAGAAGCCGGTGTCGGCGGAGCTGACGAGCCGGATCTTGATGGTGGTGGCCTTGGCCATGACAAACCTCTGCATGGTGCCGGCCGGGCATGCCCCGCCGACTGGAAATGTGCGCGCACCCTACGGATATGCATTCGAAAGTCAAGGAAGCTTGCGCCTATCGACGCCATCTGGGGAAGGAAACCGACGTCACGCCACGGTGATCCTGCGGATGCGGCTGACGATGAGCAGGAGATAGGCGCAGAAGAACACGCCGAGCGCGATCTCGAAGCCGTGCGGATCGACGATGTCCATCGCTGCACCCAGCGTTGCAGGACCGGCAAGGCCGCCGAGCGAATAGCAGAAGATATAGGCCGCGTTGGCGGCCGCGAGATCTTCGCCGGTAAAGCGCGAGCCGAGATGGGCGAGGCCGACCGTATAGAGCGAGCCGATCGTGCCACCCCAGATGCCGAGCGCTATCATGAAGGGCCAGAAATCCGCCGAAACCAGCGGTAGGATGACGGTGCCCGCGAGACCGAACGTCGCGATGGCGAGCAGCAGCTTGCGCCGGTCGACCCGGTCCGACAGGAGCCCCATGGGCATCTGCAGGACGATGTTGCCGATCGTCACCGCGATGCCGAGCAGGATCACCGTTTCCCGCGCATGGCCGACCCGCTGGCCATAGATCGGCAGGAGTGCGAAGGCGCCGCTTTCCACCACGCCGAAAAGCAGCGCTGCGCCCGTGGCGATCGGCGCCAGGAAGAGGAAGCGGGCAAAGGATCCGCTGGGACGGTGGCCGAGCCTCGGCGCCACCTTGAGGCCCGCCAGCACAGGCAGGATGCCCAGCGACAGCACGCAGGCGCCGGTGATGAACGGTGTCAGGCCCCGCGTCCCGGTGATCGAGAGAATGCCCGGGCCGAGCGCGAAGCCGGCCGACAGCACCGACACATAGATGCCCATGATAATGCCCCGCCGCTCCGGCGGGGCGGCGCTCGAGATCCAGAATTCGGAGAGCACGAATGTGATCGTCAGGGCCGCGCCGGCGATGAGGCGGAGCGGGAACCACAGCCAGAAGGGGGCGAAATAGAACACCGGCAGGCAGGCGGCGAGGACGAGGATCGACAGGATCAGCATCTGCCCGGTGCCGAATCGCGTTGCGAGACGCGAGACGAAGGGTGTGATGCCAAGCGAGGCGAGCCCCCAGAACGCCGTATTGAGGCCGATCCAGGTCGAGGAGATCCCGCGGTCTTCGAGCGTCAGCGCCAGCAGAGGCAGCGTGATCGAGAAGCCGAGGCCGACAGCCGCGATCGAGCCGATTGCCGCGATCAGGCCCGCTATGCCCCCTCCGGCGTGCTGCTCGGCACCGCCGTCGCGGCCGGGAATGACCTCGCCTGTCATGAAGAAACCTCAGGAATCGATGGCTGGGCAAGCGCCACGAAGCCGGGCCGCGGGGTCAGCCGACGGCACCACCGGGGCGGTGGCGGTTCAACTGAGGTCCGGCTGCCAGGGCGCCTTGGCGTCTTCCTCCGGAACGTGATCCGGATCGAAGCCATGCATATAGAGCGCCCATTGCAGGCCGACGACGGCGCCCTTGATCGGACGCAGCAGCGCCAGTGTCAAGATGAGCGTCAATGGCAGCCAGATCGCGAGGTGGACGAAATTGGAGGGGTGGAACGTCGTTTCGACGATCAGGACCAGTGGAACCACGATATGGCCGACGGCCATGATCGTGAAATAGGGCGGTGCGTCATCGGCGCGCTGATGCGAGAGATCCTCGCCGCAGGCTTCGCAGCGGTCGACGACGGTGAGATAGCCGTTGAAGGCGCGGCCCTTGCCGCAAGCCGGGCAGCGGCAACGGAAGCCGCGCGCCATCGCGTTCCATGGCGAGCGGGGCGGCCTGGCCGCTGCGGCCTCGCTGGCCTGTCCTGTCCACTCGCTCATCGAAAGTCTCCTTCGCTCCTTCATATCGCGATGGTCGGCCCGCAAACAAGGGAACGCGTCAATCGGCCCTGTCTCACGGGCAAGGCCGCGGCGCAGGTTCATCGCAAGGTGCGGCGGCGGTCGGCCGACTTTGCTCCGCTGGCGATGGAGGGCTGCTTTGAGCGTGTCCCGTCGCTGACGGTTGGTATCCGTGCGCGTCGCGGCATGTCCGCCTTGTCGAGGCCGCGCTTTGCCCCTATAGGGGTCGCTTCAAATGACACGAAACCCTTTGACGGACGCGGACCAGCCCGCGGCGGTGTTCACCCACCGCCATCTGCTGGGTATTGAGGGGCTGACCCCTCCGGAAATCGTCGCGCTGCTCGATCTCGCCGAGGAGGCTGTCGATGTCAGCCGCCAGGTCGAGAAGAAGAAATCGGTGCTGCGCGGCCGCACGCAGATCAACCTCTTCTTCGAGGCCTCGACGCGGACGCAGTCCTCATTCGAACTCGCCGGCAAGCGGCTCGGCGCGGATGTCATGAACATGTCGGTCGGCTCTTCCTCTGTGAAGAAGGGCGAGACGCTGATCGATACGGCGATGACGCTGAACGCCATGAACCCGGACATTCTCGTCGTCCGCCATCATGCCGCGGGCGCCGTGCATCTTCTGGCGCAGAAGGTCGGCTGCTCGGTGATCAATGCCGGCGACGGCGCACATGAGCACCCGACGCAGGCCCTGCTCGACGCGCTGACGATCCGTCGCCACAAGGGTAATTTCAACGAACTGATCGTGGCGATCTGCGGCGATATCCTGCATTCGCGCGTCGCCCGCTCGAACATCCTTCTGCTCAATGCGCTCGGCGCGCGGGTGCGCTGTATCGGCCCGTCGACGCTGTTGCCGAAGGCGCTCGACCGGCTCGGCGTCGAGATCTTCACGGACATGAAAGCCGGCCTCGCCGATGCCGATATCGTCATGATGCTGAGGCTGCAGCGCGAGCGCATGGATGGCTCCTTCGTGCCGTCGGTGCGGGAATATTTCCATTTCTTCGGCCTCGACCAGGAGAAGCTCGGCTATGCCAAGCCTGACGCGCTGGTCATGCATCCAGGGCCGATGAACCGCGGCGTCGAGATCGATTCGGCCGTTGCCGACGGCGCGCAGAGCCTGATCCGCGAACAGGTCGAAATGGGCGTTGCCGTGCGCATGGCGGTGCTGGAAGCTTTGGCGAGCCATCTCCCCAACCAGGCGAATTTCGCATGAGCGCCGTTCCGCTCCATTCCGAGCCGCGTCCGCTCGTCCTTTCAAACGCGCGTGTCGTCGACCCCGCACGCAGGATCGATGCGCCGGGTACTGTTGTCGTCATCGACGGACGGATCGCGCATGCGGGACCGGGACCGACGCCCGCGCTGCCCGAAGGCGCCGAGATCGTCGATTGCCGGGGCAGGGCTGTCTTGCCGGGTCTCGTCGATATGCGCGTCTTTGTCGGCGAGCCCGGCGCCGAGCATCGCGAGACTTTCGCCTCGGCGGGCCAGGCGGCAGCGGCGGGCGGTGTCACCACGATCGTCACGATGCCCGATACCGATCCTGTCATCGACGATGTCGCGCTGGTCGACTTCATCGCCCGCCGCGCCCGCGACACCGCCTCGGTCAATGTTCTGCCGATGGCAGCGCTGACCAAGGGGTTGAAGGGACGCGAGATGACCGAATTCGGCCTCCTGAAGGCGGCCGGAGCGGTTGGCTTCACGGATGGACGCCATTCGATCACCAACGCGCTGGTGCTCCGGCGCGCGCTCACCTATGCGCGCGATTTCGGCGCGCTGATCATGCACCATCCCGCCGATCCCGATCTGGTCGGCTCCGGCGTCATGAACGAGGGCGAGACCGCGACGCGGCTGGGGCTTCCCGGAATCCCGCGCGAAGCGGAGATCATCATGCTCGAGCGCGACATCCGCATCGCCGCGCTCACCGGCGGGCGCTATCACGCCGCGCAGATTTCCTGCGCTGAATCGCTTGCCGTGATCCGACGCGCAAAGGCTGCGGGTTTGAACGTTTCCTGCGGCGTCTCCGCGACGCATCTCGCGCTCAACGAGCGCGATGTCGGCCCCTACCGGACGTTCTACCGCCTGTCACCGCCGCTCCGCTCGGAGGACGATCGCCGCGCGATGGTCGAGGGCGTTGCCGACGGGTCGATCGACGTGATCGTCTCGAGTCACGACCCGCAGGACGTCGATACGAAGCGGCATCCCTTCGCCGAGGCTGCCGATGGGGCCGTCGGGCTGGAGACGCTGCTCGCGGCCGCCTTGCGGCTCGTCCACAATGGCGAGGCCGAGCTTGCCGCCGTGGTCAACGCGCTCTCGACGCGGCCGGCGGCGCTGCTCGGGCTCGAATCGGGGCGGATCGCGCCCGGCGCGCCCGCCGACCTCATCCTCGTCGATCTCGGCATGCCGTGGATCTGCACAACCGAAGCGTTGCATTCGCGCTCCAAGAATACGCCTTTCGAGGGCTCCCGTTTTGAGGGTCGTGTTTTGAGGACCATCGTTGCAGGGCGCACGGTATATAGTTTCGCCGACGCCTGAGCCAATCAGGCCGGATATGGATTTCAGGGAGAACGCGCATGGGCAGCCAGGGCGTGCAGATCTTTGTGACACTGATCCTCGGTTATCTGCTGGGTTCGGTGCCTTTCGGACTGATTCTGACGCGCATCTTCGGCGCCGGTGATATCCGCACCATCGGGTCCGGCAATATCGGCGCGACCAATGTGTTGCGCACGGGCCGCAAGGGCCTCGCCGCGGCAACGCTGATCTGCGACGCCTTGAAGGGGACGCTCGCCGTGGTCATCGCGAGCCATGTCGGCGAGGGCAATGCGCTCATCGCCGCCTTCGGGGCGCTGATCGGCCATGTCTTCCCGGTCTGGCTCGGCTTCAAGGGCGGCAAGGGCGTCGCGACCTTTCTCGGGGTGCTGATCGGGATCGCCTGGCCGGTGGCAATCGGCTTCGCGGTCGTCTGGCTCGCTGTGGCGGCCCTGTTCCGCTATTCCTCGCTCGCCGCACTGGTGGCGACATTGGCGACGCCGATCGCCTTTGCGATCCTCGGCAGTCGGCCGCAGGCAATCCTGTTCGTCGTCCTCGCCGCGATCGTCTGGTGGAGGCACGCCGCCAATATCGTTCGGCTCCGCGCCGGAACCGAAACCCGCATCGGCGCCAAGAGTTGACGCAGGCGCAAGAATTCCACAACCTTTTCGTGTCGCCAGGGTGTATTGCCTCTTTCGCTTCCGCCGCGCCGGCGCCAAACTCGCTTTTCTGACGGGTGTCGTCGCAAGCGGGGGTTGAAGATGGCCGGTGGGATGGGTGAGCGCGGCCTCGGGCTCATTTCGTGAGCGGCTTGGGGCATGCGCCAGGACTGACGGAAGGCCAGCGGCTCAACTGGCTGCGGCTGATCCGCAGCGAGAATGTCGGCCCGGCGACGTTTCGCGATCTGCTCAGGCATTTCGGCTCGGCAGGGGCGGCGCTCGAAGGGTTGCCGGATCTCGTGCGACGGGCGGGCAAGCCGATCCGCATCGCGGGCCTTGCCGATGCCGAACGCGAGATGGAGGCGCTCGCTGCCATGGGCGCGCGACTCGTTGCGATCGGTGAAGCCGATTATCCCGAATGGCTCCGCGCCATTGATGCGGCGCCGCCTTTGCTGGCGATGAAGGGCGGTGGCGTGACGCTGACGGAGCGACCGATGATCGCCATCGTCGGCGCACGCAACGCGTCTGTCGCCGGTCGCAAGATCGCGGCAATCCTCGCCCGCGATCTTGGCGACGAGGGCTTCGTCGTCGTGTCGGGGCTCGCGCGCGGCATCGACGCGGCCGCCCATGACGCCGCGCTGGTGGGCGGGACGGTGGCGGCCTTTGCGGGCGGTCTCGATAGGCTCTATCCGCCCGAGCATGCCGATCTCGCGGCCCGGATCATCGCTTCCGGCGGGGCGCATGTCTCGGAGATGCCCTATGGCTGGGAGCCGCGGGCACGCGACTTTCCGCGTCGCAACCGTCTCGTCTCGGGCATGTCGGCCGGCGTCGTCGTGGTCGAGGCGGCTGAACGGTCTGGTTCGCTCATCACGGCGCGGCTCGCGGGCATCCAGGGGCGGACCGTCTTTGCAGTGCCGGGCTCGCCGCTCGACCCGCGTTCAACCGGCTCCAACCGTTTGATCAAGGAAGGCGCCCATCTCGTGACCACGGCGCGCGACGTCGTCGAGATCGTGGCGCCGATGCTGGGCCGCGTGATCGCACCGCCGCCGGCATGGAGTGAAAACGACATCGTGGAACCCGTGACGCTGCATATGCCGGACGAAGGCGACCGCGCGATCCTTGTCGAGGCACTCGGGCCGGTGCCGACGACGATCGACGACATCATCCGTTTCACGGGTCTCAGCACGCCGACGGTTCAGGTCTTGCTGCTGGAACTCGATCTTGCCGGGCGGATCAACCGCCATCCCGGCCAGCGCGTATCGCTCATTGATTGAGCTGACCGGTTCAGGTCAGCTCCGATCCGGCCCCGTCACCGCCCGCGTTTCATCCTCTACCATCGAGAGGAGATAGGCGAGAAAGGGCAGATCGGCGCGCTGCGCGATGGCGCGAAGTTCGCTCGACATCCGGCCGACATAGCGCGCCGCTTCCAGACGATCCGCGGATTCGGGAACGTCGATGAAGCGGCTGCGAGTGGAATCTGTCTTCGGCATTCCCATATCCATCCTCAGACGATCACCGTCGCCGGGCTCGTTCACAGGTTGCATCATGTGATTAACACAATCAATAGGCGCAAGAGGCCTATTGCGTCGACGCCTGGTTGTCCACCCGGCGAACCATCGGCAGGCCGATCACGGCCGATTGATTGACAGGCCAGCCGCTTTCCGGGATTGTCCTGCGCGACATCGCCCGGGAGCCGCCCCGAGACAAGCGGGCTCGGGCCGCGGCGTCGATCCGGCGCGACCCATTCCCATTTTCCGCCGTTCCGGGCTGCTTGGCCCGGCCGGCCTTGCGCAAACGGCACCGATGAATCTCGTCATCGTCGAATCGCCCGCAAAGGCGAAAACGATCAACAAGTATCTGGGCTCGGCCTATCAGGTCGTGGCTTCCTACGGACATGTCCGCGATCTGCCATCGAAGGACGGCTCTGTGTCGCCTGACGATGATTTCGCGATGCTCTGGGAGGCGGACCCGAAATCGGCGAAGCGCCTGTCCGACATGGCGACGGCGGCAAAGTCGGCCGACCGCATCATTCTCGCAACCGATCCGGATCGCGAGGGCGAGGCGATCTCGTGGCATGTGCTGGAGGTGCTGAAGCAGAAGCGCGTCCTCAAGGACAAGCCGGTCGAACGGGTGGTTTTCAACGCCATCACCAAGCAGGCCGTGCTCGAGGCGATGAAGAATCCGCGCCCGATCGACGCGGCGCTTGTCGATGCCTATCTCGCCCGCCGCGCCCTCGACTATCTCGTTGGCTTCACGCTGTCGCCGGTGCTGTGGCGCAAGCTGCCCGGCGCGCGGTCGGCTGGCCGCGTCCAGTCGGTCGCGCTGCGGCTCGTCTGCGACCGCGAAAGCGAGATCGAAGCGTTCCGCAAGCGCGAATACTGGTCCCTGGTCGCCCGGCTCGCCACGCTGCGCGGCGATGAGTTCGACGCGCGTCTCGTCGGGGCGGACGGCAAGAAGATCAGCCGCCTCGATGTCGGCACCGAAGCCGAAGCTGCGGCGTTCCGCACGGCGCTCGAAGCCGGCCGCTTCACCGTTTCCGACGTCGAATCGAAGCCGGCAAGGCGCCACCCCTTTGCGCCGTTCACCCCCTCCACGCTGCAGCAGGAGGCGAGCCGCAAGCTCGGCTTCGCGCCGAACCGCACCATGCAGCTCGCCCAGCGCCTCTATGAGGGCGTCGATATCGGCGGCGAGACGGTCGGCCTCATCACCTATATGCGAACCGACGGCGTCGACATGGCGCCGGAAGCGGTCGTGGCGGTGCGTCAGGTGATCGGCGCCGATTTCTCGCCGCGCCATCTGCCCGATGCGCCGCGCCGCTATCAGGTCAAGTCGAAGAACGCGCAGGAAGCGCATGAGGCGATCCGTCCGACCGCGCCGGACCGCCGTCCGCGCGATGTTGCGCGCTACCTCGATGCCGATCAGGCCAAGCTCTATGAATTGATCTGGAAGCGCACGATCGCGAGCCAGATGGAATCGGCCGAGATGCAGCGCACCAGCGTCGACATTCTCGCCGAGGCTGGCGGGCGCAAGCTGGACCTGCGTGCTTCCGGCCAGGTCGTTACCTTCGATGGATTCCTTGCTCTCTACAACGAGGACAAGGACGAGGAGGGCGACGAGGAGGACGGCCGCCTGCCGCGGATCGACAAGGGCGAGGCGCTCGAAAAGCGCGCGATCACCGCGACACAGCATTTCACCGAGCCGCCGCCGCGCTACAGCGAGGCGTCGCTGGTGAAGCGCATGGAGGAGCTCGGCATCGGCCGCCCGTCGACCTATGCCGCGACGCTCACGGTGCTGCGAGACCGCGAATATGTGCGTCTCGAGAAGAAGCGCCTCGTGCCGGAGGACAAGGGTCGCCTCGTCACGGCGTTCCTGCAGAGCTTCTTCTCGCGCTATGTCGAATATGATTTCACGGCTGATCTCGAAGGCAAGCTCGACCAGATCTCGGCCGGCGAGATCGCCTGGAAGGACGTGCTGCGCGATTTCTGGACGCAGTTCTCGCTCGATGTCGGCGAGACGAAGGAACTGCGCGTCGCGCAGGTTCTCGATGCGCTCAACGAGTTGCTCGGCCCGCATATTTTCCCGGAGAAGGCCGATGGCAGCGATCCGCGTGCCTGCCCGGCCTGCGGCAACGGCAAGCTCTCGCTGAAGCTTGGCAAGTTCGGCGCCTTTGTCGGCTGCTCGAACTATCCGGAGTGCCGCTACACGCGGCAGCTGGTGGTTCAGGGCGACGAGGGGACGGGCGAAGCCGGCGAGAACGGCGCTCAGCTCGGCGCCGATGGCACCCGCGTGCTCGGCAAGGATCCGGAGACGGGTCTCGAAGTGACGCTGCGGGCCGGCCGCTTCGGCCAGTATGTGCAGCTCGGCGAGGCTGAAGGCACCGAGAAGCCGAAGCGCTCGAGCCTTCCCAAGGGCTGGGACGCGGCGAGCCTCGATCTCGACCGGGCGCTCGCTCTGCTGTCGCTGCCGCGCACGGTTGGCACTCACCCCGAGGACGGCAAGCCGATCCAGGCGGGCCTCGGCCGCTATGGGCCGTTCGTGCTGCATGACGGAAAATACGCCAATCTCGACGGTATCGACGAGGTGTTCGCCGTCGGCCTCAACCGGGCCGTGACCGTTCTTGCGGAAAAGCAGGCTAAGGGTCCGCGCGCGGCGCGTGGCGCCGAACCCTTGAAAACGCTTGGCGACCATCCGACCTTAGGCGGGCCGGTCACGGTTCATTCCGGGAAGTACGGTCCTTATGTGAAGCATGGCGCCGTCAACGCCACGCTGCCGAAGGATACGCCGCCCGAAACCGTCAGCATGGATGTCGCGGTCGCGCTGATCGCCGAACGCGCCAGCAAGACACCGGCAAAACCCGTCCGCGCGGCCAAAAGCACGACCAAGGCTCCCGCCGCCAAGAAGACGGCCGCTGCCAAGAAGGCTCCGGCTGCGAAGAAGGCACCGGCCGCCAAAAAGGCACCGGCTGCCAAGACCAAGAAGGCCGCGCAAGCGTCCTGATCCTGCCGCCTGTTGCCAGGCGACGCGCACCTCGCCATTCTGACCGGCAGCAAGCCGGCCGGAGTGGCGGTGCGCGGCCGGCCGTAGCGGCACCCTGCATTTCATTGGAAAAAGAGACAACTTGGCCAAGAAGCCAGATCATCCCATTTCAAAAGGTTCCCGATCGGCGGCGCGTGGCGCTCCGGTCGTTCCCGACGCGAACGGCCTGCCGACGCGCGAACAGATTCTCACCTTCATCGCCGAACATCCGGGCCAGGCGGGCAAGCGCGAGATCGCGCGCTCGTTCGGCGTTTCCGGCGGTGCCAGGATCGCGCTGAAGCGCATGCTGAAGGAACTCGGCGAGGAAGGCCTCGTCAACAAGGAACGCAAGCGCCTGACGCCCGTGGGCACCTTGCCGACCGTCAGCGTCCTCCTGATCGTCGACCGCGACGCGGATGGCGATTTCGTCGCGCAGCCGGTTTCCTGGAACGACGACCGGGGCGGGGTGCCACGCGTCCTGCTCGTGCCCGGCCGCGGCCGGCCGCTGGTGCCGGCCCCCGGCATCGGCGACCGCGTGCTCGCGCGCGTCGAGCCGGATGCTGCGGCCGAATCCGGCTTTCCCTATACCGCCCGCGTCATCAAGGTGCTCGAAAAGCGCGCGCCCTCGATCCTCGGCGTGGTGCGCAGCACCATCGATGGCGAGCGGCGTATCGAACCGGTCGATCGCAAGCAGAGCGAATATTCGCTGGCTGCCGAGGACCTGAACGGCGCCAAGGACGGTGACCTCGTTGCCATCGAGGTCAAGCGCATGACGCGCTATGGCCTTTCGGCGGCGCGGGTCATCGAGGTCATCGGTGCGATGCACAGCGAGAAGGCCGTCAGCCTGATCGCCATCCATGCGCACAACATTCCGCACATCTTCCCGCCGCCGGTGCTGGAAGCTGCCGAGCGGGCCCAGCCGGCGCCGCTTTCGGGCGTGCGCGAGGATTGGCGGCCGATGCCGCTCGTCACCATCGATCCGGCCGATGCCAAGGACCATGACGACGCCGTTCACGCCGAGCCGGATACGGATCCGGAAAATCCCGGCGGCTTCATCGTTACGGTCGCGATCGCCGATGTCGCCTGGTATGTGCGGCCCGGTTCCCCGCTCGACCGCGAAGCGCTGAAGCGCGGCAATTCGGTCTATTTTCCGGATCGCGTCGTGCCGATGCTGCCGGAGCGGATCTCGAACGACCTCTGCTCGCTGCGCGAAGGCGAAGACCGGCCCGCGATTGCCGTGCGCATGCAGTTCACGGCCGAGGGCAAGAAGAAGTTCCACTGGTTCCACCGCATCATGATGCGGTCGGCGGCCAAGCTCTCCTACCAGCAGGCGCAGGCCGCGATCGACGGACGGCCGGACGACAAGACCGGCCCGCTGCTCGATCCGGTGTTGAAGCCGCTCTGGGCCGCCTATGCCGTGATGAAACGCGGCCGCGACCAGCGCGAGCCGCTCGATCTCGATCTGCCGGAGCGCAAGGTCATTGTCGGCCCCGATGGCGCGATCGAGCGCATCGTCGTGCCCGAGCGGCTCGATGCGCATCGCCTGATCGAGGAATATATGATCCAGGCGAATGTCGCGGCGGCGGAAACGCTGGAGCGCAAGAAATCGCCGCTCGTCTATCGCGTGCACGATGCGCCGTCGCTGGCGAAGCTTGAATCGCTGCGCGAGTTCCTCGCCTCGATCGAGATGAACCTGCCCCGCAGCGGCAATCTGCGGCCGGGCCATTTCAATACGATCCTCGACAAGGTCAAGGACACCGAGCATCAGGCGCTCGTCAACGAAGTGGTGCTGCGCTCGCAGAGCCAGGCGATCTACAGTCCCGAGAATATTGGCCATTTCGGCCTCAATCTCCGCCGTTACGCGCATTTCACCTCGCCGATCCGCCGTTATGCCGACCTTATCGTGCATCGCGCGCTGGTCCGCTCGCTGGAGCTTGGCGAGGGCGGATTGCCGGACGGCGCCGAGACGGATCTCGAAGCGATCGCACAGGAGATTTCGGGCGCCGAGCGCCGTGCCATGGCAGCCGAGCGCGAGACGATCGATCGCCTCGTCGCCCATTGGCTCGCCGACCGCATCGGCGCGACGTTCAGCGGCCGCATTGCCGGCGTGACGCGTTCGGGCCTCTTCGTGAAGCTCGACGAGACCGGCGCGGACGGCTTCGTGCCGATCGGCTCGATCGGCGCCGATTTCTTCGATTATGACGAGGCGCGCCACGCCGTCATCGGTAGCCGCACAGGCGAGATGCACCAGCTTGGCGATCGCGTCGAGGTGAAGCTGGTCGAAGTGGCGCCGATTGCCGGTGCGCTCCGCTTCCAGCTCGTCTCGGATGGCCGTCATGTTCCCAAGGGCGAGCGCCGGGTGGTCGAGCGCGGCTTCCGCAATTCGATCGGACGCCCGGGCGGCAAGCCCCGGCCGGGAGCCAAGGTGGGAGCCAAGGCCGGCGGCAAGGCGCGTCCGGGGACCAAGCGGCGCTGACGGTCCGGGCGCGGAGCGAGACACTGTTCTCTTTTCCGCCTATTAACAGGTGCGGCCGCATGATTGCGACTTGAGGCTGAAGGGCAGGGGCAGGCATGGTCGCGCCGGATTTCGAGACCCACGAGGTCGGCAACCAGGTCCCGCCGCGGACGGGTGCCAATCTCTATGTCTCCGATCCCGTCCTCGCCGCGCTGGTCGAGGATCTGCCGCAACCTGTCGTCGACGGGTTGATGCAGCATGGTGCGCAATGGGGTTCGGCCGAGATGGCCGATCTCGCCCGCCTCGCCAACACCGTCCTGCCGCATCTCAAAACCCATGATGCCAGCGGCCGCCGCGTCGATCTGGTCGAATTCCATCCCGCCTATCACGCCCTGATGCGCCGGTCGGTCGGCGCGGGCCTGCATGCCTCGATCTGGGATGCGGTCGGCGATGAATCGAATGTCCGCGCCGTGGCGCGCGGCGCACGGATCTACATGACGGCACAGGTCGAACTCGGCCATCTCGGGCCGCTGTCGCTGACCAGCGCCAGCGTCGCCTCGCTCGGCCATGCGCAGCCGCTCGCCGAAGCCTGGCTGCCGCTGTTGCGCTCGCGGCGCTATGATTCCAGGCCTGTGCCGACCGGTCAGAAGACGGGCGCGCTGATTGGCTTTGCGACGACGGAAAAGCAGGGCGGCTCCGATCTTCGTGCTTCATCGACGCGTGCCGATTCGATGGGCGACGGCACCTTCCGCCTCGTCGGCCACAAATGGTTCGTGTCGGCGCCGATGAGCGATGCGCTGCTCGTCCTGGCGCAGACGCTCGAAGGCCTGTCGCTGTTTCTGGTGCCGCGCTTCCAGGCCGATGGCAAGCGCAACCCGCTCAAGCTGATGCGGCTCAAGGACAAGCTCGGCACCCGCTCCAACGCGGTCGCCGAGATCGAATTGCCCGGCTCGATCGGCGTTATGGTCGGCGAACCCGGCCGCGGCGTCTCGACCATCGCCGAGACGGTCACGCTGCTGCGTGTCGATGATGCGCTGGCGGCTGCCGGCGTCGCGCGTGCGGCGCTCGCCGAAGCGGTGCATGTGGTTCGCCACCGCCGCGCCTTCGGATCGCCGCTGATCGACCAGGCGTTGATGACGCGCGTGCTCGCCGACATGGCGCTCGACGTCACGGCGGCGACCGCGCTGGTGTTCCGCCTCGCCGAGGCCGTCGACCGTTCGCAGGACAATCCGGCCGAGGCGGCATTCGCGCGGCTGATGACGCCGGTGGTGAAATACTGGGTCGCCAAGATCGCGCCGGCCATCGTCATGGAAGCGATGGAGTGTGCCGGCGGCAATGCCTATGTCGAGGACAGCCTTCTGGCCCGGCTGGCGCGCGACGTTCTGGCGCTGCCGCTCGCCGATGGGCCGGGGAATGTGCTGAGCCTCGATGTCCTGCGCGTCCTGCGCCGCTCGCCGGAGCCGCTGGAAGCCGTGCTGAAGGTGATCGAGGACGGTCTCGGCAGCGCGGCCCGATCGACGCTCAACGTCTTGCGCGCGGCGACGGCCGTGGCGCTCGCCGACGAGGGCTCCGCGCGCATCCTCACTGAGCAGCTCGCGATGACCGTTGCTGCGGCCGCGCTCCGCCGCCGTTTTCCGTCGGTGATCGCCGACGCCTTCCTCGAGACGCGGCTCGGCAAGCCGTGGCGTTCGACCTATGGCATGCTCGACGCGCGCTTCGACGCCCGTGCCTTCGTGGATTATGTCGTGCCGCGCATGTAGCGGCGCGGTCCATTTTGTTCCGTTGGCAAGGTCGGGCACCGAACCACGCCAAGCATAAGGCGAGCCTGTCAGAGCTTTCGTTCGGGCGCCGGACAGTTCGGCGGATCAGCCTGCCCCCATCCGCTCTCGACAAACGACTTGAGCCGCGCCAGTCGATCGTCCCATTCGGCGGAGACGTGATCGAGATAGCCCCGGGCGATCACGAGTTGCTCGGCCCGCAACCGCCACAGGCGATCCCGGCCGACGCGGAAGCTTTCGACAAGACCGGCATTTTCAAGCACGCGCAGATGTTTCGTGATGCCCTGACGGGTGACGCCGCTGCCCGGACCGTTCAATCTGGCGGTCGGAAGAGGACCATCCGCGCCCAGCCGCTCGATGATCGAGAGTCTCCACGGATCGCCGAGCGCCGCGAAGATCGGTGCCGTGACCTCGGTGTGCTGGACGGTCGTGCCGCTGCTCATCACGGCGCGTGCTGTTCGTCTGCCCAGGCAAGATATTTCGCAACCATCTGCGTCTGGTGTTCCCAGCCGCCGTCATTGGATTCGAGCGCGTCTTTGCGGCGGTCGATCGGAAGCTGATCGAAGCCGGTCTCGGTGATGGTGAGGAGCGTCCCACCCTCGACATCGGCAAGCTCGAAGCTGACAAGCGTCATCGGCTCGGACTCATAGTCCTTGGCGGGATCAACGGCGAACGGGTGCCAGCGGAACGAGAACAGATGCATGGGATCGATCTGCTCGATCCTGATGCGGAAGACCGTCCCGCGATACGGCTCCTGGAGTTTGGCAACCTCGGCATCGACCTTCGTGGGGACGATCTTTCCAATCGCCTCGCGCCCGGCGACGAACGGCCCCTCGATCTCCACGCCGAACCAGGTTCCGAACGCCCCGGATTCGGCGATCGCCTTCCAGACCCGCTCGCGTGGCGCCTTGAGGACGATCTGCTTCCTGATCTCGTTGCTACTCATGCGCAACCTCCCGGTTGCGTCTCTTTTGACATATCTTGCAGGCAGACGCAACGAGATGGTTGCGTGTCATGCCTCGTCTGTGCGCCAACCTGTGCTAGTCGTCGCCGGCGAGATCCGACGCGATCCGTGCCAGGCGGTCGAGCGCGCCCTGCAGGATGAAGGCCGCCGCCATCTTGTCGACCAGTTCGCCGCGCCGCTTGCGGCTGGTGTCGGCTTCGAGCAGCGTCCGCGTCACCGCGACCGTCGAGAGCCGCTCGTCCCAGAACACGACGGGGATGTCGACGAGCGGCAAGAGGTTGCGGACGAAGCTGCGCGTGGCCTGCGCGCGGGGGCCTTCCGAACCATCCATGTTGAGCGGCAGGCCGATGACGATGGCGGCCGGCTTGTGTTTTGCGATCAGCCTGCCGAGTTCCTCGACATCGAGCGTGAATTTCCGCCTGACGATGAGGACGAGCGGCGAGGCCATGCGCCGGCCGAGATCGGAAACGGCGACGCCGATCGTCTTGGTGCCGAGATCGAGGCCGAACAGCGCCGCTGTCTTGTCGAGCAGCGGCGCGAGATCGGCGATGTCGAGGAGGGAGGCTGCCATCCCGCTCAGACATAGATGATGGCGACGAAGCCGAGGATCACGAGGATCGTCCCGCCGATCATCACCTTGCTGAAATGCTCGTCGATCATCGCCCTTGCCTGCGGGCCGAAGCGATAGAACAGCCAGGCGACGATGAAGAAGCGCAGGCCGCGCGTCAGCGCTGCCGCGACGATGAAGGTGACGAGGTTCAGATGCACCACGCCGGAGGCGATGGTGACGAGCTTGAAGGGGATCGGCGTCAGGCCCTTGGCGACGATGATCCAGCCGCCCCATTCATCGAAGCGGAGCTGGAAATTGTGGAACGCCTCTTCGAGATGATAGAAGGCGATCACCGGCTGGCCGATGAGCTCATAGAGACCGGCGCCGATGGCATAGCCGGCGAGGCCGCCGAGAACCGATGCAACAGTGCAGACGAGCGCTGCGCGCAGCCAGCGGTCGCGCCGCGCGAGCACGATCGCCGCAAGGATCGGATCGGGCGGGATCGGAAAGAACGAGGCTTCGGCAAAGGAAACCACCGCCAGCAGCCAGAGCGCATGCGGCCCCGCCGAGAGCACCATGATGCGGTCGAAGAGCCGCTTCAACAAGCCGCGGTTGCCGCGATCCGCTGTCGTTTCCAGATCCGTCACCTGAACTCCTTGCGCTTTGCCAACCTGCTCGCCGTACCCGAACGGCGAGACTGTTCACCGGACGTGCACTGGTCGCGGTCCGGTCGCAACCCCATAATCCCGACACCAACAACGACAGGGTGTCGATTTCATGAAACTGACCTGGCTCGGCCACGCCGCGTTCCGCATCGAGATCAAGGGCGCCGTCATTCTCATCGACCCGTTTTTCACCGGCAACCCCAAATTTCCGGGCGATCACGCTGCCGCGCGTGAAGGCGTGACGCATATCGTTCTGACGCACGGCCATGGCGACCATGTCGGCGACACCGTGTCGATCGCGAAGGAGACCGGCGCCAAGGTGATCGGCGATGCCGATCTCGTCAGCTTTCTGGCGCGGCAGGGTGTCGGCAATATCGATCCGATGAATTCAGGCGGCACTGTCGACCAGGGCCCGTTCCGCATTTCCTATACGGTCGCGCATCATTCCTCGGCGATGATCGACGACAATGGCGTCTCACATTCGCTCGGCCATCCGCATGGCATCGTGATCCGGGCGCCGGGCGAAAAGACACTCTATCATGCCGGCGACACCGACATCTTTTCCGACATGGCGCTGATCGACGAAATCTATCAGCCGAAGATCGGCATCCTGCCGATCGGCGACCGCTTCACGATGGGCGGCGCGGTCGCGGCGATGGCGGCGCGGCGCTTTTTCCATTTCGAGACGGTGATCCCCGGCCATTACGCCAGCTTTCCGATGGTCGATGCGACCGCGGATGCCTTTCTCGAAGGCATGAAGGGAGCCACGACTAAGGTTGTCGTGCCCACAGTCGGCGAGACCCTGACGCTCTGAGACCGCAAATGAAAGAGGCCGGCGCTTGGCCGGCCTCGATCGCCCGTGGGGTGGGAGACTGCTACAGGATCTGGTGAAGCGTTTGGGGTCGGGCTATTGGCGGTATTGCTGGATGCGGGTCGTCCGAAGGCCGGCAAGTCCATGCTGGTCGATCGACTGCTGCCAGGAGATGAATTCCTCGACGGTCAGCGTATAGCGCTGGCAGGCTTCCTCGAGGCTGAGCAATCCGCCACGAACGGCTGCGACCACCTCGGCCTTGCGGCGGATGACCCAACGCTTGGTATCGCGCGGTGGCAAATCCGCGATCGTCAACGGACTGCCGTCCGGGCCGATGACATACTTCACCCGCGGACGCATCTGATCGGTCATTCTACACTCACACTCAACCTGACCTTGTCGTAGAGTGAGACTAGAGCTCGGCCCTTAAATTTTGGCTAAGCCAAATGGCAAAATTCGTCGACATTTCTTGCAAATTGCGAGCAATCGCAGCGTTTTGCGAGAGAGCCTGCCGCGCTCGGCCGGTCCGCAACTTCGGCTGGTGATCCGCTCTCTGCCAATGGCGAGGGCATCGCAGTCTTGAACATCAGGACATCGCGGCTATATTCCGGCCATCCTCCGTGGCGCGAGCCGCATTACAACGTCCTTATCGCCGGCCGCGTTGCCGCCGCGCGGTCCAACGACAGCGGTCATGCCAAACAGCCTCGATCTTACCGGGCTTCCCAAGGACAACCGCGTCGTCGTGGCCATGTCGGGGGGCGTTGATTCCTCTGTCGTCGCCGGGCTTTTGAAGCGCGAGGGCTACGACGTCGTCGGGATCACGCTGCAGCTTTATGATCATGGCGAGGCGACGCACAGGAAAGGCGCCTGCTGCGCCGGCCAGGATATCCACGACGCCCGCCGGGTCGCCGAGCGGCTCGACATCCCGCATTACGTCCTCGACTATGAATCGCGCTTCCGAGAGGCGGTGATCGATCGTTTCGCGGACAGCTATATTGCCGGCGAAACCCCGGTCCCGTGCATCGCCTGTAATCAGACGGTAAAGTTCTCCGATCTGCTGGCGACCGCGCAGGGCCTTGGCGCGGCGGCGCTCGCGACCGGCCATTATGTCTCGACGGCGCCGCTGCCCTCCGGTCATCGCGGGCTGTTTCGTCCGGCCGATCTTGATCGCGATCAGAGCTATTTCCTGTTTGCGACGACGCAGGCCCAGCTCGATTTCGTGCGCTTTCCCTTAGGGAGCCTCACCAAGCCCGAGACGCGCGCGATCGCCCGCGACCTTGGGCTCGAGATCGCCGACAAGCATGACAGCCAGGACATCTGTTTCGTGCCCGGCGGACGCTATGCCGACGTGATCGCCCGGCTGCGACCCCATGCGGCCGAGCCCGGCGAGATCGTGCATCTGAGCGGTGCCGTGCTCGGGCGCCATGAGGGAATCATCCATTATACGATCGGCCAGCGCCGCGGCCTCGGCGTCGCTGCCGGCGAGCCGCTCTATGTCGTGGCGCTCGATGCGGCCAGGCGACGCGTCGTCGTCGGCCCGCGCACGGCGCTTGCCGTCCGCCGCCTTGTGCTGCGTGATGTCAATTGGCTAGGCGATCGGCCACTCGCTGATTTCGGCGAGGAGGGCGTCGAAGTCTTCGCCCGCGTGCGTTCGACGCGCGCGCCACAGCCAGCCCGGCTCGCGTCTTCGGGCGGCGTGGTCGAAGTCGAGCTCCTCGGCGAGGAGACGGGCGTCGCCGCTGGCCAGGCCTGCGTCTTCTATCAGGGCGACGAGCCTGGGACGCGTGTTCTCGGCGGCGGCTGGATCGAACGCAGCCGGCGCTCGGATGGAGCCGAGGCTGCCTTGGCACGCCTCGCCGCCGAGCCGCTGGCGACCAGCTAGGGAGTTCGCATGCCGGATCTGTTTGAAGACGTTGCGCGGCGGTTCAAGTCCTTTTCAGGGGGCAGAAGCCGCGGCTGGCGCATGGATGACGGCGCCGTCAAGGCCGCCTATGCGCGCTGGGCGCCTGTTTATGACTGGGTGTTCGGGGCCGTCTTCAATTCAGGCCGCCGCGCCGCCGTTGTCGTTGTCAACGAATTGCCGCCGGGCCGCGTCCTCGAATGCGGCGTCGGCACCGGTATCTCGCTGCCCGACTACCGCCGCGACCATCGCATCACCGGCGTCGATCTCTCGCCCGAAATGCTCGAGCGGGCGCGGGCACGGGTGGATGGCGAGCGGCTGCAGCATGTCGAGGCGCTGGAGGAGGCCGATGCCGGCGACCTCGCTTTCGGCGATACGGCTTTCGATACCTCCGTCGCGATGTTCGTCATCACCGTCGTGCCCGATCCGGCCGCCGTCATGTCGGAACTCGCCCGCGTCACGCGGCCGGGTGGGACGGTGATCCTTGTCAGCCATTTCGCCGACCAGAAAGGCTGGCGCAAGACGATCGGCGAGGTGTTCGCGCCGCTCTCGGCCGCGCTCGGCTGGCATACGGACTTCCAGCTCGGCCGCATTCTGGGCCGCAACGATCTCCGCCTTGTCGAGAAGCGCCGCGTCGGACCGCTCGGCTTTTTCACGCTCCTGGTGTTCGAGCGGCTGTAGGGATTTTCCATGTCGCGCCCTGTCTATGCCGACCCGGTGCATGACGGCGCCGCGGACCCGGTCGTTATCCATCGTGCCGGCACGGATGAATGGTGGATGTTCTACACCAACCGCCGCGCCGATCTCGGCGGGGAGGGGGTCGGCTGGATCCATGGCAGCGCGATCGGCGTCGCGGTCTCGGCCGATGGTGGCCGCAACTGGGGCTATCGCGGCACGGTGGCGGGTCTCGACGCGCCCGAGGACACCGGCCTCAACACCCATTGGGCGCCTGAGGTGATCCGCGCCGGCGACACCTATCACATGTATCTCACCTATATGACGGGCACCGGTGAGCCCCTCGGCAACCCCGACCGTCGCATCGTGCATTTCACGAGCCCGGATCTTGTTGCATGGACGCGTCAGGGCGTCCTGCCGCGCACCTCGCACAATGTCATCGACGCCGCCGTGGCGCGGACGCCGGATGGGCTTCATCGCCTCTGGTATAAGGACGAAGGCGACGGCTCCAGCACCTGGTCGCTGACGAGCCCCGATCTCCATGCCTGGACGCTCGAAGGCAAGGTCATCCCCGGCTCGCCCGACGCACCGCCGCACGAAGGCCCCAACGTCTTCTTCCTCTCGGGATATTGGTGGCTCATCGTCGATGAATGGCGCGGCCAGGCGGTCTATCGCTCCGATGACGCCCTTGGGTGGCAGCGGCAGGGCCTGATCCTGGCAGAGCCCGGCGCGCATCCCGACGACCGGCGCTTCGCGCGCCATGGCGATGTCGTCACGCAGGGCGACTGGGCGGCTCTCTTCTATTTCACCCATCCGCACTGGGCGGAAACGCTGACGCCGGTGCCGCTCACCTTCGCGGAGCGGCGCACGGTGATCCATGTCGCGCGGCTTCACGTCGAGGATGGAAGGCTGCTGGCGACGCGCGATATCGAGGGCGTGACGCTCGATCCCGCCCTTTTGGGGGCCGGCTGAGCAGCGTCTGGGGGCGAAACGTGCATCGCTCTTGACAGCACTTTGCCGCCCTCCCTATAAGCGCGGCACCAATGTTCGCCCATGGGCGACGCGTGGCGGGGTAGCTCAGCTGGTTAGAGCAGCGGAATCATAATCCGCGTGTCGGGGGTTCAAGTCCCTCTCCCGCTACCACCATTCCCCCCCTGATAATTTGCCGCCGGGTTTGTGAGACTGGCGAGATGTCCGACGACGGATATTTCGATGTCGGCCGAGCCATCGCGCGGGGGATGCACAGTGACGGTCTCGATCATGTCGCGCAGCGCCGATTTGGATTCCGCCTCGAGCGTACCATCGCCTTCGGCAATTGCCTCCTCCAGGCGGCCTAGCCTGCGGCGGTAGTCAGCGATGGTGCCCGAGTGAAGCGCAACGACATTCGGCGGCTCCTCCGTAGCAGTGAGATCCGCTGCCGCTCGCTCCCTTTCAGCGCGCATGGCCGGCAGCCGCCGAACGGCATCGTCTTCACTGATGACGCCACGAATGGCGAGGTCCGTCATTCTCTGCAAGTCGGCGTCGATACGCGTCAAGGCTCGCTCGCAATCGGATCTCGATCGGATCGCTGCGGCGGCAAGACGTTGCCGTTCGTCGTTATAGACGCTCACATACCAATTGATGGCCTTCTCGTCGGCCAGCTGCTCGCGCAAGCCGCCTACGACAGCCCGCTCGATCCGGCCGAGAGGGTAGGGGCGTCGGTTGCTGCAAGCATCGGCTTCCTTGGCGCGTGTGCAGACGATACGGATGCCGCCGGTCGCCCGATCTTTGACGGACATGCCGGCGCCGCAGCAACCGCAGCGCAGCAGTCCCGATAGGAGATGCTGCGCCTTTCGGTGGAGGTGAGGGCGCTCGCCACCGCGAGACGCCTTCCGGCTGTTGGCCGCCTGAAAGATCGCCTTGTCGATGATGGCAAGGTGTGGCGCATCAGCTCTCTGCCAATCCGCCTCCGCATTGACCCGCGAGATCCGGCGCCCGGTGTCAGGATCCTTCACCATTCGAACGCGGTTCCAGACGATCTCGCCCGCATAAAGCGGGTTCAGAATAATCCCGTGGCCGCGCTGCCGGTTGCCGTTGATCGTGAATGCTGCCCAATAGTTGCCGCGCGGAGGCGGCACGCCCTGCCGATTGAGGATTGACGCGATCTGTCGAGGCGAATGTCCCTCGAGATAGAGGGCGAAGATGCGGCGCACGATAATGGCTTCATCGGGCACGATCTCGAGTCGGCCCGGATGACCAGGCACCGCGTGGTAGCCGTAGGCGCGGCCTCCTGCGTGCCGGCCGCTTCGGACAACGCCCGCCATGCCGCGTCGCGTCTTGGCGGCCAGGTTCTTGAGGAACATGGCCGACATCGTGCCCTTGAGCCCGACATGCATGTCGGAAATCTCACCGTCTGCCACGGTCCACAGCTTGAGGCCGAGGAAGCCCATGCGCTCGTACAAGCGGGCGATGTCGCCCAGATTGCGACTGAAGCGGTCCATATCCTCGGCTAGGACGATCTCAAATCCGCCCTCGAGGGCGAGGCCGAGCATGCGCGCATAATCAGGGCGGCCATGCACGGACGCTCCAGACGCGGCCCGATCGGCAAAGACGGCGGCGACGTGCCAGCCCTGTCGTTCCGCATAGGTCCGGCAGAGCGCAATCTGATCGTCGACGCTATGGTCGCTCTGCAGGTCGCTGGAGAACCGGGCGTAGATCGCCACTCTGATCATCGGGACGTCCATTCTGGTTTCGAGCGATTGCCGCGCGATGATCGCGGCGGGCGGCCTCTCGCGCAAGCGCCGCAACCAGGCGAGCGACGCCGCCATCTATGCCGGGAGGGGGTGAGAGATGGCTGGCGAACGCATTCATTGCCGAAGATACCATTCTAAACCGCTGCGGCGCCCGATCTAGCGTTCCAGTCGATGGCGGCCGTATCGTCATTGTCTTCGTCGTCTGGCGCATCACCGCCGTCCATTGTCAACGGAGGCGAGGCTTTGCCAGCCGGCGGAACGGACAGCAGGCTCGCGGGTGGCACGAGATCGAGCCGAGTCAACGTTCCCTCGCTGTCGCTCTGGACGAACTCGATCGCCTCAACGGCGAGATGATCGTCGATCAGCAGCATCGCCGAGTTGAGCTTCACCACGTCCGCTATGGCCCATAACGAGCCGTCGGCCTTGAACCAGCCCTGCACCGATACCTGCACCTTGGCCTGACCCTTGACCAGTTGCGCCATCTCCAGGTTCGCCCGCGTCTTCATGTCTTCCTTGTCGCCCGGCTCCTCCATGATGATGACTTTCTGACGTCGGCGCTTGGCCTTGTCGTTCGTCACACTGGCCGTCTGATTGGCGACAGCCGCGCCATAGGCGTCATCATTCCCTGGCATCTGGCCGACGACGATGATTTTGTCTGTCTGGCTGCTGAGGTCCACCATGGCGCTGGCGCTGAGAATGTTGACGCCTTCGATCAGCCCGACCGAAGCGTCTGAAGTTGGCAACTGGTTCGAGAGCACGAGATCGCCATCGGGGTCGTCGTGCAGGTGAAAGCCGCGCAGCCTAGCGAGGCGCGCGAGCAATTCGAAGATGGATTCACCGAATTGAGCGGTGACGTTCGGGAAGGGGGCGCCGATATCGCCCAAGACCTTCAGCCCGATCGATAGCGGATCGAGGAGCGCCCGCGCGATCTCGTCAAGCTTGTAGCCGGCGAAGGGACCGACCGGCTTGCCTTCGTCCGTGACGGCGGCAGCGTCGACGGCAAGAGCCGTTATGCTGCGGCCGGCGATCTCGACGCCGTGACTGCCGGCGTCATAGGCCGCCTGTCGAACATCGACATAGCCATTCACGACCTGGACGCCGCCGAGCTTGATCTGGATCGGATCGTCTGGCCGGATCTGCCAGCCGAGCACCTGGCCGGCCGCACTGGTCGGCTCTGTTACCGAAAGGCGAAACCGCGTCGCGACGTCATTGAAGCCGGGCACAACAGAAACGTCGGTCCAGCCTTCAAAGATCTGACCATTGCAATAGACCTGGCACAGCTCGGACCCGGCGGCTGACATCATCGTCGGCGATAGCGGAACAATTGACTTGGCTTCAGCCATGATGGTCTCCGGAGTTGAGAGAAGGGGCGACCCCGGCCGGCGCAGGAGGAGTAAACCGCGATCGGCCGGGGCCTCGATCGACGCGGAGGATCAGTCCGGCGATCATCGAATTGAGTGCGTCGGGTGGTAGGATTTTGATCGCGCCGGCCATATCGCGATGCCTGACGATATGGCCGGCGCGGTCGAGGGCTTTCGCTCCCCTTGCTGCCGGTCACCCGCCCGGCCGCAAGTCCTTGTCGGCGCTAAGCGCCCGGGTTCTTGTAGAGGCCGCGCCAGTGCAGCGCCTTCACACCGGCATCGATGCGGATCTTGAATTCTGCGCCATCGACGCTCCAGCCCTGGCGCTGCTCGAGCACGGGTTCCTTGTTGCCGTTCAGGTAGGTGACCTCGATCGTGTCCGTCTGCGCCGGATCGGCCGCGAGATACCAGGCGCTACCCGTGAGGCGCCCATCGGAGATCGGCGTCGCGATGTTGCGCACCGCGTTCGGCGGCCGGCCGGCGTCGCCGGGCGTCGTCTCGGCCGTGGTCAGCTTGAAGGCGAGATCGAGCAGCTCCGGCGGCACGAGCAGGAATTTCGGCACTACGCCGATGCCGGTCGCGATGCCGGCGGCATCCGTCTGGCGCGCCATCGCGGCACGGGCGGCGCCGAGCGACGTTTCCGACATCACCGCGCCGGTGCCGGCGAGATTGCCGTGGCTGGCGTGGAACAGCGGGATCGTGTCCTGCATATTCGGATTGGCATTGATGATGCCGTAGACGAGGCCGCCGATCGTGCGCTTTGCGGCGCGGCCCATCAGCCGCGGGATCTTCGTGAACTGGTCGAGGTCATCATTGACGATCGCCTGCCGCGAGATGGCGAACATCTTGCCATAGGTCGCGACCTGCACTGCGACGCCGCTGTCGCCCACCGTGGCGTAGCTGTATTCGCCGCCTTCGCCGACCTTATCGAGGTTCGGAAAGAGGCCGAGATCGACGCGGTTGATCGGGCGAAAATCTCCCGCATAGCCGGTGCCGGTCCAGAGATCGAAGGTCTCCTCGGCCTCCGCGTAGCCCGTCGACAAGCCGCGCTGCGCGACGGTCGCGAGAATCGATCCGAAATCGGACGTCGAGTGAAGTCCGCCCGAGGCGCGCGGATTGTGAACGCGGCGCCGATCATCTCGAGGCGGTCGCTGGGGCCGCCGCCCGGGATACACGACCTCGCCATTTCCGCGAGCGTCAACCCCGTGAATTCATTGCGCTCGCCGCCGGGAAGGCCGGCGCGGGCCATGATGCCGCGCGCCATGCCTTCGATGCGTCGGTCGCGAACGTCGCGAAATCCCTCACCATTCCATGCAGGCATGATCTGCTATCCTGTTGTTCGTGAAAGTCGGAAAGGTTAGGCGTCGCCGTTCGCGAGCTGCCACAGGTTCACGCCAGTGTCGGCGTATTGACCGGTGAAGCCGTAATCATTGCCGAGCTGATGTTGGTGCTGGCCGAGCCAGATTCTGGCGCTGGCCGTGCCGGCCGGCTCGCCGAGCCCCAGGCTGAAAACCGCCTCTGCAACCGGCCCAGGAACCTCGAGATCCCCGGCAAACGTCGTGGCCACAGAGCCCTCAGCCGAGACATAGGCAAGCGGCTGATAGGCGACAATGCGGACATTCTCGAAGAGGATAGGAGCGCGGCGCGGCTTCGGCTTCTCAGCCGAGGCTGCAGCTGCTTTTCCGGCGCGAATGTCGGCGGCGAGCGCACGCAGGGGCGCCGACACGATCGACTGTGCCACCGCCAGCGCATTGGTCGGCGCCGCCGGCTCGCCCTCCATAGGCATGCGCGGAATGAGCTGCGGTTCGAAGTTGCGGATAGCGGCATCGAGGACCGCCAGGGCGGCGAGTTGCGGCGCAATGGCCATGCCGTGCGTGCCGATGATCGGACCGCTCTCCCGCATCGCGGCGATCAGGCCCGCATAGCGTTCGGCGACGACCGCGACAGCGTCACGAAAATCGCCGACGCTGACGTCAACAAAGAGCGCTCGACGCTCCAGATCCTCAGCCGCGGCCGCGCGCTCGGCGCGGTCCGTCAGCTCGGCGATATTCTGTTCGATGCCGGCGATCTTCACGGCGGCATGACGAAGCGCGTCCTCGATCGTCGCGCGCGCTTCATCAGCGGCGCGACAGGCTGCCTCTGCCTTCAACACAGCTGCAGTGTCCGGTTCATCGACCTCGAGCACCAGGCGGCGGCGCTCGCTGGCGGCGCGCTCGGCGTCGAGCACTGCCCGATCCAGACGGCCCTTAAGCTTGTCACGCCGGCGGACGAGATCAGCGAGGTCGGCCTCGAGGGCTCGGGTCGGCGACTTCGATTTGGAGGGGAAAAGCTGCATCGTCGTGTCTCCTGTTGCCAAGACACTGACGATCGAAACGTGCACCGTATATGTCATGAAACGCGCACGAAACGCGCATGCTAGGTCAGTGCCGGGCTTCGCGGTAGCGCTTGAATTCAGCGCTGGCGCGGACGCGGCGGGGATAGACGCGCCAGCGTCCGCCGATCTTGTTTCCCAGCGTCGGGTTCTCTTCGAACCAGCGAACGAGTGTGCACCGCGGAACGCCAAGGGCGCGCGACGCAGTGCCCGTGTCCGTCTCTTCTTCCATGCTAGACGGCGCCCGTGACGCCTGCGGCTCGGGGTCGGCGACCATCATGACCAGTGCGTCACCGAACGCGGGAATCAACCGCTGAACCGCCGCCAGATCTTCGTCACTTAAGTCGACAATCACGCGGGGCAACTCGGCCTCCCGCGTTTAGGGACCAGCGGTCCCAAAAGCTCAATCGATGCCATCGCGAAGTGATTCCTGATTCCTGTTTGATTCAGGGTTTTGCGATCCTGAGCTCGCAGATGGTTCGGGGTCGCGCGTACCCCCATGACCCCCACCCATGGTCGGAGGACCCAAAGGGGTGGGGGGGGTGGGGTGCATCATGGCTTTCGACGCCGGACGTAATCGTCGTTCGCTGGCGCCGATCCGGTCTGATAGGCCGCGAGCCGCAGCGCTTCCGCTGTGATGTCCTGGCCGAGCTTGGCGAAGTCGCGAATGGTGCCGACGAACTTGACCTCGATGCCGTCCAGCCCGCCGAACTGGATCGTGGCCACGCCCTCGCAATCGGTCGATGGCCTCATGGCGATCCTGTTGAGGATGCCGCCGGGGATCGGCCCAGACCGTGGATCATGTCTGCGCATGGAGCTGCTCCGTTCGTTGTTCGATCAAGTCGGATGGATCGTCGGAACTCATCGCGTTCGCGGCGCTCGGCGGCGTGAACCGCATCGACGCGTCGCGCTGGATGATCTGGTCACCGCCGGGGACCGGCCCAGCCATCCGCGCCGCGAGCCTTGCATCCTCGATCATGGCCGCGCTCAGCCTGCCGTAGCGGACCGCGTCGCGCAGCCGGTGGACATGCTCGTCAGCGAGGCCGAAGACAATTCCGAACCCGGCTGCGACGTCACCGCGGCCGAGCCGCTCGGCAAGTCGTCGCTCCATCTCGCCATCGTCACCATGCCGTTGCTGGTAGTTCGCACGGCTCTTGCCGCTCGGCCTGACTTCTTTGCTCCAGAGCCCTGCAAGCGATCGCTCGGGTTGTGTCGGTTCGGGTTGAGCAGTGGCGTTTGAGAGAGACTGATCATCTCGTGCAGCGTCTCGGATTTCGGGCGTTGGCGCTAAGGAGGTTCTAGGTAGGTTCCTTAAGAAGGTTCCACGGACAAATTTGTCCTCCTTTTCCGGACAGATTTGTCCCCCTTTTCCGGCTCCGCGGCGGTCGCGCTTGCCGCCTCTGCGGTATCGGGAATCATCAGTCGATAGCGGCTCGTCTCGCCGCGGCCACAACCATAGGTAACGACAACAAGGCCTGCCGTGACGAGCTTTGCGATGCCCCGGCGGATTGATCTCTCGTCGACGTGGTTGGCCTCTGCCATGGCTGCGATGCTCGGCCATGCTTCGCCAGTCTCGGCATTCAGATGGTCGACGATGCTCCAAGCGACGGACGCGGGAGCGCCGTGGAGGTCGGGTCGCTGTGACACGAGCCCGAACCAAGCGAACCGGCGTTCATAATAAGGAACGACGCTAGCCACCACGGGCGCCCTTGGCCGCGAGCGGCGCGCAGAGCCCGTCAACAAGGCGATAGTCGACGCCTGCGAACGCACCAGCAGACCGAATGCACCGACGCTCGAGATAGCCGGCTGCGACGAGCTCATTGATGATGCGCGCCATTCGATCGCGACCAGTCGAAAACTCGGCGGACAGACTGGCGGGGTTCACCGTTGCTTCGCTCCGGCCAAGCCACAGGAAAGCGAGCACGCCTCGACCTTCTGCAGGCAGGCGCCGGTCACGTACGGCAGAGGCGAGCGCGCTGTTCACTGCTCGCCTCGCGGCATCGCGCCTGTCGGATGAGGCCAGGCCAAGCGGTGGGCGTTTGCCTGCCCCGGGCCGACGCAGATATCAGTGGCGATATAGCCCGTTCTGCGCAGGATGCGGACGGCGTCCTCGGCGGTTTCCTTGCTGAGCCCCATCCGACGGGCGACGGCGCCTTGTGTGAAAATCGCCGCGTTTGTTCGTTCATCCAGCAATTGGACGATCGCCCACGCGACCCGGATGTCGGAGCCGCGAAAAGACCCGCTGACGATCGCGTCAAACCACTCAAGCCGATCGGCGAACGGTATTTCAGCCATCTCGGGCCTCCGACGTTCCATTGGGTTTGGGAAACTGCAGCCAATAGCGCTGCGCGTTGCCCCGGCCGATGCCGGAGCGGATCCTGAGAAGGCCGGCGACCTCAAACCGCTGGACGATGCGGGAGACGGTCCTCGCCGAAATGCCCAGTTCTCCGGCCATCCAGCGGTAGGACCCGGCGCGGCCCGGTGGCTGCTGAAGGAGCGGTTCGGCCAGGAGCCAGCCAACTCGGACGCTGCTGTCCTCATAAATGCGGGCGACGTGACCGAACCAAGCGACGGGATCAGCTGGAGGCATGCTTGAACTCCGAGGGCGGTTGCTCGAGCTGATACCGATTGCGGAAATCGCGGCCGGCGCGCAGCTCCACCGCGAGGCCGCCCAGCCCGACCAACCGCGAAACAGCGCGGCCGATGGTTGCCCGTGGAATGCCGAGGGCGAGCCCGATTTCGCGCAATGAAAGATCCGCAGCCAAGGTGGCCGGATCCGCAGCGGTCGCGATGATCCAGGCGACCCGCAAGTCGGCGGGCCGCACGGCTCGCGACCGCGCGAGGGCATCGAACCAGCGATATTGCCTGTCGCCGTACCGCATGGGACGAGTTTCCAACGCTGCAGCGCGCGCTACTGCGCGGCCGGGCCAGCGCTTTGCTGGTTCAACGCGTCGATGCCGGCGCGGATCAACCGGCGGACAACTTCCGAGCGCGAGGAAATACGCAAGCGCCAGCGCAGATCATCGATTTCGTCCATATCGGCAGTCGGCAGGACGAATTGAAACTTGAGCGGCCGCTCTTCGCTGAGTGCCTTCGGCATCATCATCTCCGTTGTCTGAAGCGAATTGTGGATAACGATTCGTTAATCGGTATTCCGATCTTTTCGACACCTCGTTCTATTCGCCGAAAAGCACAAATGGATTCCGCCGCGTCCGTCCTATGCCGGCGCGTACTATCAACAGCCTTGTCTTGGCGCGGTGGATAACTGTTAAATCTGTTGCGAGGACCGCAACGACACAAGATTTCGCTTGCTCGGGCGGGAATCCGGCGCGGGTAACTTGTCACTAGGCGCTGGCGGACATCATCAGAGATGCAGACAGCCTCGCAGCGATCGAGTGCTTTCATGACCTGTCGGAGTTCGAAATCCTGTCGGACGCAGAACGTCGGCGCTGCAGCTTTCTGCCGCGATGGGCTTATGCCGACACGTCATCGACGAAAGCGACAGTGGCGCGGAACAGGGATTTCAGAAGATGTTGATCGCTGATCGCGCAGCCATCTAGCTCCCGCAGATATTCGGTCATAGCCGCCCGAAGGCCCCGCGCGGTCGTCGGTTGTGAGGATGCGATTTCCGCGTCGATCTCATTGACGCGCCCCCAACAGAAGTCCGCGATCTCGTCCGGCAGCTCGCCACCGACAAAGCTGTTTCCGGCGTGTTCGCACAGCATCCGCCGTTCGGCGCAGAGGCGGACCCATAGGTCCGGGTCCGTTACTGCCGGATCGGCAGAAGGTGCCGGGGACAGCGCGGCGGCGGTCATCGCGGCCGGCAGCGCAAAGGGCACAACGACCGCCCCAGCGACGATTTGACGGCGGTTCATCATCGCGCATTCCCCCGATGCTGCAGTGACGCGACAGCAATGGCGCGGCCAGAGCCGTCGAAAGGGGGTGGGTACAGTGCACCCATCCCTTTCGTCCTCATCAAGCCGTTCGAGCGCTTGGGGCGGTTCATCATCGCACAATCCCCCGATGCTGCAGTGACGCGACAGCGATGGCGCGGCCAGAGCCGTTGAAGCCGAGGTCACGGCAGCCGAAGCCGAGCGATGGATCCGCCAACGCGTCGAGATCGGCGACGCCGAGTTCCGCGATGTCGCTTTCCGCGTCGCCGCCGTCTTCGTCGTCGGCATCGTCGAACTCGCGATCGTCATCGCCGCTGTCATAGGCCGGCCCGTCGAGCCGGCCAGCAGCGCCGTGGCCGACGCCTGGCCAGCCGAGCGACGGCTCGTCATCGTTCGCCGGCTCGAGATCCGCGTCGCCGTCCAAGGCGTCGAGCGCCTCGATCAGCGCATCGACCGCCGCCTGCATTCGGCGGCGCAGCGTTCCTGTCTCAACCAATTCGAACGACCGGACAAAGCTCGGCCGTTCGCTAAAATGCGTGTGCATCAGCGCTTCTCCATGGTATAGATCGCCTCAAGTGGTCGATTGTGTACCACAGATCATTTTGATGGTCAATTATGTACCATGAGGACGAATGAGCATCACCGGGGCGCAGATAAGAGCGGCGAGAGCATTGGTACGATGGACGGCTGGCGATCTGGCTGATGCGGCCAAAGTCGGTGTGATGACCGTCCGCCGAGCTGAGGCGGTTGATGGAGCGGTGCCAACCACAGCGGCCAATGCCGCAGCGATCCGGCGCGTCCTCGAAGAGGCCGGCGTGGAGTTCATTCCAGAAAACGGAAGTGGACCAGGTGTCCGCCTTAAAAAGCGGCCTGCAGCCGACACGCCAGGTTCTGGCGACTGACAATCTGGGGAAGTCGGTCCTACCCTAGATAAAAAAATGCCCGGGCTGCATCTCTGCATCCGGGCCATGCTTCGCCACCACGAAGAACAGCTCTTGCTGTCTTCTGGGGCCGCGTGTGGAACAGGTGGCCTATCGGCTCAACCCCTCAACACTTTTCCGCGTCTCGTCCTGTCATTACAGCTACGGCTGAACATCCGCCGAGTCAAACATCGGCGGCCGCTCGATCGGTGAGCAGTCCGCGAGCGCGCCCGTCGATCGGTGAGCACCGACACATAGGGCAAATTTGCCCGAAGTTGCGGGCCGCCCGGTTGCCAGGAAGAAACCTCTACCCTGAAGACAAAAACGCCCGGACTGCATCTCTGCATCCGGGCCATGCTTCGCCATACGCGAAGGACGGTATCATCCGCCTTCCGGGTCGAGTGCCGCGGCTCAGACCCTTTCGGGCACCTGCGGGATCCACTCATTCGTCCTGCTCTATTGCCTAAGGCGGATTGCGCGGCCCGTCAAGCATCAGCGGAAGGTCCATCCTCAACGCCTTGCGCGTCGACAGCAGCGCAAATACCCGCAAATCTGCGGGACTAAGGCGGCCGGCGCCGGCGAACCTTCCGCAAATTTGCAGAAGGTCACGACCCTCAGGAGGCAAGCGGCAAATTTGCCGCTTGATCACCGGCGGACGAGGAAGCCGTGCGACAAGGCTAAATGCCTAAATTCAGGCATTTTCCATTGAGGCGATCTGGCCCCGAACCTTCCGCAAATTTGCGGAAGGTGGTCCCGCAGTCCGGCCGGCCGGTGGGGAAAATGCAGGAATTCCTGCATTATCCGGATCTACGTGACAGGGCCAGCAAGGCCTGCTCTCCGCTCAGCCCGCATTGAGCCCACGCGGATCCGCTCCGAACAGGTGCGGAAATTTCCGCAATTTCGGCGACGGCCCGGAGCTGCGGCAACCTTCCGCCAATTGGCGGAAGGTTGCCGCAGGTTCATTTCAAGATGCAAATTTGCATCTTGCCGACCAATGCCGGCAGCGTCGGCCGGCGTCATCCGCCTCCCGCTCCGAAAAGGCCGAAATTTCGGCCTTTTCCTGAAGCAGCGACAGAGGTGGAGCGAACCTTATGCCAATTGACAGAAGGTTGGGCAGCCAGATGGAAAACCGGCAAATTTGCCGGGTTTCGATTGGCCAGAATCTTCCACTAAGTATCGGTACGACGACCCCAAACCTCGACTGGACCGGCTAGACGAGACGCCATAGACTTTACAACCGGGCATCACTGAGGGGGAACGATTGCCTGCTGATCGAAACAACAGTGTCGTCGACCTTGTCGAGCTGATTATTGATCGCAGGGCTGGCAATGATCCGGAGGGCTCGGATCGACTCCACGTCGATCTGCGCGCGGGAACCGCAGAAATCGACGACATGGACAGCGGCGTATTCTTCTCCGTATCGATCAGTGAAGCACGTCTCGTGCTGCAGCTCGAGGGGCTCGATATCAAAATGGGAACGCGTCATGGCGAGCCGACCCGAGCCGATGAGATTGTCCGCACAACTGTGACAGAGGAAGAAAGCACCAAAGCGCAGATCGCCGCTGGGGGCCGCATCGCTGCCTCTAGCGCAGCAACGGGCGCTGCTAGCGCATCCGCAAGCGGTCGAGTCGATAAAGGGTGGCAGCAGTTGTCTCAAAGAACCACGGAGACCATTGATCAGCATATTGCCGTCAAGGCGCGCGGTGGCAATACATGGCATATATCGGAGCGCAACGGCGCGAAGCTTGATGGAAGCTATCTGTCTGACACTGTTATCTGCGAGCTGAAACGAGACGAGGGCGTGAATCGTACTTCAATACGAACTATCGTTTTAGCTAAGCAGCGGGCTGTGAATATTACTCCTGGTAAAGGGGGCTTAGTTGATAAGTTCACGAGCAGAAAGAAGCAGCTACTTTCTATATTAATAGCAAAGACTATAGATCCTCTGAGAGCTGAGAGATCAGGCGATATTGTGCTCAGCGAGTCGAGTATCGAAGATGCGGATTGAGGAGAATATTGCGTCTCGCCTTAATGGTGACGATTTTGCTCGGATAGCCGCACTTGCGGCGGTGTCAAATGGCTCATTTGTCGATGAGATCGAGGCCCTCGGTTTGGACCCGGCGCGAGATTTTCGATACTCATCATTGACTGATGTCGATTTCTCCAACTGCGATCTTAGTGGATTTGACTTCAGTGGCGCCGATCTTCGAGGAAGCTTTGGATCCAATGTCATAATTGATCAAACGACAAGATTTGACGAAGCTGACTTGCGTCTCTCCATCTTCCCTCATTTGGTACGGAAGCTGATGCGCCTGTCTGTGGATCCAGATTTTCTCCGTAGATACAAAGTTCTTAGAAACGACTACTGGATGAACTCGATACTATGGTTGTCAAGAAATCTTAGGCGAAACGCGCCTAATCAAGAAGATACGATTGACTTGGCGACATTTCTTTTTTCTGACTCCGCCGATGCGGTTGTAAGATCTAATGTCTTGTTCTTTATTGGTCGGGCTTTTGAGAGACGCGAAGAGCATCGGGATTTCTTGATCTATGCGGCGCTCGACAACCGGTTCAATCCTGGAATTGTAAAGACCGCGCTCAAGATACTAGGTGATCTGTTTTCCTCAGAGGAAGTCTCTATTCGGTTCCTGGAGAAGACGAGCCTTGATACACGGTTCGATAAGAAAATTAGAGAGGAAGCATTTAGAGCACTGTTTCGGACGTCAAGAGTGCATCTGTTGAACGTCAAATTGATCGTTCAGGAACTGGCTGATTTTAGTTCAGAGCTTCGACGATCCTACGCAGAAATGATTGCTAGGCGGCTTGGCCCGCAATATACGACGGCGATCTCTTCACCACGAAGCGGGAGCTTCGACTTTCTCGCGCCAATTACAGCGCAGATGTTGCTGGATTCTGCCCGGTATACATCAAGAAAGAAACGAGCGAATGAGTTGGCAGGCACCCTTAGGAGCCCGGGTCCGGTCGACGTAAACGAGAAGGCCGTGTTCGTAGCCGCTCTCCGCAACGTGGAGCTTCTGCGAGAGGTCGTGCAGGCTGGGGTGCCGTTCGATGTCTCCTCCGTGCAAGCTGATATTGGCAAGATGCTCGACGCCAGGAGGAGCGTAGCAGCTTCGCCGGACTAGCCGCCGTCTTGCTTGGCTCCGCGCGCTACGATCGTCAGCGCGTCGTCAGCAAGGGGCTGCTGAAGCGAGAGTGCCATCTCCGTCTCAGCGGTCAGCCACATCTCAACCTCGTATTCCGTCGTCAGGATGACCGGCATCGCTTTCGGATGGATTGGAGCGACGATCGCGTTCGGCTCGCAGGTGAGGAACGCGAACAGCTCGGCCGTCTCTAGGCCGGTGCGCGCCTTGCGAACGCTGGTCCAGCTCGGCGTCCAGATCCCAGCGAAGAAGGCGAGCGGCCTAGTGTCGTCAAGCGCGAACCAGACCGGCGCCTTGATTGAGGCTTCCCAACTCGGAAAAGCTCGTGAACGGCACGATGCAGCGGCTCTCGACGCCGAGCCAGCGCCGCCAATGTGGCGACTTGGCGTTGCGGACGTTCGTCACGCCAGCGTCCGGCTCCGCTCGGCGCAGCGCGTCGCGGGCGACTAGCTTGCCTCTGGCCTCTAGCTTGTTGGCGCGGGCGTCGGCGGCTTTGTGCAGGATGCTTGTCGGCGTCGGCATCCCCCAGCGAACGCGGGCAAGCTCGCGGCCGGCGGGTGTGTTTCTGACGATCGGTGCTAGGTAGTCCGGATAGACGCCCGGCAGCGGCTCGAAATTGCCGGTCGTGTCGACAAGCGCCCGCGTGAAAGCGCGGATCGCATCCGGGTTCGACATGATCGAGTAGAGGTTGCACATGGCCGGCAGGATGCCATGCCGCGGCCGAACGCTCCACAGCGATTCCGGCGCCAGCCTTGACTCCCCTGCGACCGTGAACAAAATGGGAACAAATTCCGGATAGAGGCGGCGATGGGCGCAGCGGCGGCAGGACATGACGAGGAAGAGAGCGCCCTGCGGCGGCGGGTCGACGACCTGGTCGCGGCCCATGGCGGCGATCCTCGCGCGGTCATCGAGACGCTGTTGCTGGTCAACGATGCCCGCGCCGCGGCAACGTCCTACGGCTATGTCCGTGGCCGGGCCGTAGGTTCCGTGCTTATTGATCATGCCCGATGATCGGACACCCCTGACACCGTGGGCCATCATCGGTCGGCTGGAGAAGCGTGTCGCCGCCGGCCGAGGTGCTCGGCTCACGTGGGAGACGAGCTTTGTGATCCTCGAGGCGCTCCGCGCCTATGTCGCTAATCCGAAGCGCGAGGCGCTCGCCCGCGTCATCTGCATGCGGACCAATGCCAAGCGGACGCCCTGCGAGCCGCTCTGCAGGCGTTGTGTCGATCTCGGCTATGAGCTCAAATGCATGATGCGCGGCGAGGCGGACCAGTTCGGCGATCGCGGCTGGTACGACGGCGGAAACCGCGTGCATGACAAGCGGCGATAGATCGAGTCGAGGAAGCTAGTCGGCGTCGAGTTCATCGGCGAGAACGGCGGCGGGGTAGGAGTGAGGCTGCGGCGGGGCCGGGTGAGGTTGAGGAAAGATCGGGGCTAATGATTACTGCGAAATCGATCGCCGATATCGTCGCCTTGGCATTCTCAATTGGCGCCTCGGCACTGTGGGTGGTCTCGTGGCGAGTCAAGGTGCCGTCCATTGGCCCTGGATTGGAAGAGCTGGACAAGGTCACCGACTATGCAAAGGCCTTGTCTGTCCAGTCGAAGTGGAACTCCTTCGCTGCGCTTTGCACCGCACTGGCACTTGGTGCTCAGATAGTGGCGAAGGCGCTCGAGATGTTGGCATCCCACTTGTGATGCAGGGCAACTCCGTGGCGACTTCTATTGCCGGCCCATCGCCAAGAACGACGGCGGGGCTATATGTGGTTGAGGAAATTATGACCAGAGACAGCAAGATCGAGACTGAGCGGCAGAAAATACTGGCCCTGCAGTCTGGATTATCTTGTTCCGGGCTTCTGCAGCTCTGCCACGGCTTTCTCTAGCGCGTCCAGCCGATTTAAAATGTCCGCGTTCTTTAAACCCGCCTCCGACGCCTTCACTTCGTTCGTTTCTAGCTGGAGTGCCGCACTTCGCTTCTGCGCATCATCAGCTCTAGCGCGATCCGCGCTTATGGCGTCAGAGAACTTGTATCTGGCATGCCGCGCCCGTCCCTGGTCGTCAATGAGCCAATGTCCAGGCTGCCGGAGACCATCGCGAGGCGACCCGAACTTGTCGCGATAGATCACAGCACTGCCGTTGTTTACTGAATCCACGCGAAGCACCGCCGGATCTTCACCTGGGATGGGCTCAGCTTCCTCCCATGCGGCCTGCTTCTCATCCTCGGAGTATTCGGTTTTCTCGATCAACGCGCACCTCTTCCTGAGCAGTTGTTTGCGACCGATATCACAACCAGCACCGAGCGAACAGTAAGCGCCATCTTGCGGCAGGCGTGCCAGGCGGAGAGACGCATATCGAAATCACGTCGCCTCAGTCGCCCCAGGCCTTCGGAGCCTTGACTTCAACAGGCCTCAGCCCGGCCGCGCGAATGCTGGTGACCTTGTCCTCTGCCATTGCCGCCTGCGCTCCGGTTGCATCTCGCTCTGCAATGCCATCGATCAGTCGTTTTTGAAGTCGGACGATGTCGATGTCTCGCCAGACCACATAGGCCATTCTGCTGCAGGTGAGGCCGACGACAGCGCCGATCAGGCCCGATGTCATCGTCTGGTACACCTCAGGCCAATGCGCTGCATCGGCCTTGCCGACGATCGACAGTGTGAGCAGAGCGGCGACTGCGGTTCCGCTGACAGCAACGATCCACGCATATTCGACTGCTACTTGAACGACGGCGGCGGTCAGGTTTCTGCGTTCGGCCGGATCGACGCTCTTCCACTCGAGCGCCGGCATGCCTCGGTTGAGTCGAACGAAGACTGCCGCGATCATGATCGACAGCGCTGTGACCAAAGGCGGAAGGACGTCGTAGAGCCGGACAAGCGGAACCACCCAGGCGAAGAGCCCGCCCGCTGCGACCGTTGCAATCAGAGCGACAGCACGAGCCATCAGGCCTCGATCTTTCCGTCCTTGACGAAGCGAGAATACACCTCCTGCAGCTGATCCGCGACGTTGTCGAACTCCAGAAGATTGCTCCCCTCATGAGGCTGGTGGAACGGCATTCGCGTTCGAAGGATCGCGTCACCGTCGACGATGCGGCCGTCCGCGCCCTCAATCTGGACCTTAGCGTCGGAGGCGTCGGCGAGGTCGTTGGCAAGGCCCTGCATCTTGGCGCGCGATTCAGCGGTCCGGGAACCCCGCACTTTTACTGAGGCATCCACCGCCAAGTATTCTTTGGGGCCAAGGCTCTCGACGAGCGATTCCGTCTTGGCCTTGCCGAACAAAGCCTCGACAACAGGGACTGCCTTTTGCATCTGCACGAACTTGTCCGCGATCCGCCGACTGGTAGAGACCTCGCGCTCCTCGGCGGGTACTGACACGACCATCTGCGGCGCGGCCTTTCCCGAGACCCGGAGACTGCGGATCTCGCCGATGTCGCCCGCCGCCTTTGCCTTGTCGATCTCTGCGTTGAAGATGATCGTTGTTTCCGGATCGACGACGGCCCCCCGCGTCTTGAGCAACCAGTCGATATAGAGCCTCACAAGTTCGGGGGTCATCGAGTGCGTTTTGACAAAGAAGACGTGATCGCCGATCGCAAGCCAATAGGCGAGGCCGCGGATAAACTGCGAGCCTGTCGGCGCTTCCCGCTCGCCAAGATCGTAGACCGTTGCAGTCGTAAGGTTTGACAGTTTTACCACGGAAGGCTGCATGCTCAGGAGGGCTTGGAGATCCCGATCCTGAGCAAGGCACATCTCGCCAAAGACCGCGTCAGAGAGATCGGCAACCTTGTTGAGGAAGATCTTGCGACGATCCGCATCTGCCGTATCAAAGACGCGATCCTCCGGCCGCGCCCAAAGCGCAGCACCGGCCGTTTGAGTGTTCAGTGCCTCGCGGCAGAGCGCCTCGAGAGTCCTGCCCTTCAGCGCCTTGGCATCGGCAGTGAACCGTCGATAGTGCACCATATGATAGACCGCGCTCATCCTCTTCCCCCGCTTGATCGGTCGGCTTGGGTTCACGTTATTCCCGTCAGACGGGAAAAGCCAAGCCGACACTAGTCTTGCGACAGGCGCCACGATCTCATGCGCTAATCACATGCCGCCGTGATCTTCAGCCCGGCAGTCCCAACGCCGGACTGCCGGACAGGTGAGAGCCGCCGTCCTACTCTGTAACCGTCCACGGCGCATCACGTCAGTAGCTCGGACGCGGGCCGCTCGGACCCGAAGGCGGGGCGGCAACCGGGTGCACGACAAAAGGCGGTAGGCCGAGCCCGCTCGCCTAGGCCGTAAGCCTCAAGCAAAACGGCGGCTTTACTAAGGGGGTTTCCGCCCGCAACGGGCTCCCGCTACCATTTTTCTCCCGAGACTGCAGTGCAGCCGCGTTGTCTCAGCGGCTCACGCCCGTTGCACTGCCTCAGCCTTGCCGTGACTGCTGTCGCGGCTTGGGACTTGGCTCCGCTGGAGCTGGCTTCGCGGGTCTTCGGCTTGTCCTATTTGCTGAGTGCCTAAAAGTCCTTGCATCATTCGAATGTATATCTGTCTTGTCGGCAATATTTTCCGGCAATCTGGATTGTCTCTTCTTCGGAACGATGCAATGGAAAAAGTCGTCCTTCCGCATCGGTGGAAAAGACAAGCGCCGCTACAGCTCAGTCGCTTGTTCCGTAGTCTCGCGGCCAGGACGATCGGAGCCTTGGGCCGCGCCCCCATATCGCCGCATGATGCCGTCCTGCTCGATTGTTTTCGCGCCATTGCCGCCGCGCTCGTCGTCGTCTTCCATGCGCGGGTCTACACGCTCGGCAACAATGGGACAGATGGTGCGGCCGGGCTTGTCTATTCAGTGGCGAATTGCGGCACGCAGGCGGTATTCTGGTTCTTTGTGTTGAGCGGCTATCTTGTCGGCGGCTCTGTCCTCGTCGAAATCGCGAAATCGGGGCGGATGGACCTGAGGAGATACGCGCTTTCGCGGGTGACGCGGCTCTATATCGTGCTCGTTCCGGCGCTGCTGGTGACCGGGGTGCTCGACTATTGGCGCATCAGCACGTTCGGCATGAACAATCATGCCGGGTTCGAGACGCCGGACTCCTATGCGGCCGCGACGTTGCTCGGCAATGTCTTCTTCCTTCAAACGACCGTCGTGCCGACCTTCGGTAGCAATCTGGCGCTATGGAGCCTTGCGAACGAATTCTGGTACTACCTTCTCTTTCCACTTTTGTTTGCGCCCTTGATGGGGACCATCCCTCTGCGCAGGCGACTTGCCCTGTTCCTTTGCGGCATCGGCGTTCTCACCTTTCTCGGGTTCGCCAATTTCAGCATCGTCTGGCTCTTTTCCATCTGGTGCATGGGGGCCTTGGCGCGGGTCTTTCCGGTGCCGGCGTTGACATCCCGACCGATCGCGCTCGTTCTGGCAGTGCTGGCGGTCGGCGCATTCTCCTTTCTCCGTCCGTATATCGGACCGCTGGCGACGCTTCTCGTCGGCCTGACATTCACCAACCTGCTGCTATCCCTTCGGCGCGAGGCTCCTGCGACGCCCGGATTATTGACCGCCGGCGCCCGGCACTTCGCGGCCTTTTCGTTCAGCCTCTACGCTGTTCATCTTCCCTTGCAGCATCTCCTGGCGACGACGATCCAGGCGGACGCCGATCCCTATTTTGACATCGATCCCCGCAGCATCGTCGCCCCGTTGACGATCATCGCGCTGGCCGCCGCCAGCATCGCGTTCGGATATGTCTTCTCACGGCTCACCGAGGCGCATACCGAGTTCGTGCGCCGATTTCTGCTCGGGGGACGGCCCCAAGGGCGCGGGGACGACATTCCGGCGGAACGCTCTTCGACCCTGGCGCACGACGCGACTTTGGAAGCGCCGCCTCCAATCGCGCCCTGTGAGGCGAGTCCGAAGGTCATCTGAAGATGGCGCCGGACCTTGAGAGTTTTTCTCTCGCTGAGATGACCGTATCTCGAACATCGTGGCGAGATTTCGTGCTTGAGCGATAAACTTCAATCTCCAAGCGGCTCGGCATCTATGCGATGTTCCCCTCCCGGGAGAACAGGCGCATGTCAGACACACCGAAGGTTGGTGACCTCGTCCGCATGGTCACCGGGGGGCCATTGATGGTGGTGAAAACCGTCGTCACGACGCCGAGCGGCACGGTCATGGTTGGCTGCACTCTGGCGGAGGAGCCCAAGGTTCTGCCGATAGACGTGCCGAGGGAACGGCTCGTACTGGTCAACTGAGCGCGTAGGGGCGTCGAGCGGCTCGCGCGCGGTTCAGGATCCCGATGGCCTGCTTGCCGCCGCGATCATGCCATCGCCCGGCAACACCAGCCGCGCTTCGAAACCTCCGGTTCCGCCGGGGGCCGGAGAGGCGAGGCGGAGTTCTCCGCCGGCATTGGTCATGATCTGGTCGACGATGGCGAGGCCGAGGCCGGAGCCTTCGGCGCGGGTGTCGCCGCGTTCGAAGCGCCGGGTGAGGAGCGCCAGACGGTCGGGCGCGACGGGCGGTCCGGCATTCGTCACAGTCACGATGCGATCCGCCGGCACCGCGACGATAACGGGCGCTGCCGTGTCGCCGTGAACAAGCGCGTTTTCGAGCAGGTTCCGCATGGCGATGCCGAAGGCGTCGACATCGAGTGGCGACAGCAGCGATGCGCCGGTGGCGATGTCGAGCGTCAGTCGGTGAGGATTGGTCATCTGGCGCCGCGCATCATCGACCACGAGACGCAGCGCGGGCAGGAGATCACGCGGTTCCGCGGCGCTGCTCATCCCGGAATCGGCGCGGGCGAGCTGCAGCAGCTTTTCGGAGAGACGGCGCAGCCGCCGTAGGCTGTCCTCGACCTGACGGGCGCGTGCTTCGGCCGGCTGCCCCTTCAATTCAGCCAGAAGACGCTGAGTCTGAGCCAGGCTCCCGGCGATTGGCGTTCTGAGTTCGTGCGCGCTGTTGGCTGCGAGCGATCGTTCCGCCTCGAAGGCCGCTGCAAGCCGCGCGATCAATGCCTGGACGGCCGCCCCCATCGGCGCCAGTTCGACGGGGAGGGCGCCGGTCTCGATCGGGGCGAGGTTGCGTGCGTCACGTTTGCTGATTTCCGCGCTGAACGCGCTGAGCGGCTTCAGGACCGTGCGGACAATGAGAAAGATGCCGAGCGCCGAAAGCGGGATCAGTGCCGCGATGGGCAGGATCAGGGTCGCGATGCTTCCGAACAATGTCTCCGAGCGATGGCTGAGCTGCTCGCCGACATGGATGAAGAGCTTTCCGTCCTGCGTTCCGATGGTCAGAATGCGCCAGCCATCGTCTTCGCTGAAGCCGTTGCTGAGCGGTACGTTGAATGCCTCCAGCGGGGCATCATAGGAGCGGACGAGGATCTGTCCTTTGGCGTTCCGGACCTGGTAGACGATGTATTCGCCGTCGGCTGCGTCGAATGCGGGAATCTCGAGGCTATCGTCGCCGTCGCGGGCGCCGCCATCGATGCCTTCCGCGGCGAGCGGCAGCAGGCGTTCAGCGGTTTCGCGGAGGCCGGCGTCGAAGGCAGCCTCGAGCTGGTGTTGCAGGATCGCGGCCGCAGCGAGCGCACCGCAGAGCCACAGGCCGGACGCGCCGAGCGTCAGCCAGAGGATCAGGCGACGGGTCAGGCTTGCCGGACGTTTCCTCACCGATCGCGTCATTCGGTGGCGAGCCGATAGCCGAGGCCGCGTGCCGTCTGGATCAGGCTGACGCCGAGCTTCTTGCGCAGGCGGCTGACATAGACCTCGACCGCGTTCGACTCGATCTCCGCGCCGAAGGCATAGAGCGCGTCCTCAAGCTGCGGCCGCGAAACGAGCATGCCGGGTCGCTGCGCAAGGCGCTCCAGGATCGCCCATTCACGCGCCGTGAGGTCGAGCCGCCGGCCTTCGATGCTCGCCGTGCGGTTTGCCTGATCAATATCGAGGGGACCGATGGTCACGAGGGGGTTCGGGTTGCCCGCATAGCGGCGGGCCACCGCGCCAAGCCGGGCCATGAGTTCGGAAAGGTCGAACGGTTTGACCAGATAGTCGTCGGCGCCGGCATTCAGCCCGTCGATGCGCATCGAAAGCTGGTCCATCGCGGTCAGGATCATGACGGGTGTCGTGTCGCCGCGCCGCCGAAGCCGTTTCAGAAAGTCGAGGCCGCGCCCGTCGGGCAGGCTGAGATCGAGCAGTATCAGGTCATAGGCGACGGTGACATGCGCATGCCCGGCGTCGTCGATCCGGCGCACCCAGTCGATCGCGTGGCCTTCCGCCGCGACGTGATCGCGCAAGGCGCCCCCCAGCATCTCGTCATCCTCGACCAGCAGAATTCGCATGTTGCCCCCCGTCCGATCTCCGACCGGATCAGTCCTGGCTGACGCGGAGCTTACGGGTTTGCGCCGCCGCCGTCAGCTTCGCGTCAGGGCGAGGAGGGAAAACGGCGTTGTCGAGCCAATCGACGGCAACAACGAGGTTTTCTGATGAAGTCGTTCTCTTCCGCCCTGTTCCTCGCAACTGCAGCGGCACTTGCGATCGGCGCGGCCGGTCCGGCTCTCGCAGCCGATATCTGCAATGTGCCCGCGGCCAAGGCCCAGAGCACCGATGCCCTCAAGATGCAGCTTGAGAAGGACGGCTGGACCGTCCGCAAGATCAAGCACCAGAAGGGTTGTTATGAGGCCTATGCAGTGAAGGGCAGCGCCCGGATGGAGAAGCTGTTCGATCCGGCGACGCTCAAGATGCTCGACGTGGCAGCGGACTGAGGAGGCCCCGATGTCCGGCGAGGTCAAGGTCTGGGATCCCGTCGTCCGAGTGTTCCACTGGGCATTGGCGATCTCGATCGCCGTTGCCTGGCTGACGGCGGACGACATGCAGTCGGTGCATCACATCGCCGGCTATGTCGCCGCCGGCTTGCTCGCCGTGCGCATCATCTGGGGCCTGATCGGGCCGCGCACGGCACGCTTCTCGTCCTTCGTGCGGCATCCCTCGACGGTCATCGGCTATCTCCGCGACATCGCCGTGGGTCGTGAGCGCCGTTTTCTCGGCCACAACCCGGCAGGCGGCGCGATGATCATCGCGCTCATGCTGGCGATCGCGGCCCAGGTGACGATGGGCTACCTGCTCACCACCGACGCCTTCTTTGGGGTCGACTGGCTGGAAGAGGTCCACGGCGCCTTCGCCTATGTGATTCTCGGGCTGATCGGCCTGCATGTCGCGGGGGTCGTCCTCGCCAGCATTCGCCATCGCGAAAACCTGCCGCTGGCCATGATCACCGGGAGAAAGCGCGGGATGGCGGCCGACGAAATGGGCTGACGAGGCACAAGGGATTCCCGGCCAATCCTCTCCCACAGAGGGGCGGTACGGGGATCGTTGAGCGGCTCGCCGGTACCCACACCGGTGGGTCGCTCTCGTTTTTGCGCAAGCCTTGCAACAAAAAAGGGACGGCCGAAGCCGTCCCTTTTTCTTACCCCACCGGCAACCGTCAGGTCGTCGAGGGAACGTCCTCGTCACGCAGCTTGCCGGCGAGCGCGGCCGAGACGGCGGCGATGAACGCCCCCACCAGAAGCGCCACGAAGCCGAGCAGCATCGTCGTGGTGGCAGCCTTGCGGGCGGCATCGGCCGCTTCCTTGGCCTTGGTCTTGGTCGCCTCGACCTGGGCCAGCATGTCGTTGACCCGCTTCTCGGCGTCAGCCGCCGGAATGCCGGTCCGCGCAGCGATGAGCTGAGCCAGATAGGCCTTGTCCGCATCCGTCATTTCGCCATTGGCGATGCCGGTGGCCACGATACGCCCCGCTTCGGTGCGGACGTCACCTGGGTTCGTCGCCGGCGTGGCCGGCGGCAGCTGGTCAGCGACCGGCCGGAACAACGTGTCGACGAGATAGCCCGTCGGATCGGTCGCGTTTCCAGCCGCCTGGGCCGCCCCCTGCGAAGCACCCTGCGCCGCGCCCGAAAGCACGGACGTGGTTGCCTGAACGCCTGACGAAACCGTGCCAACCACTGCCGAGCCGAGGAGAACCGCGGCGATGAGCGTGGAGACGCACCAGGCCAGGAAGCCATGCGCCGTGTCGCGGAAGAACACCTCGTCGGTGTGGACGCCGACCCAGCGCGTGCGCAGGCGGCCGGTTATGTAGCCTCCGAGCGCCGAGGCGAGCCATTGCACGACGACGAGCCAGATCGCCGCCGACACCGCAAACGTGCCCGCGGCAATCCCAGCGTTCGACCATGGCGAAACGGCAGCGAAGCCGAGACCGGATCCGAGCACGAAGAGGCAAAGCGAGGTCGCGGCTGCCACGGCCGCGCCAGCGAGGATTGCGCCCCACGAGATCGCGGATTGTGAGGACTCCGGCGCCGATACGGGCGCCGATGTTGCGACGATAGTCATCGTATTCCCCTCAATGCCAGAAGAGGGCGAGGAGGATGATGATCGGAATCGGCACCCCAAGGAACCAGAGAAGAATTGAGCGACCCATTTTCAGCCTCCGCTATTGAACCAGACGGTGGCTAAACGGCACGATTGGGTCTTTGGTTCCGACGCAAGAAAAAGGGCGCGACCAGCGCGCCCCTTTGGTGCGGGTGTATCTGTGCGTTATTCGGCCGCGACGAGGCCCGGTGCCAGCTCCGGTTCGGCCTCCATCCGGCCGGGCGCGCCGTCAAGCGCCGCCTTCATTTGCGCGACATCGAGTTCGCCTTCCCAGCGGGCGACGACCAGCGTGGCGACGGCATTGCCGATGAAGTTGGTCAGCGCGCGGCACTCGGACATGAAGCGGTCGACGCCGAGGATCAGCGCCATGCCGGCGACCGGCACGCTCGGGACGACCGAGAGGGTTGCCGCAAGAGTGATGAAGCCGGCGCCGGTGATGCCGGCTGCGCCCTTGGAGGAGAGCATCGCCACCAGCAGCAGCAACACCTGCTGCTCGAGGGAGAGATGCGTATTGGTCGCCTGCGCGATGAACAGCGCTGCGAGCGTCATGTAGATATTGGTGCCGTCGAGATTGAACGAATAGCCGGTCGGGACCACGAGACCGACCACCGAGCGCTTGGCGCCGGCGCGTTCCATCTTTTCCATGAGCGAGGGCAGGGCCGCTTCCGACGACGACGTACCGAGCACCAGCAGGAGTTCTTCCTTCAGGTAGCGAATGAGCTTCAGGATCGAGAAGCCGTTGTAACGTGCGACGGCGCCAAGCACGACGAGCACGAACAGGATCGACGTCAGGTAGAATGTGCCGACCAGGAAGGCGAGGTTGACCACCGAGCCGATGCCGTATTTGCCGATGGTGAAGGCCATTGCCCCGAAGGCACCGATCGGCGCCGCCTTCATCAGGATGGCGACGAGGCGGAAGATCGGGACTGTCAGCGCGGTCAGAAAGCGCGTCACGGGTTCGCCAGCCTCGCCGACCATGGCGAGTGCAATGCCGAACAGCACGGCGATGAACAGCACCTGCAGGATGTCGCCCGAGGCGAGGGCATCGGCCATGGTCGTCGGGATGATGTTCATCAGGAAGCCGACGATGGTCTGGTCGTGCGCCTTCTCGGTGAAACTCTGGACGGCTGCCGGGTCGAGGCTTGCCGGAGCGACATTGAAGCCGGATCCGGGCTGCACGACATTGGCGACGATCAGGCCGATGGCGAGCGCCAGCGTCGAGAACGTAATGAAATAGGCCATTGCCTTGCCGACGACGCGGCCGACCTTGCGAAGGTCATGCATCGCCGCGATGCCGGTCGTGACGGTGAGGAAGATCACCGGCGCGATGATCATCTTGACCAGCTTGATGAACGCATCGCCGAGCGGCTTCAGGCTGGTGCCGAGCTCGGGATAGAAATGGCCGACCGCGATGCCGAGGGCGATCGCTGTCAGAACCTGGACGTAAAGCTGGGCGTAGAATGGCTTGCGACGCTGTTCAGGCGCGCCGGCTGCGATCATGATGGCCATGGAAAGGTCCTCCTCCTCGTCCGGGTGAGACGGCGGACCCGGACCGGTTCCTCCCGCGGCGGCGGCACATTCTTCGCACACGCGCCTCGTCTCGCAGCAAGAGGCGCAAGCGGTGTGCCAAGGCCGCAAAACGGCGGAAATCAGCCAGTTGTTCGGCTAATATCGCGCCGGGTGTGCGATTTTCCGCACGAGGCTCATTTTCTTGTGTGGATTTTCGCACTAAGCTTCGCCGATGACCCTGATCGGCGCGCGCATCGTAGCTTCGCGGGGCTCGGTGCGGCTCTGGACGGCCGCCGGGCTGCTCTTGGCCGCGCTTGTCGTCAGCGCCGTCGTGATCGCAGCCGACTGCTACGGTCGTTCGATGGCGACCGCGGATCTCGATGCCCGCGCCGTCTCGACCTTGCCGCTCGCGGCGGCCGCGCTCTCGGGCGAAATCTCCAAACAGCAGCTCCTGCCGGCCGTGCTCGCGGTCGATAGCGATGTCGTGGCCCTGCTTGCGGCTCCTGACAACGAGCGGGCAGGGCGGCTGAGCGCCAAGCTCGAGACGCTCGCGGCAGAGGCCGGCGCCAGCGTGCTCTATCTCATCGGCCGTGATGGCATCGCGGTCGCCGCTTCGAATGTCGATGGTCCGGACAGCTTCGTCGGCAGCGACTACGGGTTCCGATCCTATTTCACCGATGCAATGACCTCGGGACGCGGACTGCAATACGCGCTCGGGACCGTCAGCCGCCGACCTGGTCTTTATCTCTCGCATCGTGTCGACGGGCCTTCAGGCGCGCTTGGCGTCGTCGTGGTCAAGGTCGAGCTCGATCGTGTGGAGGCCAATTGGCGCCAGAGCGGCTACACGGTCTTCGCGTCCGATCCGCACGGCATCGTGCTCGCGACCAGCCGCCCCGAATGGCGCTTCGGTCTTCTCGCGCCCGTTGCGGACGAAGGCGCGGTGCGGCAGGCGCTGCAGCTGGGCGATGCGCCGCTGGCGTCCGTGCCGCTCGCGGATGATGGCGGCGGCCTGGTCGGGGTCGGGCCGCGGAATGCCCGCGCGCATTTCGCCGTTGCAACGGGGCCCATTGGAGCCGTGGCGCCGGACTGGCGGATGACCGTGCTGGTTCCGGCCGACACGACGCTCGCGTCGGCCTCGCGCATGGCGATCTCGATCGCGCTCGCGGTGCTTCTCGCGATTCTCGCGGTCGCCGTCGCGGTGCAGCGGCGGCGCTTGTCGATCCGGCGGCGTCAGGCGGCGCTCAGCGCCATGAATGCCGAACTCGAGCGGCGCGTGCTGGAGCGTACGGGCGAGCTCAGCCAGGCGAATGCGGCATTGGCCGGCGAGATCGAAGTGCGGGCGGCCGCGGAGCAGCGCGTGCGGCGGCTGCGTGAGGATCTGGCGCAGGCCAACCGCCTCTCCATTCTCGGACAGATCGCGGCGGGGGTCGCGCATGAGATCAACCAGCCGGTCGCCGCCATTCGCGCCTATGCCGATAATGCAGGCCGCTTGATCGAGGGCGGCCGCACCGATCCGGCACGCGAGAACATGGGCGCGATCGGACGCATGGCGGACCGGATTGGCGAGATCACCGGCACGCTGCGCGGATTTGCGCGGCGCGCCACCAGCCCGCAAGGGCCTGTCGCGCTCGATGACGCGATCGACGGCGCCTTGTCGCTCCTCGCCGGCCGCATCCGCGACAGCGGGGTCGCGTTGGAGCGTGTCCGCGTGACGCCGGGGCCGATCGTGCTGGCGAGCCGCATCCGGCTGGAGCAGATCCTGGTCAATCTGCTTCAGAACGCGCTCGATGCGGTCAAGGGCGAGGCGCAGGGGCGGATCGTGATCAGCGTCGAGAGCGACGACACAGTGGCGCGGCTTCGTGTGTCCGATAACGGGCCCGGCATTGCCGCCGACATCGCCGAAACCCTGTTCATGCCCTTCGTCACCACCAAGGAGACCGGCCTCGGTCTTGGGCTCGTCATCTCCAGCGAGATCGCGCGCGAATTCGGCGGCGACTTGCGCTTTGAACCGAGCGCGGCGCGCGGCGCCGTCTTCCTCCTTGAACTGAGGCTTGCCGCATGAGCGATGCTTTGCCCGTCGTCCTCGTCGAGGACGATCCCGACATGCGCGCCGCCACGGCGCAGACACTGGAGCTTGCCGGTTACCGCCCGCAGGTCTTCGCCGCCGCCGCGGCTGCGCTTGCAACGCTCGACGCGAATTTCCCCGGGGTCGTCGTCAGCGATATCCGCATGCCCGGCCTTTCAGGCCTGCAGCTGTTCGAGCGCATCCGCGCGCTCGATCCCGACCTGCCGGTCATTCTCGTCACCGGCCATGGCGACGTCGAGCTGGCCGTCAGCGCCCTGAAACACGGCGCCTATGATTTCATATCGAAGCCCTTCGCCAGCGACCGCCTCGTCGAGGCTGTGCACCGGGCGCTGGAGAAGCGCGCGCTCGTGCTGGAGAACCGGCGGCTGCGCGTCGCGGCTTCCGGCGGCGCTGATGACATCACCTTTCTCGGCGACGCACCGGCGATGCGGCGGCTTCGTGCCACGATCCGCCAGATTGCCGATGCGGATGTCGACGTGCTCGTCGAGGGCGAGACCGGATCCGGCAAGGAGGTCGTCGCCGAGCATCTGCATCGCTGGAGCCGGCGTGCAGCGCGGCCGTTCGTGGCCCTCAACTGCGGGGGCCTGCCCGAAAGCGTCATCGAGAGCGAACTGTTCGGCCATGAGGCCGGCGCGTTCACGGGCGCACAAAAACGCCGTGTCGGCCGGATCGAGCATTCGGATGGCGGCACGCTGTTTCTGGACGAGATCGAATCCATGCCGCCGTCGCTGCAGGTGAAACTGCTGCGCGTGCTGGAGACCCGGCGGGTCGCACCGCTCGGGACCAATGAGGATCGCGCCGTCGACCTCCGTGTCGTCGCCGCGGCGAAAGTCGATCTGTCCGATCCCGCCGCGCGGGGCGATTTCCGGAGCGATCTCTATTATCGGCTGAATGTGGTGACGCTCCGCGTTCCGCCGCTGCGCGAGCGGCGGGAGGACGTGTTGCTGCTGTTCGGCTTTTTCCTGCGCCGCGCTTCGCAACGCTTCGGCCGGCCGCAGCCCGATCTCACCGCTGCGGCACGCACGCATCTCGAAACGCATGACTGGCCCGGCAATGTGCGCGAACTGCTGCATTTTGCCGAGCGCTATGCCCTGGGGCTCGAAGAGGATGCATCGCCGGTCGCGGAGGGCGTAGCCGAAGGCGAGGGCGGCCTCACCGAGCGGGTCGACCGCTTCGAAGCCGATCTGATCCGCGCGACGCTGCGCGAAAGCGGCGGCGATGTTCGCACGACGATCGAAAAGCTGCGCCTGCCGCGCAAAACCTTCTACGACAAGCTGAAGCGGCATGGCATTACCCGCGCCGCCTTCGAAGCGGGCGACGCGGGCTGACTGCGTGCCGGGAACTGGCGCGACCGAAACGGGCTGTCAGACCGCCGCTTTTGCCTTGGGCGCGCGCGTCTTCTTCGCGGTGGGCTTTGCCTGCTCTGGAGCGGCCTCTGCGGCAGACGTCGCCTCCGGCGCGCTGGTGCCGGCTTCCGTTACGGCGGCCGGAGCTTCCGTGTCGGTCTTTGGCGTCTTGGGCTTGGCGGATGCCTTTGCCTTCGGGGCCGCCTTTGCCGCTGCCGTCTTGGGCGCCTCGTCCTTCACCGCTGCCTTGCCAGACGTCTTGGCCGCCTTGCCGGATGCCGGCTTGTCGGCCGCGGGCTTCTTGCCCTTCTTAGCCGGCTTGTCGGCGCTGTCGACTTCGGCGACCGCCATCAACCAGTGATCCCATTCTCGCCCGTGCGGCTGGCCTTCGGCGAGCCAGATCTCATAGGCCCTGATACGGATCGCTTCGTCGCTCTTCCCTGGCATGGCATGCTCCTGTTCATCGGCGCGGCTGTGACCACCTGCAACGCATGGCAGTCTATCGAAGTTCCTCGACGTTATGCGCGCCCTGAGTGTGCCACTGCTTGGCTTCAGATTCGACGCCGAAATTTGCGCTTCATGCAGACGCCGCGACATCATCGCGTTTCCAGCGGTCGAGCATGCCGCCAAGGCGGTCGAATGCGAGGTCCGTGACGACGGCGAGGAGCCCGACGACCAGCGCGCCCTGCACGACATAGGCGGTGTTGAAGCCGCTGAGACCGATGATGATCGGCAGGCCGAGCGTCTTCGCCCCGACGGTGGAGGCAATCGCCGCCGTGCCGATATTGATGATGACCGAGGTGCGGATGCCGGCGAGGATAACGGGCGCGGCCAGTGGCAGCTCGATCTGCCGAAGCCGCCCGGCCGGGCTCATGCCGATGCCGCGCGCGGCCTCACGGGCGCCTGCGGGAACCTGCTCGATGGCGGCCACCGTCGCCTCCGTCACCGGCAGAAGGCCGTAGAGCGCCAGCGCGATCAGCGCCGGCATCGCGCCGAACCCGATGAGCGGTACGGCGACGGCGAGCACGGCGACCGGCGGGAACGTCTGTCCTGTCGCCACCACCGTCTCGACGAGCGGCCGGAACTCGCGCCCAGCCGGCCGTGTGACGAAGAGCGCGAGCGTGACGCCCACGGCGATGGAGATGGCGCTCGAGGCCGCAACGAGGCCGATATGCGCCAGCGTCAGATTGATGAAGCTGTCCTGCTCGAAGAGGGGCCGATCCTGATTGGGGAAGAGGACAGCGAAAAGCGGTTTCAGCGCCGGCATGAACATGACGAGCAGCACCAGCGCGACGCCGGTCCAGATCAGCGGATCGGCAAGCCATCGCTTCATGGCGCCGCTCCGGTGAGATCGGTCAGGCGGATGGTGCCGGCGATCGTGCCGGAGTGGTCGACGACCGGCAGGCGATCGATGCCGCGCGCGACAAAGATCGACAGAGCATGGCGAAGGCTGGCATCGGCGGCGATCGGCTCGCCCTCCGCCATCTCGCCGGGGCGCATGCGGTCGCCGACGCGGTCGATCGAAAGCAGCTTGATGCCGATATCCTCGCGGCCGACGAAATCGGCAACGAAGTCGTTCGCGGGCCTCGCCAGAATCTCCCGCGGCGATCCCGATTGGACGATGCGGCCATGGTCAAGGATGACGATGCGCGAGCCGAGGCGGATCGCCTCGTCGATATCATGCGTCACCAGAACGATCGTCGTGCCGGATGCCTCGTGAATCCGCAGCATCTCGGCCTGCAGCGTGTCCCGCGTCACTGGATCGAGCGCGCCGAAGGGCTCGTCCATCAGCAGCACCGCCGGATCCGCGGCAAGCGCGCGGGCGACACCGACGCGCTGTTGCTGACCGCCGGAGAGATGGCGCGGATAGCGATCGCGGAAACGCTCGGGCTCCAGCGCCAGAAGGCCCAGCAATTCGGTCACGCGGTCGCGGATGCGGCTCTTCGGCCAGCCAAGCAGGCGCGGCACGGCGCCGATATTCTCCTCCACCGTCCAGTGCGGAAAGAGCCCGATCGACTGGATCGCATAGCCCATGCGGCGGCGCAGCTGTTCCGGCGCGAAGGACCGGATTTCGGCGCCCTCAAAAAGGATGCGGCCGCGATCGTGCTCGATCAGGCGGTTGATCATCTTCAGCGTCGTCGTCTTGCCGGACCCCGAGGGACCGATCAGAACGCAGAATTCGCCCTTTGGGATATGCAGCGAGAGATCCTCGATCGCCGTCCAGTCGCCATAGGTCTTGCCGACATGTTCGAAGGTGATCATCCGGACCTCATCCTGAGCATGGTGACGGCGAGCTTCAGTGCTACATCAGCGGTGATGGCGATGGCCACGAGCGGCACCACGCCGAGCAGAACGAGGTCGATCGCGCTGCCATTGAGGCCCTGGAAGATGATGGCGCCGAGACCGCCGGCGCCGATCAGGGCAGCGACCGCCGTGAGGCCGACTGCCTGCACGATGGTGACCCGCAATCCCGCCACGACGACGGGCAGGGCGAGCGGGATTTCGACGCGCCGGAACACCTGCGCCGGGGTCATGCCCATGCCGGTTGCGGCGTCGACCACGGCGCCCGGCACCTGCTCCAGTCCCGCCGCCGTGCTCCTGACGATGGGCAGCAGCGAATAGAGCGTCAGCGCGATGATGGCCGGCGTCACGCCGATGCCGGAAATGCCGAGCTGCCTGAGAAAGGGCGCCAAAGCGACAAGGCCGGCCAGCGGAGCGATCAGCAGGCCGAACAGCGCGATGGATGGGACGGTCTGGATGATGTTGAGGATGGCGAAGACGGGTCTGCGCAGCCGCGCGCGCCGGTCAACGAGGACGCCGAGCGGCAGGCCGATGCCAAGCGTCGGCAGAAGCGTCGCGCCGACGATGGCGAGATGCGTCGCCACCGCCGTCGCGAAGACCTCCCGGCGATTGGCATATTCCTTCATGATCGAGAGCTGATCGATCGCGCCGCCGCCGATCAGCGCCAGCATCGGCAGGATCAGGACAGCCCCGACGCCGATGCGGGCGGCGGGATTGGAAATGCCTCGCTGGACGGCATCCGCCGCAGCGAGGGCGACCATCGCCTCGATCAACCAGAAGGCTCCGCCAAAGGCTGTGCGGGCCGATGGCGTTGATGGGTCGGCGAGGTGGATCGCTACATCGCCGGCAAGCCAGAGGAGGGCGGCGGCGAGCGCGGAGGCGGAGACCGCGAGCAGGAGGTGGACCGCCCGACGTTGCGGCAGGAAGGGGCCGGCGACAAGCGGCAGCGCCGGCAGCAGCGCCAGCCAGCGGCCGGCGCCGAGCACGACTGCCCAGCCGACGCCCTGACCGGAGAGCAGCCGGTTGGGCGCATGTGTCACGAAAGAAAGGCTGGCCGCCGCGGCAAGGCCGACGACGACCAGCACGAGGAGCACGCGGTTCTTCAACATCCGCGTCGCCGCGCTTCGATTATTTCAGGAAGCCCTTCGACTTCAGATAGTCCGAGGCGACCTGGCCGGCATCCTGGCCGTCGACGGCGATCTTCGCGTTGAGTCCCTGCAATGTCGGCGCATCGAGCGACTGGAAGACCGGCGTGAGCAGATCCTTGATCTGCGGATAGTCTTTCAGGACCGCCTCGCGGATGATGGGCGTCGGCGCATAGACCGGCTGCACGCCCTTGTCGTCGGCGAGCGCCACAAGACCGAGCGCTGCCAGGGCGCCGTCGGTGCCATAGGCGAGCGAGCCGTTGACGCCGGAGGTCTGCTCCGCCGCCGCGCGGATGAACGTCGTCGTATCGCCGCCCGCGAGCGTGACGATCTGGTCGGGGCCGAGCTTGAAGCCATAAGCCGACTGGAAGGCCGGCAGCGCCGCCGGGCTCTCGACGAATTCTGCCGAGGCCGCGATCTTGAAGGTGCCGCCACCGTTCAGCCACGTCGCGAAATCTTCCAGCGTCTTCAGCTTGTTGGCCTCGGCGACGTCCTTGCGGACCGCAATCACCCAAGTGTTGTCGGCCGGGGCCGGCGTCAGCCAGACGATCTTGTTGGCGTTGTAATCGAGAGCCTTGACCTTCTCATAGCCTTCCTTGGCGTTCTTCCAGACCGGATCGCTGTCGATCGAAAAGAAGAACGCGCCATTACCGGTATATTCCGGATAGAGGTCGACCTCGCCGGCCGTGATGGCGCCGCGCACGATCTTGGTATTGCCAAGCGAGACCTTGTTGACGGTGGGAATGCCGTTGGCTTCGAGCACATCGATGATGATGTTGCCGAGCAGCGCGCCTTCGGTGTCGATCTTGGAACCGACTCGAACCGGGTCGGCAGCCTGTGCGAGCGTCGCGCCGAGGAGTGTTGCCAGTGCCGCGCCCACGAGCGCGCGGCGATTGAGGATGGCGATCATGCTTCGTCTCCTTCAAAGGGCCGCCCTCTAAGCGGCAATCGATGTGTCCGGATGACAGGCGCGCGTGCGGCCCCCCAAGCATAGGGTTGGGCGCTGCCGCGAAATTTCAAGAACTGTACCCTATTCGTTCTTATCGGTCATCGGGAAATGTGTCCGGAATCGCATTCTTTGGATGCTCTTTCGGATGATCCATATGAACGGACCGGGCGGCAAAACGGGATAATGTGAGCCGGCTTCGAGCGCCGGGGACATTGGCGTCGGCCGCGAGTCGCGTATAGGCTTCGGGCGACGCCCTTCGAACGACAGCGAGCCACGAATTGCCTTTCCTGACCGCCGGCCGCCGGCGCCCCGGCCTCGACGTCACCCGCCTCGTCGCCTTGATGGGCATGCTGGGCATCGTGCTGACGCTGGCGGCGACGGGCTATCTGGCGCAGCGCGAATATCAACGGCGATTCGATGATGCCAAAGAGGAGCTGGCGACCGAGGCGTTCTTCCTCTCCGACCATGCCAATCGGCTGTTCGAGGTCGCCATGATCGCGCTTTCCGGGGCCCGATCGTTGACCGTGGGCCGGAGCTGGGACGAAATCGCCAGCAGCCCGCAGCTCGCGCGGCAGCTCCGCGATTTGGCCGATGCGATCCCCTATATCGAGGACGTCTGGTTGAATGACGCGACTGGCCAGCTTCGCGCCACGTCCTTTGCGTTCCCGTCGCCGAAGTCCGACGCTTCCGACCGCGAGAACTTCAAGGCGGCGAAGCTCCCCGTCGACGAACTGTTCGTGGGAACCCTGATCAAAGGCAAGGTCACGCGGCGGCCGACCTTTCTGCTGTCGAACCGCATGCAGGCGGCAGACGGCAGTTTCAACGGCATGGTCTCAGTCACCGCCGACCTCGCCTATTTCAACGATTACTGGGCGGGCGTGGCGCTGCCTTATGATGCGCGCGTCACGATCACGCGGGTGCCGACGCTGGAAGTCCTGGCCGAATTCCCCGAACGGGGCGAGCGGCCGGCAACCCCGACCGGGCTCAGCGAAAGCGTCGCCGCTGCACCAAGCGCGGGTCAATACGGGACCGACGGCCCGGAGGGTCGCTTCGGCGCCTTCCGCAGGGTTGGCGAACATCCGATTTACCTGACGGTCGATATCTCGGATGCCGCCGTGGTGGCCGGATGGAGATCGTGGTTCGCCAATATCCTGCCGGTCCCGGCGGTGGCGATCGCGCTGTTCGGCGTGCTGAGCTGGCTGGCGATCCGCGATTCCCGCCTGCAGCGCGCCTCGCAGCTGTCGCTGGCAGCAGCCAATGAGGGCCTGCACGTCGAGATGAGCCGCCGCGAATCCGCCGAGGATCAGCTGCGCCAGCTCCAGAAGATCGAGGCGATCGGCCAGTTGACGGGCGGTATCGCGCATGACTTCAACAACATGCTTGCGATCATCGTCGGCAGCCTCGGCCTCATGGAGAAACGGCTGAAGCGGGGCGAGCACGATGTCCAGAAATACCTGACGGCCGCGCAGGAAGGGGCGAGCCGCGCGGCCGCGCTGACGCAGCGGCTGCTCGCCTTCGCGCGGAAGCAGCCGCTCGCACCGCAGACGATCGATCCGAACCGCTTCGTCGCCGACATGTCGGATCTGCTGCAGCGGACGCTGACGGAATCCATTCGTATCGAAACGGTGCTCGCCGCCGGGCTCTGGAAGGTGCGCGTCGATCCGACCCAGCTCGAAAATGCGCTGTTGAACCTTGCCGTCAACGCGCGGGACGCCATGCCCGCAGGCGGGCGGCTGACCATCGAGACGGCCAATGCAAGTATCGATCAGGCCTATTCGGCCGCGCATGGCGATGTGCCCTCGGGCCAGTATGCACTGCTGGCGGTGACCGATACCGGCACGGGCATGTCGCCCGAAATCATCAAGCGGGTCTTCGAGCCCTTCTTCACGACCAAGGGAATCGGCAAGGGCAGCGGGCTCGGCCTGTCGCAGGTCTATGGCTTCGTCCGCCAGTCCGGCGGTCATGTGACGATCTATTCCGAACTCGGCCAGGGCTCGACGGTCAAGATCTACCTGCCGCGCTATTACGGGGTCGATGCCGAGATCGACAGGGGGCATGCGCTGGTCGACAGCCGTCCGACCGGCTCGCCCGAAGAGGTGATCCTGGTCGTCGAGGACGAAGCCGGTGTGCGGCAGCTCAGCGTCGAGTCGCTTCGCGATCTCGGCTATACGGTCATCGATGCCGAGGGTCCTGCCCGCGCCCTCGAGCTGATCGGATCGAGCCCACGCATCGATCTCCTGTTCACCGACATCATCATGCCGGATATCAATGGACGCGAACTCGCGGACAGGGCGCGGGTGCTGCGGCCGTTGATGAAGGTCCTCTATACGACGGGCTACACGCACAACGCCGTGGTCCATAACGGCCTGCTCGATCCGGGCGTCCGGCTGCTCGGCAAGCCCTTCTCGCTCGATCAGCTCGCGGCCAGCGTCCGCGCCGCGCTCGATTCCTGACGGCGGTGATTCCGCCGCAGGCGACGCCTCCAGGGAGGGGCGGCGTAATGCCAGACAAGCGCTTCGTCATACCGTCCATTCTCAATCGCTATTTCGTGTTCGTCGCCTGCCTCGTGCTTGCGCTCGCCTTTCTCGCGCTGGTGATCGCGACGGGACGCGGCTTCCTGCCGCTGGCGCTGTTTGCCGGGCTCGGTCTCGTCGGCATTCGCGATCTCGTCCAGACGCGGCACGCGATCCTGCGCAACTATCCCGTGATCGGCCATATCCGCTATCTCTTCGAAGAGGTCCGGCCGGAGCTGCGGCAATATCTCTTCGAGGACGACCGGGATGAGCTGCCCTTCTCGCGGACGCAGCGTTCCCTCGTCTATCAGCGCGCCAAGAGCGAGGCGGACCAGCGCCCGTTCGGCACGCTGATCGACGTCTATGGCGAGCGTTATGAATTCATGGGGTACTCGGTTCGGCCGGTCGCGGTATCGGATCCGGCGAGCTTTCGCGTGCCGATCGGCAACGAGCAATGCGATCAGCCCTATGACGCTTCGGTCCTCAACATCTCGGCGATGAGCTTTGGTTCGCTGTCGGCGGCGGCGATCCGTGCCTTGAACAAGGGCGCGAGAGCCGGCGGCTTTGCGCATGACACGGGCGAGGGCAGCGTCAGTCCCTATCACGAGGAATTCGGCGGCGATCTCGTCTGGCAGGTGGCGAGCGGCTATTTCGGCTGCCGCAAGGATGACGGCACCTTCGATCCGGACAAGTTCGCGGCGCGCGCGGCGAGCCCGCAGATCAAGATGATCGAACTGAAGCTGAGCCAGGGCGCCAAGCCCGGCCATGGTGGCATCCTGCCCGGCGACAAGGTTTCGGCGGAAATCGCGCGCGTGCGCGGCATTCCCGAAGGGCGCGATTGCATTTCGCCGGCGCGCCATTCGAGTTTCGACACGCCGCTCGGCATGATGCGCTTCCTCGCCGAGCTACGGCGCCTCTCCGGCGGCAAGCCGGTCGGCTTCAAGCTCGCGCTCGGCCATCCCTGGGAGTTCATGAGCATCGTCAAGGCGATGCTGGCGACGGGAATCGTGCCGGATTTCATCGTCGTCGATGGCGCCGAAGGCGGGACGGGCGCCGCGCCGGTCGAATTCACCGATCACATCGGCATTCCGATGTATGAGGGCCTGCTGCTGGTCCATAACACGCTGGTCGGTGCCGGTCTGCGTCCGCGCGTCAAGATCGGTGTCGCCGGCAAGGTGATCTCGGCCTTCGACATAGCATCCTGCCTGGCGATCGGCGCCGACTGGGTCAATGCCGCGCGCGCCTTCATGTTCGCGATCGGCTGCGTCCAGTCGCTGTCCTGCCACACCAACACCTGCCCGACCGGCGTCGCGACGCAGGATCCGCTGCGCCAGCGCTCGCTGGTCGTCGAGGACAAGGCCGCGCGCGTCGCGGCCTTTCATCGCCACACGCTGGAGGCGCTCGCGGAGATGCTGGCAGCCGCGGGGCTGAGCCATCCCGCACAACTGGCGCCGCATCACCTCGCGCGCCGCGTTACGCCGACGGAAATCCGCCTGCTGTCGCAGCTGCATGTGTTTCTGAAGCCAGGCGAACTGCTCGACCCCGACGGCAAGGAAGGCTTCTACCACACCGTCTGGGCAAGGGCGCAGGCCGAGAGCTTTGACGCGCTACCGGTCTAGCGTCGTCAGCGCAGCGCCTGCACGATATCGGCGATGAGATCGTCGGCGGCCTCGATGCCGGCGGAGATGCGCACGAGCGAATCCGAGATACCGATCGCGGCGCGCTGGTCGGCCGGGATCGAGGCATGCGTCATCGTCGCAGGATGCTCGATCAGGCTCTCGACGCCGCCGAGGCTCTCGGCAAGCGCGAAGAGCTCGACCCGCTCCAGGAAGCGTTTCGTGCCGGCAAGGTCGCGGTCGAATTCGACCGTGATCATGCCGCCAAAGGCATGCATCTGCCGCTTGGCGAGATCGTGTTGCGGATGGCTGGCGAGACCCGGATAACGCACGCTCTTCACGTCCGGCCGTGCTTCGAGGAAGCGGGCGATGGCGATGCCGTTTTCCGAATGCCGCTGCATGCGCAGCGCGAGGGTCTTCAACCCGCGCAAGGCCAGGAAGCTGTCGAAAGGCCCCGAAATCGCGCCGACGGCGTTCTGCAGGAATTTCATCTGCCCGGCGAGATCGGCGTTTGGCCCGACCACCACAGAGCCGCCGACCATGTCGGAATGGCCGTTCAGATATTTGGTGGTCGAGTGCACGACGATGTCGATGCCAAGCTCCAGCGGGCGCTGGATATAGGGGCTGGCAAAGGTGTTGTCGGCGACCGAGATGATGCCGCGGCGGCGGGCGAGCGCCGCGACGGCCTCGAGATCGACGATGCGCAGCATCGGGTTGGTCGGTGTTTCGACCCAGAGCATCTTGGTTTCGGGCCGTATCGCCGCTTCGACAGCGGCAAGGTCCGTGAAGTCGACAAAGGTGACGTTAAGGCCGGCGGAGCGCTTCCTCACGCGCTCCAGCAAGCGAAACGTGCCGCCATAGATGTCGTCGGTCGCAACGATGTGGCCGCCGCTGTCGAGCAGTTCCAGCGTCGTCGAGATCGCCGCGAGGCCGGAGGCGAAGGCAAAGCCGGCGCTGCCGCTCTCGAGATCCGCAATCGCGCGTTCGAAGGCGAAGCGGGTCGGGTTCTGCGAGCGGGCATATTCGAAGCCCTTGTGAACGCCCGGGCTCTCCTGCGCATAAGTCGAGGTGGCGTAGATCGGCACCATGACCGCGCCGGTCAGCGGATCGTGGCTCTGGCCGCCATGGATCGTGCGGGTGGCGAAGGCGAGGCGGTTCGGGCGTTCGGGTGCGGTCAAGGCGAGAGCCTCAGATGGTTGATGAGATCGACACGGGTGATGAGCCCGACGAATTCGTCGTCGTCCATGACGATCGCGACTTCGTTGCGCTCGAAGATCGGCAGCAACGCGTCGACGGAGGCTGTCGAGGGGACGGTGTGGAGATGCGTGACCATGGAGTCGGCGACGACCGCGCTGAATTTGCCGGCCTCGCCATTTCTCAGCCGTCCAAGGCCCGCCAGGACATCGCTCTCGTCGAGAATGCCGACGAGACGGCCTTCCTCGATGACCGGCAATTGCGAGACGTCGGCGCCGCGCATGCGGCTATAGGCGGTCGAGAGCGTGTCGGCCGGGGAGACCGTCACCGTGCCACCCTCGGCATGGAAGCGGGCGACGAGATCGCGGAGGTTGCCATGCTGCAGCCGTTCTGCGAGGCCCTGTTCGGCGACCCAGACGTCGTTGAAGACCTTCGAGAGATATTTGTTGCCGCTGTCGCAGACGAAGGTGACGACATTCTTCGGCTCGGTCTGCTCGCGGCAATAGCGAAGCGCCGCCGCAAGCAGCGTCCCCGATGAGGAACCGGCGAGAAGGCCCTCCTGCGCCAGCAAGGCGCGTGCGGCCGCGATACTCTCGCGATCCGTGATGGTGAAGGCACGCGAGACCAGCGAGAGATCGGCATTCGGCGGCACGAAATCCTCGCCGATACCCTCGACCGCCCAGGAGCCGGCCTCGATCATCTGCCCGGTCTCGATCAGCGGCGCCAGAACCGAGCCCTTGGGATCGGCGAGCACCATCTTCGTCTTTGGCGAGGCACGACGGAAGAAGCGTCCGAGACCCGTCAGCGTGCCGCCGGAGCCCACACCGACGACAACCGCGTCGACGTCACCGGCGAGTTGCTCAAGGATCTCCGGGCCGGTCGTCGTCTCGTGGGCGAGGGGATTGGCCGGGTTGCCAAACTGGTTGACGAAGAAGCCGCCCGTTTCCACGGCAATGCGCTCAGCCATGTCCTGATAATAATCAGGATGACCTTTGCCGACATCGGAGCGGGTTGTACGAACCTCAGCGCCGATGGCACGCAAATGCTGCACCTTTTCGCGGGACATCTTGTCGGGAACGACCAGGATCAGGCGATAGCCTTTGGGGAGGCCGACTTGCGCCAGGCCAAGGCCGGTATTGCCGGCGGTCGCCTCGACGATGGTGCCGCCCGGTTGTAGACGTCCATCACGCTCAGCGGCGGCGATCATCGACAGAGCGATACGGTCCTTGATCGATCCGCCGGGATTCTGGCTCTCGAGCTTGACGAACAACCGGCAGGGGCCGGTGTCGAAGGTCGTCAATTCGACGATCGGCGTCCGGCCGATCAGATCCAGGCTGGAGCGCACCGGCTGCGGCAAAGGAAGCGCGGCATCGCCTAGAGAGTTCGTCATCATCCTGCCTCCCGCATCGGGCCTTGCCTTCATCTAGTTGGAAGGCTGGGCCCGCTCAAGGGCAGGAGATCTCCATCAGATGGATACGTGGGGAATGATTTTGCGCTGGCGCGCACCCTGATCGGACTGCCGCAGTACTAGCAGGTGCTCGGAAGCCCGTAAGCGCAATCGCATTCCAGGGTTGCACCGAAAGGCTTAGCCAAGGTCAGGAGACGCGTTGCTCGAGTTGCTCGATCTGCGGAACGATGATCTGGTCATAGACACGCCTCTGCGTGTCGTCGAGCACTGCGGCGCCGTCGCTGATGACCATCTGCATGATGCGGAATGCCTTGGAGCGACGCTTGATCTTGCCCTCATCCACCATCCGTTCAAGGGCATCCGTCAGGAATATTCGACGCAACATCGATCTCCTCCCGCCGTTTTGATTCTCTTCATGAAGAATCGGTTTATTCGGCGACGAAATCAAGCGCTCATAGCCACCTGTCTGCCGATTGCCCTGGTTTTCGAACGGTTGTGCCCAGCGCGGCGGTGCTCCTGAGGCGTACTACCAAACGTTGCCGAGAGCGGGGCGAAATTCAGGCTCAGTGAAACTCGTTGCCGCTGAACGGGCGCGGCCTATAATAGAGGCGGTTCAGGAGTTCATGACCGATGCAGAAGAAATTGGTTGCCCTCAGGGGGCGGCTTGTCGAAGAACAGCAGAAACTCATCATGCAGGCGGCGTCATCCGGCGTTTTGCCGACCGATAGCGCCGTGCGCAAGATCTCGGATATCGAGAACGCGATCATGGCCGTCGAGCACATGATCGAGGAATTGGGGACGACCAAGGCTCCGGCCAAGAGTGCCGCCGGCAAGGCGTGATGGCGCGCCGCTCGCGCGATGATAGCGACCGGCATTCTATCTTGGGTGGTACCCTACTGGTAAATCCACTGGAGGAATAGTATGGTTTAGTAAGGCGCCGCATCTATTGCGGTGCGGCATCGTTCGATGAGGACCGTGACGTGCTTTTCCCCCGGTTTCGCTCGAAGGAGCGTGATCTCCGCAGTGACATCGACCGTCTGTCTTCCATTCAGGAAGCAGTGTCGCGCGCGCTGTCGGACACAGAGAACGAGTCGACCGGTCTTGCAGCGCGTCTTGAGGACGCGCGGTCGCGTGCTGCGTTCCTCTATGGCGACGTGATCGAGGGCGATGACGGCGAGGCCAGCAAGAGTTCGATCCTGATCCAGGAGGCCGAACGCTTCCTCGTGCGTGGCGAGAGACGGCGCGACGAGCTTGGGACCCACGCCGCCTTCCTGCGCCAGCTTGAAGAGCAGCTGACGCGCGGCATCGATACCCTGCGCCAGCAGCAGAAGATCGAGGACTGATCCGCGCGAGGCGACTGGTCAGTCGACCCGGCCGCGCGCCGCGACGATCTCAGTCGCGACGACATGGTCGGCCGAGACGAGATGCACCCGGTCGAAGAGGTTCGAGACCGGGCAGGCGTGATTGGGCACGATGCGCAGCCGTTCGCCGATCGCCGGCTTCAGCGCCGAGCCAGAGAGATCGATCGTGCCGTGTTCCTCGCTGAGCCCGGCAATCACCGCATCGGGATAACCGAGCACGGTGCCATATCCCGAAAGACCGAGCAGATCGCTGGTCAGCGCCTTCGAGCCGGCGTCGATCACGGCGCGATCCGGCGTCGGGCGGCTCACCACGGTCGCCAGCACCGTCAGCGCAACATCGTCCATGGTGCCGACCCCTTTGGCCACCTGGTAGCGGTCGAGATAGATATAGGTGCCAGGCCGGTATTCGGTGGCGATGTCAGTTTCATGCGCCGACCAGAGATCGGGCGTGCCGCCGGTCGAGATCATCGTCGGCGGCAGGCCCGCGCTGCGCAGCGCCCCCGCCATCGCCGCGAGGACGGCCCGTGCCGCGGCCGGTGCGCCGGCGGGGGGATAGGTCATCAGGCCGGCAAAGGCGAGGCCGGGGCTGGCCTCGATCGCGCGCGCCAGCGTCACCGCCTCATCGGGCGTCTGCACGCCGCAACGTCCCATGCCGGTGTCGCATTCGACGAGCACGCTCAGCGGCGCCGCAGCATCGGCGAATGCGCGCGCATAGCCTTCGATCGTGACGAGGCTGTCCGCGGTGACCGCGAGCGCGACGCGTTCTGCGAGGCGTCGCAGCCGGTGCAGCTTCTCGGCTCCCATGATGTTGTAGGGCAGCAGGATATCCTCGATGCCGGCATCGGCCATGACTTCAGCTTCACCGAGCTTCTGGCAGGTGATGCCGATGGCGCCGAGTTCGACCTGGCGCCGGGCAAAGCGCGGCAGCTTGTGGGTCTTGATGTGCGGGCGAAGCTTCAGGCCATGCGCATCGGCATAGGTCTGGGTGCGGGTGAGGTTGGCTTCGACGCGGTCGATGTCGATCAGGACGGCCGGCGTGTCCAGTTGGTCGATATGGGTGGGCATCCGATGTCCTTTGATGTCGCGAAGACTGTGCGAGGCTTTGCCGACGCTTCGGCCGTGGTCAAGCGCTGCGTCAGCCGCCGAGAACTTCATTGACGAAACGGCGGTTGCCGGCCGTGAGACCGGCATCGACGGCGATGGCGGTTCCGGTAATGCCCGAGGAGAGCGGCGAGGCGAGGAAGAGCGCCGTCTGCGCGACTTCCTCCGGTGTCACGAGGCGGGCGAGCGGATAATAGCGCGCGACCTCGTCGAGCAGTTCCGGCTGCTTCTCGATGCGGTGATCCCAGGCGGGCGTGCGCACTGAGCCGGGGCAGATGCAGTTGGCGCGGATGCCGTGGCGGCCATGCTCGACGGCGAGGGCGCGTGCATAGGCGTTGAGCCCGGCCTTGGCGGCGGAATAGGCCGGATTGCCGAAATGGGCGAGGGCGTTGACGGAGGAGACGATGACGATCGATCCGCCGCCTGCGGCGATCATCGCGGGAAGGGCAGGGGCGACGAGATTGTAGGTGCCCGTCAGGTTGAGGGCGAGTTCGCTGTCCCAGGCCTCCGGTCCGACATCGGCCATCCGTTCGGCGCGGGTGAAGCCGGCATTGCCGATGATGGCGTCCGGCGGGCCGTGGCGGGCGATGATCCGCTCCATGGCGGCGGTTGTCGCTGCCCGGTCGGTGAGTTCGAAGACCTCGGTCGTGACGCGCTCCAGCGAGGCCAGCAGATCCGCATCGCGGTCGCAGGCTGTCACGCGCGCTCCGGATTCACGGAACAGGGCGACGAGGGCGCGGCCGATGCCGCCGCCGGCCCCGCTGATCACGACATTCTTCCCCGTCATTCCAAACATCGCGCGTCCTCTCATTCGAGGTGCCAGCTTCGCGCCAAAATGAAAAAAAGCAACATGATTTGGCGCTTGACGGGCCGTCGGCGCAGGAATTTACATAGCAATCCGAGCATCGCGATGCTTCAGAGCGGGAGAGATTGGTGGCAAAGTTGAAAACGGTTTACGGAGCCTCGCATGTTCCGCTGTCGCCAGCCGTCCGGGCGGGCGACTTTGTCTACATATCCGGCCAGGTTCCGACTGATAGCAACCGCGCTGTCGTTGCCGGGGGCATCGAGGCGCAGACGCGGCAGGTGATGGAGAATGTGAAGGCGGCGCTGGCGCTGGCCGGCTGCACGCTCGACCAGGTGGTGAAGACCTTCGTCATCCTCACCGACGCGAACGACTTTGCCGCCTTCAATGCGGTCTACGCCACCTATTTTCCTGCCGAGCCGCCAGCCCGCACCACCGTCGAGGCGAAGTTGATGATCGACATCAAGATCGAGATCGAAGCCATCGCCTACGCGCCACTCGGCTGATCGTCATGCGGATCTTCACAGCGTCGCTCGCGACCGAGACCAACACCTTCTCGCCGGTGCCGACCGACCGGGCCAGCTTCGAGATGGCCTTCTATGCTGCGCCGGGCGAGCATCCGGCGACGCCGACGCTCTGCTCCTCGCCGATGGTCGCGCTGCGCCGCCGCGCCGGGGCGGACGGTATCGATCTCGTCGAGGGGACTGCGACATGGGCCGAGCCGGGCGGCTTGATCCAGCGGGCAGCCTATGAGGAATTGCGCGACGAGATTCTGGGCCAGCTCCGCGCGGCGCTGCCGGTGGACGGCGTCGTGCTCGGTCTCCACGGCGCGATGGTGGCACAGGGTTATGACGACTGCGAAGGCGACCTGCTCGAACGCATCCGCGCGATTGTCGGCCCTGATGTCGTCATCGCAGCCGAGCTTGATCCGCATAGCCACCTGACGGCGAAGCGGGTCGCCAACAGCGACATCCTCGCCGCCTTCCTCGAATTTCCGCACACCGATTTCTACGAGCGCGGCGAGCATGTCGTCGATCTCGCCATCCGCGCGATCCGCGGCACAATCAAGCCGGTGATCTCGACCTTCGATTGCCGGATGATCGAGGTCTTTCCGACCAGCCGCGAGCCGATGCGCTCCTTCATCGATCGCGTCAAGGCGATGGAGGGGCATGACGGCGTCCTGTCGATCTCGCTCATCCATGGCTTCATGGCCGGCGACGTGCCGGAACTCGGCACGCGCATGCTCGTGGTCACCGATGACGACCGGGCCGGCGGCGACGCGCTGGCGCGGCGTCTCGGGCTCGAGATCTTTTCGCTGCGCGGCCAGACCATGATGCCGCAATTGGGCATCGAGGACGGCCTCGACCGCGCCTCGGCGCTGGCCGCGACGAAGCCGGGCAAGCCCGTCGTCGTCGCCGATACCTGGGATAATCCGGGCGGCGGCGTTGCCGGCGACGGGACGCTGATCCTGCGCCGCATCATCGAGCGTGGCATGCCGGATGTTGCGGTCGCGACGATCTGGGACCCGGTCGCGACGACCTTCTGCCTTGCGGCCGGCGAGGGCGCCCGCATCCAGCTCCGCTTTGGCGGCAAGGCGGGCCCCGATGGCGGCGCGCCCGTCGATGCGGAGGTCGATGTGATCAGGGCGGTGGAGGAGGGCTGGCAAAGCTTCGGCCGCAGCCGCGTGACGCTCGGTCCGGCAGCGGTGATCCGCCTGGTCGGAACGACGATCGACGTCATCCTCAATACCAACCGCACGCAGACCTTCGAGCCGGACATCTTCACCAATCTCGGCATCGACCCGATGGCGAAGGCGATGCTGCTGGTGAAGTCCACCAATCACTTCCACGCCGGCTTCGCGCCGATCGCGGCGGAGATCGTCTATATCGACGCGGGCGCGCCCTATCCGTCCAATCCCCGCCTGACCGCCTATCGCAAGCTCGACCGGCCGATCTGGCCGCGGGTCGAGGACCCTCATGGGCTTGTCGATCAAACTTTGACGGTGAAGTGAAAACGCCTTTCAGATTGTATGCAAAAGCGACGCATTCTTGCGGAGAAACTGCAAAAGGGTGCTTGACAGAGGTGCGTCTTGCGGCATGATTGTGGAAAGAATTTACAAAGCAGCTGGTCGGCGCTGATGCCCGTCCAAGCGGCTGTCTTGATGAAGCAGGGGATTCGATGAAAGTCGGCATTGTCGGGCTCGGCTATCGGCTGGGCTATCTGGCGCGCATTTTTTCCGCCTCGCTCCCGGATTTCGATGTGGTCGGCTATGTCGACCCCGAGCCGGCCGGGCTTACCTATACGAAGCAGTTCGATGTCCCCGTCGGGAAGGCCTACGGGTCGCTCGAGGATCTCCTGGCCGGCGAGACGCTCGACCTCCTGATGGTCGGCTCGCCCAATCATCTCCATCTCGGCCATATCCGTACCGGTCTCGATGCCGGCGTGAAAGTCTTCTCCGAGAAGCCCGTCGTGACGACGGTCGAGGAGACGATGGAACTGGCGCGGCTGATCGCGGAGTTCGGCTCCGACAATGTCATGGTCGGACTGGTGCTGCGCTACGCGCCGCTTTATGTCGACCTGCGCAAGGCCCAGAAGGACGGGCTCATCGGCGATATCGTCTCGATCGAGGCCTCCGAGCATATTGCGCCCTATCACGGCGCGTTCTTCATGCGCGACTGGCGGCGCTATGAGAAGTATTCGGGCTCATTCATGCTCGAGAAATGCTGCCACGATCTCGATCTCTACAATGGCGTCATGGGCGTTCGTCCGGCGCGCGTCGCCAGCTTCGGCGGAAAGCGCAGCTTCGTTCCGAGCAATGCGCCGGAAGGACTCGGCATCAACGACACCGAGGTCTATCATCGCAAGCCAAGCGGCTGGATGGGAACCGACAAGGTGTTCGACAGCGATGCCGACATCATCGATTTTCAGACCGCCATCGTGGAATACGCGAACGGCGCCTCGATGACCTTCCACACCAATCTGAACGTGCCTGACGAATATCGCCGCTTCTGCGTGATCGGCGCCAAGGGCATGGCGGAAGGTGATTTCGTCCGCAATTTCTTCAAGGTGCACGACGCCCGCACCTCGTCGAAGCTGATCGACACCACCTATACCGGCTCCGAGCTCTCGGTTCATTATGGCGCGGACGAGCAGATGGCGCGCGATATCGGCGCGCATATGCTGAACGACGCGCCGCTGCCGGTTTCGGTGGTCAATGCGCTCGAAGCCGGCCTGCTGGCGCTCGCGATGGATGAAGCGCGCCGCAGCAAGACCGTCGTGGACATGGCAGAGACCTGGAAGCGCTTCGATGCGGCGCTTTCCGGCCGCGACAGCTGACGGGGCGGGCGGATGACGCGGTCCCGAAGTGCCACGCTGTTCGCCTTCGCTCTTCTGCTTCCGGCCACGATCTACATTCTGTTCATCGTCGCCTATCCGCTCGTCGACACATTCACCCTTTCGTTCACCGATGCCTCGCTCAGGCGGACGGTGAACTGGGTCGGCTGGGCCAATTACCAGAAGATCTTCGGCGGCGACTTTGCGACCGTCATCATCCGCACCTTCGTTTGGACCTTCTTCTCGGTTGGCCTCAAGATGATCATCGGCACCTGCGGTGCCGTGCTGCTGAACGCGCTGGTGCCTGGCCGGGCGCTCTTTCGCGTGTTGACGCTGCCGCCTTGGATCGTGCCGATGGCAATCGGCATCTTCATGTGGGGCTGGATGTATAACGGCCAGTTCGGGATGATCTCGGGCATCCTGCAGAATGTCGGCCTGCTCGATCGGCCGCTGGCGTGGCTGGCCTATGGCGGCACGGCCTTTGGCGCGACGATATTGACCGATGTGTGGATCGGCGTGCCGCTGGTGACGCTCTACCTGCTCGCCGCGATCCAGTCGATCCCCAAGGACCTCTATGAGGCAGCGTGGACGGACGGCGCCGGGCGCTTCTATCGCTTCCGCCGCATCACGCTGCCGCTGATCGTGCCGGCATTGGTCACCATGTCGATGCTGTCGCTGATCGCGACCTTCAATTCCTTCGACATCATCTGGATCCTGACCCAGGGCGGACCGAACGGCCAGACCACGACGATGATCATCGACACCTACAAGACGGCGATCGGCAGCTACAAATATGGCGAGGGTGCTGCCCGCGCCGTGATGATCTGTCTGTTCCTGTCGGTGTTCTGCTTCTTCTATTTCCGCGTCATCAGCAAGATCTCATCTGGAGAGGCGAAATGAGCAGCGGGCGACCGATGATCGACCGTTACAGGTGGTATGAATATGTCGCGATCTATGTCGGCATGTTCCTGTTTCTGGGCTTTGTGCTGTCGCCTTTCATCGAGGGCTTCCTGGTTTCGCTGAAGCCGCTGACGCATCTCTTCTCCTCGCCCTACCGGTTCTGGCCGGAGGATGGTTCGTTCGATGCCTATTTCACGATGTGGGAGCATGTGCCGCTGCTCGGGCGCTACATCTTCAACTCGCTGCTGATCTCGAGCCTCGCCACCATCGTCGTGCTGATCCTCGTCGTGCCGGCCGCCTATGCCTTCGCGCGGTTCGAGTTTCCGGGCAGCGGGCCGTTGCTCGGCGCCTTTCTCGCCGTCAACATGTTCTCCGGCGCGGTGCTGCTCATCCCGCTCTATCGGCTGATGCGCTCGATGGGCCTCCTCAACACCTATTTCGCGATGATCGTGCCGGGCGTCGCCTTCCTGATCCCGACGGCGATCTGGCTGCTCAGAACCTATCTCCTGCGGATTCCGCGCGAGCTTGACGAGGCAGCCTGGGTCGATGGCGCCGGCCGGCTCTATATCCTGCGCCGCATCGTGTTGCCGATCGCCGCACCGGGCATTCTCGTCGTCGCGCTCGCCACCTTCATCGGCGCTTATGCGCAGCAATTCATCTTCGCGCTGACCTTCAATTCGAAATCCGAATTCATGCCGCTCGCCGTGGGGCTGTTCGCCTTTTTCGGCAAGGAGCGCGTGGTCTGGAACGAGTTGATGGCGGCGAGCTTCGTCGGCATCGCCCCGGTGATGATCGGCTTCATATTCCTGCAGCGCTATCTGGTCGCCGGGCTCACTGCCGGCGCGGTCAAGCAGTAGCGGTCCAGGCATCCGAACCGTCCCGGGAAAAAGGGGCGGCCAGACAATGAGGGAAAGAGCAATGAAACATTACGGGACACTCCTCGCAGGCGCGGCCGTCGTCCTCTCGACGATGACCGTTTCGGCCTTCGCGGAGGACAAGACGGTCAGCATGATCCAGTGCGGCGATGCCATCGCCGAAACCTATCCGGACCTGATCAAGGCTTGGGAAGCCAAGAATCCGGGCTTCAAGGTCAATGTCGAGATCGTCGGCTGGGCGCAGTGCCAGGACAAGATCACGACGCTCGCTGCCGCCGGCACGCCGGTCGGGCTTGCCTATGTCGGCTCGCGCACGCTGAAGCAGTTCGCCGACAGCGATCTGATCGTGCCGATCCCGATGACGGACGCCGAGAAGGCCGCCTATTATCCGCATATCGTCGACACGGTGACGTTCAAGGACGAGGCCTGGGGCATCCCGGTCGCCTTCTCGACGAAGGCGCTGTTCTGGAACAAGGCCCTGTTCGAGAAGGCTGGCCTCGATCCGGCCAAGCCGCCGACGACCTGGGACGAGCTCTATAACGACGCCAAGACCATCAAGGACAAGACCGGCATCGCCGGCTATGGCCTGCCGGCCAAGACGATGGACAACACGATGCATCAGTTCCTGCATTACGTGTACACCAATGACGGCACGGTCATTGACGCCGACGGCAAGATCACGCTCGACAGCCCGCAGAACCTGCAGGCGCTTGAATTCATCAAAAAGCTGGTTCCGGTCTCCGAAGATGGTCCTTCGGCCTATGACCAGGACGACATGATCAAGCTGTTCTCGGACGGCAAGGTTGCGATGATCGAGGGCGGCCCGTGGGTCCGCAACCAGGTCTCGAAGGACGTCAAGTGGGGCGTCGCGCCGCTGCCGGTCGGCCCGCAGGCCAAGGGCGCCGGCACGCTGCTCATCACCGACAGCATGGCTGTGTTCAAGGGCACGGGCGTCGAGGACCAGGCGATCGATCTCGCCAAGCTCCTGACCAATCCCGAGAACCAGTTCCTCTATGAGAAGACGCATGGCCTGACGCCGCTGCGTCCCGTCGCTGGCGTCGATACGCTGGTCTCGGAAGATCCGAGCTGGAAGCCGTTCCTCGACGGCATCGCCTTCGGTGGCCCGGAGCCGCTGTTCCTGGACTACAAGGGCTTCCAGAACGCCATGATCGACATGGTCCAGTCCGTCGTGACCGGCAATGCCGAGCCCGCCGCTGCGCTGACCAAGGCGGCCGGGTCGATCGACCAGTTCAAGTAAGCACCCTTACCCTGCCCCTCTCCCGCGCTGCGGGGGAGGGGACACGGTTTGGATCGCACGCCTTTCTTCCCTCTCTCCCGCTCGCGGGAGAGGGCGGGGTGAGGGCCGTCCTCCCCGGAGACCGATGCCTTGAGCGAACTCACGCTGTCCAGCCTGAAGAAGTCCTTTGCGGGAACCGCCGTCATCAAGGGCGTCGATCTCGACGTCATGCAGGGCGAGTTCGTGGTCTTCGTCGGGCCTTCGGGATGTGGCAAGTCCACGCTGCTGCGCATGATCGCCGGGCTCGAGGAGGTCACGTCGGGTGAGATCGTCATTGCCGGCAAGACCGTCAACGATCTGCCGCCGGTGAAGCGCGGCATCGCCATGGTGTTCCAGTCCTATGCGCTTTATCCGCATATGAGCGTCTACGAGAACATCGCCTTTCCGCTGCGCGTCGAGAAACTGCCCGAGGATCAGGTCCGCACCCGGGTTTCCGAGGCGGCGCGTGTCCTGCAGCTCGAAAGCCGGCTTCAGCAGCGCCCTGGCACGCTCTCCGGCGGCCAGCGCCAGCGCGTCGCGATCGGCCGTGCCATCGTGCGCGAGCCGAAGATCTTCCTGTTCGACGAGCCGCTCTCCAATCTCGATGCGGCTCTGCGCGCCGACATGCGCATCGAGCTGACGCGCCTGCACAAGAAGCTCGGCGCGACGATGATCTATGTGACGCATGATCAGGTCGAGGCGCTCACCATGGCCGACAAGATCGTCGTCCTGAACGCCGGCCAGATCGAGCAGGTCGGCTCGCCGCTCGACCTCTACCACCGGCCCGCCAATCGCTTCGTTGCCGGCTTCATCGGCAATCCCAAGATGAATTTCCTCCAGGGCACCTGCACGGCGGCTGACGGCACGGGCATCACGGTCGATCTCGGGCCGCTCGGACAGATCACCCTGCCGCGCGCCGGCAGCGCCGCGCTGGTCGGCCAGACGCTGGAGGTCGGCATTCGTCCCGAGCATCTCAGCCTCGACGCGCCGGGCGGCTTCCGCCTGACGATCCGGCCCGGAATCATCGAGCGGCTCGGCATCCACACGGTCGCCTATGCGCCACTGCCGAATGGCGACACATTCGTCGCGCTGTTCGAAGGCGATCCCCCGGTCGCTGACGACACCGACATCGAGGTCAGCGTCGATCCGGCCCTTTGCCATCTGTTCGACGAAGCGGGCCTCGCGGTCGGGCTTGCCGCCTGATACGGGTCCGGCGGCGCTGCGGGCTTTTGGCCCCAAAGTCTTCTTGGCGCGCGTCTTGGGAGGAGTTCGGTCATCATGCTCGATCTGGTCGGGCTCTTGCAGGCGGATATGGAGAGCTTCAGCCGCTCCGAGCGGCGGCTGGCCGATCTCGTGCTGTCCGACGTCCAGTCGGCCGTCAACGCATCGATCGTCGAACTCGCGGCGCGTGCGGATACGTCGCCGCCCACGGTGACGCGCTTTTGCCGGCGGCTCGGATGCCAGAGCTTCGCCGACTTCAAGGTGCGCCTGGCGCAAAGCCGCTTCATCGCGCGGCGCTATCTGGTGCCGCCAAGCGGCCCGGAAACCGCGACGGAAATCACTCGCCACATCGTCAACTGCGCCCAGACGACGCTCTATTCATTCTTCGAGCAGATCGATCCGCTGGCGATCGAAGCAGCGGCCGACAAGATCGTCGGCTCCAGCTACATCCTGTCCTTCGGCTCGGGCGGCGCTTCGTCGATGATTGCGAATGAGCTCGAGACGCGCTTGTTCCGGCTCGGCCTCCGCGTCACATCCTCGATCGATCATCAGGCGCAGATGATGCGCACTGCAGGCGCACCCAAGGGGACGGTGATCATCGCCTCCTCGACCAGTGGCCGGAACCTGCCGCTGGCCAACACGCTGGCGATCGCCGGTGAATATCATCTCGACCGGATCGTCCTGACGCGGCCGGGATCGCCGGTTGCTGAGCATGCCGATGTGCTGCTGGCCATCGATGTGCCCGAGCAGGACGACATCCTCCGGCCGTCATCGGCGCGCTATGCCTTTCTTGCGATGATCGATGCGGTGGCGCAGACCGTCGCGACCCGCATGCAGGGCCGCGCTATCGAAAGCATGCGGCGGATCAAGCATCAGCTCATGATCAATCGCGACGGCGACGATACCCAGCCGCTCGGCGATTGACGCGTTCTTCTTCAAGACATTGACGACAGTGAGACCAGCATGAACCTTCCCCCGCGCGCCGCTTTCCGTCTCGAAACCGAATGGACACCGCCCGCGGAGGGTGTGCCGCTTGCCTATGCGCTGAAGCTGACCAATCGCTCGCAGGAGCCGGTCAGTGGGTTCCGCCTCTGTGTCAGCGGGCCGGCACGGATCGATCCGGCGGCCGAGATCGAGGGGGGTGTCCTGGTCGAGCGGCTTTCCAATCATTCCGAATTCGCGCCGCCGGAACGGTTCGTGCTGGCGTCCGGCGCCACCTGGACCATCACGGTGCACGGGCTTTCCTACCCGCTGCGCCATTGGAGCGATGGCGCAGCGGCCGCCTATCTCGCCTTCGCCGACGGCAGCACCGCCCCGGTAGGTGTCGCGGCGACGAAAGCCCGCGGCGACAACGCGCCGCTGAAGCGCGGCGCCGTGGTCTATCCCGTTCCGGCCAGCGCGCCGGTCTCGGTATCGGTGATCCCGTGGCCGGCGGATGTCAGGATCAGCGGCCGTGCGCCGACCCCGGCGGGCTTGGCGCTCCAGGCAGCCGACGGCGCAGCGGCGGCCGCGGTTGCCAGCTTCATGGGGCTCGCCGAGGCGCTGTTCCCTGGCGACGCCTTGGTTCGATCCGTTGCCGAAGGCGGGCTTCCGGTCGCCTTCGAAACCGGAGAGGGGTTGGTCGACGAAGCCTATCGTCTTGATTTCGCGCCGAACGGCGTCGTCGTCACGGCAGGCTCGGAGGCCGGTACTCTCTATGGCCTCATCACGCTCGGCCAGATTCTGCGCGGCGCGCTGCGCCATCCGGCGACGTTCCTGTTCCCGGCCTCGGGCATGATCGCCGATGCGCCGGCGCTTTCATGGCGCGGCACCCATCTCGATGTCTCCAGGCAGTTTTATTCAACCGGCGAGATCAAGGCGCTGATCCGCATCCTCGCCTGGAACAAGATGAATCGCTTCCACTGGCATCTTTCCGATGACGAGGCCTGGCGCATCGAGATCGACGCCTATCCGGCGCTGACCGAGGTTGCCGCCTGGCGTGGCCATGGCCTCGCTCTGCCGCCCTTGCTCGGTACGGGTCCGCAGAAGACCGGCGGCTATTATACCAAGGCGGCCATCCGCGAGATCGTGGCCTATGCAAAGTCGCTCGGCGTGACCGTCGTGCCGGAGATCGATATCCCCGGTCACTGCTATGCGATGCTGAAGGCGATCCCCGAGCTGCGCGATCCCGGCGAGAGCGGCGAATATTTCTCGGTGCAGGGCTTCCCGAACAATTGCCTCAATCCGGCGCGCGAGGAGACCTACGCCATCCTCGAGACGATCTTCGACGAGATCATTGCGCTCTTTCCCGACAAAATCGTCCATATCGGTGCCGATGAAGTGCCGATCGGCGCCTGGTCCGGTTCGCCGATTGCGCTCGCCCGGCTGGAAAGCGTGGCCGGCAAGGCCGCGGCGGAAACGCATGCCAAGCGTAACAATGTCGTCACCAATCATGGCGGCGCCGACGAGATCGAGGGCTCGGGCGCGGCCGTGCTGCAGGCCGAATTCCTCGCCCGCATCCAGAAATTCCTCGCCTCGCGCGGCTGTATCACCGGCGGCTGGGAAGAGGCGGCGCATGGCCATGTCATCGACAAGGCCAAGGTCTATCTCGTCGGCTGGCGGAACCACGAGGTTTCGGCCGAACTCGCCGGAGAGGGCTACGACATCGTCGTCTCGCCGGGCCAGGCCTATTATCTCGACATGTCCCAGGCGACCGACTGGTCGGAGCCAGGCGCCGGGTGGGCAGGCACTTCGAGCCCGGAAAAGACCTATCGCTTTGATCCGACCGCCAGCTGGAGCGAGGCGCAGCAGGCGCATTTCCTCGGCATCCAGGCCTGCATCTGGTCGGAGCCGATGGCCGATCGCGCCATCTTCGACCGCCTCGTCTTCCCGCGCCTTTCCGCGATCGCTGAAAGCGGCTGGACGCGCGCCGCCGATAAATCCTGGGAGCGCTTCCGCTCCATCGCGGGACTGATGCCGATCCTCTATGGCTGGCAGGACGCGACGGGAGAAGGCGCATGAGGATCGCCGTCGGCGGCATTCACACCGAGTGCTCGACCTACAATCCGCTCCTCGCGACATCAGACGATTTCGCCGTGCTACGCGGTGCCGAACTGACCGAAGCCGAGGATTTCGCCTGCCTCGCCGAGTGGGACTGGGATGTCGCGCCCACGCTGCATGCGCGGACGATCCCCGGCGGCCCGGTCGAGCGGGCCACTTATGAGGCGTTTCGGACCGAGTTTCTCGAGCGGCTCACGGCGGCGCTGCCGATCGACGGTCTCTATCTTGCGATGCATGGCGCGATGAAAGTCGACGGCATGGATGATTGCGAGGGAGACTGGTGCGCGGCAGCGCGCGAGGTCGTCGGTCCCGATTGTCCGATCTCGGTCAGCTATGATCTGCATGGCAATGTCAGCCAGCGGGTGATCGACGCGATCGACATGTTCTCGGCCTATCGCACGGCGCCGCATATCGACGTCACCGAGACCAAGCGGCGTGCGCTGGCGATGCTCCATCGCCGGCTGAATGGTGAGATCGATCCCTTCGTCGTCTGGGCGAAGGTTCCGGTCCTGCTGCCGGGCGAGCGAACCAGCACGGTCGACGAGCCCGCGCGGTCGCTCTATGCGCGGCTGCCGGCTGTCGATGCGGTGCCCGGCATTTTCGATGCCTCGATCATGGTTGGCTATGTCTGGGCCGACGAGCCGCGCGCGACAGCCTCGATCATCCTGACCGGGAACGATCGTGCCGCGATGGCAACCGAGGCGGAAAAGCTCGCCGCCGCTTATTTCGAGGCGCGCGAGGCCTTCGCCTTCGGGCCTGTTACCACTTCGGTTGACGAATGCCTCGCGCTCGCCAATGCGTCGGCGACCCATCCGGTGATCCTGGCCGATTCCGGCGACAATCCGACCGGCGGCGGCGTCGGCGACAGGGCAGACATCCTCGCTGCCTTTCTCGCGCGGGGCCGGGGCAGTGCGCTCTTCGCCGGCATCGCCGACCGTCCGGCGACCGAGGCCGCCTATCGCGCCGGGATCGGCGCGCGGTTATGGCTTCAGGTCGGCGGTACGCTTGACCCCTCGAGCGAGCCGGTCTCGATCGAGGTCGAGGTCATCGCATTGCTGGAAGCGGAAGGCTCCCGGCGCGAAGCGGTTGTGCGAACAGGCACGGCGACGATCATCCTCACCGCGCGGCGGCGACCATTCCACGACATCGCCGACTTCACGCGGTTCGGTTTTCATCCCGCGGATTTCGATCTGGTCGTCGTGAAGTCCGGCTATCTCTCGCCGGATCTTGCCCCGATCGCCAATCCCAACCTGATGGCGCTTTCGGAGGGCGTCGTCGATCAGGATATTCCGCGGATCGGCAACAGCCGCCGCCAGCGGCCGATATTTCCGTTCGATCGCGATTTCGCCTATGCGCCGGTGGTGGAGGTTTCGGCGAGGGCAGGGCGCCAGCGCTGACCTTCCGGACCGCCGGCTGAGGATCGTTCGATTGCGCATTGCCGCTTGTGTGGCGGACGGGAACGCGCGAAGGAAGTGTGGTCAATTCCCCGCCTTTGCTGATGACATCCACCGTTCCCAAATCGACCCTGATCGCCTTTCTCGTCGCCGGTGCGTTCTTCATGGAGAACCTCGACGGGACGGTGATCGCCACTTCGCTGCCGGCGATGGCGCGCTCGTTCGGCGTGCAGCCGGTCGATCTCAATATCGGCATGTCGGCCTATATGCTGACGCTCGCGATCTTCATTCCGGCGAGCGGGTGGATGGCCGACCGCTTCGGCGCGCGGACTGTCTTCGCTTCGGCCGTCGCAGTGTTCACGATCGCCTCCGTCTTCTGCGCTATCAGCGATGGCGTCCTCTCGTTCACGCTGGCGCGGGTGCTGCAAGGCATGGGCGGCGCCATGATGGTGCCGGTTGGCCGGCTCGTCGTGCTGCGCAACACCTCGAAGACCGAATTGATGCGCGCCATCGCCACGCTGACCTGGCCCGCTCTGTCAGCACCGATCCTCGGCCCGCCGCTCGGCGGCTTCATCACCACTTATGCGTCGTGGCACTGGATCTTCATTCTCAACGTGCCGATCGGCATCGTCGCACTGGCGCTGTCGTTCTGGCTGATCCCCAACGACCGGACCGGCGATCGGCCGAGCTTCGACTGGTTCGGCTTCCTCTATACGAGCCTTGCCTGCGCCGGCCTGATGTATGGCCTCGAACTGATCGGCCAATCGGCGCAGCAGGGATTTGTCGGCGCCGCCATTCTGATCGCGAGCCTCATCTTCGGAGTGGCAGCGTGGCGCCACGCCGGGCGTCATCCGCATCCGGTGCCCGATCTTTCCGCCGTGTCGATCCAGACCTTCGCGGTTACCATGAAGGGTGGCTCGCTGTTCCGAACGGCGGTGAGCGCGGTGCCGTTCCTGTTGCCGCTGCTGCTTCAGCTCGGCTTCGGGCTCGATCCGTTCCAGGCGGGGCTCTACGTGCTCGCCCTGTTCGCGGGCAATCTCGGCATGAAGCCGCTGACAAGCCTTGTCCTTCGCAGCTTCGGCTTCCGCACGACGCTGATCGGCAACGGGCTCGTGTTCGTTGCGACGATGGTGGCCTGCGCCTTCCTGACGCCTACGACGCCCGGATGGATCATCGCGGGGCTGTTCGTCGTCAGCGGCGCGGCGCGCTCGATGCAGTTCACGGCGATCAACACGCTCGCCTTCGTCGATGTGCCGCAGCCAAAGATGGCCGGCGCCAATATGCTGTTCAGCCTCATCCAGCAGATCACGTTCGGGCTCGGCATTGCGGTCGGTGCCGTGGCGCTGCGTTTTGCCGACAGTTTCGCGACGCCGGGGGCCGAGACGCTCGGCCTCGTCGATTTCCGCTATGCGTTCCTGATCATCGGGGCGCTGGGATTGATGGGGCTCTATGACAGCCTCTCTCTGCCGCGCGACGCCGGCGCCGTCGTCAGCCGCCATCGACATCGTGAAAGCGCCGCGGCGCCGCGCTCTTGACGCCGGGCGGGCACAGGCAATATCTCGCGGCCAGGCCGTCACCGGCAGACGCGGCACCAGGGCTGATCCCCGCGGGGGCCGTCGCCGCGATCCAAGGAGTCTCCCATGAATGCCATCAATCGCGATCCCTTCCTCACGCATGACGTGAAGCTCGACCGCCTCGGCGAGGTCGCTGTGCGCGTTGGCCTCGGCCTGCAGCCGGGACAGGAACTGGTCATGACGGCGCCGATCGATGCGCTGCCGCTGGCCCGCCGCATCACCGAGCACGCCTACAGGGCCGGCGCCTCGCTGGTGACGACGTTGTTCACGGACGAGGATTCGACGCTGATGCGCTTCCGCTTCGCGGCGGATGGCAGCTTCGATGTCGCCTCGGCCTGGCTCTATGAGGGCATGGCGTCGGCGTTCCGGAGCGGCGCCGCGCGCCTCGCGATCGCTGGCGAGAACCCCTCGCTGCTGTCGGCGCAGGATCCGGACAAGGTCGCGCGCGCCAACCGCGCCCGTTCGAAGGCCTATCAGCCGGCGCTGGAGCTGATCGCCGGCTTCGACATCAACTGGACTATCGTCTCCTATGCCTCGCCGTCATGGGCGAAGGCGGTGTTCCCCGACGAGCCGGAGACGGTTGCCGTCGCCAAGCTCTGGGAGGCGATCTTCGCCGCCTCGCGCGTCGACCGTGTCGATCCCGTCGCTGCCTGGGCGGAGCACAACAAGGCGCTGCACGCGCGCACCAAGCTGCTGAACGACAAGCGTTATCATGCGCTCCACTTCACTGGCCCCGGCACGGACCTGACCGTCGGTCTCGCTGACGATCATGAATGGGAAGGCGGCGCTTCGACGGCCAAGAACGGCGTCATCTGCAACCCGAACATCCCCTCTGAGGAAGTGTTCACGACGCCGCACAAGGACCGCGTCTCCGGCACCGTGTCGAGCACGAAGCCGCTCTCCTATCAGGGTACGTTGATCGACGAGATCCAGGTCCGCTTCGAGGAAGGCCGTATCGTCGAGGCATCGGCCAAGTCGGGCGAGAACGTGCTGCGCAAGGTGCTCGAGACCGACGAAGGCGCTGCGCGGCTCGGCGAGGTGGCACTGGTGCCACATTCATCTCCGATCTCGGCCAGTGGGCTGCTGTTCTTCAACACGCTCTATGACGAGAACGCCGCCTGCCACATTGCGCTTGGCCAGGCCTATGCCAAATGCATCCGTGGCGGCGACCAGATGACCGCCGAGGAACTCGCTGAAAAGGGCGCCAATCGGAGCCTGATCCATATCGACTGGATGATCGGATCGGGCGAAGTGGATATTGACGGCGTCTCCGCATCGGGCGATGCCCAGCCGATCATGCGCAAGGGCGAGTGGGTCTGACCGTCAGCGGCAGCCGCAACACGCGCACATTTATGTGAGGCCGACGGAAACCGCCGGCCATCACCGCGGCCTCATGCCGCCACGCCCCTGCCGGCCTCAATCCGGCCAGATTTACGGCCTCATCACAGAGGCAACGCAATATCTGGGAAGGGCACGTCGCGGGCCGGCATCGATTGGCCGGATCGCGAGGCCTCAGGGGTACCATGTCACAGGCTGCAACAGCCTCTCGCCGTTCGGAAGAGGGTCTCGACGAGCCCCGGTCAGCTGCCGCCGACGAGACGGCATCCGACGCTGGATTGGTTTCGCCGCGTCCGCGGCCGCTCGATCGAATCCTGGGGGCGCTGTCGGCCTGGAAACCGGCCATTGGTGCCGCGGCCGGGCTGGTCGTCCTCGTCCTCGTATGGCTCGCGATCAATCATCTGATCGGAGAGGTCGATTATGACGATGTGATCGACGCGCTGCATGCGACGCCGATCACGGCGATCGCGGCGGCGCTCGGCTTCACCGCGCTCTCCTTCCTGTCGCTCAGCATCTATGACTGGTCGGCGCTCAGCCATCTCGGCCGGCGCGTGTCCTATCCAATGGTCGCGCTGACCTCGTTCTGCGCCTATGCCGTGGGCAATACGGCCGGGTTCGGTCCGCTCACCGGCGGCGCGATCCGCTTCCGCTTCTATGGCCGCCTCGGCTTCGAGCCAGCCGACGTCGCACGCATCGTCGCCTTCATCACGATTGCCTTCGGGCTTGGACTGTCGGGCGTGACGGCCCTCGGCCTCGTCTTCGACCCGGCCGATGTCGCGGCGCCGGTCGGACTGCCGCCTGCGATTCTGACGGCGATCGGTTCGGCCATCCTTGCCGGCCTTGCCGCCCTGCTCGCCTGGTCGGCATTCGGTTCGGGCCGGATCGGCTGGCGCGGCGTTTCCTTCGCGCTGCCGACGCCTCGCATCATGCTGATGCAGTTCGGCGGTACACTGATCGACGTCGTGACCTCCGCGGCCGTGCTCTGGGTGCTGCTGCCGCAGACCGATGTCGGTTTCCCCGCCTTCATTGCGATCTACGCGGTCGCGATCGGCCTCGGCGTTGCCAGCCACGTGCCCGCCGGCCTCGGTGTGTTCGAGGCGGTGATCGTTGCCGTCATCGGCCGCACGGCGCCGGTCGACCAGGTGCTGTCGGCGCTGTTCCTCTACCGCATCATCTATTACGGCGTGCCGCTCGTCGTCGCCTCCGGACTTGTCACATCGCTGGAGCTCCGCCGCGTCGCGGCAGGTACGCAGGCTTCGCGGGTGATCAAGGCGGGCGCACATCTTTCGCCGCGCGTCCTTTCGGCGCTGACGCTCGCGATGGGCGCCGCGCTGATCTTCTCGGGCGTGACGCCTGCCGCCGATGAGCGGCTCGACATCCTCTCGAATATTCTGCCTTTGCCGATCCTCGAGGGCGCGCATTTCATCGAGAGCGTGCTCGGCCTAGGACTGATCGCGATCTCGCGCGGCCTCGCGCACCGGCTCGACGGGGCCTGGTGGGCCGCCGTTGTCTCGGTCGGCGTCGCGGTGGTGCTGTCGCTGCTGAAGGCGATCGCCATCACCGAGTCGATCGCGCTGGCGCTGTTGTTCATCGCATTGTTGGCGACACGGCGGGAGTTCAGCCGTCCGGCCTCGCTGTTTCATCAGCGGCTGACGCCGGGCTGGTTCTTCGCCATCGCCACCGTGATCGGCAGCGCCGTCGTCGTCCTGCTGTTCGTCTATAGCGATGTCGATTATTCGCGGCAGCTCTGGTGGCAGTTCGAATTCTCCGAAGAAGCGCCGCGCAGCCTGCGCGCTTTGCTCGGGGTCGTCATCGCCGCCGGTTCGCTGGCTGCCTGGTCGCTGCTGCGTCCCTCCAAGGGCAAGACCGGCACGTCGACCGAAGCGGAAATCGCGGAGGCAGTCCAGATCCTGGCCGAGCAGCCTTATCCGGATGCGAACCTCGTCCGCATGCGCGACAAGACCCTGCTGTTCTCGGAAGATCGGCGCGCCTTCATCATGTTCGGACGGCAGGCCCATTCCTGGGTCGCGTTGTTCGATCCGATCGGTCCGCGCGATGCCTGGCCGGGCCTCGTCTGGCAGTTCGTCGAGATGGCGCAGGCTGCCGGCGGCCGCGCCGTCTTCTACCAGGTCCAGCCGCACAACCTATCGCTCTATGCCGATGCGGGGCTGCGCGCCTTCAAGCTTGGCGAGGCGGCGCAGGTCGATCTCGCGACGTTCGACTTGAAGGGTGCCAAGCGGGCAGGGCTGCGCCACGGCAATAACCGCGCGACCCGCGAGGGTCTGAGCTTCGAGCTCTTGCCGCCGGAGCGCGTGGCGGAGGAGATCGATGAACTGCAGGGCGTGTCCAATCTCTGGCTCGCCGAGCACAAGGCGCGCGAGAAACGCTTTTCGATCGGGGCCTTCGACCGCGGCTATGTCGCGGCGCAGTCGGCGGCCATCGTTCGGCGCGAGGGGCGGATCATCGCATTCGCCACCGTCATGACAACGGCGCTGAAGCAGGAGGCGACCGTCGACCTCATGCGCTTTGCCCCCGACGCGCCGGCCTCGACGATGGAGTTCCTGTTCGTCAACCTGATGCTGGCGCTGAAGGGAGAAGGCTATCGCACCTTCGATCTCGGCATGGCGCCGCTGTCGGGGTTGACCGGCGGCCCCACCGCGCCCTTCTGGCACCGGATCGGCAGCGCCATCTTCGATCACGGCGAGCGTTTTTACAATTTCAATGGTCTTCGTGCATTCAAGGCCAAGTTCCAGCCCGAATGGCAGCCGCGCTATCTCGCCGTTTCCGGCGGCGCGAGCCCGGTTCTGGTTCTGGCTGATGTCACCGTCCTGATCAGTGGCGGTCTCAAGGGAGTCGTCGGCAAATGATCCGTTTCCTCGCCTCGGCGGTCGTCGCGGCTGCATTCGCGTTTCCGGCCCTCGCTGACGACGCCCCGAAGCCGCTGCCGGAATTCACCGCCGGCCTGCTCGGCAAGCCGCAGATCCTGCTGCCGACGGTACCCGTGACCGGCACGGTAATCCTGTTCGCTGACAAGGATGGCTGGACGGCGGACGAGTCGAGCCTTGCCACCGACCTCCAGAAGAGCGGCGCCATCGTCGTGGGCGTCGACACGACCGCGATGTATGCGGGTCTCGAGGCCGACCAGGAAGACGAGTGCATCTATCTCGTCGCGGATATCGAGGATCTGTCTCACCAGGTCCAGCGCGCGCTCGGAACGCCGAATTATCATTCGCCGATCATCGCGGGCGTCGGCACGGCCGGGACGCTCGCGCTGGCCATCGCCGCGCAGACGCCCGACGCCACCTTTGGCCACAGCGTGGTCGTCGACCCGACGCTGGCGATACCCTTGAAGAAGCCGCTCTGCACCGACGCGCCGCGTCAGGCGACCGCCGACGGCTCGATCTACGGTCTCGCGGAGGGCGATCTCACCAACCCGGTCGATGTGCTCTACACCAGCGCCGCGCCGAAGGATGGCCGTGATCATGTCACGGCGTTGCAGGGCCAGGGTTTCGCGATCAAGTCGAAGGATGTGACGGAAGGGGCTTTTCCCGCGCTGAAGTCCCGCCTGACGCGGCTGCTGGCGCCGAAGCCCGACACGGACAATCCGCTGGCCGATCTGCCGCTCGTCGAGCTCCCCGCGCCGGTGCAGCACAGCTCGATGGCGATCATCTTCTCCGGTGATGGCGGCTGGCGCGATCTCGACAAGTCGATCGGCGACGCGTTCCAGAAGGAGGGTGTTCCGACGATCGGCGTCGATTCGCTGCGCTATTTCTGGTCGCGCAAGACGCCGCAACAGACATCGGCTGACCTTGCCCGCATCATCGACTACTACACCGAGAAGTGGGGCATCGATCATGTCGTGCTGGTGGGCTACTCCTTCGGCGCCGACGTGCTGCCCTCCGCCTATCGGTTGTTGCCGCCGGACGAGCAGAGCCAGGTGAGCGAGGTCTCGCTGCTGGGTCTTTCGGACCAGGTTGACTACGTCATCTCGGTCGGCGCCTTCCTCGGCACCAATTCGGGCGACGGCGAGACGCTGCCCGATATCAAGGCGATGAAGCCGTCGCTGATCCAGTGCTTCTATGGCGAGGAAGAAGACGACAGCCTCTGTCCGAAACTCGAGGGAACCGGCGTCGAATTGATCAAGACCACCGGCGGTCATCATTTCGACGGCGACTATGACGGGCTGGCTCGCCGGATTCTCGACGGGCTCAACCGGCGGCTTTCCGGCGCGGTCGAACCCGTTGCGGACCGATAACGCCGAGACAGCGACCGATGGCGCAGCCGAAGCGGGGCCAGGCGGCGGCGGGAGCATTGCCGCTGCCGCGCCCGGCCTTGCCTCGGTGTCGGCCCTCGTGGCTGTTGGCACGGGCTCTGCATCGCGCCGGTCAGCCATGAACCTCGTTCTCCGCTTCCTCTTCGACGCCAGCCTCGTGCCGGCCGCCGCGCTCGTGCTCGTCGGGCGCTACGGCGGCTTCGATTGGCTGTTCGACATGACCAACTATTTCCGCCCGCACATTGCCGTTGTGGCCGTGCTGTTCATCGTGCTGGCGCTGGGGGCCGGGGGCGTGCTGCGGCTTGCGGCCAGCGTCATTCTGTTCGGGGCCGCGCTGGTGCCGCTGCTGGTGCCCGCGCTGCCGGCCGCGGCGGCGGCGCCGCAGGGCAATTTCCGGATCACCACCGCCAATGTTGACGGCGAGAACCGCAACTTCGAGGCGATGAAGCAGATGGTCGCCGCGGCGGCGCCGGACATCCTGATCGCACAGGAAGCCGGCTGGCGGTGGCGTCCGACGATATCGACCCTGCCGGGCCTGCCCTTCGTTTCCGACCAGAGCCTCGACGTCACCTCGTCGGTGATGGTGGCGAGCCGCTACCCGATCACCGTTTCGGTCGTCTCCCTCGCGGCGGCGACGAAGCCGACCGACGATGTCGGCGGCTCGGCGGCGCTGCGGATCGAGGTGGCGCGCCCGGATGCGCCGCGGCCGCTGGTCATCTACGGCATCCATCCGCCGACCACGCGCAAGGCGCGCGGCTGGATCGACCGCAACTCCTATCTCCGCGCCATCAGCATTCTCGCGCGCGGCGAGCCCTCCGGCACCGATGTCATCGTCGCTGGCGACTGGAACACGCCCTATTGGTCGCCGGTGCTGCGTGCGTTCATGAAACGCTCCCAACTCGTCACCACCGAGCGCGGCGCCTGGCCGCCGCCGACGCGGTTCTTCCGCGAGGCCGGATTGCCGCCGGCGCTTGGCACGCCGATCGACCGCATCGCGGTATCAAGGAAGATTGGTCTCGCGGCGATCGGCGTCAGTCGCGATTTCGGCTCGGACCATCTTGCGGTGACGGCCGACCTTGCGATCCCCTGACGCTTACCAACCCGAACCGCCGCCGCCTCCGCCGCCCGACCCCGATGAGCCGCCGCCCGATGAGCCGGAGCTTGACCCAGGCGCCGTCGAAGCCGAGGCCACGCTCTGCGACAGGCTCGATCCCAGCCGGTCGACAAGGCTCGACGGATCGCGATGCGAACTCGTGACGTACCAGCTGGCCACCGCGGCTGACGCCCCTGCGGTCGCGAGGACGCCGGCGAATTTGGCGGCCCAGGCGTTTTCGACATCAAGCGCCACCGCATAAGGCAGGTAGCGCTCGAACAAGACGGGCGTGTTCTCCGGCGGATGCAGGATCTCGAGGCGGTGCTCCTCGGCCGTGCCGAGATAGTGGCGAAAGCCGGCAACGGCATCGCGCAGCTTTTGGCCTGCCGCCGTCGGACTGCGCATCCAGCCGAATGAGGAGACCAGCACCGGCAGGACCACCGCCGGCAGCAGCAGCGGCGCGGCGTCGAGCGGCGCAACGATGGTTCCGACAAAGGCGATGACACCGGAACCGCCGAAGGCGATCGCGAAGGCGCCGAGAAAGAGCCATGTGAGCAGGCGCGAGAACAGCGACTGCCCGGTCTGGCCGGCGTTCAGGGCGATGCCAACCACGATTCCGGCGACCGAGGCGAAAAGCAGGCCGATAATGGCCTGGACGCCGCGATCGCCGCCGATCGCCATCACGAGGCCGAGCCCGGTCAAGAGGTAGGTCAGAGCGGTCAGCAGCATGCCGACGGCCAGCCAGCCGCCATTCCAATGGAAGATCGTGCCCGCATAGCTGCGCGCAAGGCCGCGCGACAGAGCCGCCTTCGCGGCCTGCAGCACCGCATGGTTCTTCTGCTCCAGCGGCACGGAGACGGAACCGCGAAACAGCGCGGCCTCCATATCGGCTTCGGGAGCCCCGATCGGCGCGGTGCTCACCTGGCGGGAAACGACGAGGGTCGACCCGCTGTCGGCAAGCTGAAGGTGGCCATGGACGCCAAGATCGAGCAGGGCCGCCGTGAAGGCACGATTGTCGAAGGCCATCGCCGAGACATAGCGGGCGGCGGCTGCCGAAATGCCTTCCGGCGGCGAGAACAGCGGCACCATCGGCCCGCGCGGCGGATCGCGGCCGACCTTCAGCCAGGCGAGGAAGAAATAGCCGAGCGTGAGCAGGCTACCGGCGAGCGCGGCAAGTGCGCCGAGATTATCAAGGAACCACCAGCGCGCACGGCGCTCGAAGGAAGGCGGATCGACGATACCCTTCTGCCAGGAGGCCGAAACGGTCAGGCCGCTGCCGATGGCGAGCGGCTCAGTCGTGCGGAAGAGCACGGTTCCCGGATGTGCGGTATCCCAGATTACGGACGCTGCATGGTCACGCGATCCGGGCGGTCCGGTATAGGCGATGAAGTTCTGGAACGACACCGCCTCGGGGAGGGTGATCCGCGCTTCGGCGCTATCGATCGGAAACGTCCAGTCGGTTCCGGTGGCGTTCCAGGTCAGTTCGTCGAAATCGGGAAAGAAACCGATCTGCCGCGTCGTCCGGTAGCGGATGACATAGTCATGCGGCCCGTGCGGAACGGTCGCGTCGGCGGATCCGATGCGGATCCGCGTCCCGTTCGCGAGCGGTTCCAGGCTGTAGGGCTCTGCGATGCCATCACGGGTGACGCTCTCGACCGTAAAGCCGACAATGACCGAGGCACCGCGCCTGTCCGTATAGCGGGTGGGGAAATCGCGGACGATGCCGTGCCGGATCTGGTCGCCTTCGACCTCGATGCGGATCTGCTCCGTCACGCCGAGATCGCCATTGCGGGCGACGAGGACGTCGCTGACGAAGGCGAGGATGCGCTCGTCGGCCCTGGCTGGCAGCAGCGCCGCCAGCAGAGCAAGGCCCGCGATGAGCAAGCGGCGCATCGCGGGCCTCAGAAGGTGACCTTGGGCGGGATCGACGCGGCCGCGCGATCCTCGATCTCGTAATAGGGCTCTTCCCGGAAGCCGAGCATGCCCGCGACCAGCACCGCCGGGAAGGATTGGACCGAAGTGTTGAGGTCGCGCGCCGTCGCGTTGTAGTAGCGCCGGGCCTTTTGCATTTCGTCCTCGATAGCGCTGAGCTCGGTCTGCAACTGGCGGAAATTGGCGTCGGCCTTCAGTTCGGGATACGCCTCTGCAATCGCAATCAGGCGGCCAAGCGCCCCGGACAACGCGGCGTCGGCGGCGGCCTGGCTTTCGACATTGCCGGCTTTCATGCTGGCCGCGCGCTTTTCAGCGACATCCTCGAAGACGCCCTTCTCGTGGGCCGCATAGCCCTTCACCGTCTCGACGAGGTTGGGGACGAGGTCGGCCCGGCGCTTCAGCTGCACGTCGATGCCGCTCCAGCCCTCGCGGACGAGATTTCGCTGTCGCACGAGCCTGTTGTAGAGCGCGACCGCATAGGCGCCGAGAGCGACGATGATAGCGATGACGATCCAGACGGACATGCTTCCCGACCCCTTCGTGACGCACTCGCACGACGCGGGTCATACTAGCCTGTCCGGCCGCGAATTGCGCTCCCCGCGAGCGACGGCAGGGCCGCCGGGACAATCCCGCAGTTGGGTTGGTTATTTCAGTCCGATGAAAATCGCGCTCTGCTGGCCGCGATGTCCACGAAGCCTCGGCGATAGCGGGCGATACGGGGCCGGATTGAGGCGTCAGGTCTTTCCCGCCCAAGGCACCAGCCAGCGTTCGACAAGGCGAATCAGGGCTTCGAGTGCGAAGGCTACTGCGGCGATAACGAGAATTCCCATCACCACGACATCGGTGACGAGGAATTGCGCCGCCGACTGGATCATGAAGCCGAGGCCCCTCGACGCGGCGACGAGTTCTGCCGCCACCAAGGTCGACCAACCCGTGCCGAGTGCAATGCGCACGCCCGTAAGGATGTTCGGCAAAGCGCTCGGCAGCACGACATGACGCACCAGTTGGCGCCGGGTCGCACCGAGCGCGCGGGCTGCATTCAGCCGGTCTGTCGCAACGCCGCGCACGCCGGACGCCGTCGCGATGACGATCGGCGCCAGCATCGCGATCGCGATGATCAGGATCTTGGACGGTTCGCCGATGCCGAACCAGATGATCACGAGCGGCAGGTAGGCGAGCGGTGGGATCGGCCGGAGGATCTCGATCAACGGATCCAGGATGCCGCGCCCAATCGGGCTCGTGCCGATGGCGAAGCCGACCGGCACGCCTACCAAGACCGCCGCCGTCAACGCGGCGAACACACGGCCGAGGCTCGCCGCCAGATGCTGAGCAAGCGTGGCGTCGACAAAGCCGTCCCGTGCGACAGCGACAAACTGCCCGAACACGGCGGCTGGCGACGGCAGAAAGAGCGACGGAACCAGTGAAAGGCTCGCGGAGATCTGCCAGGCAGCGAGCAACACGGCGAGCGTCGCAAAGCTGATCAGCCGCACCGGGACGGCATGGCGCTTTCGGCGCGGCCGATGATCGGTGGCCTCATCAGGAGCCAGTGCGGCTTCGGCGAGATCGAGGCTCATCCGGGCTCCCTTTCGAAAATGGCGTCCAGCAGCGCTTCGCGCATGGCGACGAAATCGCGGCTCGACTTGATCGATCGGGCGCTTTCGCCGGCGAGGCGACGCCGGCTGAAATCGACAGCCAGTGTCTTCACGACGCGGCCGGGATCTGGGGCCATGACGACGATGCGGGTTGCGAGGAACAATGCTTCCTCGACGCCATGGGTGATCAGCAGTACGCCGGCGCCGCTCTTCCACCAGACCTCGACGAGAAGTTCCTGCATTGCCTCTCGTGTCATCGCGTCAAGAGCGCCGAGCGGTTCGTCCATCAGCAGGAAAGTCGGCCGGGCCGCCAGCGCCCGTGCAAGGCCGACACGCTGGCGCTGGCCGCCGGAAAGCCGCCAGACCGGCCGATCAGCCATGCCATCCAGGCCAACAATCGCGAGTTGATCCTCGGCGATGCGGCGGCGCTCAGCCTTTCCAATACCAGCAAGGCGCGGGCCGAACGCGACATTCTCTGCGGTTGAAAGCCATGGGAACAGCGCGTCGTCCTGGAACACCACAGCGCGATCCGCACCCGGACCGGTGATCGCGACGCCGTTCAGGGCCACGCGCCCCGAGCTTGGCGGCACAAAGCCGGCCGCAAGGTTGAGCAACGAGGTCTTGCCGCAGCCGGAGCGCCCAACGACCACGACGAACTCGCGATCGCGAATATCGAGCGAGACACCACCGAGCACCTGTGGGCCGTCGTCATAGCGCAGCGTTACCGACTCAAGTGCGAGATGGGCCATGGCGCCTCTCTTCAACGAATAAATGCGGTCGGCCCGCTTCGCGCCAGAGGACGCGAAACGGGCCAGATGCGCTTCGGGGTGCCGCCATCCCCGAAAGCGGCATCAGTTGGAGGCGAGTGCCTCGGCGACGAATTTCGTCGTGACATACGGAGCATAGTCCGGGAGCACCGCCGGGATTTTGCCCTGCTCTTTGAGGAAGGCGGACGCATCGGCGATGGCCTTGACCGTGCCGCCGCCGAGGAGGGCGGCCGAGGCCTGCTCGTCGAGCTGCGGGAAGTGGTAGCCCTTCAGTAGTGCCGGGACTTCGTCGACCTTGGCGCCGGTCAGCTTCGAGATCTTCTCAGCCTCGGGCGATTTCGCATCCCAGCTCGCGCCTTTCGCCTTGAAGTCGGCATAGGCGGCGCCCGTCACCTTCACGAAGGAGGCAACGATGTCGGGATGCTGGTCGGCGAAATCCTTGCGCACGATCCAGGCGTCGAAGGTCGGCGCGCCCCATTTGCCGACTTCGGCGGAGTCCGTCAGGACCTTGCCGTTTTCCTTGATCTTGCCGAGAGCCGGATCCCAGACATAGGCGGCGTCGATATCACCACGCTGCCAGGCTGCGGCGATTTCCGGTGGGCGAAGGTTCAGAATCTCAACCGACTTCGGGTCGATGCCCCAATGCTTCAGCGCGGCCAGGAGGCTGTAATGAGTGGTCGAAACGAATGGCACGGCGATTTTCTTGCCGACCAGATCCTTCGGCTCGGCGATCTTGGCGCCGTTACGCACCACCAGTGCTTCACTTTCGCCGATCAGTCCGACGACATAGATCGTCTCGATCGGCAGTTCGCGGCTCGCGGCCGCGGCGAGAGGGCTCGATCCGACATAGCCGATGTCGACGGCGCCTGAGGCGATCGCGGCGATGACATCGGCACCGGAGTCAAATTTCTTCCAGTCGATCGCGGCCTTGGCTGCCTTCTCATAGGTGCCGTCGGCCTGAGGGATCTTCGAGGGTTCGACGACGGTCTGATAGGCGATGGTGACCTTCGGCTGCTCTGCTGCCTTAGCATTGATGCCGGCGGCAAAGGTGAGGCCGACTGCAGCAGCGGTGGCAAAGACGGTCCTGCGGGTGATGTGGGTCATGGTGTGTCCTGACATGCACGCGGGTCCCCTCGGTCCCTCGCGGCGCTCGTGTTCATTCAATGCTGGTACGGAGTGCCGCGCTGTCCATAAAACGCGCGACTGCCATTGCGCGGCGCGTCAACAGAGCCGTTCGGTCATGGACGTGTCCCCCCTCGGGGCTTAGCCGTTGTTGGCGCGGGGCAAGCCTCACGGATCGGATGATCCTCAAATCGCCGCGACGATCGACCACTCGACCGTGATCCAAGATTAGGCAATGACGCCTATCTCGATAAAGGAAGTAGTTTTTGTTTTCGGAGATGCGACTGGTATTCTGTACGCGGCGCGAGCGTAGCCGAGGCAGAAGCCTTCTGGTCAGGCGACTCCATCCTGCCGGAAGCAGGCGACGCCATGAAGCATCAGTGGCAGGATCGGCATTGCCATCAGCAGCACGCCGCCGATGGGGGGCTGATCGGAACTGACGCTGTCAGCCGCTCTTGGCGGGTCTGCTGTCAATAGCGGCAGCGCACAGGCCGCCGAGCGCCAGTCGACCCTCGCTGGTCAGATCCACGGGCATCCCCCTCCACAGCGAGCGACCGAGTATTGGACGTCTCCCGCCGGCCGCCGCAAGTGCTCGCCAGCTCAGCCGCCGGCGCGCAGCTTCTGCAGCAGCGTCATGTCGGGATAGCCATCCGCCGGCAGGCCGAGCTCGAGCTGCGCCGCGCGAACGGACGCCCGGGTGCCCGATCCGATCATGCCATCGGCCTTGCCGACGGGATGTCCGCGCACTGCGAGCAGCTTCTGCAGCTCCTGGACTTCCTTGAAGGAGAGGCCATCGACATTGCCGCCGCGGCTGACCGGCGGCGCGCCGGCGAGGCGGGTCGCGTAATAGGCAGCAGTCAGGGCATAGACGAAGGACTGGTTCCACTGCAGGTAGACGTCGAAATTGGCATAGCCGAGAAAGGCCGGGCCGTTGCGTCCCATCGGCAGGATCAGTGTTGCCGGCAGGCTGGCGGCGCCCAGCGTAGAGCCTGGAGCGGCGGTGATGCCGAGGCTCTGCCATTCGGCGACGCTCTTGCGGACCGAGAGATCGGACTGCGACCAGTCCATCGTGGCGGGCACGCGAACTTCGGTCAGCCAGGGCTGGCCGCGCTGCCAGCCTTCATGCACCAGAAGGGCAGCAGCCGAGGCCAGCACGTCCGGGGTCGAATGCAAGAGGTCGCGCTTGCCGTCGCCGTCATAGTCGACAGCGAAGTCGCGGTAATGCGTCGCGAGGAACTGGACCTGGCCGAGTTCACCGGCCCAGGGGCCCTTCATCTCGGCGGCTGTCAGGTCGCCGCGATCGATGACGGTCAGCGCCGCCATCAACTGATCGCGGAAAAGGTCCGAACGTCGGCAGTCATAGGCGAGCGTTGCCAGCGAGCGGAGCGTCGGCATGTCGCCGAGATTGGCGCCGAAATCGGTCTCCAGCCCCCAGAACGCGACGAGGACCGGCGCCGGGACACCATAGTCCTTGTCGATCCGCGCGAAGAGCTTGGCGTTGGACTTGATGAGCTGCGCGCCCTTCTGCAGACGGTATTTCGCGACCATGCGATCGGAGAACTGCAGGAAATTCTGGGCGAAGACGTTCTGCGCGCGGTCCTTGGCGATGACATCAGGCGCATAGGAGAGGCCGTCCAGCGCGGAGGAGATGGTCGCAGGCGAAATGCCGCTCGCCAGCGCCTGGTGCTCGAAGTCCTTCAGCCAGGCCGCGAAACCGGCACCGTTGGTGGCGCAGGTCGCGGCCGAGGCGGCGCCCGCCGCCGCGATCGCGAGAAGCATCGTGAGGAGCCGCAGCCCGGCCTTCAGCATCGTGAAACCTCCGAAAGGCGTCATGTCCTTGGCGACACGTGACATTCCCGCGCCGGGAATGCAACGCCGATGCGGACATTCGGATCGATCGGCGCGCCGCGTTACATGTCTGCCGCAGAATGGCGGGGGCCTCGCGCGTCAGCACCTAGAGGCGCGAGCATTGTCGAAGCTGGCGACGAGCCTCTTCTGCGCCGCCATGCGCCAGGAGCGCTCGACCAGCGGCGCCAGCCGTTCGGCATCGATCGCGGCGAGGCGGATCAGCACATAGGGATAGCCGCGATAATGATCGGTCGTGAAGAACGCCTCGGGTTCGATCTCGATCAGGAAATCGCGCTCGTCCGGCTCGCAGCGAAGCGCGAAGACCGTGCCCTCATCGCGAATGCGGCCGAGGAAGCGCTTGGCAACGATGAACGACATCGTTCCGTGATGCGTCGACTCCGCGACGCCGGGCAGCGCGAGGAACAGGCGGCGGAGATCATCGGCATCGACGGGCATAAACCTGTCTCCATTTAGCGCCGTTGTTCGAGCCATCTCGAGAGGATGCGCTCGACATAGGATGCCACGGTCCCCTCGCGCTGGAACCCCCACCAGAGGATCGCTCCCTGCCACAGGATGATCAACTCCCGCGCCGCGTCGTCGTTTGCCGCGGCGGTCCGGCCACCAAGCCCGGCAAGCCGCGGCGCAATCAGCGCCTGCAATCGCTGACCCCAGCGCTGGCCGCGCGCACGAAGATCGTCGTCGCGAAAGTCCTCGCGGAGAATCATGAGGCCGTCGGCATGGGTATCGGCCGCGTTCACACCGGCATCGGCATCGTCGCCCGAGAGTGTGACGAGCAGGGCGACGGCGCCGTCAGGCGTTGAGCCGGTCGCCGCGGCAGCCAGTTCGCTGCGGCGGTCGAGACCGTCCCACGCGTGGAGCAAGGCCGCCTTCACCAAAGCGGGTTTTGAGCCGAAACGCTGGACGAGCGTTGCCGCGGCAAGGCCCGTCGACGCCGCCAAGGCTGCAAAGGTCAGGCTGTCGGGACCGTTTCTCGCCATGATCACGAGGGCGGCGTCCAGAAGCGACGCGTCTGTCAGGGAACGTGGGCGAGCCACTTGACCTCCAATTAGTGAACGAATATTCGTTTATTAACGTATCATAGGCGGAGCGGCAAGGAATGGTGATGATCCGAGGGTATATGGGCGCGAGCCTTGATGGCTATATCGCGGCGCCGGGCGGCGACATCGACTGGCTGCGCAAATATGACGGCGTCGATTTCGGTGGCCATGCCTATGACCGTTTCATTCGGGAGATCGGCACGCTCGTCATGGGGCGGGCGACCTATGATGCCATCGTGGCCATGGGCGAGGGCTGGATCTATGCCGGCAAGCGCGTGATCGTCGTGACATCACGGCCGTTGGCCGATCCCGCCGGGCCGCTCGAGATCTGGGGCGAGGGGCTCGAAGCGCTGATCCGGTCGCTGCGCAAGCGCGAGGATGGCGATGTCTGGATCGTCGGCGGGGGGCTGCTGCAGCAGGCCTTCATCGCAGCGGACGCGTTCGACCGGCTGGAACTGTTTGTCATGCCGGAAATCGTCGGTGGCGGTCATCAGACCTTTCCGTCGAACGGCTTCCGGAGGTCGGTCCGGCTGGCCGCCGCGACGACATTTCCATCCGGCGCTGTTTGCCTCGACTATCGCTTCGATCCGCTGACGCCTGATGCTGGTGGCGGTCGTGCCTGATCCCGCCGGCTGCAGCCGTTGCCGCCCAGCTCACTCCGCGGCGAGCTTGGCTGCATCGTAGAAGAGGGCGCTGACGGATTCGCCGCAATTGATGCGGCGCATGGCTTCGGCGAGAGCCGGCGCTACCGACAGGACGGTCAGTTTCGGCACCCGCTTGGCTTCCGGCAGAGGCACGGTGTTGGTGCAGACGATCTCGGCGATATCGGGCTCGGCTGCGAGGCGCTGGAGGCTTTCGCCGGCGAAAATGCCGTGCGTCGTGGCGACGCGAACCGAGCGGGCGCCGCCTGCACGCAGATGCTGCAGCAGCTCGAGCACCGAGCCGCCGCTGGCGATCTCGTCGTCGAGCACGATGACGTCTCGATCGCGAACGTCACCGATCAGCGTGGAGATCCGCACCTGCGTATCGCTAATGCGCTCCTTGGCTCCCGCCGCGACCGGAAGGTTGAGCCGCCGTGCGAAAGCAGCGGCGTTCTTGGCATTGCCGAGATCCGGCGAGACGACGACGGCGCGGCTGAGATCATAGGACTGGAAATGCGACGACAGTTCATCGAGCGCGTGGAGCTGGTCGACGGGCACGCTGAAGAAGCCGTGGACCTGGGGCGAGTGCAGCGTCATGGTTAGCACGCGGCTCGCCCCGGCCGTCGACAGGAGATCAGCGACCAGGCGTCCGCCCAGCGAAATCCGAGGCGCGTCCTTCTTGTCGGACCGCGCATAGGAAAAATAGGGAATGACGGCCGTGATGCGTGCCGCTGAGGCCCCGCGGGCGGCGTTGAGCATCAGCATCAGCTCGAACAGGTTTTCCTGCACCGGCGCCGTCAGCGGCTGGATCAAGAAGACGTCCTGATCGCGGCAGTTGGCCTGAAGCTGAACTTCGAGACAATCGTTTGAGAAGCGTTTCAGCCGCGTCGGCAGCAGCGGCACCCTGAGATGAGCGCAGATTTCCTGGGCGAGTTCGGGGTTCGCGTGACCGCTGAAGACCGCCAGTTCGCTCATAGATCCACCCCATGAAGCACTAGCGGCCGATTACCGGATTCGGCGGTCACAAGCAAACAGAGAGTGGACCCCGAATTTGTCTCACGCCGCCTGCTGGCGCTGATAGTCCTTGATCTCGCTCGCGGTGATCGTCGGGGCGCGTTCGAGCTCGTAGCGGAGTTCGAAAGCGGAGGGGGCCATGAAGACCGGGGCGCCGTCGAGATCGGACGCCATCGAGCTGCGATGGCGCTCCACGAATGTGTTGAGCGCGTCCTTGTCGGTGCCGGTGATCCAGCGGCAGACCGTGAAGCGCGACGGCTCGAAATCGATCGGCAGGCCGTATTCGACCTGCATGCGCTCCTTCAGCACGTCGAGTTGCAGCGCGCCGACGACGCCGATGATGGCCGGCGAGCCATCCTGAGGCACGAAAACCTGCACGACGCCTTCCTCGGCCATCTGCTGTAGCGCTTCCTTCAGCTTCTTGGCCTTCATCGGATCCTGCAGGCGGATGCGGCGCAGGATTTCCGGCGCAAAGCTCGGCACGCCGTGGAAGACGAGGTTCTCGCCTTCGGTCAGCGTGTCGCCAATGCGCAGCGTACCGTGATTGGGAATGCCAACCACGTCGCCGGCATAGGCCTCGTCGGCGAGCAGGCGGTCCTGCGCGAAGAAGAATTGCGGGCTCGAAAGCGGGATCGGCTTGCCGGTGCGCACCAGCTTCGCCTTCATGCCACGCTGCAGACGGCCGGAGCAGACGCGCAGGAACGCGATACGGTCGCGGTGGTTTGGATCCATGTTCGCCTGGATCTTGAACACGAAGCCGGACATCTTTTCTTCGGTCGGCTCGACCATGCGCCCTTCGGCCTGCTGCGGGCGCGGAGATGGGGCGAAGGCGGCGAGCGCGTCGATCAGGTCGTGGACGCCGAAATTGCGCAGCGCCGAACCGAAATAGACCGGCGTCAGATGACCCTGGCGAAAGCTGTCGGTGTCAAAGCCGTTACCGGCTCCCTCGATCAGCTCCATCTCTTCACGAAAGGTGGCCACGGCTTCCGGGGTGGTCAGGCCGTCGATCTGCGGATCGTTCGGGCCTGAGACCGGGATGACGGCATCATCGGTGTCGATGCGGCGGACCGTGCGGGCGATGATGTCGTAGGTGCCGGCGAAGTCGCGGCCCCGGCCGATCGGCCATGTCATGGGCACGGTGTCGAGCGCAAGCACCTTTTCGATCTCGTCGAGCAAGTCGAACGGGTCGCGCGTCTCGCGGTCAAGCTTGTTGACGAATGTCACGATCGGGATGTCGCGGAGGCGGCAGACCTCAAACAATTTCCGCGTGCGATCTTCGATGCCCTTCGCAGCGTCGATCACCATGACGGCGGAATCGACGGCGGTCAGCGTGCGGTAGGTATCTTCTGAAAAGTCCTCATGGCCCGGTGTATCGAGCAGGTTGAAAATCCTGCCTCCATACTCGAACGTCATCACCGAAGTGACGACCGAGATGCCGCGCTCTCGCTCAATACCCATCCAGTCTGAACGTGTCTGGCGACGATCGCGTTTACCCTTGACCTCGCCGGCGAGCTGAATCGCGCCGCCCATCAGCAGCAGCTTTTCGGTCAGCGTGGTCTTGCCCGCGTCGGGATGCGAGATGATGGCGAATGTCCGTCGGCGGTCGACGGGTCCGGTGGAGGCGTCCATAGGATCTGCGTGCTTCTGGCGATGTTCCGTGTGGCGCGCATGGTTAGACGACACGCGCGCGAAAGGCCAGCCCTCAGCGCTTGCGGACCAGTGCGGCGACGATAATGTCGAGCCAGCCGAGGATCATTGCCGTGCCGCCCCACGGCGCTGCAAAGGCCAGCGCCGCGCTGCCGGAGAGGTCGTGAAAGGCCAGAGCGCCGGCAAAGACGACAAGGCCGAGCCCGATCAGGGCAGCCGCGATGGTCATCATGCGCCCGCGCGCCGGCCCATAAAGCCCGAGCGCCAGCAGCGCCGGGGCCTGCGCCATCGCCATCTGGCCGGCCGTGGCCAGTCGCTCGGCGCCCGCGATATGGGCACCGGCCGCGGCGAGCGCGACACCGAGCGCGCCGGCAAACCCGGCTGCCACAAGAAGCGCGCGATCCATTTTCATCACCTCATTCGCATGCCGACGCTGGCGCAAGACGGCGCTGCGCCCTAAGTTCGCGTCCGGACCCTAAATCGATTCAGGAGAACGACTATGATCATCGTGACGGGAGGAAGCGGCCTCGCGGGCCGCGCCGTGGTCGAGGACCTTGTCTCGCATGGATATGAGGTGACGTCGATCGACAGCGCGCCGCAGCCAGCCGGGCAGGCGGCCAAATATTCGCGCACCGACCTGACCGACTATGGCCAGACGGTCGCCGCGCTTTCCGCCATCGATGAGCGCGTCTCGAATGTCGAGGGCATCATCCACCTCGCCGCTATTCCCGCGCCCGGCCTCGCGCCGAACCACGTCATCTTCGAGACCAATATGATCTCGACCTACAACATCTTCGAGGCGGCGCGCGTGCTCGGCATCCGCAATGTCGTCTGGGCGTCGAGCGAGACCGTGCTCGGCCTGCCTTTCGAGACGCCGCCGCCTTACGTGCCCGTCGACGAGGAATATCGCGGCCGTCCCGAGACTGCCTACTCGCTGTCGAAGTTCCTCTCCGAGGAGATGGCGAAGGAATTCTGCCGCTGGGATCCCGCCTTCAAGATCTTCGGGCTTCGTTTCTCCAACATCATGGCGCCCTATCGCTATTCGGAGTTCCCGGATTTCGACAAGGACATCAACCTGCGCAAGTGGAACCTCTGGGCCTATATCGACGCGCGCGACGCAGCCCAGGCCGTCCGCCTGGCGCTCGAATCGAAGCTTACCGGCGCCGAGGTGTTCATCATCGCCAACGAAGATGGCGTGATGGGCAAGCCGAACGACGAGCTTCTCGACGAAGCTTTCCCCGGCGTGACGCGCAAGCGGCCGTTTGGCCCGCATGAGACGCTGCTGTCGATCGAGAAGGCCAAGTCGATGCTCGGCTACAAGCCGCTGTTCAACTGGCGTTGATGCCTTCGCGGGCCGCCAGGGCGCCGCGAAGCGAATCGCGCTAGTCTGCTGCTCATTCCGGTTTCGGGCTTCTCACGGCCGCGAGACCGGAATGCGCAACCGGGGGCTGGCATGGGCAAGGGGCGCGTCGAGGCTTTCAGTGATGGCGTGATCGCAATCATCATCACCATCATGGTGCTGGAGTTGCACGCGCCGCATGAAACGACCCTCGCAGCCCTTGTTCCCGAGATCCCGATCTTTCTCAGCTATGTTCTGAGTTTCGTGTTTGTCGGCATCTACTGGAACAACCATCACCACCTGTTTCATGCCGTGACATCCGTCAACGGAGCGGTGCTCTGGGCTAATCTCTTGTTCTTGTTCACGCTCTCGCTGATCCCGTTTGTCACGGCGTGGATGGGCGAGAACCATCTCGAAGCCGTGCCGGTGGCCCTCTATGGCGGGGATCTCGTGATGTGTGCCTTGGCCTATGCCGTATTGTTGCATTTCCTTCTGAAGAATGAAGGCGCCGGTTCGGGCCTCGCGCGTGCCATCGGGCACAATGTCAAAGGCTACCTTTCGCTGGTGCTTTACGTGATCGGCATTGCATTCGCCTTCATCAACGTCCGCATCGCGATTGCGTTCTACGCCGTCGTTTCCGTGATCTGGTTCGTGCCGGATCCGCGCATCGAGAAGGTGGTGAGGTGACGCGCAGGTCGCCAAGGCCTACACCACGGCCGTCACGCCGCCGTCCACATAGAGAATATGGCCATTGACATAGCTTGATGCGTCGGAGGCGAGGAAGATCGCGGCGCCGGCGAGTTCGTCCAGTTCGCCCCAGCGGCCCATCGGCGCGCGCTGGGTCAACCAGGCATTGAAGCTCTCGCTTTCGACGAGCGCCCTGTTGAGCTCCGTCTTGAACCAGCCGGGGCCGATGCCGTTCACGTTGAGCCCGTGCTTGGCCCATTCGGCGCACATGCCCTTGGTCAGCATCTTGACCGCGCCCTTCGACGTCACATAGGGCGTGATGGTCGCACGGCCGAGTTCGCTGGTGACCGAGCAGATATTGATGATCTTGCCGCGCCGGCGCGGAATCATGTGGCGCGCAACGGCCTGGCCGACGATGAAGGGCGCGTCGACATTGGTCTCCAGCACGCGGCGGAAATCCTCGAGCGGGAAATCCTCGAGTGGCAGACGCTTCTGCAGGCCGGCATTGTTGACGAGAATGTCGATCGGTCCGATTTCGGCCTCGATCCGCGCCACTTCCGCTGTCACGGCATCAGGGTCGGTCACGTCGAAGGCAGCGGTCGAGACCTGATCGGGGAAGGGGCCTTTGAGGGCTGCCGATGCCTCGACCAGCGCCGTCTCGCTGCGGCTGTTGAGTACAACCGTCGCACCGGCCTCGACCATCCCGCGCGCGATCGCAAGGCCGATGCCGCGGCTGGAGCCGGTGATGAGCGCGACACGCCCGGTCAGATCGAACAGCTTCATCGCCATGCCGGCCTCCCGCGTTTGACATCCGTTCATAGCCGCTTGACGGCAGCCGCGGCAACGCTCAAAAAACGAAGCCTTAAATCGATTCAGATCGCTGGAGCCGTTTCATGATCTATGTCGCCGCCGATCAACGCTACGACACGATGCGCTTCAATCGCGTCGGTCGCACCGGGCTCAAGCTGCCGGCCATCTCGCTCGGGCTCTGGCACAATTTCGGCTACGACGGCAAGGTCGAGACGATGCGGGCGATGTGTCATCGCGCCTTCGACCTCGGCATCACGCATTTCGACCTTGCGAACAATTATGGTCCGCCGCCCGGATCGGCCGAGGAATTCTTTGGCACGATGGTAGAGGGCGATTTCAAACCCTACCGCGATGAGATGATCATTTCATCGAAGGCGGGCTATTACATGTGGCCGGGGCCTTATGGCGAATGGGGCAGCCGGAAATATCTCTTCGCGAGCCTGGAGCAGAGCCTCAGGCGGATGAAGCTCGACTATGTCGACATCTTCTATTCGCATCGCTTCGATCCGGATACGCCGCTGGAGGAAACGATCGGCGCGCTCGACGCGATGGTCCGCCAGGGCAAGGCGCTCTATGTCGGCATTTCCAGCTATTCCTCACAGCAGACGCATGAGGCCGCGGCGATCGCCCGCCGGCTCGGAACCCCGCTCGTCATCCATCAGCCGCGCTATTCGATGCTCGATCGCTGGACGGAGCGCGACGGGCTGCTCGATGCGCTGGAAGAGGAAGGCATGGGCTGCATCGTGTTCTCCCCGCTCGAGCAGGGCGTTCTCTCCGATCGCTACCTGAAGGGAATCCCCGCCGACAGCCGCGTGCGCCATTCGCATTTCCTGCAGGAAAAGGTGCTCTCCGAAGCCAACCTCAGCCGTGTCGCGGCGCTCGATGCCATCGCCAAGGCGCGCGGGCAGACGCTGGCGCAGATGGCGCTGGCCTGGGTGCTGCGTGATCCGCGCATGACGTCGGCGCTGATCGGCGCGAGCCGCATTTCGCAGATCGAGGATGCCGTCAACGCGCTCGACAATCTCGCCTTCACGGCGGAGGAGATCGCAGCGATCGACGCGCATGCGATCGACGGGATGCTGAAAGGCTGAGGCCGACCGGCCTGTCAGATGACGCCGGCCTTGTCGGCGAAGTGGAACATCTCCAGGCCGCCATCCCAGATCATGCGGAAGGCGACCCATGCGATGACGAGCAAGCCGACATAGGCGATCCAGGGCGCGCGTTTCAGAACGCGCGCCACGAAATTGGCGGCGACGCCCATCAGCGCGACGGAAAGCACGAGGCCAACGACGAGGACCCAGGTGTGATCCCGCGCCGTCCCGGCGACGGCGAGAACATTGTCCAGCGACATCGAGACGTCGGCGATGACGATCTGGCTGAGCGCCTGGCCGAGGGTCTTGCCGCCGGTGGCGGCGGGCTGGTCCTCGAGTGCGGCGTGTCCCTCGGCTTCTTCCGCGCCATGGCCGCTGCGGATTTCACGCCAGAGCTTCCAGCAGACCCAGAGCAGCAGGATGCCGCCGGCCAGCGTCAGGCCGATCACGCCGAGCAATTTGGTCGCGAACAGCGCGAACATGATGCGGAGCACGGCCGCGGCGCCGATGCCGATGACGATCGCCTTGCGCCGCAGATCCTTCGGCAGTCCGGCCGCCGCCATGCCGACCACGATCGCATTGTCGCCGGCGAGGACGAGATCGATCAGGACAACGGTCGCGAGCGCAACCAGTTCAGCGGTCACGAAATCCATCAACAAACGTGTCCTTGTCAGTCAGGCGAGGCTGCGGCGGGGCTGTCCGTCCTATCTGGGGTTGGCAGTGCGGGTTGTCCAGCCGGAACCGAAACTGCTTGTGTCGTCCTTTAGGTGGGGATCGGCGCAGCGGGATCGATCAGGCCTTCGGTGCGAAGATCGGTCCAGAGCGAAGGCGGGATATCGGCCGCGAACCAGGCGGCGATTTCGCTGACTTCGGCCGCCGAGCGCGGCCCGGGGATCACGCTGGTGACGAGCGGACTGCCAAGGGGGAAGCGCAGCGCGGCGGCCGGCAGCGCGACATTGTGCGCATCGCAGACCGCAGCGATCTTGCGGGCGCGCGTCATGATCGCCTCGGGCGCGCGGGCATAATTCCAGGTGTCGCGGCCGGCAAGGATGCCGGAATTGAACGGCCCTCCGACGATGATGCTGGTGCCAGCCTGCTCGCACAGCGGGAACAGCGTGTGAAGCGGCCCCTGCTCCAGCAAGGTGTAGCGCCCGGCGAGGAGGAACGCGTCCCACTGGCCGTGCTTCGTCGCTTCGGCCAGCACCTGCCATTCATTGACGCCGAGGCCGATCGCCTTCACCGCGCCGGCGGAGCGCAGCTCATCGAGCGCCCGGTAGCCGCCCGTCATGGCGACCGGGAAGAACTCCGCATTGAGGGCCTCGCCATGCTGGTCGACGCCGATGTCGTGGATCAGCAGCAATTCGATGTGGTCGACGCCAAGCCGCTGGAAGCTATCCTCGAAGGAGCGCATGACGCCGTCATAGGAATAGTCATAGCGATGCTCGAAGGGGAGCGGATTGACCCACTGGTCGCCTGCCGGCTGCGGCGTCACACGGGGCTTCAGCAGCCGTCCGACCTTCGTCGAAATCATGACGTCCGGATGATCGCGCAGAACATCGCCGACGAGGTGTTCCGAGCGGCCATAGCCGTAATACGGCGCGGTATCGACATAGCGGATGCCAAGCTCGACGGCCCGCTCGACGATCGCACGGCCTTCGACATCAGAGATCGGCGGACTGACATTGCCGCCGAGCGTCGCTGTGCCGAGACCAAGCGTCGAAAGTTGAAGTGATGTGCGCCCGGCGGCACGGGTCTCGATCAGCATGGCTTTCCTCCCGCGGACGCCTCGTGCGGCCTCCGACTTTGTTGTGACGTCCCGGGCATCTCGGGCCGGTTTTGCTGACCGGCAATGTGCCGTGTTAACGCCGTTTGCAGCGACGTTAGCTGTCCGCTTGCGGGTGAGGCAAGTGCGCTCTGGCTCGCCATGCCCAAGGGTGGATAGACTGGAAACACGGACCATTCGCCGGAAGGGGGACCATGCTTTCGATCCGTGAGATGACGCGTGACGATCTCGACCGGGCCATGGATTGGGCCGCCGCGGAAGGCTGGAATCCGGGCCTTGACGATGCCTCGGCGTTCCATGCGGCGGATCCGGCCGGCTTCCTGATGGGATTTCTCGGCGACGAGCCGGTGACCGCGATCTCCGTTGTCGGCTATGGCGCGGCATTCGGCTTTCTCGGCCTCTATATCTGTCGGCCGGAGCATCGTGGTCGCGGCTATGGCTGGCAGACTTGGCAGGCCGGAATGGCGCGGCTCGGCACGCGGGTCATCGGGCTCGACGGCGTCGTCGCGCAGCAGGAGAATTATCGCCGTTCCGGCTTCACGTTGGCGCATCGCAACATTCGCTTCGGCGGCATCGTCGACTGCGAAGCGCCGCAGGATCGGCGCCTGATGGTGGTTTCAGAAACGCTGAAGCCTGTGATCATCGCTCATGATGCAGCACTCTTCCCGGCCGATCGCAGCGCTTTTCTCGATGTCTTTCTCGATGGTCGCGGCGGCCGGGTCGCGATTGCGCTGGTCGAGGACGGCAGCGTGCGGGGGTACGGCGTGATCCGGCCGGCGATCACTGGCTACAAGATCGGGCCCCTCTTCGCCGAGAGTGCCGAGGATGCCGACCTGTTGTTCCGGGCGCTTGCTGCGAGGGCAAGTGGCGCCACGGTCTATTTCGATCCGCCGGAGCCGAACAGGGCGGCGCTGGCGCTCGCCGCGCGCTACGGCCTCGAACCGGCTTTCGAAACGGCGCGGATGTATCGAGGGCCAGCGCCCGGCCTGCCGCTCGACCGCATCTTCGGCATCACCAGCTTCGAGCTGGGTTGAACTCGGCGCCACCCGGGATTGCGGCTCGCGGCCTGGCTTGCGATGATGGCAACCAAGATCACGGGGGGACGTCCAGGATGCGTTGGTTGCCGAATCTTCTGTCGCGCTTCGTGCGAAACGGGCGCCTGACAGTCATATTCCATGACGGTTACAGACAGAGCTTCGGCAGTGGCGCCAACGGACCCGACGTCACCATTCGCCTGACGGATGCCAAGGTCGATCGCGAGATCTTCCTCAATCCCGAGTTGAAGTCGGCCGAGGCTTACATGGATGGCCGGATGGTCATCGAGGATGGCGGCAGCGTCTTCGATCTGCTTTCGCTGTTCTCGGTCAATCGCACCGGCCTCGCGGCTCACCCGGTCCAGAAGGCGCTGCGCCGGGCATGGCGAGCGCTGAAGCGGCGTCATCAGAACAACGCCCTCGGCCGCGCGGCCAAGAACGCCAGCCACCACTACGACATTCCGACGGCTTTTTATCGCCTGTGGCTCGACGAGGCGATGATCTACTCCTGCGCCTATTATACGGAGCCCGAGATCGGCCTTGCACAGGCGCAGAAAGACAAGTTGCGCCATATCGCGGCCAAGCTGAAGCTCGAGCCGGGCATGCGCGTCGCCGAGATCGGCTCGGGCTGGGGGGCGCTCGCTATCTATCTCGCCTCGGTCGCCGATGTCCGCGTCACCGCGATCAATGTCTCGCCCGAGCAGCTCGCCGAATCGCGCCGCTTGGCCGAGGCCGCCGGGGTCGCCGATCGCATCGATTTTCGGGAGGTCGATTACCGCGAGCTGGAGGGCGAGTTCGATCGCGTCGTCTCGATCGGCATGATGGAGCATGTCGGCGTCGGTCATTTCGACGCGTATTTCGGCAAGATTCGCGGCCTGCTGAAGCCCGGCGGATTCGCGCTCGTTCACGCTATCGGCCGCATGTCGCCGCCCGGATCGACCGCGCCCTTCATCCGCAAATATATCTTCCCCGGCGGTTATGTGCCGGCGCTCAGCGAGGTCTTCGCGTCGCTGGAGCGCACGGGGATCTGGTGCGCCGACTGCGAGAATCTCCGCCTGCATTATTACTGGACGATCCGCGACTGGCGGCGCGGCTATGAGGCGAAGCGGAGCGAGGCGGTCGCCATGATGGGCGAGCGCTTCTGCCGGATGTGGGATTTCTATCTCGCTTCGGTGGAGCTCGGCTTCCTCAACGGCTCGAACTTCGTGTTCCAGCTTTTGCTGGCCAATGAGCGCGACGCGGTCCCGGTCATCCGCGACTATATCGTCGACGAGGAAAGGCGGCTCGCATCTTCAAGCGTTGCGTGAAGTCGTTCGCGGATTGATTCCGCTCGCTGACGCAAGTCCTTGGCGCTGAATCACCTTCAGGCGAGATCGATGCGGCGCATATGGTTGTCGAATTCAACGGCGCCGACCCGCGTGATCGGCTCGATCGTCTCGCCGGCAACCCGCATCAGGCGGCCATCGCCGGCGCTCGCCAGGAAACCTGCATCCGTGGCTCCGGCAAGGCCGCAGCCGTCGCGCAGGGTATGCGTGGCGCTCAGCGCCTTTCGCTGCGCGTCGAACACGAAGACCGTTCCGCCGATCGGCGAGGAGGCAGCGATCGCCGTCCCGTCGCGGCTCGCCACCACCGATCCGATATAGTTGCGGGCGAGCGGTGCGACGGCGTCCGGGAAGGGCAGCAGCAGCGCTTCGCCGTCGGCATCGATCCGTCCGACCAGCGGCGGGCGACGGCCCTTCTCGCCCTCCCATTGGCAGCCGAACCAGAGCGCGCCGCTGCCGTCGAAGGCCATGTGCCGTGTGGAGAGCTGGTTCAGCCCGGCCTCGAGCCGCGTTTCGCCCTGGAGCTCACCGGACGTGCTGTCGATGCGCACGATCGAGGGTCGCATATCCGCGACATTGAGCTTCTGGCGGCCGAATTCCGGATGGGTCTCGATGCCGCCATTGGCGACGACGAGCGTGCGGCCATCGGGCGCGAGCAGGATCTCGTGCGAATCCATGCCGTGCGTTTCGAATTCGCCGATCCGGCCATAGTCGCCGGACGCGTCATAGACGCCGATCACGCCGCGCGGTTGCTCGCCGGTGAAGACATTCTCGGTCGTGTAGAGCAGACGTCCATCGGCCGAAAAGGCGCCATGGCCAAAAAAGTGATGGCCCTCGGGCGGGCGGATGGTGGCGAGCGGGGCGAGGGTCCGCCCGTCGACGATGACGGCGAAATAGCCGGGCCGCCTTGCGAAGACGGCGACGCGATGATGGGCGGCGTCGACCGCGATGTCATGGCCGCGGCCGGCGAGCGGCATGCGCCCGATCTCACCGCCGTGCTCATCGATGAGAAGCAGCGCATGTTGGCGTGGGCCGACCCGGACGGAGCTCAGGAAGATCGCGCGTTCGGCAACGCCGCCCGCGGTCTCGAAGCCGAGCACCGCGGCAAGCCCTTCGCGCATCCGGCGGAACAGCTGTGCCATCTCAGTCGCCGTCGAGGGCATTGAAGCCGGGCGAGATGCCGGCCTCGGCGGGGAAGCGGAAACTGTAGAGGTCCTCCAGCGTCTTCAGGGCGTCGAAGGCGTCCCGCAGATGCTTGTAGCTGGCGGCGCTCGCGAAGGCCGCCTGCCAGGAGGGGCTGGCGGAAATGCCGGCGCGATAGGCCGCAAAACCGGCGCTGCTCGCGGCGCCGAGCTTCGGTGCCTCTGTCGGCGTCAGGCTGAAGAGATCGGCCGCACGGGCGATATCCTCGATCGCCGCGCCCGAAGCTGCCAGATAGGCGAGCGCATTGCCGGAGGCGACGAAGGCGGCGCGGTTCGGCTTGGCGGCGGCGAAGTCTTCGCCGAGCGCTGGCAGCATGCGCTGGTCGCGGATCTGCAGCAGCCCTGTCGTGATGGCCTTGAGGATTTCGATCACGGGCTCCTCGGCGTCGCGATAGACGATATTGCCACCGCCCGGCTGTTCCATCAGCGCCTGCCAGCCGCCCGGCTTCGTCCAGCCTTCAAGCGTGTCGCGCGCAATCTGATCAAGATTGCCTGCGATGGCAGCCGCGAGGCGCCACCGATATTCGCGGCTCTCGGTATCGCTGTCGGCAGCGAAGATGAGGCTCTCGAGCGCCGGCAGGCCCTGTACGGCGGCGGAGAGCTTTGCCACTGCTCCCGGCTCCAATTGGGCCGGATCGGGGATCGCGAGCATGCGGCGGAGCTGGCGCGCGCCGGTGCCGTGCCGGTCCGGATAATAGGAGAACTTCTCCAGCCGGCCCTGTTCGGCCATGGGGCCGAAGCGCAGGAAATCGACCTTGGCGAATGCGGCAACGACGGCCGAAAAAGCGGCGCGGGTCGCCTCGTCAGGCGCGGCGGGAGCTTGAGGTGCGGCGGCATCGATCGCGGCGACGAGCTTCGCGGTCGCGGCGGCAAGACCCTTATAGGCCGGGAGGATGTAATCCTCGACAGCGCGCCGCGTGACCGCATTGAGCGCGTCCGGCGTCAGCGGCGTTGGCGCGACGCTCACCACCGGTGGTTCGGGCCCGAGGTCCTGAGGTTCCCCGGTCGCGGCGGCGAACGCCTTGCGCGCCATAAGCGCCAATGGGGAAAGCAGCAGGAACCTCTTGGTAATCGCGATCATAGCTTGTCCAGAAAAGAGAGCAGCCGCATGCGGTCGTCGGCCGATAATGCGCCGTAATTGGCACGGGCGCGTGACGCCTCGCCACCATGCGCCCGGATCGCTGCGTCCACTGTCGCGGCGCGGCCATCATGAAGATAGCGCGTCTCGGTGCCACGGCGAAGGGCGAGCGCGACCAGCGGCGCCGTGCGCCATTCGGACGAGCGCACGCCGGGTTCGCCGACGCCATCGTCGAGGCCGGGTCCCATGTCATGCAGCAGCAGGTCGCTATAGAGCGCGATCGTGCCGCCGCCGGTTCGCGGCAGCGAAGGGACATGGCACGCCGCACAGCCGGTCGATGTGAAGAGCGTCAGGCCCGGATCGTCTGCCGCCGGCGGGGTTGGAGCGGCGAGCCCGTCGAGATAGGCCGTGACCAGGCCGACCATCTGCCGCGAAACCTCTTCGCCATCGAAGCTGGCATCGCGTCCATCCGGCGCCGCGCGGCAGGGCGCCTCGGCAGCCGTACAATCGCCTGCGGGATGGGGGTTGAGCGGGCTCGACATGCCGATATCGAGCATGAACGCATCGGCGACCTGCTGGTCGAGTGTGGCCGCCGATGCCTTCCAGCCATAGCGTCCGATCGAGCCATCCGCGAGGCGGCGGGCATGGCCGGCGATGCCGTCTCCATTCCGATCGTCCGGGTCCTCGCGCGCAAGAATAGCGGCCTCGTCCACCAGGGCGATGCGCCCGATGCCGGCGAGTGGCGGGGCAAGACGCGGACCAAGCCGGGTGCCCGGCGCGAGCGGTCCGAAAGCCGGCGCGAAGGCGACCGCCATCGGCAGGCCGTCATGCACGCGGTAATTCACGATGCCTTCGCTTTCGAGGCCGGGCACGGAGCGCGGCTGGATCTGCCGGCCATAGACGGGGTCTGCATTGCCATCCGCATCGCCGAGCCGGGTTGCGAGGCCACGCGCCGTGACGGTGCCATCGGCCGCAGCTTCAACGCGCGCCGAGAACGCCTTGCCGGAATGGCAGGTGATGCAGCTCTTCTCGTTGAACAGCGGCCCGAGCCCATCATTGGCAAGGGTCGAGGACGGGGCGGCGACCCACTGACGATCGAACAGCGCCTTGCCCATCGCGCGCTCGAGCCCGTCGGCCAGCGCGAAGCCGGGCAGCACGAGAAGCGCTGCCAGCAGCAGGCGGCTTCCGCGCATGATCACGCAACCTCGAACCAGGCCATCATCCCGGTCTCCTGATGCTCGATGATGTGGCAATGCATCATCCAGCGCCCCGGATTGTCGGCGACGAAGGCGACCTCGATGGCCTCTTCCGGAAGCAGCAGCACGGTGTCGGCAAAATGCGGCGGCAGAGTCCGCTTGCTGGAGCGAAGCACCGTGAAGCTGTGGCCATGCACATGGATCGGATGCATGCGCGGCGTGACGTTCTTGAGCGTGCAGCGATAGGTCCTCCCGCGCGTGAACCTGGCGATCGGCGGCGGCAGGCGGTCCATGCCGGAACCTGGCCAAGACTGCTTGTTGATCGCCCAGAGGCTGCCTGCCGAAAGGCAGAGCAGCCCGAGCGGCCCGCCATCCTCGCCCGCTGCGTCCGCCACCGCTGCGCCCGTCGCGGTCGCCGAAAAGGTGAAGAGCTGCTGCTCCGCCTTGCCAAGGTCGGGTGGCGCGATGCGTGCGGCGGCCAAAGGCGCCGGATCGAAGGGCTTGGTTCGAACCGCGGGGCCGCGCGCGACGAGCTTCGCCAGAGGCACAGGTGACGCGGCGAAATAATCGAACATCGTCACGCTGCCGCCATCGGCCGGCGTGCGCAGCACGACATCGATCCGCATGGCCGGGCCCATCTTCCAGGAGCGCAGCGGGAAGGGCGGGCAGGCAAGCCCGTCGATGGCGACCACTGCCGCATCCGCGCCGTCGAAGCCGATCTCCGACACGCGGGTCGGGTCGACATTCAGGACGCGCAGCCGCACGTCGGCGGACGCCGGGACCTCGATGTCCGGATTGCTGGCGCCATTGACGCTGCGCACCGTGCCGAACGTGCCGGCCTTGCCGGCGCCTTCCATGGTGAGGAACGGCAGGAAACCAGTCCGATCAGGGTTCAGCCGCCAATCTCGCACCGCGAGGATGCGCTCGGCGTCATAGGGCTCCGTTTCGTCGCCCTCGATGATCAGCAGGCCCATCAGGCCGCGGCCGAGCTGTTCGACGGTGTTGCAATGGGTGTGGAAGAAGAAGGTGCCGGGATCGGGCGGCACGAAGGAATAGTCGTAGCTTTCGCCGGGCTCGACGGGCTGCTGCACCAGATAGGGCACGCCGTCCTGATCGTTCGGCAGGCGGATGCCATGCCAATGGATGGAGACATGCTCGCCCGGCCGTGTGAGGCGGTTGACCAAATGCGTGTCGAGGCGCTGGCCGAGCTTCAGGCGGACGATCGGCGGCGTCGCCTGATCGGTGAAGGTCCAGAGCGGGAGCGCGTGGCCGTCCGAGCAGGGCAGGGCCAGCTGACGCTCGGCGGCGGTGAGATCGAGGCGGACGATCGTCTCGGGACCTGGCGGCAGCGGCGGCGGCAAAGCCCGGGAGAAAGCAGGCGCCGCGTCGGAGCGGCCAAACAGCCCGGCGCCAGCGAGCGCGGCGGCACCGGCGAGAACGGAGCGGCGGGAGAGCATCGCTTGTGTCCGCTTTCTGGGTCCGGCCGCCGGGTTCGGCGGCCGGACCTGTCTCTAGGCTCGGCGATGGAGCCCGTCCATGCGGCGTCTCGCCATGGCAGGCGCGGGACGCGCTTGCCGCTTATTTCTCGACGGCGTCGGGATTGTCCAGGCTGTCGGAACCCTCGACCTTGACCTCGACACCGAGCAGCGCGACGACGGATTCCAGCGCCCGTGTCTGTGCGACCAGGCCGTCGATCGCGTCCTGCACGATCTTGTTGCCCTTGTCGTTGCCGGCACCGATCATCTGATCATAGGCCATCTCGCCGGAATCGGCGGTCGCCTTGAGGACACCCATCTTCGCCATCGCATCGGCCATCGCATCATCGACGCGCTTTGCCGCTTCGGGGCTCTTCGCGGCGACGAGATCGCGCAGGCTGGCGCCATCGACGAGCGAGCCGTCCGGACGCGTGTAGCGGGCGTTCCAGATCGAAACGATGCCGACCTCGTCGAAGAAGTGGCTGTTATGCGTGTTGTCGGAGAAGCAATCGTGCTCTTCCTCCGGATCATGCAGCAAGAGGCCGAGCTTCATGCGCTCGCCGGCGAGCTCGCCATAGGAGAGCGAGCCGATGCCGGTCAGGATCGTCGCGAGACCGCCATTGGCGCCCTTGGCATCCAGTTCCTTGCGGGCGGGACCGTCGGGCTTCCAGGCGTCGACTGCCTTCTGCAGGTCGGCGACCAGCATGTCCGTCGCGACGCGGAGGTAATCGGCGCGGCGATCGCAATTGCCATGCGTGCAGTTCTTGACGTCATAGTCGGTCGCGGGCCGATTGCCGGCCCCCGGTCCGGTCCCGTTGAGATCCTGACCCCAGAGCAGGAATTCGATGGCGTGATAGCCGGTCGCGACATTCGCCTCGACATCGCCCGCGCCCTGCAGCTTGGCCAGCAATTCGGGAGTGATCGTGGAGGCATCGACCTTGTCGGGACCGATCTGGATCTGCTTGTTGGCGATCACATCGGCGGCATAGAGCGGATTGGAATCGGACGTTTCGCCATAGGTCTTGGCGTCGACATAGTCGATCAGCCCTTCGTCGAGCGGCCAGGCGTTCACCGCGCCGTCGAGGTCGTCGGACGCCGTATTGGCGAAGCGATAGCCTTCGGCCTGCATATAGGCCGGACGCGAGGCCTTCCAGGCATCGCGGGCAAGCGCCAGTGTCGCCGGTGACGGGTTGGCGATCAGGACGCCGACCGCGGCGCGGAGCGCCTCGGCTCCCTCGAGCGAGTCCTGATACTTGGCCTCGGCAATGTCGGCATAGGTCTTCAGCACGGCCTCAGGCGTCGGTGCGTCGGCTGCGAAAGCCGGCGTCGCCGCGGCGATGGCCGCAGCCGCGCAGGCGGCGAGAAGAAGCTTTCCGATCATCAATCCCGTCTCCATCGATTGGCCGGCACGCGGCCCGGAGGCACGTTTGAGCTTGTTGAAGTCATGAGTCAAGAATATCCAACTGATTGAAATTATTCCAATTCTAGACTTCGGCACCGTGCGGCGAAATGGGCCTTGCACGAAGTGAAATGATATAACATAACGTATCGCAACAGATGCGAGATGCGGAGCCCGCAGGCCTTGTCCATTAAAAGCAATACCGGCTTTGCCGCTGGTTCGGCGATGAGGGCTGGCGGGGATCGTGACCACGATCGTGCCGGCCATCATTCTCAGGCGCATGACAGCGACACGGCTGCCAGGACGTTTTCGCCGTTCCTCGCCTCGGTACTTGATCGGCTCGGTCTCGCCATCGTCCTTGCCGGTCTCGTTTGGATCGGCGTTTTATGGGCCGTGCGCTGAGATCATGGCTTCGTCCCCCGCCATCCATTGCCGTGACCTGACGCTGTCCTATCGGCGTCACCCGGCCGTGCACCATCTCACCGGCACTTTTGCGCCCGGCTCCTTCACCGCTGTCGTCGGCCCCAACGGCGCCGGCAAGTCGACGCTGCTCAAGGGCATTGTCGGGTTGATCCGGCCGGATGGCGGATCGATCGAGGTCACGGGCGCGCTTCGCAGCGATATCGCCTATCTGCCGCAGCAGGCCGCGCTCGATCGCGGATTTCCGATGCGGGTCCTCGATCTTGCCGCGATGGGTCTCTGGCGGCGGACCGGACCGTTTCGGCGCATCGGCGCCGCGCTGCTGCGAGAGGTCGAGGCGGCGCTCGACGCGGTCGGACTTTCGGGCTTTGAGGAGCGCATGGTCGGCAGCCTCTCCGGCGGCCAGTTCCAGCGTGCGCTATTTGCGCGGCTTCTGCTTCAGGACGCCCGGTTGATCCTGCTCGACGAACCTTTCGCCGCGATCGACGGGCGAACGGCCGATGCGCTTTTGGGGCTGGTCGGCCGCTGGCACCGGGAAGGCCGGACGATCATCGCCGTCCTGCATGATTTCAATGCCGTGCGGCAACACATCCCCAAGACCCTCTTGATCGCCCGCGACCCCATCGCGTGGGGGCCGACTTCCGAGGTGCTGACCGAGGCCAATATCGCCCGCTCGCGCGGGCTGGACGAGGCGTTCGATAGCGATGCCGAGCTTTGCGAGCGTCCGGCAGCATGACAGTCTTCAATCTGCTCGTGGCGCCGTTTCTCGAATTCGGCTTCATGCGGCGCGCCCTGATCGGCTGTCTGGCCCTGTCGCTGTCCGGAGCGCCCATCGGCGTGTTCCTGGTGCTGCGGCGGATGAGCCTGATGGGCGATGTCATGTCGCATGCCATCCTGCCCGGGGCGGCGATCGGCTTCCTGCTCTCAGGCTTCTCGCTGTTCGCGATGACGCTCGGCGGGGTCGTCGCCGGACTTGCGGTGGCGTTGGCGGCGGGGTTCATCTCGCGCACCACGCCGCTGAAGGAGGATGCGAGTTTTGCGTCCTTCTATCTGGTCTCGCTCGGGCTCGGTGTGCTGATCGTCTCGCTGAAAGGCTCGAATGTCGACCTGCTGCATGTCCTGTTCGGCAATGTGCTCGCGCTCGACGATGCGGCGATCTACCTGATCGCCTCGATCGCGACGGTGACGTTCCTGGCCTTTGCTTTTGTCTATCGCCTGCTGGTGGCGGAATGCTTCGATCCGGGCTTCCTGCGCAGTGTCGGGGGCGCAGGCGGGGCCGTGCATTTCCTGTTCCTGGTGCTGGTGGTGCTCAATCTCGTCGGCGGATTCAATGCGCTCGGCACGCTCATGGTGGTTGGCCTCATCATCCTGCCGGCCGCATCCAGCCGGTTCTGGAGCGAGTCGATCGGCGGCCAGATTATCGCGGCGGCGCTGATCGCAGTGGTCTCGTCCTATATCGGGCTCGTTGTGTCCTACCACGTCGCCGTACCGACCTCGCCCGCCATCATCCTGACGGCCGGCGCCATCCATGCGCTGTCGCTGCTGTTTGGCCGGCACGGCAGTTTCCTGAGACAGATGCTGCGGGCGCAGCATTTGAGGGGCTGACTTCTCCTTCCTGCAACGGAGCTTTCCATGCGGATTACCAACCTCCTCCTCGCCGCAGCGCTTGCGGCAGGGCTCTCCAGTCCTGCCTTCGCCGCTGAAAAACTGAAGGTCGTCGCGAGCTTCTCGGTTCTCGGCGATCTCGCCTCCGAAGTCGGCGGCGACCATGTCGACGTCACGACGCTGGTCGGGCCGAACGGCGATGCGCACACCTTCGAGCCGAGCCCACAGAATGCCAAGGCGCTCGGCGAGGCCGCGGTGCTCGTCGAAAACGGGCTCGGCCTCGAGCATTGGATGCAGCGCCTGGTCGCCGCTTCCAATTTCAAGGGCGAGACCGTGATCGCCTCAAAGGGCGTCGAGCCGCGCCTCTGGCAGGGCGATGCCGATGAGGCCGAGGAGCTCGAGAAGAACGCCGACGGCAAGGCGATCGATCCGCATGCGTGGCAGGATCCGCGCAACGGCATTCGCTATGTGAACAACATCGTCGCCGGGTTCTCGGCTGCCGATCCGGCTCACGCGAGCGACTACAGGCGCAATGGCGATGCGCTCAACGAACAGCTCACCACAATCCATGACCGCCTGGCCGCCGAGTTCGGCAAGCTGCCCGAGGCCAAGCGCCGCATCGTGACCAGTCACGACGCCTTCGGCTATTTCGGCGCCGCCTACGACATCCAGTTCATCGCGCCGGAAGGGCTTTCGACCGAAGCCGACGTCTCGGCGGCGGATGTCGCCAAGATCGTTCGGCAGGTGAAGGACGAGCATATCCAGGCGATCTTCGTCGAGAACATCACCGACCCGCGCCTGATCGACCAGATCGCCCGCGAAAGCGGCGTCAAGGTTGGCGGGGAGCTGTTCTCCGACGCGCTTTCGCCGAAGGACGGCGTCGCTCCGACCTATGTGAAGATGTTCCAGAACAATGAGAGCCAGCTGCTCGCAGCAATGAGCGGCAGCTAGTTCAAGGCGTCGGCGCGCTGGTTCTCAGCGCGCCGCGAGCGCCGCCTCGACAGCGGCGCGCCGAGGCATCGGCGCCACGGCGCCGTAGCCTTCGGTCGCAAGACCGGCCGCCGCATTGGCATAGACCGCGGCCGCGAACGGATCGCCATGAGCGAGATATTCAGCGAGAAAGGCGCCGTCGAACGTATCGCCGGCGCCTGTCGCGTCGAGCGGTCGGACGGTCATCGGCTCGATCTGCTGCCGCCGCTCGGCCGTCGCGACCAGTGCGCCGGCGCCTCCCTGCGTGACGATAGCGATCCGCGCGCCGTGGCCGAGATAGAAATCGGCGACCTTGCCGGGGTCCGTGAGCCCGGTCAGCGCCGTCGCATCCTCGATGCTTGTCTTGACGATATGGGCGAGGCTGGCGGCCGCGTGGATCACCGCGCGGGCGCGGTCGATCGGCCATAGACGGCTTCGCAGATTGGTATCATAGGAAACAAGGCCTCCCGCCGCGCGAATCGTATGCATCGCCAGGAAAACCGCGTCGGCTGCTGCCGCGGAGATCGCCTGGCTGATGCCGGAGGCATGCAGGATGCGTGCGCCGCGGATATAGTCGAGCGGCAGTTCGGCGGGCTCGAGAAGGCTCGCGGCCGAGCCCGCCCGCCGATAGGTGAACTCATGGCCATCAGGTCCATGCGTCACGAAATAGAGACCGGTCGGCGCGCGGGCATCGCGCTTCACCGCACTCGCATCGACACCTTCCGTCATCCAGAGATCGAGGAAGGACTGTCCGAAGCTATCGTTGCCGATGGCCGTCAACATCCCGACCGAGGCCTGCTGCCTTGCGGCGGCGATGGCGGCGTTCGACGCATCGCCGCCATGACCAGGATGAAACACGGTCTCGCCCTTCGGCTGGTTCAGCTCGAACATCGGCTCGCCGATGCAGATGATGTCGGGGCTCACGTGCTTCTCCTCGCTCAAGGCCGCGCATTTCTGAAGCCTTGTGCGCTTTCATGCAAGCGCTCGCGAGCGGGCGACGCGATCGATCAGTGTGCGGCGGCGGGTCGCCCGATATCGTCGAGCACGGCGAGGACATCAGCGGACAGCACGAGGTCGCCGGCGGCGAGATTTTCCGCAAGATGCGCCGTCGATGAGGTGCCCGGGATCAGCAGGATGTTCGGCGAGCGCTGCAGCAGCCAGGCCAGCGCCACCTGCATCGGCGTGGCGCCGAGCTGTGCCGCGACGTTGGAGAGCGCCGAGGATTGCAGAGGCGAAAAACCGCCGAGCGGGAAGAACGGCACATAGGCGATGCCATCGCGGGCGAGCGCGTCGATCAGCGCGTCGTCGTCGCGATGTGCGATGTTGTAGAGGTTCTGGACGCAGACGATCTCGGTGATTGCCCGCGCCGCCGCGACCTGGGCCGTTGTCGCATTGCTGATGCCGATATGACGGATCAGCCCGCGCCGCTTCATGTCTGCAAGTGTCTCGACCGCAGCCTCGATCGGGCCTTCCGCCGGTCCATGCGTCGAGAACATCAGGCGCAGATTGACAACCTCGAGGACGTCGAGGCCTAGATTCATGCGGTTTTCCTCAACCTGCTCTTCCAGCTCGGCCGGGGAGGCGGCCACGTTCCATGACGCATCCTCGCCACGCCGTGCGCCCATCTTGGTCACGATGGTGAGGGTGTCGGGATAAGGATGCAGCGCTTCGCGGATCAGACGATTGGTGACGTGCGGGCCGTAGATATCAGCCGTGTCGATATGATCGACGCCGCTTTCCACGGCTGCGCGCAGCACAGCGAGGGCGGCTGCATGATCGCGCGGTGGTCCGAAGACACCGGGCCCGGCGAGCTGCATGGCGCCATAGCCGATGCGCTTCACAGTGCGGTCGCCGAGGCGGAAGGTATTTGAGGTGTCGATGCGGTTCATGGTCGGGCTCCGGTGAGGACGTCCCGGAGATAGGCCTTGCTCCGTTGCGCGATAATCATGCACGGTCCGCACGGGCTGTGCGGAGAGGCGAACAATGAAGACCGATCTCGGCGATCTCGATGCCTTCGTGGCCGTCGCGCGGGCCGGCGGCTTCCGCGAGGCCGCGCGTGTCGCGGGCGTGAGCGCATCGAGCCTCAGCGAGGCCGTGCGTCGGCTCGAACAGCGGCTGGGCCTCCGCCTCCTCAACCGCACGACGCGCAGCGTTCGCGCCACCGAGGCCGGACAGGGCCTGCTTGATCGGCTGGAGCCTGCGCTGGGCGAGGTGCGGGCCGCACTCGACATCGTTGATGGCTATCGCGACCGGCCGGCTGGCACGCTCCGCCTCAATGTCCCCGTCGTGGCGGTGCGGCTGGTGCTGCCGGCGATCGTGCCCGGTTTTCTCGCCACCTATCCAGAGATCCGGCTGGAGATCACGGCGGAGGACAGTTTCGTCGATCTGATCGCGGCCGGCTGCGACGCCGGGATCCGCTACGACGAGCGGCTGGAGCAGGACATGATCGCGGTCCCGATCGGCCCGCGCGTGCAGCGTTTCGCCGTTGCCGCCGCGCCGTCCTATCTCGATCGCCGGGGCCGGCCGAGCCATCCGCGCGAGCTTCTCGGCCATGACTGCCTGCGCTTCCGCTTTTCGAGCGGCGCGCGCCATCCATGGGAATTCAAGCGCGGCGATGAGGTGGTGCATGTCGATCCGCCGGGGCCGTTCGAAATCCGGCCGGCGGGTGAGATCGGCCTTGCCATCGACGTCGCGCTCGGCGGGGTCGGCATCGTCGCGGCCTTCGAAACCTGGCTGCGCCCGCATCTCGACGCCGGCACGCTCGAACCCGTGCTCGAGGACTGGTGGCTGAGCTTCACCGGCCCCTTCCTCTATTTTCCGGGGCGGCGGCTGGTGCCGCCGCCGCTCCGGGCCTTCGTCGATTATATCAAGAGCCGTCCGGTGTGACCCGAGGCAGGGCCGTCAGATGGTGCCTTCGATGGCGCGGCGGAACAGCGTCTCATATTCCTTTTCGCCCATCGCGATCGGATTGCCGCCATTCGACGGGTCGTGCTCGGCCATCCTGGCCGCGTCGGGGAGGACGCTTTCGTCGACGCCGATCTCCTTCAGCGTGTGCGGAATGCCGAGTTCGGTCCGCAGCGCCAGCACCCAGTCGATGACGCTCGCCGCCGATTGGCCCGGCAGGTCGAGATAGCGGGCCAGCGCCGCCAGCTTGTCGGTGATCACGGGCGCGTTGTGGGCGAGGACATAGGGCATCACGACCGCATTGGTCAGGCCGTGATGCGTGCCGCGCAGGCTTGAGCAGGGATGGCTCATCGCATGCATCGCGCCGAGGCCCTTCTGGAAGGCGACGGCGCCCATCGAGGAGGCGATCAGCATATAGGCCCGCGCATCGAGGCGGCTGCCATCCTTGACCGCGATCGGCAGCCAGTCCTTGACGAGGCGCATGCCTTCGAGCGCGATGCCGGCGGACTGCGGATGGAAGAACGGGCTCGACCATGCTTCGAGCGAATGGCTGAGCGCATCCATGCCGGTCCAGGCCGTGATCTTCGCCGGCAGGCCGAGCGTGAGCTCCGGATCCTCGATCACGATCTTCGGCTGCATCTTCGGGTGGAAGATGATCTTCTTCGTATGATCGGCCGGATCGGTGATGACGGCGGCGCGGCCGACCTCGGAACCGGTGCCGGCGGTGGTCGGCACGGCGACGATCGGCGCGATGCCGTCGGCGTCGGCGCGCGTCCACCAGTCCTCACGGTCCTCGAAATCCCAGACCGGGCGCGTCTGGCCGGCCATGAAGGCAATGGTCTTGCCGATATCCATGCCGGAGCCACCGCCGAAGGCGATGACGCCGTCGTGGCCGCCAGCGCGATAGGCGGCAAGGCCGTCATCGAGGTTGGCGAGCGTCGGATTGCCGTCGACCTTCGAGAACACGGTATAGGCGACGTCGGCCGCAGCGAGGACGCCGAGGGCCTTGGCCACGACGGGCAGGGTTACGAGGCCGGGATCGGTGACGAAAAGCGGCGAGGTGATGCCGGCCGCGTTCACAGCGTCAGCCAGTTCGCTGATCCGCCCCGCGCCAAAGCGGATGGCTGTCGGATAGGACCAGTTGGCGGTCAGCGAGGCGTAGTTGTCGAGCATCATGGTCTCCGTGGTATCGGGCTATCCGCCGTCATGCCCGGTCTTGTCCCGGGCATCCACGACTTGCTTCGACCTGCCGGCTCAAGGAAGACGTGGATGGCCGGGACAAGCCCGGCCATGACGGGCGGAGGGGTTCAGTCTGTCTTCGTCCTGAGATGGAATGACTTCGGCCGCGTCAGATGCTCGTAGCCGACACGCGAAAGCGTGGCGCCGCGGCCGGTCTGCTTGACGCCGACCCAGGGCAGGGCGGGATCGAGGAAGTCGCAGCGGTTCATGTAGACGGTGCCAGTCTCGATGCGGTCGCCGATGCTTGTCGCGGCCTCGACATCCTCGGTCCAGATGGCGGCGGTGAGGCCAAACGGCGAGTCGTTCATGAGGCTGATCGCCTCCTCGTCCGATGAGACCTTCATGATGCCGAAGGCGGGTCCGAAGGTTTCCTCGGTCATGAAGCGCATCGAATGGTCAACGCCGACGAGAACCTGCGGCGCGAGATAGGCGGTGCCCTCAGACGCTTCCGGGAAGCCGGACGCATCGATCAGCGGCTTCGCGCCGGCATGAATGGCTTCGTCGACCTGCGCCTTGATGAACCGTGCAGCCTCCGCACGCACGACCGGGCCGAGCGTCGTCGCCGGATCGGTCGGGCTGCCGAGCTTGTAGGCGTTCACGGTTGCGACCACGCCCTCGACGAAGGCGTCATAGACGCTTTCATGCACATAGACGCGTTCCATGGCGCAGCACGACTGGCCGGAATTGAAGAAGCCGCCATCGACGATGTTCTCGATCGCGAAGGGAAGGTTCACATCCGGACGGACATAGGCCGGGTCCTTGCCGCCGAGCTCCAGCGTCGTCGCCGGAAAGTTCAAGGCGCCGGCGACGGAGGCCATGATGTGGCGGCCGCCCGACGTCGAGCCGGTGAAGCCGACCTGGTCGACCAGACCGGAGCGGATGACCTTGTCGGTGACCTCATGCGACATGTTCACATACTGGAACACGTCGGGCCACAGATCCGCCTTGGCGAAGGCCGAGGCGAAATGCTCGGCGACGAGTGCGGTCTGGCTCGAATGCTTCATGACGACGGTGTTGCCGGCGAGGATCGCGGGCAACACCGCGTTGAGCGCGGTCATATAGGGGAAATTCCAGGCCGGCAGGTTGAGGCAGACGCCGAGCGGTTCGCGGCGGATGAAGCGCTTGAAGCCTTCCTTCGGACCGACATCGATATCGGCGAGCGTCGCCGGCGCGATCTCGATCATGTAGCGGGCGCGCTCCTCGAAGCCGCGCATCTCGCCATGACCATAGCGGATCGGCCGGCCCATCTGCCAGGCAAGCAACTCGGCCACCTTGTCCTTCTCGGCCACCATGGCGTCGACGAAAGCGGTCGCGATCGCCTGCCGATCGGCCATCGATGAGGTGCGCCAGGCGCGCTGCGCCGCCTTCGCGCGCTCCAGCGCAGCGAGCACCTCGGATTCACTGGCGAGCGGGCGCTCGGCATAGACGGAGCCGTCGACCGGCGTGACGATCTTCAGGACGGGGGCGTTCATGGATGAGCCTCATCAAGTCGTGTCGCCGAGCATGTGTCGGCGCCGGTGGCGGCAATCAATACCTCTCGAAGCCGCGCTGCAACTCCCAGTCCGTGATACGGCGATCATATTCGAACTGCTCCCAGCGGCCGGTATGGAGATAGTGCTCCACCACGGCGTCACCGAGGACCGAGCGCAGCATCGCGGAGCCGTCGAGCGCGGCGAGCGCGTCGCGCAAGGTCTTCGGCACCTCGCGGATGCCGGCTGCGCCATAGGCATCACCGGAGAATTCGGCCTCCAGCGGCAGCTTCTCGTCCATGCCGGCAAGGCCGGCGGCGATCAGCGCCGAAAAGGCGAGGTAGGGGTTGAGGTCGGCGCCACCGATGCGGCATTCGGTGCGGATCGACTTGCCTTCGCCGACGACGCGGAAGCCTGCCGTCCGGTTGTCGACCGACCAGACTGCCTTGGTCGGCGCGAAGGTGCCGACCTGGAAGCGCTTGTAGGAGTTGATGTAGGGCGCGAGGAAATAGGTCATTTCGCTCGCATGGGTCAGATGACCGGCGAGCCACGACTTCATGGTCGCGGACATGCCGAGCGGGTCCTTGGCATCCATGAACAGCGGCTTCTTCGCCTTGGCGTCCCAGAGCGAGGAGTGGATATGCGAGGAAGAACCCGCCAGGTCGTAGCGCCACTTGGCCATGAAGGTGACGGCGCGGTTCTGGAGATGGGCGATCTCCTTGATGCCGTTCTTCATGATGACGTGCTGGTCCGCCATTTCCAGCGCCTCGGCATAGCGGACATTCACCTCCTCCTGGCCGGGCCCCCACTCGCCCTTGGAGTTCTCGACCGGAATGCCTGCGCCCATCAGGCCGTTGCGGATCGCCCGGAGCAGCGGCTCATTCTTGGTCGTCTGGAGGATGTGATAGTCCTCAATGTAATTTCCCATCGTCTTCAAATCGCGCCAGCGCTTCTCGCCCGCGCCCTCATAGGTCTCGTCGAAGACGTAGAACTCGAGTTCCGAGGCGAAGAAGGCTGACATGCCACGCTCGGAAAGGCGTTTCAGCTGCGCCTTCAGCATGGCGCGCGGGCTGTGCGCGAGATCCTCGCCGTGATGGTCGCAGACATCGGCGAGCATCAGCGCGGTGCCTTCGAGCCAAGGAATGCGGCGCAGCGACGAGACGACGGGCTTCAGCACGAAGTCGCCATAGCCCTTCTCCCAGCTCGCCGCCTGGTATCCAGGCACCGGCTCCATGTCGATGTCGACGGTGAGCAGGTAGTTGCAGGCGTGGGTTTCATGCAACGCGCTGTCGAGGAAGAAGGCGCCCGTGAAGCGCTTGCCGATCAGCCGGCCCTGCATGTCGGGGAAGGCCACGATCACCGTGTCGATCGTGCCGGCGGCGATCGCCGCCTCCAGTTCCTTCAGCGTCATGTTTCCGGCCATCAGCATGTTCCATCTTGTCATAAGCGGTGGAGGGGAGGGGCACCGGCCCCTCCCGCATTTTCGGGGTTCGCGGTCAGGCTTCGCCGACGGCCTTTTCGGCAGCAGCGATGGCGGCCTTGCGCTTGGCGATCATGTCGCCGATCGGCGGGCCCTGGAACCGACGGTTCTCGAAGACGAACCAGACGATCGCGGCCAATACCAGGAAGCCGATCGTGATGTAGAGAGCCCATTCGTTCGGCGGCTGAATGCCGATGACGAAGATCAGGACCATCGCGACGATGGAGAGCAGCCCGAACAGCGTGAACAGGCCCCGCCCGAGATTCCATGGCCCCATCGCCGGCCACTTGCTGGTGCCATAGGCGAAGAGGCCAAGGGCGATCGGAATGGCGAACGAGAAGAACAGGAAGATGACCGTGCACGAGACGACGATCGTATAGACGGGGGTGTCGCCGATCGAGACCAGCGAGGAACCCCAGACGAACAGCACCGCGAGGATCGAGCCGGTCCAGATCGCCGCGACGGGCGTGCGGAACTTCGGGCTGACCTTTGACAGCGCCTTGGACGCCGGCAGGCCGCCGTCACGGGAGAAGGCGAAGATCATGCGCGAGACCGACGTCACAGTCGCCAGGCCGCAGAGGAACTGCGAGACGAAGATGGCGAGGTAGAGGATCGTCTTCACGACCGGGTTCACCTGGGAGTCCATGGCCCAGAAGAAGACGTTCCAGCCCTGCTTGGCAGCGTCGTCCATGTTCGGGATCATCAGCACGAACGAGCAGAGCATGATGTAGCCGAACAAAGCGGACCACACCACCGACATGACCATGCCGCGCGGCACGGAATGGGCGGCTTTAACCGTTTCCTCCGAGGTGTGTGCCGAGGCGTCATAGCCGGTGATGGTATAGATCGGCAGCAACAGGCCGAGCAGGAACACCCACCAGCCGGAGACTGACGGCCAGACATTGCCGCCCGCCTCGCCCGAATAGTTGGCGAAGGTGAACAGCCGGGCGAAGTCATAGCTTGGCGCCGCGATCAGGCAGACGATCGCCAGCACCAGCGCCGTCACGAAGATGAGGTAGCCGGAGAAGTCGGTCAGCTTCGCCGTCAGGCCGATGCCCATATGGTTGATCAGGGCCTGCAGGCCGGTCAGGACGACGAGGAACAGCACGCGATCCGTGGTGTTGTCGACCCAGCCGAAGGTCGGCCCGAAGGCGCCGACGAAGAAGTAATAGGTGCCGACATTGATCGCGCCGAGCACGGTGACGAGGCCGAGCAGGTTGAACCAGGCCGTCACCCAGCCGGTGAAGCGGTTGCCGAGAATCGAGCCCCAGTGATAGAGGCCGCCGGCCGTCGGATAGGCCGAGGAAATCTGCGCCATCGCCAGCGCGAAGACGCCCGAGATCAGGCAGCCGAGCGGCCAGCCGATGCCGATCGCGGCGCCGCCGGCGCCGGACGTTGCCTGGGCGAGCGAATTGATGCCGCCCGATAGGATGCAGATGATCGAGAAGGAGATCGCGAAGTTGGAGAAGCGGCTCATCCGCCGTTCCAGTTCCTGCGCATATCCCATGGAATGGAGGACGTGGATGTCCGCCTTCTTGTCCTGATCGCTGTAGCTGTCGCGCACGCTCATGTCATGCTTCCCCTCGCTGACCCGGCCTGATCCGGCCCTGCCCGGATCGCCGCCAGGCGATGCCCCTCGTCAACTGTTCCCGGTGCTGTCGCCGGCACCGTCGTCCCGGTGGTCCCTGGTCTTCGCGCCAAGGGTACCGCCGCGTCCGGCACGGGCCGAGGCCCGGCCAATCTCCTAATCCTCTGCCGCGGCCTCGCTGAGATCGATGCCGAGACCGCACGTGCCCGCCGCCAGCGCGTCACCGAGCCGACGCGTCCAGGCCTCGATGTCGGACGGCGTCCGCAGCAGGTCGTTGCGCACTTCGATCATGACATGCGGCAGGTCGCGATTGCGGCCGTGCCGACGGATCGTGTAGTCGACATTGTCCTTGGCCGAATAAGGCTGGTTGTCGCCGACGACGAGCGCCGGATCGGCCTCGAGCGCCGCCAGCATCGGCTCGGCAAGGCGGCGATCGTCAGCCTCGATGAGGCCGACATGCCAGGGCCGGGCGACGCCGCGATAGACGGGCGTGAAGGAATGCAGCGTGACGAAAACGGTCGGCCGGGCGGCCATGTGGCGCGCTGCCATCATAGCGTCGATCGCCGCGTGAAACGGCGTCCAGACCGCCTCGATGCGGCGTGCGCGATCAGCGGCAGCGAGGTCGCCGTTGCCTGGGATGGCTGTATCTTCCGAAAGCGGCGTGATCGCATCGGCAAGCTCGGGCGCTCGGTTGCAGTCGATGACGAGGCGCGAATAGGCCTGCAACACGGCCGCGCCGCCAAAACGGCGGGCAAGCGCGCGCGTCAGCAGCGCCGCGCCGGGATCCCAGGCGATATGGCGCTCGAACGCCTCAGGCGGGAGGCCGAGATCACCGAGGGCGCGTGGGACCCGATTGCTGGCATGCTCGCAGACAAAGACGAAGGGATCGGCGCGTGCAGCGATGACCTCGACAGGCGCGGGCTCGTCGGCGCTGAGCAGCGGCGCGTCGGAGGCGCCGTGCTTCATCGCCAGACCTGGGGTCGAAAGGCTCGACATGCCGACCACGGCTCCGCAAAAAGGGTTGCCGGCCGATATCGGTGCTTTGACGTATCGGGCGACTGAACGATACGTTACAGCAGCGTTGGATTGCGTCAATTCTGAAATGAAGGCGTCAACTGCCTCCGGAATTGGCACTGCGGGTGATGATGGAGCGATGGGTGCTGAGGGCAGGGCGGCGAGATGACTGACAGCGACGCCTCGATCGCAGAGCGGCTGCGGCGTGATCTCGGGCGGATGACGCCGAACGAGAAGCGGGCGGCGCAACGCCTGTTGGCCGATTTCCCGATGGCGGGGCTCGACTCGGCGGCGCGCTTCGGCGAAGCGTCGGGGGTCAGTGCGCCGACCGTGCTGCGCATGATCGCCAAGCTCGGATTTCCGAGCTACGGCGCCTTCCAGGACGAACTGAAGGCGGAATTGGCGGCGCGGCGGGCAACGCCGCTGACCAAGGGCCTTCAACGTTATGCCGATGACCCCTTGGCGGGTTTCGCCGCGGCGTCGGTCGACAATCTGCGCGCGACCGCTGCCAATGTGCCGCGCGACGAGTTCTCGGCCGTCGCGGCGCTTCTGTCCGATCCGCGTCGTCCGGTTCACCTGCTCGGCGGCCGCTTCACCGATCCGATCGCCGATTATATGGCGGTGCATCTCCGCGTGCTCAGGCCCGACGTGCGGCGCGTGACCGGCCAGCCGGCGGCGTGGCTCGACCAGTTGCTCGACATCCAGAAGCGCGCCGTGGTCGTGCTGTTCGATATCCGCCGCTATTCATCCGATCTCGCCGACTTTGCCGAGCGGGCGGCAGCGCGCGGCGCCAGCGTCGTGCTGGTCACCGACCAGTGGCTTTCGCCGATTTCGAAGGTGGCGCGCCATGTGCTCCCCGCCCATGTCGCCGCGCCATCCGTCTGGGATTCCGGCGCCGGCCTCATGCTGATCACCGAGGCCCTCCTCGCCGCCGTCGCCACCGCACGCGGCGCCGAAGGCCGCGCGCGTCTCGAAGCGCTCGAAACGATCCGGCGTGAGGGAGATTAGGGCCTTTTGCCCTTCGATCCGAGATGGGTGTCGCCGAAGGCGGTGCCGTATTTGAGGCCGTAGCCGAGCATGCGGTCGAAGCCGATATGGGCGGCTAGGATCAGCGCGCCATCGATGGCCCAGCCCGCGCCGAGGAGATAGCCGGCCGCGCCGAGCGCGAAGGCGGCGAGCGTCGTATGGACGGCGTTGTAGAGTGCCGCACCGACCCGGTTTCCGCTGAGATAGCCGAGCATCGAGAGATCGGGCGCGAGGAACAGCGCGGCGAAGACGCTCCAACTGCCGCCGAGATGGGCATAGGCGATGGCACCGGCCGCCAGCAACGCAGCGCCCTCGGCCTGCAACAGGCGGCGCGGTATGCCGGCGACGGCGGGGCTGAAGGATGGATTGGCTGTTGGCATCGGTAACTCCGGTGAAGCTGGCGATGAACCACTTTCACCGAACGCTTCGATCAACGGAATTCGGGAAAGCCGACTGTCAGCCAAACATAAATGTATGGTCGCAGCGCTCAGTCGGCTCGCTTCAAGGTGCCGAAGTCGAGATCGTCGAGGCTTTCGATCTGGATCGATGCAGCCTTGCCATCAGAGCCGATGCTGAAGGTCACGGCTGACGGGAAGTCGGGCATTTCCGGGGCGGGATGCATCAGGAACAGGTCGCGGTCGAAATGCGTAAGCGGAAAGCGCGTTTCTCCTGCAGGACCGAGGCCAAGCGTCAGCCCATCCTTGTCGGCGCTCACGACCGCCGTTCCGAAATAGGCATTGGCGTAGCGCCCGGTATAGGCCTCGTTCGGAAGGGCCGCACCGGCATTCGCCGGCGAATGGGCGAAGCGGGCCTTGCCGGCCTCCATCATCGGGCCGTAGAGCCCCGCATAGGCCGTATCCCACTTCTTGATCCAGTCCTCCTGAACCTTGCCGGTGAAGATCAGGTCGAACAGCGAGTCGGTGAGGCCCTCGGGCAATCCGGTCGGGAAGGCATTGGCGAGCACGATCACGCCGATCCCTCGCTCCGGCAGGATGCTGACAAGCGTGCGCGCGCCGTTGCTGAAGGCGCCGGCATGGCCCCAGGAGAGGCCATAGCGGCCGAATTCGACATTCCAGCCGCGACCATAGAAGGAAGATGCGCCGGTGATCGGGTTCTTGCCGCGCTGCATCAGCGGGACATGCGTTGCTGCGAGCGCCTCGGCATTGATCAGTGGCTTGCCATCGAAGCTGCCGCCCGAAAGTTCGAGCCGCAGCCATTTTGTGAGATCGCGGGCGGTCGAGGAAACGCCGCCGGCCGGCGCTTGCGCATCGGGTTCGCGGGCCGGCCCGGGCTTCCACGCGCCGATCGCGCCGATATGCAGGACGGCGCGGTCGGGCTGCTTCAGGAAATCGGCGTAGCGCGAGGAGGTGGCCGTCATGCCGAGGGGCTTGTAGAGCCGCGTCTCCGCAAGGTCGGCCCAGTCCATGCCCTCGGCTTTCGCCACAGCGGCCGCGCCTTCGGTGATCCCGAAATTGCTGTAGGAGTAATTCGAGCGGAAGCCGTCGAGCGGCACCTGGCTGAGGCGTTCCAGAATAGTCTTCTGGTCGAAACCGAGGCTTTCGAGTTCGTTGCCGGCATTGCCCGGCAGGCCGCTCCGATGCGAAAAGAGATCGGTGACGGTCAGATTTGCGCTCGGCCAGGCCTCGGACAGGCGGAACGACGGATCGAGATCCGCGATCTTCGCGTCCCAGCCGATCTTGCCATCGCCGACGACCGCGGCCACCACCGTTGAGGAGATCGGCTTCGAAAACGAGGCGAGCTGAAAGACGGTGTCGGCATCGACCGCCTCGGGTTTGCCGACTTCGCGCAGGCCGAAGCCCTTGAGATAGACGACCTCGTCCGCGGCGACGATGGCGATCGAAAGACCGGGAACCTGACCCTCGGCAATCGCCTGCTGCACCAGTTGCTCGAACTGCGGCAGGACCGCCTCGACCTCGGCGCGTGTGACCGGTGCCGTGTCAGCGGCCTGCGCGAAGCCGCCTGGCAGGACAAGGGCGGATGCGGCGGTCCCCGCGATGATTGACAAGCTTCTGCGCGACATCATCCAGGCTCCCCCAGGAACGGACTGGACATCACGTAGCACGAAGCGCGCGGGGCTGTCGCGCCAGCGTCTCAGTCGAGCGCTGCGCGCCAGGCGGCGACATAGGCCGCAATGTCGGTGGCAAGCGGTGCCGTTGGCGCGGGATCCGGGGCGCCTGGCCCGGCGCCGTCGGGGCCGTCGGCAAGCAGCGCCGCGCCTTCCGTCGTGCCGGTCGCGTCGGCGCGCGCAATGACCGGGCGGTCGGCGATCGTGGCGAGCGCCGACAGGAAGAAGCGGTTCCGCGACAGCGGTCCCTCGACGATGATCGGCCCGGCGGCGCTGGTCAGCGTCATGCATGTGCTGGCGACCAGCGCGCAATAAAGGCTTGCCGCGGCGATCCGTTCGCCCGGTGTCAACGTCGCCGGATCGACCGTCCAGCGGCCTTCCAGGAAGGCATAAGGGCCTGTGCCCGGGGCAAAGGAGGGCAGGGCCATCGCGCCCTTGGCGACAACCGACGCGACGCCGTCTTCGCCGGGTTCGGCCTTGGCGCCCTCGGTCAGGCGCTCGAATTCGCGCCCGGCCATGAAGCGCGCGGAGGGCACCGGCCGGCCGAAAGCGTCGACATTGGCGAGGCAATCGCGCGCCGGGTCGAGATGGGCCATCGAGCCGCCGAGCGCGAACACGATCAGCCATGTGCCCGTCGAGAGCACGGTGAACGGCGTTCTGCGTCGCAGGATATGCGGCAGCAGGCTGGCATTGCTGTCATGAATGCCGGCGACGACGCGGCAATCCGCCGGCAGCCCGGTCTTTTCGGCGAGCGCCGGGCGAAGGGTTCCGGCGGTATCCCATGGATGCACGACCGGCGGAATCAGCTTCGACCAGCCGCGATCCTCGGCGAGGCGCGAGAATGTGCCGGCTTCGGGATTCCAGAGATCGCTGTGGCAGCCGAGCGAGGTTGGTTCGCTGACCAGGGCGCCGCTGAGCCGCCAGACCCAATATTGCGGATAGGGCAGGATGGCCCTGGCGCGACCAAAGGCGGAGGGAAATGTCTCCTCGAGCCAATAGAGCTGCCTGCCGGCGTTGAGCCCGCCCGGCAGATCGGGCGACAGCGTCTCCCAGAACGCGCCTCGGAGCGGCCGATAGGCCTCGTCGATGGACGAGGGGCCTGCATATTCATAGTCGAGGATTGGCAGCACCAGACCGTCGGGACCGACGATCGCGATGGCGGCGCCATGCGTTGTGGTCGAAATGCAGCGGACGGCGCCCTTGGCGGAAAAATCCTTTAGGCCGGCGACGATCCACGACCAGATGCGGTCGGTGTCGAAATGTGGATAGAGCCCGTCGCGGAGAACCTCGTTCGCCGTCGTGCGGATGTCGATGATCGCGCGCGTCGCGGCATCGACCAGCGCCAGCTTGGCGTTGGTCTTGCCGATATCGAGGACGACGGTGCTTTCGGGAAGCGACATTGGAACCTGCTTGCCGTGAAACGAGGTGGCAGGATAGCCGGATTCGGACGCGGCGTCGCCGCAGCGGATCGTCAGTCGCCGGCCGCGGCCCGCCAGTCCGCCGCATAGGCAGCAAAGCTGCCGCCAAGCGGAGCCGCCGGTGCGGGATCGGCGGCGCCCTGGCGCGCGCGTTCGGGCCCGTCGGCGAGGAGCGCTGCGCCTTCCGTCGTGCCGGTGGCGTCGGGACGGCCAATCACGGGTCGCTCGACCAGCGCCGCGAGCGCCGCAAGGAAGAGCGGGCTCTTGGCGAGGGGGCCCTCGATCAGGACCGGGCCTTCGGCGCCTGCGAGCCGCAGCGAGGTCTCGGCGACAAGGGCGGCGTAGAGGCTCGCCGCGGCCGTCCGCTCGCCATCCGTCAGCGTCGCGGGATCGTGCGACCAGCGGCCCTGTCGCTGGCCATAGGGGCCGGCGCCGGGAACAAAGCCGGGCAGCGCCATGATCCGCTCGTCGAGAACGCGGGTGATCTCATCGTCGCTCGGAGCGCTGGCGCGCCCGCCAGTCAGGATCTCGAATTCGCGGCCCGTCATCGACATGGTGGACGGCACCGGCCTTGCAAAGGCATCGACATAAGCGAGGCCGCCGCGGGTCGGGTCGAGACGATCGAGACTGCCGCCGGCGGCAAAGGTGATCATCCAGGTGCCGGTCGATATGACGGCGAAGGGCAGCGGGCGCGACAGGATATGCGGCAGCAGGCTGGCATTGCTGTCATGGATGCCGGCGACGACACGGCAGCGCGCCGGCAGTCGCGCAGCCGCGGCGATCTCGGGCAGGACGGGGCCGACGTCGTCCCAGGGCGCGATCCGGGGCGGCAACAGGGTCGCCCAGCCTTCGCGCATGGCAAGGCTGGAATAGTTCGCGGCGGCGGCGTTCCAGAGGTCGGAATGCGCGCCGAACGAGGTCGGTTCGGCGACGCGCCGGCCCGTCAGCCGCCAGACCCAGTATTGCGGATAGGGCAGGATCGTGGTCGCTCGGGCAAATTCATCCGGAAAAGTCCGCGCGAGCCAGAAGAGCTGGCGCCCGGCATTGAGCCCGCTGGGGAGGTCGGGCGACAGAATCTCGGCGAACTCACCGCGCACCGCGCGATAGGCCTCCGCCACGGCGTCCGGGCCAGGATGCTCATAGTCGAGCACGGGAAGCGCCAGGCCGTCCTCGTCCAGCACGGCGATCGCGGCGCCATGCGTCGTGACGGCGATGACCTCGACATCGATGGTCGGGCTCGCCTCGGCGAGGCCAGCGATCAGCCATGCCCAGATCGTCTCGACATCGAAATGCGGGTAGGGCGGCCCGGCGAGGACGATATTCTTCATCGTGCGCATCGACAGGATGGCGCCGCTGCCGCGATCGATGAGCGCGAGCTTGGTGTTCGACTTGCCGATGTCGAGAACGGCGATGGCGGCCGGTTTCGTTGTCATGGCTGCGGCGATGCCAAGGTCGTTGCGGCGAGCGCGCGCCGGTAGATCTCGGCGTCCCAGTTGAACAGTTCGCGCTCCTCGTCGACGGAAAGAACGCGGAGCGAAGTGTTCTCGGGGATCCGGCCCGTGACCTCGGCGAGAGCGCGGGCGAGATCATCACCGCCGCGCAGGACGTCGCGATGGATCAGCACGCCCTTGCCCGGAACCGCCAGCAGCATTTGCGGGACGGCTGCCTCGCTGACGAACTCGGCTGGCCTGGTGCCTTCAGCGAGGACGGCAACGGCGCTGCCGAGAAAGACGACGTGATCGGGATAGAGCGAACCCTGTCGCGCGATCGCGAGCCGGCTCGGGTCGGTCGCGGTGGCATGGGCGAGCGGATCGGCGGGAAGGCGCCAGTCGGAGCCATCGGCAAGCGCGGCGAGGGCCGCGGTATCGGCCGGCGGCGCGGCGCGTACCGGAGAGGCAAGTGCCTTCGAGACACGCTGGAGCAGGGCGCCGGCCGCCTCGACATCATCGGCCGCGACGACGAGGCCGTGATTGCCGAGCGTCACGACATTGGTGGCGAGGCGGGCCGTGGCCTGGATGGCACGGGCGAGCGGCAGGCCGGGCTTCAGATAGGGGATATGGCAGTGGACGACATCGTCCAGCGATCGGAGCCGGTCGGCGATGACCGCGGCTGCATCGGCGCGGACCGCAAGCGCCACGGTCTCGATGCAGTGGACATGCAGGACGACGGCAAACGGGAATACCGCGTGCACCGAGGTCTCGACCGATGGGCGAAGCCCGAGCGGATTGTCCTCCGCGACGACGAAATCGGTCGCCTTGGCGGCGCGCGGGTCATTGGATTCGATGGCGGCGCGAAGCGGCGCAAGCGCGACTGGCAGGAAGATGTCGCGCGTCTCGGCCTCGGCAAGCCAGGTGCCGGATGCCTTGATCCAGAGCGCTTCGCCTAGTTTCAGCGACGTATTCCCGCCTGCGGCCTGCGTCTTCAAAGGGTCCCGGCCGAGGCGGGCCGACAGGGCGACGAGCGCTTCGAGGCGCGATGGACCGGCCACATCCCTTCTCCGCATCTGGCTGGCATGGAAACGCGAGGCATGGGTTCGCCATGCCTCGCGCGGTAGTCGGTCCGAACTAGAAGTCGAACTGGCCGATATTGGCCTTGTCGAACACGAACGGCGCGCCGAGCAGGATCTCGGAGCCGTTGACGACCTGGAGGTCGCCGAGCTTGCCGGCCTTCACCGACGTGTCGCCGGGCTTCAGCGTGCCGTCAGCCGCGGCGCGCAGCACATAGGCCGCTGCATAGCCGAGGTCGACGGGGTTCCACAGGACCACCGACTTGACGCAGTCCTTTTCGACATAGGGCTTCATCGCGTTCGGCGTGGCGAGGCCGACGACGGCGACCTTGCCGCACTGGCCGGCCTGCGTGACGGCCTCGGCCGAAGCCGGGGTCGCGACAGAGGTCATGCCGACGATGCCCTTCAGCTGGTCACCATACTTGTTGATCAGCGTGGTGGCCTGGTTGAACGAAAGGACGTTGTCCTCCTGGGCCTCGACCGTCTCCAGCCATTTGAGGTTCGGATGGCACTTCTCAGCATAGGCGCCCATCTCGGCGATCCAGCGCGCCTGGTTCGGCGTGGTGAAGGTCGAGGTGACGATGGCGAACGAACCGTCTTCGCCGATTTCCTTGGCGAGCGAATCGATCATCGCCTTGCCGATGCCGTTGAACTCGGCCTGGTTGACGAACCACTGGCGGGCGTCGGGGGTCGAATTGGCGTCGTAGCCGACGACATTGATGCCGGCTGCGAGTGCTTTCTTCAGCACGGGTGCGATCGCGACGGGATCATTGGCGGCGAACAGGATGCCATCGACGCCCGAGGTCACATAGTTGTCGATGAAGGTGATCTGCTCGTCGATATTCGCCTTGGTCGGGCCGTCGGTCTTGGCATCCATGTTGCCAAGTTCCTTGGCGGCGTCGGCGATGCCCTTCGACGTGGCATTGAAATAGCCGATGCCGATCAGCTTCGGAATGTCGACAACGGTGATCTTCTTGCCGTTGCGATCCGGCGGATTGGTCGGGACGCCGCCATCATAGGGCTTGGCGGAGACGGTGCCGGGGGTGGCGTCGCAAGCGAGCGGATTGGTCGGCAGCTCGTCGCCGCCGGTCCAGGTCGCTGCGTAGGACGCGGAGCTGGCCAGGACCAGGCCAGCTGCGAGCAACAATGTCTTCTTCATGTTCATCTCCTCCTCGAACACGTTTCGGTGGAGCCGTTGTCGGCGAGGCTCCTTCTTCCGCAGTCGGTATGCGATCAGCCGTCGCCGTTGCGGCTGAAGAGGTTGGTCGCCAGGATGGCGAGGATCAGGACAAGGCCGATGACGACGATCGTGCCGTCACCCTTGACGCCCGAGAGCGCGAGACCGTTCTTGAGTGCCTGCACAAGGATCAGGCCGACCGCCGTGCCGATGATGGTGCCGCGCCCGCCGAAGATCGACGTGCCGCCGAGCACCACCGCCGTGATGACGTCGAGCTCCACGCCCGTGCCCATGTCGGAGCGCGTCGTCGAGACGCGCGAGACGAAGATCACCGCGGCGAGGCCAGAGATCAGGCCGGCGCCGGTATAGATCAGCAGCTTGGTGCGATCGACATTGATGCCCGAGAAGCGCGCGGCGGTCTCGTTGGCGCCGACGGCATAGGTGGCGCGGCCGAAGGTGGTGAGGCCAAGGATCGCCGCGGCGATGATCGCGAAGATGACGAGGATCCAGAGCTGGGTCGGCACGCCGAGCACCTCGCCCTGGCCGAGCACGAAGAACCAGTCCGGATAACCGCGCACGGAGCGCGCCTGGCTGATGCCTTCGGCAAGGCCGCGATAGAGCGCGAGGGTCGCCAGCGTCGCGATCAGCGGCGGAACCTTGAAGCGCGTGATGATCAGCCCGTTGATCAGCCCGGCGATGCCGCCGACGACGATCGCCAGCACCATGGCGACCGGCAGCGGCAGGCCGAGATTGTGCCAGAACACGCCGAGCAGGATCGCGCAGAGGCCGAGGATCGACCCGACCGACAGATCGATGCCGCCGGTGATGATGACGAAGGTCATCGGCAGGGCGATCAGCCCGACTTCCGTCATCAGGCGGCCCTGGTTCAGGATATTGGCCGTCGTGAAGAATTTGTCGGACTGCTGGGCAAGAAGGAACAGCACGATGACCAGCATCAGGCCGAGCACCGCCTCGTGGCGCAGGAAGGAACGGAGCGTCATGGTCATGGCGATCACTTGACCCCGCGGCGGCGGGCCATGTCGGCGAGAACGGTGGCGAGGATCAGGAGACCCTGCACCGAGCGCAGCCAATAGGCCGAGACATTGAGGAAGATCAGCGAGGAGCCGATCGCGGCGAAGAGAATGGCGGCAAGTGTCGAGCCGACGACGGTTCCGGTTCCGCCAAGGATCGAGACGCCGCCGACCACCGAGGCGGTGATGACGGTGAGTTCGAGGCCCGCCGGCACGGTCGACTGAATGACCTGCAGCTGCGTCGCGAACAGGATCGCTGCGATGCCGGCGAAGAAGCCGTGGATGGCGAAGATCGCGACCGTCTGGCGCTCGACGCGGATGCCGGCGACGCGCGCCGCCTCGGCATTGCCGCCGATCGCATAGATCGACCGGCCGAAGGCGGTGTAGCGCATGAAGATCGCTGCGACGATGGTGAGGCCGAGCATGAACCAGACCGGCGAGGGCACGCCGAACAGGCGGAACTGCGCGATCAGGAAGTCCGGCGGCAGGTTGGTGATCCAGGCGCCGCCGGTCACGCTGATCAGGCCGCCCTTGAGAATGGACAACATGCCGAGCGTTACCACGATCGAGGGGATGCGCACATAGGCAACGAGCACGCCGATCAGCGAGGTGATGACCATGCCGACCGCGATCGGCGCGCACCAGGCGAACCAGATCGGATAGCCATTGACCGCGAGCGTTCCGGCGATCGTGGCCAGCACGCCGATCAATGATCCGACGGAAACGTCGATATGGCCCGAGATGATCACCATCGACATGCCAATCGCCGCGACGGCGATATAGGCGTTGCCGCTGAAGATGCTGGTGAGGTTGGTCTGGCTGACGAAGCGGGGCGCGATCAGGCCGACGACCACGAACAGCGCGACAATGGCCGCAAGGATGATGAATTCCTGGCCATAGGTGCTGATCGTTCGGGCGAGGATGCCCGTCGAGGCCGACCGGCGCGGCGCGGCGATATCGAGGCTCATGCCGCGCTCCCTGCCTGTTCGGCGCGGGCATGCGCGGCGCCGGCATGGGTCATCGCGGCGCCGACGACATCCGGCGTTGCCTCGCTGCGGTCGAAGGTCTTGACCATGCGGCCACCATTCATGACGAGGATGCGATCGCTCATGCCGAGCACTTCCGGCAATTCGCTCGAAATCATGATCACCGCGAGACCTTCCCCGGCGAGCTTGCACATCAGGGCATGGATTTCCGATTTGGCGCCGACATCGATGCCGCGCGTCGGTTCATCCATGATGAGTACTTTCGGGTTGGTCGCGACCCATTTGGCGAGAACGACCTTCTGCTGATTGCCGCCGGAAAGCTGGCCGGCGCGCTGCTCTGGGCCACGGGCGCGGATGCCGAAACGGGTGATGGCATCGCGGGCCATGCTGGATTCGAGCGCCCGGTTGACGATCGAGGCTTTCGAGATGCGCGAGAGCAGCGCCATGGAGACGTTTTCGCGGATGGTCTGCGCCTTGACGAGGCCCTGCAGCCCGCGATCCTCTGGCACATAGGCGATGCCGATGTCGCGTGCCTGCTCCGGGCTCCGGATCACCACCGGCGACCCGTTGAGAAGAATCTCGCCCGAGGTGGCTGGGGTGATGCCGAAGATGGTCAGCGCGAGTTCGGTGCGTCCCGATCCGACAAGGCCGGCGATGCCGAGGATCTCGCCGGCGCGGAGCACGAGCGAGATGTCCTTGACCTCATCCTTGAACGAGACGTTGCGAAGCTCAAGCACAGGCGCGCCGATCGGCACGGTGACTTTCGGGAACAACTGATCGATCGAGCGGCCGACCATCATGGAGACGAGGGCGGCATCATCGACTTCGGCGATCGGCCGCGTGCCGATGAGTGCGCCGTCGCGAAGCACCGTGACGCGATCGGCCAGCGCGAAGATCTCGGGCATGCGGTGGCTGATATAGATGATGGCGACACCGCGCTCCCTGAGCCGCCGGACCACATCCAGCAGCCGCCGCACATCGGCATCGGCCAGCGAGGCGGTCGGCTCGTCCATGATCAGGAGCCGCGCGTCCTGCGACAGCGCCTTGGCGATTTCGACGCGCTGCCGATTGGCGACCGAAAGGCCGCCGACCCGGGCATCGACGTCGAGGTCGGGGCTGTCGAGATCATCGAGGAGGGCGCGGGCGCGGCGGCGCATCTCGTTCCAGTCGAGCGCGAAGCCGGCATGCGGCGCGTGGCCGATGAAGATGTTCTCGGCCACGGTCATGTCCGGGAACAGCAGCAGTTCCTGATAGACCGTCGCTATGCCTGCGCTGCGGGCGTCGCGCGGCGCCGAAAAGGCGACCGGTGCGCCGTTCACGATGAGCTCGCCGCCCTCGTCCGGATGATGGAAGCCGGACAGGATCTTGATCAGTGTCGATTTTCCGGCGCCGTTCTCGCCGAGCAGCGCATGAACCTCGCCGCTGCGGACGTCGAAATCGACATTCTTCAGAACCTTGATGCCGGCGAAGGTCTTCGAGATGTTGCGGAGCTGGACGAGTGGCATCGCTGCCGCGTCCTCCGTTGCGAGGGTCGTGGTCATGGCGTTCCCATTGCCTCGGAGACGTCGTTCGGATCGGGCTCGACGACCAGGAGGCGCACGCCGGCCTCGCCGATCAGCTTGGCGTCGCTGTTCTTGATGCCATTGTCCGTGATGATCATGCCGACGCGGTCGAGCGCGCAGAGGATGAGCGAGGAGCGCCGCTCGAATTTCGATGAATCCAGCAGCAGGATCAGCTCGTCGGCCTGGTTGATCAGCTTCTGCTCGGCCTGGATGAGCAGCGGATCGCCTTCCATGATGCCGATCGGGCTGACGCCCTGCGCGCTCATGAACATCCGCCGGGCATAGAAATTTCGCGTCACGTCGTTCTCGAACGGCGACAGGATCAGGCTCTGTTCGCGATAGACCGCGCCGCCCGGCAGGATGATCGTGTTCTTCGAGGTGTGGACCAGCGTTTCGGCGATGGCGAAGGAATTGGTCAGGATCTGCATGCGGCGGCTGGCGAGATGATCCACCATCTGGAAGGTGGTGGTGCCGCCATTGATGATGATGGAATCGCCATCCTCGCAAAGATCGACCGCGGCCTTGGCGATGGCGCGCTTCTGGGCAACGTTCATCTGCTCGCTGACCGCGAAGTGGCGCCCGCCGATCCCGACCAGCTGCGGCGGATGCAGCGCCTCGGCGCCGCCGCGCACCTTGTGCAGCTTGCCGTCCTGGTGGAGCGCGTTGATGTCGCGGCGGATGGTCGCCTCGGAGGCGCCCGTCAGCTCGACCAACTGGCCGACCGTCACGACCGGGCGGTCGGCGATCTCGCTCAGAATGATCCGCTGGCGCTCGATTTCGTGCATGTGCCCTCCCAGACCGGCTGATCTTGCAGTCAGGCCGAACCTTGTCAATCAATTTCGATCAAAACCATTTATACTGCGTCGCAGCACAGAGATATCGCGCCGCAACAGCTGGATATTTAGGCATACTGCGACGCAATATGATTGTTTGTGATTGCTCATGATTGACAAGCTCGCGTTCGCCTGAGAAAGCTGGAGCATCCAACCCGCCCGACATCCGTCGCGGCGCGTCTTTGCGTGTCGGCCGGGCGAGGCGCCAGCCGGCCTTGCTCCGAAAACAGGCATTTCCGATCATGACAGGCACTTCACTCCTTCTCGACAATCGCTGGGACGATGCCACGGCGGCCGGAATGAATGAGTCCGAGCTCCTGCTGTATCGTTCCAATCTCCTCGGCTCCGACAAGCGCATCACGAATTTTGGCGGCGGCAACACCTCGGCCAAGGTGACGGAGAAGGATCCGCTCACCGGCGAGGACGTCACGGTGCTCTGGGTCAAGGGTTCGGGCGGCGATGTCGGCTCGATCAAGCTTGACGGCTTCGCGACGCTCTACCAGTCGAAGCTCGAAGCGCTGAAGGGCATCTATCGCGGCCTCGCCTATGAGGACGAGATGGTGGGGCTGCTGCCGCACTGCACCTGGAACTTGAACCCGCGCGCTGCCTCGATCGATACGCCGCTGCATGCCTATGTGCCCTACAAGCATGTCGACCACATGCATCCCGACGCGATCATTGCCATCGCCGCCTCGAAGAATTCGAAGGAATTGACCAAGGCGATCTATGGCGACGAGATCGGCTGGCTGCCCTGGAAGCGGCCTGGTTTCGAGCTTGGCCTGTGGCTGTCGAAATTCGCCAACGAGAACCCCGATGCCAAGGGCGTCGTGCTGGAGAGCCACGGGCTGTTCACCTGGGCCGAAGACGCCAAGGATTGCTACGAGCTGACGCTCGAGATAATCAACAAGGCGATCGCCTGGTTCGCCAAGGAAACCGAAGGCAAGGCGATTTTCGGTGGCGCCGTTGCCGCCTCGGCCGACGCCGAGAAGCGCCGCGCCATCGCCGCGCGCCTGATGCCCGAGATCCGCGGCCGTATCGGCAAGACGGAATCGAAGGTCGGCCATTTCGATGACCAGCCGGCCGTGCTCGAGTTCGTCAATTCCGCCGATCTGAAGGCGCTGGCGGCGCTCGGCACGTCGTGCCCCGACCATTTCCTCCGCACCAAGATTCGCCCGCTGGTGCTCGATTATGATCCGGCCGCCGACAATATCGACGCGGTGATCGCCGGCCTCGACGCGGCGCTCGACGCCTATCGCGCCGACTATGCGGCCTATTACGAGCGCTGCAAGCATCCGGACAGTCCGGCGATGCGCGATCCGAACGCCGTCGTCTATCTCGTCCCCGGCGTCGGCATGATCACCTTTGCCCGCGACAAGGCGACGGCCCGCATTTCCGGCGAGTTCTATGTCAATGCGATCAATGTGATGCGCGGCGCGTCGACGGTCTCGACCTATGTCGGCCTCGACGAGCAGGAGGCCTTCGACATCGAATACTGGCTGCTGGAGGAAGCAAAGCTCCAGCGCATGCCGAAGCCGAAGAGCCTCGCGGGCCGCATCGCCTTCATCACCGGCGGCGCGGGCGGTATCGGCTCGGCGACGGCCGCGCGCTATCTGCGCGAGGGCGCGGTCGTGATGATCGCCGATATCGACCAGAAAGCGCTCGACGACACCGTCGCCTCGTTCGGCAAGGCGTTCGGCAAGGATAATATCCGCGGCGTGATCGCCAATGTGACCAGCGAGAGCGACGTCGAGAAGGCATTCACCGAGACGCTGCTGGCGTTCGGCGGCATCGACATCCTGGTCTCCAATGCCGGCATCTCCTCGGCGGCGCCGTTCGAGGACACGACGCTGGAAGTCTGGGACCGCAACATCGCGATCCTCGCCACCGGCTATTTCCTCGTCTCGCGCTCGGCCTACCGGATCATGAAGACGCAGAAGCTCGGCGGCTCGATCGTCTTCATCGCCTCGAAGAACGGCCTTGCCGCCTCGGCTGGCGCGTCGGCCTATTGCACCGCCAAGGCGGCCGAGATCCATCTTGCCCGCTGCCTGGCGCTCGAAGGCGCGCCGTTCGGCATCCGCGTCAACACGATCAATCCTGACGCCGTGCTTCGCGGCTCGAAGATCTGGCAGGGCGAGTGGCGCCAGCAGCGCGCCTCTTCCAACAAGATCGGCGAGGACGACCTCGAGGAATTCTACCGCAATCGCTCGCTGCTGAAGCGCTCGGTCTTCCCGGAGGATATCGCCGAGGCCGCCTTCTTCCTCGCGGCCGACCTGTCCGCCAAATCGACCGGCAACATCATCAATGTGGACGCGGGCAACGCGATCAGCTTCACGCGCTGACGCCTTGTCCTGTCGTGCCGGGGCCTCGCCCTGGGCTATGACGGGCGGACTGCGCAGCGCTGACCAACAGACCGGGGAGGACCCGCAGCATGACCGATCTTCCGATTTCCGCCGATCTCCTTGCCGAGAACAACAAGGCCGGAGAGGCGGCGCTCGCCAATGATTATGCCTCGCTCGGCGAACAGCTCGACCGGCGCGGCATCGATATCGACGCCATCACGCGGAAGGTCGCGTCGTTTGCCGTGGCGATCCCGTCCTGGGGCGTCGGCACCGGGGGCACCCGCTTCGCCCGCTTTGCAGGTCCCGGCGAGCCGCGCGGCATCTTCGAGAAGCTCGACGACTGCGCCGTCATCCACCAGCTCACGCGCTCGACGCCGACCGTCTCGCTGCACAATCCCTGGGACAAGGCTGATCCTGCCGAGATCAAGGCGAAGGGCGATCAGCTCGGCCTTGGGTTCGATGCGATGAATTCGAACACGTTCTCGGACGCGAAGGACCAGGCGCTCTCGTACAAGTTCGGCTCGCTGTCGCATTCCGATGCCGCCGTGCGCCAGCAGGCGATCGAGCACAACATCGAGACGATCGAGATCGGCAAGGTGCTCGGCTCCAAGGCGCTCACGGTGTGGATCGGCGACGGCTCGAACTTCCCCGGCCAGTCGAATTTCACCCGGGCGTTCGAGCGCTATCTCGACGCGATGAAATCGGTCTATGCGGCGCTGCCGGATGACTGGCGCGTCTTCACCGAGCACAAGCTCTACGAGCCGGCCTTCTACTCGACCGTGGTGCAGGACTGGGGCACCAATTATCTGATCGCGCAGGAACTCGGGCCGAAGGCCTTCTGCCTCGTCGATCTCGGCCACCATGCGCCGAACGTCAATATCGAGATGATCGTCGCCCGGCTTATCCAGTTCGGGAAGCTTGCGGGATTCCACTTCAACGATTCGAAATATGGCGACGACGATCTCGATGCCGGGTCGATCAATCCGTTCCAGCTCTTCCTGATCTTCAACGAACTGGTCGATGCGGATTATCGCAAGGCCGCGGGTTTCAAGCCGGCCTACATGATCGATCAGTCGCACAATGTGACAGATCCGATCGAGAGCCTGATGGCGAGCGCGATCGAGATTCTCCGCGCTTATGCTCAGGCGCTCCTCGTCGACCGATCGGTTCTCGGGGCTTTTCAGGACTCCAACGACGCGCTGATGGCCAACCAGACATTGAAGCGGGCCTTCACCACCGATGTCGGACCGATCATTGCCAAGGCGCGGCTTGCCAAGGGCGGTGCGATCGATCCGATCGGGGCCTATCGCGCCTCCGGCTACCGGGCACGCGTCACCGAGCAGCGGCCATCCTCAGGGGGCAGTTCGAGCGGCATCGTCTGAATGTCGCTGTGACAATGGTCACGTTCAGCAACAATCGGTGGCGCTTGCCTCTTCTCCGGGCGCAGCGGAACGGCTAGGCTCGCGCTTGAGCCTGATCCCCGCGGGGGTCGTGTGCGGGGCGGATTTCGGCGCGGCGCTCGTCGTCGTAAGGGTCTGTTTCCGACAACGGGTGTTCAATGATGGCTGCAAAGCCGGTAGCCGGGGATGGCCTGGCCCATCGTCCAAGGAGGACCACAGAATGAAGAAGGTCACGACCCTCGTTTCGGTTGCGCTGTTCGGCGCGCTGCTCGCGGGCTGCAATACGCCGACCACCGGCTCGCGCGCCGGCGACGGCGCGGTTGTCGGCGGTCTTGCCGGTGCAGCGGTTGGCGGCCTTGCCACGGGCACCTGGGGTGGTGCGGCCATCGGCGCCGGCGTTGGCGCCATCGGCGGCGCGATCATCGCCGACGCGACCGGCAAGTGCTATTGGGTCGACCAGCAGGGTCGCAAGCACTACACCGCCTGCCGCTGATCGAGCGGATTTCCCTTCGAAACGGCCGGGCATCGCCCGGCCGTTTTTGTTTCATATTGTTGCCCTATATGGCTTCTCGGGCGGGCATAGGACGATCTGCCGGTGGGTCTTTGTCGGGCAATGCGGGAACGAATTCGCTCCCCGAGGCATTTTCCCCGCGAAGGCGGCCAACGGTGGATCGCGCCAGAGGAGTTCTTGAAATGAAGGCATCCATTTTGATCGTTGCGGTGTCCCTGGCCGGCGCCGCTCTCGGCGGCTGCTCGACGGGGTCCGGCGCTGGTGACGGCGCTGTCGTCGGCGGTCTTGCCGGCGCGGCCGTCGGCGGCATCGCGGGCGGCAACGTTCAGAGCGCAGCGATCGGTGCCGGCGTTGGCGCCCTTGGCGGAGCGGTCATCGGAGATGCGGCCAGCAAGCGCTGCTACTGGGTCGACAGCTATGGCCGTCGCCACGCGACAGCCTGCCGCTAAGCCGCTCTATCGGCTGGAGACCAAGAAGGCCCGGACATCGCGTCCGGGCCTTTTCGTTACGGCTCGAGGCCGAGCAGCCGTGTCGGATGCTGATTGACGAGATTGTCCGTCCAGCCGGTCACCTTGGGTGAAACGAGACCGAGCGCAGCATAGGACAGCAGGGGGATGACGGGAGCGTCGGTGGCAACAAGCGCGCTGGCGTCCGCAAGATCGGCGTTGCGCCTCGATGCATCCATCTCGCCATCGGCCGAAGCGAGCAGCCGGTCGAATTCCGGATTGGCATAGCGGCCATAATTGAACCGCCCCCCGCTCTTCAGGATCTCCAACATGTCGAGCGCGTCCGGCTCGTCGGCGATCCAGCCGGCCCAGGCGAGATCGAAATCCGCACCGTCCCGCAGGGCGACGAAATGGGATCCGTCGGGCTCGCTTAGGACATGGCCGTCGACGCCGATCGTCTTCCAGTCATCGATGACCCATTCGGCCGTCGCCTCATGCGCCATGCCGCTGCCTACGCGGATCGCGAGCTTCAGCGGCGGCTGGCCGGGCCCGAAGCCGGCAGCGGCCATGAGGCCGCGCGCCTCGTCGCGCCGCGCGGCGAGCGGGGTTGCCGGGGCAGGGTCGGCGGGCGCCAGTCCGGCGGGGACGAGAGCGTCGGCTGGCAGCATTCCGCCGGACCATGCCTTGGCGGCGAGTGCATCGCGGTCGACGGCCAGGCTTAAGGCGCGGCGAATGCGCGGGTCGTCGAAGGGCTTTTTCCGCTGGTTGACGACATAGAAGTAGGTTCCGGCATAGGGCGAGACACGCAGCGCATCGCCAAACTCGGCCTTCAGATCCGATAGGTTTTCGGTCGGGACATCGGGGCAGAGATCGACCTCGCTCGCCCGGAAGGCGGTGAGGCAGGACGCAGCTCCGTCGAACGGGCGGTAGACGACGCTGTCGATCGTCGGGGTGTCCGCCCCGTTCCAGCGTGGGTTGCGCGTCAGCTTATAGCCGCTGCGGGCGCCGGTGGTTCCCAGCATATAGGCGCCGTTCGAGACGAGTTTCGCGCCCGTTGCGTAGTCCGTGCCGAGCTTCTTGGCGGCCGCGACATTGACTGGCAACGCCACCGGCGTGGCCAGCCTTTCCAGGAAGGTCGGTGTGACCTGATCGAGCCGGATCGTCAGCGTCTTGTCGTCATCCGCCGCGACGCCGAGTGTATCCGGCTTGGCAGCGCCCGATTTGACGGCGCCGGCATTGGCGATCGTCTGCAAGGGACCATCCTCGGTCGCCTCGGTGGCCGGATCGAACAGGCGGCGGAACGAGGCGACTAAATCGGCGGCCTTGACGACATCGCCATTCGACCAGCGGGCGCCGTCGCGCAGCGTGAACGTATAGGTGAGGCCGTCGGGGCTGACCGTCCAACTGCTGGCGGCGCCCGGCGCGATCCTGCCCGCTGCGTCGCGCGTGACGAGCCCCTCGAAGAGATCGAGCAGCAGCGCCGTTTCGCTTGTTGTCGCCGCCTTTTGCGGGTCGAGGATGGTGACAGGTCCGACAAGGCCGCGTTTCAGCACTGTCGCGGCCAAGGCCGGCGGAGCCAGGGTTCCGGCCAAGACCAGCGCCGCGGCGACTGCGCCGCCCATCCGCCATGCCGAACCAGTCTGCTCCTTGAAACGATGCAGCATGTCCTGTCTGTCTCCCGTTGCACGTCCGCTGGATGGAGCCCATGTCGCCGCGAGGCGCGAGACGCTGCGGCGGCGCCTCGGACCCATGCGTGGCGACAGCTACTTGACGTCGATGACGATGGCGCCGATCGCCTCGGCCAGCGCCTTTGGATCGATGGCGAAGATGGCATGCGGCGTGCCGGCTGCGGCCCAGACGGTTTCATGCGCCAGAAGGTCGCGGTCGATATAGGTCGGCAATGGCGTTGCATGACCGAAAGGCGGGATGCCGCCGATGGCAAAACCGGTGAGCGCGCGCACGAAGGCGGCATCCGGCCGCATGATCTGCTCGCCGAGCGGGCCGGCTACTTTGTCCTCGTTCACGCGATTGGCGCCCGAAACAAGTAGGAGCACGCCCTTGCCGGATTGCGCACCGCGAAACACCAGCGATTTCACGATTTCATCCACCGAACAGCCGCAGGCGGCCGCGGCCTCTTCCGCTGTACGGGTCTTCTCGGGCATAATCCGGGAAATCACGGATAAGCCGAAGGATTCGGCGGCGCCCTTCACGCGGGATGCAGGTCCGTTGATCTCGGTCATCGTCGGATTGAAGCCTCCTGCTCGCCAAACGGCGGATGGATGATGCGTCGTGTGACCAAATTTGCTAAACGGAGTCTAAACAACTTCGCGTCAATTCGGAGCAAGCGATGAATGACACGAGCGGGCGGAGCGGCACCACGTCGAACGTGCGTAACCTGACCGACGCAATCCGCAAGGTTCGCGTCGCGGAATCCGAGCGCACCGACGTCGTCGTCGAACTGCGCGAGGCGGAGCGCGCGCGCCTCGACATGCTGGCCGACGAACTCCGCACCGTCTTCGCGGAAGTGCCCGAAGGCGACGAGCAGTTTGTGTTCCAGATCTCGGGTGGCAGCCAGCCGCGCTTCTGGATCGACATGACGTCGATGGTGCTGATGGGCCGCGACCGCCGGACCTATCGCTTCGTCAAGGACACACGGCTCGGCCGCACCGTGATCCTCGAGACGGCCGATCTCGACGACATGGCTGATTGCATCACGCAATATGTCGCAGAGCGGATCATCGAGCGCGAACGGGCGCTGGAGGCGGATTGGCTTGCCGACCGCATACAGCGCCAGGACGAGACGACGGTGAAGGCCGACAAGCGATCGGCGCTGCTGCGGAAGTCGCCCGAGACGGTCGAGCCTGCCATGCCGCGGTCGCGCGTGCATCCCGGCTGGATCGTGTCGGCCTTTCTGGGCGGCCTACTTGTCGGCGTGGCGGCACTGCTCGCCTATGCCTGGGTGCATGTCGGCTGAGCATGCGTCTGTCGGGCGGCCGTCAGCGCAGCTTGCGCTCGCGGATTGTGCCGACCACTGAGCCCGGGCCCGTATAGCCGCGCTCGGTCATCAGGCAGCGCCAGGCGCCGGGCGCGCCATCGATCGAAAACAGATTGTAGCGGCCGGCCGGCTTTGGACCGCCGGGCGCGTTCGACGCCGAGGGAACGCCGATCACCGGCACGGGCCCGTCGCGGCCCTCGATCTCGACCAGGCTGTCGAGATGGGTATGGCCATGCAGCACGAGTTCGGCGCCCGCCTCGCGGATGATGGCCCGCACGCGCCCCGAACCGACGAGCCGCTTGTGCCAGGGGGTGGCATTCTGCGTTGGCGGATGATGGATCATCACGACACGGAAGAGGCCATCCCTGCCGGCCCGCACGAGTTCGTCGCGCAAGGTCGGCAATGTGGCGCTGTCGACATGGCCGGTGGCCATGAAGGGCGCCGATGCCCGGGCGCTCGATACGCCGATGAGCGCGACATTGCCGCGACGGCGATAATAGGGAAACAGCACGGCGCCCGGATGCGTATGGCCATCGCCGGTCAGATAGGGCGCCCAGGCGGTGAGCGCCTTGCGCAGGACGCCGGGCACATAGGCATCGTGATTGCCCGGTACCACGGAGATGTGATGGGGCGGGCCGAAGGCCTCGAGCCACTCGCGCGCCGCGATGATCTCGCCGGGCAGGCCGATATTGACGAGGTCGCCAGTGACCGCGATGTGATCCGGCCGATGCGCGATGAGATCGTCGAGCAGTCCCGCCAGCACGGGCCCGGCCAGCGCATGCATGCGGCCGCGCCGCCAGTTGACATAGCCGAGCACGCGCTTCGAGGCGAGCTCGCGGGCGCGGATCCGGGGCAGGGGGCCGAGATGCGGATCGGAAAGGTGGGCAAGAACGAACATCGCGTATCGATTAGAGCCTTTCCGGGATCGGCGAAAGCGCGCCGGGGCGACCGCGCCGACTTGTCCCAACGCATCCGCCGGGAAAGCGCTCCCTGAAACGAGCTGGCAGAGGCGGCTCAACTGCGCCATCCTGCCCGCCGACTACATCCTACTTTCGAGGACAGATCGCTTGCCCGTTTTCTCTGCCTTGGCCCGTCTTGCCGGCACGATCGCGCCGCTGACGCGCGGGATGACGCTCGGCGTGCGCGGTTGCTGCATCGATGCCGACGGCCGCGTCTTCCTGGTCCGCCACAGCTACATGCCCGGCTGGTATCTGCCCGGCGGCGGTATCGAGAGGCGGGAGACGGCGATCGAGGCGCTTGGCCGCGAACTGCGCGAGGAAGGCGGCATCGTTCTCGAAGGCGCGCCGACGCTGTTTGGCGTCTATCATAATCGCCGGCGCGTGCGTGATCATGTGCTGGTCTATGTCAGCCGCGATTTCGGCCGGCCGAACCCGCCGCGTTATCCCAATCGCGAGATCGCCGAGGTTGGCTTCTTCGATCCCGCCGCGCTCCCGGATGACTCGACGCCGGCAACGCGGCGGCGCCTCGCCGAGATCCTGCATGGCGAAGCGCTCGACCCGTTCTGGTGATTGGCGCTTTACGAGCGCCGCCAGCGCGTGATATGCGCGTTTCCGGCTCACGAGTGGAACCGCTGATGGCTGCGAGGCTTTCCCTGCGACGACGAAGCGACGGCCGCGACACCCCGTCGCGCGACGCCGCTTGCCTGTTCGTCTGCCGGACCCGCCGCGCCTGATTGGCGGCTTCCGTCGGATACCGCGCCCTCCGACGAGAGCCACTTTCCATGAAGATCGACAGTTTTACGGTCCAGGCCGAGCGGCCGACCGACGCCGCCGCCATCGAAGCGCTGCATGAGGCGTCGTTCGGGCCGGGGCGCTTTTCCCGCGCCGCCTCGCTGCTGCGCGAGGGCGTGCCGCATGATCCGGCCCTTTCCTTCGTCGCGACGACCGGTCCCGATCTGATCGGATCGGTGCGGCTGAGCCCAATCATGATCGGCGCTCGTCCGGCGATCCTGCTCGGGCCGCTCGCGGTGGTCGACGGCTGGAAGGGCCGGGGTGCCGGCAAATCGCTGATGCGCACCGCGCTCGCCGCCGCGCGGGAGGCCGGACACCAAGTGGTGCTGCTTGTCGGCGACGAGCCCTATTACGGCCCCTTCGGCTTCGTCCGGGTTCCGCCCTATAGCATCACCTTGCCGGCGCCGGCCGATCCGGCGCGCGTCCTGGTCTGCCCGCTGGTCGAAGGCGCTCTCGATGGATTGTCAGGCGCCGCGCGGCGCGCTCTCTGACGCGAGGCCATTGTCGAGGCCCGCCTCCAGCGACGAGACGCTGACCTCATCTGGGATGCTCCGAGCTGCCGCCTGTGCCGATCGACCCCGCGCCACGCGCCATAGCAGTCCGACGAGGCCGAGATTGATGATCGCCGCTGCCGCAAGGGCCGTGACCAGGGGCAATGCCCCGAAGCGCTCGATGACGAGCGCCGTCATCGGCGGCGCCAGGCTTTGCGCGAGAAGGGTCGGCATGGCGAGGCGCCCCATCAGGACCGGAAAGCGGTCCGGCCCGAACAGCGCCAGCGGCAGCGCGCCGCGCGCGATCGACCAGATGCCGTTGCCGGCACCATAGAGCACCAGAGCCAGCGCGAAGACCGGCAAGCCGGACGCGAGCGCGAGGACGCCGATCGCGATCAGCGCCGTCGCAATGGCCAGGGTGGCGATCGCCGGCAGATGCTTGCCGACGACCATGTCGAAGACGCGTGCGCCGACCTGCGATGGCCCGATCAATGCGCCGAGCGCCACCGCGGCGGCGAGGGCGACATCGTGCGCGCCGAGGATGGCGAGCAGGTGGACGGAGATCGTCGTCGCGATGGTGCCGCCCAGTGTCAGGATCACCGCGAGGATGATGAACTCAGGGCCGGGCCGAGCGTCGGGATCGTCGCGCCGCGCCGGGCCGGGTGAGCCGTTCGAGGGCAGGGCACGCGCGAGTGCAGGGAGGAAGCGCCACAGCAGCGGCAGCGACAGGCCGAGTTGCAGACCCGCATAAACGAAGCATGTGGCGCGCCAGCCCCATCGTTCGAGCAGGAACGCGCTGAGCGGCCAGCAGATGGTGCTCGCAAAGCCGCCGAACAGCGTCAGGGCGGTGATGGCGCTGCGCGCCTCATAGCCGTAATAGCGCCCCAGCGTGGCGAAGGCAGCATCATAGAGCGTGGCGCCCATGCCGCAGCCGAGCACGAGCCAGGCAAGGAAGAACATCGCCTCCGACGTGGCGAGGCCGAGTAGCGACAGCCCCGCAGCGACCAGCATCACACCGATGAGGAGGACATGCCGGCCGCCATGGTCGCGGACGAACCGCCCGATGCGCGGCGACACGATGCCGGAAGCGAACAGCCCGACCGAAAGGCCTGCCATGACATGCGACAGCGGCCAGCCGGTATCGGCAGCGATTGGCCGGGCGAGCACCGCCGGCAGATAATAGGTGGCGCCCCAGGCGAAGATCTGCGTGACGCCGAGCGCCGCGATGGTCGTCAGCCGCGCGTGGGACCGCGCCTCGCTAGAGGCCACGGCGCGGCGAGCCGGTGGCGGTCTGTCTCGTCTGCGGCGCCGGTGTGCAGACTGCCGGATGACCCTGGCAGCAATCGCGCATCAGGAATTCGGCGAGACCGGAAAGGGCCGCATAGTCGGCGCTGTAGATGATCGAGCGGGATTCGCGGCGCGACCGAACGAGGCCGGCGCGTTCCAGATGGGCAAGATGGAAGGACGCACTCGACGAGGAGGCCTCGACCGCGTCACCAATTGCACCCGCTGCCATGCCGCCTGAGCCCGCCTGGACCAGAACCCGCACCATTTTGAGCCGCGTTTCCTGCGAGAGAGCGGCAAAGGCATCCAGTGCGCGTGGTGTGTCCATCATCATTTCAATATCTCAATGAATATTGAGATATCAATAGCGGAAATGCTGGATCGGCGCCAGAGGCGCGTGGCATTTCTTTGCTGATGGGGGTCAGCGGCCTTCGCGATACCAAGTCGCGGCGGCAAGGCCGAGCAGGATGGCGAGACCAAGAAAACCCGTGAACAGCGGCAGCCGGTCGACGCCGGTCAGGAGCGAGGCCTCGGTCATGCGCACGCCGATCCAGTCGCGGCCCGAAACAGCGTGTCCCGATCGAACCGGAACGACGCGCGGCACCTCCAGCTTGCCGTTCGCATCGGTCATCCGGGCGATGTGGCCGCCGGAGGCCGTGGCGACCGGCTGCAGCCTGTCGAAAGTGGAGCGGACATCCTGGAATTCGCGCGGATTGGCCGGGCCGACCAGCGCAAAGGCGCGGTGCTGGCCGTCCTCGACCCGCCACAGGCCGATCTCGTCCGCTGCCAGATCGGCGCGGAAGAGGCCCGGACCATCGGCGTTGAGCGTGACGGTGCCGCGCTTGCCGGAGGGCGAAATGGTCGTCACCGGCCCGGCGCTATCCTGCATGGTCTGCCGCTCGATGTGCAGCATGCCGCCTGTGGCGTTGGCCCGCAGCGCCTCTTCCTCGAGGTCCGGCTCCTTCATCAGCCAATGCGCCAGGCGGCGCAGCAGATCGACATGCGGACCGCCGCCTTCATAACCGCGCGCCCAGAGCCAGACCTGGTCGGAGAGCAGCAGCGCGACGCGACCCTTGTCCTCGCGGTCGAGCACCAGCAGCGGGTCGCCATCGGCGCCCTTCATGATGACTTCGCCGGTCGGCTTGTCGGTCTCGATCTGCCGGAACCAGCGGCTCCAATGCGGCGGCGTGGAATCGCCACCCTCGAGGCCGCGCGTCACCGGATGGCGTTTGCCGAGATCGGTGACCTCGGGCGTGAACGGCTTCTCGATGACACGGCCGGTCGGCGCGGCCGGCAGAACATCGGCGAGCGGCGTCGTATAGAGGCTGCTGTCGGAGGCATAGTCCGGGCCGGACGCAACGAGAAGCGCGCCGCCATCGCGGACATAGCGGGCGATATTGTCGAAGTAGAGCACCGGCAGCACGCCCTGCTGGGCGTAGCGGTCGAAGATGATCAGGTCGAACTGGTCGATCTTGACCGAAAAGAGCTCGCGGGTCGGGAAGGCGATCAGCGACAGCTCGTCGATCGGTGTTCCGTCCTGCTTTTCCGGCGGCCGCAGGATGGTGAAATGGACGAGATCGACGGAGGCGTCCGATTTCAAGAGGTTGCGCCAGATGCGTTCGCCAGCATGCGGCTCGCCGGAGACCAGCAGGACGCGGAGGTTCTCGCGGATGCCGTCGACGACCGCCGCTGCGCGATTGTTGACGGGAGTCAGCTCGCCGGCGAGCGGCTCGGCCTCGAATTCATAGATGTTCTGCCCGGCATGGGCGACCTCGATCTCGAAGCGGTTGCTGGCGCCGGGCACGACCAGTTCGGTCGCGATCGGCTCGCCGTCGCGCGAGATGGTGACCTTGACCGGCGCCGACGACGTGGTGCCGCTGTCGATGACGCTGTAGTCGATGACCTGCTTCTCGCCGACAATGCCGAAGCGCGGTGCCGAGCGGATCGCGAGCTGGCGGTCGATCTCGTTGGCGCGGCCTGAGATCAGCGCGTGCAGCGGCGCGCTGCCGAGCGTTTCGGACCGATTGGCGGGGACGTCATGCACCTGACCGTCGGTGAGCATCACGACGGCGCCGATCCGTTCCGGCGCGACATCGGCAAGCTCGGCCTGGACCGCCTTGAACAGCTCTGTCCCGTCAACCGGCGCGCCACCCGCCTTGCCGCCGACCTCGACCGTGCGCAATTCGATGTCACGCAGGTCCCCAAAACGCTTCGCCAGCTCCGCGCGCATCGCTTCGGTCTGGGCTGCCCGGTCGGACAGCGACTGGCTCGCGGTCTTGTCGACGACCATGGCGACGACGGTCGGCAGAGACTGGCGCTGTTCCTCCAAGAGGATCGGGCCGGCAAGCGCCATCACCAGCGCCGCGAGCGCCAGGAGGCGCAGCAGCGCGCCGCGCGTCCGGCGCACGAGAAGCGGCGCGATGGCGAGCAGGCCGATCGCGGCCAGCACCGCCAGGACCGACAGCGGGATCAGCGGTGCAAAGGTCAGGGACCAGTTCACTGGCCGAGCCTTTCAAGCAGCGCCGGCACATGAACCTGGTCTGCCTTGTAGTTGCCCGTCAGCGTGTACATCACGATGTTGATGCCGGTGCGATAGGCCATCTCGCGCTGGCGCGGATCGGGCGGCACGGTCGGGTAGAGATAGCGGCCATCCGGATCGGTCGCCCAGGCGCCGGCCAGATCGTTCTCGGTGATCAGGATCGACGAGACGCCATCGCCTGGCCGGACGGGCCGGTCGGCCGCGTCGGCAGGATCCTCACCGGCGGCCGAGGCCTCGACCCAGAGCGGGCCGCCGGAATAGCGGCCCGGGAAATCGGCGAGAAGATAGAAAGCCTTGGTCAGGACGTGGTTTCCAGGAACCGGCTCCAGCGGCGGAATGTCCAGCCCGGCCAGCATCGTGCGCAGCCTCTCGGCTTCGGGCGTGCCGCCGAAGCCATCCGTCCCGGGCGGACGGGAGAGCTCGTCGCGGGTATCGAATAGGATCGAGCCGCCCTGCTTCATATAGGCGTCGATCCGCGCCAGCGTCTCCGAGGACGGCATCGGCGAACTGGGGTCGATCGGCCAGTAGAGCAGCGGGAAGAAGGCCAGTTCATCCTTGGCGATGTCGACGCCAATCGGGTCGCTCGGCTCGAGCGCTGTCCGATTGGCCAGCTCGTGCGAAAGGCCCGAGAGGCCCGCCTTGCTGACCTCGTCGATCGCGGCATTGCCGGTGATGACATAGGCAAGGCGCGTCGCATTGACCGCATCCATCGCGAACTGGTCCGAAGCCGCATCCGCCTCGGCGGGCCTCGGCGCGGCGGCGGCCAAAAGGGCGAGCAGGACGATCGCGGCCGGGGCCGCGCGGCGGAGACGCAGCCCGCCATTCAGCCACAGCACAGCGAGTGCATCGGCGATCAGGCAGGCAAGCGCGGCGAGAAGCAGGAAGGGCGAAAGATCGGTCGGTGCCGTGGTCGGATAGGGCTGCACCGCGGCTCCGTTGACGAGAGAGGCGTCGAAGGCCGGCAGAGCCGTACCGTCGCGCAAGAGGTTCACCGCGCGGAACGCATCGTCGGTGCCATAGAGGCCCGGCGGATGATCGCGATTCGGCGTCACATTCTCGGCCGTCGCCGCCAGCGGCCGCGCGAAGGGGTCGCTCGCGGCGCTGCGGCCGAAACCGTCGAGCAGGCGCCAGGGCGGCAGCATGACGCCGCCAGCCGTGCCCTCGACGGGCTGCGCGTCGGCGGCGGCCAGCGGGACAGTCGAGAAGGCGGCGATGCGGCGGAGCATGTCGACGAAGCTGCCCGAAAGCGGCAAGTTGGACCAGCTCGTATCGGCGGTGACATGGAACAGGACGAGCCAGCCCTTGCCGAGCCGGCCGGCAGTGACGAGCGGCGTGCCATCGGCCAGCGCCGCCCAGGTTCGCGACGCCAGATTGGCATCGGGCTCGGCCAGCACCTGGCGATTGACGGTGACGTCGGTCGGAACCGTCATGCCGGCGAAGGGACCATTTTCCGAGAAGGAGGCGAGCGGCTGCGGGCTCGACCAGGAGAGGCTGCCGCCAAGGACACGGCCGCCTTCGCGCAGGCGAACGGGTACCAGCGTGTTCTCGTCGGCGGTCGCTGCAGCAAGGCGGGGGCCGGCGAAGCGCAGCAATGTGCCGCCATCCTCGACCCATTTGCTGAGCCGCTGCTCGATATCGGGCGTCAGCGTGCCGATATCGGCCAGGACGATGATGGCCGCTCCAGCGTCGATGAGCTGCGGAATCGCGGTGGCGGCATTGGCGTCACGCGGCTCGATCACGTCGGCAAAGGGCTGGACGGCGCGCGCGATATAGTAGCGCGGTGACAGCAGAGGCTGCGCGTTGTCGCTCGAGGCACCCGAAACGATGCCGATGCGGCGGCGCTTGAATCGGTCGTCGAGCAATTGCACCGCGCCCGCCGTGGCGCTGCCGGCAATCTCGACGCGGACGATCTCGTTGCGAAGCTCGGCCGGCAGGTCGAAGGCCGCGTCGGCTTTGGTCTCGCCTGGCTTGAAGGTGAAAGGCGCCGTGCCGATGGAGCGGCCCTTCAGGTCGCGCGCCTCGACGATGCCGCCGCCTGCAAGGCGGCCGTCGCTGCGGATGACCGGCAGCGTCAGGGCATCGGTGCCCGCGGTCGGCGGCGTCAGGCCGACAAGGGTCTTGCCGTCGCCTTCATAGACGGAGGCCGGCGCCTTCACACTGTCGTTCAGGAAGCGGGCAAAGTCCTCGGCATCGCTGCCGCCGAGGCCGCTGGTCAGCCACACGACGCCGCCGAACGGCCGCTCGGAAAGACCGGGCGCCATGGCAGCCGCAATCGCGGCGCGGTTGGCGTCATAAGGGCGTGGCTGCAACGCATCGAGCTTGGCGCTGACCGAGCGGGCATCGGTCGGCGCGAATTCCTGGTTGGGCGGCTCGGCGGTGGCGATCAGCGTCACGGCGCGGCCGCTGCGTTCGGCGAGCGCTGCGATGCGCTTCGCGGTGTCGATCCGGGCCGGCCAGTCGCGTGCTGCCGCCCAGTCATTGTCGAGCACCAGCAGCAGCGGTCCGTTGCCCGGCGCAGTTTCGCCGACCTGACGCCAGACCGGCGCGGCCAGCGCGAAAATGACGAGCGCCGCCAGCAGCAATCGCAGCGCGGTCAGCCACCAGGGGCTGCGCGCCGGCTGTTCGTCCTTCGGCACGATTTCGGCGAGAATACGGGTCGGCGGAAAGGTTTCGATGCGCGGGCGCGGCGGCGTCAGCTTGAGCAGCCACCAGATTGCCGGCAGCAGCACGAGCGCGCCGAGGACGAGCGGCGCACCGAACGCAAGCGGCAGGCCGCCCATCAGACAGCGCCTCCGGCCAGCGTCCGGTCTGAAAGGCGGGCGTGCAGGGCCAGCAGCGGCTCCGTCGCCGGGCGGTCTGTTCGATGCAGCAGATAGGTCCAGCCCATGCGACGGCAGGTGGCGGCGAGATGGTCGCGCCGCGCCGCGAGATGGCGGCGATAGTCCTCCGCGAGCTGCTCGGCGCGGCCGGCCAGATAGACGGCACCGGATTCCGGATCGCGAAATTCGGCGCGGCCGGCATAGGGAAACGTCTCTTCGACCGGATCGCGGATCTCGACCAGATGGACCGTCGCGCCGGCGCGGGAAAACTCGGCGAATTTCGCCTCGATCTCGGCCAGCGGATCGAGCATGTCGCCGATCAGCACCAGATCGGAAAAGCGGGTCAGCCGGCGCGTATCGGGCAGGCCTGTCGCGCCGCCACGAAGCGCCAGCGTTTCGGCGAGGCGCTCGGCGGCGTTGCGCGCGAGGACCGGATCGCCGATCCCGAGCAGGCCGATGCGCTCGCCGGCGCCTGCCAGCAATTCGGCCAGCGCCAGCAGCAGCACGGCGGCGCGATCGCGCTTCGTGACGGTGGCGAGCTTCGAGCGGAAGTCCATGGATTGTGACAGGTCGGCGGAGAGCCAAATAGTGTGCGCCGCTTCCCATTCGCGCTCGCGTACATAGAGATGCTCGTCGCGGGCTGAGCGGCGCCAGTCGATACGGCCCGGTGCCTCGCCGGCGACGAAGGGGCGGAACTGCCAGAAGGTCTCGCCCGGTCCGGCGCGCCTGCGGCCATGCCAGCCGGCCAGCACGGTGGTCGCGATGCGGCGTGCCTCGACCAGCAGGCCCGGGAGGCTGTCGGCCAGGCTCTTCGCCTCGGCGAGCGATCGGCCTGCGCCGACGCCCAGTCCCTTGCCAGCGTCGTATGAGGCGGCGGTCTCACTCACCCGTTCATCCAATCCGCGACTTCAGACGGCCGATGACGCCGCGCACCGTCTCTCCATCGGCGCGGGCCGCGAAGGAAAGGCTCATGCGATGCTGCAGCACGGGTTCGGCGAGCGCCAATACGTCGTCGATGGACGGTGCATAGCGGCCATCGATCAGGGCGCGGGCGCGCACCGCGAGCATCAGCGCCTGGCTGGCGCGCGGCCCCGGGCCCCAGGCGATGGAATCGGTCAGTCTCTTGTCGGCAGAGGCGCCGGGGCGAGCCGAGCGTACGAGTTCGAGAATCGCCTCGACGACGCTGGTTCCGACCGGCAAGCGTCGGACGAGCTGCTGGATGTCGCGGAGGCTCTCTGCGGTCATGACGCGCGTCGCGACGGCGTCGTTGGTTCCCGTCGTCTCGAACAGCATGCGCCGCTCGGCCTCGATATCGGGATAGAGCACGTCGATCTGCAGCAGGAAGCGATCGAGCTGCGCCTCGGGAAGCGGATAAGTGCCTTCCTGCTCCAGCGGGTTCTGCGTCGCGAGCACATGGAAGGGCGTCGGCAAATCATAACGTTGGCCGGCGATCGTGACGTGGTATTCCTGCATCGCCTGCAGCAGGGCGGACTGCGTGCGCGGGCTGGCGCGGTTGATCTCGTCGGCCATCAGGAGCTGGGCGAAGACCGGGCCCTTCAGAAAGCGAAAAGCGCGGCGACCCTCTGCGTCCTGGTCCATGACTTCGGAGCCGAGAATATCGGATGGCATCAGGTCGGGCGTGAACTGGACGCGGCGTTCGTCGAGGCCGAGCACGATGCCGAGCGTTTCAACGAGCTTCGTCTTGGCCAGACCCGGCACGCCGACGAGGAGGCCATGGCCGCCGGAGAGCAGCGTGACCATCACGCGTTCGACGACCTGTTCCTGGCCATAGATCATCTGGCCGATCGCGGCGCGGGCCGCCTTGATGGTGGCAACCGCCGCATCCGCCTCGGCGACGATGGCGGCAGGATCGGGGTCGGCGAGGTGTGTCTGATTGAACGCGCTCATGTCGGCCCATATAGTTTCTGATGTCGCTGCGGCGAGCGTCAAGCGGGAAGCACCGCAGACGCATCTTCGCAGATCGGTTCGCCGGCGCCAGCGCCGGGGCGTGGGAAATGCCGGATCATGGCAGGGTCAAAGCAAGGCGAAACCAAGGCCATGACGGAAGGAAGCCACGGGCAGGCGGCAATGGACCGTCTCGAGAGCCTCTTGACGGACTTTCGCCCGGCCCCGGTCGAGCGCTGGAATCCGGCGCATTGCGGGACGATCGACATCAGGATCGATCGCCATGGCGACTGGTATCACGAGGGCGGGCGAATCGAGCGCGCCGCGCTGGTGCGCCTCTTCGCCACGGTTCTGAGGCGCGAGGCCGACGGGAGCCATGTTCTGGTGACGCCTCACGAAAAGCTGACGATTGCGGTCGAGGATGCCCCGTTCCTGGCGATCGATCTCGTCGAAGATCGGGCGTGCGATCCGCCGGTGCTGGTCTTCGCGACCAATATAGGCGAGGCGATCAGGCTCGATCGCGACCATCCGCTGCGGATTCCCGGCGGCGGGCCGGACGCACCTTTCGTGCCCTATGTGACGGTGCGCCCGGGTCTTGAAGCCAGACTGACGCGTTCCGTCGCCGCTGACCTCGCCGACCGCGCCATCACGCGCGAAGGCAGGCTCGGCGTGATGTCTTCAGGTCAATTCTTCGTCATCGACGAGGCCGGGACGGCCCAGAGCGCATGACCGTCATGGTGGAAGATGATCGTTTCCGGCCCGACCGCGTGTTTGCGCGGGCGCAGCGGCTGCTGATTCCGATCGGCGGCAGCGGCGTTGCGGAACGCGTCCTCAATCCCGAATTCCATCCGCCGCATGGCTTCCGCCCCAAGGCGGCGGCGGTGCTCATCCCGATCGTGGCGCGCGAAACGCCGACCGTGCTGATGACGCAGCGGACGACGCGCCTGCGCAAGCATGCCGGCCAGATCTCGTTTCCCGGCGGGCAGATCGATCCAGACGACGCCGGGGTGGCAGAGGCGGCGATGCGTGAGGCCGAGGAGGAGGTGGGGCTCGATCCAAGGCTCGTCGAACCGCTCGGCCGTCTCGATCCCTATATCGCGCCGACCGGCTATCACATCACGCCCGTCGTTGCCCGCGTCGACCCGGGTCTGCAGCTGAGATTGAACCCCGATGAGGTCGAGGCGGCCTTCGAAGTGCCGCTCGCATTCCTGATGACGCCCGAGAATCATCGGCGCGGCAGCCGCGAATGGGATGGTGCACGTCATTTCTTCTACGAGATGCCCTATGACGAACACTATATCTGGGGCATCACCGCCGGGATCATCCGCGGGCTCTATGAGCGAGTGTTCGCCTGACCATGCTGCGTTTCCTCGGCTTCACGATTCTCTGCTTCCTGCTGCCCTTCCTGGCTTATGGGCTGTGGCGCTTCGTGCGCCATGGCGCGGCGCCTGGCAGTGAGAGCTGGCCGAATATCGTCCTGCTGCGCCTCGCCGGCGTCGGGGCCCTGGCCATGCTGGTTGCGATCGCCGTGCTGGTCTCGTTTTCCGGTGGCGATGCCGGCCGTGTCTATCATCCCGCCCGGATCGAGAATGGCCGCCTCATCCCCGGCAATTTCGAGTAACTGATTCCGAATGACCGAAACCTCCCTCGCTGGCGCTTCGTTCCTGTCCGATCCGCTGGTCGTCGACGTACTGCGCCTTCTCTCCGCCGATGGCGGCGAGGCGCGCGTCATCGGCGGCGCCGTGCGCAACGAACTGATGGGCCAGCCGGTCACCGGCGATATCGACATCGCGACCACTTTGGTGCCTGACGAGGTCCTCGCCCGGGCGGCTGCCGCCGGCATGCAGTCCGCGCCGACCGGCATCGAGCACGGCACGGTCACGCTGATCGGCCGCCACCGCGTCGTCGAGGTGACGACCCTGCGCGAGGATATCGAGACCGACGGCCGTCACGCCGTTGTGCGCTTCGGGACCGATTGGGCGGCGGATGCGGCCCGGCGTGATTTCACGATCAACGCGCTCTCGGTCGATGCCGCGGGCCATCTCTACGACACCGTCGGCGGTCTCGCCGACATCGCCGCGCGGCGGGTGCGCTTCATCGGCGCCGCCGACCAGCGCATCGCCGAGGACCGGCTGCGGGTGCTGCGCTTCTTCCGTTTCCACGCTGCGTATGGATCCGGCGCGCCGGATGCCGAAGGCCTTTCCGCCGCGATCCGCGCGCGTCACGATCTCGGCGGGCTTTCCGCGGAACGCGTGGGGCAGGAAATGCGCAAGCTGGTGATGGCGGCCGGCGCCGCACCGACGCTGCGCGCGATGCAGGAGGGCGGCATCCTGCCGCTGGTGGCGGCCGGTGTCGGTGATCTCGGCGGCTTCGAGCGGCTGGTGGACGACGCCGCCGCGCCCGGTGATGCGAGCCTCCGCTTCACGGTGCTGCTCGTTCGCGTGCAGGAAGATGTAGACCGGACCGTCCGCCGCTTCCGCCTTTCCAATCGCGAGCGCGACCGGATGACCGATGCGCTGGCCGCGGCGGAGCAGCTTGCGCATGGCACGATCATCGGCGACCGCGTCGCGGTCTATCGGCGCGGGCGTGAGGCTGTGCTTGGCGGGCTGACTCTCCTGGCCGCGCGCAACAGGCTCGCCGCAGCCGAGATCGCTGCACGGCGGGACGCCGTCGCGGCGTTCACGCCGCCGGTCTTTCCGCTTGGGGGCCGCGATGTTGTCGATCTCGGTGTCGGACGCGGGCCGGCAGTTGGTGTCATCCTTCGCGATATCGAGCGCTGGTGGCTCGCCGAGGATTTTCGCCCGGACGAGACCGCGCTGCGGCGGCGCCTGCAATCGATGATCGCGGCTCAGCAGTAACGCGCCAGTCGGTCGACGCCGCGCGTCGTGCGAGCCCGCCGACGACCGCGTCGATTCGCGCCTGCCCACCGGAGTTTGGCCTCAAACACAAAAAAGCGCCGCGGCTCGTTCCTTTCGGAAGAGCCGCGGCGCCTTGCAGAGCCAAGGAGCGTGCCAGCCTTAGTGAGCGACCTTCGACCAGATCTTCTTCTTCGTGTAGTAGAGCAGCCCCGCGAAGACGACCAGGAAGATGATGACCTGGAAGCCGGCGCGCTTGCGCGCGTCGAGATGCGGTTCGGCGCCCCACATCAGGAAGGCCGCGACGTCGCGCGAATATTGGTCGACCGTCTGCGGCGAACCGTCGGTATAGGTCACCTGGCCGTCCGAGAGCGGCGGCGGCATGGCGATCGCCGGTCCGCTGATGAAATGCGGATTGTAGTGCAGGCCCGGCGGGATCTGCAGGCCAGCCGGCGGCTCCTTGTAGCCGGTCAGCAGGCTGTGGATGTAGTCCGGGCCACCTTCCTCATACTGCGTGAACAGATCGAGGATGAACCACGGGAAGCCGCGCTCGACGGCGCGGGCCTTGGCCATCAGCGACAGGTCCGGCGGCGCCTTGCCATTGTTGGCGGCGGCGGCGGCCTGTGGATTGGGGAAGGGGGAAGGGAAGCGATCGGACAGCCGGCCCGGGCGCTCGAACATGTCGCCCGCGTCGTTCGGGCCGTCCTGCACCTGATAGCTCGCCGCGACGGTGCGGGCCTGCGCTTCGGTGAAGCTCGGGCCGCCCGGCTGCGCCAGATTGCGGAAGGAGAGCAGATGCATCGAGTGGCAGCTCGAGCAGACTTCCTTGTAGACCTGATAGCCGCGCTGGAGCTGCGCGGTGTCGTAGCTTCCGAAGAGGCCGGCAAAGGACCAGGGCTCCAGCGTCGGCTTCAGGATCGGGAAATGCGTCGGCTGCGCGCTCTCGCCGCCTTCTTCGGATGCGATGGCCGCGCCGGCGCCGAGCGCCGACACTGCGAGCATCACGCCGAGGCCGAGGCCGGCGAGCTTCGTGGACAAGGTTTTCATCGTCATCGATCCGTTTCCTGTCCCACGCTCACTTGGTCTGCGGCGCGGAGGGCGCGCCGGCCGTAACGGCCGCACCGCCATGACCGAGAACCGATTCCGTGATCGAGACCGGCAGCGGCTTCGGCTTCTCGAAGAGGCCGAGCAGCGGCAGGATGATCAGGAAATGGGCGAAGTAATAGACCGTCAGAATGCGACCGGCGATCAGATAGCCGCCTTCCGGAGGCATGGCGCCGATATAGCCGAGGCCGACCGCCGCCACCGCCCAGATCCAGAAGAACTGGCGGTAGAGCGGGCGGAAATTGGCCGAGCGAACTTTGGACGTATCCAGCCAGGGCACCACGAACAGCACGGCAATGGCGCCGAACATCGCGATAACGCCAGCCAGCTTGTCCGGGATCGAGCGCAGGATCGCGTAGAACGGCAGGAAGTACCATTCCGGAACGATATGCGCCGGCGTCACGAGCGGGTTCGCCTCGATATAGTTGTCGGCGTGGCCCATGTAGTTCGGCAGATAGAACACGAAGTAGCTGTAGAAGATCAGGAAGACGACGAGGCCGAGCGCGTCCTTCACCGTGAAATACGGGTGGAAGGGCAGAGTATCCTGCTTGTCCTTGACCGAGACGCCCGTCGGGTTGTTGGAGCCCGGAATGTGCAGCGCCCAGATATGCAGCACGACGACGCCGGCGATCATGAAGGGCAGCAGGTAGTGCAGGGCGAAGAAGCGGTTCAGCGTCGGATTATCGACCGAGAAGCCGCCCCAGAGCCAGGTCACGATCGAGCCGCCGACCAGCGGAATGGCGCCGAACAGGTTGGTGATCACGGTGGCGCCCCAGAAGGACATCTGTCCCCAGGGAAGCACGTAGCCCATGAAGCCGGTCGCCATCATCAGCAGGAAGATGATCATGCCGAGGATCCAAAGGACCTCACGGGGCGACTTGTAGGAGCCGTAATAAAGGCCACGGAAGATGTGGATATACACGGCGATAAAGAACATCGACGCGCCATTGGCGTGCAGGTAGCGGAGCATCCAGCCGCTGTTGACGTCGCGCATGATGCCTTCAACCGAATTGAAGGCCAGCGTGACATGGGCGGTGTAATGCATCGCCAGCACGACGCCGGTCGCGATCTGGGCGACCAGCATGAAGGCGAGGATGCCGCCGAAGGTCCAGAAGTAATTCAGATTGCGCGGGTTCGGGAACACGATGAAGGACGAGTGCACCAGCCCGATAATGGGCAGGCGCGCCTCGAGCCACTTCAAGGCGGGGTGCTGCGGCTGATAGGTCGAAGGTCCGGACATGGTTGCGTGGTGCTCCCGTCAGCCGATCTTGATCTTGGTGTCGGTCATGAATGAATAGACCGGAATGGCCATGTTTTCGGGCGCCGGTCCTTTGCGGATGCGTCCCGCGGTGTCGTAGACCGAACCATGGCAGGGGCAGAACCAGCCATTGTACTCACCCTCCTGGCCGAGCGGAATGCAGCCGAGATGGGTGCAGACATTGACCATCACGAACCAGTTTTCCTTGCCCGTTGCGGCGCGATTGGCGTCGGTCGCGGGGGCATCGTCGGGCAGGTTCGCGTTGCGGGCAACCGGATCCTTGAGGTCGGAAAGCTGCGCCGCCTTGGCATCCTCGATCTCCTTGGCCGTGCGGTTGCGCACGACGACCGGCTTGCCGCGCCACTTCACAGTGACCGACTCGCCTTCCTTCAGGGAGGAGATGTCGACTTCGGATGAAGCGAGCGCGAGCGCGGACGCATCCGGATTCATCTGGTTGATGAACGGCCAGACGGTCGCCGCAAGGCCGACCGCGCCGACTGCGCCGGTCGCGATGTAGAGAAAGTCGCGTCGGGTCGGCTCTGCCGCAGCGCTGTGTGCCAAGATAAATCCCCTCTCGATCCCTAAGGCCGCAGTCCGTTCCCCTTCGCCTTGCGGCGCCAGGCCTGGGCTGCACGCGCAGCCGAACAGACACGGCCGGGGCGCGGTCAGCACGCCCATGACACGTGAAGCTGTTTAGCCATCGCCGGCCTTCAATGTCCAGAGACGGCAGCGGCGATGCGCACATTGTCGCGGCAGCAATGCGGCAGTCATGCCGCAATCAGGGCTGCGACATGTTCAGCCGCGCGCGAGCGTCGCGAACCGGGACAGGGACCGTGCAAAGCCGGCGAGCTCGTCATCGCTCCAGTCGGCGACATGGCCGAGCAACAGCGCGCGCTTCTGGCGCCGTGTCGCGCCGATCATGTCGCGGCCGGCGGGCGTGAGTTTCAGGACGCTGCGTCGCCCATCGTCCTGCGAGGCGAGGCGTTCGACGAGGCCGGCGCGAACGCATTCGGCGACGAGCCGGCTCGCTTGTGACGGGTCGACGTCGAGACGCGCAGCCACGGTGCCGATCGCCACCCCCGCCGATTCGGTCACGTCGGATTCGGCGATGATCTCGACGACTTCGACGACGGCCGGTTCGATTGCGAGGGCGAGCTCGTCGAGGACGCGCCGGCCGAGCGAACGGCGCGCCATCGAGCGGCGCAGCCTGCCGAGCGCCGCATCGATTTCGGCGACCGCGGCAATGCGGGCCGACTCGGGCGTGTCGTCTTCGGGGTCGGGGCGTTCAGGCGCGGTCATCAACTCGATCTAGCACGAAGCGAGCAACCTGCCATCGGTTGACGAGTATATGGGTAGCGCATATAAATGTATGAGTCATGCACATGATATGCGTGCCTACTTCAACCGTGCAGGAGATACGTGATGTCCGACCTATTATCGCCGTCGCCGGTCTATCGAATCGCCAGCCTCGCCGTACCCGAAGCTGCACGCGCCGCGTTTGTCGAACGCGCAGCCATCGTGAAGGGGCTCGTACAGCAGCAGCCCGGCCTCATCGCGCAGCACGCTTATGAGCAGCAGAGCGGGCCGGGCCGGTTCAACTATGTCACCATCGCCGCCTGGGCCGACCAGGCGGCTCTCGATGCCGCCGATCAGGTGCTTGCCGCCGCTGCGGCCGCCGACGGTGTCGACCGGGCCGCGTTCACCGCCGCACATGGCATCGTGGCCGAGATCGGGACCTACGGGCCGGCGGTGATCTAGGGGACGGCTCGCCGCTTGGTGCGGCGAGCCGTTCTGTTCAGGCTGCGTCGAGGAACCCACCCGACTGACGGTGCCAGAGGCTGGCATAGAGGCCGCCCTTGCGCAGCAGTTCGTCGTGGCTGCCGGTCTCGACGATCGCGCCCTTGTCGAGCACGATGAGGCGATCCATCGCGGCGATGGTCGACAGGCGGTGAGCGATCGCGATCACCGTCTTGCCGGCCATCAGGCGGAAGAAGCTCTCCTGGATCGCCGCCTCCACCTCCGAATCGAGCGCCGACGTCGCCTCGTCCAGGATCAGGATCGGCGCGTCCTTGAGCAGGACGCGGGCGATCGCGATGCGCTGGCGCTGGCCGCCGGAGAGCTTGACGCCGCGCTCGCCGACATGCGCGTCGAGCCCGGTCCGGCCATGCGGATCGGAAAGCCCGGCGATGAAGTCGAGCGCATGCGCCTGACGTGCCGCCTCGATGATCGCCGCCTCGGTCGCATCTGGCTGCCCGTAGCGGATGTTGTCGCGAACGGAGCGATGGAGCAGCGAGGTATCCTGCGTCACGAGGCCGATCCGGCGGCGCAGGCTGTCCTGCGTCACCGCGCCGACATTCGCGCCGTCGATGCGGATCGCGCCGCTCTCGACGTCGTAGAAGCGCAGCAGCAGGTTGACCAGCGTCGACTTGCCCGCGCCGGAGCGCCCGACAAGGCCAACCTTCTCGCCCGGCGCGATCGTCATCGTGAGATCCTCGATGATCCCGCCCGCCTTGCCATAATGGAAGTGGACGTTCTCAAAGCGGATCTCGCCCTTGTCGACCTCAAGGTCCGGCGCACCCGGCGTGTCGAGCAGCGTGTAGGGCCGGGCGATGGTCTCGAGACCCTCCTGCACCGTGCCCATCTGCTCGAAGATCGCGATCGACACCCACATGATCCAACCGGACATGTTGGTGATGCGGATCGCGAGACCCGACGCGACGGCGATCGCCCCGAGCGTGATGCCATCCCAGGACCAGAGCCAGATCGCAAGCGCGCCCGTGGCGACGACCAGAAAGCCGTTGAGGCACGAGACCGTGGCGTTCATTGCCGTGATCAGACGCGTTTCGTTGCGGAAATGCGTCGTGTGGTCGACCAGCGCCTCGCGGGCATAATCGTCCTCGCGATCGGGATGGGCGAACAGCTTCACCGTCTGGACATTGGTGTAGCTGTCGACGATGCGCCCGGTCACGATCGACCGCATCTCCGACATGATGGTCGCGCGATCGCGAATGCGCGGCACGAACCAGGCGAGCGTCGCGACATAAGCGAGGATCCACAGCGCCAGCGGCATGGCGAGCCGCCAGTCGGTATCCCAGAAGATCAGCAGAGCCGAGCCGGCGAAGATCGTGACGAACCAGAGCGCGTCGATCACCTGCGTCACCGATTCGCGCAGCGCCGGCCCCGTCTGGACGATCTTGGAGGCGATACGGCCCGCGAAATCATTGGCGAAGAACGTCACGGACTGCCGCATCACATAGTGGTGCGTCTGCCAACGGATCAGATTGGTGAAGGATGGCGCGATCGCCTGCTGGTTCAGGAGGTCATGGGCGATCTGCGCGAGCGGGCGCGCCACCAGAATGACGATGGCCATCCACACGAATGTCGTGCCGTAATCCGCCAGCACCTGCTGCGGCGAGGTCGCCTTCAGGAGATCGACGATCGAGCCGATATAGCGCAGCATCGCGATCTCGATCAGAGACACGATGAGGCCGATCGCCATCAAGGTGAGCAGGAACGGCCACACCTGCCGGCAATAGCGCCAGTAGAAGGCGAGCAGCGTCGGCGGCGGCATGGAATCGTCATGCGGCCGGAACGGATCGATGAGCGTTTCGAATTTGCGGAACATGATGGCGTCCGGGAAAGGCGCGGCCGGGAACGGGCGAACGGCCGAAGAAGCGACATGGGGAAATGCCTCGATGCGGCGCGTCGAGCGCCGGTTCGAGCCGGTCCTGGCGATGGGGAAACGCAGTGAGCCGCCGCCGGGGCCTCAAAGAGGCACCTGCCGGCCGGGTCATATGGTCGTCTTGGTCAGAGGGTCAGGTTGAGACCCTGGCTCGAACACATCGCGGACCGGATGATCGAAAAGACAATATCCATCCAGCCCTCCTGGTTCGCGTTTGCTGCGCGCTGACATCGCGCGCTTCCTGACGCGGCGGAGTTTCTGCCCGGCTTCGTCGCAGTGCAAGATGTCGCAGGTGAATTGGTTGTGCTGTTGCGCTTTGGCGACAGTCACGGGTGTATCCGGCCGAACGGAGGGTGAGGCGGGGATGGCGAGCGACGGCGGCACTGCCGAAATCGACTACGAGATTTACATCGCGGCGGCGCCGGAGCGCATCTGGGCGGCGCTGACGGACGCCTCCGTCTCGCGGCTCTGGTTCTTCGGCCGGCGAATCGAGAGCGACTGGGGCGCCGGCGCGGCGCTTTGCTACCGCATGCCGGATGGCGGGATCGAAGCGAACGGCCGCGTCACCGAAATCGATGCGCCACGGCTCGTCCGCTACCGCCTCTCGCCGGTGCGGGAGGGGCCGGACGCGGCGTCATCCGTCATTTCATTCGAGATCACGGAGTGCGGCGGCATGTGCCGGCTCGCCTTCAGCGAGGTCCATGCCGCGCCGGGGTCAGGGCGCCGGATGCTGGCGGCGCGCCGTGTGTGGCCGGTCATCCTCTCCGGCCTCAAGACGCTGCTCGAGACCGGTCGTCCGGCCGAGATCGATATCGCCCGTCTGTTCGACGACGAGGCTTAGGCCTCGTCGCGGCCTCAGGTCTGCTCGGGGGTCGGCGGGGTCGCGACGACGTGGCCGGAGGTATGGAGCGCGAGCTTCGCCTCGAGTTCCGCAATGCGGGCGGCCAGCGCTTCGTTTTCCGTCCGCGCCTTCTGGGCCATCTCGCGGACGACGTCGAATTCCTCGCGCTTCACGAAGTCCATCTCCGAGAAGAAGCGTTCGGCCTGATGGCGGACCACGGTTTCGGCTTCGCGCTTGACGCCCTGCGCGACACCGGCGGCGTCGGTCATCAGCTTGGCGAATTCATCGAACAGTCGGTTCGAGCCCTGGTCCATGGCAACCCTCCGGCGGCGTTTCTGTGACCTTTACTATGGGCAGGGCGCAACCGGCTCACAAGAGCCGGAAGCGTCGCGGGGGGACGGCGACCGCGCTGGCGGGAAACGACGCCTCCTGTCCGGCACGCTCTTGACCGGCAAGCGCGGTTCGGCGCACCAATGCCGCGCCTCGCTTTCCAAGGATGCCGATGCTCAACGTCCTGCCGTTTCCGGCCATCGATCCGGTGCTGATCGAGATCGGCCCTTTTGCCATCCGCTGGTATGCGCTCGCCTATATCGTCGGCATTCTGTTCGGCTGGTGGTACGCGAAACGTCTCGTATCGGAGCCGCGGCTGTGGGGCGCGTCCGGTGCGCCGATCCGGCCGGTCGATCTCGATGATTTCGTGATGTGGGCAACGATCGGCATCATTGTCGGCGGTCGTCTCGGCTATGTGCTGTTCTATAATTTCGAAGCCTTTCTCGCCGCGCCGCTGACGATCTTCGAAGTCTGGCATGGCGGCATGTCGTTCCATGGCGGCTTCCTCGGAACCGTCATCGCGATGGTGCTGTTTGCCCGTCGCCGCGCGATCCCGTTCCTCTCGCTGATCGATGTCATCGCGCCCAGCGTCACCGTCGGGCTCTGCCTTGGCCGCATCGCCAACTTCATCAATGGCGAGCTTTGGGGTCGGCCGAGTGACATGCCCTGGGCGATGGTGTTCCCGAACGCCGATGGCCAGCCGCGTCATCCGAGCCAGCTCTACGAGGCGGCGCTCGAAGGCATCGTGCTGTTCCTGGTCCTCCGCCTTCTGACGCATCGGCAATTGCGCCTCCGGCAACCCGGCTATGTCGCGGCGGTCTTCGCGATCGGCTACGGCCTCGCGCGTATCGTCTCCGAGTTCTTCCGCGAGCCGGACATCCAGATCGGCTATTTCTCCGGCGGCCTCACCATGGGCATGCTGCTGTCGTTGCCGATGGTGCTGGCGGGCGTCGCGCTGCTCGTCTATGTCCGCCGCCGCGATGCCAGGACGGCCTGAGGCCGCGTCGTGACGCTCGAACAGCGCCTCATCGCCCGCATCCTGGCGACCGGACCGATCACTGTCGCCGACTATATGGCGGCGTGCCTCGGCGATGCCGAACATGGCTATTACATGCGGCGCGATCCGTTCGGTGCATCCGGTGATTTCATCACGGCGCCCGAGATCAGCCAGATGTTCGGCGAATTGATCGGGCTATGGGCCGTCGAGACCTGGCGCCGCATGGGTGAGCCACGGGCCTTCGTCCTCGCCGAGTTCGGGCCCGGCCGTGGCACGCTCATGGCCGATGCCCTCCGGGCGGCGCGGCTTTCGCCGGATTTTCTCGCTGCGGCGCGGATCGCGCTGGTCGAGACCAGCCCGCATCTCATGGCGATGCAGCGTGCGCGGCTCGTGGGGCACGAGATCGCGTTCGCCGCGCGCGCCGAGGACCTGCCGGAGGGCCCGGCGATCGTCATCGCCAACGAGTTTTTCGACGCGCTGCCGATCCGGCAATTCGTGCGCGTTGCAGGCGGTTATGCCGAGCGCATGGTCGGCGTCGTCGATGACAGGCTTGCCTTCGGTTTGCGGCCGGGTGCGGTTATCGAAGGGGTGATGGGCGATCCGCCGGAGGGCGCCGTCGTCGAGACCGGCGGCCCGGCGACTGCGGTGATGGCGAACCTCGCCGAACGCATCGCGGCGCTGAGGGGCGCGGTGCTCGCCATCGATTACGGCCATGACGGCGGCTTTGGCGACACGCTGCAGGCGATGCGCCGCCATGCTTTCGTCGCACCGCTCGACGAACCTGGAACGGCGGACCTGACGGCGCATGTCGATTTCGCCGCGCTGGCAGCCTCCGCGCGTGCAGCGGGCGCCGCGGCGTTTCCACTGATGACGCAGGGGGATTTTCTCATCCGCCTCGGCCTCGCCGAGCGGGCGGGGCGCCTGGGAGCCGGCAAGAACACCGCTGCGCAACAGGCGATCCGCGCTGCCGCCGAGCGGCTGGCCGGGCCGGACGCGATGGGGACGCTGTTCAAGGTGCTGGTCGTCGCCCGCAATGGGCTTGTGCCGCCGCCGTTCTGACCAAGGGAGACGGAGCCGATGAAGATCACCGCCGATGTGCTCGACTTGCCGGGCATCCGCCACGGCTTCTACACTAGGCAGGGCGGCGCTTCGGACGGCATCTATGCCAGCCTCAATTGCGGCGTCGGCTCGGAAGACGACCGCGACCGCGTGCTTGAGAACCGCGCCCGTGTCGCGCGCGATCTCGGCGTCGCGGCCGACCGGCTGGCAACGCCGTTCCAGGTGCACAGTCCCGACGTCGCGACGGTCGATGCCGTGTGGGAGACCGGGGCAGGGCCAAAGGCGGACGCCGTCGTCACGGCCCGGCCGGGAATCGCGATCGGCATCGGCACAGCCGATTGCGGCCCCTTGCTGTTCGCCGATCCTCTCGCGCGGGTGATCGGCGCGGCCCATGCCGGCTGGCGCGGCGCCTTCACGGGTGTGATCGAGGCAACGCTCGACGCGATGGAGGCGCTCGGCGCCGAACGCGGGCGAATCACGGTCGTGCTCGGCCCGACCATCTCTGCCGCGGCCTATGAAGTCGGCCCGGAATTCATCGCCCGCTTCCTCGACGCAGAGGCCGCCAACGCTCGCTTCTTCGCTTCTTCCGAAAAGGCGGGGCATCACTATTTCGACCTGCCGGCCTATATCGGCGCGCGCGCCATTGGCGCGGGCGCCGGCCGTTTCCACGATCTCGCGCTCTGCACCTATGCCGATCCGACCCGCTTCTATTCCTATCGTCGCATGACGCATCAGGGCGAGGCGGATTACGGCCGCCTGCTTCACGCGATTGCACTCGTCGATGATGAAACGTGATGCGCGAAGTTGCGTGAGGGTGAGCGATGCAGGGGTGGCGTTCTGGACCCACTCCCGTTTTGTCGCTAGACAGGGCCCAAGGGGCTCCGGACTCGCGCCGGCGGGACGATCACTATGAATGAGAAGGGAAATTGGCCGGTTTGGGCCCTTGTCGCCATGACGGCGGCGACCGCTCTTTCGGCCTGCGGCGGTGGTGACGGCATCACCGGCGCCGCACAGTCCATGGCGACGGCGATCACGCCGACAGCCGTGGCGCCGCCCGCCGTGCCGCTCTCGCAGGCGAAGATTGCCTTCGCGCCGGTGACGGGCGCCCCGGCGACCGTCCTCACCAATATTTCGGCGCAGCTCGGCAAGGAGGCGTTCACCCAGCAGGTGACTCTGGTCCCCTCGAACGATCCCGCGGCGACCTATATCATCAAGGGCTACCTCTCGGCGGTCGGCGATGCGTCGGGCACGATCCTCGTATTTGTCTGGGACGTTTTCGATCGCAGCGGGCAGCGGGTCCACCGCATTTCCGGCCAGTCGATGGCGCCTGGCGCGACGCGCGATCCCTGGTCTGGCGTCGATGCGGCGACGACGACGGATGTGGCGCGCCAGACCATCAACGCGCTGGTCGATTGGGGCAGGGGCGCGCCGGCGACGAGCGCCGTGTCCGCCGCTGCCCCGGTGACGACGGCGCCTTCGATCAACGCCATTCCCTCGACAAACCTGCCGCCCGAGACCATGCCTCAGCCCGCGCCGCTGACGCTGCCGGCCGGTTCGGGTTGAGACCGATCCGAAGCCGGCGGAATCGCGTTTGCAGTGCGGTGGCCGAGTTGCTACAACGCCGCCGCGCCATAGAACGATCCCAAACCGGATCGCCAAGCCCATCTGCACCAAGGATGAACGGGGACCCGAAACCTTGAAGCTGGTTGCCGGAAACTCCAACAGGGTGCTCGCCGAGGCGATCGCCGCCTATCTCGAAATCCCCCTCGCCAAATGCCTCGTGCGGCGATTTGCGGATCAGGAGATCTTCGTCGAGATCCAGGAAAACGTGCGCGGCGAGGATGTGTTCGTCATCCAGTCGACGAGCTTCCCGGCCAACGATCATCTCATGGAATTGCTGATCATCATCGATGCGCTGCGCCGCTCCTCCGCGCGCCGCATCACGGCCGTGCTGCCCTATTTCGGCTATGCGCGGCAGGATCGGAAGGCGGGGCCGCGCACGCCGATCTCGGCCAAGCTGGTGGCGAATCTGATCACCCATGCCGGCGCCGACCGCGTGCTGACGCTCGATCTGCATGCCGGCCAGATTCAGGGCTTCTTCGATATCCCGACCGACAATCTCTTCTCCGTGCCGGTGATAACCCGCGACATCAAGGAGCATTACGAGCTTCGGAACGTCATGGTGGTCTCGCCGGATGTCGGCGGCGTCGTGCGCGCCCGCGCGCTTGCCAAGCGCATCGACGCGCCGCTCGCCATCGTCGACAAGCGCCGCGAACGGCCGGGCGAATCGGAGGTGATGAACATCATCGGCAATGTCGAGGGACGCGATTGCATCCTGTTCGACGACATCGTCGATTCGGGCGGGACGCTGTGCAATGCGGCCGAGGCTCTGGTCGCCAAGGGCGCGAAGTCGGTCGTTGCCTATATCACCCATGGTGTGCTGTCCGGCGGCGCAGTGGCGCGCATCGCCGGCTCCATGCTCAAGGAACTGGTGATCACCGACTCGATCCAGCCGACCGAGGCGGTCCAGAGCGCAACCAATATTCGCGTCACCTCGATCTCGACGCTGATCGGCGAAGCCATCAACCGCACGGCCAGCGAGAAGTCGGTCTCCAGCCTCTTCATCTGAGAGCAAGCGCCGCGCCTGGCCCGTCTTGACAAGCGCTGAGGCGGCTTGCGGCTTCGCCTTGTTCTCCCGCCGCGCCTCGTCTATAAGCACCGCGGCTGCGCCGACACCCCTGGAGGCACCGCGGCCGTTTTTCGTTTTTAAAGGAGAATTCCGATGAGCACTTCCTACGAGCTCACGGCCTCCGTGCGCAACCGCGTGGGCAAGGGGGCCGCCCGGGCGTCGCGTCGCGAAGGCAAGATCCCGGCTGTCATCTATGGTGACAAGCAGTCCCCCCTCGCGATCGAACTGTCGCACAAGGACGTGTTCCTGAAGCTGCATGCTGGCGGCTTCCTCACGACCGTCGCCACGATCAATGTCGATGGCGACAAGATCCGCGTCATTCCGCGCGACTTCGCGCTCGACCCGGTCACCGATCAGCCGATCCATGTCGACTTCCTGCGCATCACCGCTGGCGGCACCATCCACGTCCAGATCCCTGTTCAGGTGATCAACGAGGACAAGGCTCCCGGCCTCAAGGCAGGCGGCGTGCTCAATATCGTCACGCATGAAATCGACGTTAATTGCCCGGCCGATGCGATCCCCGATCACATCGTCGTCGATCTCGCCGGCCTCAATATCGGCGACTCCGTGCATCTGTCGTCGATCACCTTGCCGGAAGGCGTGAAGCCGACTTCGGCCGAGGACGCGACGCTCGCAACGATTGCTCCGCCGGCCGCGCTGACGACCGAAGAGCAGGCTGAGGACGCGGCGGCTGCGGCCGCCAAGGCCTAAGGAACAATCCCGGTTCAGAGCGGGGAGGGCGTCATGCTCCTCATCGTCGGCCTCGGCAATCCCGGCGGCCAATATGCTTTGAATCGGCACAATATTGGCTTCATGGCGGCGGATGCGATCCACCGCCGCCATGGCTTCTCTCCCTGGCGCGCGCGCTTCCAGGCACTGGTTGCCGAGGGCGTGCTGCAGGGGCGCAAGGTGCTGCTGATGAAGCCGCAGACCTTCATGAACGAGAGCGGCCGCGCCGTCGCCGAGGCGACACGCTTCCACAAGATCCCCAATGCCGACGTCATCGTGCTTCACGACGAACTGGATTTGCCGCCCGGCAAGATCCGGATGAAGCAGGGCGGCGGGCATGGCGGCCATAACGGCCTCCGCTCGATCACGGCCCATCTCGGCGACGATTATCGGCGCCTGCGCCTCGGCATTGGTCATCCCGGCGCCAAGGAACTCGTGCATGGCTATGTGCTGCATGATTTCGCGCGCGCCGATGGCGCCTGGGTCAATCCGCTGCTCGATGCGATTGCCGAAAATGTCGGCCTGCTCGCGGATGGCAAGGACAACACCTTCGCTAACCGCCTCCATCGCACGGCCGAGCCCGAAAAGCCTGTCGCGAAGCCGGTCGCTCCGGCCGCCGCAGCGCCTGAGCCCACAAAGGCGCCCGCTACAGACAATCCGCTGGCGGCCGGGCTGAAGAAGCTGTTTGGCAAGGGCGAATAGCCGTTCTTGCGCCAAAGCGATCGTTTCTGGCGAGAGTTGGTCACGACTTCGGCGCTGCGCGGCGAATGGCGGGTTGCCGATCGGGTCTGCCGGGGGCTATGGAGCAGCGGAACATTGGCTTGGCAGGCGCGGCGCTGATCGGCGCGCGGTTCTCTGCCTCATCGTCTTCAATGAACTGAAAGAGCATCATGGGCTTCAAATGCGGGATCGTCGGCCTGCCGAATGTCGGCAAGTCGACCTTGTTCAACGCGCTGACCAAGACGGCGGCGGCGCAGGCGGCGAATTATCCGTTCTGCACGATCGAGCCGAACACCGGTGAGGTGGCGGTGCCCGATCCGCGTCTCGATGAACTCTGCCGCATCGGCAAGTCGCAGCAGATCGTGCCGACGCGACTGACCTTCGTCGACATCGCCGGCCTGGTGCGCGGCGCGTCGAAGGGGGAGGGTCTCGGCAACCAGTTCCTCGCCAATATCCGCGAGGTCGATGCAATTGCCCATGTGCTCAGATGCTTCGAGGACGGCGACATCACCCATGTCGAGAACCGGATCGATCCGGTCGCCGATGCCGAGACAGTCGAAACCGAACTGATGCTCGCCGATCTCGACAGCCTCGAGCGCCGCGTCGTGCCGCTGAAGAAGCGCGCTGGCACCGACAAGGAGGCCAAGCAGCAGGTCGAGCTGATGGAAGGCGCACTCGCGCTCCTGCGCGAGGGCGTGCCCGCCCGGCAGCTCAAGGTCTCGGCGGAGGATCGCGCCGCCTTCGACGCGCTCAACCTCCTGACGTCGAAGCCCGTGCTCTATGTCTGCAATGTCGAGGAAGCTGCGGCGGCGACAGGCAATGCCTTTTCGCAGAAGGTCGAGGTCATGGCCAAGGCGCAGGGCGCCGGCTGTGTCGTGATCTCGGCGGCGATCGAATCGGAGATCGCGCAGCTCGATCCGGCCGAGCAGAAGGATTTCCTGGAAACGCTCGGGCTTGAAGAGCCGGGCCTCGATCGCCTGATCCGCGCCGGCTATGCGCTGCTCGGCCTCATCACCTATTTCACGGTCGGCCCCAAGGAAGCGCGTGCCTGGACGATCGTCGCCGGCACGAGGGCTCCGCAGGCCGCGGCCGTGATTCATAGCGATTTCGAGCGTGGCTTTATCCGCGCCCAGACCATCGCCTATGAAGATTATGTCCGCCTCGGCGGCGAAGCCGGCGCCAAGGAAGCCGGCCGGGCGCGCGATGAAGGCAAGGAGTATGTCGTCGCCGACGGCGACGTGCTGCTCTTCCGCTTCAATACCTGACGCGATGCGGCGGCGGCGTCAGCCGCCGTCCTGATCCGGGCGTGGCCGGCGGCGTTTCAGCGGCGTCTGCCCGCCTTTCGCCGGCTGATGCCGCGCATTGCCGCGATTCTTGTTGCCGGACTTCTGCGGCTGCTGCCCTTTCGGCTTGTCCTGCTCGCTCTCCGACTGCCTCGCGGCCGGAGCCCGCAAGGGACTGGCCTTCGGGGAGACGCTTCCAGCTTCGGCGAAGGCGACCTTTGTCGGCGGCAAGGCGATCGGGGTGGCGCCTTCGACTTCGCTGCCGGCTTCGACTGCCTGTCCGTTACGCCGACGTGCCTTGTCCCTGGCGAGCCCGGGCGGCAGTTCGATCGGCACATCCGCCGGCTCCGGCGCCGCGGAATGACGCGTGCCGATAAAGGCGGGGAGCGCGGTGACATCGTCGCCTTCAGCGGGCGCGGCGACGGCGGGGCGACGCGGCTCGGGCGAAGCGTGGGCGATATCGGCTGCCTGCGGACGTGCTTCGACCAACTGGCTTTCCAGTCCCTCGGCAAGGCTCGATCGCATGGCTTCGCTGCTGGACGGCTCGGAGAGACGCTTCAGTGCGTGCTCGATCGCCGGGTCTGCTCGCCCGCCCGGACGCCTGATCTCGCGCTGTGGGGCCTTCGGCTCGCTGCGATCCGGTAGCACGATGGTCGGCGGCGTCCGGCGCTCGGCGGTGCGGCTCTCTGCCGAGGTTTCACGAACGCGCACGGGCGGTTCGACCGGCTCGATCTCGACCACGGGCTTCGCCTCGCTGATGCGGGATTCCGCGGGGCGGACATCCCAGGCCTTCGGCTCGACGCGGCCCTGATCAGGCGCGAACGGATCGCGCGCGCGGTCCTCCGGCTCGGCAGGCTTGAGTTCGGCCGGACGGTGGTCGATCGCCGGCCGCTCGGTTGCCGGTTCGGGGCGCGCAGCGACGCGCTCGCGGGCGTCAGTGGCGCGGCGGTCGAGCCGGGCGATGTCGTTTTCGGACATTGCCGCCGGCTGGGGCGCCAGGCTACCCCGCTCGGCGATATCCATCAGGTTTTCATTGACGCGGAAGAGGATGACGACCGCCTCGCAGGCGACGCGCGCTGCGATGACGCCGACCAGCGTCCCGATGATCGAGACCGCGATCAGGATGAGGCCGGGTAGCGCATTGTCGCCGACCATCGCAATACCGGCCGCGAGGCCCCAGATGCCAAACAGCACCGCGACTGCAGAGACGAGCCAGAAGAGCAGTTCCATCGCGGAGGGCGCGACGAAACGGTCCCATTTGAAGACATCGAAGAAGGAATTCATACCGTCATCCCGGTAGGATCAGCATGCCACCCCTTCGCGAGCCTGAAGCTAAGGGACACCATGGTCAAGGCGGTAAGACACTGTGCCGCCGTCACATTTCCTTCACAGCCGCCTCTTCCCAAGCCGTGAAGCCCGGATCGGCGAGCAGCGTCGCGACATAGGCTGCGGCAGGGTCCGAAAGCGTCGGTCCATACGTGCGAAAGCGACTCGCAACCGGCGCGAACATCGCATCGGCGATGCTGAAACGACCAAAAAGATACGATCCACCTGCGCCGAATCGCGACCTGCAATCCGCGAAGATCGCATCGATGCGCTGAATATCGGTTGCGACACCCTCGGCGTCCAGTCCCTCGCCGGGACGTGCGGCGAAGAGATCCATCGGCATCGCCATGCGCATCGCTCGAAAGCCGGAGTGCATCTCGGCCGATACGGCGCGTGCGACGGCCCGCGCGGCGGCATCACGCGGCCAGAGATCGGGAAAGCTCTCGGCGAGATATTCGCAGATGGCCAGTGAATCCCACACGATGACGGTTTCTGCAGGCCGGTTGTCGACCAGAACTGGAACGAGGCCGGACGGACTGAAGGCTGTGATCGCCGCTTTGGAGGTGGCGGTGCGCAGCGGCGTCACGATGGTCTCGAAATCGGCGCCTGTCGCGGCCAGCGCCATGAAGGGACGCAGCGACCAGCTCGACCAGATGCGCGTGCCGATATGCAGCGTGAAATCCGCCATGGCGCCGCTCCGCTCAGTGGCCGTCGAACGCGACAAGGGTGCGCACCGGAACATCGAGAGCGCGCAGCTTGTCGGCGCCGCCAAGAGCCGGCAGGTCGACGATGAAGCAGGCGGCCTCGACCTTGACCCCGGCCTCGCGCAGCAGCTTGATCGCCGCTTCGGCTGTGCCGCCGGTGGCGATCAGATCATCGACGAGGATGACGCGTTCGCCCTTCTCGACGGCGTCGACATGGATCTCGATCCGGTCCTGGCCATATTCGAGGGCATAGTCCATGCCGATCGTCTCGAAGGGCAACTTGCCCTTCTTGCGGATCGGCACGAAGCCGGCCGAAAGCTGGTGTGCGACCGCGCCGCCGATGATGAAGCCGCGCGCCTCGATGCCGGCGACCTTGTCGATCTTGGCGCCGGCCCAGGGCTGGACCAGTTCGTCGATGGTGCGGCGGAAGGCGCGCGGATTGCCGAGCAGCGTTGTGATGTCGCGGAACATCACGCCCTTTGCCGGATAATCCGGGATGGTCCTGATGGCTGCGGCGTAGTCGAAGGCTTCGGAGGTCATTACGGCTTTCGCGGCCCTTTCGGGAAATCGAGATAGCGCGGACGGAGCCGCGCATGTTGGCGCTAAGGCTTGCCCCAGCTTTCGCGCCGCGTCCAGTCGCCCGGTGCGCAAACCGGCGTCATCGGCCAAGAACGCGTCCGTCTACGGTGTCGAGTTGCCGAGCAGCGCGGGAGGATGCCTTCGGCGCCCCAGGCGATCACGGCCATTTCACCAGCGGCGGCATCGAGGACAGGATCGAATCGACATTGCCGCCGGTGCGAAGGCCGAAGATCGTGCCGCGATCGTAGAGCAGGTTGAATTCGACGTAGCGCCCGCGCCGGACGAGCTGTTCCTCGCGGTCGGCCTCGGTCCAGGGCGTGTTGAAATTGGCGCGGACGAGCTGCTCGTAGATCGTGAGGAAGCTGGTGCCGACATCCTGCGTGAAGGCGAAATCGGCCTCCCAGTCGCCGGAGTTCAGCCCGTCATAGAAGATGCCGCCGATCCCGCGCGGCTCATTGCGATGCTTCAGGAAGAAATAGGTGTCGCACCACTCCTTGTAGCGGGCGTAATCCGCCACGGAATGGCGGCCACAGGCGTCCTGCATCGCCGCGTGGAAGGCAATCGTATCGGCATCGTCCTGCGTGCGGCGGCGATCGAGCACCGGTGTCAGGTCGGCGCCGCCGCCGAACCATTGTCGCGTCGTTACCACCATGCGCGTGTTCATGTGGACGGTCGGCACGTTGGGATTGGCCATATGGGCAATCAGCGAGATGCCGCCGGCCCAGAAGCGCGGATCCTCGCTGGCGCCCGGAATATCCTTGGCGAATTCGGGCGCGAAGCTGCCATGGACGGCCGAGACGTGGACGCCGATCTTCTCGAACAGACGGCCCTTCATCAGCGCCATGGTGCCGCCACCGCCGTCCGCGCCGGTATGGTCGGTGCGCTTCCACGGCGTCTTCACGAAGCGGCCGGGCGCGCCGGCATAGAGCGCGGGCGAGGCTTCGTCCTCGAGCGTCTCGAAGGCGGCGATGATGCGCGCCTGCAGGGTCGCGAACCAGGCGCTGGCGCTTTGCTTCTTCTCGTCGAGATGCTCGGGCAGGATGGTGTGTTCAGGCGCGGTCATGGGGAGCATCCTTGTCGCTTGAATCGTCGGCAGCGGAGCCGCCTGTCTGGCGCAATGCCTCGCCTGTGACCATCGCGACCGTCATGGCGAGGTTGAGCGAGCGCAGCCCCGGCTGCATGGGGACGGTGAGCCGGTGGTCGGCCCTGGCATGGACGTCGTCCGGAACGCCGGCACTCTCGCGGCCAAACAGCAGGAAATCGTCGGGCGAGTAGTCGAAATCGAGATAGGACCGCGCGGCCTTGGTCGTGAGCAGGATGATGCGGCCGCCGGTCGAGCGACGGAGATCTTCAAAAGCTGCGAAAGAAAGGTGGCGGGAGAGGGCTGCGCGCTCCAGATAGTCCATGCCGGCCCGCTTCATGCCGCGATCGGACAGGTCGAAGCCGGCCGGCTCGATCAGATCGACGCCGAGCCCGAGACAGGCCGCGAAGCGCAGGATAGCGCCCGTATTGTGCGGGATATCGGGCTGGTAGAGAACGATGCGGGGCATGGGGACGGAAACGCGCTCTGCTTGCGTTGAAGGGATGCCGGAAGCGGCGCGCAAAGGTCAATGATGCTTCGCTATTTCGAACGACTGATCGATCCATTTTCGACTGAGTCGAGCAGCCCGCCGACCGGGTTGATTGCGTTCTATCGCTATTTCCTGCAGCCCGTCTGGCCTTATGTGCTGGCACTGCTTCTTGCGGGGCTCGGCGCGTCGCTCGCCGAGGTCGCGATCTATTCCTATGTCGGCCAGCTCGTCGACATGATGACGCGCGGCACGCCCGCGACCTTCCTCGCAGAGCATGGCCATCAACTCGCGATGATGGCCCTAGTGGTCCTGGTGCTGCGGCCGCTCGTCAACGCGATCCAGTCGATCATCTCCAACCAGACGCTGCCGCCGGCGCTCACCGCGCGCATCCGCTGGCTCAACCATCTGCACGTTCTCGGTCAATCCTACACCTTCTTCCAGAACGATTTTTCCGGCCGCATCGTCACCAAGATCGTGCAGACGGGCTCGGCGATGACGCAGAGCGTCACGCAGGTGATCGATGCGCTCTGGGTCGTCGCCGTCTTTGTCACCAGCACATTCTTCATTTTCGCCAGCGCCGATCCGCTGATGGCCGCGCCGCTCGCAATCTGGGTGCTGGCGCTCGCCGTGCTCGCCGCGGCTTTCGTGCCGCGCGTCCGGCGCCGGGCGGCGGCGGCGTCCGAGGCACGTTCTCTGCTCACCGGCAAGCTCGCCGATATCTATGGCAACATCCAGACGGTGAAGCTCTTTGCGCGTGATGGACGCGAGGAGGAGACGGCGCGCGGCGCGATCGCCGAGCAGACCGGTCGCATGCTCGACCAGAACCGGCTGCTGACGACATTGTCGGTCCTGCTGCAGATCTCGAATGCGCTCCTCGTCGGGGCAACGGGCGGAGCCGCCGTCTGGCTGTGGACGCGCGGGGCGATCAGCCCGGGCGAGACGGCCGTCGCGCTCGGCCTCGTGATGCGCCTCAGCGTCATTTCAGGCCGAGTGATGATGACGCTCACGGGCCTCTTCGACAATGTCGGCACGGTCGAGGATGGCATGCGCACGATCGCGCGCCCGCATGGCCTCATCGACCAGCCCGAGGCGCCGGACCTCGTCGTGCGGCGGGGCGAGATCGTGTTCGATCATGTCAGCTTCGCCTATGGCGGCACGACGCCGGTTCTCCGCGGCGTCGACCTCACTGTGCATCCGGGCGAGCGCATCGGCATCGTCGGCCGTTCCGGCGCCGGCAAGACGACACTCGTGAGCCTGCTGCTCCGCCTCTACGACCTCGAGGAGGGTTCGATCCGTATCGACGGCCAGGACATCGCCACGGTCACGCAGGCCTCATTGCGCGCGGCCATCGGCGTCGTCACACAGGACACCGCGCTGCTCAACCGCTCGATCCGCGACAATATCCGATACGGACGGCCGGATGCCGACGAGACCGAAGTCCGGATCGCCGCCGAGCGGGCCTCCGCCGACGGGTTCATCGCCGGGCTGGCCGATCCAAGGGGCCGCAAGGGTTATGACGCGCATGTCGGCGAGCGCGGCGTGAAGCTCTCCGGCGGCCAGCGCCAGCGCATCGCGATTGCCCGCGTGTTGTTGAAGGATGCTCCGATCCTCGTGCTCGACGAGGCCACTTCGGCGCTCGATTCAGAGATCGAGGCGGTGATCCAGGAGCAACTGGAAGGCCTGATGGCGGGCAAGACCGTCATGGCGATCGCGCATCGGCTGTCGACCATCGCGGCGATGGACCGGCTTGTGGTGATGGATGACGGCCGCATCGTCGAGACGGGAACGCACAAGGAATTGCTGGCCCGCGAGGGGCTCTATGCCCAGCTCTGGGCCCGCCAGTCCGGCGGCTTCATCGGCGACAGGGCGCCGCATGAGATCGCGGCGGCCTGATCGCGATGGCTGAACGTCATGGCCGGAAAGACCGGCCATGACGTGTATCCTCAGACGCCTCAGGCGTTGGCGGCGAGCTTGGTGGCCGCCGGGGTCACCGCGGCGGTGTAGTCGGCCATCAGCATTTCGCTCATCTTGCCCGGCGTGAAGTGATATTCGCCGATCTCCGAGACAGGCGTGACCTCTGCCGCCGTGCCGCACAGCCAGCATTCGCTGAAGGTCGGCAGTTCTTCAGGACGGATCCGGCGCTCGATCACCTCGATGCCGCGCGCCTTTGCGAGCCCGATGACGGTCTGGCGCGTGATGCCATTCAGGAAGCGGTCGGCGAGCGGGGTGTGGATGACGCCATCCTTGACGAAGAAGATGTTGGCACCGGTGGCTTCGGCGACGTTGCCTTCCCAATCGAGCATCAGCGCGTCGGCATAACCGCGGCGCTCGGCGTCATGCTTGGAGACCGTGCAGATCATATAGAGGCCGGCTGCCTTGGCGAGCGAAGGGGCCGTCAACGGATCGGGGCGGCGATATTTCGCGAAGGCGAGGCGGATTCCCTTCAGCCGCTCGGCGGGGCTGAAATAGGACGGCCATTCCCAGGCGGCGATGGCGACGTTGATCTTGTTGTGCTGCGCCGAGACGCCCATCATCTCGCTGCCGCGCCAGGCGATCGGGCGCAGATAGCCATCGGTCAGGCCGTTCTTCACGAGTGTCGCGCGGCAGGCCTCGTCGATCTCCTCCATCGTGTAGGGGATCTCGAAATCGAGGATTTCCGCCGAGCGGAACAGCCGCTCGGTATGCTCGCGCAGCTTGAAAATCGTGCCGCCATAAGCGCGTTCGCCCTCGAACACGGAGCTTGCGTAGTGCAGCCCATGCGTGAGGACATGGACCTTGGCGTCCTTCCACGGGACGAAGGAGCCATTGAACCAGATCCATCCATCTTTCTGGTCGAAGGCAGGCGCGCTCATTGTCGTTGCTCCCGGTTCGGGCCATCGGGGCCCGCTTGGCAATCGGCCGGCGTCGAAGGGCGCCGGTCCGGCCTCTAGACTGGCCGCAAGGCCCTGCGGCGGAGGGGGCCGCGCGAGGGCGGCGGATTTTGCGCAGCGCGGAAACTATCGGTAATGTGCCGGTCGAAGCGCGGTCACAGCAACTTTGCGTGACGCGGGACGGCTGGCGCGGTCGAAGATTTCGTCGCGGCGGCCATTCTCGTAACAATCGAACCGAAATATGTCAATATGGCTGACGTAAATATCGCGACTCATTCGGAAGGGGCAGCGGAAGAGGCGATCGGGATGGATAGCGGTAAAGGCCCGGTGACCGCGCCGGTCACGATCGCCGACAAGCCCGAGATCGTTCTGATCGAATTGCTGTTCTATGCCTATCGCGATTTCGTGTCGGATCCCGACGCGGTTCTGGTGCGCTATGATTTCGGGCGCGCGCATCACCGCGTGCTGCATTTCGTCGATCGTCATCCGGGCATGCGCGTCGCCGATCTGCTCGATATCCTGAAGATCACCAAGCAGAGCCTTGGCCGCGTCTTGAAGGAACTGATCGATACCGGCTTCATCGAGCAGGTTCCGGGCCCGGTCGACCGGCGTCAGCGGCTGCTCTATCCGACCGAGAAGGGCAGGGCGCTTTCCGCCCGGCTGACGGAGCCGCAGGCGCGCCGCATCGGCGCCGCATTGGCGGCGCTCGATCCGGCCGGGCGCGTCGCGGCCGAGCGTTTCCTGCGCCTGATGATCGACGCCGACGAACGGGATAAGGTATCCCGGCTGATCAGCCGCTAGCTTGGCGGCGCTGGAGCGATTGCCATGACCCAACTCGCCGGAACGGATGCGGCGATCCTGCCGGACGATGCGCCACATCTTCTCGTGATCGATGACGACCAGCGCATCCGGACGCTGCTTTCGCGCTATCTGAGCGACAATGGTTTCCGCGTCGATGTAGCTGCCAATGCCGAGGAGGCGCGGACGCGGCTCGGCTCACTCGCCTTCGACCTGCTGATCCTCGACGTGATGATGCCGGGCGAGAATGGGCTCGATCTGCTGAAGAGCCTTCGCGAGACCATGCAGGTGCCGATCCTGATGCTGACGGCGCGCGTCGAGATCGACCATCGCATCCGCGGCTTCGAGGGTGGCGCCGACGATTATCTCGGCAAGCCGTTCGAGCCGCGCGAACTCGTCCTCCGGATCAACGCGATCCTCAAGCGCGGCACGCCGCCGGCGGCACCGCTGATCGAGCAGCTTCGCTTCGGGCCGTTCAGTTTCCATATCGGCCGACGGGAACTGCGGCGCGGCCAGGAGGTGATCCGCCTCACCGACCGCGAGCGGCAGATCATGGCCGTCTTCGCGGCGACGCCGAACGAGACCGTGCCGCGGCTGTCGCTGCTCTCCGAGGATGAACCGGCGGGCGAGCGCACCATCGATGTGCAGATCAATCGCCTGCGCCGGAAGATCGAGGTTGATCCCGCCAATCCGCTCTATCTCCAGACGGTGCGCGGCATCGGCTACCGCCTGGTGACGGAGGCGTGAGCGTGACGATGGCCCGAGGGCGGGGCAGCGCCGCAGCGCCGGAGGCCGCGTGACGGAGCGCCAGCCGCATCCCTTTCATCGCGACGGCCGCATCGGCAGCTGGTTCGACTGGCCGCTCGTTACCGCCATCCGGCGCCTTGGCCGCGCTCCGGCGATCAACGAGGCGCGGCGGTTGCTGCGCAAGGCCGACCCGGCGATCTCCGTCTTTCTTGCGCCCTATCGCTTTCTCGGCCGCCGCCTCGGCGCCGCGATGCCGAAAGGCCTCTATGCGCGGGCGCTGATCATCATCATCGCGCCGATCGTCATCCTGCAGTCGGTGGTCGCCTTCGTCTTCATGGAGCGACACTGGCAGACCGTGACGCGCCGTCTCTCGGCCGCGACGGTGCGTGATATCTCCGCTATCGTCGATCTCATCGAGACCTATCCCTCGGATCCGACCTACGGCCAAATCATCCGCATCGCGCAGGACAGGCTCGGCCTGATCATCTCGGTGGTGCCGGGCGAACCCCTGCCGCCGGCGGCGCCGAAGCCGTTCTTCTCGCTGCTCGACAGCGCGCTTTCGGATGAAATCAGCCAGCAGATCGGCAAGCCGTTCTGGATCGACACGGTCGGCAAGTCGAACCTCGTCGAGGTGCGCATCCAACTCGGCGACAAGGTGCTGCGCGTGCTGGCGCGGCGCAGCCAGACTTACGCGTCCAATTCGGAGATCTTCATCTTCTGGATGGTCGGCACCAGCCTCGTGCTGCTGGTCATCGCCATCGCCTTCCTGCGCAACCAGATCCGGCCGATCCAGGAACTGGCCGATGCGGCGGAGGGCTTCGGCAAGGGCCGCGCCATCGAGGACTTCAAGCCACGCGGCGCCCGCGAGGTTCGCCGGGCCAGCGCCACCTTCATCGAGATGGCCGACCGCATCAACCGGCAGATGGAGCAGCGCACGACGATGCTCGCCGGCGTCAGCCATGATCTCAGGACCGTGCTGACCCGCTTCCGCCTGCAGCTCGCCCTTCTGCGCGAGAATGACGATGTCCGTGCGATGCGGCGCGATGTCGATGACATGCAGCGCATGCTGGAGGGCTATCTCGCCTTTGCGCGCGGCGATGTCGACGAACCCACCGTCAAGACCGATGTCGCGGCGCTGATCGCCGATGTCATCGAGGGATCGCGCCGCGTCGGCCATCTCGTCGAGGCGCGCTTCGAGGGCGATCCGATCGTCAGCTTGCGGCCGAACGAGTTCAAGCGCTGCATCGGCAACCTCGTCGCCAATGCCTGCCGCCATGGCAACACGATCGTCGTGACCGCCACAAATCTCGACGGCTGGCTAACGGTGACCGTCGATGATGACGGTCCCGGCATTCCCGAGGACCAGTTCGAGATGGTGTTCCGCCCGTTCTACCGCCTCGACGAGGCGCGCAATCTCGATGAGAGCGGCACCGGGCTCGGCCTGCCGATCGCACGCGACATCGCCCGCGCCCATGGTGGCGACGTCACGCTCTCGACATCGCCGCAAGGCGGCCTCAGGGCCACCATCGCGATCCCCGCCTGACGCCGACGCCGTTCGGCCTCAGGCGGCGTCGAGCCGCACCACGGTGCCCCAGGGATCGACGAGTTCGCGGTTGGCGGTGACGCCGGAGCCCGAAAGCGTCACATGCGCCAGGCCGCCGCGCGAAGCGTCGCGCTTTCCGGCGCCGCGGCTCCGCCAGATATTGCCGGCGATGTGATGATGATAGCCGCCGGAAGCCAGGAAGCTGGCGCCGGGATAATGCGTCACCACATCGAGGCCGACTTCCGACGTCCACCATGCCTCGGCCAGCTTGTCGTCCCCGACACGCAGATGGACGTGGCCGATGCGGAGCCGATCGGGCGCGGCCTGGTAAGGGGCGGCGCCGGCCGGGACCGCCTCGACGATCGCGTTCACATTGAGCGGCTCTGTCGCCATCTTGAGTCGGTTGCCATCACGCGGCCAGGTTTTCTCGTCCCGGTCGGCATAGATCTCGATGCCGTTGCCCTCGGGATCGGTCAGATAGAACGCCTCACTGACGAGATGATCCGACATGCCGTCGACGGCGATTCCCTTTTCAGACGCATGCAGCACCCAGCGGCCGAGATCCGTGCGGCTCGGCATCAGGAAGGCCGTGTGGAAGAGACCGGCGCTGCGCGGATCGTCGAGCGCGGCTCCGGGCGCGAGCGAGGCGAGTTCCAGCAGTGGTACGCCGCCGGCGCCGAGCACCATCAACCCGTCCTTTTCGGAGATCGTCTCCAGCCCGAGCAGCGTGCGATAGTAATCGGCAACTGTCGGGATGCTCTTCACCTTGAGGCCGACCGACGCGACATGAACAGGCCGGGTCAGGGCAAAGGGCAATGCGGAATCTGCGACAAGACTTTCGGCCATGACTTGGCTCCATCAAAAACATCTGAGTGATAGCTAATGATGAAGCCGCCGCAGCGATAGCGGTCCGGCAGTGAACACTGCGTGCTCAGAAAAGGCGGCCGCCATTCGGCACGCCGCGCTCGACGGCGGTGAGGACCACGGCGCCCTCTTCGTCCGGCATGCCAAGCGTCAACACTTCCGACATGAACGGGCCGATCTGGCGCGGCGGAAAATTGACCACGGCGAGCACCTGTCGGCCGGCGAGTTCATCGACCGTGTAGTATTTGGTGATCTGCGCCGACGATTTCTTGCGGCCGATCTCAGGGCCGAAATCGATCAGGAGCTTGTAGGCAGGATTGCGGGCCTCCGGGAAGGGCGTGGCCTCCAGGATCGTCCCGACGCGGATGTCGACCTTCAGGAAATCACTGAAGTCGATCGTTCCGCTCTTGCCTGCCGCGTTCTCTGCCGCCATCTGCCGTCGCTCCCTGTTGCCAGAAGCGACGGGTAGCATCGTGGCGGCCCGCGTCAAGCGGCGGCATCGGTCCCGCCGGTTGCTGCTGCCGGTGGAGGCGAAGGGCTGCGGCGTTCAAAACGGCGGCCGATACGGCAGACGGCCTTCTCAATCCCGCCCATGCGGCGATCCCACCCTTCAGCGCGCGACAGAGCCTTGTCGAGCGCGGCCATTGTGCGTGACTGGTCGGGGTCGGTGTCGTCGATCCATGTTGGCATCAGGCGCGCCAGCATCGTCACGAGACCCTGGGTGCGCGCGCAGCCGCGCAGCCCGTCGGTGCCGATGCCGGCGGCCGCCAGCATGTAGCGCGCCGACGGCAGCGCCAGAGCATTCAGGCCGAGCGCAAGTGCCGGGTCGCGACGGGCGCTCGCCTCGAGATGAGCGACAGCGCGCTTGTGAGGCACCAGCCTGTCGAAGCGGCGCATCAGGATATCGAACAGCCGGTCGCGGCGCGTGTCCTCGCCGGCCGTGTCGGCCTCGTCGAGCACCGCGCGGTCGATGCGGCGCATGAAGGCGGCGAGGGTCGCGAACTTGCCGTCCGCAGCTTCGCGGAGCGCGCCGAGCGTCAGCCCGGCTCGCTCGGCGATCTCGGGGAGTTCGATGGCTTCGAAGGGTTTCTCGCCCAGCAGCGCCATGAAGGCGTCGATGACGTTGTCCGGCACGGTCTGCTGCATGTCATGTCCTCCTGATCACCCTTGGAAGATATGGGGCGAATGAGGCGTGTTTCAGCCCGCCAGTTCCTCGGCGCGCTGTTTGGCCGCCGCGACGGCGCGATCAAGCAGCGGCTGCAGTCCGTCATCGGCCATCAGCACGTGAAGGGCAGCGGCGGTGGTACCGTTCGGCGAGGTGACGTTCTTGCGCAGCGTTTCGGGCGGCAGCGGCGATTGGTGCAGCAATTCGCCCGAGCCTGAGACGGTCTGCCGGGCGAAGCGGGCGGCGAGTTCGGCCGGGAGGCCAGCCTTGATGCCGGCTTCCGTCAGCGCCTCGGCGAGCAGAAAGACATAGGCCGGGCCGGAGCCGGACATGGCCGTGACCGCGTCGATCAGGGTCTCGCTCTCGACCCAGCCGGTGATTCCGACCGCGCCGAGCAGCGCCTCGACCAGCACGCGGTCGGCGTCCGTGGTGCCTTCATTCGCGAAGAGGCCGGTCGCGCCGCGACCGACCTGCGCGGGTGTGTTCGGCATCGCCCGGACGATGGCCCCGCCGAGCGCGGCCTCGATCGTCGCGACCGTCGTGCCGGCGGCGATCGAAACCGTAACGGTGCCGGGGCCGGCCAGAGCGCGGACCGCCGGCAGCGCGGCGCCCATCATCTGCGGCTTGACGGCGATGAGCAGCACGCGCGCCGTGATTCCGTCGGGCGGTGTCGCGCGATGGGTGACACCATGACGGGCCATCAATTCGGCGGTCTCGGGCGGCGGGCTGGGATCGACCACGGTAACGGCCTTGGGATCGAGACCTCCGGCAAGCCAGCCGGCCAGCAGCGCGCCGCCCATCTTTCCGGCGCCGATCAGGACGAGAGGGGAGGCAGGCGTGAGTTCTGAGAACGACATGGGGCCACCGAAGACGAATAGTGTTGCTGCGTCATAGACCACCGGCGTGCCGGATGGAAACGGGAACCGCGCGTTCGCCTCTGGTGGTCAGGTCTCGTCGAGTGCCTGGCGCATGGCGGCAGACATCGCCGGGCCGCCATGCCCTTCCTCTGGCAGGATGATCAGCCGGCTCGCCGGCCAGTGCCGGTGCAGCCGATAGGCGGTGATCGCGGGGCTGCCGATATCGCGGCGGCCATGGATGAGCACGGCGGGGATTTCGGCGATGCGGTCGATGCCGGCCTGGATCTCGCGACCGTTCCGCAGGAAGCCGTCATGCGCCCAATAATGGGTGACAAGGGTCGCGAAGGAACGGGCCTGTTCATCGTCGAAGCGCGCGGCGATCGGCGACCAGTTGGGGTCGAGCGAGATATGGGTCGATTCCCACACATTCCAGGCATGGGCCGCTGCGGTTCGATCGTCGGCATCATCCCCGGCCAGACGGCGCGCATAGGCTTCGATGATCCGCTCGCCCTCGCGCCGGCCGGAATCCTGCGCGAAGCGCTCGAACGCTTCCGGAAAGATCCGTCCGATGGCGCCCGTGATCCAGTCGACCTCCTCGCGGCTGGTGGTGGTGATCGCGCCGAGCACCATGCGCGATACCCTTTCGGTATGCGCCTCGGCATAGGCGAGGGCGAGCGTGACACCCCAGGAGACACCGCTCACGAGCCACGCCTCGATGCCGAGATGGTGACGGACCGCCTCGATATCGGCGATCAGCGCGTCCGTGGTGTTATCCGCGAGATGGTCAAGCGCGTCGATGGCGAGCGGGCGGCTGCGGCCGCAGCCACGCTGGTCGATACCGACGATTCGATAGCGCGCCGGATCGAACAGGCGCCGATAACGCCCAGAGCCGAGGCCGCTGCCGGGACCGCCATGGAGGTACAGCGCAGGCGTCCCCGTCGCTTGGCCCGACAGTTCCCAATAGATCGCGTTGCCGCCGTCGACGGGCAACAGGCCGGACTCGAGCGGCCGGCTCTCGGGATAGAGTTCGGTCATGTCTCGTTCACGCGGTGTATCGGAACCGCGATGCATTCATCGCGGAGCGGCCGTCCTGGTGGTAGCGGCCGCCCGCTCTCGGCTCAAGCTTCGCCGACGGTCTCGAACATGACCGCTTCGAGCGATTCCGGCGCGGATTTGCCGGCCCAGACCACGAACTGGAACGCCTGATAATAGCGCTCGCAGCTCTCGATGGCATTTTCGAGCAGGCCTTCGACCTGAGCGCTGTTCGGCTCGGCGCCGCCAGCGAGCAGGAGCGTCTGCCGGTACATCACGACGCCTTCCTTGCCCCAGAGATCGAAATGGCCGATCCAGAGTTGCTCGTTGACCAGTGACAGAAGGCGCATCACCTCCGTCTTGCGTGGGTCGGTCACCTTGAGGTCAAACGCGCAGGCGAGGTGCACGGCCTCCATATCCTCCATCCAGGAGAAGGAGACATGGTAGTCGCACCAGCCGCCGCCGATCGAGATCGTGATCTCGTCGTCGCCCGAACGCTCGAAGGCCCAGTCATTGATCGCAGCGATATTCTCGATCGTATCGACGGGGTTCGATTGCCGGTCTTCGGTCTCGAATTCGATGAGGCTCATAGCCGATCCTCGCGCTTGATCGGAAAGGACAACACCACTCAGAACACACACTCCGAAAACGGGACGTAAGGTCCAGCTTCCGATCCGGACGAAAAGCTGCCAGCCGGTAGAGGCAGGCTCGCTTTCACCCCGAACTCCTTGTTGGCACAAAGCCCAACAGCGCGAATCTCTTACACATCACTATAGTGCGGCAGGACGGCTTGGCGAGATCACTTTTGCTCGCTGATGCGAAAGACTGTTGAACCTCACGCCCGCGCCGCGTCACGGGATATGCGGCCGCCGAACGAACCCGCTCAGCACCAAAAGCCCCGGACAGGGCCCGAGGCGCTTGCGCAAAGCGAAGACGCGGCGTTATGCGGGGCGCAGATCGACGGCCTTCGGGCCCTTGCCGCGCTTGTCGGGCTCGGTGTCGAAGGAAACGCGCATTCCGTCGTTGAGCGCGGTCAGCCCGGAGCGCTCGACAGCCGTGACGTGCACGAAGACGTCGCTGCCACCCTCATCCGGCGTGATGAAGCCGAAGCCCTTGGAAGCATTGAAAAACTTGACGGTCCCGGTCTGGCGCATGGCCGATCCTCTCACTTTCCTCTCGCGGCGCCGCGGCACGGCTGCCGTCGTCGTCAGGTCCTCAGATGTCGGTGGAAAATGTCGGTATCGTTCCAGTGACCGACTGTGCCCGGGTGGTCCTGTTCCCTCAAGAAACCAATCCCCTTGGCCAGTGGTCCAGTCTCCGTCCGTCCTTCGTCTGACCTCGCCTGCAAATCATGCAGTAGAAAATCTCAGAAATCAACGATAACGCCGCAACGCCTCTGCGAAGGACAGCGACGCCGAAGTCCCCGCTGGCGTTTCGGCGTCCGGGTAAGATTTCGCGGCAGTGATCGCTTCGCCTATGCTTGCCCGAAAGGGAAGGGCACCGAAGCAGTTTGCCTGAACCAATTGTGATCGGAAGGGGCTGTCTTGGCTGGCCCATTCCGCTTGAAAGCCCTCCCCTTGATCCCAATTCTCGGCGAGGACAAGAGGAGGATAAAATCGTGGCAGTCAACGAAACATCGACGCGTCCTGTCATCACGCAGGACATGATCAAGCTCTATGACGACTACACGCATCTGACGCTTGATCGTCGCGGCTTCATGGACAAGCTGACGAAACTGGTTGGCAGTTCCACTGCGGCCGCCGCCGTGGTGCCGCTGCTATCGGCGAACAAGGCGCAGGCGGCCGTCGTGGCGCCTGACGATGCGCGTATCACTGCGGAGCGGGTCACCTTTCCAGGTCCCAAGGGGGACATCGCAGGTCTCCTGGCCCGGCCGAAGGATGGCGCGGCCAAGCTCCCCGCCGTTCTCGTCATCCACGAAAATCGCGGCCTCAATCCGCATATCGAGGATGTGACGCGGCGCTTCGCCGTGGCCGGCTTCCTGGCGCTCGGTGTCGACCTGCTGTCGACCGCCGGCGGCACGCCCGCCGACGAGGACAAGGCGCGCGACATGATCGGGCAACTCACGCCGGCCGATGCGCTGGCCGAGGCGAAGGCAGCGGTCGCCTATCTGAAGTCGAACCCCGCTTCGAACGGCAAGGTCGGCGCTGTAGGCTTCTGCTGGGGCGGCGGCATGGTCAACCAGCTCGCGGTGAACGACCCCGATCTCGTCGCGGGCGTCGCGTATTACGGCATGCAGCCGAAAGCGGCAGATGTGCCGAAGATAAAGGCGAAACTGCTGCTTCATTATGCGGGGCTCGATGACCGCATCAATGCGGGCATTCCCGACTATGAGGCCGCGCTGAAAGCTGCAGGCGTCAACTATCAGGTTTTCGTCTATGACGGTGTCAATCATGCCTTCAACAATGACACTTCGGCCGCTCGCTACGACGAAAAAGCGGCCAATCTGGCCTGGGGTCGGACGATCGATTTCCTGAAGGCCAATCTTGGCTGATCCAGCCTGTTGGTGCCCCGCGTGTCACGAAATTGGCACGCGGGCTGCATATGCTGAAAGCATCTTCTGCTAGGTCCGGGCCATCCCGGAGCCGGCACTCCCCACCAGCATTATCGCAGTACAGCACCAATCGGTTGGAGTTGCGTCATGACACGTCTGGGCGCTGAGGCTTGGTTCGTCGCAGCCGCGATCTGGCTGAGCGTCATGTTGCCGAGCGCAGCGTTCGGCTATTGGGCCGGCGATGCTGCGGCGGTCCACAAGACGGCCAACCTCATCCGGCCGCTCTGAGCGCTATTCCGCCGCGACCGTCGCCAGCCGCCGACGTCCCATCCGCCAGGACTGCAGCGCGATGCCGAGCGCAAGCGTCGCGAGCACGGCGCCGAGGATCGGCAAACGATCGTAACTGACGCCCAGCGTCAGCGCCGTTCCGCCGATCCAGGCGCCAAGCGCATTGCCGAGGTTGAAGGCGCCCTGATTGAGCGTTGATGCGAGATTGGGCGCGTCCGATGCGCATTCGACGACGCGCATCTGCAGCGGTGCGATCAGCGCGAAGAACACCACGCCCCAGATGAAGACGGTAGCCGTGGCGGCCGCGGCGTGATGGCTCGACAGCGCGAACTGCAGCATGACGATCGCGAGCAGGCCGAGCGCGCCGATGATGGTTTCCATCAGTCGCCAGTCGGCGAGGCGGCCACCGACGAGGTTGCCGATCGTGATGCCGGCGCCGAACAGAAGCAGCACCAGCGTCGTCGCTCCGGGCGAGATGCCGGTCACGGTCTGCAGGATCGGCGCGATATAGGTGAACACCGCAAAGAGGCTGGCCGAGGTGACGACGCTGATCGCCATCGCCAGCCAGACCTGGCTGTTGCGGAACACGCGGAATTCGCTTGCAAGGCTGGCCGGTGTTTCCCCTTCGCCGGTCTTCGGCACGAAGGCGGCGATGGCCGCGACCGAGACGAGGCCGATCGCCACGACGACCCAGAAGGTCGAGCGCCAGCCAAAGGCCTGGCCAAGCGCGGTGCCGGCGGGAACGCCGAGGATGTTGGCCAGCGTCACGCCGGCGAACAGCATCGCCATCGCGCGGGCGCGCTGGTGGCGCGGCACCAGGCTGGCCGCGACGATGGAGCCGATGCCGAAAAAGGCGCCGTGGCCGAAGGCCGTGACGACGCGCGCCGCCATCAGAAGGGCGTAGCTCGGCGCAATGGCGCAGAGCAGATTGCCGATCACAAACAGGCTTGTGAGCCCGACCAGCGTGGTCTTGCGCGGCAGTCTGGTCGTCGCGATGGCGATGATCGGGCCGCCCACCACGACGCCGAGCGCGTAGCCGGTGATCAGGAGGCCGGCCTGCGGGATCGTGACCGAGAGGTCGCGGGCCAATTCCGGCAGCAGGCCCATGATCACGAATTCAGTGGTGCCGATGCCGAACGAAGCGACGGCAAGGGCGAAGAGCGCCAACGGCATGACGGCAATGTCCGGGGGAGGAAATGACCTCCCCCTTATGCCTCAAACGGCCATGCCGCGATGCAGCGAAAATGCCGCAGCCTGCTAGTGAATTCCGGTGAACAGGCGGTTCCAGCGGATGGCCCATGGCCAATCCCAGACCTTCCAGAACGACGAGCGGTCGTCGATCGAGAAGAAGATCACCTGCGCCTTGCCCTCGAGATTTTCGACCGGCACATAGCCCATCGAATTCATGTCGCGGCTATCGGCCGAGTTGTCGCGATTGTCGCCCATCATGAAGACATGGTCGGGCGGCACTTCATATTTCGGCGTGTTGTCGAAGCCGCCGCGATCACCCTCGATCTCGATGACGCGGTGCTGGACCCCGTTCGGCAGCGTCTCGATATATTGCGGCGCATCAATCGGATTGCCGAAGAAATCGCGTGTCCGGTAGGGCTCGATCGGCTGTCGCTCGACCAGCTTGTCGTTGATGTAGAGCCTGCCTTCGATCACCTGAACGGTGTCACCGGGCAGACCGATCACGCGCTTGATGAAATCGGTCGAGTTGTCCTTCGGACCCTTGAAGACGGCGATGTCGCCCTGTTTGGGCAGAGAGCCGAGGAGCCGCCCGGAGAAGGGGGCGATGCCAAACGGGAATGAATAGCGCGAATAGCCATATGTGAATTTCGAGACGAACAGGTAGTCGCCGATCTCGAGCGTCGGGATCAGGGAACCCGACGGGATCTCGAAGGGTTGGAAAAGCAGCGTCCGAACGACGAGGGCGATGATGAGCGCTTCGACGAAGACACGGACCGTTCCGCCGACGCCCTCCTTGCCGGCGGGCTTCTTGTCGGCAGGCTTGGCCGCGACGGTCTTCTCGATTTCGGACATGAGGCCGGGTTCCGGACGATTGGCGTTGCGGGTGATGTAGGCGAAGCCGTGGAAGCGGGCAACAACGAACCCCGGCCGGAATGGTATCACGATGATCGACACCATGATGGACGCTATATCATGCGTCTCTGAGGCGAAAATATGAGTCGCGCCGCTCTTTCGGCGCCTGCGTGGAGGCAGCAATTGACGATGCGAATTCCTTCGACATCGACGGGTTGGCGGCGCGGGCTGGTCGCGGTGGCGGCCGTGGGCATCTCATTGTTTGCGGCCGGGCCGGCGCTCGCAGACGATGCGTTCACGACCGGCAGCGTCAATATGCGGACCGGGCCTGGAACCAATTATGCCAAGATCGGTACGTTGCCGAGGGGTACGGGCGTCGATGTGCTGGGATGCACCAGCGGCTGGTGCCAGGTATCGGCTGGAGGTGCACCGGGCTGGGTCTCAGACAACTACCTCGCCGGTTTCGTCGGACCGCCGCCCGTCTATCGCGGGCCGCCGCCCCCTGTCTATGTGACGCCGCCGCCGATCTATGTCGAACCACCGCCTTACTATGGCCCCGGATATTACGGGCCCGGATATCGTCCGCCGCCGCCTTATTACGACCGTCCGGGCTATCGCCCGCCGCCGCCCTATTACGGCGACCGCCCGCCCGGCTATCGCCCCCCGCCCGGCGGCTGGGACAACAACAACCGGCCCCCGCCGGGCTATCGTCCGCCGCCTGGTCAGGGCGGAGGGGGGCAGGGCGGCGGTTGGCAGGGCGGCAACCGTCCGCCTCAGCAGGGCAATGGCGGGCCGCCGCAGCCCTATCAGCCTCCGCAGCAGGGCGGACAGCGCCCGCCGCCGCAGCAAGGCGGTCAACAGCCGCCGCAGGGCGGGCAGGTCCAGCCCCCGCCGCAGCAGGGTCAGCCCGGCAAGCCTCAGTTCTTTGTGCCGGGGCAGGGCGTAGCGCCACCTTGCGCGCCGGGAACGATGTTCTGCTCGCCTCAATGAACGTCGCGGACGTGAACACTCTGTCGCGCAGCGGCGGCATTTCCGTGCCGCCGCTGCGCCCCCATATTGCTCGATCGACAGATCGACGGGGGCGATGATGGAATTCGGCATCTACACATTCGGCGACCTGATGCCGGATCCGGTCACAGGGGAGCGGATCAGCCCGCAGCAGCGCGTCGCCAATCTGCTGGAAGAAATCGAACTCGCCGACCAGCTCGGTCTCGATGTCTTCGGTCTTGGCGAACATCACCGCCCCGATTACCTGATCTCGGCGCCTGACGTCATTCTCGCGGCAGCGGCGGCGCGCACGAAATCGATCCGCCTCACCAGCGCTGTCACGGTTCTTTCCTCCGATGATCCGGTGCGCGTGTTCCAGCGCTTCTCGACGCTCGATCTCCTGTCGGGGGGCCGCGCCGAAATCATGGCCGGGCGCGGCTCCTTCATCGAGTCGTTCCCGCTGTTTGGCTATGATCTCGCTGATTATGAGGCGCTCTTCTCGGAGAAGCTCGATCTGCTGCTCGCCTTGCGCGCGGAGGAACGGATCACCTGGCGCGGGGAGCATCGCGCGCCGATCAGCGACCGCGGCGTCTATCCGCGGCCGATGCAACAGCCGCTCCCCATCTGGATTGCCGTCGGCGGCACGCCGCAGTCCGTTGCGCGCGCTGGCGTGCTCGGCCTGCCGCTCGCCGTCGCGATCATTGGCGGCCAGCCCGAGCAATTCGCCCCGCTGGTGCAGCTCTATCGCGATGCAGCGGTGCAGGGCGGTCATGATCCGGCCACCCTGCCGGTCGGCATCAATTCGCATGGCTTCATCGCCGAGACCTCGCAGGAGGCGGCCGACATCGCCTTTCCGCCCTTCGCTGACACGATGAGCCGCATCGGCCGCGAGCGCGGCTGGCCGCCGACGACGCGCGGCCAATTCGAGGCCCAGCGCAAGCTGCGCGGCGCGCTCTTCGTCGGCAGTCCGGCCGAGGTCGTCGAGAAGATCCTCTACCAGCACGAGTTCTTCCAGCACGACCGCTTCATGATCCAGTTCAGCGTCGGCACCCTGCCGCATGACAAGCTCATGAAGTCGATCGAGCTGTTCGGGACCAAGGTCGCGCCGGAGGTGCGGAAGGCTGTCGCCGACAAGGCGGCATCGCCGGAGCCGGCTTCGGCCTGAATCCCAGAACGTTTCGACCCCGGAGAGGCGGGCTCGGAGATTCTCGTTGTGCCGGGAGCTCCTACCGCAGGCGATACGTTCTGGAGAATTTTGTTCGGATCGCTACAGTAATCTCCGACCGAAGCAGGAGCCATCCGTGTCTGTCCAACCCGCCGCCCCGCGCCAGTTGAAGCTCGGCGCCTTCATGCGTCCCGTCAGCCTCCATACCGGCGCCTGGCGCTATCCTGGCGCCTGGCCGGACGCCAATTTCAACTTCGACCATCTGAAGGCGATGATCCGGACGCTCGAGCGCGGCAAGTTCGATGCGTTCTTCATGGCGGATCACCTTGCGGTGCTGAACATGCCGGCCGCGGCGCTGAAGCGCAGCCACACCGCGACTTCGTTCGAGCCGTTCACGCTGCTTTCGGCGCTGGCCGGCGCAACCGAGCGGATCGGTCTCGTCGCGACGGCATCGACGACCTTCGATGCGCCCTATCATATCGCCCGGCGCTTTGCCTCGCTCGACCATATCAGCGGCGGCCGTGCCGGCTGGAACATCGTCACCACGTCGAACCCCGATACCGCGCTCAATTTCGGGCTCGATGAGCATGTCGAGCATGGCGAGCGCTATCGGCGCGCCCGCGAATTCTACGATGTCGTCACCGGTCTTTGGGACAGTTTTGCCGACGACGCCTTTGTGCGTGATGTCGAGAGCGGTGTGTTCTTCAATCCGGAGCGGATGCATGTTCTTGCCCACAAGGGAGAATTTCTCTCCGTGCGCGGGCCGCTCAACATTGCCCGACCGCCGCAGGGCTGGCCCGTGATCGTACAAGCCGGTGCTTCAGATCCGGGCCGCCAGCTCGCGGCGGAGACGGCTGAAGTCATTTTCGGCGCGGCGCCGACAATGGAGGAAGGTCGCCGCTTCTATGCCGACATCAAGGCGCGCATGGCGCGGATCGGCCGCCATCCCGATAGCCTGAAGATCCTGCCTGGCGCCTTCGTCGTGGTGGGTGACAGCCTCGACGAGGCCAGGGCCATTCGCGCCCGTCTCGATGCCGGGGTCCACTACGACAGTGGCATCGCTTCCCTTTCGATCGCCCTCGGCCACGACGCATCGTCCTTTGATCCGGACGGTCCTCTTCCCGACATCCCGGAAACCAATGACAGCAAGACGGGCCGCGAACGGGTGATCGAGCTTGCCAAACGCGAGAACCTGACCGTACGGCAGCTCGCGCAGCGGCTTGGCGGCTTCTCGGGACTGGAAATGGTCGGCACGCCGCAATCGATCGCCGACACGATGCAGGCCTGGCTGGAGAACGAAGCCTCCGACGGCTTCAACGTCATGTTCCCCTATCTGCCCGGCGGGCTGGATGCGTTTGTCGACAAGGTCGTGCCCGAGTTGCAGCGCCGCGGCATCTTCCGTACCGACTATGAGGGAACGACGCTGCGCGATCATCTTGGCCTCCAGCGCCCGCCGAACCGCTTTTTCCCGGACTGATCACGTCTGAAGCTGTCACGCCGAATGAGTGGTGGATGAAGGGCGGCGAGGACGACCTGTCGGCTGCATCGGGTCGGTCGCATCCGCACGGGCCTCCTTCGCTCCAGCCAGTAACGAATCAAGCCGCTTTGCCGCCGTTTTGGCGATCGTCCGGGCTCGCGAGGGGTGGGCGGTGACAATTTTTTAACTGTATTTTTGTCGCGGAAATGGCGGGCTTCTGCCATTGGACCTGTCTTTGCGGCTTTTGGCATTAACCGCTCGTTAACTGGAACGGGCTGAGAAAATGCTTAACAGAACGCAAAGAGCAAGCCGTGAGCACAGCAGCCCAGACCACAGCAGCGACGAGCACAGCCGCCGGCCCCGCGGCCAGGGAAGAAGCTGACAAGGCGGCCAAGAGCGCCAGGAACGCCGCCAAGCAGGCAATCCGCTTCCGTGGTCGTTCCTTCCTCGCGACGGTGCTGGCGCCGGCCCTGCCGATCTCGGGCTGGCTGGCCGAACTCGACAAGCTCGCTGGCCGCTCGCAGGGCTATTTCGCCAACAGGCCCGTCATTCTCGACGTCACCGGCCTCGTCATCACCAAGACCGATTTCGCCGAGCTGCTTGGGCAGCTCTATGAGCGCGAGATCAAGGTGATGGGGGTCGAGGGCGCCGATCCGTCCTGGCTCGGTTTCGGCATGCCGCCCTCCGTGAGCGGCGGCAAGCACACCGAGATCGTGCACAAGCCGAGTGCCGAGCCACCCAAGCAGCAGGGTTTCGTCGATCGTCCGATCCCCTCGCTCCTGGTCGAGACGCCGGTTCGCTCCGGCCAGTCGATCATCTTCCCGCAAGGTGACGTGACGGTCATCGGATCGGTGGCTTCGGGGGCCGAGATCATCGCCGGCAACTCGATCCACATTTACGGCGCTCTGCGCGGGCGAGCGATCGCCGGCACCACCGGCAACGCTGCGGCGCGCATCTTCGTGCAGAAATTCGAAGCCGAGCTGATCGCGATCGACGGGCTTTACCAGACGGCGGACGAGATCGACGCGACGTTCCGCGGCCGCTCCGTGCAGGCCTGGCTCGCCGACGACAAAATGAACATGGCTGCTCTGGGCTGACCAGAGAATTGAGGAGCAAGGGGTATGTCGCAGGTTCTGGTGGTCACTTCCGGCAAGGGCGGCGTCGGCAAGACGACGTCGACTGCAGCGATCGGCGCAGCGCTCGCCATGAATGGCAGCCGGGTTGCCGTGGTCGACTTCGACGTCGGTCTGCGCAATCTCGATCTCGTCATGGGCGCCGAACGCCGCGTGGTCTATGACCTCATCAACGTGGTGCAGGGCGAAGCGAAGCTGCAGCAGGCGCTGATCCGCGACAAGCGGCTCGAGACGCTGTATCTGCTGCCGGCCTCGCAGACCCGCGACAAGGACGCGCTGACGAGCGAAGGCGTCGCCCGCGTCATGGACGATCTGCGCGAGAGCTTTGACTGGATCGTCTGCGATTCGCCGGCCGGCATCGAGCGCGGCGCGCTGCTCGCCATGCGCCATGCCGATGTCGCCGTGGTCGTCACCAACCCGGAAGTTTCTTCGGTGCGTGACAGCGACCGCATCATCGGCATGCTCGACGCGAAGACGGCCAAGGCCGAGCGCGGCGAATATATGGAGAAGCATCTGCTGCTGACCCGCTACGACGCCGCGCGCGCCGAGCGCGGGCAGATGCTGAAGGTCGACGATGTGCTCGAGATTCTCTCGATCCCGCTGCTCGGCATCATCCCGGAGAGCGAGGCCGTCCTCAACGCCTCGAATGTCGGCTGCCCGGTGACGCTGACCGCCGCCGACAGCGCACCGGCCCGCGCCTATATCGACGCGGCACGGCGCCTCGAAGGCGACGTCATCCCGATGATGATCCCCGCCGACAAGCGCGTCGGCTTCATGGGCAAGCTGTTCGGTCGGAGGGCGGCATGACGATCTTCGATTTCTTCAGGCCAACCCGTTCCGCACCGGTCGCGCGCGACCGTCTGCAGATCCTGTTGCAGCATGAGCGCGTCTCGGCTGGCGCCAGCGATCTGATCGCCATCCTGCGCGAGGAAATTCTCGAAGTGATCTCGCGCCATGTCGAGATCCCCGCCGAGAAGGTCCAGGTCAAGATGCAGCGCGACGAGGCGATCTCGACGCTCGAAGTCGAGATCGAACTCCCGAACCCGATTCGCCGCCGCGCAGCCGCGTGAGGGCGCCTTCAGCACGTTGAGAGAGCGCGGCAGCCTGTCCGCGCTCCTCATGCTTTCAGGGGCGTGCCAACCGCCTCAAATGAATCTCGGAATCGGGCCGTCCTGCGGGGTGGTGTCGTCGCCGAGGTCGAGAAAGACTTCGTCCACATAGCACCAGCCCCAGCCTTCCGGGGGATCGTAGCCTTCGATGATCGGATGGCCGGTCGCGCGGAAATGGGCGGTGGCGTGCTTGTTCGGCGAGTCGTCGCAGCAGCCGACATGGCCACAACTGCGGCAGATCCGCAGATGCACCCACCAGCTGCCGCTCTTCAGGCATTCCTCACAGCCTTTGGCGCTCGGCGTCACCTTGCGGATCGTGTCCGTATGCGTGCAATCCTCGCTCATCGGGGGTCGGCTCCTGTGTTGAGGGGCGGAATACGGCCGGCGTCCGCCGCGAGGTAGGCATGAATCGCGGCAACGACTTGTGCGCCTTCGCCGACGGCGGCCGCGACGCGCTTGACCGATCCGGCGCGCACGTCACCCACGGCGAAGACGCCGCGGCGGTTGGTTTCGAGGGCGTTGTGGCCGGGAACGCTGCCGGTATCGACGAAGCCCTTGCCGTCGAGCGCGATGCCGCTGCCATCCAGCCAACTGGTGTTGGGATCGGCGCCGATGAACAGGAAGACGTGGCGGATCGATCGCCGCGTTTCCGCACCGGTGACCCTTTGGCGCCAGGTGACGTGCGAAAGCTCGCCGCGCTCGCCTTCGAGACGCGTGATCTCGCTCTCCGTCACCAGCTCGATATTGGGGGATGCCGCGATGCGATCGATCAGGTAGCGCGACATGCTGGTGGCAAGTCCGCCGGCGCGGATCAGCATCCACACCTTCGCCGCCTGGCCGGCGAGGTAGACCGCGGCCTGGCCAGCGGAATTTCCGCCCCCGACGAGCACCACCTCCTGAGCCGCGCAGAGCTTGCGCTCGAGAGGCGAAGCCCAATAGTGAATGCTGGTTTCCTCATAGACCTCGAGCCCGGGGATGGACGGCCGCCGATAGCGCGCGCCGCTCGCGACCACGACGGTTCGTGCCGTTGCCTGCTCGTCCTCGCCGAGCGTGAGGCGGAAGCGCCGCTCGCCACCGACGTCGAATGGCGTGATCGCCAAGGCCTGGTCGGGGATCGCCAGTTCGGCGCCAAACTTCTGTGCCTGGTTGTAGGCGCGTGCCATCAGCGCCATACCGGTGATGCCGGTCGGGAAGCCGAGGTAATTCTCGATCCGCGCCGAGGCGCCGGCCTGGCCGCCGAAAGCGCGCATGTCCAGCACCAGCACGGAAAGACCTTCGGACGCGGCATAGACGGCCGTCGCCAGCCCGGCCGGACCGGCGCCGATCACGGCGACGTCGTGGACCTTGTCGGGATCGAGCGCCCTGACGAGGCCAATGCAGCGTCCGAGCGCCGTTTCGGTCGGATTGCGCAGCACGTCGCCATTGGGACACAGCACGGCGGGCAGGGCCTCGGCATCGATGGCGAACCGCGAGACGATGGCGCGGGCGGTTTCGTCGGTCGCCGGGTCGAGCGTCTGGTTGGGAACGCCATTCCGCGTCAGGAAACCCTGCAGCCGCAGGACATCGCCATGGTCGCCGCGCCCGATGATGACCGGGCCAGCGCCGGCCTCGATCAGCCCGACGCGGCGGAGGATCAGCGCCCGCATGATCCGTTCGCCGAGCTCGGCCTCCGCGACCATCAGCCCGCGCAATCTGTCCGAGGGGATGACCAGCGCTTCGACGGCCCCGATCGCACGGGCATCGACGAGGGCAGGGCGCTCGGAAAGCTGCGTCACCTCGCCGACGAACTCGCCCGGACCATGCTCCACGATGAGATGATCGACGCCCGCGGCATCCCGGTGCGTGATGCGGACCGCGCCGGAGAGCACGACGATCAGGCCCGGTATCGCGTAACCGCGCCGCGCCAGCATATCGCCGTCGCCATAAGATGCGGCGATCCCGAACCTTCGCAGACGCTCGATCTCCGCCGGCTGGAGCTGCGGATACATCTGCGCGCGGCGGGTATCGAGGGTCGAAGCCATGGACCGCCTGGTGCTCCTAGTAATGCGGGGGCGGAGGTTCGGGCGCATTGGGGCGGCCGGAGCGCGCTTCCGCCTCCGACAGGCGCTCTTCCAGGCGGCGCACGAGCCGCGTCAGGCGATCGATCTCCTTCCATTGCGCCAGGACCACCTCGTTGAGTTCGTCGAGATTGCGCTCGTGATGCGCGGCGCGGATTTCGAGCGCGTCGACGCGATCGGGTACGGAGGGGTCTTCACTCATCGGGACGCTTTCGTGGGTTGGCTGGCGAGCCGCCGCTGTAGTTCGGCGGCGAGCGCGCGCACTTCGTCGGCAGCCTTGGATTGGGGAAAGGCTTCGAGGACCGTGCTGCCCGAGCCCATGGTGGCGCCGAAGGCGACGCGGTTGCCGAGCTGGCTCGCGGCGACGGGGGCGGCCAGCTTCTGCAATTGCGCGAGCGTCGCCTCGGCGATCGAACGGGCAGGGGCGCGATTGACGATCAGGATCGCCGGCGGTCCGCCCTTTTCGACGAGTTCCAGCGTTGCCTCGGTCGCCCACAGATCGACCGGCGTCGGCTGAACTGGAACAGCGACGAGATCAGCCGCCTCGATCGCGTTGCGCGCTTCCATGTCGGAACGCGGCGGCATGTCGATCAGCACGAGATCATGATCCCGCGCCAGGAGCCGCGCTTCGCGCTTGGCGCCCCAGCCGGAAGCGGTGCGCAGCAGCAGTCCGGTCTCGCCTTCGCCAAGCCGCCGCTCGCGGCGCTCATACCATTGGCCAAGACTGCCCTGCGGATCGATGTCGAGAATGGCAACCCGGCCGCCATCGGCCGCGCCGAGCTGTGCGACTGCGAGATGGGCGGCCAGCGTCGTTTTGCCCGAGCCGCCCTTCTGCTGCGCGATCACCAGGATCTTGCCTGTCATGGCGGCCGCCTCGTTGGCTCTCGTGTGGCGCGCACCCAGCGCCTGTTCGGACGCAACTGTTGCAGGATGCGCCGACAAGGGCAATGCGGCTGGGCGATGGCGATAGGCGGAAGCGGCGGGCATGACGATTTTCCCGGCGCGCTCCCTTCAAAAAGCACCTGACTCGTTCTACTTTCGTACCCATGGCCAAACGCTCCAAACCGTCCGGCTTCGGCGAAGCGCCGCAGGCCGCTTTCGAAGCCGACAGCACCGCCGGACTGTCCGGCAATATCGCTGACTGGATCGACGAGATCGCGCGCGCTGCGGATGCGCAGCCGATCGCGCCGAAGCCAAAACGCGCGCCGCGGGCTCGGCCCGAGCGGATGCAACTGGTTGACCTGCCGGTCGACGAGGGCAGGAAGAAGGGCAAGGCGAAGGACAAGGCGGCCGAGTCCGGCGCCTACAAGTCAGGTCGCGGCACGTCGATCGGCGTCGCCAGTTCGGCCCGCGAGCGCGCCGCCAGCGGCCTCAATCCGGTCGCCGGCCTCGACATGGGATTGGAAGAAGCCGAGGCCTCGTCGAGCCTTGCCTCGTCCTCGGTGACGGCGACCGTCGCCGCGCTGACGGCGCTGATCGAGCATGGCCGGCAGGAGGTGCGCGACAAGACCTGGGTGCCGCATCGCCCGGAACGACCGCAGAAATCCGAGGGCGGGCAGCCATTCCGCATCGTCTCGCCGTTCGAGCCGAAGGGCGATCAGCCGACGGCGATCGCCGAACTGGTCGAGGGCGTCAGCCGGCAGGAAAAGGACCAGGTGCTGCTTGGTGTCACCGGCTCCGGCAAGACCTTCACCATGGCGCAGGTGATCGAACGGACGCAGCGGCCGGCGCTGATCCTGGCGCCGAACAAGACGCTGGCCGCCCAGCTCTACGGCGAGTTCAAGTCGTTCTTTCCGGACAACGCAGTCGAGTATTTCGTCTCCTATTACGACTACTACCAGCCCGAGGCTTATGTGCCGCGGACGGACACCTATATCGAGAAGGAATCCTCGGTTAACGAGCAGATCGACCGGATGCGCCATTCGGCGACCCGCTCGCTGCTGGAGCGCGATGACGTAATCATCGTCGCGTCGGTTTCCTGCATCTACGGTATCGGCTCCGTCGAGACCTATACCGCGATGACCTTCGGCATCGAGGTGGGCGAAAAGCTCAACCAGCGCCAGCTGCTCGCCGATCTCGTCGCCCTGCAATACAAGCGCCAGGATCTCAATTTCGTCCGAGGCAGCTTCCGCGTGCGCGGCGATACGGTCGAGATCTTCCCGGCCCACCTTGAGGATCGCGCCTGGCGGCTGTCGCTGTTTGGCGACGAGGTCGAGAGCATCACCGAGTTCGATCCGCTGACCGGGCAGAAGACCGCCGACCTCAAATTCGTGAAGGTCTATGCCAATTCGCACTATGTGACGCCGAAGCCAACGCTCAACCAGGCGATCGCCTCGATCAAGACCGAGCTGCGCGCGCGGCTTGTCGAGCTCGAAGCTGCCGGGCGATTGCTCGAGGCGCAGCGGCTCGAGCAGCGTTGCCGCTTCGATATCGAGATGATCGAGGCGACCGGTTCCTGCGCCGGCATCGAGAACTATTCGCGCTATCTGACGGGCCGTCTGCCGGGAGAGCCGCCGCCGACGCTGTTCGAATATCTGCCGGACAATGCGCTCGTCTTCACCGATGAGAGCCATGTCACCATTCCGCAGATCGGCGCGATGTATCGCGGCGACTTCAGGCGCAAGGCGACGCTGGCCGAATATGGCTTCCGCCTGCCGTCCTGCATGGACAACCGTCCGCTGCGCTTCGAGGAATGGGATGCGATGCGGCCGCAGACCGTGCATGTCTCGGCGACGCCGGGCGGCTGGGAAATGGATGCGACCGGCGGCGTCTTCACCGAGCAGGTCATTCGCCCGACCGGCCTGATCGATCCGGTGATCGAGATTCGTCCCGCCAAGACGCAGGTCGATGATCTGCTCGGCGAGGTGCGCGAAACGGCGAAGGCCGGCTATCGTACGCTGGTGACGACGCTGACCAAGCGCATGGCCGAGGACCTCACCGAATATCTGCACGAGAATGGTGTTCGCGTCCGCTACATGCATTCGGATGTCGAGACGCTGGAGCGGATCGAGATCATCCGCGACCTGCGCCTCGGCGCCTTCGACGTCCTCATCGGCATCAACCTGCTGCGCGAGGGGCTCGACATTCCCGAATGCGCGCGGGTTGCGATCCTCGACGCTGACAAGGAAGGTTTCCTGCGTTCGGAAACATCGCTGATCCAGACGATCGGCCGCGCGGCCCGCAATGTCGATGGCAAGGTCATCCTGTACGCCGACAGCATCACCGGCTCGATGGAGCGGGCGATGGCCGAGACAGAGCGGCGGCGCGAGAAGCAGGTCGCCTATAATCTCGAGCACGGCATCACGCCGGAATCGATCAAGCGCCAGATCGGCGACATCATGGCCTCGGTCTATGAGCAGGACCATGTCACCGTCGATGCCGGCCTCGCCGATACGGCCCTGATCGGCAACAATTTGAAGGCGCATCTCGAGGACCTCGAAAAGCGCATGCGCGAGGCGGCGATCAATCTGGAGTTCGAGACGGCGGCGCGGCTGCGCGACGAGATCAAGCGTCTGCGCGAGACCGAGCTCGCCATTGCCGACGATCCGCTGGCGAGCCAGTCGGCGATCGACGACCGGACCGGCGGCTATCGCGGGGAAAAGAAATATGGCGCGGCGGGCAATCTGCCACCGACGCGCGCCCGCAAGAACGATCTCGACGAAATGACGGTGAAGCGCACCGAAGTACCGCTCGGCGATGCTTCATCCGGCCTCAAGAGCCGCGCGCGGAAGCCGACCCTCGATGAAATGGGGGCGAGTTCGAACATGACTCAGGTCGCCGCCGACCATGGCGACAGGCCGAAGCGGCCCGATCCGATGACCTCGAACCATCGCCCCGGCGGCCGCTCGGTCGGCGGAAGGGCAGGATCGAGTGCCGGCCGGAAGGGCCCGAAGCGGTAGGGCGCGCGACGAGTAGTCCCGTGGCGAGCCCTGGCTCGCGGCTTGGCCGAAGTCCGGTTTGTGAGGAGGGGATGTTTGGAGCGCTTGGCGACCTGCGCTTGCGGTGAACTCACTGTCACCTGCAGCGGCGAGCCGGAAAAGGTGTCGCTCTGCCACTGTCTGGCCTGCCAGAAGCGGACAGGCAGCGCCTTTGGCATCGCCGCCTTCTATGGGCGCGATCACGTTCGTATCGAGGGGCCGAGCCGCTCCTTTGAGCGCCCCTCGGATAGCGGATTTCCGGTGCTGCTGCATTTCTGTCCCGGTTGCGGTTCGACGGTCTTCTGGGAGCCGCGGCGAAAACCCGACATGATCGCCGTCGGAGTCGGCTCGTTCGCCGATCCGAGCTTTCCGGCGCCGTCCCAAGCCGTCTACGCCGAATTCAGGCATCCTTGGGTCGGAGAGGTCGGCTGAGGCGAGGCCTCCCGTTCGGCCGTGCAGAAATGGGGCCGATCGGGTCATCATTCCCGGAATGGTGATCGCCGGCACTCGTCGTCTCATCCGCCCTTGTTCGCTATCGGCACATAGCCGCGCGTCTTGTCGGCATTGTCCTTGTCCTGCGTGTTAATCGCGGCGAGATATGGCCGCCTGTCTCGTGGCCCATCGCCTTGCACACCAAAGGTTCGACCATGTTCGCCATCGACGACGATTTCGGCCGCCTCGCCGCGCTCAAGGAGCGCTTCGTCATGATCTCCGGCTGCTCCGGCGGCGGTAAATCGACGCTTCTGGCGGCGCTGGCTGCGCGCGGCTTTGCTGTCCAGACCGAGCCCGGACGCCAGATCGTGCGCGAACAGCTCTTTATCGGCGGTGACGCCGTTCCCTGGGGGGATATGCAGGGATTCACGCAACTCGTGCTTTCCCGCGCCATGCATCAGTTGGCGGAGGCCGCGACCATCGGACGGCTGACGCTGTTTGATCGCGGTCTGGTCGACGTCTATGCCTGGTTTCGCAGCATTGGCGCCAGGGTTCCGCCGCCAGTCGAGGCGGCGGTGACGCGGCTGCGCTATGCCGATGACGTGTTCATGGCGCCGCCCTGGCCAGAACTCTTCGTCGCCGATGAAGAGCGGCGGCATGATTTCGCGGCCGCGGAGGCGGAATACTGGTCGCTCCGCGCGGCCTATGCCGATCTCGGCTATCGGCTCGTCGAACTGCCGCGCAGCGACGTCGAAAGCCGGGTCCGCTTCGTCGCCGACCGGCTCAGAGGATGAGCGCCATCGAGCGCGTGTCGTAATAGATCCCGTCGATACAGTCGGTGTGGCGGTGGAAACCTTCCGGCTCGAAGCCGATCCGCTGATAGAGCCGTGCCGCCGCCGCATTGTCGGCGCGCACAGTCAGCGCGATCCGCGTCATGCCGGCCAGGCGCGCCGCGTCGATCGCCGCTTCGAGCAGGCGGCGGCCGACGCCGAGGCCCCGATAGGCTGGAAGCAGACCCATCCCGACCGTCCCCGAATGGGCATAGATTGGCAGGTGATCGTTGCGGATGATGTCGCACCAGCCGATCAGCGCCGCCCCGTCCAGGGCGACGAGATGCGGATTGTTCTTCGCGAGATTGTCGCCGACGAACTCCGCCGCCTGTTCGAGCGACGGTCCCTCAGTGCGGGCTAGAAACCGCTTTTCGCGCGCGACGCAGTCGACTGCGTCGCGAAAGCCCGGGATATCGTCTGCGCGGATCGGCCGGATCTCGACCACGCTCAGCCTTTCAGAAAGGCCTGGAAGGCGTCGCCGTAATCCTTGTGCCAGCGCGACAAAGGCGGCCGGTTTTCGACGATGTCGCCGGCGGCCCAGAGGATGCGCTTCTCGTCGGTCGGCCGCTCAACCTCGTTGTCGGGGCAAAGAATGTAGAAGTCGCCGCGCTCGATCGAGGCAAGCATGAAGTCGATGGTCTGCTCTGGCGTCCAGGCGCCATCCGGCTTGACGGCGCGCTCGCCCGTCGTCAGGCCGGTCCAGACGAAGCCGGGGATCAGCAGCTTAGCCTCGACCTTGCCGCCCTCGATATTGCGCAATTCATGCGCGAGCGCTTCGGTCAGCACCTTCACGCCAGCCTTTGACACGTTATAGGCGGTGTCGCCCGGCGGTGTGGTGATGCCCTGCTTCGAGCCGGTATTGATGATGAGGCCGGGCTTGCCGGCGGCGATCATCGCGGGCCCGAAGACCTGCACGCCGTTGACGACGCCGAAAAGATTGGTGCCGAGGACCCGCTGCCAGCTCGCGAGTTCGCCGAGCGCCGGGCCGCCATTACCGATGCCGGCATTGTTCATCACGACATTCGGCGTGCCGAAACGGTCGAGCACGGCGTCGAGAAGCGCTTCCACATCGGCACGGTTCGAGACGTCGGCCTTGACCACGAGCGCTTCCGGGCCGAGCTCCGCCCGTGCCCGGTCGAGAGCGGCCTCGCTCCAGTCCGCAATCGCGACCCTGAGCCCCAAAGACTGGAACTTGCGGGCGGCGGCAAGGCCGATGCCGGAGGCGCCGCCCGTGATCACGGCAACGTTGCCGGCGGCGATGGCGGGATGGGTCATGTCTTCGTCCTGCTGGTCAGTCGATGGGCGGTCGTCGTCGCGGCGATCGGGATGGATGCACAAAGCATGATAACCTTCTATATCCGGATTGGGGACTGGTTTCGCGACAGGGATTTCATGCCGATGCGCCGCACGCTTCTTGCTCTCATGCTTCTCGCCACCACGATGCCGGCGGCCTTCGCCTGCTCCAAGGACGAGCTGCAGGCGAAGTCGATCCAACTCGCCGACCTCGTCAAGGCGATCGTCGCCAAGGACCCGAGCCAGGCCCAGCCATGGCGCGCCAGGCAGGTGACCGTCGATCAGGTCGCCGAGGTGACGACCGATCTCGACAAGATCTGCGCCGCCTATGATTCGGCGATCACCGAGGCCAAGGCGGCGCAGTAGCGGCCGCTTCGTGCTCACGTCATGATCCGCATCACCGACGAGATCGAACTCGACGAGAGCGAAATCGAGGAAACGTTCATTCGCGCGTCGGGACCTGGCGGGCAGAACGTCAACAAGGTGTCGAGCGCGGTGCAACTGCGCTTCGACGCGCGCCGCTCGCGATCGCTGCCCGATGCCGTCGCCGTGCGCCTGATGCGGCTTGCGGGGTCCAAGCTGACGCAGGATGGCGTCATCGTCATCACCGCTCAGCGCCACCGCGACCAGGCGCGCAACCGCGCCGACGCGATCGAGCGGCTGGCGGAACTGATCCGCGCCGCAGTTCCGCCGCCGGTTCCCCGCCGGGCCACAAAGCCGACAAAGGCCTCGAAGGAGCGGCGGCTGGAGGGCAAGGCCAAGCGCTCGGGCGTTAAGGCGATGCGGGGCGGCATCAAGCTCGATTGATCTGCGGATCGTCGGTGCAGCGGCTTTTCGGTACGATCTGGCTAAAATCGCATCATCGGTGCAACATCCTCGCAAGCCGTGCATTGAAGCTCGGGCTTAACGCGAGACGAGGGACGCACCCATGGGTATCATCTGGACCATCATCATCGGCTTTGTTGCCGGTGTGATCGCGAAATTCATCATGCCGGGCGACAATGAGCCCAAGGGCTTCATTCTCACCATCATCCTCGGCATTGCCGGCGCCTTCCTCGCAACCTGGCTTGGCCAGGCGATCGGCTGGTACGGCCCGAACGATCAGGCAGGACTGATCGGCGCGGTTGTCGGCGCGCTGATCGTCCTGTTCATCTGGGGCGCAATCGTCAGACGCCGCGCTTGAACGAAGAGGTCCCGCTTCGCCTGCGAAGCGGGATCTTTTTTAGCGGCGCCGCGGCAGTTCCGGGTGCTCGCTGAAATGCTCTTCGAGCGCCTCGGTAATCGGGCAGCGGCCTGTCGCGCCGCGATAGGCGAGATAGGAGCCGGTCGCCAGAGCGAGGACCGAAAGAAAACGGTTGGGGCGGGGACGCAGAGAGGCTGCGGCCAAGGCCAGCCCCCCCAGAACCGACAGGGTTCGGCTGGCGGTCGACATTTCCGGAACCACGACAGGTTCAACGGTTCGCGAGCGGAAGATCATTGGTGGTCTCCTCTTGAGAAGCGAGCTTTCAACGCGGCATCAACGGTTGCGTTCCCGCGACCCTTTCGCCGCAAGGGAGGGTCTCATGATCAAAGTGGGCATCGGCGGCTGGGTGTTCGAGCCCTGGCGTGGCGTATTCTATCCCGAGGGATTGCCTCAGAAGCGCGAATTGGAGCATGCCAGCCGGCATGTCACATCGATCGAGATCAATGGCACCTATTATGGTTCACAAAAGCCCGAGAGTTTCCGCAAATGGGCGGCCGAGACGCCTGAGGGCTTCGTCTTCGCGCTGAAGGGCTCGCGCTATACGACCAATCGGCGCGTTCTCGCCGAGGCCGGCGAGTCCATTCAGAGATTAATCGACAGCGGCATCACCGAACTCGGCGACAAGCTCGGCCCGATCAACTGGCAGTTCATGGAGACCAAGAAGTTCGATCCAGAGGACTTCGAGGCCTTTCTCGCGCTTCTGCCGAAGACGGAGGGCAGCCGCAAGCTGCGCCACGCGGTTGAAGTGCGGCACGACAGCTTCAAGTCGCCCGATTTCGTCGCGTTGGCCCGGCGTTACGGCGTCGCGATCGTGCTGGCGGACTCCGACCATTTTCCCATGATCGCCGACCCGACCACGGACTTCGTCTATGCCCGCCTGCAGGCCGCTTCTGAGGATGAGGCGGTGGGCTATTCCGACGCAGCCCTCGACCAGTGGCATGCGCGCGCCAGCACGTTCGCCGAGGGTGGTTTTCCCGATGATCTGCCGCGCCTTGCGGGCGAGGCCGGCAAGAAGGGCAAGCGCGACGTTTTCATCTATATGATCAATGGCTTCAAGCCAAAGGCGCCAGCCGCCGCAATGGCGCTCATCGAGCGGCTCGGCGGCTGATGCGGCTCTCTACCCGGATCCGCTTTGCCATGGAGCCCTGAGCCAGACCCGGTCTGACCCAAGGCTCTATGTGCGTTTTGGTGCACAATCCGCGCCCCATTCTCGCCTTTTTTAGCCCGTTGATGAACGACATCAAACAAGGGCTTCCTTCGATCAGGTGTGGATGCGCGCCAGCGAGCGCGATAACGGAGAGTAACCGGGTGAGTTCCAAGACCTATTTGCCGGCCATCACGGCCGGCTTGATGGCTATCGCGGCGACGACGTCCCTCAACATCCAGTCGGCCCAGGCCGGCGCACAATGCGGCCGGGCCTCCTGGTACAAGCTCTCCGGCCGGACGGCGAGCGGCGAGCGCAACAATCCTGCCGCGCTGACCGCGGCGCACCGTTCTCTCCCCTTCGGCACCCGTGTCCGGGTGGAAAATCTCCGCAACGGCAAGTTCGTCGTTGTCCGCATCAATGATCGGGGCCCCTTTGTCGGTGGCCGGGTCATCGATGTTTCGCGCGCCGCCGCGCAGCAGCTCGGCATGGTTTCGACTGGCACCGCCAAGGTGCGTGTGGTCGCGGACGGCGTCGCCATGAAGGGCGCCTGCGGCTAGCGCTCGTCGAGCGCCACCGCCTTGATCAGGGCCGTGACGCCAAGTCCCGGCGCAAGGCCGAGATCGCGCGCCGCGCCACGCGTGACCCGCGCCAGCATCGGCTGGCCACCGGCATCCAGCGTGACCGCTACATCAGAGATCTGCTCGTTGAGGCCGACGACCCGCGCCGCGAGGCGGTTTCGGATCGAGAGCCGTCCGGGCTCGCCAACGGCCAGCGCGATGTCGCGCGCCCGGATATGGACGCGGACGCGCGTGCCGATAGGACGGCCGAGCCGCGGCACCTGCAGCATGCCGGCTGGGTGGTCGAGCAGCGTGACCCCGTCGAGCGCGTCATCCGCGTGGACGACGGCGGTCAGGATCGCACCGGTTTCGCTGTCGGCCGCAACCTCCGCGAAGACCGTGTCGACCGGACCGATCGCCGCGACACGCCCGGCCTCGATGATCACCACCTGATCGGCCAGCCGCGCCACCTCGTCGACCGCATGGCTTACATAGAGGATCGGCAGCTTCATTTCATCGCGCAGCCGTTCGAGAAAGGGCAGGATCTCGGCCCGGCGCGCGCGATCGAGCGCCGCAAGCGGCTCGTCCATCAGGAGGAGGCGCGGACTTGCCAGCAGCGCCCGCCCGATCGCGACGCGCTGCTTCTCGCCGCCCGAAAGGTCCCGCGGCCGCCGATCCAGCAGCGCGCCGATGCCGAGCAACTCGACGATGGCGCCGAAATCGCCCCAGCGTCCCGCGCGGGGCCCGAACCAGCGGCCATAGGAGAGGTTGGATCGCACCGAGAGATGCGGGAACAGGCGGGCGTCCTGAAAGACGTAGCCGATCCGGCGCCGCGACGGCGGCAGCGTGATGCCGGCGGCGGTGTCGACGAGCACCTCGCCATCCAGCGTGATGCGGCCACGATCAGGCCGCGCCAGACCCGCGACGAGATTGACGATCGTCGTCTTGCCGGAGCCGGAGGGGCCAAAAAGGGCGGTCACGCCGCCATCGGAGGCGAAGCGCGCCTCGAGCGCGAAACCACCAAGCCGCTTCTCGGCCTCGAAGGTCAGTGTCATGGCCGGACGTCGCGTGTTGCGCGGCGGGCGACGACTTCCGACAGGACGAGCGCGCCCAGCGAGATCAAGACGGAGACGACTGTCAGGCGCAGCGCCGCGCCATCGCCGCCCGGCGTCTGGATCAGGCTGTAGATCGCCGAGGGAATGGTCTGCGTCTCGCCGGGAATGTTGGAGACGAAGGTAATCGTCGCGCCGAACTCGCCGAGCGCTCGCGCGAAGGACAACACGAGGCCAGCGAGGATGCCGGGGAGGGCGAGGGGGAGCGTCACGGTCAGAAACACGGCGATGCGCCCGGCGCCGAGCGTCGAGGCCGCCTGTTCCAGCCGCTGATCGATCGCCTCGATCGAAAGCGCGATGGCGCGCACCATCAGGGGAAAGCCCATCACCGCGCAGGCGAGCGCCGCGCCGGTCCAGCGGAAAGCGAGCACGATGCCGAAATGCTGGTCGAGAAAGGCGCCGATCGGTCCCTTGCGGCCGAAGGCGAGCAGCAGCAGAAAGCCGGTCACGACGGGCGGCATCACCAGCGGCAGGTGGATGATCGCCGAGAACAGCGTCCGGCCGGTGAAGCGTCCGCGCGCCAGGAGCATGGCGCAGGCGATGCCGAACGGGAGGCTCGCCGCCACGGCAACGCTCGCGACGCGCAGGCTGAGCGCGATCGCCTGCCATTCGTCGGCGGTGAAAAGACTGTCCATCACGCTCCGCCGGCCACCTCGCGGCCTATCTGATCTCGATCCGCACCACGTCGCGAACGTTCCGTCCGCCATGCTGGTCACCCGGGACCAGCAGGTGCAGCGTGCCATCTTTTTCCACGCTGAGCAGCACGGCCTTACCCTCATACTGCGGGTCGATCTCGCCCAGCGCCAGTGCGGCAGCGTAGCCATCCCGCCCGGTGATGAGCAGCGTGCGCCTGATCTCGCCATTCTTGTCGGGCAGCGGTTGCAGGCCGGCGCGTTCGACCAGCGTCCAGAGCAGGACGCCGCGATAGTGGCCGCTCTCGATGCCCTTCGATGTCTGGTACGAAAGATCAATCTCGCGCGCCGGCAAAGTGGACAAGAGGGCTGACGTCAGGGGCACCGCCGCCTTCACCGCTCCATCCAGAACCGGGTCCGTGGCGCGCGCTGGCCCCGCCAGCGCGGCGATGACCAGGCCGGCAAGGAGGAGGGCGCGCATCATTTGCCGATGATGACGTCGGACGCCTTGATGATCGCCGTCGCCTTGTCGCCAGGGACGAGGCCAAGATCATCGACGGCCTCATTGGTGATCGAGGCCGTGATGACGACGCCATGGCCGAGATCGAGCTTCACATGCGCTGTCGTTTGGCCTTTGGCGACAGAAACGACGGTGCCAGTGATCTGATTGCGTGCGCTGAGTTTCACGATGATCGCCTCAACCGTTTCCGCCAAGGACCGTGAAGCCGGCCTTTTCGAAAACTGGCTGCGCCTCGGGCGAAACGAGCCACTCGAGGAAGGCCCCGGCGTCCGGATTGGTCGAAGCCTTGATGAGGGCGACCGGATAGACGATTGGCGGATGGCTGTCCTCGGGAAAGGTGCCGACGACCTTGACGCCTGGCTCGGCCTTGGCATCGGTGCCATAGACGATGCCGAACGGTGCCTCGCCACGCGCCACGAAGGCGAGTGCGCCGCGCACATTGTCGGCCTCCGCGACATGGGGGGCAACCGCAGTCCAGACGCCGAGCGCCGTCAGCGCTGCCTTGCCATACTTTCCGGCGGGCACCGACGCGACCGCGGCCATGGCGAGCTTGCCATCGGCGCCGAGCGCGGCGGCGAGCGGGAAATCCGGGCCGATGGTGATCGTCGCCGTCGAATCCTTCGGCGCCACCAGCACCAGTGTGTTGCCAAGTAGCGTCTTGCGTGTCGCCGAATCGATCAGGCCCTTCTCGGCCAGTTCGTTCATCCAGTCGAGATCTGCCGAAAAGAAGATGTCCGCCGGCGCGCCGGCCTCGATCTGTTTCGCGAGCGCGGAGGAACCGGCATAGCTGGCGACGACGGCCTGGCCTGTCTTCGCTGTGTAAGCCTTCGTCGCGGCGTCGAGGGCCTCCTTGAGGCTCGCCGCTGCGAAGACCGTGATGTCGGCGGCGCTGGCGGGCAAGGCGGTCAAGGGCGCGGCGACGAAGGCGAGGCCGGCCAAGGCGAGGGCAAGGCGGCGGGTCAGGCGGATCATGGCGTGTCTCCGAGATCGGGAGCGACATTTCTGCATGGAAATATCGATGCTGCAACCAGCCTCGATCGATCGGTAGCGTTGATCGATCCGCAACAGGTTCGAATTGGACATTCGCCGCGCCTGCGAGGATCGTTGCGTTGAACACAGGAGATCCACATGGCCGCTATCCACACGCTGTTTTCGATGCAGAGTTCGGGCAATTGCTACAAGCCGCGGCTCCTGATGCACGAGCTCGGCATTCCCTTCCGCATCGTCGAGATGGAGAAGGGCAGCGGCAAGACGACCGCGCCCGAATTCCTGAAGCTCAATCCGAATGCGCAGGTGCCGCTGCTCGTGCTGCCCGATGGGCGGCCGCTCGCCGAATCGAACGCCATGCTGCTGCATCTCGCCGAGGGCACGCCGCTCATCCCCGTCGACGCCTATGATCGGGCGCTCTGTTATCAGTGGCTGTTCTTCGAACAGTACAGCCATGAGCCGGTGATCGCGGTGGCGCGGAACTGGCTGTTCCTGACCCCGGGCGGGCGAGCAACGATGGGACACCGCGTCGAGGAATGGCAGGTGAAGGGCCACAAGGCGCTCGGCGTGATGGAAGCCCGGCTTTCCGGGGCCGATTTCCTGGCTGGTCCCGCCTTCTCGATCGCCGATATCGCGCTCTATGCCTATACGCATGTCGCCGAAGACGCAGACTATGATCTCGGCCTCTATCCCGGCATCCGCGCCTGGCTCGCCCGCATCGCGGCACGGCCACGCCATGTTGGCATCGACTGGCGCCCGCCAGCGTGACCGCGGTCACAGACGGCTTGAGCCTTCCCGGCTAAGGACCCGCGGCGGCACAGTTTTTAAGCCGTTTACCTTTGCCCCAATTTGGTCACGACATGGCACGGCCGGAGCCACATTCGCTCCGAACCGTCGCCTCAGTCGGGGGTCTCAATGGCGGCGTGGGACAAGACAGCCCGAGACGGGGATCCGCCATGATCGAGAACAACCATCGCCAGAGCGCCAATCCCCGCCGGGAGAAGACGACCCGCCGCGCCTTCATCCTCTGGATGGCGGCCTACACCGTCGCGCTCGTCCTGGTCGCGATGATGCACAGCTTCGGCGGCGGCCCTGGGGGCGTGACGATCGATTCGAACGGCATCCAGACCCAGCAGGCGCGGGCAGCCGCGCCGCAGAGTTCCCTCGTCGACCGCCTGCTGCCGGAAGCCGTGTCGCTCCGCGTCGACGGCTGAGGACGGTCATCGGGACGCGCTTCGCCGTCACCAGCCGAACCGCATAAAAAGGAGCGCCAACGGGCGCTCCTTCTGTTTTGGACCCAGCGGCTCAGGAAGCGGCCGGCTGCCTTGGAAACGGCTCTCGCCTATTTCTGGATGCAGGTGTCGACGGTGTCCTTCGTGCACTCGTCAAGGCCGGTGAAGACCGGGTCCTCGACCTTCTCGCCCTTGATGAGGCTGATCATGACGCTCGGCGCCTTGTAGCCCATCTCGAACGGGCGCTGGCCGACGAGAGCCTCGACGCGGCCTTCCTTGGCGATCGCGACTTCATCGCCGATCGTGTCGGCGGCGACGATGACGAGATCCTTGCTGGCGATCCGGTCCTTGTACTGGTCGGTCAGCTGGCGATAGGGCTGCGGGGCGCCGAACAGCGGCCAGCCGCCTTCGATGACGAAAGCGTCGAGCTTCGGATTGGCGGCCAGAATGTCCGACATCGCCTGCACGCCGGTGGGGCCGTCGTCATTGGTGAACACCGGACAGCCGGAGATCTCGGTCCAGCCGCCTTCGCCCTTGAGCATGTCGAGGCCCTTCTGGCCGGACAGCGCGTCGCGGGTGCCGGAGGCACGGCGCAGGATGTTGTCGGCGGCGGCGTTGCCCTCGATCAGGCAGACCGTGCCGCCATTCGGCTTGGCCTTCTTCAGATATTCGCCGAGGCGGAAGCCCATCAGATAGTTGTCGGTGCCGAGATAGGTCTTGCGCAGCGCGGCGTCTTCCTTCTTCAGGTCGGCGTCGAGCGTCATGATCGGGATCTGCGGATTGGCGGCCTTGATCGTGTTGGCGATCAGCGGCGCGTTGGACGGCGAGATCGCCATGGCGACCGTCGAGGGCTTGCCGAGCATGTCCTGCACGATCTGCGCCTCGCCGGCCTCGTCCGAGGTCGAAGCGGGGCCGGTGTAGAAGCACTCGTACTCGCTGTCGGCGTTCTCCTTGTTCCACTTCTCGCAGCCCTGGTGGATGGCTTCGAAGAAGGGATTGTCGAGACCCTTCACGACGATGACGAGCTGTTTCTTGGCAGCGAACGCGTCGCCGGCCGAAAGGGCCAGCACAGCGGCTGCGATCAGCATGAGGCTCTTTTTCATGGTCTCCTCCCGAGACGTTTGAAAAGACTAGCTTTGGAGATCCGGATGCGGACGCGCCGGCACGGTTGCGTGTTGTTTCGTCTTCTCCACGCAGCCCGGCTGCCTGCGTCCAGCCCCTGCAATCCAGCCGCTCCCTCAGCGGCTAGGCCCAGTCCCGAACGACACAAAGCTAACGTCGTCAATCCGCCCAAGTCAATCCGAATGATCGTATGATAATCATATACAACGCGTTGGATGAGCGACCGCCCGGGCGGCAGCAATCTCGCTGCATCGCACCATAACGCCCGGGTTTCATGCCGCTTTACAGCATGGACGATCCGAAGCGTCGTCGACGCTGCCGATGGTCGAGGTCGACGACTTCCATATTCATCGGATGTTCGGATTGACGGCACGAAGAGCGCCGACTATTGGGGATGCATGGCCGGATGGCCTGCGCACCGCTTTTGCGGGCGCGGCAGCAGCTTCGGGAGGAGGCGGGGTGCCGGTTCTTGAGATATCGAACGTCTCGAAGCATTTCGGCGCGATTCATGCGCTGAATGATGTGTCATTCTCGCTGGAGCCGGGCGAGGTCATTGGCCTGATGGGCGACAATGGCGCCGGCAAGTCGACGCTGGTGAAGATCATCGCCGGCAACTTTCGCCCGACGCATGGCTCGCTGAAGATGGACGGGCGCGAGCTCGTCATGCACAAGCCGGTCGAGGCGCGCGAGCACGGCATCGAGATCGTGCACCAGCATCTGGCGCTCTGTGACAATCTCACGGCGGCGGCGAATGTGTTTCTCGGCCGCGAGCTGCGCAAGGGCTTCGGGCCGATCCGCGTCCTCGACTATGGCGCGATGTACAAGCGCGCCGGCGAATTGTTCAAGGAGCTGAAGTCCGAGACGCGGCCGCGCGATCTGGTCAAGCAGATGTCGGGCGGCCAGCGCCAGGCGGTGGCGATCGCACGCACGCGGCTATCGGACGCCAAGATCGTGCTGATGGACGAGCCGACCGCTGCCATCTCGGTGCGGCAGGTGGCGGAAGTGCTGAACCTCATCCGTCATCTGCGCGACCAGGGCATCGCCGTTGTGCTGATCAGTCACCGCATGCCGGATGTGTTCACCGTCTGCGATCGCGTCGTGGTCCTGCGGCGCGGCCGCAAGGTTGCCGACCGGCCGATCGCGCTGAGTTCCCCCGAGGAGGTCACCGGCCTCATCACCGGCGCCATCGAACAGGTGGCGTGAGGTTAAAGCCAGCAGCAGGGCGACAACGACATCATGGCGACCACCATCGACGACCATATCGGCCAGCGTCAGCACAGCATCCTGTCCTGGCTGACTTCGCGCCAGACCTTCTGGGTGCTGATTGCCGTCATCCTCGCCTGTGTCTTCCTGTCCTTCGCGACGGATTCATTCGCGACCTCGAACAACCTCTTCAACGTCACGCGCAATTTCACCTTCGTGGCGGTGATCGCACTCGGCATGACGATCGTGATCATCACGGGCGGCATCGACCTCTCGGTCGGATCGGTGCTGTGCCTTTGCAGCATGATCCTCGCGGTGACGATGCATGCCGGCTATTCGATCGAGGTCGGCATCGCGGCCTCGCTCGGCACGGCGCTCGTTATCGGCGCCGTCAATGGCGTGCTCATCGCCTATGTCGGCATGCCGCCCTTTGTTGTGACGCTCGGCATGCTGTCGATAGCGCGCAGTCTCGCAATGGTCGCCTCGAACAATACCGTCGTGTTCCAGTTCGGCCCCGACCACGACAAGCTGCTGGCGCTGGGAGGCGGTCACTTCTTTTTCGGCATCGCCAACCCCGTCCTCTACATGGTCGTGCTGGCGCTCATCACCGGCTTCGTGCTGCGCTGGACGCGGTTTGGTCGCCATGTCTACGCCATCGGCGGCAATGAGAACGCGGCCGTGCTGACCGGCGTGCCGGTGAAGCAGATCAAGGTCGCCGTCTACATGATCTCATCCCTTTCGGCCGGGATCGCCGGTGTGATTGAAACCGGCTGGCTCGGCGCCGTGACGACCAATCTCGGAACGGGCATGGAGCTGCAGGTCATTGCCGCCACCGTCATCGGCGGCGCCAATCTCGCTGGCGGCGTCGGCACGGCCTTTGGCGCGATCGTGGGCGCGGCGCTGATCGAGATCATCCGCAACAGCCTCGGCCTGCTCGGCATCAATGCCTTCTGGCAGGGCGCCTTCATCGGTTCCTTCATTATCGTCGCGGTGCTGTTCGACCGGATCAAGAATCTGCGCCAGCCGTCCTGAGCGCGGCCGGCGACATGGACGGCGGTCGCTATCGGCGGCACACTGGCTGCAGTGCCGCGAGGATTCGATGCTCTTGCATGCTCCGAACCAGACCGAAGGCCTGCGCTTCCGTCTCGTGCTGAAGGCCGGCTTCGCGCTTGGTCCCGGCAAGGCCGATCTGCTCGATGCAGTTGCCACGACCGGGTCGCTCGCCGCGGCCGGCGACCGCCTCGGCATGAGCGCCAAGCGCGTCTGGACACTGGTCCGCGAAATGAACGCCGTATTCCGATCGCCGCTCATCGAAACTGAGAAGGGCGGCACGGGCGGCGGCGGCGGTGCCCGTCTGACCGAGCTCGGCGCGCAAGTGCTTGACCGTTATCGCGCCATGGAGGCCGAGGCCAATGCCGCGATTGCTTCCGGGCTGGACGAATTGCGCCTGCTGATCAAGTAAACGCTCGCGCCCGGATCAGAGTCCGGCCAAGGGCTTGGGCGCAGGTCCATCCGCATCGGATGAGCCCAGCGCGAGCCAGGTCTTGATCCCCTCTGCCGCCGCGACACCGGTCGCGAAGCAGCCCTGCAGCAGATAACCGCCGGTCGGCGCTTCCCAGTCGAGCATTTCGCCTGCGATGAAGGTGCCGGACCGCGCCTTCAGCATCAGCTTCTCGTCCAGCGCATCGAAGGCGACGCCGCCGGCCGTGGAAATCGCGCGCTCGAGTCCGGCCGGCGGGCCAAGGCGCAGGGGCAGTTCCTTGATCAGCGCGGCGAGGTCTTCCGGCGCGCGCGGCAGATCGGGGCGCGCCTCGCGCAGCAGGTTGATCGCGACCGGCGCGAGCTTCACGGCCTTGCGCAGACGGTTCGACAGCGATTCGTTCGGCCGCTGACGCGCGATCCGCGCGGCGATTTCGGCCGCGTCCAGTTGCGGCATCAGGTCGATGGCGATCTCTGCGCCGCCGGCCGCCGCTTCGGCGCGCAGCGCCCCGCTCAACGCATAGACTGCGCCGCCTTCGATGCCGTAGCGGGCGATCATCGCTTCGCCGCGGACGTGTTCGCTCCTGTAGCGGATGGCAATGTTCTTCAGCGGCGTGCCGGCGAAGCGATCGCGGAACGTCTCCGACCAGCCGACGGAAAATCCGACATTGGCAGGTGCGAGCGGGGTGACAGCAACGCCGGCCTCCTCGAGAATCGGGACGAAGCGGCCATCAGCGCCGAGGCGCGGCCAGCTCGCGCCGCCCAGCGCCAGCAGTGTCGCATCGGCCGCCACGGTCTCGACCGAGCCGTCGGCGTTGAGGAACCGATCCTCGCCCGGCCCGCCAAAGCCGATCCATTCGTGCCGGGTCTCAAGCTTGACGCCAAGCGCATCGAGCCGGCGCAGCCAGGCCCTCAGAAGTGGCGACGCCTTCATCGATTTCGGGAAGACGCGCCCGCTCGAACCGACAAAGGTTGTCTCGCCGAGCTCGTCGGCGAAAACCCGCAGCGCGGTCGGCGGGAATGCCTCGATGAGGGGCCTGAGGTGCGGCGCTGCCGGGCCATAGCGGCCGAGGAAACGGTCCATCGGCTCGCTATGTGTGAGATTGAGCCCGCCGCGGCCAGCCATCAGGAATTTGCGGGCCGGGGAGGGCATGCGCTCATGGAGCGTGACCGCCGCGCCGGCTTCGGCGAGGCGGAGGGCCGCGATCAATCCGGCCGGACCGGCGCCGACAATGGTGATGCGGCGTGCCACGCGCTACTGCTTGCCGACCAGCTTGTCGGCAAAGAGCGCCGCGCTCTTGGCATAGACCTCTGCCTTGTTCCACTGGCGCAGGACGTTGAAGTTGGCCGAGCCCTCTTCCCAACTGCCGCCGCGCTGCCAGCCATAGCCCTTGAGGTAGTTCGCCGTGGAGGCGAGGACGTCAACGGGGCTGTGGCGAAGGTCGGCATGGCCGTTGCCGTCGAAATCGATGGCGAAGCGGACATAGGAGGACGCCATGAACTGCGTCTGCCCGATCTCGCCGGCCCAGGCGCCCTTCATGTCGCCGGGCGCGAGATCCCCGCGCTGGACGATCTTGAGTGCGTCCATCAACTGCTCCTGGAAGAAATCGGTGCGGCGGCAGTCAAAGGCCAGCGTCGCCAGCGAGCGGAAGGTCGACATGTTGCCGCTGCCGGCGCCGAAATCGGTCTCCATGCCCCAGATCGCGATCAGGATCGGGCCGGGAACGCCGAACTGCTTCTCGATGCGAGCGAGCACATTGGCATATTGCGCCATCAGCTTCTTGCCGCGGGCGACGCGGCCGGCTGAGACGACGCGGGCGGAATAGACCGAGAAGGGCTGCTTGAAGTGCTTCTGGTTACGGTCGAGCTTGATGACGCGCGGATCATAGGTGACGCCCGAAAGTGATGCCTGGACGACGCGGGCCGGGATGCCGCTCGCGATCGCCTCGGCCTTGAAGCTCTCGAGCCAGGCCGGAAATTCGGCCGGGTTGTTGCTGCAGGTGGCGGCGTTCGCGCCTGCCGCACCGGCAGCGAAAACCAGCGTGGCGATCAGCATGCGAAGTTTTGAACGGATCATGGTCTGCCTTCGTCTCATTGTTGGCCGGCGCCCTATAGCCATGGCGGCGCGCGGTGCCATTGATGCGCCAAGTACTCACGGGCGGGCGGCGCGTTCAAGACGAGGCCTAGACGGTCAAGGTTACTTTCCGGTTGAGAGCTTTCGGTGTTGCATTCCTGCTCAGGCGGTCGCGACACCGAAGCCGCGTCGTTTCAAGCGCACGATGGCGAGATCCAGCGCCGACAGGAAGGCCGAGCGGTCGCGGGGCGAGAAGGGCTTCGGCCCCCCGGTGATCGCGCCCGCCGAGCGCAGATCCTCCATCAGGTTGCGCGTCGCCAGCGCCATGCCGATCGAGTCCTGGGTGAAGGGTCGGCCATTGGGAGCGATGACGTCGGCGCCGGCCTTGATCGCACGGTCGGCGAGCGGCACGTCGGACGTCACGACGATGTCGCCCTCGACGGCCCGCTCGGCGATCCAGTCATCGGCGACATTCATGCCGCCCGGTACGATGACGCGCTCGATCATCGGATCGCGCGGCACCTGCATGAAGCTGTTGGCGACGACGAAGGTCTTGAGGCCGTGGCGCTCGGCGACCTTGTAGATCTCGGCCTTCACCGGGCAGGCGTCGGCGTCGATATAGATCAGGATAGGCCTGGACATCAAAAGAGGCTTCTCGAAACGAGAAGGGTCGCCCGCTTGGGCGACCCTTCCATTGTCAGACCGCGACCCGGCCCGTAGGCCAAGCTAGGCCGGTCAAGCGGTGCGAATCCCTACGAAATCAGAGATCCGGACCATTGCAACCAAGCCGCGCGGCGAACGACAATGAGACACAGGATCACCTCCTTTCGATTGTTGATGACCAGAAGAGCTTACCGGAGATGTCAGCGATTGAAAGCGAAAATTCGCCGCATCAGCGAATCTGCTTCAGCAGCGCCGCATCGGGGAAGCAGGTGGGCGGAACGCCCTTCGAGGCTTGCCATGCGCCGACCGCGATGCGGGTCTTGTAGCCGACCAGCCCGTCGGCCGAACCAACGTCCACTCCGCGCGCCTCGAGCCGCTGCTGCATCGACCGCACGTCGCTGCGCTTGAAGCCGCCCACATCGGCCCAGCGGCCGAGGAACGGGCCCGCATTGGATCGGATGCGGTCGGCAAGATGACCGATGAAGAGCGCGTAGAGATCGCTCTCGTTATAGGATTTCAGAACGTAGAAATTGTCCGAGACAAGGAAGGCCGGACCGTAGCGGCCAGCCGGCATCAGCAGATGCATGATCTGCTTGGGCGTGCGGGCGTTGATCGTCGATCCGTCGGCATTGCGGATTCCCATGGCGAGCCAGTCCGACATGGGCTTGCCCTGGTCGGGACCTTCGAGGCTGCAAGCGATCTCGGGCGGCAGTGATACCTCGAAACCCCAGCCGACGCCTGGCTGCCAGCCGTTCTGCTTCAGGTAATTGGCGATGGAGCCGAGCGTATCCGGCACGGAGTTCCAGATGTCGCGGCGGCCGTTCTTGTCGAAGTCGACGGCAGTCGTGAGATATTTCGATGGCAGGAACTGCGGCTGGCCGAGCGCGCCGGCCCATGAGCTCTTCATCTGCTCGAGCGCGATATGGTCACCTTCCAGGATCTCCAGCGCCGCGAGGAGCTCTGGATAGAAGCTGTCCTTGCGGGCGCCCATGAAGGATTCGGTCGCCAGCGTCCGGATCGCGGAATAGGGCAGCTTGGCCGCGCCATAGCCCGACTCGCGGCCCCAGATGGCGAGCACGATCGAAGGCGATACGCCATAGCGCGTCTCGACTTCGGCCAGCGTCCGCGACCAGGTCTTGAAGCGGCTGCGACCCCCTTGCGCGAGCGACTTGACCTTGCCCTCGTCGAAATAGCGGGCAGGGCCCTGGAATTCGGCCTGGCGCTGCGGCTCTTCGCGGCCCGGTTGGCCTGGCGGGGCAAGGTCCGGCAGCGTCCAGTCGAGCTTCAGCCCGGCAAAGGCGCGCTGAAGCGTCGATGGCGAGACGCCCCGCTTTTCCGCTGCGGGCGTCACCGTTTCGGAAAGCCATTTCTGAAAGGCGATCTCCGTGGCGTTGCGCGACTGCGCGTGGGCAGGCAGGGCCGCGGCGAGAACGAGCAGGACGCAAAGATTGAGAAGGAGGCGCAAGGCGATTACCCGGTCCGGAAGTCCAGTTCGGAGCCGACAGTGGCGATTCGCCGAGCCGGACGCAACGGGGATGCTAGCGCGACATCCAGTCGTGGCGCCGCGCTTCGCCGATGAGGCAATCGGCGCCCCCGGGCGCCCCGCTGGACGCGACGCGGATGAGCAGCGGCGTGCTTGGGCGGGCCCTCGGCGCGGCGATCTCCTGGATCAGCTTGCGGCGGATCGCGGTCTCGAACTGATCGGGCGAGGTGACGGGGATCGTGAACGCGCCAGGACCGCCGACCACGCAGTCGCGATAATAGCCGTCTAGATCGGGGATATCGAAGCTGCTGAAGCTGCCGGGGCGCAGGACGATCGGCAAGCCGTTGATGACGATGCCGCGCGCCAGGACCGCTTCGCGCGCCGGCACCACAGGCTCGCCGACATTGTTCGGCCCGTCGCCCGAGACGTCGATGACCTGCCGTTCGCCGGCGAAGCCATTGTCGACGAAGAGGCTCGCGCCGAAGAGGAGGCTCGATGAGATCGACGTTCCAAAACGCCCGCTGACCTGCGACGGCACGATGGAGTCGGCAACCGCTTCCGCGCTTTCCTCGTCTTCCATGAGGCTCCAGGGCACGATCACATGTTCGGCGCCGGGTCCCGACCACTCGAAATAGGTGAGGGCGATACGGCCATAGAGGCCTGAGCGAATGGCCCTGACGACATCCGGATGGCGCAGCGCGTCGCGATAGCCCTGGCGCTGGATCGCCCGTTCGCCGGCATCCATCGAGCGCGAGACGTCGACGGCGAGCACCAGCTCGACATCGACGGGAAGATCGGCCGCCTTGGCCGGTCCGGCCGGCAGCGCGACCGCGAGAAGGGCAAGGAGGCCGAGGGCGAGGCACAGTGGCGTGCGGACCGGAGTCATGTCCTCCTCCTTTTGCGCGGATGCTCGCGCAGACCGGGGATGCAAGGCCGTCTGGACAACTGTAGGGTTGTCCAGACGATCCTCAAGGCCTCGCGCGCCTTTGCTGATCGGGACCGTGCGAGGCATCGGCATGACAACGACCGACAAGGCGGGATCCGGGGCGGCGGCGGCGGGGGCGGTGCTGGTGGCGACGATTCTCGCCTCGGGCATGGCCTTCATGGACGGCTCGGTGGTGACGGTGGCCCTGCCGGCCATCCGCGCCGGGCTCGGTGCCGGTTTTGCCGAGGGACAGTGGACCGCCAACGCCTATACGCTGACGCTCGCCGCCTTCACGCTGCTCGGCGGCGCGGCTGGTGACGCCTTCGGTTTGAGGCGGGTCTTCATGATCGGCATCGCACTGTTCGGATTGGCGTCAGCCGCCTGTGGTCTCGCCTGGTCGCCGGAAAGCCTGGTCATTGCCCGCGCGATCCAGGGCGTTGGTGGCGCCTTGATGGTGCCGGGCTCCCTGGCGTTGATCGCGGCGCACTACCCGCCGAAGGTTCGTGGCCGGGCGATCGGCACCTGGGCGGCTGCAGCCTCGATCGCGCCAGCGATCGGTCCGGTCATCGGCGGTCTCCTGGTCGATCACGGTTCGTGGCGGGCCATCTTCCTGATCAATCTGCCGATCGCGGTGGCGGCGCTGGTGCTCTGCCAACTGCGTGTGCCGGCCGACGGGAGAGGAGTCGGAGCGCGGATGGACTGGGTTGGCGGAGCGCTTGCGGTGCTCGGCCTCGGGCTCGCCGCCTATGGGCTGACCGCTCTCGCGGACCCGGCGGGTGGCGGCGCGGCGATCGATCTCGGCCTCTCGGCGCTCGGGGTTCTGGTGCTGGTTGTGTTCGTATTCTGGGAACAGCGGGCGCCGAACCCGATGATGCCGCTGGCACTGTTCCACAGCCGCACCTTCTCCGGTGTCAACGCATTGACTCTTCTGCTCTATTTCGCTCTGTCCGGCGCGCTGTTCTTCCTTCCGACGGCGCTGATCGAGGCGCACCATTATCCCGCGGCGCTCGCCGGTTCGGTGTTCATCCCCTTTGTCATCGTGATGGGCGTGCTGTCGCGCTTCGGCGGCGGCCTTGCCGACCGCATCGGCACGCGGCCCTGCCTCACCGTCGGCCCCTTGCTGACAGGCCTCGCCTTCCTGGCGCTGGCCCCGGCGGTCGCCAATGGCAGCTATGGAATGGCCGTCGTGCCGGCGATGCTTTTGATGGGGCTCGGCATGGGCATCACGGTCGCGCCTCTCTCCACGGCGGTGATGAATGCGGCGCCGGCCGGACGCAGCGGTGCGGCCTCGGGCATCAACAATGCCGTCGCCCGCGTCGCCGGTCTCCTTGCCGTTGCCAGCCTCGGCCTCGCTGTCGGCGTTGGCTTCGCGCTGGCGCTGCGCGGCGAAGCCGGCCCAGCGGCGGAGGTCGTGCGTGCCGTCGGTTTCGGTGCCGCGCCGGCCGGTGGTGTCGCCGATGCGGCGATCGAGGCGCTGCGGGCGCGCGCCACGATCGCCGGCTTTGGTGCGGCGACCGTCATCTGTGGCGTCCTTGCGCTTCTCGCCGGACTTGTCGGATGGCTGTTCACCGGCGACGAAGCCGGCGCGGCTCCAGCGGGTGAAGCATCAGGCGGCTCGGGCGCTTGATTTGCGGGTATCCGCCGTGGCCGCTCGGCCGGTCTGTTCGGCGAGATGGTCAAAACGGGCGGTATAGCTGCCCGCTCCTGCCGTCGCCGAGCGCAGCTCGATGATGAAGCCGGCCATTTCCGCTTCCGGAATCTCGGCCTCGACCGTATCCCAGCCGGGCCATCCGTCACGCGCGTCGAAGCCGAGCAACTGGCCGCGTCGCTGCGTCACCATCATGTTGACGCGCGGCGCGGTGTCAGACGGGACCATGATCGAGACATGCAGAACCGGCTCGAGCAGCACGGGCTGGCATTGTTCCAGCGCCTCCCGCATGCCGATCTGCGCCGCCGTCCGAAACGCCTGATCGGAGGAATCGACGCTGTGATAGGAGCCGTCGGTCAGCCGGACCGCGACGTCGACGACCGGATGGCCGAGCGGGCCCTTCTTCAGAGCGTCGATGATGCCGGCCTCGACGGCGGGGATGTAATTGCGCGGAATGGCGCCGCCGGTGATCGCGTCCTCGAACAGGAAGCCGGCGCCGCGGGGTTGCGGCCGGATTTCAAGCACGCAGTCGCCAAACTGGCCATGGCCGCCGGATTGCTTCTTGTGGCGGCCGCGCACGGTGGCGTTGGCCTTGATGGTCTCGCGATAGGGAATGCTCGGCTGATGCTGCTCGACCGAAAGGCCGAAGCGCCCGGCAAGGCGCTCCATCGCGACGCGCAGGTGCATTTCGCCTTGGCCGCCGAGCCGCACTTCGCCTGTATCCGCATCCTGTCCGACGACGAGCGCCGGGCTTTCCTCCGCGAGCTTGGCGAGAGCGAGCGCCAGCTTCGCCTCGTCCTTGTGGTCGACCGCGCCGATCGCCAGCGCCATCACCGAGTCAGCCGCTGCAAGCGGCGCGAGCTGTGCGATGGCTGACTTGCCGACCGTCAGTGTCATGCCGGTCGCCGCGCCGTCGAGCTTGCCGAAGCCCGCTGTTTCGCCGGTCTGCACCGTTTCGCGTTTCGCCATCTGCTGCCCGGTCGGCCGCAGGAGGCCGGAGACGCGGCCGACGGATCCGTTCGGTCCCGCGAGTTCGGTGGCGTCGTCGATCGCGCCGCGCAGCACGCGGCCGATCGAAAGCTTGCCGGCATGGCCTGCATTGATGGTCTTGACGATCTGGACCACCGGTTCGCCCTCGCGCGAAAGACCGAGCCGGTCGGCGAGGTCCGCCACATCGGGTGCCTCGTGGCGGATAGCCTTCAGCAACCGGCCGACGCCATGGCCATGCAGCGCCGAACCGATCAGCACCGGGCAGACCAGCCCGTCGCGGAAATCGCGCACGAGATCGGCGAAGACAAGGTCTTGCGACGGCTCGATATCGTCCAGCAGCGCCTCCATGAGCCCGTCATCATAGTCGGCGAGCTTTTCAAGCATCGCATAACGCGCCTCCGCCTCGCGGGCGCGGTCGGGATCGGAGATGTCGATCACCTCGCTCGGCGCCTGCTCGCGGTAGAGGAACGCGCGTTCGAGAGCGAGGTCCACGAAACCGGTGACGATGTCGTTCTGGCGAATGGGGATGTGGCGCAGCAGGAGCGGAGCGCGGCTCGCCTTCTGCATCAGGCCGAGCGCTTCCTCGACGCCCATGTCGCTCTTGTCGATCTTGTTGAGAAAGACGAACCGCGGGATGTTGCGCGCTTCCAGCAGGCCGAGCCAGGTTTGCAGCGCAGGGATCTTGCGCGGATCGGCCTCGACCACGACGACGGCGCAATCGACGGCCGCCAGCACCGCCTCTGCCTCATGGGCGAACTCGACCGAGCCGGGGCAATCGAAAATCGTGATGCGGTCGTCAAGGAACGCGGTTTCGGCGATGTTGAGCTCAACGCTCATCTGATGGGCGCGCGCTTCAGCCGATGCATCGCCGATCGACGTGCCGGCCATGACGCTGCCCTGGCGCGGAATGGCGCCTGTGCGGGCCAGCAGCGCCTCCAGCAAGGTCGTCTTGCCGCTCGCAAAAGGGCCGACCAGCGCGATCGCCCTGGGGCCGGCTCTTCTGCCGGCGCCGCCGTGGACTGACTCGGTCATCGCTTCCTCCGTTCATGAAATGTTCTATGACCATTCTCATGCTTCGGTGCGCGAACCGGACCCGGAAGCCCGGTCGGCGATGAGATCGTCTCAGGGAATACCGGGGCTGGCAAGCCGGCTGGCCATCACGACACGGCGATGGCGCATGCAAACGGCCCGCGCATCGTGGAATGCGCGGGCCGAAAAATCGATCTGGATTGGGCGAGTTTAGCTGGTGGGGACGAGCGTCAGCGCCGCGCCGCCGGCAGCTGCATTGAGGCCGGTCTGGCCCGTGACGCTGATCATCTGCAGGGCGATCGAGCCGCCCGTGCCGCCGACGAGCACATTGGTGCCGACGCCGACGATCGCCGTCGCCTCGGCCGTCGCGCCGAGATAGAGGCCCGAAAGCGCGCCGTGGTGATAGCCCGCGACCGGCGCGAACACCGCCCAGAGGAGCTTGCCCTCGCGCGTCCAGCCGACATCGACGCCGAGCTTCTTGATATTACCGGTATAGGTCTCGACGCGACCCTTGGTCGATCGGAAGGTGCAGGAGAGTTCCTTCGCCGAGCCGATCAGATAACCGAGGCCGCCGCCGATGTCGCATTCCAGCATGCCGATCTTCACGCCGTTGCGCTCGTCGTCTTGATAGGGGGCCGGCGCGGACATGTCTGCCGCCTGAGCGAGCGTACCAGCACAGGCGAAAGCCATGGCGGCGGTGGCGATCTTCAGCGAGACGGTCTTCATTGGTAGATCCTCTTCAAGTCAAGTGCCGCGCCGGGGGTGCGACACCGTTGGAGCCCCGTATAAGCCCAGGTCAACGCAGTTCGCCGGCGTTTGATCCCACGATGCATTGATCTGCGTCATCGCAGCCCATGTCGGCACGATCAAGCCAGGTCGCGAGTTGTGGTAAACCCGAGCCGAAAGCAGTCGGCTTGTTTGACTGCAGCCACAAGCGGAGTTGTCGATGCTGACAGCCTATGCCGTTGCCGATCGCGGGCCGACCGTCGTTGCGTTGCCGTCTGTCGAGGCGATCGGGCGTGGGGAGGCGCGGGAGATCGCCTGGATCGATCTCTACGAGCCGACGACCGATGAGGAGAAGCAGGCCGAGACCTTTCTCGGGGGCCTCATTCCGACCCGCGAGGAAACGCGCGAGATCGAGTTTTCAAGCCGCTTCTATGTCGAGGATGGCGTCGTCGTGATGACCGCCAGCATTCTCGTCGGGATCGACCAGGGCACGCCTGGCCTGACGCCGTTTTCCTTCGCCGTGGCGAAGAACAAGATCGTGACGCTGCGCTATGCCGATATGACGGCGTTCAAGCAGTTCCTCTCCCGCGCGCCGAAGGCGGACAGCGGCTGCACCTCGGCGCCCGGCGTTCTCGCCGGCCTGCTCGAAGCCTTCATCGATCGATCGGCCGACGTGCTCGAGCGGATTGCCCAATCGGTCGATCACCTGAATTTCGAGATCTTCCAGCAGCGCACGAAAGGCCGCCATCGCGGACGCCTGCTCGCGGCGGCGATCGGCGGCCTCGGTATCCAGGGTGATCTCGCCTCGAAGACCCGTGAGAGTCTCGCCTCGCTGGAGCGGCTGGTGCAATACGCGGCGGCCATGCTGCCCGACGTCAGCCTGAAGGCGGGGCTGTCATCGCGGCTGAAGCTGATGCTGCGCGACATCCGTTCGCTCGAGGACCATGTGAACTTCGTTCTCAACAAGATCACCTTCCTGCTCGATGCGACGCTCGGGCTGATCTCGAACGAGCAGAACCAGGTCGTGAGCGTGCTGACCGTCGTCTCGACGATCCTGCTGCCACCGATGCTGATCGGCACGATCTACGGCATGAATTTCCGCGACATGCCCGAACTCAGTTTCGCCTGGGCCTATCCGGTTGCGATCGCCGCGATGGCGCTTTCGGCCGTGCTGCCCTACCTCTATTTCAAATGGCGCGGCTGGCTTTAGCTACAGATAGGGCGAGGCGAGGCGGGCGGCGGAATCGCGCAGCCTTATGAGGATCGAGCGCTGCCTCAGCTCGACGAGTGTGACGCGCGTTGATCCTTCGAGTTTCTTGTCGATGATGGCGTCGATCGTCGCGGCGAATTCCGTCGAATAGGCCTCGACATTGAACTCGAAATTGAGGCGCAGGCTGCGCGCGTCCCAATTGGCGCTGCCGAAGAGGGACCAGGCGCCGTCGACCGTCATCAGCTTGGAATGATCGAAGGGCGCCGCGGTTCGGCGAACGCTGCAGCCCGCGCGCAGCAGCGGCGCCATCAGGCCGTTCATCGCCCAGTCGATATAGATGTGATTGGAGCGGCCGGGGATAACCAGTTCGACGCTGACACCGCGCAACGCTGCCAAAGCGAGCTGCGAGCCAAGCCTTTCGTCCGGCACGAAATAGGGCGTCAGGATGCGAACGTGCTTCTCGGCCCGGCTGATGGCCGAAGCCATCGTCCACATGAGCTTTTCATTGTCCTCGTCCGGACCGCTGGCAATGCCGCGCGCCGGAATATCGCCGGCCCCGCCGATCTCCGGGAACCAGGCCAGGCCATCGAGCCGCTCGCCCGTCGTGAAGGCCCAATCCTCGGCGAAGGTCTCCATGAGATGGGCGACGACCGGCCCCTCGACCCGAAAATGCATGTCCTGCACGGCGCGCTTCGCGGGGATATCCAAGACACGGAAGAGATTGTCGTCGGAAATGTTCATGCCGCCCGTGAAGCCATGCATGCCGTCGACGACGAGGACCTTCTTGTGGGTCCTCAAATTGATGAAGGACATCTTCCACGGTGCCACCTCATGCATGAAGCGGGCGGCGGGCACGCCGGCGGCGCGCAGACGATCATGGACGGGGCTGTGCAGATAGCCGGCGCCGATGCCGTCCACCAGCGCACGGACAGCGACGCCGCGTTTGTGCGCGGCGATCATGGCATCGACGATCGGTCCGCCGCCGGCATCGTCATGGAAGATGAAGCTCGAGATCGCGACGCTCTTCTCGGCGGCATCGATCGCCGCGATCATCGCGGGATAGGCGGTGTCGCCGTCGACGAGCGGCGTGATCGCATTGCCCGAAAGCAGCGGGCGACCGGTGAGGCGAAGGCCGAACTTCGCCAGCGGTTCGAGATGCTCGTCGCCGCCATGCTCGATATCCTCAGGCGCCAGCACGAAGCGCGACCGCGGCGCGTCGATGTCGCCTTCCGGGCCGGAAAGCTTGATCGCCTTGCGGCGGACGCGATTGACACCGAACAGCAGATAGAGCACCGGCCCGACATAGGGCGAGAGCCAGGCGAGCCCGATCCAGGCAATGGTCGATTGCGGCGCGAGGCGGGTCAGCAGCGCATGCACCGTCACCGCGGATGCCATCGCGATATGCAGAACCGAGAGAAACAGCGCGAAATTGCTCGACGTCATCGTCGCGTAACTGCCTTGTTCGAACGCCGGGACCGGTGCCTATGCGAAGTCGTGATCAGAGCATGATTCTAGGAATGGCGCCGAGGCGCGCCGTTGATCTCGATGATGTTGCGGTCCGGATCGCGAAGATAGAGCTGCGGAAAGCCGGCGACGCTGTCGCGGTAGACGACGATATGCATGGGATCGTCCTCGTCACCATCCTCGCGGAAGCCGCGGGCGAGAAGGCCGTCGAGGACGGCGGTCCAGTCATCGGTGCGAAAGCTGAAATGGCCGTCCGACGTATCGATCGGCCCGGATCGAAACGTGCCCGGCGCATGTTGGATCAAGTGGATCTGGATATCGCCGCAGGCCAGCCAGGCGCCGGCCGATCTGAACGGCGGCCGCTGAAGGCGCGGCAGGTCAAACAGCGACTGATAGAAATCTATGGAGCGGTCGAGGTCGGTGACCACCACCGCGATGTGATGAATGTCGAGTAGAGTCATGGCGTTCCTCCCCGAATGCCGTGTCGCGATCACGACAATAGGCGTCCGGAGAGGCGTCGTCCTGCTCAAACTGGAGCGGCGCGCGGTACCGCTTTCAGCGAAGATTGCCGCAGAAGCGCTGGATGCGCGTGCAGGCGTCTTCGAGCGCCTCGGTCGAGGTCGCGTAGGAGATGCGGAAATACGGGGCGAGGCCGAAGGCCGAACCCTGCACCACCGCGACGCCTTCTTCTTCCAGCAGCGCCGTCACGAAATCCTCGTCGGTCTTCAACAGCTTGCCGCCCGCCGTCGTCTTGCCGAGCGTGCCGGCGCAGGACGGGAAGACATAGAACGCGCCTTCCGGATTCGGGCAGACGATGCCGGTCGCCTGGTTGAGCATCGAGACCACGAGATCGCGGCGCTTCCTGAAGATCTCGGCATTCGTCGCGATGTAGTCCTGCGGACCGTTCAGCGCCTCGACCGCCGCCCATTGCGAGATCGAGGAGGGGTTCGAGGTCGATTGCGACTGGATGGTGCCGATCGCCTTGATGAGTTCGGCCGGGCCGCCGGCATAGCCAATGCGCCAGCCGGTCATGGCATAGGCCTTGGAGACGCCGTTCACCGTCAGCGTCCGGTCGAACAGCTTCGGCTCGACCTCGGCGATCGTCGCAAATTCGAAGCCGTCGAAGACGAGATGCTCATACATGTCGTCGGTCATGATCCAGACCTGCGGATGCTTCAGCAGCACGTCGGCGAGCGCGCGAAGCTCGGCGCGCGTATAGCCGGCGCCGGTCGGGTTCGACGGCGAATTGAGGATCAGCCACTTGGTCTTCGGTGTGATCGCCGCTTCGAGCGCCGCGGCGTTGATCTTGAAGCCCTGTTCCTGCGGGCCGACGATCTCGACCGGCGTGCCGCCGCCAAGCGCCACGATCTCCGGATAGGACACCCAATACGGCGCCGGGATGATGACCTCGTCGCCGGGGTTCAGCGTCGCCATCAGGGCGTTGTAGAGCACCTGCTTGCCGCCGGTGCCGACCGTGATCTGGTTTGGCGCGTAGGTCAGGTTGTTCTCGCGCTTGAACTTCGCGGCGATGGCGGCCTTCAGCTCGGGAATGCCGTCGACGGCGGTGTACTTGGTCTTGCCCTCGCGGATTGCCTTGATCGCAGCTTCCTTGATGTTTTCGGGCGTGTCGAAATCCGGCTCGCCAGCGCCGAGGCCAATGACATCGCGGCCGGCGGCCTTGAGCTCGCGCGCCTTGTTCGTCACCGCAATGGTCGCAGACGGCTTGATGCGGGCGAGGCTGTCGGCAAGGAAGGCCATTTTGGGCTCCAGCGAGGCTGTTCAAAGGGTTGAGGCGGCGCGGAACCTAGTCTCCGACGTGGCTCATGGCAAGGACGAAGCCGGGGGCGGCGCGGCGGCACGGCAACGTGATTTGACCTCGCTCGGCTCCCTCCTAGCTATAGCGGTCGCACAGTCCGAACATCCGGGAGCAGGCCATGCTGATCAAGCGTCGACGGGGCTGGGAGATTGCCGAGCGGGAGGCGACGCCGGAGGCGCTGTTCTTCAATCGGCGTGCGGTGCTTGCGGCTGGTGGCTTCGGGCTGATGGCGGCGGCGCTGCCGCGGGGCGCGCGCGCTGAGGATGCCGATCCGAGCGCCGGACTCTATCCGGCGAAACGCAACGACAAGTTCACGATCGAGCGTCCCGTCACGCCGGAGGAGATCAACCTCCACTACAACAACTTCTATGAGTACAGTACGGACAAGGACCTCGCCGACGCCGCGCAGCAGTTGAAGACGCGGCCATGGACGGTGCAGTTCGATGGTCTCGTCGAGGCGCCGAAGACCGTCGACATCGACGATCTGCTGAAGGCGATGACGCTGGAAGAGCGGCTCTATCGCCATCGGTGTGTCGAGGCATGGTCAATGACCGTGCCCTGGACCGGCTTCCCGCTCGCTGCGCTCGTTGCCTATGCCAAGCCGCTTTCCAGTGCGAAATATGTGCGGATGGAGACCTTCATGAATGCCGACATGGCGCCGGGGCAGAACCAGCCGTTCTACCCATGGCCCTATGTCGAGGGGCTGACGATGGCCGAGGCGACCAACGAACTCGCCTTCATGGTCACCGGCGCCTATGGCAAGCCGCTGCCGAAGCAGATGGGCGCGCCGATCCGCCTGCACACGCCGTGGAAATATGGCTTCAAGAGCGTCAAGTCGATCGTCAAGATCTCGTTTGTCGAGGAACAGCCGCTCAACTTCTGGCAGCAGCTGCAATCCTCGGAATATGGCTTCTGGGCCAATGTGAACCCCGAAGTGCCGCATCCCCGCTGGAGCCAGGCGACCGAGACGGTCATCGGCACCAATGATCGCATCCCGACCAAGCTGTTCAACGGCTATGGGGACTTCGTGGCTGGGCTCTACAAGGGCATGGAGGGTCAGCCGCTTTATATGTGAGCGGCGATGCGAGGCATGTGGGCGGCAGGCTAGGCGAGGGCTCTGATCGGCGTCCGCCGTAGCGCTTTTCCTCATGCCTTGCCTTTGTCCGCGCCATTCTGCGGCGCAACAGGCTAGGTGCATCGCGAAAAGAAAAGGCCGGGCACTCTTGCGAGGCCCGGCTAAGTCTTTGTTGCTGCGGCAGGGAAATGCGCAGCAAACACCTTCCAGAGGGAACAGTTGAGGTCCACAGGTGGCAGGGAGGAGAAAGCCACCGGCAACGCATCAACTGGCGTGTATATGGAACGGTCAGCTTGCCCAAACAACCAGCAGGAATGCATCGCAGCTATGCATTTCAGGCAGAACAGCATCACGTTTCTGTGAAGGGCGGAATCCTGGGCGGATATTCCTGTCTGGCGCCCTTGTGGGAATCAGATTGCGCCGTGGCGATAGAAAATCGGAATTGGCCTGTCAGGAATTTCTGCAGTGCAGCACCATGCATGCAGGGCTGCTCAAGGAATGAGCTGAATTGAGGCCTGCCTTCAGAACTGCCAGTTTTGCGCCTTGGCCAGCATGAAGTCGCGGAAGGCCGTCACGCGGGCCGAATTCTTCAGCTCGGCCGGGTAGCAGAAATAGGTCGGAAAGCTCGGCACCTGGGCTTCCGGCATCAGCTTCACCAGCGTCGACTCGTCTTCGATCATGTAGTCGGGCAGGATGGCGATGCCGGTGCCGCGCTCCACCGCCGCCTTGATGGCGTAGATATTGTTGATGCGCACGATCGGCTCGCGCGGATTGTCGGTCGAGCGGCCAGCGATCTCGAGCCAGTTCACGTCGCGGATATTGGGCGGTACCGGCACGCCGAAGGTGACGATCCGGTGATGGTCGAGATCGTCCAGCGACTCAGGCTTGCCGAAGCGCTCGACATAAGCCGGCGCGGCATAGACGTGGTAGTGCGTTGTGAAGAGGCGGCGCTGGATCAGGTCAGGCTGCACGGGCTGGCGCAGGCGGATCGCGACATCCGCCTGGCGCATCGTGAGATCCAGCTCCTGATCATCGAGGATCAGATGCAGGTTCACCTGTGGATGCAGGTCGACGAATTCGTTGAGCCGCTCGGTGAGCCAGGTCGAGCCAAGGGCGACCGTCGTCGTGATGCGCAGCGTGCCGGTCGGTTTCTCGCGTGAATCCGTCAGGCGGATGCGAACGCCTTCGAGCTTCATCATCACATCCTGTGATGTGCGATAAAGCAGTTCGCCCTGTTCGGACAAAATCAGGCCGCGGGCGTGGCGATGGAACAGCGGCACGCCGAGATCCTGCTCGAGCGCGCTGACCTGCCGGCTGACGGCCGACTGGCTCATCCCGAGCGTTTCACCCGCATGGGTAAACGACCCGGCCTGCGCCGCCGCATGGAAGATCCGCAGTTTGTCCCAATCCATGATGCGGCCCGCCCCCCGCGGCCTTTCCGTCTATTCGGCCGCGACGGCCGTCATGTCCGCGACGGGATTTTCGGCAATCCAGCGTTCGGCTTCGAGAGCGGCCATGCAGCCTTGCCCGGCGGCGGTCACCGCCTGGCGGAACGTCTCGTCGGTGACGTCTCCGGCCGCGAAGACGCCGGGAACGCTGGTCGCCGTCGAATCCGGCGCCGTCCAGATATAGCCTGATGCCTTCAGCTGAAGCTGGTCGCGCACGATCTCGACCGCCGGCGCATGGCCGATGGCGATAAAGACGCCATGGGTCTCATGGTCCGTGACGGCGCCCGTCTCGACATTCTTCAGGCGGAGACCGGTGACAGAGGGTGGGAAGCCGGCCTTGCCGGTCACTTCCTCGATCACGGTGTTCCAGAGAACCTCGACATTGTCCTTGGCGAGCAGGCGGTTCTGCAAGATGCGCTCGGCGCGGAAATGGTCGCGCCGATGAATGATCGTGACCTTCCGCGCGATGTGCGAGAGATAGAGCGCTTCCTCGACAGCAGTATTACCGCCGCCGACGACATAGACGTCCTTGCCGCGATAAAAGAAGCCATCGCAGGTGGCGCAGGCCGAGACGCCGAAGCCCTTGAAGCGCTGCTCGCTTTCAAGGCCGAGCCAGCGCGCCTGTGCGCCCGTCGCGATGATCAGGCTGTCGGCCGTATAGATTTCGCCGGAATCGCCCTTGAGCAGGAACGGGCGGCGCGAGAGATCCGCCTCGATGATGTGATCGGTCACCATGCGCGTGCCGACGTGCTCGGCCTGCAGGCGCATCTGTTCCATGAGCCAAGGGCCCTGGATCACATCGGCGAAGCCGGGATAGTTCTCGACATCGGTCGTGATGGTGAGCTGGCCGCCGGGCTGGACGCCGGCGATGAGGAGGGGTTCCAGCATCGCGCGCGCGGCGTAGATGGCGGCGGTGTAGCCGGCGGGGCCGGAACCGATGATGATGAGTTTGGCGTGTTGCATGATGCGCCTGAGATGGTGACGGGCGACCGTTTCGTGAAGGCCGAAGGGCCTTTCCTGTTCGAGCCCAGACACTAGAGGGTTGAACGCAGCGCATGCAAGGCGCCGAGCCATGCAATCCTGTGCGTTCTCGCGAACAATTGTTTCCGAATCATGGCGCAATCGGCGAGAATCGGAGAAAGCGGCGGGCCGGCGTCGCCGCGCAGCGGTTCGCTCCGGCCGGAGGCACTCGTGTGAAGGCCAATCTCGACGCCATCGACTGGAACATCCTCAAGGAGTTGCAGGACGATGGACGCATCACCAATGTCGAGCTCGCGCGGCGGGTCGGCATCTCGGCTCCGCCCTGCCTGCGCCGCATGCGCGCGCTGGAGGAGGCGGGCATCGTCACCGGCTATCGGGCGCTGGTCGACGAGAAGGCACTCGGCTTCGACGTGACGATGTTCGCTATGGTCGGGCTTTCGAGCCAGGCCGAGGCGGATCTCAATGCTTTTGCGGCACGCGTGAAGGACTGGGCGGTCGTGCGCGAGTGCTACATGCTCTCCGGCGAGGCGGATTTCATCCTGAAATGCGTGGCGCCGACTCTGCGCGCCTTCCAGGGCTTCATCGAGGAACTGACCGGGGCCGCCAATGTCGCGAGCGTCAAGACCTCGCTGACCATCCGCCGCATCAAAGACGCGCCGCTGGTGCCGATCGCCTAGCGGGCGCGGCGTTCCATCCAGGCAATGGCGAATTTCACGATCGGTGCCGCCTCGACGAGGACGGCCGGAGCGTTGCCGATTGGGCCGCGCGATCCGGCGCCGGTCGCGAGATAGTCGCTGACGATGTCGGCGAAATAGTCGGGCGCGAAAGCCCCGATGACCGGATCGCCGGTGTCGAATTCCTCGATCATCCGCCAGATGGTTCCGTGCGGCGAGGCAAAAGGCACCTCGACGCGGCGGATGCGCTTGCCGGGGAGGCGGGCGAGATGCTCAGCATGGTGCAGCAGCGTCATGGTGTCGAGCGGCGCGCCGACATTCAGCACCTTGCCGCCGAGCTCGACCAGCTTTGCGAAGGGCGAGCCCTCGCCATAGCCGTAATCGAGCCGGTGGTCGGCGGTCAGCTCCCCGGCGCGCGCGCCGATCGCGACGATCGAGGCGCCGGGATTGCCGCTGCGGAGAGCCCCTCGCGTCGTGCGCAGGAATTCCGGAAGGATGCCATTATGCCGGATGGCGCGGGAGCGAAGCGGATCGAAGGGCGGTACATGCGACCGCCAGTGATCAGGCATGCGCCCTTCTTGATCCAGCAGGTCGTCATAGGCGCCGTCCCAATCCGCATAAGCGAGGATGGTGCCTTCACGACCGACCGTGTCGAGCAGCGCGCCGATAAGCGCGTCAGGACCGTTCAGCAGACGTCCGACCCGTCCCATCGACGCATGAACCATCACTGCGTCGCCAGCCCGAAGGCCGAGGCGAGCGCAATCGGCGGCGAGATCGGCGCGGGTCAGGAAAGGGCGCGGCGTTTCAGACATGGCGGGCATGTCAACATCCGCTCCGACCGAGGGCCGGAGCGGATGGATCTCTCAGCGGAAGCCGACGTCGAGGATCTCGTAGGAGCGCTCGCCGCCCGGCGCCTGCACGGCGACGGTGTCGCCGACAGACTTGCCGATGAGGGCGCGCGAGATCGGGGACGAAATCGAGATGCGACCGGCCTTCACGTCGGCCTCGAGATCGCCGACGATCTGATAGGTCTTCTCTTCCTCGGTGTCCTCGTCGACCAGCTTCACCGTGGCGCCGAACTTCACCGTCTTTCCGGAGAGTTTGCCGACATCGATAATTTCGGCGCGCGACAGCTTGTCCTCGAGTTCCGCGATGCGGCCCTCATTGAGGCTCTGGGCTTCCTTGGCGGCGTGATATTCCGCATTCTCGGAAAGATCGCCATGGGCGCGCGCCTCGGAGATCGCCGCGATGATGCGCGGGCGCTCTTCTGAGGACAGACGCTTCAATTCACGCACGAGCGCATCATGCCCCGTGGCCGTCATCGGAACCTTTTCCATGGTGTTCCAAGCCTTTTCTTCGTCTTGGCGCCCGCGGTCTCACCGCGAGAGCACAATATTTCCCAGCACCGGCCGATAATGGCCGGTCCCCAGGCGTGATCATCGACTGCGACTTAGGAGGCGAGCGCCGACGCTTCAAGCGGGCGAACACCTCCGGCCGGGCGCTGCTGTGGCAGTCCCGAACCTCAAGTGTCCTCTACCATCGCCCCGAGTGCAAGAGGTACAACGCCAGCAAATGGCGGCGTTGTGCCAATCGTGCCGCGGGTCGGACGGCTTGCGTGAGCCAGCGCGACTGCGGATCGCGACCGTATCAGGCTGCGAAGTAGGACTGCAGCGGGCGCACTTCAAGCACGCCGGTCGCATAGGCCTCGACGCCTTGCGACGCGGCAACCGCTCCGGCGAGCGTCGTGTAGTAGGGCACCTTGTGCTGCAGGGCGGCCCGGCGCATGGCGCGGCTGTCGCCAAGGGCGCGCGCGCCCTCGGTGGTGTTGAACACCAGCTGCACATCGCCATTCTTGATCGCGTCGACGATGTGCGGGCGGCCTTCGAGCACCTTGTTGATCTTGGCACAGGCAATGCCGGCCTCGGCGAGGAAGCGCTGCGTGCCGCCGGTCGCGATGATGCGGAAACCGAGCGCTTCGAGACGGCGCATCGATTCGACGATGCCCTCCTTGTCGCTATCGCGCATCGATACGAACACCGTGCCCGAAATCGGCAGGGCATTGCCCGCGCCGAGCTGGCTCTTGGCGAAGGCGACCTCGTAATGCCGGTCGAGGCCCATGACCTCACCGGTCGAGCGCATCTCCGGGCCGAGCAGCGTATCGACGCCCGGGAAGCGGGCGAACGGGAACACCGCTTCCTTGACGGCGATATGGTCGTGCTTCTCGGCCTTCAAGCCGAAGCTCGCGAGGCTCTCGCCGGCCATGATCCGCGAAGCGATCTTGGCAACGGGAATGCCGATCGTCTTGGCGACGAAGGGCACCGTGCGCGAGGCACGCGGATTGACCTCGAGGACGTAGATCTCGCCATCCTTGATCGCATACTGGACATTCATCAGGCCGCCGACCTTGAGCGCGAGAGCCAGCTTTCTGGTCTGTGCCTCGAGCTCGGCCAGCGTCGCCTCGTCGAGCGAATGCGGCGGCAGCGAGCAGGCCGAATCGCCCGAATGAATGCCGGCCTCCTCGATATGCTCCATGATGCCGGCGACGAAGACGTCCTTGCCGTCCGAGAGCGCATCGACGTCGATCTCGATCGCGTCGGAGAGATAGCGGTCGAAGAGCAGCGGGTTCTTGCCGAGCAGCGTGTTGATCTGGCCGGTTTTGTCGTTTGGATAGCGCGCCTTGACGTCGGACGGCACCAGCTCCGGCAGCGTGCCGAGCAGGTAGTCGGAAAGCGCCTCGTCCTCGCGGATCACCTGCATGGCGCGGCCGCCAAGCACATAGGACGGGCGAACGACAAGCGGGTAGCCGAGATCGGAAACGACGAGCCGCGCCTGCTCGACCGAATAGGCGATGCCGTTCTTCGGCTGGCGGATCGCCAGCTTGACCAGCAGCTTTTGGAAACGGTCACGGTCTTCGGCGAGGTCGATCGCGTCGGGCGAGGTGCCGAGGATCGGCACGCCGGCAGCTTCCAGCGCTGCGGCGAGCTTCAGCGGCGTCTGGCCGCCGAACTGGACGATGACGCCGTGCAGCGTGCCATTCGAGGTCTCGGTGCGGATGATCTCCAGCACGTCCTCGGCGGTCAGCGGCTCGAAATAGAGCCGGTCCGAGGTGTCATAGTCGGTCGAGACGGTCTCTGGATTGCAGTTGACCATGATCGCCTCGTAGCCCGCGTCGCGGAGCGCGAAGGCTGCGTGGCAGCAGCAATAGTCGAACTCGATACCCTGGCCGATCCGGTTTGGACCGCCGCCGAGAATGATGACTTTCTTCGCGTCAGACGGGTCGGCCTCGCTGGCGAAATGGCCGGCAAAGGACGTCTCGTAGGTCGAGTACATGTAGGGCGTCGGCGAGGCGAACTCGGCGGCGCAGGTATCGATGCGCTTGTAGACCGGATGCACGTCGAGCCGCGTCCGCAGGGCGGAGATATCGGCCTCGTTCTTGCCGGTCAGCGAGGCGAGGCGCTGATCCGAGAAACCCATCGCCTTCAGCCGCCGGAGGGCCGGCGCCGTCTTCGGCAGGCCGTGCGTCGTGATTTTGCGCTCGGTCTCGACGATGTCGTGGATCTCGCGCAGGAACCAGCGATCGATCTTGCAGCTCTCGTGAATCTCTTCGACGGAGAGGCCGAGCCGCATCGCCTGCGCCGCCTTGAGCAGGCGGTCGGGCGTCGGCGTGCCGAGCGCGGCGCGGATGGCGTTCTTGTCGTCGCCCTGGCCGAGGCCGGGGATCTCGGCCTCGTCGAGACCGGAAAGGCCGGTTTCGAGGCCGCGCAGCGCCTTCTGCAGCGATTCCTGGAAGGTGCGGCCGATCGCCATCACCTCGCCGACCGACTTCATGGCGGTGGTGAGGACCGGCGAGGCGCCCGGGAACTTCTCGAAGGCGAAGCGCGGGATCTTGGTGACGACATAGTCGATCGTCGGCTCGAACGAAGCCGGGGTCGCGCCGCCGGTGATGTCGTTTTCGAGTTCGTCGAGCAGGTAGCCGACGGCGAGCTTCGCCGCGACCTTGGCGATCGGGAAGCCGGTCGCCTTGGAGGCGAGCGCCGAGGAGCGCGACACGCGCGGGTTCATCTCGATGACGATCAGGCGGCCATCGTCGGGATTGACAGCGAACTGGACGTTGGAGCCGCCGGTCTCGACGCCGATCTCGCGCAGGACCGCGAGGCTCGCGTCGCGCATGATCTGGTATTCCTTGTCGGTGAGCGTCAGCGCCGGCGCGACGGTGATCGAGTCGCCGGTATGGACGCCCATCGGATCGATGTTCTCGATCGAGCAGATGATGATGCAGTTGTCCGCCTTGTCGCGGACGACCTCCATCTCATACTCCTTCCAGCCGAGGACGCTCTCCTCGATCAGGACTTCGTTGGTCGGCGAGGCATCGACGCCGCGCTCCACGATCTCGATGAATTCCTCGCGCGTATAGGCGATGCCGCCGCCGGTGCCGCCGAGCGTGAAGGACGGCCTGATGATGGCGGGCAGGCCGATATCGTCGAGGGCGGGCAGTGCTTCGGTCAGCGAATGGGCGAGACGCGAGCGCGGCGTCTCCAGCCCGATCTTGGTCATCGCATCGCGGAAGAGTTCGCGGTCCTCGGCCTTGTCGATCGCCTCGGCCGTGGCGCCGATCATCTCGACGCCGAACTTCTCGAGCACGCCCATCTTCTTCAGCGACAGCGCCGTGTTCAGCGCCGTCTGGCCGCCCATGGTCGGCAGCAGCGCGTCGGGCCGCTCCTTCTCGATGATCTTCGCCACGATCTCGGGCGTGATCGGCTCGATATAGGTCGCATGCGCAAGGTCCGGATCTGTCATGATCGTGGCCGGATTCGAATTGACCAGGATGATGCGGTAGCCTTCCTCCTTGAGCGCCTTGCAGGCCTGCGTTCCGGAATAGTCGAACTCGCAGGCCTGGCCGATGATGATCGGGCCGGCGCCGATGATGAGGATCGACTTGATGTCTGTGCGTTTCGGCATGTCGTCTCGCGCGTGGCAAAAAACCCGGCGCGGCGTTCCGCTCGGGTTCCTGGCTAAGGTCTTTCAGGCTAGAGCGGGCTTATAGGGGAAAAGGCGGGGAGGGGGAACCCCCGGAACCTTGCTGCCGTGACGGGCTTGATGCGCTGTGGGCAGCGGCAGTACCCTTCATCTTGCAGGGCGCCGCTGAAACAGTGGTCGTGGCGTGTGCCGCGCTTCGGGGGATCATGCAATGAGGCTCGGCGGACAGCGCGAATCCAGCAATGTCGAGGATCGCCGCGGCGACAGCGGTGGCTTCGGCGGTGGCGGCTATCGCCAGGCCGGCATGGGCCGGGGCATCCCGCTGCGCGGTGGGTCGCTCGTCACCATCGCCGTGCTGATCGGCATCGGCTATTTCGTCTTCGGCATCAATCCGCTGCAGATGCTGGCGATGCTGACGGGCGGCGACAGCTATACCCAGAGCGAAAACTACCAGCCGTCGTCGCCGACAAACCCTTCGCAGACTTCGACAAATGGCGGCGCATCGGACGCCGGCAAGACCTTCGTCGCCAAGGTGCTGGGCAGCACGGAAGACGTCTGGACGGATATCTTCGCCGCCAGCAATCGCAGCTACAAGCCAACGCCGCTGGTCCTGTTCAGCGGCCGGATCGGCTCGGCCTGCGGACAGGCGAGCGCTGCATCCGGGCCATTTTATTGCCCGAATGACGGCAAGGTCTATATCGACCTCGCCTTCTATGACGAGTTGAAGAACCGCTTCGGTGCGCCGGGCGATTTCGCGCAGGCCTATGTCATCGCGCATGAGGTCGGCCACCATGTGCAGGACCTCATCGGCGTGCTGCCGGAATTCAACCGCCAGCGGCAGACGGCGAGCCGGTCCGAAGCCAACGAGATGTCCGTGCGTGTCGAGCTGCAGGCGGACTGCTTCGCCGGCATCTGGGCGAACAAGACGGACCAGAAGGGGATGCTGGAGGCAGGCGATATCGACGAGGCGCTCAACGCGGCGACACAGATCGGTGACGACACGATCCAGAAGCGCAGCCAGGGCTATGTGGTCCCGGACAGCTTTACCCATGGCACTTCAGCGCAGCGGAGCGCGTGGTTCAAGCGTGGCTATCAATCCGGTGATATGAAGGCCTGTGACACATTCTCGGGCAACATCTGAGCTGCAATGAGCGATCTCGCGATCCGCGAGCTGGCCGAGCGCCTGCTTGCAAATGGCACGGCCAGCCTTTCCGCGCGTGATCGCAAACTGCTTGAGCAAGTGGCGCGCCGCCAGACGGTGACGCGCAACGTCAATCGCGAATTCGAGCAGCAGCTTACGTTCGGCGAACGGCTCTCAGATCAGGTCGCGGCGGTCGGCGGGTCCTGGGGCTTCATCATCGCCTTCGGCTTGATCATCGTTGGCTGGGTGGTGCTGAACTCGTTCCTGCTCGTCGAATGGGGCCGGCCATTCGATTCCTACCCCTACATCTTTCTCAACCTGGTGCTGTCGATGGTGGCGGCGATCCAGGCGCCGATCATCATGATGTCGCAGAACCGGCAGGCCGATAAGGACCGCTTGGCAGCGCAGCTCGACTATGAAGTCAATCTCCGTTCGGAAATCGAGATCGCCGGGCTGCATGAGAAGCTCGAGCATCTGCGCTCCAACGAGCTGAAGCTTATTCTCTCGCGTATCGAGAGCGCGCTCGGCGAGCACTTTGCCGAGGACGAGGCCCGGGAGACCCGGGTCGCCGAAGCTGCTGCGGCGGGGGCCGTCGAGGCCGCTTTGCTGCCGAGCCGCGAACCGGATGTCTCCTGAAGACCGCAAGCATGGTATTTTTGATGCCGGGCTTATGATAAGCTTGACTTATCAAATTCAAGGGCGATATGTAGGCAGCTACATTTAAGGCGGCCTCATCGAGCCCATTATGACGTTTACCGTGGATATCCTCGCTACCCTGTCGCAGGCCAGTCGCCTGCTGCGCACCTATTGCGACCAGCGTTTTCGGCGGCTCGACATCACTCTTGCCCGTGGCCGCGTGATGCTTCACCTCGCCAAAGCGCACATGGCCATGACGCAGACGGAACTGACGTCGCTACTTGATGTCGAGCATCCGACTGCCGTGCGGCTTTTCGACGGGCTCGAGCAGGCCAACCTGATCGAACGTCGTTCCATCGTTGGCGATCGTCGCGTCAAGGAGATCGTTTTGACCGAAATGGGCCGGCCGGTCGCCGAGCGAGTTGGGATCGTGATCGACGAGGTCGCTGCCGCTGCGGTCGAAGGCATCGACCCTGACGAACTGCTGATTGCAGGCCGCGTGCTCAACCAGATTGTCGTCAATATCGCGCGGCTGGCCCATGAGGCTGATCTCCGCTCAACGGAAGCCACGCGATGAGTGCTGCACACGCCCTTGCGCCTGCCGAGAATGCCGCGCGGGATCAGAACGTCCCGGCGCCTCCCGCTGCGGTCGTTGCAGCACCGACCGCTATTCCAGCCTGGCGCGTCGCCCTCTATGGCACGGCCTCGGTGTTCCTCGGCGTGACCCAGGGCCTCGGCATCAACCTCGTCACCGCCAATTTGCCTGGTATCCAAGGCTCGCTCGGCCTCACGCAGATCGAAAGCAACGGGCTTATCGCGGCCTATATGGCGACCAATCTCGCCGGGACGATCCTGCTCTACAAGGTGCGCACCGAGTTTGGTCTTCGGCGGTTCGCGGAGCTTGGGCTGATCGTTTACGTGATGGTCACGGCAGCCCATCTCCTGGCGGACGACCTGAGATCCGCCGTCGTGGTTCGGGCTGCGATGGGCGTCGCCGCGGCGCCGCTGTCGACCCTTGCATTCTTCTACATGCTTGAAGTGATCAAGCCGGCCAAGAAGCTGACTGTTGGCATCTGTTTCGGCCTCCTCGGCGGTCAGATCGCTGTGCCGCTCGCGCGTGTCATCTCGCCTGATCTGCTTGAGCTTGGGCGCTGGCATGGTCTTTATCTGCTCGAAACGGGCCTTGCACTGATCAGCGTCGCGATCGTCTTCCTGCTGCCGATCAGTCATCCGCCGCGCCAGAAGGTGTTCGACCGCCTGGATCTCCTGAGCTTTCCGCTGCTGGCGATCGGTTCCGGCGCCTTTGCAGTCCTGCTGACGCTCGGCCGTCTTTATTGGTGGTTCGAGACGCCTTGGCTCGGCGTCTTGGCGGCCATCGGCATTTTGGCGCTGACCGCCGTGGTGATCCTCGAGGCGCGGCGTGCGCATCCAATGATCGACCTCAAATGGCTGTCGAGCTCGGAGATGTTGATCTTTTCGGGCTCGCTGCTGGTGTTCCGCCTGCTGCTGGCCGAACAGACCACAGGTGTGGTCGGCCTGTTTGGCGCGTTCGGGCTTCTGAACGATCAGCTCGCGGCGCTTTACTGGATCATCCTCGGCGCCACCGTCGCCGGCCTGGTCGTCACCAGCCTGCTGATGGGCCCGGGTCGCACGCCCGCCATTCACCTGACGGCGCTGCTGCTCATCGCCTCGGCAGCCTTCATCGATTCGCACGCGACCAATCTTTCACGGCCACAGCAGTTCTATGTCTCGCAAGCGATGATGGCCTTTGCTGGCGCCATGTTCTTGCCGCCCGCCTTGCATGTCGGCTTTGGACAGGCTCTGGCGCGCGGCGGCAATGCGATCGTCAGCTTCCTCGTCGTCTTCATCGGCACTCAGACGCTTGGCGGCCTGATCGGCTCGGCTGCTCTCGGCACCTTTGTCACCATGCGGGAGAAGTTCCACTCGAGCGCGCTCGTCGAGCATCTCACGGCGGTGAATCCGTTCGTTGTCCAGCGGGTCCAGGCCTATGCGGGCGCCTATGGCAGAGTTCTCTCCGATCCGGCGCTGCGCAGCGCCGAAGGCGCTGTTCTGCTTGGCAAGGCCGCGACGCAGGAGGCGACTATCCTCGCCTATAACGATCTTTTCCTTCTGGTCGCCGCGCTCGCCGTCGCCGCCATGCTGATCCTCATATCCCATCAGATCGTGATCGCCTTCCGCGCCGCTTCGCCCGCGCCGGCGACTCCGTGAAACCGTGAAGATGCATCATGTCGAAATTCCTGCGTTCCAAGATCCCTTATCTCATCGCCCTTGCCGGCATCGCCGGCGCTCTGCTGGTCCTTTATGCTTGGCAGTTGCCGCCCTTCCATTCGGCTGTCGTGTCGACCGACAACGCTTATGTGCGCGGTCAGGTGACCTTGCTGTCGGCTCAAGGTGCCGGCACAGTCACGGCAGTCCATGTTCGCGACTATCAGCCGGTGAGGCAGGGCGACGTCTTGGTCGAGATCGACGACCGCACTGCGCGCGAGCAATTGGCGTCTGCTGAGGCCCAGCTTCAGGGGGCCCAGGCGTCGCTGGACAGCTTCGCGGCTAATCGCGCCGCCAAGGTGGCCAGCCTCGATCTCGCCAAGGCTCAGTTGCGGAGCGCTGAGGCCGGTCTCGAGAAAGCAAAGCTCGATTCGGCCCGCACGGCTTCGCTGGTCACGAAGGGCATCACCTCACAATCGACAGGGGATCAAGCCCATGTCGCCTTGCAACAAGCCGATGCGGCCGTTGCGCAGGCCAATGCCAATATCGGCATCGCCGAGCAGAACGTCGCCCTTGTCGATGCCGGCCGGGCCTCGCTGGAGGCCGCTGTCGCGAGCGCGGAAGCAGCCGTCTCCCTCGCCAGGATCATGCTCGGCAATCTGAAGGTCGTGGCGCCTGTCGACGGTCGTCTCGGCGAAGTCGGCGTTCGCCTCGGCCAGTATGTCGCCGCAGGCACCTCCCTCACGTCGGTGACGCCCAATTCGGCCTGGGTGATCGCCAATTTCAAGGAGACGCAGGTCGGCAACATGGCCGTTGGCCAGCCTGCCCGCTTCACCGTCGATGCGCTCGGCAGTCATGTCTTCACAGGCCGGGTCATCCATTTTGCCCCGGCTGCCGGTTCGGAGTTCAGCGTTCTCAAGGCCGACAACGCGACGGGAAACTTCACCAAGGTGCCGCAGCGCATCTCGGCCCGCATCGAGATCGATCCCGGCCAGACCGGCGCCGACACTCTTCGTCCCGGCATGTCGGTCGTGGTCTCAGTCGATACGGCGGCCTCTCCGGATGCGAGGCTGGCCGCGGCGGATCAGCTGAGCGAACAGGTCTCGCAACTGCCCTAGTAGCCGTCGACCGACAGCATCCAGTTGATGGTGGCGCGCCAATCGGTCATGCGAATCGGCGTGCCATGGCTGCCAGTCTGGAACAGCACGAATTTCGACGGATAGCCGGGCGAGGCATTGCGGATCTGCTCGAAGAAACCGGCCTGATCCTGCCAGGCAAAGACGTTGTCATCGCTGCCATGACCGAAATAGAGCGGGATCGGACGCCCCGCCTTCAGCGCGGCGCTCGACAGGAAGCCCTCATCGGGCATCGTGCCCATCAACAGCATGCCGGAAAGCAGCGAGGCCGCCTGCGGGTCGTCGGCGAGCGCCCAGCACAGTTTGCCCCCAAAGGAGCCGCAGGCGAGGAATATCGGCGCACCGGGCGAGAGGCCTGCGTAACGCAGCATCAGCGCCTTGACGTCGGCCGCGCCCTTGGCCCCGAAGTCGGTGAAATCAGGCGAGAGATACACGCCGCCGGCTTTGACGACCATGTTCTTGATGCGGTTGAAATTGCCGCCGAAGCTCCAGTCGTCGGCGCCGAGGAAGCGCGTGCCGTTCTGGCCGTGCAGGAAAATGACGATCATCGAGGCCGGCTTGTCGGCCGGGCCGACCACCACCGTGCGCAACGCACGGCCGCCGCCGCCCTTGTAGTCGACATGGCGCTGCTGCCAGTTCACGCCGGTATCGACATATTTCCACTGCACCTTCTTCTCCGGCACCTCGTCGCGGACATGGATGTCGCGCTGCTTGTCATAGGCAACGACGATGAAGTCGCCGTCATTCTGCGTCTGCAAAATGCCCGGAAAGGCGAACAGCTGGTCCTTCTGCGGCGGAAGGCGGAGCGGGGCGGCGACCGCGGCCGACGCGGCGAAGGATGCAGCGAGGACGAAGGTGGCGATCGCGCGGAGACGGTGGCGGAAGCGCATCAGGGGTTCCGATGATGGTGTCGGCACGCCCTAGGATCGCATCAGCGGCGGTCCACGCCAAGCGCTGGTGACGAGCTGCCCTCTGCCGTCGCCGTTCAGGCACGGTTCAGCCGTCTTGCCGCAAGGATGCCGCCAGTTTCGCCGCAGAGCGGTCTCACAGCTGTCGTGGCATCGCCTTTTTGTTGGTGCCTTCTCGGGAGCGAATCGGTCCGTCGTGGTTTGAACGGCGGGCAACAAGGAATGGGTGTCGAATGAATATCTGGGGTCTTGCAGGAGCTGCCGTCATCGGCGGCGTCGCGGTTGCCAGCGCAGGCGTTTTGACCGGGGTGATCGAGGTTCCCTATTCGATCCAGATCGCGCCGAAGCACCAGCCAGCGCCATCCCCCGAGCCCGTCGCCGAGGCGCCGCAGGCGGAAGCCGAAACCCCGGTTGCGACGCCCATTGCGCAGCCGGCACAACCCGCGCCTGTAGCAGAGACCGCTGCGGTAACGCCGCCACGCCCGCGTCCGCGTCCGGTGATCGCGCAGCCTGCGCCAGCGCCGATCCCCGTCGCGAGCAGGCCCTATCAGGCGAGCCAGCCGACCGGCGATATCGACTATTTCTTCGACGCGCTCGCGCCCTACGGCCAGTGGGTGGCGGACCGCAGCTACGGCTATGTCTTCGTGCCCGATCGCCGCGGTGCCGGCTGGCGGCCCTATCAGGAGGGGCAGTGGGTCTGGACCGATGAGTATGGCTGGTATTGGCAGTCGAACGAGCCCTTCGGCTGGGCGACCTATCATTACGGCCGCTGGGACTACCGCCCTGATTATGGCTGGTTCTGGGTTCCGGGCGATGTCTGGTCGCCGGCCTGGGTGACGTTCCGCACCGGCGGCGGCTCGGTCGGCTGGGCGCCCGTGGCGCCCGACCGGCAGGGCTATGCCTATGGCATGCCGCGGCGCTATCAGCCGCCCGTGGCTGAAAGCTGGATCTTCGTCGATCAGCGCGCGTTTGGCGGCGAGGATATCGGCCGCCGCGCGGCTCCGATCGACGAGATCGGCGACTATCTCGACCGTGCCCCGGATGTCCGCCGGCCGCGCTGGCAGGATGGGCGGTTCTATAACGATCCGGTCGGCCGCCCCTCGCAGCCCTCCCGCGAAATTATCTATGTCGACCAGCAGGACGACATCTTCGAGGACAATCGCGGCGGTCGCATCGGCGTGTTCCGGCCGCAGATCGACGACGGCAGTTTCAATCGCAGGCCGGACCGCTATGTGAACGACGTGCCGCGCGAGGATCGGAGCCTGATCAACCAGTTCGTTCCGCAGAACGTCGGAGGCGGCGATGCGCTTTCGGCGGCCCTGCTTTCGGTCCTCGCACCGGCGGAGCGGCAGACGCTCGACAAGAGTCGCCTGCAGGATGGCAATGCCTGGCAGGACGAGATCAATCGGCTCAATGCCGAGAAGGCGGCGCTCGTCGAGCAGCAGCGGCAGGCAGCCGTGAGCCGTCAGGCTGAGATCGACGCAGCCGTGAAGAAGGCCGAGGCGGACCGGCAGGCGCAGCAGGACCAGTTGCGCCGGGAGCGTGAGGCGAGGGCGCAGGCCGTCCTCCAGAAGGTTTCGGCGGAACCACAGCCGCCGGCGGGCCAGCAACCGCCGCCGTCGGCAAACCCGCCGCCGCAGCCAGAGAAGCCGCCGCGCGCCGAGCCGCCTGCGCCGGCCCAGCCTGCGCCGGCGCCGGCTCCCGCTCCGGTAGAGCCGAGCAAACCGGCCCCGGCAGAAGCCACGCCGCCGCCGCCAGCGCCCGCAGAGGCGCCCGCGCCGGCGAAGCCGAAGCCGCCGAAGCACGAGAAACCGGCCGAGCAGCCTGCGCCGCAGCCAGCGCCGCCGGCGCCTGCCGCCGAACCGGCACCGCAGCCTGAGCCTGCTCCACCGGCTGCAGAGCCGCCGGCCAAGCCGAAGCGCGAGAAGCCGGCTGAGCAGCCTGCGCCACAGCCGGAGCCACCGGCACCTGCCGCCGATCCGGCACCGCAGCCTGAGCCTGCTCCGCCGGCCGAAGAGCCGCAAGCCAAGCCAAAGCGCGAGAAGCCGGCCGAGCAGCCTGCGCCACAGCCGGAGCCACCGGCGCCTGCCGCCGAACCGGCGCCGCAGCCTGAGCCTGCTCCGCCGGCAGAGGAGCCGCCGGCCAAGCCGAAGCGCGAGAAGCCGGCCGAGCAGCCTGCGCCGCAGCCGGAGCCACCGGCGCCTGCCGCCGAACCGGCGCCGCAGCCTGAGCCTGCCCCGCCGGCCGAAGAGCCGCCGGCCAAGCCGAAGCGCGAGAAGCCGGCTGAGCAGCCTGCGGCGCAGCCGGAGCCGCAGGCGCCTGCCGCTGAACCGGCGCCGCAGCCGGAGGCCGGCCCTCCGGCCGGGGAGGCGCCGAGAGGCGAACGACCTCCCGAGGGAGAGCCGGGCCGTCAACAGCCGAACGAGCATGGCGAGGGCTGCCCGGAGGGCATGGCACAACCGGACGGCAAATGCGCTGCGCCGTGATCGAATGAAGAATCGGGCCGGCGTGGAGCGCCGGCCCGAGCAGTCAGTCGTCAGCAGTCTGGAAAATCGTTTGGCATCGGCGCTTTGGCGCGATCTGTCAGCCGAGATCGACGTAGATGCGATCGCCTTGCTCGTCGATGATCTGCTGGCCCTTGATGATGATCAGGGCCACAGCGTCTTCGCGGCTCGCATGCTTGTCGACGCGCACGAAGCGATAGCTCTTCACCGTTCCGCCGATTTCCTTCTCGATCAGGCCGGCGGTCTGGAACTGGGCACCTGCCTTCATCGGTGTCGGGCGGATGACGTGGCCCTTATATTCGACGCCCTCGTCGGCGCCACTCTTGTCCGAGCCGCCGGCGTCACCGCCGCCAAAGAGCTTCTTCAGGAACGAGACCATGGCGGCTGCTTTCTCCGGGCAGGTTGGCGACTATCGGGGAAGTTAGTCACTCCAGCGCGCCGGCGCCATGGCCGCGGCCGGATTTCTGTTCGGTAAGGTCGAGATCGGCGAGGTGGAGCGGAAATTCGCTCGGCAGAAAACGGGGCGCGGCCAGATCATCGGCACAATGGGGTGATCGCCGTCCGCATGCATATCCTCGCTCGATCCTGAATCGAAAAGGCCGCTCACGAGAGCGGCCTTTCCAGACAATATCGGGGAGCGGCCCGCCTAGTTGTCCAGGAAGCTCCGCAGCTTGCGCGACCGGCTCGGGTGCTTCAGCTTCCTGAGCGCCTTGGCTTCGATCTGACGGATGCGCTCGCGCGTCACGCTGAACTGCTGGCCGACTTCCTCCAGCGTGTGATCGGTGTTCATGCCGATGCCAAAGCGCATGCGCAGCACGCGCTCCTCGCGCGGCGTCAGCGAGGCGAGCACGCGCGTCGTCGTCTCGCGCAGGTTCGACTGGATCGCCGCGTCGATCGGCAGGATCGCCATCTTGTCTTCGATGAAATCGCCGAGATGCGAATCCTCCTCGTCGCCGATCGGCGTCTCGAGGCTGATTGGCTCCTTGGCGATCTTCAGGACCTTGCGGACCTTTTCGAGCGGCATGGCCAGCTTCTCGGCCAGCTCTTCCGGGGTCGGCTCGCGGCCGATCTCGTGCAGCATCTGGCGCGATGTCCGGACGATCTTGTTGATCGTCTCGATCATGTGCACCGGAATGCGGATCGTGCGGGCCTGGTCGGCGATCGAACGGGTGATCGCCTGGCGAATCCACCAGGTGGCATAGGTCGAGAACTTGTAGCCGCGGCGATACTCGAACTTATCGACCGCCTTCATCAGGCCGATATTGCCTTCCTGAATCAAATCAAGGAATTGCAGGCCGCGGTTCGTGTACTTCTTGGCGATCGAGATCACGAGGCGGAGATTGGCCTCGACCATCTCCTTCTTGGCCTGGCGGGCCTCCTTCTCGCCCTTCTGCACCATATGCACGATGCGGCGATATTCGAACGGCTCAAGGCCGGTCTCGGTCGCCATGGTCTGGATCTCGCCGCGCAATTCCCGGATCCGGTCCTTGCCGTTGGTGACGAAGTCCTTCCAGCCACGGCCGCCGAGATTGGCGATGCGGCGGAGCCAGTTCGGATCGAGTTCCGAGCCCTGATATTCGCGCAGGAACTCCTCGCGCGAAACGCGATAGCTCTCGGCGAGGCGCAGCAGCTTGCCCTCGGAGGTGATGAGGCGCTTGTTGATGTCGTAGAGTTGCTCGACCAGCGAATCGATGCGGTGCTGGTTGAGGGACAGCGACTTCACCTCGACGATGATGTCGTCCTTCAGCTTCTTGTAGCGGCGCTCCTGCGAGGGCGAGAGGGTCTCGTTCTTGAGGCGGCCCTCGACGAGCTGGTCCTGCAGGCGGCGCAGCTTCTTGTAGTTTTCGGCGACGTTCTCGAAGGTCTCGACGACCTTCGGCTTCAGCTCGGCCTCCATGGCGGCGAGCGACATGTTGTTTTCCATGTCGTCTTCGTCGTCGCCTTCGCCTTCCGTGGGGATCGGCGGCTCGGCCTCTTCGCTTTCCTCGGTGAACTCGCCGCCCGGACCGGCGATCGGCGCGTTCTTCGCGTCGGGCCCGGCATAGGTCGCTTCGAGATCGATGATGTCGCGCAGCAGGATCTTGCCCTCGGCAAGTTCCTCCTTCCAGATGATGATCGCCTGGAAGGTCAGCGGGCTTTCGCAGAGCCCGGCGATCATCGTCTCGCGGCCGGCCTCGATGCGCTTCGCGATCGCGATCTCGCCTTCGCGCGACAACAGCTCGACCGAGCCCATCTCGCGCAGATACATGCGGACGGGGTCGTCTGTGCGGTCGGTCGGCTCGCGCGTGGTGGTCGTCTTGGCGACGGCGGTGCCGGTCGATTCGGCCAGCTCGCCAGCCTCTTCCTCGGCGTCGGCAGCCGTTTCCTCGGCTTCCTCGACCTCGTCCGCCTCGATGACGTTGATGCCCATCTCCGAGAGCATCGAGAGAATATCCTCGATCTGCTCGGAACCGACCTGTTCGGACGGCAGCACGGAATTCAGTTCGTCATAGGTGACGAATCCGCGCTTTTTGGCGACCTTGATCATCCGCTTGACGGCGGCATCGGAGAGGTCCAGAAGCGGTCCGTCCTGGGGCTCGGACGTCGCCTCCTGGGCCTCTTCGTTCTCCTGAACCTTCGTCGCCATGCTCTTCTCCGTCTGGGCGGGGCGGGGCGCCAGTCGATCACCGTCGCGCCCGCAAACCGCCGATTTAGTGCAGCGGCCTCGGGATGAAATCCCCGGACCGCGAATCGCCTTCGTCAGAAATAGGCTTCGTGTCTTAAGTGACGCCTAACCATCCGGTTCATCCGGACACCTAGACGGTGCCGAGCCGGCGGCCGGACGTCGCGCCGAACCCCTCGATCAGGGCCTCGGTGCCTTCGCTGTTCGCCATCTGCTTCTGGATGTCCACGAGGTGGGCCAGATTGGCGTCGCTCGGCTCGGAGGCGAGGGCAGCCTCGGCATCCTTCAATTCCTTATGTAACGTCCGCGCCTTCCGATGCAAGGTGAGCGCCTGCAGCCAGCCGTCAAGCGCGTCCTGTTCAGGCGCGCCGGCTTCCGCCTGCCAGATGCCGCCCAGCCTCAGATGACGATCCAATCGTTCCACCAGTTCGCCAAATCCAGCGTCCATCAGCTTCTGCATCAAGTCCCCGGAGCCGACATGCGGATCTTCGGCCGCAATCTCTAGGATTTGCGAGCGAAGAGAGTCAAGGTCGCGATTCGTCAACTCGATATGCGCGAACGCATCGAAGTGGTCGGCGATGAGCGCAGGATGATGCGCCATGGTCATCACGAGCACGGTTTCGCGCAGGCCCGCGACCGGCCGGCTGCGGATCTGTTGCAGTGCAGCCGAGATCGGTGGCGCCTGCATGCGGAAGGTCGGCACATAGCGCGCATCCGCCGGTCCGTCACCCCGGCTGCGCCGGAACGATTGCTGTCTCTGGCCGCCGCCGCGGCGGGGGCCCTCGCGCGCATCGCCGCCGAAAAAGGCGCGGGCGCGCTCGGAAAGCGCCTGCTCATAGTGACGGCGCACGGTCTCGTCGCCGACGGAGCGAGCGATATCGCGAAGCTTCGCCTCGAAGGCCGCGCGGCGTTCAGGCGTTTCGAAGCCGCCCTGTTCGGTCTCTCGCGTCCAGATCATCTCAACCAGAGGCCGTGCGCCGGCGATGATGTCGGCCATCGCGGCGCGGCCGGACTGGCGGATCAGATCGTCCGGATCCTGACCTTCGGGCAGAAGCGCGAAGCGGATCGAGCGGCCAGGTTTCAGCGCCGGCAACGCCAGATCGACGGCTCGATAGGCGGCGCGAAGGCCGGCCTTGTCGCCATCGAAGCAGAGAATCGGCTCCGGCGTCTGGCGCCAGAGCAGTTCGAGCTGATGCTCGGTGAGCGCTGTTCCGAGCGGCGCGACAGTGTGGCCGAAGCCCGCCACCACCATGGAGATGACGTCGACATAGCCTTCGACGACGATGAGCGTTCCGGCCGCCTGGACGGATTTTCGCGCTTCGAAGCCGTTGTAGAGCAGGTCGCCCTTCTTGAAGAGCACGGTCTCGGGCGAGTTGAGATATTTCGCCTGCGCGTCGGGCGAAAGCGCTCGTCCGCCAAAGGCGACGATTCGGCCGCGAAAATCGGTGATCGGAAACATCACGCGGTCGCGAAAGCGATCAAAGGAGACGGGAATGTCCTCTCCGGCGATGAGCAGGCCCGTCGCCACCATGTCGTCGTGACTGACACCCTTGGCGGCGAGGTGCTCCTTGAGGGCATTGCGTCCCCCGCGGGCATAGCCGAGGCGGAAGCGGCGCTGGATGTCCGGCCCGAGGTCGCGGCCCGCAAGATAGCCGCGTGCGTTAGCGCCATCGCGCGCCTGCAGGGCGTCCTCGAAGAAGCGGCAGGCGAGTTCCATCACCTCATGCAGCGACGCGCGGACCTTCTCCTGCGCCTCCGCCCGCTCATCGCGGGCCGGCAGCGCGAGGCCGGCATCGGCGGCCAGGCGCTCGACGGCCTCTGGAAACGAAAGTCCCTCATGCTCGGTCAGAAAGGTGAAGTGATCGCCCGAGACGCCGCAACCGAAGCAGTGATAGCGCCCCTTGCGGTCGTCGGCATGGAAGGAAGGCGATTTTTCGCCATGAAACGGGCAGCAGGCCCAGAAATCGCCCTTGGCCGGCTGCGACTTCCGCCTATCCCATGAGACGCGCGGGCCGATGACGCTCGAAAGCGGCAAGCGGGCGCGGATATCATCGAGAAAGGATGGGGAAAAGCGCATGGCCGGCCTTGCTGAACCGCCGATTATGTAGGGATTTGCCGCCTGCAATGCAAAGACCGTGCTGACTTATCCCTGCTATCCCCCGGTCGGTTCGGCTGTGTCAAACGCATCGCCCCAATCCAGCCGCCGCGCGATGCGGAACGCGTCGCCCTCCCGGCGGGTGACGAGGCGGTCGGCGCGCGTGCCATCGGGGCGGCAGAGCTTCAGGGACACGCGGCCGCTCGCGGCGCGCGGCGGCGCGAGAACCCGGTCTGGGCGCGTTTCCGGCGGGATGCGGCTCGCGGCGAGATAGATATATTTCTCGTCCTCGAACGGCACGGAAGCGTTCTTGGTCCGAAGATGCACCCGGCTGCGGGCGACGCGGGCCGCGAAATGGCACCAGTCCGGCGGCGTGAGCGGGCAGGGCGCCTCATGCGGGCAAGGGGCGGCGATAATGGCGCCGGCCGCGATCAGCGCGGCGCGCGCCTCGAGGATGCGCTGCCAACCGGCCGGCGTGCCCGGCTCGACGATGAGCAGCAGCCCCGTCGTCGCGGCGAAGGCGGCGGCGACCAGCTTTGTCCGCGCCGCCGGCTCCAGTTCGTCAAGGACATAGGCGATCGTCACGAGATCATGTGGCGCGAGGCTCGGTGGCGCAGTCTTGAAGTCGGCAGCCTGCCAATCGCGAGAGATGGAATCGCCGCCCGCGAGTTGCGCGCCCTGGCGGCGCATGGCGGCGCTGCCTTCGACCAGGCTCGCCCGTGCCAGCGAAGGCCAGCAGTCCGCAGCGGCGAACACAGCCGTGCCGGGGCCGGCGCCGATGTCGAGCTGGCTGGCCGGTTCGAATCGCGGCAGACGCATCGCCGCGGCGGCCATGGCCGAGCGCGTCGCGGCATAGGTCGCCGGCAGGCGGGCAGCGAGATAGGCGCGCGCGGCGGTATCGGCATCGACATGGAAGCGGCCGTCGCGCAGTTCGGCGCGATAGCGGGCCGAGAGAGCGGCGGCGCTTGCCGCGAGTTCATCGGTGGAAATGCCCGCCAGCGCGGCCTCGACGGCCGATTTAAGGGCGGGCGGCAGTTCCATGGCGTCAGGTTGTCAGCGCCGCCTTCACGGCAGCGCCGGCCTTGGCGAAATCCATCGCCCCGGCATGATGGGCTTTCAGTTCGCCCATGACCTTGCCCATGTCCTTGATGCCGGCCGCCCCGGTGGCGGCAATGGCGGCTTCGATCGCCGCCTTCACGCCGGCTTCGTCGAGCTGGCGCGGCAGATATTCCTCGATCACCGCGATCTCGGCCTTTTCCTGCGCGGCGAGTTCGGGACGGGCGTTGTCCTCATAGATCCGCGCCGATTCCTGGCGCTGCTTCACCATCTTGGCGAGCAGGTCGATGAGTTCCGTCTCCGTTGCCGCGGTCGTTCCCGCGCCGCGCGCCATGATGTCGCGATCCTTGATCGCCGCGGAAATCAGCCGCAGCGTGCCGGTGCGCTGCTTGTCCTTCGCGAGCATCGCGGTCTTGAGGTCCTGATTGATGCGGTCGCGCATGACGGAGCTTCCTTCCATTTTGCGCGCCACCATAGGAGCAACATCGGAGCCGTTCAAGTCACATTTGGCTAAGCTATTGAAAGTACTTGAGATTAATTTCGCGTCCAAGGTTGACGGATCGGGATCGATCGCCTAGGTTCCGCGCCGACGTCGACAGGGCGGCGGATCGCGCGATCCGTCGTGCCTTGGCATGCGGGCATGCACCCGGCGTCCGACAGCTTTGACGGTGCTCAATCATGACCGACGGAACGACAGTTTTGGCCGAAGATGCGGTGTGGGCGGAGCCCGAGCCGACGGCGCTTCTGATTCTCGCCGATGGCACCGTGATCGAGGGCCGAGGCATCGGCGCCACCGGCCATGCAGTCGGAGAGGTCTGCTTCAACACGGCGATGACCGGGTATCAGGAGATCCTGACCGACCCGTCCTATGCCGGGCAGATCATCACCTTCACTTTCCCGCATATCGGCAATGTCGGCACGAATGACGAGGATATCGAGACGGTCAACATGGCCGGCGCCTCGGGCGTCCGTGGCTGCGTGATCAAGACCGACATCACCAATCCATCGAATTACCGCGCTCTCAAGCATTTCGACGCCTGGCTCCGGGCGCGCGGCATCATCGGCATCGCCGGGGTCGATACCCGCGCGCTGACGGCTCTGATCCGTGACAAGGGCATGCCAAACGCCGTGATCGCCCATGCGAGCGACGGCAAGTTCGACCGCGTTGCGCTGACGGCCGAAGCGGCTGGATGGCCTGGTCTGATCGGCATGGACCTCGCGCCTGACGTCACCACGGGCCAGTCCTTCCGCTGGGACGAGACCACCTGGGCCTGGAACGAGGGCTTCGGCCGGCAGGAGGCGCCGCGCTACAAGGTCGTCGCCGTCGACTACGGCATCAAGCGCAATATCCTGCGCCTTCTCGCCGAAGCCGGCTGCGCCGTCACGGTGCTGCCCGCCACGGCGACCGGCGCCGAGATCCTTGCGCATGAGCCGGATGGCGTGTTCCTGTCGAACGGTCCCGGCGACCCGGCGGCCACCGGCGAATATGCCGTGCCGGCGATCCGTGCGGTCATCGAGGCCGACGTGCCGCTGTTTGGCATCTGCCTCGGCCATCAGTTGCTCGGCATCGCGCTTGGCGGCGAGACCAAGAAGATGCATCAGGGCCATCACGGCGCCAATCATCCGGTCAAGGACCTGACCACCGGCAAGGTCGAGATCACCTCGATGAATCATGGCTTCGCGGTCGATTCGACCTCGCTGCCGGGCTCGATCGAGGAGACGCATGTGTCGCTGTTCGACGGCTCCAATTGCGGGCTGAAGGTCAAGGACAGGCCGATCTTCTCGGTGCAGTACCACCCGGAAGCCTCGCCGGGCCCGCAGGACAGCCACTATCTCTTCACGCGCTTCGTCAACATGATCCGCGCCCGTAAGGGCGAAGAAGCGCTGCCCGAGCAGGGCTGAAACGGGCCTTTATCGCCCAAGCGGCGGAGAAGGTGCTTCTCCGCCGGGATCGCTCCTTGCGCTTCGGCGTTTGACGCCTAGATGCTGCATTCGCGCGGCATGCGCTTGGGGGCATCTTTGGCTGACACCGTCATCATCCTGAATGCGCGGGCGGGAACGATCCGCGATCTCGAGCCGAAGGCGGTCGAGGCGCAGGTTCGCGAGGCCTTTGCCGGCCACACCGAAAGCGTCGCGGTCGAACTCGTCGAAGGCGATCGCTTCATCGCAGCCATCGACAAGGCAGCCGCTTCCGAGGCTGCCACCATCATTGTCGGCGGCGGCGACGGTTCGGCGAGCTATGCGGCGCGCAAACTCATCGACAGCGACCGAACGCTCGGCGTGCTGCCGCTCGGCACGATGAACCTGTTCGCACGCAGCCTCGCGATTCCCACCGATCTCACGCAGGCTCTCGATATCCTCGCAAAGGCCGAGCCGGTGCGGATCGATCTCGGCGCGGTCAATGGGCGGATCTTCCACACGCTTTCCGGGCTCGGCTATTTCGCGGAAGTTGCGCGGGCGCGCGCGCAAGTGCGCGAGGACACCAATCTGCCATTCGGGCGCTACATCGCGGCGGCACGCGCCTCACTGCGCGCCTTCGTTCGCCCCGGCATCCTGGAATTGACCGTCGAGGCCGATGACGGCCGGCGCGATATCGAAACCTACGCCCTGTTTATCGGCAATAACCGCCTGTCCGATGGCGGCTTCGATCGGCCACGGCTCGATGAAGGCCTGCTCGAGGTGCACTATGCCGAGGGCGCCGATTTCGGCAATCGCATGCAGGCGGCGATCGATCTCATGGCTGGGCGCTGGCGCGAAAATCCGGCGATCCAGTCGTTCACCGCGACAACGGTGACGGTGACAAGCCGCCGGCCGAGGCTCTGGGTCTCAGTCGACGGCGAACTGACGCGGCTCGAAACGCCGCTGCGCTTCGAATGCCGGGCCGGGGCACTCAATGTGCTGATGCCGGCAGCTTCCGATCAGCCAGCCTCCGATCAGCGCGGCGAGATGGCGTAGACGATCGTCGCGTTGGCGGAAATCTCCTGCGTGCCGCCCATCACGGGCGAGGGCGAAGGCGGCATCGCATCCTTCATCGCCATGGCGCGGAACACCGGCGGGCCGCCACCTTCATTGGCGCTGATCGACTGGATCGGGCCGAGCTTGACGCCGGCTGCCTCGGCCATGATCTCGGCCCGGCGCCGTGCCTCGGCGATTGCCGCCTTGATCGCGGCATCGCGCAGCCCCTCCGACTTGGCGATCTCGAACGAGATGCCGTTGACGCGGTTGGCGCCAGCCGAGATCACCTTGTCGAGCAGCGGGCCGGACTTGGCGATGTCGCGAATGCGCACCGAAAGCTGGTTGCTGACGCGATAACCGGTGATCGTCGACTGGCCGGACGGATCCTTGGCGGGGTCGGAATAGACCGGCTCGACGAAGAGACCGCTCGTCGCGACGTCCTTCTTTTCGATGCCGGTGCCGGTAATGGTGTCGACCACGGCGTTCATGTCCTTGGCGTTGGCCGCGAGCGCGGCCTGAGCCGTGTCGGCCTCCGAGACGACGCCGAGCGACACGACAGCGATATCGGGCGCCGCGCTGGCGCTGCCTTCGCCGCTGACAGTCAGGACCGGCGGGCTGGCCGGATCGGCAAGGGCGGGCAGCGCCAGCGCGCCTGTCAGCACCGTCGCGAGCAGGGTCGCCCGGATCAGGCGGCTGGATGGCGTCATGATTTGCATTGTTTCGTTCCCCACATCGTGCGGCACAACCGCCGCCTCCAAGCCTCGATAGGTCGTCATTGCGACGCCAATGCGGCTGACCGCAGCGACGAAAGAGGGCACGCGCGGGCGAAATTCGACGATCAGGATCCGGCGAGAGCGAACGGCACAGAGATGGCGATCAGTCTGAGCGCTTCGCTCGCGGCAGCGGGAATGTTCGCAACTTCCGCAGCAGCGTCATGGGCCCGGTGGTTGATCAACGCCCACAGCGGGCCCGGCCTGCGCGTCTTCCAGGATGACGTCGGCCGCCTTTTCGCCGATCATATAGACGGCTGTCGCGAGGAAGTAGCCGGGAATGAGGGGGAACACCGAGGCATCGACAACCCGCAGCCCGTCGATCCCGTGGACACGGAAGCGGCTGTCGATCACCCCGCCGCTTTCGCGCGGCCCGATGGCGCAGGTGCCGCAGGCATGGTGGCCCCAGGCATTGTCCTGAACATAGGTCCGCAGTGCCGCGTCGCTGTCGATATGGCGGCCGGGCGTCTCCTCGGCCGCAACGAGATCATCCATGCTGTCGGCAACTTTTCGCACGAAACGGATGCCGGCGACCACCGCGTCGATATCCGCGTCGGCATCGCCGGTGCCTTCGTGGAAGGAGTGAAACTGTACGGCGGGCTGGATCGCGGGGTCCGCGCTGCGCAGCGTCACACGGCCGCCCCGGTTGTGCGAATAGGCCTTGAGGACGACCCAGCTCAGATAGTCACGCGCATGAATCCGTTGTGAATAGCCTTTATAATAGCCGCGGAAATCCGCGAGCAGCGAAAAGCAGTGCACGTCCGGGGACTGGAGGCTGCCGCGCGACTTGAGCGCGAGCGAGAACAGGACACCGTTGCTGGTGTAGTTTCCGATCCGCAGCCATCGCCACCATCGGTAGCTCGAATCCCGGTTCGTGTAGTCCGATCCTTCCAGTGCCTTCCAAGGTCGCGTCATCCGGCTGACGACGCCGATTTCATAGCGGTCCTGCAGGTTTCTGCCGACGCCTGGGAGTGCAGCCGCCGCGTCGATGTCGTGCTCGGCCAGTTGCTCCGGATCGCCAATGCCGGACAGCATCAGCAACTGCGGCGAAGCGAATGTTCCCGCCGAAAGGACGACTTCACGTCCGGCCCGAACGGAATACTCTTCGCCATCACCCGCCCGGCACCGGACCCCGGTCGCGCGCCCATGCTCGATCTCGATCCGAATGACGCTGGTGTGGAGGCGGATCTCCAGACGATCTGGAAATCGCTTCCGCACATCCAGCAGACGCTCACGCGGCCCGTAGCGCGCGTGACGCCGCGTCGAAAGCGGCGCCACGCGGATGCCGCCGGCACCCGGATTCCACCAGCGCCGATCATTGGGATCGATTGCGGTTGTCTGCCAATCGATCCCGACCCCGCGATAGCTGTCCGCCGCGGCCCCGGCCGAGCGCAGCAGCGCGCGAATGAGCGGCCAATCGAAGATGGAGCGCAGCGGCATCGCCCGTTCGGTGGTCATCCAGCCCCGCCAGCCATGGCCCGTGGGGTTGAGGCCGGTCAGCGCCGCAAGCCAGCGCCAGAAGAAGAAGCGATAGCGGCAGCGTTCGATCCGCTCGAAATAGGCCTGCATGCGCGACGCCTTCCAGCTGTCGTCGCCGGTCAAGCGCTGGATATGGTTCCAATCGCTGTCAGTGGGGCGAACGACGATCATCGCATGGTGCGATGTGCAACCGCCCAGGCAGCGGGCGCGCGGATAGAGAACCCCGTCATGATCGGCGCAATAGCGCCAGTCCTTCCGCTGCTGCTCGGTGTCGGCATAGTGACGGACCCAATAGTCCTCCGATATTCCGGGCGCTTCGGACGCGAAGGCGTGAAAGGCCGGGACCTTGTAGGCGTCCGCCACCGACATGGTTTCCGGCGAACCCTTGCCCGCCGCAAGCGGATCGCCGCCGGCCTCGATCACCAGCACGCGCATGCCCTGCTCGGCCAGACGGGCGGCGACGACAGCCCCGCCGGCTCCGCTGCCGATCACGATGAAGTCGAACGCCCCTTCGACCGGCATCATCAGAACTGCTTGAGATAGGCGATCAGGGCCTGCTTGTCCGGATCCGGCAGGTCAGTGCCGAACATGTGGCCCCTGTTGACGACATAGTCGGTACATTTGCTGAGGCCGACCAGCGTATCGACGAGCTTCGTCTCGCGCATCACGGTTTCGGCATGCACCTGCACGCCGGGATCGGCCAGCTCGGCATCGGTGCATTGTCCACCGAGCTGCGAGAACGCGCTGTAGAGCGTCGGGGCCGCGCTGAGCAGCCGCCAGTAATGCGCGAGGCTGGGCTCGTCATTGTCCGGCAAGAGTTTCGTGTTCACCAGCGTGTTGATCGGGAAGCCCTTGGGGAAAGGTCCGAGATGCAGCGCGCCGTCCGGCGCAACGGCCCAGCCGAACAGCCAGTTCAGCGGACCGGCGAAATTCCTGACGATGTCTGGCGAAAACCCGCTTGGAACCTTCAGGCATGACGGCGCCGTGGTGCGATAGATATAGCCGGGGACCGGTTCGGTGGTCATGGTGTCCATGCGGCGCGTCTGCGGCCACAGCATCTGGCGGATCGACCGGTCATAGAGAGCCAACCGATTCTCGATGCAAGGGAGGTCCGGATTGTTCGGATTGGAGCCGGGGCAGGACGCGCCGTAGTTATAGTTCGGCTCGCCGCGATAGTTCTGGCGGTCGCCCAGCCCGTAATACGCTTCGTCATAACCGACGGAATTGTTGAGCAGATAGGGCGCCGATGACCAGAGACTGATCAGCGATGCCGGGCGGATATAGCCGCGCCCGTTCCCGAGCGATCGCAGCGGCATGGCAGCGCCGGACACCGGGTGATTGACGGCAACCTCATGCGGCGGCGGCAATGACTTGTACGTGTCGGACGTGAAATTGTCCCAGATGTCGCCGGAAAGCCCGTTGGTCGCGAGCGCGCTGCAGGCATTGGTCCCGATCACGTCGAGAGGTACGCGCCGTTCGGAGGATAGAAAATTGCCGTCGAGAAATGTCTCCCGGCCGCTGGAATCGCGCTTGTTGACCTCTGTGACCATACCCCGCTTGAACTCGTCGGTCTGGGTCCAGGCCCAGTATCGATCCCAGCATTCCCGGTAGCGTGGTCCCGCACCGCCGCCCGCGCATATGCCGCTGTCGACGCCATAGGAGGCCGATGGCACGGGCTGTTTCCATGTGCTGGAATGACAGGCGGCACAAGTCTCCGCGAACACGACCTTGCCGCGATCGACGGCCACGGCATCGCGCTTCGCCAGGACGGCGGCGCCCTCCGGAAAATCGGCCAGTCGATCGGCACGGGCGGCAACCAGGAAGAAGATCGCCATATCCGCCGTCATGTCTTCGGTCGCGCCCCAATAGGCGGAATTCCTCTGAGCGTCGGCGATGCGGACCGGGGAGATCTTCTGTCCGCCGAGGAAGGCCCGGAAATGCAGCAGCCATTCCTCGCTGAAGAGGCCGATATTGAGATAGACGCGATTGAGCGCGCCGAGTGCGCCGACAGAATCGGAGCCGTCCTTCAGTACGCGCATCGATGACGCCTTGCCTGTCCCAGCGTCGTAGAAGGCTCCGAACGCGGCGGTCTGCGGATAGTCCTGGAACTGCTTGTTGTCGCGCTCGTCGCCCTTGAGCGTCTCGGCTCCCGTCAGCGGCGCCTGACGCAGCCGCGCCATGACGTCATAGACCGCATTCATGGTTCGGGGGTTGTTGATGTAGTCCGTCGAGACCAGGGAGGTATCAAGCGAACCCGGAGGGTTGGTGTGGAACAATTGGAACAGGAAGTTGCCCTCGTTCGGCGCCGGCTTGTCTGGCGTGTCGCGGGGGCGGGTGTTCCAGAAGAAGATCCGATCCACCCAGAAATATTGAGCGCCCGGATTGGATGTCAGCTCGGAAAATCGCGGGTGCTCCGGGCTCTTCGGCGCATTGATCGGATTGGGCCCGAGATGACAGAAGGCGCATGACATGCCGACGCGGTAGGGGCGCACGAGAGACTTGTCGTTGTAGTATTTCTCGTCCTCATAATACTTCACGGGATCCCAGTGTTTCGCCGCTGCGGCATCGAAATCCGGATTGGGGAAGAGGCGCAGACCAAGTACGCCCGTTGGTTCGCCATAGTAGGAGCCGACCGGAACGCTCACGTCGCGGGTGCCGACCTTGAAGGTCGTCCCACGCGCGCCGGTCTTCACCCCGGGATAGCGGGCGTCGGCCTCCGGATTGCCGCCGAACGGATCGGCCGGGCAGGTCGGATCGCGCTGGTCAATCCAGAGGCCGAAATGCGTGGGGTCCGGACCTGTCGGCTCTTTGAAGCAGGGCTCGTTGGAAAGGCCGAGATAGCGCCAGCGATTGGACCGGCCATAGGCCTGGCTCGGATGCGACGAGATGGTCTTCAGGAGGTCAAAGGAGCCGATCGCCGTGCGCGCTGCGAAATCCCAGAAGCGGTCATTGCCGCCGGTCCACACGATCCAGGCATTCTGTCCCTTGATGGCGGACTGGCGCACGGCTTCCGGCGCAAGCCCGGTCGCCGACGCGACTTCCATGATCTCGGCGGGATAAGGGGCGCCAGGCGCCGGCTTCTTCAGGAGCCCTTTGTCGATGTCGACAAAATAGGGATCGTCGGCTGCGTGAAAATAGGTGCGGTCGAGACCGACAAGCCTGGCCTCGTCCTCGACGTGACCGAACTTGCCTGAATCGGGTTCGACCAGCGAGCGCACCAGGAAGACGCCGCCGATCGCGACCAGGACGACGACGCCGGCGAGAATCGCCAGTCCCCAGGCAAGGAAACGGCCAATACGGCGCATGATCGTTGACATCGGTCTGGTTCTCTCGGCTCGGAATCAAAGCGTCTTGAGAAAGGCCAGCAGGTTCTCCTTCGCGCTCTGTGGCAGGTCGGTGCCCCAGAGATGGCCTTCGTTGCTGTTTCCCGGCACCGCTGTGTCGAACAGCACGCCGTATTTCGCCCCATCGGTGCCCGGCGTGCTGACAAAGCCGCCATTCTCGGGGTCGACGAGGTCATAGCCGCGATAGAAGCTGGAGGGCCGCTTGGATGGTGCCTCAAGCAGGGCGCGCAGTGTCGGCACGCTGCCATTGTGCAGATAGGGTCCGCGCAGCCACAGGCCTTCCAGGCCGACCGCCACGTAGCCTTCGGTCTTGTGGAAATTGGAGAAGCCCCAATGATATCCAGGCTCGTAAGCGGTGTAGCGCTCGAGCGCCGCAGGCGTCCACATGTCCAGACGATGGCGGTCCGTGCCGAGTTCGACGATCGGGATCGGCGTGCGGTAACGGGCGCCGTAGGGCTCATGGCAGCTCGCGCAGAGCGACGTATAGAGAGTACGTCCCGCCTCCACTGCGGCCGCGTCGACATGATAGGGATCAGTCGGCGGCCGGAGCGCGGAAAATGGCGATGCCGGCGGTCCTTGGAGCCGGATGAAATCCATCATGCGGCCGAGCGATGTTTCCGTACGTGGATAGGACTTGTACGACATGCCGTCGCCGATCGCGCCGGACACGACCGTCTCGTGCAGATCGGTCTGCAACCCGTCCCAATGAAGCGAGAACCGGCGCGTGTTGGTCTCCGCGAGATTCCCCATCGACCAGAGCGGCATCATGTCGGAATTGCCGATCGTTCCGTCGTCGCGCAGGCCAAGATTCTGGAATTTGACCGGATTGAAGGGGTCGATCCGGCCCGGCCCCCAATCCGGCCGTTCCGTCATCCAGGCGAAACGGGTCTTCTGATCCATCAGCGCCGTACGCGTCGCGGGAATGAGAACGAAACGGTAGAGCGCGCGCTCCCACCAGGGCATGTCGTAGATCCCGGCGATCGCGGTCATGATCGTATCGGCATTGAATCGTGGATCGGAGCCGGCGTTCATCAGGAAACGGATATAGGCCTGCGGATTAACCCGCGTGCCTGCCCCGGCACTGACGATCTGGCTGACGTCGCTGGCATGCAGCCGATAGCTGCCCTGATGGCAGAACGCACAATTGGGCGCGACGCGGGGAATGACGCCCAGCGTCTTGACCGAGAAGCCGACCGGAACGACCGCCCCGCGCGGCCAGAAGACGCCGAATGTTCCGTAGCCATCCTTGTTGCCGGGAAGATCGTCGGGGAAAAGCTGTGGCAGGACGCGCCAGATCCAGTAGGGCAGGCCTTGGCTTTCCTCATTGCCGATCGAGCCATGGGCGAAGAGTTCCGCGAGATCGTTGGTTTCTGGCTGTGCGACCGGGCGCAGCAGGAGGAAGAAGGCGGCCACCGCCAGCACCACCAAGGCCGCGAGGATCGACGCGAGGATCACGCGCAGGCGACGCATCATGTGCCTCTCCCATTGGCGGCGTCCTGTTCCAGCCGCACGACGCGGATCAGGCAAACGAGCGTCAGAAACCCGATCGATCCGTCAAGCACGACGCCGACCAGAAAGCCGCTCGGCTGCCCGAATACGAAAACAGCGATGAAGAAGAACACGGCGCCGAGACTGCGCGCGGGAAACACGGCGAGCCAGGCGAAGATGCGGTATCGATCGATGTCGATCGTCGCCGGGATATAGAAGATCGACAGGATGCCGAGCAGAAGTCCCGAGAAGCGCGGCCAAATGAGCTGGGTGACGGGGATCTGGAACAATCCGAGTATCCACTCGGGCCAGAACAGCAGCGGTATGACGAACGCGAAATTCAGCAGGATCCCGATCACGACAAGGATCGCGTGGCGCGCTTTCCATTTGCTGATTGATCGGTGAGCGCTCATAGCGTCTTCATATATTCGACGAGGGCGTCCTTGGCCGTGTCTGGAAGGTCGGTCCCGTAGCGATAACCTTCGTGACCCGTGTTGGCGTTGCCCGGTCGCGCCGTGTCGTAGCGGAACAGCGCGCCCCCCGGCGCGGCCGCATCCGAGCGATAGCCGACCTTGGCGAGATCGAGCTCGTCGCTGCCGCGATACCAGACGACAGGACGGCGGGCTGCGGGCTCCAGCAGATCGCGCAAGGTCGGCACCGAGCCGTTGTGCAGATAGGGTGAACGCGCCCAGATGCCGTCGAGTGGCTGATTGGCATAGCCGTCGGTCTTGTGGAAACGCTGGAACCGCCAGGGATAGCCGGCATAGAGGAGGTTCTGCGCTGCCGCGAAATCCTCCGTGTACGACATCCAGCGTCCGGGATCGGTGCCGATATCGGCGAGACGTTCGACCTGGCCGAGCCGGGGAAAACGTCCGCGATCATAGTCATAGCCCGCCTGGCCCGCCTGGCCGTGGCAGCCGGCGCAGTAATGGCTGAACAGACCTCGCCCCTCGGCCACCTTCGCCTTATCGATGGCCTTCGGCGCCGGAAATGGCGGCGGCCGCAGGTCCTTCATCCAGGCTTCGATCCTGCCGATCGACTCTCTGTCGACAGACCGCGGCGTGACGCCGGCGCCAAGCGCCGCACTGAGATCGCGCTCAGCGACGGAATCATTGTTGCCGTCCCAGTGAAGGTTCATGCCCTCGCGTGGACGCTGGTTCCAGATCGCCGGATAATCGGACGATCCGTTAAGCGCCGGCCCGTCGAGATTGGCCTTCGCCATCGGAAAGTTGAACTGGATCGCCTTGTACGGATTGAACGTGTCCACCCGGCCCGGCCCCCATGGCTCCTGCCGGGAGACGAAGTCGAGTCGCGTGCCGAGATCGAGGAATGCGGTCTTCACGCGCGGAAAGACTACATACCGGTAGAGCAATCGCTGGAAGAGGTTCAGATTGCCGCCGACCGCATCGCTGTCGATCGCCGCGATCAGCGTATCCGCATTGAAGCCCGGATCCCGTCCGACTTCGATCAGGAAGCTGATCAGCTCCTGCAGCTTGAGATTGTTCGACGGCGCCCCGGGGATGCGATGCTGCTCATTCGATCCCGGCAGGCGATATGTACCGACATGGCATGTGGCGCAGTTGAACCAGACGCGCTCGACGCCAGTCATCATTCGTCGGGAAATCCCGATCGGAAGATCGTCATCAGGCTTGTCATAAAGGAAGCCGAAGCGCCGATACCCCTCGGAACCCAGCTTGTCGGCGTAGATCACTGGCAAGGCCTTGAACACCCAATAAGGCGGGCCGGTCACCTCGCTGCCGATCGATCCATGCATGAAATGCTGCTCGCCATCGGCGATGGCGACGACATATTGGTTGGCGAAGAACAAGTAATAGAAGAGCGTCACGATCAGAACGGCCAGAACCAACCATTTCACGCGCCGCCGCTTAACAAGAGCTTCTTCGACAGGTGTCAGGCGATCTCCGACCATGGTCATCTTCCTACTCCAACCCGTGAAATCAGTCGGGCGGCGCTCACGTAAAGGCGGGAGGCTCGAATACAGTCATCACTTCGGCGATCATCTTTTCGTACCGCTCTTCGAAGCTGTCGCCGTCGAAGCGGCTGAGCTCATAGCAGCCGAGCGGATTTTCGAGATCGTTCACCAGGCACTTGTTGCAGTAGGTGCATTCCTTGCCCGGCTCGGGGCCGTTGGCTGTGCGCAGGGTTTTCGGCAGATCATTGTTGGCGATCAGTGGGCGAGCCATCGATACCGCGTCGCAGGCGCCCGACCGGATGGCGTCCGCGATCTTGTCAGCGTGCTGGAAACCGCCGGTGCAAAGCACCTTGATGCTGGGGTCGATGGCCGACACGGCGGACGATATCGCGCGCGCATAATCGAGATTGATACCCTCGATGATCTTGCCGCGGCGCCATCGCCAGAAGGCTTCGAATAGTCGTGCCGTCAGTGGATTGGTGAAAATCGCATAGTTGAAGCCCGAGCGGGTCCCTTGCGAGATCATGCCGTCATACCAGCGCGAGAGTTCCCGCGTCGATATCGATCCGGCCGGATTGCGCGGATGCGGAAAGGTGGAACCGCTGGAGACGTGAAAGGCGTCGACGCCCCGGCCGCCATCCATCAGCAATTCGCAGATCTTGACGGTCTCATCGAGCGTATTGCCCTTGTGAATCCAAGGATAGAGCCAATCATTATGATCGACCCCGTTGATCTTCATCTGCAAGTGGAAGCCTGAGCCTACCTCACGTCGGATGGCGCGAATGATCTCCAGGACGAACCGGGCTCGACCTTCCCAGTTGCCGCCATATTCATCGTCGCGATCATTGATTCCAGAGCTCAGGAACTGGGTAATGAGGTAGCCATTGGCGCCATGCAACTCCACGCCGTCCAAGCCGGCCGCGCGAGCACGGCGCGCGCCTTGCGCGAACTGCTCGACAACCATCGCGATGTCCGCCTTGGTCATCCGCTGGGCGAGCAGTCCATGGAAATAGTCGCTCTTGTTCGTCGAACTCAGCCCGCGATGGTAGAGATTCTCGACGCCGCCGAGATCCTGCTGCCGTCCCGAATGGCTGAGTTGCATGATGAAGCGGCAGTCATGCTGGTGCACGCGCTCGCTGACCGCCCGCCAGAACGGAATCTTGTCGTCTGCGTCTATCATCGCATAGCGGACCAGGATGCGGCCGCGCACGGACACCGGCGTAAAAGAAGAAATGATGCAGCCAACGCCGCCGCGTGCGAACTTCTCTTCCCAATTCAGTCGCGCGCTACCGCCATGCCCGTTGTAATCATCGAACATTCCAGAAATATTAGATCGAAACAGCCTGTTCTTGACGGAAAGCGACCTGAATCGCAGCTCGTTGAAGATGATATCGGCGTTGTCCTGATGATAGAAACTTGTGTCGGCGGGCATGTCATTCAAACCTCTTGCCAAAGTGGTCAAGACGATAATTTGAAATCAGAGTCTCCGGCGCCACAGATATTATCTATGGTATGATGCAATTACAACGATATCACCAATACATGAGAATGTGACAATCGAAAAACATGACTTTCTTGTAATGGATTACGCAAGCGGTCTCATGTCACCACGATATCTATCCATCGGATAGGTATATTTAATTCGACATTTGCTCGTCATCGATCCAGCCATCCCGTGTCATCAGAGCATCTGCAACACTCTTGTCATCGATCTTGTTGCTGGGCCCAGCCGCTGGCTGGCCGCAACCTCCGATGATAGCTGCAGGCCTGGAAAGCCCGTCCACCATCAAGGAATTTTGGCAGAAAGACCTTGCGTATGGAGTCAAAATCCATGAGTCATCAATCGTCTACGTCGACTACTTAAGAGAACGTCTTGTACTCGATATAATGGCTGTCAATACGATCAATCGGATATGTTTGCGTTCATTGACGAGACGACATGATTACGTTATCGTTATTGATCGTGGTGTTGGAGTTTATGTCCATGGCCAAATTCGCGTTGATGCTCGGTGTTGTTGCCTTGGTCGCGATCGGCTTCACGGTCAGCTCGCAATCGGCAAGATCTGCGGGCCCCTGCAATTCCTCGGCTCAGAACTGCCCGTGACCACGCGCCTTCAGGCGCATCACGATGAACGAGCTGATTTATATCGGAGCTGTCCTCGTCGGCGCAACGACACTGCTGATAGAGGCCTTTCGTAACTTCAATTCGCAGACGGGAAACCATCCGTTTTCGCTGCATCCCATTCTCAGGGATGTCGAGGTGCGCAATCTATGCACGACCGGCGAGGTAATCGCCGGTTTTGCATTTTATTCGGCCATGTATCTCATCGTCTATACGGTGGTTCTTGGCTCCGCAGAGATCTATCAACTTCTGGTCAGCGCCAGCAATGCGCGAAATGAGATCGGCGCGACGGACAATGTTCTGACGGTGACGGATCCTTCCCTGCTGTCGGCGACCAATTACGGCAAGCCGATCTTCGTCTCCGCGCTGCTGATATCGTTTCTTTCGATCGGTGCCGTCAAACCCATTGAAGCGACCATGCGCGGCCTCGCGCATCGCCTCGCCGGCATTCCGCGCGGCGTCTACAAAGTTATCGAAAGCCTGAGGGACGTTTCCTACACCGAATTCATAGAGCACCAGCCAGGGCCGCTGGTGATGGCGTTTCACGAGGCGACGGGATCGCTTTTCAAGGATGGTCAACTCGATCCGCGCTTCAGGCTGATCAGAAGCGAATACAGTTCGATCGAGGATTCTCTGGCCACCATCGACTATCTCTCGGCGGCGACAAACGACACCAACCGCATGCTCTATTTTCCGCTCTATCAGATCAGCGAGCTGACATCGCTGTCGTCCAGGCTGGAGACGGAACTGGCGGCTTTGCGGACAGCCATCGGGGAACTCGCAACCGAGATTCAGGCGTCAGCGCAGCCGGGCGAGGCCGGACCACGGGATATCGACACGCAGAAGCTGTGGGGGTTGTTCTCAAATCTCGGCGGCCTGTCCGCCAATACCCGTTCGAACACCATGGCGGTCTTCGCTGTCTTCTTCGTCCGCAACAACAGATCGGTGTTCAGCCAGGGCAGTCTGCTGACGCGCAAGGTCGCGGGGAATGCTCCCGCGCGGACGCCGATGGAAAAAACGGTCAGGCGTATTCAGGAGCGCTACAATTCCGAGCAGAATGCATTCGGGATCAGCTTGTTTCTGGCGGTGATCGTCGGCGCGGTCCTGACATTCACCCTCTATGATCAGTGGACCGGTTGGAAGGCCGCCGGCAATGATAGCCTCTACAGCGAGGAGCTTGCTGCGGCGAAACGGAACTTCGATCCTCTGAAGACGAAGTGCACGCTCGCCCGGGCGGACTGCGAAAAAGCCGAGGCAATCGGTCTGTACCGTGCATCCCAGCGCAACAATCTCGTCAAGTTCGCGGTTTGGGATACGGTTCATTCGGGCGTGATCGTTCTGCTCGGCGTCTTCTTCGTGCTGATCGGGCGCGAAGTCAGGATCGAGCAGCAGTCTTGGCGCACGGAATGGCGATTTTATCACTTTCCGTTTCTGGCTTTGCTCAGCATGTCGTTCATGTCGGGATTGATCGCCGTGTTCGCGTCGGCGGCCGTCAAGTTCCTTCAGCTAGGCTGGGACGTCGGCTTCAAGCTCACACAGACGCAGATCATTGCCCTGTTTGAGCAATCCGGTGTGTTCTTTGCTTTCCAATTCGGATCCGGATTGATCCTGGCCTTCGCTGCGCTGGTCATCATGGACAAGCACCGGCAATTACATTTGATGGCGACGATCGCCATCAGCCTGGTCTTTGGCGTGATCTATGCGCTCTATACGCGCATCGTGATTTTCATTTCCTACGAGGGGGCCGCCAGCACGCCGCCAGGGGTGCCGTTCTCGCTGGAGCTGCGCGACACGATCATGCTGTCAACCGTGCCGCTGCTGTTCATGGTTCTCTTTGCCATCTTGCTGGAGACGACCGAAGCGGGCGATCGTCTCGCGGAGCCCGAGGCCGCTCGCTGAGGAACAGTCGATGCACGCCGTGTGGCATAGCCGGATCCTGCTCGGCCTCTTCGCCTTGCTCTGGGCGGCCCCGGTGCTTGGGCAGCCGGAAGCCAATGGCGCGTTCGAGATCGGTGAATGCGGGCTCCACACCCGGCTGTGCATCGGCGTCAGGAGCGACGCCCGACCCTTTTCCTACAAGTCCAGCCCGCCTGGCGAAGCCTCTTCAGATGCGGTGCGCGGCCCGCTGCGTCGCGCCGGCTACACCGGCTATATGGTTCGCATCTGCGACGCGGTTCTCGCAGAAATGGTGCTGGACGGCGACCCGCTGGTTCATCTGGCGTTTGGCGACATCGGTTTCTACGATATCGACAAGGCCGTACAGGCAACCGATGCGGCCGCGAGCAATGGCGCGTCGCCAACCGGGCGTTTCGCGGATCTCGGCAAGCGGTTCGATATCCTCTGCGATCCCGCGACGATCACCAATGACCGGCGCGACGATTTCACGGTTTCGCCACCGCTCTTCCTGACCGGGATCAGCTACATCACGCGAAAGGGCGCCCAGCAGCCCGACAAGACATGCGCCGATCGAAGGAGATCGCTGGTCGGTCTGGTTGGCGGGACGACGGCGGCCACTGAGGGCATCAGAGCGCTGCTTGACGCGCATGAACTGCCGAAACTCGACGATGCCATGATCGACTTCTTGAAGCCGGTGTCGGCGCAGGGCGACCCGAGGCCCGACTCTTGCGGCTTCAATCCCGCAGAACCGGGGTTCAAGCCACGAATCCAGACCTACAAAACGCATACGGCCGCAGCCAGAGCGTTCTGCGACGGCGAGTTCTATTATCTCGTCGGCGATCTCGAGATCATCACCGCGAATGTCAAACTGGTCCCCGGCTGCGACTATGAGAATGGAACCAGCACCTACACCAATGACCGCTACGCGGTGTTCGGGCGGACGCGACCGGCCATGGCCGGGGAAAGCACCGTCGACACCATGGCGCGCGAGTTGCTGGTGGCGCGCTTCTTCCAGATCATGTCGCAGAAGGTCGTGTTCAATCCGTCGATCCTCGACAAGGCGTTCGGCGACACGTTTCTCGGGGTCTCTCCAAGCCGCAAGCTGGAGATCTTCTTCTGGAGCGTGCGTGGCGAGCGCCACTGACATCGCGCGCTGATGAATTGGAGCGTCGACGACGTGGGTCTCGGCGCCCGATGTGGCCGCGGACGCTACAGACGACCGGAGATCGACGCCGACACCGGGCCATAGAGATTAAAGCCGAGGGCGCGCTCCGGCGCTCCGGCCTCGTTGAGCAGGAAGCGTGCGTCAGGTTTGCAGGCCGGGATCCGGCGTGCTCGGGCGACCGAGCGGAACGCACGAACAAGCCCGTCTGGGAAGACGGGGGCGGAGGATCAGTCGCGGCCGCGTCGCATCCAGAAGCAACCACCGTCGGTGCCTAATGCTCCGAACAGGTCTTGGCGATCCCAAAGGCGATCGAGGATACCATGGAGTTCCGGCTGGCTCCGCGCCCAATGCACGGGCAGAAGGATCTCATCGCCGCCGGCCCCGCCCAACAGGTAGCTATAGCTTGAAGGTTCCCGGGCTTGATCCCCTGGTCACGCTGCCCATTGCCGACCGCGCCTCGTGACACGCCCGGCAGGTGGTTTTCGAAACCTTCTTGCGTCAGTTCAGCTCTCGCTGGCGCCCGTGCCGCCGCTGACGGCTTGAAGGGCCTCGGCAAAGTCCATTGCTGCGCTATGCCCGCGCGTGTCTCAATGAGCGGTGACGTGGCTGTTTCGGTCGACCAGCTCGCGGAGCATGGCGGTCATGGTGCGTTTCTCGGCTTTGATTCTCCGCGGCACAGGTTTGTCGCGCCAAGAATAGACCGCAATATGCGCCGTAACTCGATGAAATCATTGGTGGGCCCACCAGGACTCGAACCTGGAACCAGACCGTTATGAGCGGTCGGCTCTAACCATTGAGCTATAGGCCCTCGCGCCCCGGTATAGCCGATCGACAGCGGGCGGCAAGGGCTGGTGGGTGTCTCGACAGGCGCGTTGAAGCGCTTTCCCGCCTCAGTCGGCCGGCGGCTCCGTTGTCTCGTGCGAAGTCGAGATGTCGTCGGGATGGGCGAGGGGCAGCATGCCCTTGTAGATGCCGGGTTCGGAGCCCGGGATCGCGATCGCGCCGACCGAGCGGGCATAGAACCCGGTCGGCCCGGCGCCGCCGATGACGCCATAGGGATAGCCGACGGCGTGCATGTCGAGCAGCGTCGCCAGCAGCAGCGCATGGCCGATGCCGCAGCCGCGCAGGGCCTCATCGACGCCTGTCGGGCCGAACAAGCCGCGCGCGGTCGCGTCATAGCAGGCAAAGCCGGCGATCGCTTCGTCCTTGACCGCGATCAGGCAGGAGGGCGGTTGGCGGCAGGTGGCGACCGTCGCCTCGCTGACCCAGCCCTGGCCGAAGCGCGGCCCGATCCAGTCGGCGAGCGCGCGAAGCTCGGGCGGCAGAATGCGGCGGATGACGACGCCGTCCTGCGCCATCCGTGCGTCGAGCGCCGCATCGCGCTGGAGATCATAGAGCTTGACCAGCATATCCGGCATGGACGGTTCCCTGAGGTCAGCCCTTGACGGCGCCGGCCGTGAGGCCCGCGACGATCCGGCGCTGGAAGATGAGGACGAGGACGATCAGCGGCAGCGTGACCGTAACGGAGGCGGCCATGATCTGGCCGAACGGATATTCATAGCGCGAGGAGCCGCCCATCAGGCCGATGGCGACCGGAACGGTCCGGTTCTCGTCGGTGAGGATGAAGGTCAGCGCGAACAGGAATTCGTTCCAGGCCAGGATGAAGGCGAGAATGCCGGTCGAGGCGAGCGAGGGGCCCATCAGCGGCAGCAGGATCTTGGTCAGGATGCGGAAATGCGAGCAGCCGTCGATGATCGCCGCTTCCTCCAGTTCGCGCGGGAATTCGCGGATGAAGGTTGTGAGGATCCATGTCGTGAAGGGAACCGTCGCCAGAAGGTAAGTCAGGATCAGCGCACTCGGGCGATTATAGAGCCCGAGCCAGTTGATCAGCTCGAACATGCCCGAGAGCACCACGACCTGTGGGAAGATCGAGATCATCAGGATCGTCATCAGCACGCCGCGCCGCTGTGGAAAATCGATGCGGCCAAGCGCGTAGGCGGCGGATATGCCGAGGATCAGCGACAGCGCCGTCGTCGATGAGGCGACGAAAGCGGAGTTGACCAGCGATCCCAGGAAAATCTTGTTCTCGTAGAGCGCCTTGTAATAGGTGAAGTCGAAGGCCGGCAGGAAGGTGTTGCGGTAGAGAGCGGCGCCTTGCTTGGTCGAGGAGACGATCGCCCAGTAATAGGGGAAGAGCGTGTAGATCAGCACCAGCCCCACGGCGACGACGAGGAAGCCCTTCTTGATGCGGCGCTCGAGCCGATAGCTGGCCGAGCTGCGCCGACGGCGGACGGGGAGGGCGAGGACGGCGTCGGTCATGCTGCTTCTCCCGCCGCGCGATCAAGCCTGAGAACGCCGATGATGAGGATGGCGACGAAGGCGACAAGGAGGAACACCCAGGTCGAAGCCGCCGAGCCGATGCCGAGTTCCTGGAACGAGATCAGCCGGTTTCTCGCATAGATCGATGCGGTCATGACCTGCTCGCTCGACGCCGCCAGCACATAGGCGAGGTCGAACATGCGCAGCGCGTCGAGAACGCGGAAGAGCACCGCGACACCGATTGCCGGTTTCAGCAGCGGCAGCACGATCGACCAGAAGCGCTTCCAGGCGGGGATGCCGTCGACCTCGGCGGCCTCCATGATCTCGCCGGGGATCATCTGCAGACCGGCGAGGATCAGCAGCACCATGAAGGGCGTGGTCATCCAGACATCGATGAAGATGACGACGCCCATGATCAGCGAGCCATTCGCCGTCCATGCGATGCCGTGATCGATCAGGCCCATCGAAATGAGCACCTGGTTAAGCACGCCGAACTGGTCGTTCAGCATCCATTCCCACATCTTCGTCGCCACCACGACAGGGATCGCCCATGGCACGAGGATCGCCGCGCGGACGAGCCCGCGCCCGGGGATCGCCTGGTTGATCAGCAATGCGATGCCAAGGCCGAGCACGGTTTCGATGGCGACGGAGATGACCGTGAAGACCAGCGTGTTGCGGACGGCGATCCACCAGGTCCGATCGCCGATCACCTCGAGATAATTCTCGAACCCGATCAGCGAATAATTGGTCGGATCGTCGAGATAGGCGTCGGTGAACGAGAAATAGAAGGTCCGCGCCAACGGCCAGACCGCGACGACCAGCATTGCGACCAGCATCGGCGCCATGAACATCCAGGCCGCGCGGCGGTCGGCGCGGGCGAGCTTGAGGCTCATGCGGCCATCCCTCCGCCGGATGGTTGCGCCACGGCCGCCGCTGAGCGTTCGTGGCTCGCGGCGTGGTCGAGCCGGGCGCCGCTTTCCTCGAACAGGAAGAGATCCTCGTCGCGGAAGGAGAGCCCGACCTTGGTATCGCGATCCTCGCGCGGACGGGCTGGCAATCGGACGACCCAGCTGTTGTCGACGTCGAGCCGGACATAGGCGAAATGCTCGTGGCCGAGGTCCTCGATCCGCTCGATGATGCCATCGAGCCGCCCGCTGCCGGGCGCCACGATCGACAGTGCCTCGGGCCGGACGCCGATGGTGGCCGGCGTCGAGCGGTCGCCCGTCACATGGCTTTCGACACGGAGGCCGCCGGGGCCGTCAAGGAGCCAGTCGGCGCCGACGCCGGTCCCCTTGACCGGCGAGAAGTTCATGCGCGGGCTGCCGACGAAACCGGCCACGAAGCGGCTTTTCGGCGTGTGGTAGAGTTCCTGCGGGCTGCCGACCTGTTCGATGACGCCGTGATTGAGCACGACGATACGATCGGCCAGAGTCATCGCCTCGGCCTGGTCATGCGTCACATAGATCATCGTCGTGCCGATATCGTCGTGCAGCCGGGCGATCTCGATCCGCATTTCCATGCGCAGGTCGCTGTCGAGGTTCGACAGCGGCTCGTCGAACAGGAACACTTCCGGTTTGCGGACGAGGGCGCGGCCGATGGCGACGCGCTGGCGCTGGCCGCCGGAAAGCTCGCGCGGACGGCGGGCGAGCAGGTGATCGACCTTCAGAAGTTTGGCGACCTCGGCCACCTTGTTGCGCACGGCGTCGCGGCCAAGGCCCAGCGTTTCGAGCGCGAAGCCGATGTTTCGGGCGACCGTCATATGCGGATAAAGCGCATAGGACTGGAAAACGAAGGCGATGCCGCGCTTCGAGGCCGGCACATCGGTGACCGGCTCGCCGCCGATGGAGATCTCGCCTTCGGTGACCGGGACGAGGCCGGCGATCAGCCGCAGCAGCGTCGACTTCCCGCAGCCCGACGGCCCGACAAAGACGATGAATTCGCCGTCGCGGATCGCAAGGTCGACGCCGCGGATGACGGGATTGCCGCCATAGCTCTTCGAAACGGATTTCAGCTCGACCGATGCCATTGGGTCTCCGGCATATGCGGCGGATAGGGGCTTGGGTTTGTTTGACTTTTCTGGCGAAGGTCTCCTGGGACCATCCGCCACCACTGTCATGCCGGCGCTCGTCCGGGCATCCAGGCCTTGCTCCCGCCGTGACTTGAAGGCGCTATGGATGGCCGGGACAAGCCCGGCCATGACAGTTGCTGGGGCGTAGGCAAGAGGCGCCGGAGCACCTCGGCCGTCAGCGGCTTTCCTTCAGCTTCTCGAGCCGTGCCGAAAGCTTGTTGAAGCCCGCCTTGACGTCCTCGCCGCCGGTCAGCATGTCGTGCACCGCGCGATAGAAGGCCTGCGACACGCGGTTGTAGCTCGTGCCGGTGTAGCCCGACGGACGGGTCGCGCTGTCGGCGAAAGCCGGCTGGGTATCCTTCAGGAAGGGCAGCTTCTTGAGGACGTCCGGGTCCGTGTAGAGCGCGGAGATGGAGGGGTTATAGGCGCCCTCGATCGCACGCATCTTCTGCATGTCGGGTCCGGTGATGAAGCGGACGAATTCGGCCGCCAGTTCCGGCTTGGCGCTGTATTTGTTGACGCCAAAATACATCGGGCCGAGGCAGCCGCTCGACTTTTCGCCGACCTTGCCAACCGGCAGCGGCATCATGCCGACCTTGCCGACCAGCTGTCCGCCGGGGGTCTGCGACGTGCCCCAGACATAGGGCCAATTGCGGTGGAAGACCGAGTTTCCGGCCTCGAAAACGGCGCGCGAGGCTTCTTCGTCATAGCCGAGCACGCCTTCCGGCGAGATGGTGCCGATCCAGCCCTTGGCCTTCTCGATCGCCTCAGCCGCCGCCGGATTGTCGATCGTGACCTTGCCGTCGTCGGCGATGATCGTGCCGCCGCCATTCGACGCGATCAGCTCGATCGCATCGCAGGTCAGGCCTTCATAGCTCTTCGCCTGCCAGGTGTAGCCCCACATATCCTTGCTGCCGGCGGCGCGTTCCTTGTCCTGGATTTCCTTCGCCTGCGTGGCGAGTTCGTCCCAGGTCTTCGGCGGCTGCATGCCGTATTTCTCGAGCAGGTCCTTGCGATAGAACATCAGCCCGACATCCATATAAGCGGGCATGGCGATCAGCTGGCCGTTGATGTCGCCGGCGCCGAGCGTCGACTTGAAATGAGCGTCCTGCTCGGCCTGCGGCACCATCGCCTTGATGTCGAGCAGGTTGTTCTTGAACATGCCGAGCCAGATCACGTCGAGGAACAGCACATCGACATCGCTCGACTTCGCCGCCAGCAACTGCTGATAGAGCGGGATCGCATCATCGAGCTGCGCGGGCATCTTGTTGATCTTGGCTTCGTTGCCGGTCTTCGCCTTCCATGCGTCGGCGGCCTTGACGCAGAGGTCGTAATCGGTCGCGCCGCAGAAGACGGATACCGTATCGGCCCGCGCCGAGCCGGCGGCGAGCGCGAGAAGCATGCTGGCGCCGAGCGCGAGCTTTTTAAGCGACATGGATGAATTCCTCTGTTCCCTGTGGAGCGGCTTTGCCGCAGCGGGCGGAACTCTTTTGGCTCCTGCCGCACACCGATATTACCACTGGATATATCCAGGCATGTCAATATGGTCGTGAAGCCGGCTAGCCACGCAGAGGGCATCCGGCGGCAGGGAGACGAAGAATGGCAGTGGGGACGGGCCGGCACATCGCCGGTCAGGACGAAACAGCCGCCGTCGGGAGCGCGATCGACGCCGGGGCCATGCCGCCCGGCGAGGAGCATCTCGGCACGGCGGCGGGAATCAGCAGAGCGGATCCGCGCCCGCTGCATCGCCAGGTTCATGGCGCGATCATCGAGGCGATCGAGACCGGGCGGCTGCCACGGAACGGCAAGCTGCCATCGGAACGGGAACTGGTCGATCTATTCGGCGTCAGCCGGATCACCATCCGCCACGCCATGCGCGATCTGGTTCAGCAGGGCTTCCTACAGAGCCAGCCGGGTAAGGGCTTCTATGTCGCGGTGCCGCAGCGCGGCTTCGAACTGCATCTCCTGAAGAGTTTCACCGCTACAGCGCTTGCCAACGGCCGCAGCCCCGGCCAACGCCTGATCGAAGCGCGCATCTATCGCGCGCCGCTGGAGATCACGCGCCCGCTGTTCCTGCCGGAGGGGGCGGAGGTGGTGGTCCTGTCGCGCCTCAGATTGCTCGACGATGTGCCGGTGGTGATCCAGACCGACTGGATGTCGGCGGCGCGCGCGCCGGGCCTGATCGATCTCGACTGGTCGTCGCCGAACCGCTCGCTCTATGCCGAGATCCGCGAGCGCTATCGCATCCGTCCGGTCCGCGGCCAGACGACCCTGAGCGCGCGGCTCGCGAGCCAGGACGAATCGGAGCACCTCGGCCTCGTTCCGCCTGCCGCTGTTCTGACAGTTGACCAGATCGCCTTCGACGCCCGCAACCGGGCCGTCAACCTGACAACCCTGGTGCACCACCCCGAACGCTATCCACTGACGCTGGCCCAGTCCGAAACGGGCGATATCGAGCAGATTTGAGTGCGCGCAGGGTCCGCCCTCCAGCGCGTCAGGACCGCTAGGAGCGGTCGCGCCAGCGACGGCCGATGAGTCGCGCAGCGGTTTTGAGGGCCGCCAGCGAATCATAAGCGGCAGCCCCCAGGATGACGCCGACGCCACTGTCGACGGGGATCATCGATAGTCTCGACGCAGCCGCCATTGCGACCGGTTCCGGCGCCACGAGGGGAGCGTGGTCGTCGGCGTCCGGCGGCATGGCGCCCTTAACCGCCTCCGCCACCACATCAGGTAAGAGGGTCGGCTCTTGGTTAGTGATCGGCCGGTCCTCCGACGCGATGATCGCGTCCGGGACAGCGGGCTCGTCTGGCAGCATTTCCGGGTCCGGGAGTCCATTACCGTAGACGGCCTGATCCGGAGATGATCCACCGTCCTCGCCAAGCGCATCCGGTTCGGCGAGGATCGGCTCTTCGACAAAACGATACGCGGTCTCCTCGCTGGCAATGGGCTCCTCTTCAATGGCGTGGAGTGCTTCGGCAGCGGCGCCCTCTGCTGCCTGCCTCAACGCTGCCCTTTGCATCTCCTGCTCGGAGAGGATTTCCCAAGGCCGCTCGGGTGCGCCGGGCGGTGGCAGCAGCCGCATCTCTGCGAGAAGGCTGATGCTGCGTGCCCCGGAAATCTGGTGGATGAGATGGCGGGCGAGATCGTCGAGGGCGTAGTTGCGCGCATGGCGATCCGGCGCGTCCTCGTAGTCGATGCCGAGTTGCTGGAGGCGGCGGGAGAACTCGGCGGCAAGGAGAGGCTCGGCTTGTGGATCAGCGGCCTGTTCGAGAAGAAAAGCCTCGGTGATCTCGGCGAGGACATGCCATTCCGGCTCGCTCCAGGTGAGCTTGTGCCAATGGTGCAGCAGCAGTGTATCGGCAACGAGTGTTAGCGGCGCATGGAGGCTGGCCGCCAGCGGTAGCGCATAATCCCACCAGGGGACGCCGAGCTGATAGGGGCGGCTCGCCAAGGCAGAAAGAGCTGGAGCAATGCGGCGCGGCGTAAAGGCGATCAGATCGACGCCGACATCGAAGCGGCGGCCCTCGCGGCGCCGCAGCGAGGGAACATCCCAGCGGTGCATGAGCAGCGTCGCCTCGCGCGCCGCCGCGGACATCCGGGCGGCGAGGCCGGGGAAGGGCACCATGAAGACGTCGGCATTGATGATACCTACCGGTGCGTCGGGCGGCAGATCGGCGAGCACGGCGGCAAGCGTCGGCGTCGTCCGCGTACCTTCAGGCAACGCCTCGTCGACGAAGCGGTACAAAACCCCCGGCAACCCGTCGCCGATGGCTTCTTCCTCGGCGCGATTGTGGATAGAGACGATGTCGAAGCCGTTGTCCTGCCACGAGCGAATGCAGCGCGCGACAAGATCGGGGCCGACATCGACATCGTTCTCATCCAGCCGCTGCAGTCGCGGAAAGGCTGACGTGATCAGGCGCAAGGCTGCTTGTCCCTTGCGGGACGGTCAGATCAGGCGAACCGACAATGCATCCCGTGTCGCGCTCCCCATCGATTAATCTCCGACTCAAAGCACCGGTGATCATCGCACAGTTTGCGACCAGTGGCATCGGCCAAGCGACGACAGGCTTCTTGTTAAGAACGCGACAGGCGTGAGAAGAACTGCCGCAGCGGCGACGAGTCGCTAGATCGGCTGCTAGCCGGTTCCGACATGTCGGTCAACGTTCCCATCGAGGGCGGGGCCGACTTGACGCTCCCATTGGTGAGCCTGAGGCTACGCACCTGCTCCTCGAGACGGTGCACCTGACGTTGAAGGTCGAGATTCAGTGCCCGCTGCTCGACCAGTTCACGGCCGAGTCGGACGCTGGTCTCCGCCTGCCGCAGGAAGTCGTCGAGCTTGATCCCCCATGCTGCGATCTGATCCTCGACGCTCAGACGGCTGCTTGAGGATTCGTGGCCTTCGATCCGGAAATCGTTGGTTGGACTGAGCTTTTCTAGCGGCTTGCTATCAGTCATTTTCAAACGCCTCGGCTGGCAGGTCGGGCTGCAATCCCGCGACCGGGTGACACACGATATTAGACAGGAAGACGCCCAATTGGCGCAAATCGGCGCCAATGCCTTCGACAGAGGGCGATGTCGTATAAGCACATTCGACCCTGAGGGTCAGGACGGAGGTTCGCGTTTCAAAGTCCAGTCGCTTGCGGGTTTTCATCAGTCGCCAGGGGCGCACGGTGCCGTGATAGAGAGTCTGGTCGTTAATGCTGAGATTGATTGCCTGGGTTCGCCTCTTCGATCCCGCCGCCATGAAGACGAGTTCCACGTCGAGGTCAGTCACGGGGATCTCGGTCCGTAAGCGAATGTTCGATTCGGTCGATGCCGTCCAGATTCCCGAGCTCTCGTTGAAGTGCAGATTGGCCCGCTCGAAATTGGCGACGAGTTCGCCAATCGACTGCTGGGATCCGATCTTCAGGCGATTCATTGCCAGACGATCGGATGCGTTGGCCGGCGGAATCATCGTGGCAAGCGCCCGAGCCGAGCCGAAGCGATGGCCGTCGGACATCACCTCCTGATTCAGGCGGAGCAGAACACGCTGGCCCTCGCGGCGCCAAATTGACGCCTCGACGGCGCTCATCGAATTATCGCTGCTTGCCGTTCGCCAGTTCCAGTAGGCCGTCGGCAGGGGGCTGAGGCGGAACGGTCCGTGTCGCGCCAACATGAAATAGAGGTACATGTCTTCGGCAACGATAAGGTTCGGATCCGTGAGCACGCGTTCATCAAGGCAGGACGACCGTGCAATCCACGCATTCGACTGGATATAGTTGTCGAAATTCAAGAGACGGACGAGGTCGAACCGGTCCATGAACTTCAATTCACGGATCTCCGGGACGACGATGTCCATCGGGCCGTTGAAATTCGGCTGCGCCATGAAGTCAACCGGGTCTTCGTCGACCCTGACGGTGCCGCTATAGTAGAGGGGATGATCGGGGTGTTCCGCCGCCGCCGCCAGCAGATGCGCGAAGTGATCCGGCATCACCGCGTCGTCGTCGTCGAGCAGAGCGAAATAGGGGGCTGTCACCTCCTTGAGGCCGGACCAGAGCGTCGTGCTGCGGCGGCCGGTGTTGCTGCAGGGCAGGTAATCGACCTTGAGGTTCGGCCGGTTGGATCGGGCCGCTATCGCGCGGATATCGGCACGGCGCTTGTAGTCGGCAACGATGATGCGATAGCGGCCGATACTCTGCGCAGCTATAGAGGCGATGGCGGTTTCGAGTTGCCTGGTGTCGCGCCCGCCCGTTCGGATGACGACATCGACCAGAGGCCCGTCCGCCGCGCTCGCCGCGGCCAGAGCGACGCCGTTCCGGTAGATACGACGCGTCTGCTCCTTTGCTGCCTCGACGAAATCGCAGCAGCGGTCGATCGTGCCCGATAGCCCGAACTCGCGCTTCAATATGTTGTGGCTGCGTCGGGCCATCGCCTCGGCGGCCCCAGGGTTTGTATTGGCCCAGGTGATGATCTTGCGGACCCTGGCCGCATTGATTTCGGCCGGCCGCTTCAGATCGAGGTGGAAGACGCTGTCGCCGAGAACGCGCCGAGCGAACGGGATCTCGTCGGTGATGATGAGGCATCCGGCCGCGGCGGCCTCGAACAGCCGCATCGATGGCGTGTCCGCCAGCCGATGATCATCCTTATGGACGCAGAGCGCTATGCCATGCTGCGCGAGCACCGCCTGCATCGAGAACCCGTCATAAGGGACTTCGCCGCGGAACGAGCCGTCATAGCCGCGCCAGTTGGCGGCCGGTCCGTAGAACGCGATGTCCCCGGAGGCGTGCAGCAATTCGAGCAGGCCGGCATGGCGCTTGCCGTCCCAATGAACGCCGACATAGACGAGTTCATAAGGTTCCTCGGCTCGACGCGGCGAAAAATCAGTCTCTGGCGCGGTCGGCAGGAAGAGGAAGTCCGATCGGGGTTTGTGCGTGCCCGTCGAGAATTCGAGGTCGTCGAGAAACTGGCCGACATGCGACGAACCGACGAGATAGCCGTCATAGGAGAGGATCGAGCGTACCCTAAGTGGATCCTCAGCATAGAAGGCTGGAGGACTCCATAGCGCACCGATTGTGAAGAAAGGCGTCAGCTTCGGTGTGAATTCATGCGTCGCGATGACGAAATCCGGGGCGCAACAATGAATATCTTCGGAGGTCACCACTTCATAAGCGTGATGCCCCTTGGCCTCCGCAACGCGTTTAAACCGCCTGATATATTCCACCTCGGCCGTGCTCGCCATTGTAGGGAACGCGTTTACGAGGGCGATGTGCATGCGCCGTGATTTCCGTGGTCTGGGGATGTCAATCCTTAGTACTATGGACACGCTAAAGGTTCAACAGCCAGAGGATGTGACGTGCGATGATTTCGTCATCGTCATGCTCATGTCATAGTCAGCCGAACATGGTTCGATCGCTAGTTCCGGTGCGCCGAACGTCTTACCGCGCGGCGCGGGCCAAGTGCAGCGAACTGACGCCTGCCGCGATGTTGAGCCCGGTCTGTGCCGACACGGAGAGCGGCTGCAGGGCGATGCTGCCGTCGCCGCCGCCAACAAGCACATTGGCGCCGAGGCCGACGCCCACGGTTGCCTGCGCCGTGGCGCCTGTATAGCGACCGGAGAGGTCGCCGTGCCGGCGGGTCGGCTCGAACACAGTCCACACGATCACGCTGTTGCGCGAGATACCGACATCGAGCCCGATGCGGTCGATGCTGCCGGTATAGCGCTCGTTGCCACGCTTCGAGCGGAAATCGCATTCGACGTTCCGGCGCGAGCCGAAGATCATGCCCATGCCGGAAGCGACATGGCAGGTCAGCGTGCCGGTGCGGACCGCCGCGTCGGCGGGCCCGGCGAAGGGGAGGCTGGCAGCGAAAAGACTGGCGGCGGCGATCAGACGCGCGGGGGTTTTCATGGCGAGGTCCTCGATCGGTGGCAACTGGTTCGGGGTCAACGATCCTCTCGCGACGCCGTTCCGCTATCGCTCAGCGCCGCGCCCATTCCGCGTCGCTGACATCCACCCCTGCGCGCTGGCAAACCTGGAGCATCTCCTCGGCCGGCGTCGTCGCAAACCACTCAATCATGCGGGCGAGCGGTGTCCCACTGCCGGGCGCGGTGGCCGCGATCTCCGTCCAGAGCTGCGCGAACCACGGTGTGGTCGCATCGCCGCGGGCCGCGCCATGGCGCGCATAGAAAAGGATCGGCAGCATGTCGGAGCGGCGCGCATCCTCATGCATCAGCAGGTAATAGCGCGTATCGAAGAACGGTGACGGATCGCGGTACTCGAAGACGCCATAACGCAGATAATGGCGCAGCGGCCCGCCGCGCGTCGTCTTCGCCTCCGGGTTCTGCTCGGCATACCAGTTGGCGAAGAAAAGCCTGGTCTGTTTCACCAGGACCATGTCGCGCCGCATGCTGAGCGAGCGCTGCCATTTCGAAACAAAGCTGCGCGCGCGGACGGTGCCGTAGCGCGGCTTGCCCAGAGCCTCGCCTTCGAGATGCTCACGCAGCTCCGCATGGATCCGCTCAGCGGCCTCGGCATTGCCGTAGCGGCCGAGCACCGCCTTCCATTCGTCATAGGTTTCACGACGCTTGGTCCAGGACAGGCCGCCGCTGGCATAGATCGCGATCAGAGCGCCGCTGTGATGGACGCTCGCGCCGTTCTGGCGCTCCCGGTACAGGAATTCGTGATCGGCGACGATGCGATAGCTCGTGTCATAGCCATGGTCAGCCAGAAGGGCGCGGCGCGTCAGCGTCGCCTGATGGCAGGGGACGCCGGCCAGCCACCGGGCATCGATCGCGCCATCCTTGAGGCGCCGCCAGGTCAGCTCGAAATCGGCGGCGCGGCGCAGCACGTCGCCCTGTTCCGAGCGGTAGAGATGATGGCCGATGATGAAATCGGGCGTCTCGCCGGCCGGGATACTTTCTATCGCCTCGGCGAGGCCCGTATCGCTGGCGAAGAAATCGCCGGCATTCATGAACAGGATGTAGTCGCCGCTGGCAAGCCGCGCGGCCTTGTTCATCGCGAAATAGGGACCGTCATCCGCTTCGCTGACCAAGGCATCGATCCGGTCGCGATAGCGCTCGATAATCGCCCCGGTGCCATCGCTCGAGGCGCCGTCGACCACGACGAGTTCGATGTTCGGATAAGTCTGCGCCAGAATATTGGTGAGCGTCGCTTCCAGCGTCGCCTCGGCATTATAGGTCACGACCGCGACGCTGACACGCGGGCCGCTTGCGGCGGCCGCCCGCTCCGGCGCTGCATGCGTGACCGCCCCATTGCCGATGCCGCCGCCTCCCGCCATGCCCTCGGTGCCAAGCACGAAGGCCTGGACGCGGTCGAGCGCTTCCGTCCAGCGGCGACGGCCAAGCTGTGCGCTCTCTCGGGCCTTTTGGCCAAGCCTCGCGGCATCGCTGAAATCGAGCGCCTCTGGCGCCCCAAGCGGCCAGAGCAGTCCGTTGACGCCGTCGGTGATGTATTCGTTCATGGTGGGCTGGTCGGCCGCGATCACCGCCATGCCGCGGCACATCGCTTCGATGAAGGAGAAGCCGATGCCTTCCTGGGCACGCGGCGCGAAATAGACATTGTGCCTGCCGAGCAGGGCTTGCAGTTCATCGGCATTCTCGAACCAGGACGAGACGGTCAGCCGGCCATCGGTGCTGCCTGCCACGGGATCGTCCGCCGCCTCGCCGGGATCGTCAGCGCTGTGGACATGCAGCCGGTCGAACGGAGCCGAGCCGATCAACTTGTGGATGTCGCGCCAGCGGATCGCCGAGGTGCGCTTCCAGAAAAAGCCGCGCAGGGCGGAGAAGTCCTCGACGGGTGCAAAGGCCGCAGGATCTGGCCAATATTGCGCGTAGAGCGATGTCAGGCCGGCCTGGCCGACAATTCGGTGCAGCTCGTGGCAGAAGGAAAGAACCCGCGCGCCGGCGAGGCGCCGCCAGTCCCCGATGCCGAGCAGGTCTGCGCCGTCCCACATCGGCACATAGACGACATTGGTGGCGCCGTGGCGCAGAAGCCGCTCGACCGGTTGCTCGACCTGCCAGACGATGACGCGATCATATCCGCCCGCAAGGATCGGGCTGATATCGAGCGGGCGGCGGTCCTGCCAGGAATTGTCCCAGAAGCGGTCGACCTGATGGCCAGCCAATACTTCGCGGACGAAGAAATCCGTCGATTTCGTCTTCTGGTGATAGGAGTGATCGACGAATGCAATCTTCATCGATGGATCGCCGCATCTTTCAGGCGAAGGAGATTGATCTCGGCGCGGGCAGAGCGGAGCTGGTCGCGGAGGCGCGATGCCTTGGCGCGGTCGGCTTCGATCTCGGCCTCGAGCGCGGCCATGGCGCCATAGAGGCCGCCTTCACCGGGTCGTCCGACCGGCGAGCCGCTGCCGTCGCCAAGAAAGCGGCCAAGTCCACCCCAGCCGCTGCGGCCAAGCGTGGCGGCCGCTGCCTCGGCGAGATCCTCCTCGCGCACGGCCGGCAGCGTATCCGCCTTGGGCTCGGCGGAGAGCTCAAGATGCATGCCGGCGACGAGGAGGAAGTGCTCGCGTGGATCCTTGGGGCGGCGGTCGCTTTCGACCTCGAAATAGACATGGCCCTTCGGAAGGGCCACGGGAATGCGCAGCACGATGTTGCGCCGATGGCCGGAAACCTCGATCGCCTCCTCGAACACTGTCTCTCCAGCTGAGCGGATCGTCAGGCGGTTGTTCTGCTGCCAGTTGCGGCATTCGATGACGAGCGTGTAGCGCCCGGCCACGGGCACTTTGGACGAAAGCAGCATCAGCGGCTGGTTCATCCAGATGACGCCGGCCGGCAGATGCAATTCCGGATGGGCGCCGATCGGCGCGCTGGCCCCGGCCAGGACTTCGAGCGGCACCGTCGGGAAGGCGACCCCGCCGGCATGGATCATCGGCGCCAGCAGTGGGCTGCCGAAATCCGGCACGAAGCGCCAGGCCTTCTGTTCGGGGCTGTACTGGGCGACGCTGCGCTTCTGGCGGCGGGCGCCGTTCTCCGGCGGCAAGGGCGTCGCACCGGGCGCCTTTTCGGGCGGCAGGCGGTCGATCTCGCCATAATAGCGATCCATCGATTCCGACAGCTGGCCCGGCCGGCGACGATGAAAGCCGAGCAGTGTATCGACGGTGGTCAGCGGGGCGTGGCGGGCAAGGCGGCGCCACAGATCCCAGTCTCCGGCGAGGCGGAAGCCCTCGTCGAGGCCGCCGGCCTTGTCCCAGAGCGCGGCTGTCCAGAATGTGCCTTCCTGCATGACGAAGGCGCCGCTGCGGCCGTCATAATCGCCCGCGACGAGCTTCGCGCGTTCAAAGGCAATCGGCGATTCGACCCCGAGCGTCGCGCCGCGATCATTGATCAGCGAGACGCGCGAGGTGATGAATTCGATCTCGGGCAGGTCGGTCATCAGCGCGCGGATCGTCGCGAAGGCGCCGGGGGCGAGGCGATCGTCGGAATTGATCCAGCCCATGACCGAAGGTGTATCGGCGCCGCCTTCGCGTGCGGCGGCGAACGCGCGGTTGATCGCCTGATACATGCCGCCGTCCTTGGAGACGGTGAAGGAGAAGGCAATCCCGCGGCAGCGGACGGGCAGGGCGCCGGAAGCAAGGCGCGCCTGCCAGGCCTCGATGATCGCCAGCGTGCCATCCTTCGATCCGCCGTCCTGAACGTGGTAGCGGATCGAAAAATCGCCGGCCTGGGTGACAACCGAGGCGATCGTCTCGTCGAGGAAGTCTTCCGAGTTCAGCGTCGGCGTGACGATGGTTAAGAGTTCGCTGGCGCTCATGCGGCTTTCGCTCTGGTCGGCTTGGTACCGACGGAGAGCGAGCCTATATCATCGGCGCCGCGCGCCATGCAACGCAGCGCCGTCATCTCAAAGCTTCGTCAGCCACTCGTGCTCGGGCGCATTGTGGAACTTCCATGTCCGCCTGGGCCCGGCCATCACATTGAGATAATAGAGATCGTATCCATGGATGGTCGCGCAGGGATGGTAGCCCTTTGGCACCAGCGTCACGACGCCGTCCTCGATCAGCAGCGTCTCGTCGAGCGAGCGATCATCGGTGTAGACGCGCTGGAAAGCGAAGCCCTGCGGCGGGTTCAAGCGGTGATAATAGGTTTCCTCGAGCGCGGACTCGTGCGGCAGGTTGTCCTGATCGTGCTTATGCGGGGGATAGGACGAGGTATGACCGCCGGGCGTGATCACCTCGACGACGAGGAGCGAATCCGCGGCCGCCGTCTCCGGCAGGATGTTGGTGACGTAGCGGACATTGGTGCCCTTGCCGCGCACTTCCTGCCCGACATCGTCAGGCGAAATCCGCCGCGCCGGCAGTCCGCCATTCAGCGAGGGGGCCGAGCAGACGGCAAGGGTGACAGCCGTTTCGGCCGTCGCCTTCCACTCCGAATTGCCAGGCACGTAGACTGAATCCGGCTTGCCCTCGAATGGTGACATGCGCGTCCCGACCGATCCGAAATCCTGGCCGCCGGCCTCGATCCGCGCCGTGCCGGAGATCAGCACGAGGCACACCTCGCGGTCGCCTGTCTTGTGATGCGCGCTCTCGCCGGGTGCGAGGTGATGGAGATCGAAGCCGACATAGGTCCAGCCCGCCAACTCCGGCGTCACATTGATGGTCCAGCCTTCGTTGCCGGAGGGCTTCACCAGGAGATCGGACTTCATCGGGTTTCCTCCCTTGTGCGGTCGCAAGGCCGCTTCAGCGCTTCCAACCGGCCTCGGCCATGAAGCGGGTCAGATTCTCGAAACCCATCTTCACATACTGGGCCGGCGGCGCCTTGACCGGGTCCTGCTCGGCTTCGATGACGACCCAGCCGGAGTAATTGGGCAGGGCCTTGAACACCGAGACATAGTCGACCGAGCCGTCGCCGGGCACCGTGTAGACGCCTGATAGCACCGAATCGAGGAACGACCAGTCGCCCTCGGCGGCCTTGGCCGCGACGTCGAGACGGACATCCTTGGTATGGACATGGGCGATGCGGTCGCGGTAACGGCGCGCCACTTCAGCTGGGTCGGCGCCGGCCCAGGTCAGATGGCCGGTATCGAGCAGCAGCTTCACCGCAGGGCCGGTCGAGGCCATCATGCGGTCGATCTCGTCCTCGGTCTGGATCACCGTGCCCATATGGTGGTGATAGACGAGCGTCAGTCCGTCCTCTTCTGCGAGGAAATCGGCGAATTTCGTCAGGCCGGTGTTGAAATGAGCCCATTCCGTCTCGCTCATCTCGGGGCGCGAGGAGAGCGGCGCCGACTTCGTTCCGTGCACCGTACGCGTACATTCGGCAGCGATCAGCACCTTGCAACCGAAGGCCTTCAGGAGGTCGATATGCGGCCGCGCGGCGGCAAATTCGCTTTCGGCATCGCGCTCGATCAGGAAGGTCGAGTACCAGCCGGAAACGAGGTCGAGCCCGTGCGCGTCGAGGATCGGGCGGAGTTCGGCGGCCTCGCGCGGGAACTTGTTGCCAAGTTCCATGCCCTCAATTCCGATCGCCTTGGCCTCGGTCAGGCATTGTTCGAGCGGAATGTCGCCGCCGATCTCCTGCATGTCGTCATTGGACCAGCAGATCGGGTTGGCGCCGATGCGGATCATGGTGGCTCGTCCTCCAAATGCCCGTTCGGGGCGGTGTCGCGTGTTCTCGCAGCTTGTCATTGCCGGGCTTGACCCGGCAATCCAGGCTGACTTGCTGTCCCTCATGACATGCGGAAGCAAGTCTGGATTGCCGGGTCAAGCCCGGCAATGACAGAGTTGGGACCTCGGCGCCGCAGCAACGGCGCCCAAGGCAATGGGCTCAATTCACGAAACGCTGCGCCTTCAGCGCCGCCTCATAGGCTTCGCGCGCTGCGTTGACGGTCGGGCGGTCGCTCACTTCCGGCACTGCGACATCCCACCAGTGGCCGCCGGCCTCGGTGGTGATGAGCGGGTCGGTATCGATGACCAGGACGGTGGTGCGCGTGTTGGCCTTCGCTTCTGCAAGGCCTGCTTCCAACTCCGCAATCGAGGCGACCTTTTTCGCGATTGCACCGAGGCTCGCGGCATGGGCGGCGAAGTCGATCGCCGGCAGCACCTCGTGGCGCGTGTCGCGGAAGAGATTGTTGAAGTTGGCACCGCCGGTGGCCATCTGCAGCCGGTTGATGCAGCCGAAGCCTGAATTGTCGAGCACGACAATGACGAGTTTCAGCCCCAGCATCACCGAAGTCGCGATCTCGGAATTCATCATGAGATAGGAGCCGTCGCCGAGCATGACGACGACCTCGTCCTGCGGCTTCGCCATCTTGGTGCCGAGACCGCCGGCGATCTCGTAGCCCATGGTCGAGAAGCCGTAGTCGAGGTGATAGGTGCCAGGGCTGCCGGCCTGCCAGAGCTTGTGCAACTCGCCGGGCAGACCGCCCGAAGCGCAAACGAGCGTCGCCTCGCTGCCGAGAACGCGATTGACGGCGCCGATCACCTGGCCATCGGAAGGCAGGGGCGCATTGGTCGCCGCCGTTGCCTTATCGGCCTCGACGAACCAGGCCGTTCGGCCTTCCGTCGCCCGCTTTGTCCAGCTCTCCGGCGCCCGCCAGCCGCCGAGGTCGGCCGCGAGGTCCTTGAGGCCGGCAAGTGCGTCGGCGACGAGCGGCAGCGCGCGATGCTTGGTGGCGTCAAAGACCTGCGGATTAAGGCCGATCACGGTCTGGCGGCTCGACTTGAACAGCGCCCATGAGCCGGTGGTGAAATCCTGCAGCCGCGAGCCGACGGCGAGGATCACGTCGGCGTCCTCGGCGAGCTGGTTGGAGGCCGAGGTGCCGGTGACGCCGATCGAGCCCATGTTGAGCGTATGGGCGGCGGGAAGGGACGACTTGCCCGCCTGCGTCTCCGAAACCGGAATGCCGAAGCGTTCGGCGAAGGCCTTCAGGGCTTCGGTAGCCCCGGAGTAGAGCGTGCCGCCGCCGGAAACGATCAGCGGCCGCTCGGCGCTCCGAAGGGCCGCGATGGCAGCCGAAAGTTCGTCTTCGGCCGGGCGCATGCGGCGCGGGGTCCAGACGCGCTCGTCGAAGAAGCTCACCGGATAATCATAGGCCTCGGCCTGCACATCCTGGCAGAGCGCCAGCGTCACGGGACCGCATTCGGCCGGATCGGTCAGTACGGCCATCGCGCGGTGCAGCGCCGGGATGATCTGCTCGGGCCGCGTGATGCGATCGAAATAGCGCGAGACCGGGCGGAAGCAGTCATTGGCCGAAACGGTGCCGTCGCCGAAATCCTCGACCTGCTGCAGAACCGGATCGGGCCGGCGATTGGCGAACACATCGCCCGGCAGGAGCAGAACGGGCAGGCGGTTGACGTGAGCGAGCGCCGCAGCGGTTACCATGTTGGTCGCGCCGGGTCCGATCGACGAGGTGACCGCCATCATGCGGCGGCGGAAGCTCGCCTTGGCGAAGGCGACGGCGGCATGGGCCATGGCCTGCTCGTTATGGGCGCGGAAGGTCGGCAACTGGTCGCGGGCGGCATAGAGCGCCTCGCCGAGGCCGGCGACATTGCCATGGCCGAAGATCGCCCAGACACCAGCGAAGAGCGGTACCCTTGCGCCATCGATTTCAGTCATCTGGCTGGCGAGGAAGCGGGTCAGCGCCTGCGCCATGGTGAGGCGGATCGTGGTCATGGACTGGTTTCCTCGCTTTCCCTCGTGACCGGGACGTCCTCGGATGCCCCGCCTGTTATTCTTGTCATTGCCGGGTGTAGCCCGGCAATCCAGCCTGCCTCCGTCAACAGGATCATTTCCTGCTGACTGGATTGCCGGGTCAAGCCCGGCAATGACAGGGGGCTGCTGATGCCGCTACGCCGCCTGCGTCTGGCGCACATCCCGCCAAGCCGCCACCAGCCGTTCGAACTTCGAGGCCATGTCGCTGACGGCCTCTTCATCGGTGATCGCGCCGGACAGCCAGTGTTCGGCCGCTTCGGCGAAGATCGTCCGGCCCACCGCGAAACCGCGCACGAGCGGCGTTGCCTTCGCGGCACGGAAGGAAGTGGCGAGCTCCTGCTCCGGCGCCTCGAGGCCCAGCATGACAATACCGCGGCACCAGGGATCGCGCGCGGCGATGACGGCGCCGATATTGCGCCAGGCGGCAGCGCTCTTCTGCGGTTCGAGCTTCCACCAGTCGGGGCGGATGCCGAGATCGTAAAGCCGGGTCAGCACGCGCGCGACCGTCGTGTCGTCGACCGGGCCGTTCTTGCCGGCGATGATCTCGACGAGAAGCTCCCGGCCGACCGTCAGCGCCGCATCGGCAAGGCGCAGTAATTCGCGCTCCTGCCGGGCTTTCATCTCGTCGCTGTCGTCTGGATGGTAGAAGCACAGGCACTTCACGGTATGACCGATCGGCCATTCGACGAGATGGGAGCCGAGATCGGGCAGGTGATCGAAATCGAGCGGGCGCGAACCCGGCTTTTCGACAGGGCGTCCGATCCAGAACCCTTGCCGCGCCGCCTTGGCCATCGCTTTGCGGCCATAGGTCGAATCGAGCAGCATGCCGAAGCCGGGCTGCCCCTTGGCAACGCGCGCGGCGGCCTCGACGGCCAGAACCTTCAGCCCCTCGATCTTTTCGCGCGGAACGTTCAGGCGGTCGGCGACTGCTTCAAGCTGGCTGCGATGGTCGATGGCGAAGGCGAGCAGTTCGCCGGTCTCGCCGCGCCGCGTCGTCGCCCAATGGATATGGGCGAGATCGGCATCCTTGCGCAGCGCCCGTTCCTTGCTGCCCTTTTCGAGGAAATGGCTGAGCTCGGCCCAGGTCGGGTACTCAGGCGAGCAGAGCAGCCGCGACACCGCGAAGGCGCCGCAGGCATTGGCCCAGGTGGCGCAGGTCTTGAGCGGCTCGCCCTTCAGCCAGCCACGCAGCAAGCCGGACATGAACGCGTCGCCGGCGCCGAGCACATTGTAGACCTCGATCGGGAAACCATCGCCGACAATGCCGTCTTCGAGGTCGTCGGTGATGGGGCCGTCATAGACGATGCAGCCCATGGCGCCGCGCTTGAGCACGATCGTCGCCTTTGACAGCGCCCGGATCGCTTTCAGCGCGCCGAGCACATCATCGGCGCCGGACGCGATGCGGATTTCCTCCTCGGTGCCGACGATCAGGTCGCAATCGGCGAGAACCGTCTTCAACTGGTCGGAGACGCGGTCCGACTTCACATAGCGCTCGAAGCCGCTGGCGTGGCCGGCGAGGCCCCAGAGATTGGGGCGATAATCGATGTCGAAGACGACACGGTTGCCATTCGCCTTGGCAATGCGGATCGCCTTCTTCTGCGCCGCGGCGCTCGCCTCGCGCGAAAAATGCGTCCCAGTGACGACGATCGCGGCGGCACCGGCGATGAAGCGCTCGTCGATATCGGCTTCCGAAAGCGCCATGTCGGCGCAGTCGGTGCGATAGAAGATCATCGGCGAGACGCCTTCATCCTCGACGGCCAGCAGGACGAGCGCGGTCAGGCGGTCCGGGTCGATGGCGATGCCGGCCGTGGCGACGCCCTCGCGCGCCATCTGCTCGCGGATGAACCGGCCCATCTGCTCGTCGCCGACGCGCGTGATGACGCCGGATTTCAGCCCGAGCCGCGCCGTGCCGATCGCGATGTTGGACGGGCAACCGCCGACCGACTTTGCGAAGGACGTGATGTCCTCGAGCTTCGATCCGATCTGCTGGCCGTAAAGATCGACCGAGGAGCGGCCGATGGTGATGACGTCGAGATCGCGATCCGTCGCCGTGCCGGGACGCGCAGCGCCTGTGCCAATCGGTTGGGTCATCATGTTCTCCGTCCAATCCGCGGCGCCCCGTTGCGAGGTCGTAGATCAAATGACGCCGGATGAAACATAAATTCTGCGAGACCGTCAATACAGAATAAATGATCTATTCGCTTCGCCTGGCATCAGCGACGGCCACCGTCAGGGTCATCGCCAGTGCCATCGTCGCCGACAGCGGACGGAAGCCCTCATAGTCGGCCTCGACCACCTCAAACCAAGTGCCGACCTTGGGAATAAGCGGGCTGAAGGGACTGTCCGTGATGACGACCAGCGGTACGGACTGCTCGCCAACTTGCCGGGCATGGGCGAGGGTGGCCGAAGCGTAGGGCGTGAAGGAGATGGCGATGGCGGCATCGCGCGGCCCGGCGAATGACAGGATCTCGGCATCCGTGCCTTGCGGCGAGCCGACAAGCACCGACTTCACCCCAAGCTTGCCGAAGGCGTAGCTCATATAGGACGAGATCGGGTAGGAGCGCCGCTGGCCGATCAGGTAGATCGTCTCGGCCGGAGCGAGAAGGGCGACGGCTTCGTCAATCTGATCCGCAGAAACCCGCTCGCGCAAGGCATGAACCGATCGTTCCACGGCGTCGCAGAAGCCTTCGAAAAGTGCGAAGGAGCGGGCGCTGCCGGCGCTGTGCGAGCGGAGTGCCGACAGGCGCTCGTCATAGCTTGCGGTGCGGTCGCGCAGGCGGTCCTTGAAGACGTTCTGCAGGTCGGAGAAGCCGAGATAGCCGAAGGCTTGCGCGAAGCGCACAAGGGTCGATGGCTGGACATTGGCCTTGTCGGCAATGCTGGCGGCGGTGCCGAAGGCGACATCGTCGGGATTGGCGACCGCGAAGGCCGCGACCTGAGCGAGACGCTTTGGCAACGCGTCGCGGCGGCTGACCATCAGCGCGCGCAACTGGCGAAAGTCGCGGGGGCCGCCGCTCTCCTGTTCGATGGTCATAGCCGGGTCTCTCGTTATCATCGTGCCGGCCAGGCGGCCTTGCGGAGCCGGCGCGACGGCCTTGACGAGCTGGATCGTACTGAAATAAACGTTCCATCAATAGATCAATCGGTCAACCTATTCCATGGCTAGCCGTTACGCTTGCCACAGGCTGCCGCGGTGGTCCGGTCGACACATGAACTGGCAGGCCTCACAAGGCCGCAGGAAAGCGGGATCGATAGCATGGCCAGCAGCAACGGCATCGGCGTCGGTCTGATCGGCACCGGCTATATGGGCAAGTGCCATGCGCTTGCCTGGAATGCGGTGGCGCCCACTTTCGGCGACGTCGCCCGCCCGCGCCTCGTGCATCTCGGCGAAGCGAATGCCGAGCTGGCGAACCAGAAGGCGGCCGAACTCGGCTTCGCACGCGGCTCCGGCGACTGGCGCCGCGTCGTCGAGGATCCCGAGGTCGAGATCGTCTCGATCACGACGCCGAATGCCTTCCATGCCGAGATGGCGATCGCGGCCTTCGAGGCCGGCAAGCATGTCTGGTGCGAGAAGCCTATGGCGACCTCGCTCACCGATGCCGAGGCGATGCTTGCCGCCGCCCGCAAGGCCGGCACGGTGACGGCACTCGGCTACAATTACATCCAGAACCCCGCGATGCGGCACATGAAGGCGCTGATTGCGGAGGGCGCGATCGGCACGGTCAATCACGTCCGCTTCGAGATGGACGAAGACTTCATGGCCGACGGTACGACGCCTTTCGGCTGGAAGAGCATGGCGGCGTCGGGCTATGGCGCGCTTGATGATTTCGGCGTCCATCCGCTGTCGCTGCTCGCGGTGCTCGTCGGCCCCGTCACCGAGGTCATCGCCGATCTCGCCAAGCCCTATGAGACGCGTCCCGTCGTCGGCGGCAAGGCGGTCGAGACGCATGACATCGCCAATGTGCTGTTCCGCGCCGGTGACGTCTCCGGCAGCCTGTTGCTCAATCGGTCCGCCTGGGGTCGCAAGGGCCGCATCGCGGTGCAGGTGTTCGGCTCCGAGGGGACGCTCGCCTATGATCAGGAGCGGATGAACGAGTTGCAGCTTTATGAGGCGCGGGGCGCGGCGGCGACGCAGGGCTTTCGCACGATCCTGACCGGCACGGCCCATCCGCCCTATGACAAGTTCATCCCGGCGCCCGGCCACGGCCTCGGCTTCAACGATCTCAAGGTGATCGAGGCGCGCGAGATCCTGAATCGGATTGCCGGCGTGCCGGCGCATCTTATCGATTTCGAAGCGGGTTTCGCCATCGAGCGGGCCGTTCACGCCATGGCGCGCTCCCATGCCGAACGGGCCTGGATCCGCGTCGGCTCCTGATCCAATCGTCTCCTCCAGCGGAATCAAACTCATGACTGTCAGACTGGGACTTCTCGGCGCCGGCCGTATCGGCAAGGTGCATGCCGCGGCCATCGCGGCCATTCCGGCAGCGAAGCTCGTTGCTGTTGCCGATGCGTTTCCCGAGGCCGCCAAGGCGCTCGCGGCGTCTTCGGGCGCCGAGGTGCGCGACGCCGATGCGATCATGGCGGCTGGCGATATCGATGCCGTCCTCATCACGACGCCGACCGATCTGCACGCCTCGATGATCGAACAGGCGGCGAGGGCGGGCAAGGCCATCTTCTGCGAGAAGCCGATCGATCTCGATGTCGCCCGCGTGCGCGCCTGTCTCGCGGTCGTCGCCGAGCATGGCGTGCCGCTGATGGTGGGCTTCAACCGCCGCTTCGATCCGAATTTCGTCGAGGTGCGCCGCCAGATCGATGCCGGTACGATCGGCAAGGTCGAGATGGTGTCGATCACCTCGCGCGATCCCGCGCCGCCGCCGGCCGACTACATCAAGCGCTCGGGCGGCCTCTTCCGCGACATGACCATCCATGATTTCGACATGGCGCGCTTTCTGCTCGGGGAAGAGCCTGTCAGCGTGTTCGCCAGCGCCTCGGTGCTGGTCGATCCTGTGATTGGCGAGCTTGGCGACTATGACAGCGCGTCGATCATCCTCACGACGAAGTCCGGCCGTATCGCGCAGATCTCGAATACGCGGCGGGCGAGCTATGGCTATGACCAGCGCATCGAGGTTCTCGGCGAGAAGGGCCTCGTCTCGGCCGACAATCTCCGCGCCACCAATGTCGAGATCGCCAATGGCTCCGGCTATCTGCGCGAGCCGCTGCTGAACTTCTTCATGACCCGCTACACCGAGGCTTATCGCGCGGAGATTACGGCGTTCGTCTCCACGATCACGTCGGGGGCGAAGGTTTCTCCTTCGGGCGATGACGGCCTCAAAGCTCTGCTCATCGCCGATGCAGCTTTGCGCTCGGTCAAGGAACAGCGGGCCGTGGCAGTAGGCTGAGATACGTCCATTGAATATGTCTCTGCCTACTGAAATAGTTTGACTCGTTCTTTGGACGCGCGCTCAATCCCTCGCAGTGCTGGCTGCGGGGGACTTTCGTCATGGCGACGGGAATGGGTCTGCTCGAAAGAGCGCGCAAGCATATCGGTGAGAAATACCAGAATATTCGAGTCCCGAAGGATGCCGCCGATTGGCGAGGACCATGGGACTGCGCCGAATTCGTTTCCTGGCTCGTTTATCAAGAGGGCGGCATCCTTTACGGCTGCCTCAACAACAATGCCCAGCCGGCCATCGCCGACGCTTATACTGGCGCCTGGAAACGTGACTCGCTGAGCATCGGCAAGCGAGTCTCGGTCGAGCAAGCGGCGGCGACGCCCGGCGCTTTCCTGCTGCGCTATCCGCCCGTCGATGGTGAAATGGGCCATATCGTGGTTTCCGATGGCCAGGGTGGGACAGTCGAGGCCAAGGGCACACTTTACGGCGTTGTTGCCGACAAGGTGTCGGGCCGGCGCTGGGATGTCGGCGTCCTCGTGCCTGGCATCGACTACACCGAGGGATCGACCGTCCCGCTGTCGGCACCCACCAAGCTCTACGCCGTGAACCAGCCGAACATGGACCCCGCGATCGTCGAGGCGATCCAGGCGGGACTTCAGGCCGCGGGCTTCAGTCCGGGCAACGAGAAAGGCATCTTTGGGCCTGCCACGATGGAGGCGGTGGCGCGGTTTCAGCGTATCACCGGTCTCGTCGCCGACGGCGAAGTTGGCCCCGCAACTGCGAAGGCGCTCGGCGTTCAACTGGTGGGCCTCGTACCGACGGTCCTCACTCTCGTGGCCGGAACCAATCCGCTCGCCGCCGTCGCCATCGCGCTGTTGCCGGCGCTCGGCAAGCTGATCGTCAACGACAGGAGCGGCAATCTTGCTGGCTCTGCAGCCGAAGCGGTCGCCGCGATCACCGGCACGCGCGACGCTGATCAGGCGCGGCAGGCCGTGGCGGCCGATCCGAATCTCGCCCAGACCCTGCAATTGCGCGCGGCTGCGATTGCTGCCGCGGCTGCAAGCGGCCCGGCCGCGTCGGGAACGACGCCAATTGCCGTGCCGCAATCGGCGACGGGCGCTTCGCCGCCCGGCGGCGGCAATGGTTCGACACCTGCCGCCAGTCCGTCACCACCTCCGCCTCCGCCGCCTGTCGACAATTCCGATATCAGGGATGCCCGCGCATCCGCACTTCAGTTCGCAAGGCAGGGCGGACCGCTCTCCGTCGGGCCGATCCTCGTTTCGACGATTGTCCTGATCGGCTTCTTCGTCGTGCTCGGTCTCTTGATGTCGCCTTGGGCCGGTCTCAATTCGTCCGATCCGAAATTCCAGATCCTCAACATCGTCATCGGCTCGCTGACGGCAGCTTTCGCGACGGTCGTCAGCTTCTGGCTGGGTTCCTCGCAGGGATCACGTCTCAAGGACGCGGCGGCGCTCACGACCCAAATCACGACTTCGGATGAGAATATCGAACGCTTCAAGGAGCAGAATAAGGTGCTGCAGAGCGCTCAGGAAACGCTGCGCAACACCACGGCTCGTCAAACGAGCCCGCAGGGCGGTACATCCGGCGTCAAGTCCGCCTCCAATTTCGATGCCTGTCTGACCATCGTCCTTGAATGTGAGGGCAATGACACCTTCACGAACGATCCCGCCGATCCAGGCGGGGCAACGAAGTATGGCATCACGCTGGCGACGCTGAAGGATTGGCGCGCAGCGCGGGCCGATAGCGCGCCGGTGACCGTCGATAGCGTGCGCAATCTCGAGCGAGACGAGGCGCGCGAAATCTATCGGAGCCGCTACTGGAACCTGCTGAGATGCGACGAGTTGCCGGTCGGGGTCGATCTGATCGTATTTGACTTCGGGGTCAATGCCGGACCCGGCCGCTCGGCGGAACTGTTGCAGAAGGCCGTCGGCGCAAAGCCGGACGGTTCGATCGGACCGCTCACGTTGGGCGCGGTGAAGGCGAAGGATCCGAAGGCCATCGTTGAGACCATGTCGGACCAGCGGCTCGATTTCTACAGAGGCCTTTCCGGGTGGACGAGGTTCGGCGATGGCTGGTCCAACCGCGTCGATAAGGTGAGAAAAGCGGCTCTCGCGATGCTCGCCTCCATCAGCGGTTGATGGTCCGAAGTTCGGCCGCAAGGCGCGCTAAGGTTCACAAGAGCGTCACGCACCGCACCTAAGGTCCGGCCGGATTTCAATTCGGACGGACCCCAATGATCAACCGCCGCCAGTTCCTTGCCACATCGGCAGCCCTTGCCGCTGCCACGGCGCTTCCCGTCAGCCGTGCCTTCGCTGCGACCAAGCTCGACATTTTCACCGATAGCGACGCCAACATCTCGGACTGGTTGTCGAATATCGTCAAGCCGGCCTTCGAGGCTGCGCATCCTGAATATGAGGTGAATGTCGTCATCGCCCGCAATGGCGGCCTCGACCAGGTGGCGCAGCGCGCGCTGGCGGCGCTGAACGCCAAGGCCGATCCGCAGATCGACTTCGCCGAGCAGTATGATCCCAACCTGCCGAAAGGCGGCATCGAGGCCGGCCTCTGGGTCAAATTCGACGACAAGCTCGTCCCGAATTTCGCCCATGTGAACAAGGCGGCAATCGAGTCGCCTTACTCGATGCCCTATCGCGGCTCGCAGGTGCTGCTCGCCTACGACTCGGCCAAGATCCCCGCCGACAGTGTGCCGAAGACCTGGGATGCGCTGGTCGCCTGGATCAAGGCCAATCCCGGTCAGTTCATCTATAACCGTCCCGACAAGGGCGGCTCGGGCAAGAACTTCGTCGTCCGCGCCATCCACGAGGCGAACGGCCGCGACCCCCAGCTGTTCACGCCGTCGAACTTCACCAAGGAAGAGGGCGACAAACGGCTGACGCCGGCTTGGGCGCTGCTCAACGATCTGGCCCCGTCGCTCTATGAAAAGGGCTCTTACGCCGCCGGCAACACCGCCGCGCTGCAGATGCTTTCGAATGGCGTCGTCTCGATGGTGCCGATCTGGTCGGACATGGTGTTGCAGGGCCTCGCTCAGGGTGTGGTGCCGGAGACGATCAAGCTGGTGCAGCTGCAGGATCTGGCGCTTGCCGGAGGCTTCTCGGCCTCGGTGGTGCCGACCATCGCTGCCCACAAGGATGGCGCGCTGGCTTTTGCCGATTTCCTGCTCACCGAGCCGATGCAGACCTCGGTTCTCAACGATCTCGGCGGCTTCCCCGGCGTCGACTGGTCATTCCTGCCGACGGCGCTGCGCGAGAAATATGCCGCCGTCATCCCGGCCTCGATCCCGACCTATCCGGACGGCGACTGGTCGACGGCCCTCAATGACGGCTGGTACCGCAATGTGGCGCCAAACATCACGCGTGGCTGATCGGCGCCTATGGCCTTGCTGACCGCTGAACGAACCGAGGCCCGGCGGTTTCCCGTCGGGCTTTTCCTCGTTGCCGCGCCCGTTCTCCTCGTCGCCGTCTTCGTGCTGTTGCCGGCAATCGCCGCGATCGTCTCGACGCTGCGGCCGGACGCGGCCGGCTGGTCGTTCGCGGCCTATGCCCGCTTTTTCGGTGACCGGCTCAGCACCGGCAATCTCCTGTTCACGCTCGTCTCCACCTTGGTGACGTCCTCGGCGCTGCTCCTTCTCTGCCTGCCGATCGCGCTCTATCTGCGCTTCTCGAACGGACGGCTGCCGACCTTTGTGCAGAGCGTCGCGGTGTTTCCCTTGTTCGTTCCCGGGATCATCGTCGGCTATGCGCTGATCCGCTTCATGGGGCCGAACGGCACGATCCAGACCGTGCTGCACGCGATCGGTATCAACGGCTTCCGCTCGCCCTATCTGACGCCGGTCGGCACGGTCATCGGTCTCGTTTGGGAAGGCATTCCGCTTACGCTGCTCATCCTGCTTTCGGGCCTTGCCCAAATTCCGAACGCCGCGATCGAGGCGGCGCGGGATGTCGGCGCGGGCTGGCTCAGGATCCTCACCGGCATCATCCTGCCGCTCATCCGCAATTCGCTCACCGTCGCCTTCTCGCTGTCGTTTCTCGGCGTGTTCGGCGCCTTCACGATGCCCTATCTGCTCGGTCCGGCCTCGCCCGAGATGATGGGCGTCTTCATGCAGCGCACTTTCAGCGAATTGCAGGATCCGCTCCAGGCACAGACCCAGGCGGTGATGTGCTTCCTGTTCTGCGCGGTGGTCGGCGTCATCTATGTCCGTTCGGTAGCGCGCTCGCGGAGGAAGTCGGCATGACGGCCTTGCCGCGCCGCCTGCTGCGATTGGCGCCCGGCGTCTCGCTCGCAACCCTTTTGACCGTCTTCATCATCGTTCCGATCGCCGCGGTGTTCCTGTGGGCCTTCGCCGAGGTGTGGCGCTATCCGTCGCTCATTCCGACGCAGTGGGGCTTTCGCTTCTGGGCGGCGATGCTGTCGCGCGCCGATGTCTGGGCGGCGCTGCGCACCTCGATCGCGCTGTCGGTGATCGTCACGCTGTTCTCTGCCCTGATCTGCCTGCCGGCCGCCTATGCCTTCGCCAGGCTCGAATTTCCCGGCAAGTCCGCGCTGTTGCTGTCTTTCCTCGCGACGCAGGCCTTCCCGAAATTCGGCCTCTATATCGCGATCGCCTCGATCTTCTTCTCGCTCGGCCTTGTCGGCACCTTTGCCGGGGTCGTGCTGATCCAGCTCGTCAACACGCTGCTGCTGATGATCTGGATTCCGGTCGGCGCCTTCCAGACCATCGATCGGCGGCTGGAAGAGGCGGCGCGCGATGTCGGAGCTTCGGCAACGCGGACCTTTCTTTCGATCACGCTGCCGCAGGCGGGACCGGCCATCGGCGCCGCCCTGCTGCTGACCTTTGTCGGTACGTTCTACGAGACCGAGGGCGCCTTCCTCATCGGCGCGCCGCATGTCCGCACGATGCCGGTGCTGATGATCTCGCTGATCAACAACCAGCTCGTCGTGCAGTATGGCGCGGTGCTCTCGGTTATGCTGTGGGTGCCGTCCTTCATCGCGCTGCTTTTCGCCCGCAAGATACTCTCCGCCCGCACTATTGCCGGCGGCCTCGGCGCCTGATCGGATTTCCATGTCAGAACTCGTCATCGACAGGCTGAGCAAGCAGTTTTCCGGCACCAGGGCCGTGGCCGATGTCGAGGTCGCGATCGATGACGGCGAACTCGTCTGCCTGCTTGGTCCTTCCGGCTGCGGCAAGTCGACCGTCCTCAGGATGATCGCCGGCTTCGAGCGGCCGACCGCGGGCCGCATCCTGATCGACGGCGAGGATGTTGTCGCCCTGCCGCCCGACCGCCGTCCGACCGGCATGGTCTTCCAGAGCCATGCGCTCTGGAGCCATATGACGGTGTTCCAGAATGTGGCTTTCGGCCTCAAGCTGCGGCGGCTGTCGCGCGCGGCGATCCGGGAAAAGGTCGCCGGCGTCCTTGATCTCGTCGGCCTCACCGGCTTCGAGGCGCGCTATCCCGGCCAGCTCTCCGGCGGTCAGCAGCAGCGGGTCGCCATCGCGCGCTGCGTCGTGCTGGAGCCGAAGATCCTGCTGATGGACGAGCCGTTCTCGGCGCTCGACGCGCATCTGCGCGTCCGGCTGCGCGAGGAAGTGCGGGCGATCCAGCGCCGGCTCGGGCTCACCACCATCTTCGTCACGCATGACCAGGAAGAGGCGCTGACGCTGGCGGATCGCGTCGTGGTGATGCGGAGCGGAACCGTCGAGCAGATCGGCTCGCCCTCGGCCATCTATGCCGAGCCGGCGACCCGCTTCGTCGCCGGCTTCATCGGCACCATGAACCTGATCGAGCGGCCGGTCACGGGAGGGCTTGCCGAGATCGGCGGCGTGCGGATCGCCGTCGACGGCCCGGATGGGATCTATGGATTCGCCCTCCGGCCAGAAGACCTGACGCCGGGCGGTGCCTGGCGCGGCGAGGTTCAGCGCATTCTTGATCTTGGCGCCTTCCGCATGCTCGATGTCATGGTCGGCAGCGAAACGATCAAGGTGCAGGTCGACAAATCGGTGCGGGTTCTGGTCGGGGACGAGATCGGCCTCGACATCCGCGAGGTGGCTGCCTTCGAAGGCGGGGGCCGCGCCCGGCCTGCGCGCGTTCATGGCACGATTGAAAGCGGAGTGCGTCTCCATGCCTGATCTCAACGAACTGCCTGATGCCCCGCGCGCCGCGGACGGCGTTGCCATCTGGAGTGGCTATCATCGTGTCCGGCTCAAATGGCACCGGATGAAGCGCCGGCTGGAGGACATTCCGTTCACCCCTGCGATCCTCCGCGAGGCTCTGGCCGCCGGCGCTTCTTCGGAGGTCGATCTCCGCGCGCTTGGCGAAGACGGGTTCGTCGTGCTGCATGATGATCGGCTCGACCGCGAGACGTCGGGCTCCGGGCTCGTCGCTGCTGCGGATAGCGCAATGCTGCGAGAGCTGACGATGCGGGCTCCCGACGGGACGAACACCGACCAGCCGGTGCTGCTGCTCGACGATCTCGCCGAACTCGCGGCCGGTGATGCGGCGGCGGATGCGCTGGTCCAGCTCGATCTCAAGGAAGAAGCGAGCGCCATCACCCCGGCCGTCGTCGAGCGCTTCGCCCGGCTGATCGGCCCGGTTGCCGAACGCTTCATCCTGTCGGGCGGCGACTGGACGGCCGTTCGCCGCCTCGCCGAGGCGACGCCAGAACTTGCCGCCGGCTTTGATCCCTGCCGTGACGATACGATCGAAGCGTTGAACAGCGGCGCCGATTTCGACGCCTTCGTGACCGCCGCGCTCGCAGCCGCGCCGCGCGCCTCGACCATCTATCTGCACTATCCGATCGTCCTGAAAGCGGCTTCGCTCGGCCACGACATCGTCGGCGCCTTCCACGATGCCGACCGGTTGATCGATGCCTATACGCTCAACACGACCCATGCCGATGCGGCGCGGACGCTCCGGCAACTGGTGGCGCTCGAGGTCGACCAGATCACCACCGATGAGCCGATCGCGCTTCAGGCGCTGTTCGAGAGCAGCGATACCAGCCAGGGGTGAAGGGCTGGGTTGGCGCCGAGCACGGCACCGCGCGGGTCGACCGGGGCGCCGGCAAAGCCGGTGACCGTGCCGCCGGCCTCGGTCAGCACCAGGGCGGCGGCGGCATAATCGAGCGGTGACAGGCCGTCCTCGAAGAAGGCGTCATGCCGGCTCGCCGCGACATAGCAGAGGCTAAGCGCGGCGGAGCCGAGGCGGCGCATGCCGGCGGCGGTGTCCATGACGCGGCGCAGCGCCCGGTGATAGGCCTCGACGTCGATGCTGCGCACCTGCCCGGGCACCGGCAGGCTGGCGGCAATCAGCGCTTCCTCCGGCGCCAGATTGCGGGCGATCGTGAGCCGCTGGCCGTTGAGGTAAGCGCCCAGCCCCTTCTCGGCGACGAAGGCCTCGCCGAGCGAGGGATCGAGCACGACGCCGGCTACGGTCTCGCCCTCTTCGACCAGCGCGATGCAGATTCCGAAGAATGGCAGACCCCAGGCGAAATTCGTCGTGCCGTCGATCGGATCGACGAGGAACGTGCCGCTAACGCTGCCACTGATCGCGGTTTCCTCCTCGCCGGTGATCGCATAGCCGGGGAAGCGGGCAACGAGCGCGGCGGTGATCGCCCGCTCGGAGGCGATATCGGCGGCTGTCTGAAAATCGCGCGCGCCCTTTAGCGTCAGGCTGGATCGTTCATGCCGGCCGCCGAGCGCCGCGATCGCGGTCGCGCCCGCGATCGCGGCTTCCAGCATGGCGAGGGTCCGCCTGGAGGGTGCGATGGCTGGCAGCGCGGCGATGTCGGCGAGGCTCATAGGCATCGATCTGTCCTTGTTTCGGCCGCCGTCGATAACCGAACGCCGTGACGATTTGATTGCGGCGGCCGGCGTTCTTATCGTCGCTGGAAGCCCTGCGTGGCCGGCGGCTGTGCAGGGCTTGCGATGCCCTCGGCGAGGTCGTCGAGGATCGGGCAGTCCGGCCGATGATCGCCATGACAGTGGCCGGCGAGGTGGCGCAGCGTGCGCGCCATGCCCTCGAGCTCGCGGATGCGGCGCTCGATATCGGCGACATGGCCGAGCGCGACCCGCTTTACCTCGGCGCTCTCGCGGCTCTTGTCGCGCCAAAGGGCCAGCAGCGTGGTCATCTCCTCGACCGAGAAGCCGAGGTCGCGGGCGCGGCGGATGAAGCGCAAGGTCTCGACGTCCCCGGGCTGGTAGGTGCGATAGCCGGCCTCGGTGCGCGCCGCATCGGCAATGAGGCCGATGCTCTCATAGTAGCGGATCATCTTGGCCGAGACGCCGGACGCCCGAGATGCTTCGCCGATATTCATCATCAGGCTCCTTTCGGACGAAAGCGCTTCAGCCGCAGCGCATTGCCGACCACAAAGACGCTGGAGAGCGCCATGGCGGCCGCGCCGAGCATCGGCGACAGCAAGATCCCGAACGGCACGTAGAGCAGCCCGGCCGCGACCGGGATCAGCGCCGCATTGTAGATGAAGGCCCAGAAGAGGTTTTCGCCGATATTGCGCATGGTCGCCGTGGAGAGGCCGATCGCGGTCACCACGCCGGCGAGATCGCCGGACATCAGGACGACATCGGCGCTTTCGATCGCGACATCGGTGCCCGTGCCGATGGCGATCCCGATATCGGCTGCGGCCAGAGCCGGCGCGTCGTTGATGCCGTCGCCGACAAAGGCGACGCGCGCGCCGCCATGCTTGAGTTCGGCCACCACCTGCGCCTTACCCTCAGGCAGGACCCCGGCACGCACCTCGTCGATGCCTGCAGCCCGCGCGATGGCCTTGGCCGTCGCTTCGCCATCGCCGGTGACCATCACGACGCGGCGGCCGAGCCGCTTCAGTCCGGCAATCGCCGCGGCGCTGGTCGGCTTCAAGGCGTCGCTGACGGCAATGACGCCAGCCGCTTCGCCATCGATGGCGACATGAAGCGGCGACTTGCCTTCTTCGCCGAGGCGCGCGCTCTCGGCGGCGAGCGGCGTGAGATCGACGCCTTCGGCACGGAGGAAACGCGCTGTGCCGACCAGCACCGCGCGACCGCCGACCCGTGCGCGAATCCCGTTGCCGGCAACCGCCTCGAAGGACTCGGCCTCCGCGGTCGGCGAGCCCTCGGCCTCCGCCGCCTTTTGCAGGGCCCGAGCGACCGGATGTTCCGAACGCGCCTCCGCGCTGGCGACGAGGCCGAGGAGTTCGCCGCGCGGGAAGCCGCTGAGGGCGACGAGGTCCGTCAGCTCGGGCTTGCCCTCGGTCAGCGTTCCGGTCTTGTCGATTGCAACGACATTTGCGTCCGCAAGCGCCTGCAGCGCCTCGCCCTGGCGGAACAGAATGCCGAATTCGGCCGCGCGGCCGGTCCCGACCATGATCGAAACGGGTGTGGCGAGACCCATGGCGCACGGGCAGGCGATGATCAGCACCGCAACCGCATTGACGAGGGCGAGCGAAAGCGCTGGCTCAGGCCCGAACATGTACCAGCCGAGGAACGTCAGGATCGCGACGGCAATAACGGCCGGCACGAAGATGCCGGTCACGCGATCGACGAGTGCCTCGATCGGCAGCTTGGCGCCCTGCGCCGCCTCGACCATGCGGACGATCTCGGCAAGCTTGGTATCGCGGCCGACGCGTTCGGCACGGAAGGAGAAGCTCCCGCTGCCGTTGACCGTGGCACCGACAACCGGGTTGCCGGCCGCTTTCGCGACGGGGGCGGGTTCGCCTGTGATCATCGATTCGTCGACATGCGACATGCCTTCGGTGACGGTGCCGTCCACCGGAATGCGCTCGCCGGGCCGGACCAGCACGATGTCGCCGACGCGAACCTCTTCGATCGGCATATCGATCGCGCCGGCGCCATCGCGACTGACGCGCGCGGTCTTCGGGCTCAGCTTGACGAGTGCGGCGATGGCGGCACCGGTGCGCCCCTTTGCGCGCGCCTCGAGCAGGCGCCCGAGCAGGATCAGCGTGACGATCACAGCCGCCGCCTCGAAATAGAGCGCGTCATTGCCGGCCGGGATGAGCCAGGGCGCGAAGGTCACGACGCTCGAATAGAGCCAGGCGGCGCCAGCGCCGAGCGCGACGAGCGCGTTCATCTCGGGCCGGCCCTTCACGAGAGCCGGAATGCCCGAGGCGAAGAACCGGCGTCCGGGAAAGGCGAGCACGAGGGTCGCCAGCGCAAATTGCAGCCAACCGTTCCACGGCCCGAGCGTCATCATCGTCCAGTGATGGAAGGCCGGCACCAGATGGCCGCCCATTTCCACGATGACGATCGGCAGTGTCAGCACGGCAGCGAGCGCGAGATCGCGGCCGAGCCCTTCGGCATTGTGATTGTGGTGGGCCATCGCATCATGCGGCGGGTGATCATGCGTCAGCTGGTGCGCCTGATAGCCCGCGCCGGCGACCGCTGCCTCGATGGCACCGGAGAGTGCGGTGGCGTGGGCTCGTACTGTCGCGCGCTCGGTGGCGAGATTGACGCTGGCCGCATCGACACCCGGCACGGCCTTGATCGCTTTCTCGACGCGCGAGACGCAGGACGCGCAGGTCATGCCCTCGATCGAGAATTCGATTCGCTCGGGCGGCGCTCCGTGCCCGGTGCCGGTCATGTCGGCCGGATGATGATGCTTTGTCATCGGCTTTCCGCTCTCTTTGATCTTGATGACCCATCACATAGGGCTTCCCATCATGGGAAGGTCAAGGATGCGTTTTCACTCTTGACCTTGCCACGGTGGGAAGGCCCAGATCTGGATCAACAGAGCCATCGGAAAGGGCGCTTCAGATGTTGATCTTCACCGTTCCCGACATGTCCTGCGGCCATTGCGCCTCGACCATCGGCAAGGCCGCGCGCGCCGCCGCCCCCTCCGCCGAGGTCAAGGTCGATCTCGCGTCGAAGCGCGTCGAGATCGCCGGTGAGGCCGATCAGGCCGCGGTCGTCGCGGCGATCAGGGCAGCCGGCTATGAGCCGGCGGCCGGCTGACGCCCGTCGAGGCTGAAGGCTCCGGGGCCGGCTGCGGCGAGATACAGGAAGACGAAGCAGAAGAGGATCGGCGCGTCGCCCTGATTGTTGATCGGGAAGAACGCGATCGGCAGATGCTCCATGAAATAGGCGATCGCCATTTCTCCCGAGAGCACGAAGGCGACCGGGCGCGGCAGCAGCCCGACGATCAGCAACAGGCTGCCGACAATCTCGATCACGCCGGCGATCCAGAACAGGGTCAGCGGCGGCAGGCTGCTCATGCCCTCGACATAGGGCCAGCCCAGCACCTTCGATGTGCCATGCTCTAGAAAGAGCAGCGCCGCGACGATGCGCAGCGCCGCCAGGAGTTCGGGCCTCCAGCGGTCAAGGAAACTCATCGACAGCATGTCGCCCTCCTGCGCATCCCGTGAATATTCTACGCCTTCGCCATTGAAAGCGGCATCACGAAGCGCGGCGCGCTGATGACAGTCAGATGGGAACGAAACGGCCCTCCGCGCCTTGATTCCCAGAAGCCGATCTCCGGCTCAGGAGGTGACTATGGTCGTCGACAAGGTTCTGAATACGATCCTTCCCGGCCGCGCCCAGCGCGAACAGAAAAAGGCCAGCGAGCACAAGCTCGACATGGAGCTTACCGAGACATTCCCGACCAGTGATCCGATCGCTGCAACACAGCCGGGTTCCGGCGTGACAGGGGCGGAAGTCAAACCCTCGAAATTGTCGCCGTCGCAGATCGCCGCGGGCCGTAAATAGCCGCTGCAGTCGTGAAAATGCCCGGGCTGGTCCCGGGCATTTGGCGTTCAGGTGGTGCACCGCCGGCCGGCGGTTCTAGACATCGTCGCGGCCAGCGCCGAAATCCTCATCGTCGAATTCGATCGCAGCATGCCGCTCGCCGCCCGGATCGGGCAGGGGACGGCCATCCTGGTTTTCGTCGGCAATATCCTCCGCCTGCTGCTGGCGAATGTTCTCGTCATCGTTGGAAAAACCGCCCTGCTGGCGCTCGTCGGTATTCGCATAGGGCTTGGGATCGTGTTCGGTCATGCGACGTCCTCCGTCCTGATGGCGTGACGGAGGCAAACGTCACCCTTGGGGAACGGTTCCGTCGCGAGCCGTTACGGCATCGCGAAGATGGGCTTCAGGGCCTCATAGGTCGCGCGATAGCGGGCATAGCCGCGGTCATACACATCGCGATGCGCATCGATCGGGCTGATGAGATCGCCCTGGCGCGCGAGGGCGCTGACGCCCGACCAATCCGTCGCGAGCCCGCTGCCAATCGCGGCAACCCAGGCGGCGCCGACCGATGATCCATAGGGATTTTCGAGCAGGCGGACCGGCAGGCCGACAATGTCGGCGACGATCTGCATCCAGATGCGGCTCTTGGTGCCGCCGTCCGACGCGAAGACCCGCGCGGGCTGGTGACCCATCTCCGTCAGCACGTCGAGATGGTGGCGGAAGCCATAGGCAATCGCCTCCAGCAGCGACCGCCAGAGATGGCCCTTGCCGTGGCTGAGGCTGAGGCCGGTGAACGTCCCGCGCGCCAGGGGATCATGGATCGGTGTCTTCTCGCCGAGGAAATACGGGAGGCAGAGCACGCCGTCGCTGCCGGCCGGCACGGACGCCGCAAGCGCATCGAGCGCCACATGTGGCCGTTCCTCGCCGTTTTCCGTTCCGATCAGGCCGGCGAGCCAGTTGAGGGCCGAGCCGGATGCGGCCATGCAGCCATTCGGCGCATAAACGCCGGGCACGAGGTGATAATCGAGATAGAGCCGCGGATCGGGCGTCGCGGTTGCCGCCGCGACGACGATATCGCCCGCGCCACCGAATTTGAGCAGAACATCGCCGGGCTCGGCGATCCCGGCCGCGAGTGCCGAGGCGATGTGATCGGCGGCGCCGCCGAAGACAGCCAAGCCTTCGGGAAGTCCAGTCAAGGCGGCGGCTCCGGCTGAGACCGTGCCCATCTGCTCATGCGTGACGGTGCGGTCCGGCACGGCGCTGCGCGCAATGCCGGCAAGGCTGACGAGATCGTCCGCGATCTTGTGGTCGGCGAGGTCTGTAAACCCCGCCTCGAGCGCCCAGTTCTGCTCGACGGCACGGCGGCCGGTCAGGCGGAAGTTGATATAGTCATAGGAGCCGAAGACCGTCGCGACGCGCGCAAAGACCTCGGGCTCGTGTCGGGCGATCCAGCGCAGCTTGGCGGCGACAAGCTGCTGGTTGACGCCATTGCCGGCGCGCGCCAGGAACGCCGTCTCGTCGAGTTCGGCCTTCAGCGCATCGACTTCGGCGCTGACCCGGCCATCGCTCTGCTGGATGCTGGGGCGCAGCACAGCGCCGTCGACATCGAGCAGCACCACGGCCGGCAGCATGCCGGTGACGCAAAGCCCGGCGAGGCTCGCAGGACCGCCCGGCAGGGCCGCGACGATCTCCTTGAGGATGGCGACGCAGTTCGCCCACCACTCGGCCGGATCCTCCTCGGCCCAGCCCGGAAAGGGCGAGGAGAGGGTGACTGGCTTCGAGGCGACATGGAGGATCTCGCCCGGCGGCCGCACGGCAATGCCAATGGTCGAGGTGGTGCCGATATCGAGACCGATGACCGTGTCCGGGCGGGCGAAGCTCATGGTTCGATCAGACGATGGAGTCGACGACGTCCATGAATCGCTTGACGCGGTCCGCGTCGACCGCGTTCCAGGTGTCGCCATCGACCTTGAAATGCGTTCCGACGATGGCACCGTCGGCGTAGGTCATGACCTCGCGGACATTCTCGAGGCGAACGCCGGTGTTGGCGAAGATCGGGACGTCCTTGACCGCTTCGGACACGGCGCGGAGATCCGACGTCTCGGCCGGCTGGCCCGTGATCGGGCCGGAAACGAGGATGGCATCGGCCAGAGACGAGAAGACGGCGCTCTTGGCACGAAGCGCGATCGGCCGGTGATCGAGGCTCGCGGCGAATTCGGCGTTGATGTTGAAGAGAAGCTTCAGGTCCGGCCGACCGAGATCGCGACGAAGACGCAGTGCCTCGGCGGCGTTCGGCTGCCACAGGCCCATATCCGAGGCGAACAGCCCGGTGAAGATCTCGCGGGCGAAGGAGGCGCCGGTCGCGCAGGCGATCGCCACCGACGCCGAGGGATCCCAGAGATAATTGACGCCGAAGGGCACCTTCATCATCGGCTTCAGGGCCTGGATGACGGCGGTCATCGCGGCGATCGTTGCCGGGCTCGCCTTGAAGACGTAGGGCCTGTCGTTCTCGTTGCCGAACATCACCGCATGGATGCCGCCGGCCTGCAGTTTCTCGAGGTCGCTGGCAGCGTTCTCGATCAGCTTCTCGACGCCGCCATCGGCATCATAGAGCGGGGTGCCGGGCAGGGCTCCGATATGGACCATGCCGACCACGACCTTGCGACGCGCGCCGAAGAAATCAAATACCATTCCGTTATTCCCTTTCGCGGGAGCCGATCCTGTCGGCCGCCGCATCATGTCAAAACTGAAATCTATCCGGCGATCCGCTCGGCGACGGGGCTGGCCACGATCACCTCGACCTCGGCCGCTTCCAACGCCCTTGCGAGATGGTTCGGGGGCGGCGCATCGGTGACGAGCACATCGGCGCCCGCGATGTCACAGACCCGCGCGAGCGAGCGATGGTCGAATTTCGAGGAATCGCAAAGGATGACGATCTGGTCGGCGCGCGCGATGAAGGCGCGCTTCACCTCGCTGTCCTCGACCGAATAATCGAAAAAGCCGGCCTCGATCAGGCCCGAGACACCGATGAAGACCCGATCGAGATTGTAGTTGGCGAGTTCGCCGACGGCGCGCGAGCCGACCACCGACTGTTCGGGATTGCGAACCTCGCCTCCGAGCACATAGACCGGGCTCTTGGAAGCCGACAGGACCATTGCCGCGCGAAGACTGTTGGTGAAGACGCGAAGATCCGTCCGCTCGATGATCGCCTCGGCGAGCGTCAAGGTCGACGTGCCGACATCGAGGCCGATGGTCTCGCTCGGGCCGATGAGGCCCGCCGCGGCATGGGCGATCGCTGTCTTCTCGCGGGCATTGCGATGACGCCGGCGCTTGAAGGCCGGTTCCTCGAGGTCGAAAACCTCGCGCGGACTGGTCGCTGCCGAGACGGCGCCACCATGCGTGCGCGCCAGCAGGCCGCGCTCCTCGAGAACCACGAGATCGCGGCGGATCGTCATCTCGGAGACGTTGAGATTAGACGCGATCTGCGAAACCGAAACGAAGCCGTCCATCTCGACGACATCAAGGATCAACGACTGGCGCGCGCCAGCCGGCATGCGTCCGAAGCCGACGGCCGGGTCATAGCTGGGAAGATCGTCCGGATGCATTCAGGGCTGCCCTTCGAAGCTGCGCGCGGCACAGCCAAGCCACGTTCAGACTGAAACAGGTTCGAACATAACCGAACATGAACCGGAACTTCGACGTTGTAAAGTGTTCGAGTTTGCGCTTCCTTAGCGCCTTCAAAACCCAACGCGAGGAGCTGACAAGGCATGGCGGGCATATTCGACTTGACGGGCCGGAAGGCCCTCGTCACCGGCGGCGCCAAGGGGATCGGCGCCGCGATCGTCCGCGCTCTCGACCGGGCCGGCGCCACGGTCGCGATCGCCGACCTCGACGTGATGGCCGCACAGACCGTGATCGCCGAGCTCGGCAATGGCGGGTTTGCCGTCGAGATCGATGTCACCAAGCGCGCATCGGTCGAACATGCCGTCGGCCAGGCGATCGAGGGCCTCGGTGGCCTCGACATCCTCTGTGCCAATGCAGGCGTCTCCACCATGCGGCCGGCCGTGGACATCACGGACGAGGAGTGGGACTTCAATTTCGACGTCAATGCGCGCGGCGTCTTTCTCACCAACCAGATCGCGACGCGCTATTTCCTCGCCGAAAAGAAGCAGGCGGTGATCGTCAATACAGCTTCGCTGGCCGCCAAGGTTGGCGCGCCGCTGCTGGCCCATTACTCGGCCTCGAAATTCGCGGTCTTCGGCTGGACACAGGCGCTGGCGCGCGAGCTCGCGCCGAAGGGCATTCGCGTCAACTGCGTCTGCCCCGGCTTCGTCAAGACGTCGATGCAGGAGCGCGAGATCATCTGGGAAGCCGAGCTGCGCGGCATGACCCCGGAGGCCGTTCGCGCGGAATATGTGTCGCTGACGCCACTCGGCCGTATCGAAGAGCCCGAGGACGTCGCCGACGTCGTGGTTTTCCTTGCATCTGACGCGTCGCGGTTCATGACGGGACAGGGCATCAACATCACCGGCGGCGTCCGTATGGATTGACGCCGGCCAAGTCTGGCGCCCGTCCGCATTCGCAACAGGCGCTGGTTCAATGCAGAAGTGGAATGATCTCGGAGCGGTCTGGCGGCGTCGCACCGCCACGACCGGCGGGGCGGTTCTGATCGGGCTGGTGGCGCTCGCTTTCGCCGCCTCGGCGGACAAGGCGATAGAGGCTTTCGACTTCGTCCTCGCCCGCTGGCCCTATGCCCCGCTCGTCCTGACGCCGGCCGCCTACGCCGCCATCGTCTGGATCACGCGGCGCTTCGCCCCGGAGGCGCGTGGCTCAGGCATCCCCCAGGTCATCGCCGGATCACACAACGCCGCTTCGGAAGCCAATGCGCGGCTGACGTCGCTGCGGACGGCGGCGTTCAAATTCGTGCTGACCATTCTTGCCCTCGCCGCCGGTGGCTCGGTCGGGCGCGAGGGGCCGACGGTGCAGATCAGTGCCGCGCTGATGGAGGGTATGCACAGGCTGTTCCGCGTGCCGCTCACCGCCGCCGTCACCATCGCCGGCGGCGCGGCCGGCGTCTCGGCGGCCTTCAATACGCCGCTTGCGGGCGTGGCCTTCGCGATCGAGGAACTGGCTTCGGCCTATGAGCAGCGGCTGGCGCTGCTGGTCATGGCAGCGGTGATGATCTCGGGTCTCGTCAGCCTCGGCATCGCCGGGGACTATCTCTATTTCGGCGCCGTGCACGACGTGTTGTCGATCAAGGCGGCGATCATGATCGCGCCCGTCGCAGGCGTGCTCGGCGGCGTAAGCGGCGGTCTGTTCTCGCGCGCCATGCTCTGGTTCACCGCCAGCGAATGGCACCCTGTGGCGGCGGTGCGGGGGCATCCGATCCTCTGGGCGGCCGCGGCGGGGCTCGTCATCGCGCTGATCGGCGTCTTCGGCGCCAACCTGACCTGGGGGACCGGCTACAGCGTCGCGCGCTCCATCATCGAGGGCGGCAGCGAGCCGCTGTGGTTCGGGCCGGCCAAGTTCGTGACAACCCTCCTGACGGCGCTTTCCGGCATTCCCGGCGGCATCTTCGCGCCCTCGCTCGCGGCTGGAACCGGCCTCGGCCAGATGCTCACCGCGATCTTCCCGGGCGAGCCGGTCGGCGCCGTGGTGGTGCTCGGCATGATCGCCTATTTCGTCGGCGTGGTCCGCGCGCCGCTGACGGCGGTGCTCATCGTCTCCGAGATGACGGACAGCCACAAGCTGATCCTGCCGCTCTTTGCCGCGGCGATCATCGCCGACGGCGTCTCGGCGCTGATCTGCAAGGAGCGGCTCTATCACGGTCTCTCGCGCGGCTTCCGCGACCGGCCGGAGCCGACATCGGCGCCGGCATCGTGACGTGTCCCCGGGCTTGCCTTCGCCGGCTCCAGCCGGTCCTATGCGGCGGATTTGAATGGCAGTGGAGGCAGCGATGACGAGGGTCGTGATCATCGGCGGCAGCGGGCATGTCGGCACCTATCTGGTGCCACGGCTGGTCGAGGCCGGATTTCATGTGGTGAATGTCAGCCGCGGACAGCGGCAGCCCTACACGCCGCACAAGGCATGGGGCAGCGTCGAGCAGGTCGCGATCGACCGCGAGGCCGCCGAGGGCGACGGCGCGTTCGGCGGCGCGATCTTCGACCTGAAGCCCGACATCCTCATCGACATGACCTGCTTCACGCTGGCAAGCGCGAAGGAGATCGTCGAGGCGGTCAAAGGCGAGGTCGAGCACTTCCTGCACACCGGGACGATCTGGGTGCATGGCCCGAGCGTCACGGTGCCGACCACCGAGATGCAGCCCCGCAAGCCTTTTGGCGAATACGGCATCCAGAAAGCCGCAATCGAGGCCTATTTGCTTCATGAGGCGCGCCGTAACGGCTTTCCCGCGACGATCATTCATCCGGGACATATCGTGGGCCGGGGCTGGGAGCCGCTCAATCCGGAAGGTCATTTCGACCCGTCTGTGTTCACACACCTCGCACAGGGCGAGGAAATCCTTATCCCCAATCTCGGCATGGAGACGGTTCACCACGTCCATGCGGACGACGTGGCGCAGATGTTCATGCGCGCAATCACCAGGCGGAGTGCTGCCCTCGGCGAAGCTTTCCACACGGTATCTCCGGCGGCGGTGACGCTGCGTGGCTATGCCGAGGCGATGGCTGCCTGGTTCGGGCAAGCGCCGAACCTTGCCTTCCTGCCCTGGCCGGAATGGAAAACCCGCCAAAGCGATCGCACGGCGCAGGCGACATGGGATCATATTGCCCATAGCCCGAACTGCTCGATCGACAAGGCGCGAGCGATGCTCGGCTACCAGCCGCGCTATACCTCGCTCGAGGCGGTACAGGAATCGGTGTCCTGGTTGATCGAGAAGGGCGTCGTCAGGGCCGGCTGATCGGATTGACGGAGGGCGGCGGTGTTCGAGGCGATCTCAGGCTGGTTCGAGCGCGTTGATCCCGGAACGCATCGCCGGGTCAAGGGCCTTCGTCTCGTGACGGCGTTCGGCCTCGCGGCCATGATGGGGACGCTGCACGACGTGGCGTCGGGCGTCGCGGCGCAGGGCAGCACGCTCAGCATTCTGGCGGGTGGTTTCGCGCTCTGGGCGAGCGTTTCGGAAGCCCGGATCAAGCGGCGCGACTCGACCCGCGATCTGGTGTTGCTCTGCCTTGCCGCCGGCGTCGGCGCCGTCGTCATGCTGTCCTTTGCGGCCGAACTCAACGCGCCCGGCCGGCCGGGCGCCGAGATCATTCTGGCGTCCGGGGCCTTCTGCGTCGGCTATCTCAAGCGCTTCGGCGTGCTTGGGGCCGGCATCGGCTCGCAGATCTTCATCGGCCAGTTGCTTGCCTTTGGCGTCGGGCTGACCCCGGCAGACTTCGGAACGGTCGCGGTCGCCGTGACGATCGCCGCGATCGCTGCGGTGGTTCCGCGCCTTTTGAGCGGGCCAGCCGAGCATCCGGCCACTCTGCAAGGCGCACCTGCCGTTGCCACGGGGCCACTCAGATCGCCGGCCGAACTGGTGATGGGGTGTCAGGCCGCCGTCGCAACGCTCGTCATCGTGGCGCTTGATGATCGGATCGGTCTCGAGGAAGCAAGCTGGGCGATCACGGCCTGCACCTATGTCATCGCCAGCACGACAACCGGCACGATCGATCGCGTGCGGCGGCGGATCATCGGCACCTTGATCGGCGTGCCGCTCGGCATCGCCTGCCTGCCACTCGCCATCGATGCCCCGCTTCTGGTCTGGTCCGCTGCTGCCATCGCAATGATCATCTATGCGATGGCGCTGCCGGAACGCTACGACGTGGCCTGCGGCGCCTATGCCTTCACACTCGTCGTGACGCTCGCCGCCGGCGGCGAGCATTCGACATGGCTCTTCGCCGCGCGCATCTGGGAAACGGCTCTCGGAGGCGGCTTCGGTCTTGCCGTGGCGCTCATCCTCCTGCCGTTGCATGCGCGCAAGGCGCCCGGCTAAGCAGAGCGCCCCTTCGCTCCGGGCCGGAACTCGGTCAGGAAATACAGGAGGCCGATGGCCGGGAAGGCAATGCCGGCGGCGACGATCGCCGGCCAGCCGCCCCATTCGTGCAGCGGACTTGCCACGGCCGAACCGAGCGCGCCGCCGATGAAGAAGGTGGCGATATAGAGCCCGTTGAGGCGATTGCGGATCTCGGGCGCCAGCATGTACAGCGCGCGCTGGCCAAAGACCGTGTTCGCCTGCACGAAGAAATCGAGCAGGATCGCGGCGACCACCATCAGCGCGATCGAGAGCAGATGACCTGAGAGCCAGGCAAGGGCGAAGGCCGCGATGGCGAAGACGATGGCGGCGCCAGTTCCCGCGCGCGTGTAGCCGCGGTCGGCGAGGCGCCCGGCGATCGGCGCCGAAAGCGCGCCGGCCGCACCTGCGAGCGCGAAAAGCGCGATCTGCGACTGTGAATAATTGAAATCGGCGCCGTGGAGTTCAAGCGGTACGGCCGTCCAGAACAGGCTGAAATCGGCGAACAGGAAGAACTGATAGATCCCGCGCCGCCGCAGCAGCGGTGTCGTCCTCCAGATGGTGAAGAGCGAGGCGAGCAGGGTGCCATAGCTCTGCCCGCCATCCGGCCGCCGCCGCGGCAGAAAGCGCATCAAAAGGCCGAACAGCAGGATCATCGCCGCAGCCGAGAGACCGAAGACGCCGCGCCAGCCGATGAGGTCCGACAGGAAGCCGGCGATCGGGCGCGCCAGCAGGATGCCGACCATCAGGCCGCTCATGACATTGCCGACGGTGCGCCCGCGCGAGGCCTCGTCGGTCATGCTCGCCGCCATCGGCACCAGCATCTGGATGACGCTGGAGGAAAAGCCGATGAAGAGCGCCGCAGCCAGGAATGGCAGGGCGGTCGGCGCGAGCGCTGTCAGCACCAGCGCCACCGCTGTCACGGCGACTGCGGTCGTGATCAGGCGCTTGTTCTCGACGATGTCGCCAAGCGGCACCAGCAGCACGAGGCCGAAGCCATAGCCGATCTGCGTCAGCGTCACGACAAGGCTCGCGACATGCGGCGAGAGGCCGACATCCGGCCCGATCAGCGCGATCAGCGGCTGCGCGTAATAAAGATTGGCCGCGATCGCGCCGCAGGAAAAGGCAAGCAGGAAGGTGAGCGCGGGCGTGATCGTCGGCTGCGGAGCCGCTGCGGCCGGAGAGCGTGACGTCATGAGGAATGCCTTGGAACGCGGCGCGGGGTCGCCGGCGGGGGAGAAGACATGCCAGCTTTCGCCGCGAAATCCAACAGGCTGCCCGATGCCTGTCGCAGGCCCTTCTAGCCTGCGACCATCTTGCCATGCTTCAGCACCGTCCGACCGCCGGGGACGCCCGCCACCGCCTCGGGCACCGAGCCTGCGGGAATCAGCACGAGATCGGCGCGGCAGCCCGGAGCTAGACCATAGCCTGACAGGCCGAGCACCGTTGCCGGAATCGTCGTCACCATGGCGAAGGCATGGGCGACGTCCTCGTCGGCGTTGAAGTCCTGGCGATAGCCGACGATCATCGCCCTCTGCAGGAGATCGCCATTGCCATAGGGCGACCAGGCATCGCGGATATTGTCCGATCCCGCGAAGACCGTGACGCCAGCAGCCTTCAGCCGCTTCACCGGTGGCATCGTGACCGGGCCGGGACCGTTGGTCATGATCGCGACGCCGGCCGACGCCAGCGCTTCGGCCGTGCGGCCGAATTCTGCATCGTCGATGGCGCCGAGCGCGAAGGCGTGGCTGACGACGACCTTGCCGTTGAGCCCAGCAGCCTGGGTGCGGCCGGCGATCTGGCGCAGTTCGAAGGCGCCGAGCGGGCCGGGATCATGCAGGTGGATATCGAGGCCGACGCCGTATTTCTCGGCGATGGAGAAGATCACATCGAGATGGCCGGTGACGTCATTGTCGATGCCGGCCGGATCGAGCCCGCCGACGAGGTCCGCCCCTTCTTCCAGCGCCGCGTCGAGCAGCGCCGCGGTGCCCGGATCTGTGATGACGCCGCTCTGCGGGAACGCGACGATCTGGATATCGACGAGATGGGCGTAGCGCTCCTTCAGCGTCAGCAGCGCATGCAGGCCCTTGAGGCCGATCTCGGTATCGATATCGACATGACTGCGGACGGAGCCCGTGCCGAATGCGGCGATCTGTTCGATCAGCCGGCCGCCACGCTCCTCGACCGGCAGCGACACCGTGCGGCGCAGCTCCTTCTCGGCCGCAATGCGCAGCGCGACGGTGTTGCCCGGAATATGCGGGATGAAAGGCAGGCCGAGCAGCGTCTTGTCGAGATGGATATGCCCCTCGACGAAGGACGGCGAGACGAGCTTGCCCGCGGCGTCGATCCGACGCGCGGCAATCGGCCCTTGCCCGGCCGGCGACACGGCGGCAATGGTCGCGCCGTTGATCGCGACGTCGACAAGGCTTCCATCCGGCGTAGTCGCTCCGGCGATGACGAGATCGGCTTGCATGGGGCTTCCGTCAGGCGATGAGGTTGACGCGGCGCGCGGCGACGACGCGATAGAGCGGATCACCATAGACCTTCTCCTCCTCGCGGGCGGAAAAGACCAGGCTGATATCATGCTCGTCGTCGGAGGCGATGGCCGCTGCGGCGATCTCGTCCCAGGACGGCGCGGGCAGCCTCCGCCACGCCTCGACCTCTTCGGCCGAAGGCAGCGACGGGAAGCCGATCTTCGGGACCAGCGAGGCGATGATCTGCCAGAAATAGCGTATGATGCGCGGGCGGTCGGCGGCAGCAAGATGCGGTGAGACCAGACGCACCCAATGCGTTCCCGTCACCGCATGCAGAGCCGAAAAGTCCATCGTCGCGGCGAACAGCGCAAGCGAAGTCGACGCGAGGCGGGCAAGACAGTCGGAGCGGATTTCGAGCAGGTCGACCACCGGTGCGAAGCCCGGTGCCTCGCCGGCAGCGCGGATCGAGTGCCAGAGCAGGTCGGTCTCGGGCTCGAGTGCATGCATGTCGGGGATCGCTGATGACGCCGCGAGGACGGCGCCGGGATCGTCCGTTGTCGGCGCCGCGCCGGTCGCCTCGGGCATCTTCAGATAGGTTGCGCACCAATAGCCGATCGCCGTGCCAACTTCGGCCGGGTCCATGCGAAGCACGCCATAGGCAAGCCGCATTAGGCAATGCAGGGCGCTGGCCCCGATGCCGGGAATGAGCGTCGGCACATAAGTCTGGATCGCGTCGTCAATACCGAGACGACGGACCTCGACGATCATCAGATCGCGATAGTCGGCCTCGCGGCTGCGGTCGCCGAGATGGACGAGCCAATCCTCGCGTGCGATCGGCGCGACGCGCGGCGGCATCGGGACCAGGCCCTTCACCCGGCGATACATCGCGAGCCATTCGGCGAGACGCGCGTCGTCCGAGCCGAGCCGGTTCATCGCGACCAGGATCATCGGCACATGATTGGCGAGCAGATAGGGGAATTCGACACTGTCAGCACGGGCGTCAGACAAGAGATCGTCGAGCCGGTCATGCGGCAGGGCAGAAGCGAGGGTCATGATATCTCTCCTAACCTTGGACAGGAGCGGCGCGGCCGGTGTCTTCGGCGCGGAAATGCTCTTCGTCATAAGCCATCAGATCGGCATAATGCGTATCGGCGTCGGCGAGGAACAGGCCGCGCGTCAGCGCTGCCACCATGCGCGGCACACCGTATTTCAGCCCGGTGATCCCGTTGCAGATCGGGCCGAGGCTCGGCACCGCGCCATTGTTGAAGACATGGATATGCGCGAGCCACGGCGCCATGCCCGCTTCCTTTTCGGTGAACTCGAAATCACGCCCGAGATAGGGATAGCGCGCAAGGGCCGCATCTTCCTCGCCGGCCGGCGGCGTGAAGCGATCGGACCATAATGCGATCGCATCGGCGAAGGGGGCGAGCTCGGGCCGGAGCGACAGGTCGATGTCATATCCCGTACCGAGCAGCAGGTGATCAAATTCGAACGTACCGCGCGGCGTATCGAGCTGGACGCGGCCGTTCTCCATGCGCGCCGCCAGCGGCGGGCAGCCGAGTTCGGTGCGGAAGTTCGCGAACGCGTGAGCGGCGCGGTACATCTCCTGCGTCGGCGGCACTTTCAGCTCGAAGAAGCGTCGCATGAAGCGCCAGCGCCGCCCGGCGTCGAGATCGGCGAAATGGCCGAGGAAGCCCGGGAAATTGCTCCAGGCGAGCACTTCCGTTTTCGGCAGCTCGCTGGCCCTTGCGAACAGCGCCACTGAACGGGCGCCATTGCGCAGCGCCGCCACGGACCAATCGAAGGCCGAGGACGCTGCGCCGATGACACCGATATCGAGCCCGTTGAGGCCAGACGTATCGACCGTTTCGCCGCTATGCGTCCAGCGCTCGCGCGGCAGAGCCTTGACGAAATCGGGGACCGCCAGGCCGCCTGCGCCCTCGATGCCAGTCGCCAGCACCAGCTTGCGGGTATAGAGGCGGCCGGCGCCGGTCGCCGTCTCGATATCGAGCGCCAGATAGTCCTCGATCGGATGGATCGCCTTCAGCGCCGTGCCGTTCCGCACATCGAGCGCCGCCATGCGGCGATACCAGGTGAGATAGGCCATCCAGTCGGCGCGATCGATCTTGCCGACCGCCTGCCAGGCATCCTCGCCATGGAGCGCCTCGTGCCAGGCGCGATAGGTGAGGCTCGGCACGCCGAGATCGGGCCCGGAAAGATGCTTCGGCGAGCGCAGCGTGTCCATGCGGGCGCAGGAGAGCCATGGGCCTTCTCGCCCCTCGGCGCTGCGGTCGATCAGCACGACGTCGCCGACGCCCTGCCGCTTCAATCCGAAGCCGATCGAAAGCCCCGAGAGGCCGGCGCCGATGATGACGACATTATGCAGCGGCGCGCCGTCAGGCCCGCTCCGCCGTGGCAGCCAGGGGCGCGGCGCCGCCTCGATCCGCTCGAGGTCGCGTGCGATCAGCCGTTCGAGTTCGTCCAGACGTGAAGAAGCGCTCATGCGTCGTTCCGCGCGCAGCGGCTCCGGAAGGAGAGGGCAGCGAAAGAATGGTTGCCGATCTCGCGGCCGGCGTAAAGGCGGTTGATGCCTGCCGATTGATCGACATGCGGCCTTGATGCGCAATTAGGCAGGCGCCACAATGGCCGCAACCGCTTAGGACGTCCTCCAAAGGAAAATGCACCGCGCCGGACCGCTTCGCACCGTTCCGTTGCCACCGAAACGCGAAGATTCGAACAATGTCTATAAATCTGAGTGAACATGGATTGAATGGTCGCCGTGTTAGTGTTCGAAGTGGCGTTATTCAGGACTTGTTCGTGTCTTGTGTGCATTTCTGTGAGATTCGGAAATAAATGACGTTTCTTGAGCGCGATTTTGTTTGATGTATACTCCGTTTCCGCTCCCTTGTCACAACGGAAGAGAGTCACGACAATGATCAAGACATCTGCATTCAAGCTCGGTGTTGCCGCGCTCGCGCTGGCTTCAGCCGTGGCGACGGCGGGGGCGGCGGACAAGCCGCTGGCCGGGACAACCCTGACCATCGCGTCCCAGAACGACCAGTTCGCTTCGGTCATCGCCAAACTGGCGCCGGAGTTCGAGGAAAAGACCGGTGCCACGGTCAAGGTCGACATTCTCGACTATGGCTCGCTGCTGACCAAGACGCAGGCGGACTTCGTCGGCCACACCAAGTCCTACGATCTCATCACAATGGATATCGTCTGGGCTGGACAGTATGCCGAGAACGGCTACACGGTAGACCTCACCGATCTGATGAAGCGCGATGCGGCCGAGCTGCAGATCGACGACATCTATCCGGCGACGCTCAAATATATCGGCCAGTATAACGGCAAGCAGGTCGCGTTCCCCTTCGCGGGTTATGCGGCGGTTCTCGCCTATCGCAAGGATCTGCTCGACGCCGCCGGTCTCAAGGTGCCGGAGACGGCCGAGGACTTCGTCGCCGCGGCGCTGAAGCTGACCGATCCCTCGAAGAAGATCTATGGCTTCGTCGCCAACGGCCAGAAGGGCCCGGCGGTGGCGCAGGACTGGCTGCAATACAACGCCCAGCTCGGCGGCTCGGTGCTCGGTGCCGACGGCAAGCCGGCACTCAACTCGGATGCCAATGTGGCGAGCCTCAAGGTCTACAAGGAGCTGTTCGACAAGGCAGCGCCTCCCGGCGCGGTCGATTATGACTGGGGCGGCCGTGAGGAGAGTTTCCGCCAGGGTCTCGTCGCCATGATGGAGACCTGGTCGGTCGGCGCGCCCGGCTATTACGACCCGACGATGTCCAAGGTTGTCGATACGGTCGGCATCAGCTACACGCCGGTCGCCAAGGGAATGCCCGTCAAATACGGCCTCGGTGGCTGGGGCATGGCGATCAATGCCGATATCGACAAAGAGAAGCAGGAAGCCGCCTGGACCTTCATCAAGTGGCTGACCAGCCCTGAAGTCCAGAAGGAAATGAACATGAACGGGGCCGGCAGCTATATCCGCAAGTCGACGCTGGACGATCCGGACCTCAACAAGAAGTATCCGTTCCTGCCGATCATCGCCAAGTCGTTCGATAATGCCGATGGCGACTATCGTCCGCGGATTGCGCAGTATCCCGAGATCCAGGATCTGCTCGGAACGGCTGTCAATTCGGTTCTGGTCGGCGGTGCTGATCCGAAGGCCGCGCTCGACGAGGCGCAGGCCCAGGCTGCGAAACTGTTCTGATCACAGCATAGTCGTGATCGTTCCGCCCTGTTGGGCGGGACCCAGGCTGCGGCTCAGGTGGCCGCAGCTTCTTTTCCGGACCTTCGAGGAAACGCTCCGTGTCGATCGCAACGACCGCTATCCCTGCGCAGAGACTGCCAAGCCGCAGAAAATCGCTGCGTTTCGACGATCGCCGCCAACTGTTCCTGCTTGCGCTTGCTCTGCCGGCCGTCGTCTATATCGCCGCGGTCGCAATTTGGCCGCTGGTCCAGGGCATCGGCTACTCGTTCTTTGACTACAATCTTCTGCGTCGTGGCGGCGCCAAGACCTTTGTCGGGCTCGACAACTATGTTCAGGTCCTGACAGACAAGACCGGCCAGCGCGCGCTGATCAATACATTCGTCTTCACCATCGGCGCCGTCTTCTTCGAGTTCATCCTCGGGCTCGGCCTGGCGATGCTGCTCTGGCGCGATGGTCGCTTCAATCGCATCTGCCTCGCCTTCCTGCTGATCCCCGTGACGATCACGCCGCTCGTCGTCGGCCTCATCTTCCGGGCGCTGCTCGCGGTCGACTACGGCTATATCGGCTATTATCTGGCCGAATGGGGCATCACCTCGCCGCGCGGCCTGCTCGCCGGCACGACGACCGCGCTTCCAACGCTCATCTTCGTCGATATCTGGGAATGGACGCCGCTGGTGGCGTTGATCCTGCTCGCGGGCCTCAAAGCCCTGCCGGGCGATATCCTCGAAGCGGCGTTTGCCGACGGGGCGACCTCGTGGCAGCGCTTCCGCCTCGTCATCCTGCCACTGTTGCTGCCCACCGTGTTCCTGGCGCTGGTGCTCAGGATGATGGACGCCTTCCGCGTCTTCGATTCGATCTTCGTCACCACCGGCGGCGGTCCGGGCGATGCCACCACCTCGCTTATGGTCTATGGCGTCAAGCAGGGCCTGCAATTCTTCAACATCGGCTATGCCGCTGCGATCGCCAACATTTCGATCCTGTGCATCGCGCTGATGGCGGCTGCCTTCACGCTGCTGATCCGCCGCGCCGATGTGAAGGCCAACGAGCAATGAGCACGATGACCACCACCGCGACCCTGCCGCGCCTCGCCGCGCCCGCCCGCCGCGTGACGGCGCTGCAGAAGCGCATCCGTATCGAGCGGACCGTGCTCGTCCTGATCATCGCCGTTTACATGATTCCGGTGCTCTGGCTGGTCGCGACCGCCTATAAGCCGCCGAAGGACATGTTCTCCTCGCCGCCGAGCTTCCTGTTCGAGCCGACGCTGCATAATTTCCGCCGCGTCTTCGAGGTGTTCGACGTCTGGTCGCTGCTGCAGTCGAGCATCATCATCTCGCTCGGCTCCGCAGTGCTCTCGCTGCTGCTCGGCGTGCCCGCCGGCTATGCGCTGGCCCGTGCCCGCTCGCGCTATGCGATCTGGGTCGCCTATCTCTTTCTCGCCATCCGCACGGTTCCGATCATTGCGACGCTGCTGCCCTTCTATCTGATGATGCGCGACATCGGCCTGCTCGGAACGTGGTGGGCCGTCATCCTCATCAACACGACGCTCAACTGCGCCTTCGTGACCTGGATGATGTTCTCCTATTTCCGCTCGCTGCCGCGCGACATGGAAGAGGCGGCGCTCACCGATGGCTGCACATTGTTCGGCGCGTTCTATCGCGTCGCGCTGCCGACCGTGGTGCCCGGCATCATCGCCTCGGCGCTGTTCTGCGTCATGTTCTCGTGGAACGACTTCCTGGTCGCGATGTTCCTGACCAACTCGGATTCGAAGCCGCTCTCGGTGGCCTTGCTCGCCGCGTTCGGGACCAAGGACATCACATGGGGCACGCTCGGCGCACTGGCCCATTTCTCCACCGTGCCGATCATGCTGATGGCACTGTTCCTCAACCGCTATTTCGTGCAGGGCCTGACCAAGGGCGTGCACTGAGAACGGATCGACACCTGCGTCAGGTCGCCCCGTCGATTCCATGCTTTGTCATTGCCGGGTCGAGCCGGCAATGACAAGAAGCGAAATTCAGGCGGTTTCGACATTGCCGCGTGGTGTGGAGCGGGCGGCGCCTGCCTTCGCTGGTTGCATCTGCGGCCAGGTCGCGCCTGACTTCCGCTCGGCGAAGGCCAGCGTCAGCATGAACGCGCCGAAGACGGCGACGATGGCGAGTGAAGCGATGATGTCGATGACGGGCATGTTCGGTCTCCCCGATTGCGATGGGAAGACCGTCTTGCAGTCCTGACGTCGATGCCTTGACCTTGATCAAGCCGGCTGGGGATTTCCTGTCGCGCCGAGCGTCAGCCCGATCTCGCGATGATAGGCGGCGCCGAAGCTCGTGACCTTCGCGTCCTGCCAGGATGGCGCCAGGAAGGTGATGCCCTGCGGCAACCCGTCCGGCCGGAAGCCGTTCGGCACCGCCATGCCGCACATGCCCATCAAGTTGACGAAATTCGTGTAGATGCCGAGCTGGGCGTTGAGGCGGATCGGATCGGCGAGGATTTCGGCCTTGGTGTAGATCGTCGGCGTCGTCGGCACCACGAGAACGTCGATTTCGGCCCAAGCCGCTCGCGTATCGCGCTTCAGCGCCGCGACCTTGTGGATGGCCGCGAAGACGTCCTTGGCGGTGTGATTGCTGCTGGTGTCGAGGATCGACAGCGTGACCGGGTGGATGTGGTCACGGTATTTCGCCACGACGTCGTCCATCGAGATGGCGCGTTCGGCGATGAAGGGGCCGCCATAAAGCAGCTTCTGCGTTTCCTCGAAGGGCGTGAAATCGACCTCGACCTTGGTGCCGCCCATCGTTTCGAGCCGCGCGACGGCCGCCGCGAAGAGCTTCGCGGCCCCCTCATCGCCGAAGAAACGCAAAGCCGCGCCTGCGGGGACGCCGAAGCGGAACTGCGGCGGGATCGGCCCGATGGCGAGGTCGACTTGGTCGGCTTCGGGCTTCGAGAACTCGTAGCTCGGGTCATAGCCGCCCATGCGGCGGCCCACGGTGACGGCATCCCCCGTCGTCAGCGAGAACACGGTCATGGTCTCGGCTGATTTCAGGCTGCCGCCGCCCGAGACGGAGGAATTGGAGATGAAGCCCGGCGTCGGCTTGAGGCCGACGATGTTGTTGAAGGCGGCGGGCACGCGGCCGGAGCCGGCTGCGTCGTTGGCGACCGAGAACGAGACGAGGCCAGCGGCGACGGAAACGCCCGAGCCCGACGACGAGCCGCCGGAGATGTAGTCGTCGTGGAACACCGACGAGCAGGCGCCATAGGGCGTGCGCACGCCGACGAGGCCGACGCCGAACTGGTCCATGTTGACCTTGCCGAGGCAAAGCGCGCCCGATTCGATCAGCCTGATAATCGCCTGTCCGGTTGTCTGCGGCACATAGGCCATCTCGGGCAGGGCATTGGTGGTCGGCATGCCAGGGACGTCGTTGCAGTCCTTGACCGAATAGGGGATGCCCCAGAGCGGATCATCACTCGGTCCGGCGGCTTCGAGCGCGGCGGCCTGCTGCAGCAGGGTCTCGCGCGGTTCAAGGTGGATCCAGACATGGTCGTCGCCGCGCGCCGCGATCCGGTCATAGAGCGCGTCGATAACGGTCGTCGGTTTCAGGGCGCCACTGCGATAGAGGCGGCCGAGCGTCTTGATGTCGAGCGAGCCCGTGGCGGGCGACCAGTCGGCGGTCATCGGGTATCCAATCGGGTCAGAGCGTGATTGCCGCGATCGGCGCGGTGGTTCCGAACAGGCCGGTGCCGAAGCGGGTGATATTGAGCACGGCGGTCTTGGCGCCCGGCAGGTCGGTCGCCGTGCCGTCCTCGAGTAGCAGGCATTCGAAGCCGCCGTCATTGGCGGCCCGCATCGTGGCGTGCACGGTGCCCTCGGTGCGGAGGCCGGCGATGACCAGATTGGCGATGCCTTGCCGCTGCAAGAGGAAGGCGAGATCGGTGCCGAGAAAGATGTTGTCGCCGGCGTGATCGATGATCGGTTCGCCATCCTTGGGGGCGAGCGCATCGACGATCACCCAGCCCTCGGCGCCGCGTGCAAGGATGCGATCGACCGGCCGCGCGGCATTGCGCAACGCCGCGGCGCGCGGCAGGCCAACGACGGGATCGAAGCCACGCCGGCCATGCAGAACCTTGCCGCCCGCGGTGCGCCAGGCGGCCAGCAGCGGCGCGACGGCCGCAGCGACCGGCTCAGCTTCGATTTCCGCCACCGGTTCGGCCTGGAAGTCGATGAGGAGCAGGGCGGTATCGGCCATCGACCAGGCGCCGGTAAACGGCCAGGCATAGGGTTGCGACGCAACGGGCGCGTAGGTGGTCATGCCGCCGCTCCTGCCTTGGAGGCGCCTGCAATCAGGTCGATCAGCGCATTGGATGTCATGACTGCGCCCCAGCGCCCGCCATAGGCCGCGAGCAGGTCGACCATGCCCTGATGATTGGCCGTTTCGACGGCGGCGGTGCCATCGACGACCAGCACGCAGTCATAGCCGAGATCGGCGCCGTCGCGGATCGTCGACTGCACGCAGCAATCGGAGGTGACGCCGCAGACGATCAACGCCTCGATGCCGCGGGCGCGCAGCAACTGATCGAACTCAGTCGCATGAAACGAGCTCTTGCCGGGCTTGTCGACGACGATTTCGCCGGGGAGGGGATAGAGTTCGGCGATGATGTCGTGGCCGGGATCGCCACGCGTCAGCGCACGGCCCTGATTGCTTTCATCGCCGATGCCGACGCCATGCAGGCGGCTGCGCCAGCGCTTCACCGGATTGAGATCGGTAAGGTCGGGGCGATGGCCCTCGCGGGTATGGATGATGGTCATGCCGGCGTCGCGGGCTGCGTCCAGCAAGGCGGCGATGGGGCCGATCGGCTTCCGCGTGTTCTCGATACTCTGGCCGAGCCGGTCGATCCAGCCGCCCGGACCGCAGAAATCGGTCTGCATGTCGATGACGACCAGCGCGGTACGGGCGAGATCAAGCGGGCCAGTGATCGGCCAGGTGGCGTCGTTGAGCATTGGATCCTTCGCGCTGGCAGGCATCAGTTCAGGATTGCGAGTTCACTGGCCGCATCGAAGACATGGATGCGCGCCGGCTCGACCGTCAGCCCGATGCGGCTGCCGCCCTTGATGCGGAGCGTGCCGTCGAGAACGGCGCGGAGCCGCGTGCGGGCGCTGGTCATCTCGTCGCCGTTCTCGTCCTCGATGCCGCTTGCGACGACGGCGCCGGCGTCGAGATCGATATGCACGAGGAGGCTGGCGCCGAGATCCTCGACAAAGGCGACGGTGCCGCAGATGCGTCCGGGGGTACCCGGCTCGTCAGGCGCGACCTGAAACGCCTCCGGCCGGATGCCCGCAACCACCGCCTTGCCGTCATGGGCGGCGAGCGCGGGGCGCGCCGCCAGCGCTGGTGCATCGAGCGGGATGGTCAATTCGCCGAGCAGCAGCGCCGGTCCGCCATTGCTGGCGCCGATCGTACCGGCCAGCATGTTCATGGGCGGAGAGCCGATGAAGCCGGCGACGAACAGATTGGCGGGCGCGTCATAGAGCTTGCGTGGTTCGGCGAGCTGTTGCAGTACGCCCTTGTTCATGACGGCGACGCGGTCGCCCATCGTCATCGCCTCGACCTGGTCATGCGTGACGTAGATCGTCGTGACACCGGTCATCTTCTGCAGCCGTGCGATCTCGGCACGCATCTGGCCACGCAGGCGCGCGTCGAGATTGGAGAGCGGCTCGTCCATCAGATAGGCCTTCGGCGAGCGCACCAGCGCCCGCCCCATCGCGACGCGCTGCCGCTGTCCGCCGGAGAGCTTGCCAGGCTTGCGGGCGAGATAGTCGCCAAGTTCCAGCAATTGGGCCGTCTCGGCTACCTTGCGGTCGATCTCGGCCTTGTCGGTGCCGCGCACCTTCAGTCCGAAGGCAATGTTTTCAGCAACGGTCAGATGCGGATAGAGCGCATAGGACTGGAAAACCATCGCTATATTGCGGTCGCGCGGCGCAAGATCGTTGGCGACGACTCCGTCGATGATCAATTCGCCATCGGAGATTTCCTCAAGCCCGGCAATCATTCGGAGTGCCGTCGACTTGCCGCAGCCGGAGGGACCGACGAGCACGAGAAACTCGCCATCGGCGATGGTCAGCTCGAGCGCGTTCACGGCCAGCTGGCCGTCGTCGTAACGCTTGGTAACGCGATCGAATACGATCTCAGCCATGGCGATCCCTGCCTCGTGTCAATTCACAAAATGCCACATCGGCCGACATCGTGTCAAAGACCTAGAATGCTGGATTATCTACCAGATTTCGCGGGCTTGATCGTCGAAGGGCTGTGATTATGTTCGAATTTGTGCGGATTTGACGGCAGACGTCAGGCGAGCGACGAGGGCTTCGGAGGTCTCGTCACGAACATTCTGACGGGCAAAGCCGAGCGTCACAGCGCCGGGAGCGGCAAGGGGGCCGGGCGCCCGGCAGGAGGCGTGGATCTCATGGGCTCCGGTCGCCGAAAGGATCGTGGCGGCATTCTCCGGGCGCACACCCGAACCCGGCATGACTGAAATTCGCCCAACTGCCTGTTTGACGAGCGCGGCGATCGCGGGGAGCGCTTGATCGGCCTTGGGCGCACCACCCGAGGTCAGGATGCGTTCAAAGCCAAGCGCGACGGCCGTTTCGAGCGCTTCGGCCGGGTCCGGGACCAGGTCGAACGCGCGGTGCAGCGTCATGCCGAGGCCCTGAGAATGGGATGTCAGGCGGCCGAGTGCCTCGCTGTCGAGCGCACCGCGCGGCTGCGAGGCACCCAGCACGACGCCCGCAAGGCCTGCGCTTCGGACCGTATCGATATCGCGACGCATCTGATCGAGATCGGCGGGCGAGAAGACGAAGTCACCCTCACGCGGCCGGATCATCGCGTAGATGGGAACGGTCGCTTTCGCTGCCAGAGTGATGAGCCCGGGCGAAGGCGTCAGCCCGCCAAGCGCCAGCGCGCTGCAAAGCTCGATGCGGTCGGCGCCGCCGGCAATGGCAGCCACCAGCCCTTCGGCACTGTCGACGCAGATTTCGAGCGTAACGGTCATCCCTCGTCCGCCGGCGCGGCGGCGAGCATGGCGGCGCCGATGAGGCCGCTCGCGCCGCGCGTGAGCCCCGGGACGACGAGCGGATGGGGATAGCGGGCCAGCACCTTGCCGCGCAGCGATTGGTCAATGCGGCTGATCAGCTCGGCATCGGAGGAGAGACCGCCGCCGCAGGGGATGAGCGAGGGTCCCAGCGTGTTGACGATCATGGCGAGCGGGTTGGTGATCAAGTCGACGAAGACATCGATCGTCCCGGCGGCGGCAGCCTCGCCCTCGTGCCAGGCGCGCGTGATCTCATGGCTGCTCAGCTGCTCTCCCGCGAGCGCGGCGTGGATGCGCTCCATGCCGCGCGCCGAGCCATAGGTGTCGACGCAGCCGCGCTGGCCACAGCCACAGGTGACGAGAGGAATGCCACGCGCCGCGACAGCTTCGGCGAGCACCGGTCCATGGCCCCATTCGCCGGTGACGCCATGCGCACCACGGACGAGGCGGCCGTTGACGACGAGGCCGCCGCCGACACCGGTCCCGAAGATGGCTGCGAAGACGATCGGCAAGCCGCGTCCGGCGCCGACAAGCGCCTCGGCAAGCGCGAAACAATCGGCATCATTGCCGACGGTCACGGGGACGCCGAGATGCGCGGCGAGTTCCTCGGCGATCCGGTGGCCGGTGATTGCGGGGATATTGGCGGCGTTGGCGATGCCGGTTGCAGGATCGACGGTGCCGGCGATCGAGATGCCGATCCGGTCGGCACCGCCCGAGAGGCCGACGAGTGAGGCGACGGCGTCCGCGAAATCCGTCCATCCCGTATGCGGCGTCGGCCGCGTCGCGCGCGCCGAGATCGCGCCGCCCGGCGCGACACGCGCGATCTCGATCTTGCTGCCGCCAATGTCGAACGCCGCGGTGCGGATCGTTGCCGCTTGCGGCGTGGCCGTCTCAGTCATGCTGCCTCGCCAAGCGCAGGAAAGCTCTGCCGCGCGCCGCTGATATAGACGCCGCGCACGCCAAGGTCGGGGGCGAGATGGACGAAATCGGCGCGTGCGCCGGGCGCGATGCGGCCATGCGTGCGATCGATGCCGAGGAACATCGCCGGATAGAGCGATGCCATGCGTAGCGCCTCGTCGCGCGGGATGCCGACCTGATCGATCATGAAGCGGAGCGCGGTGATCATGTCGAGATCGGAACCGGCGAGCGTGCCGTCGTCAAGGGTCAGCTTGCCGCCGCCCCGCGTGATCTTGCGGCCGTTCAGCGTGATCGACGGCAAGTCGGAGCCGACCGTCGACATCGCGTCGGTGACGAGATAGAGCCGCGCCGGCGCAGCCTTCGCGCGGAGTGCCGTGTCGATCGCACCGGGATGAACGTGGAAACCGTCGGCGATCAGCCCGCACCAGACATCGCCGGCTTCCAGCGCCGCGCCGACCAAGCCGGGGCTGCGATGGCCAAGCTGGCTCATGGCGTTGAAGAGATGCGTGACGCCGCGCGCGCCGGCCGAAAAGGCGGCGCGGGCCATCTCGTAGGAGGCATCGCTATGGCCGATCGAAACGGTCAGGCCGGCTGCCGCGAGGCGCGCGATCTGGGCCGGCGGCACGGTTTCCGCGGCGACCGTGGTGATGACATGATCGATGCCGGTCGCGACCAGTCGTTCGAGATCGGCTTCCTCCATCGGGCGAATCAGCTTCGGATCATGCGCGCCCTTGCGGGCGATCGAAAGGTGGGGACCCTCGATATGCATGCCGAGACAGCCGGGGACGCCGATATCAATCGCTTCGCGCACGGCAGCGATCGCGGCGTCGGTCACTTGGGGCGTGTCGGTGATCAGCGTCGGCAGCAGGGCGGTGGTGCCGAAGCGGGCATGGGCGGCGCAGATCGTGCGGACGCCCTCGACGGTCGTCACTTCGTTGAGCAGCGCGCCGCCGCCGCCATTGACCTGGAGATCAACGAACCCCGGCGCCAGGAGCCCGCCGCCAAGCGCAATACGCTCGGCATTTTCGGGCAGTTCTCCGGGGCCTACGAGGCCGGCGACATGGCCGTCCGCGACCAGCACTGCGACATCACCGCGCCGGCGTGTCCCGTCGAAGACTTCGGCGCCGCAATAGGCCGTCAGCCTTGTCATGATTGTCTTCCTCTGTCGGTGTCTTCGCCTCAGACGGTCTCGGTCACCTTCTTCAGGTGGCGCGGTTCATCAGGATTATAACCGCGCGCGACCGCGACCGCCTCGACGAAGCGATAGAAGGAGAGCCCGATCGATATCGGATCGGTGAGGGCATGGCCCGTCGGCGCGATCGGCAGGCGGGGCCCGGCAATATCGGCAGCGGTTGCCGTAAAGATCTGCGCGCCACGTGCATGGAGGGCGTTGGCCATCGCGACGAGGCTTGGTGCCGCCGCATCATCGGGAATGAAGGCCAGAAGCGGGAAGAACTCGTCGACCAGCGACACCGGACCATGCTGCAGCTCGGCACCGGAATAGGCCTCGGCGTGCAGGATGGCGGTCTCTTTCAGCTTCAGCGCGGCCTCGAGCGCAATCGCGAAGCCGGGCCCGCGGCCCAGCGTATAAAGCGACTTCGCTCCGACGACCGTGTCGAAAGCAGGGCTCCAGTCGGCTTCCAGCGCCTTTTCAAGCGTGTCCGGCAGCCGGTCGAGGGCGGCCTTGAGTCCGGCATCGTCGCGCCAGGCTGCCATGATGGCGAGCGCGCCGACGACGGCCGTCATGAATGACTTCGTGGCCGCGACGCTGCGTTCGGGGCCGGCGCGGAGCGGAATGAACACATCGGCCCGGGTCGCCAGCGGCGCGTCCTCGACATTGACCAGCGACAGCGTCGTCGCGCCGGCGGCCTTCACGGCATCCATCAAAGCGAGAATGTCGGGACTTTTGCCGGACTGCGAGACGGCGAGCGCGGCGGCGCCCGCAAGGCGCAGCGGCGCTGCATAGATCGAGGCGATCGACGGGCCGAGCGAGGCGACGGGCGTGCCGGCCGTGATCTCGCAGGCATATTTGAAGAAGGTCGCGGCATGGTCGGACGAGCCGCGGGCGACGGTGACGATGACCTTCGGGTCGAGCGCCTTCAGCCTTGCGCCAGCCTCGGCGATGGCGTCGCGGGATTCGCTCAGCAGGCGGCGGACGGCGGCCGGTGCCTCATCGATTTCGGCGCGCATCAAGGTGGTGCTCATCGTCTCATCCTTCCATTGTCGGGCCGGCTTGAGAGCCGTCAGCTTGCGGGGCGAGGCTCAGCTCGGCGACGAAGTCGCAGGCATCGCCGCGATAATGTGAGCGCGTGAATTCGATCACGCTGCCATCAGGCAGATAGGCAATGCGCTCGATGGCTACCGCCGCGGCGCCAGGTGCGACGCCGAGCAGCGCAGCCTCCGCCGCACCCAGCGAGACGGCAGTCATCCGCTGTACGGCGCGCACGGGGTGCCTGCGTGTGGCGGCCAGTGCGTCATAGAGAGAGGCCTCGACCCGCATCGGGTCGGGAATGGCGCTGGCCGGAACGACCGCGGCCTCGATGGCGATCGGATCGCCATCGACCAGCCGAAGGCGGACGAGCCGTGACACCCGCGCCTTGGGTGGCAAGCCGAGGATCGCCGCCTCCTCGCTGCTTGGCAGGCCGGTCGACCGATCGAGCCAGCGGGTGCCCGGTACGCGGCCGGTCGCGCGGATGTCCTCGGTGAAGGAGGTGAGGCGGGTGAGCGGCTGCTCGATGCGTTCCGCGCCGCGCGAGACAAACGTGCCCGAACCGTGACGCTGGCGCAGCACGCCTTCGTCGACGAGCCCCCGCAAGGCCTTGCGGACAGTAACGCGCGAGACGCCGAGATGGGCGGCGAGATCCCGCTCGGCCGGCAGGGCATCGTTCGGCCGCAGGCGCCCCTCCGCGATGCCGGAGCGGATCATCGATTGAAGGCGCAGATAGAGCGGGCCGTCATCGGCTCCCGAGAGGCTCCCGGCCCGAAAGAGTGGTGCGGTCATGATGCCCCTTCTGCGTCGAACACAGCATCGTCGATACCGGGAAGGGAAGGGTGCGAGCGGCTCGCTGACATCATCATGCGCTTCAGGCCGGCCATGCTTGCCGACCGGCGGGATAATACCAAAATAACGCCACTCGTCGAGAGGCGACGTGTTCGGGGGTGACGAACGCCCGGATCTTTGCAGAATGGAGCCGGCGACCGGCGGGAGGACGACGGCGCGCTTTGGCGGCATTCGACGCGGCCACATCGTTTCATTTCTGGAGAGACGCGCTTTCGCGGTCTCGTTGCGAGGATCCATGACCGCCAAGCCGCTTCGCGTTTTCGTCGCCGGTCTCGGGCAGATGGGCCAGAGCCACGCGCTCGCCTATCATGCCGAGCCGGGCTTCGAGATCGTCGGCCTCTACAATCGCTCGCCGGTCGAGCTGAAGGACGAACTGAAGGGCTATCCGCAAGTTGCCTCTTTCGAAGAGGGCCTCGCGCTCAAGCCCGATCTCGTCTCGATCAACACCTATTCGGACAGCCATGCCCCGCTCGCGATTCGCGCGATGGAGGCCGGCGCCCACGTCTTCGTCGAGAAGCCGCTGGCCCCGACCGCCGAGGAGGCAAGGCGCGTGGTGGAGACGGCGAAGAGAACCGGCCGCAAGCTCGTCGTCGGATACATCCTCCGCCACCACCCCTCCTGGCAGCTCTTCATCGAGAAGGCCCGATCCTTCGGTCCGCCCTATGTCATGCGGATGAACCTGAACCAGCAGTCCTCAGGCCATGCCTGGCATATTCACAAGCAGCTGATGAAGACGACATCGCCGCTCGTCGATTGCGGCGTGCATTATGTCGACGTCATGTGCCTGATCACCGGCGCGCGCCCGGTCGAGGTCCGTGGCATGGGCGTGCGGCTCTCGGACGAGATCGCGGAGACCCAAGTCAATTACGGCCACCTGCAGGTCATCTTCGACGATGGCTCGGTTGGCTGGTACGAGGCCGGCTGGGGGCCGATGATCTCGGAGACTGCCTTCTTCGTGAAGGATGTGATGAGCCCGAAGGGCGCCGTTTCGATCGTCATGGACGAGGGCGCCAAGTCCGACGACATCGACACCCATTCGAAGACGGCGCGGATCCGTGTCCATCACGCCGAGACCGGGCCGGACGGTCGCTTTCTCCGTGCCGACGACATGGTCTCGACCGAGGACGAGCCCGGCCATCAGGGGCTCTGCGACCGCGAGCAGGCCTTCGTGCTGAAAGCCATCCGCGAGGATATCGACCTCTCCGATCACATGCGCGATGCGGTCACCTCGCTCGAAATTGTCCTCGCCGCCGACCTCTCGATGCGCGAAGGGCGCAGCGTGAAGCTCTAGGGTTGCTTGGGGCCGCGGCCGCTGGCGTTGGAAAGACCCTCACCCCGGCCCTCTCCCGGGACGGGAGAGGGGGCGCTGGCCCTGACGCACGAGCTTCATTCGGGGTATCGCGGCCGCACGGCGGCACCCCCTCGCCCGCTGGCGGGAGAGGGTCGGGGTGAGGGTCTTGCTTCGCGGTCCCGGCTCTAGCCCAGTCCCGCCCCGCCCTTGTCTTTGCCTTATTCAGGATGCCACTCTCGCGGCCGAATCTGGGGCGATCTCGCATGAAGACCATTCTCATCATCGGCGGCGGCCATGCTGGCGCACAGGCGGCGGCGAGCCTTCGGGCCGACGGATTTGACGGGCGCCTCGCGCTCATCTCGTCGGAAACCGAGATTCCCTATCACCGGCCGCCGCTCTCGAAGGCCTTCATCAAGACGCCGGACGAGGATCTGCAGGAGTTGAGGCCTGCGCTCTTCTACGAGAAGAACGGCATCGATCTCGAACTCGGCCGGACGGTCGTCGCGATCGAGCGCGAGGCCGGTCGTGTCAGGCTCGATGACGGCCATCTCGACTTCGACGCGCTGGTGTTGGCGACGGGCGCCCGCGTGCGCATTCCGCCGGTGCCCGGCATCGATCTCGGCAATGTCTTCATGCTGCGCACGGCCGAAGATGCGCGGCGCCTCAGGAACCGCTTCGCGCTGGCGAAGGATGTGGTCGTTGTCGGCGGCGGCTTCATCGGGCTTGAGCTCGCCGCGACCGCGCGGCTGCTCGGCAAGACGGTGACCGTCATCGAGGCGGCGCCGCGGCTGATGGGCCGGGTCGTCGCGCCGCAGATCTCGTCCTTCTTCCTCGATATGCATCGCGGCCTCGGTTCCACGGTGCATCTCGAGACCCCGGTCGCGGCGATCGTCGGCGAGAACGGCGTCGCGGTGGCCGTCGAGACGCTGGCGGGCGAGCGCATCGCCGCCGACACCGTCATCGTGGGCGTCGGCGTGGTGCCGAATATCGAGCTTGCCGCGGAAGCGGGGCTCGATGTCGGCAATGGCGTCATCGTCGATGAGGCCATGCGGACATCCGATCCGCGCATCGTCGCCGCCGGCGATGCCGTTTCGTTTCACCATTGGGCGCTCGGCCGGTCCGTGCGGCTCGAAAGCGTGCAGAATGCCGTCGACCAGGCGAAGACGGCGAGTGCAACGCTAATGGGAAAGGCCGAGCCCTACAACGCCGTGCCGTGGTTCTGGTCCGACCAGGGCGAATACAAGCTGCAGATGGTCGGGCTCTCCAACGACGCAGACCGAAGCGTGACGCGTGGCCGCGCCGAAGATGGCAGTTTCTCGGTGTTTCACTATCGCGGCGAAGCGCTGGTCGCGATCGATTCGGTCAATCGCGCGAGCGATCACATGCTTGGCCGCCGCCTGCTGGCAATGGGCATCTCGCCCGATCCCGCCACCGTCGCCGACGAGGCGTTCGAACTGAAGAGCTTGATCGCCCGCGCGCGGTGAGCACGCATAGCAGCCGGGTGCGGCGCCGTTTGCGTTGCTCCGCAGCAAGGCATCGACTAGAAGAACGCCAACCCAATCCCCACATCCTGCCCCTCACCGGCGAGCGGGCATCCGGAGCATTCCATGGCGCGGCAGTTCATCTATTTCATGCAGGGCCTGACCAAGTCCTATATGGGCGGCAAGAAGGTCCTCGAGAACGTCCATCTCTCCTTCTATCCGGACGCCAAGATCGGCGTGCTCGGCCCGAACGGCTCGGGTAAGTCGACGCTGCTGAAGATCATGGCCGGCCTCGACAAGGATTTCACCGGCGAGGCGTGGGTCGCGAACGGCGCAACGGTCGGCTATCTCGCCCAGGAACCGAAGATCGACCCGACCAAGACGGTGTTCGAGAATGTGATGGAAGGCGTCGCCAAGAAGAAGGCGATCGTCGACCGCTACAACGAGCTGATGATGAACTACTCCGACGAGACGGCGGAGGAGGGCGCGAAGCTCCAGGACATCATCGACGCGCAGAACCTCTGGGATCTGGAAAGCCAGGTCGAGATGGCGATGGATGCGCTCCGTTGCCCGCCGAGCGATGCTTCGGTCGAGAGCCTGTCGGGTGGTGAAAAGCGCCGCATCGCGCTTTGCCGCCTGCTGCTCGAACAGCCCGATCTGCTGCTGCTCGACGAACCGACGAACCATCTCGACGCCGAATCCATCAATTGGCTCGAGGGGCATCTCCGTGACTATCCGGGCGCGATCCTGATCGTCACCCACGATCGCTACTTCCTCGACAACGTGACCGGCTGGATCCTGGAACTCGATCGCGGCCGTTCGATTCCATACGAGGGCAACTACTCCGCCTATCTGGAGAAGAAGGCCAAGCGCATGGAGCAGGAGGGTCGCGAGGACATGACCCACATGAAGGCGATCGAGCGCGAGCGCCTGTGGATCCAGCAGTCCCCGAAGGCCCGCCAGTCCAAGTCGAAGGCGCGTATCAAGGCCTATGATGAGTTGGTCGAGCGCGCCGAGGGCAAGACGCTGCAGACCGCGCAGATCGTCATTCCGGTCGGCGAGCGTCTCGGCGACAAGGTCATCGAGGTCGAGAACCTGTCGAAGTCCTATGGCGACCGCCTGTTGATCGACAATCTGTCGTTCAAGCTGCCGCCCGGCGGCATTGTCGGCGTGATCGGTCCGAACGGTGCTGGCAAGTCGACCTTGTTCAAGATGATCACGGGCGAGGAAAAGCCGGATGCGGGCTCGATCTCGCTCGGCGATACGGTGCATCTCGGCTACGTCAACCAGGGCCGTGACGATCTCGCCTCGAACAAGACGGTCTGGGAAGAAATCTCCGGCGGCGCCGAGGTCTTCTATCTCGGCAAGAAGGAAGTGAACACGCGCGCTTATGCCGGCGCCTTCAACTTCAAGGGTGGCGATCAGCAGCAGAAGGTCGGAACGCTCTCCGGCGGCCAGCGCAACCGCGTCCATCTCGCCAAGCTGCTGAAGGACGCGAACAACGTCATCCTGCTCGACGAGCCGACGAACGACCTCGACACCGAGACGCTCGCCGCGCTTGAAGAGGCGCTGGAGGATTTCGCCGGCTGCGCGGTGATCATCAGCCATGATCGTATGTTCCTCGATCGCCTGGCGACGCACATCCTCGCTTTCGAGGGCGACAGTCATGTCGAGTGGTTCGAGGGCAATTTCGCGGACTATGAGGAAGACAAGAAGCGTCGCCTCGGCCCCGACTCTGTCATGCCGAAGCGCATCAAGTACAAGCGCCTGACGCGCTGAACGCGGGCGAAGACGGATGGAGGCAGCCTCGCTCGGTGAGCGGATCGGCGCCGGCAAGGAGGCGGAAGTCTTCGCCTTCGGGCGTGACGTCGTCAAACTCTACCCGGTGGGAACCGGCAAGGCCGCTGCCTTTCGCGAAGGCGCTGCACTTGCCCTCGTCGAGGCGCTCGGCTTGCCGGCACCGCGCGCCGTTGCCGTGAAGCGAATCGACGGGCGCTGGGGCCTTGTCATGGAGCGTGCCCCAACGCTGACATTCGCGGCAGGCATTGCCCGCGACCCTTCGGCCATGCCGGCCTATATCGAGGCTGCGGCGCGGCTGCAGCTTCAGATCAATGCATGCTCGGGCAGTTCGCTTCCGGGTCTGAATGCCCGCCTCGCAGCCAATGTCGCCGTGGCGCAGATTCTAGGTCCCATTCGCCAGCGGCGACTACTTGACGGCATCGCCGCGATGCCGGATGGCGATCGGCTCTGCCACGGCGATTTTCACCTGCTGAATGTTCTCGGCACGCCGCAGACCGCGGTTGTTGTCGACTGGATCGATGCCTGTAGCGGCACTCCGGCGGCTGATGCCTGCCGCAGCTTCCTGCTCATGCGGGTACGGGCGGCAAGGCTCGCGGACGACTACCTTGGCGCCTACTGCCGTCGGGCCGGAATCGAACCTGCCGAAGTGCTGATCTGGCTGCCGCTTCTTGCTGCGGCGCGGATTGCCGAAAGCGTTCCGATGGAAGTCGACCATCTGATCGCGCTGGCGGACCGGGTTTGAGTCGTACGTTCCTGATGATCGCTGCGCGAACGGGCGATGCTTGACCGAGGTCTCGTCGCGCATCGCCCGCCGCCCCACCGGCCCGGCCGGTTCAGGTTTCGCGCGCCCGTCGCGCAAATTGATCGACGGACGGTTCTGCCTGGGTCTTAGGGGCAGGGGCAGAACCGTCCGTCCTTCTTCAGCCCCGATAAGGCCGAAGGTCTCGTTGGCCGCGCCGGTGTCGGCGCGGCATCCAGTTGGTTGACGGGCAGGCCGGGGAGGGATCCGCCTTGGCGTGGCTCTGCCGCTCTGGCGCCTTGGGGTGGCAGGCGCCATTCTCAGGCTGCATCGTGCCTTGCCGGGCGGCGCGAGTCTGTGACCGCTGTCACAAGCCTCGATGCAACGGCTTTGACCGGACGGGGAGCCTCAAATGAGCGACGGGATCAAGGCGATGAAGGTGTTCAAGGCCGTCGTCGAGGCCGTCTATCTCGCCGATGGTTCTGGCTTCGAGACGCGTCCGGTCGCGGCGCTCAGTCTCGATTTCGAAGGGATCGCCGGTGATCGCCACGCCGGCAAGACGCGAAGAAGTGGTGGCCGCGAGCCCTGGTATCCGCGCGGCACGGAAATGCGCAATGAGCGCCAGATTTCGATCGTGGCGCGCGATGAACTCGCTGAAGCCGCGTCGGCCATGGGCATTGACGCGCTTCAGCCGGAATGGATCGGCGCTAACCTCGTTCTCGGCGGGCTTGAGGCGCTTTCGTGGCTGCCAGCGCGCAGCCGGTTGTTGTTCGCAGGCGGGGCAACGATCGCGATCGATGGTCAGAACGCCCCCTGCCGATCCGCCGGCGCGGCCATCGCGCGCCATGTTCCCGGCCGCGAGGACCTGACGCTGCTCTTTCCGAGGGCTGCGAAGCATCTGCGCGGCCTTGTCGGCTGGGTCGAAAAGCCGGGGCTGATCAGCGTCGGCGAAGCGGTGTCGGTGCGCGTTCCCGTGCAGCGGCTATATCCCTGAGCACCTGTCATGGTTGAACGTGGACGTCATCATTAGGCCGAACGGGGCGGCTACTCAGCCCGAAACGGCGAAAGGGAGACAGCGTGGCCTGGTCAGCGGAGCAGTATCTGAAATTCGAGGACGAGCGGACGCGTCCGGCACGCGATCTCCTGGCGCAGGTGCCGCTTTCGGCGCCGCGGTCGGTTGTCGATCTTGGCTGCGGGCCGGGCAATTCGACGGAATTGCTGGTCGAGCGGTTCGAAGGTGCCGAAGTGACGGGGCTCGATTCCGACGCCGACATGCTGGCTGCCGCGCGCGGCCGGCTGCCGCAATGCCGGTTCGTGGCAGCAGATATCGGAACCTGGATGCCCGAATCCCCGGTCGATCTTCTCTTTGCCAATGCCGTCTTCCAGTGGATACCCGAACATCTGGAGGTGCTGGACCGGCTGATGAATGCGATCACGCCGGGCGGCGTTCTCGCCGTGCAGATGCCCGATAATCTCGGCGAGCCCAGCCATCTTGCGATGGACGCATCGGCACATAGTGGTCCGTTCGCGGAGGTGTTTGCCGGGCGGGTGATCCGCCGGCCGCCGCTGCCCGATCCGCGCGCCTATTTCGAACGGCTTGGCCCCAAGTCCGCGCGTATCGATCTCTGGCATACGGTCTACCAGCACAAGCTTTCCGGCCCCGCCGCGATCGTCGAATGGGTCAAGGGAACAGGGCTTCGGCCTTATCTCGACGCCTTGCCGCCGAACCTCCGCGAAGCGTTCCTCGCCGACTATCTCGCGCGCATTTCGACCGCCTATCCGCCACTTTCCGACGGCAGCGTGCTGCTTCGCTTCCCGCGCCTCTTCCTGGTGGCGGTCAAGCGGTAGCGCTCAGGCATTCGCCAGCGCCGGCGAGGCGGGCTGGCCGGTCTTCATCGCGGCCAGCACCAGATCGCCGAGCGCTTCGAAATCGCTGCGGCGCGGCGATGATCGGCGCCAGACGAGGCCGATCTCGCGCTGCGGCTCGGGCTCGGCAAAACGGGAGAGGGCGATGCGCCTGTCCCTTGCCTCGACGTCGACGCAGATTTCCGGCAGCAGCGTGACGCCATAGCCATTGGCGACCATCTGCATGATCGTCGCAAGACTCGCGGAGCCGAAGCTCGCCTGCAATTCGGACTTCTGGATCCCGCAATAGGTCAGGGCCTGATCGCGCAGGCAGTGGCCCTCCTCGAGCAGAAGCAACCGATCTGGCGGGATGGCATCCGGGCTCGCGGGCGCCGCGGCATCGTCATCCGCGCCGGCGCGGCGGGCGAGCAGAAAGCGGTCGACGAAGAGCGGCCGGCTTTCAAGATTGGCGTCGCCCGACGGCAGCGCCATCAACAATACATCGAGCCGCCCCTGGACCAATTCCTGCTTCAACTGGTCCGTGCGCGTCTCGCGCAGATGCAGTTCGAGTCCCGGATAGGCCTCATGCACCAGCGGGAGCACTTTCGGCAGCACATAGGGCGCGACGGAAGGGATGACGCCGAGCTTCAGCGTGCCGGAAAGCACGTCGCCGCCCTGGCTGGCGAAATCGGTCAGGTCGCGGACGTCGCCCAGGATGCGCGTCGCCCGCCGGGCGATTTCCTCGCCTTTTGGGGTCAAGGCGAGGCGGCGTGCGCCGCGCTCGATCAGCGGCAGCGACAGCGTCGCTTCCATTTCCTGGATCTGCTGTGAGAGCGCGGGCTGCGAAATGCCGCATTCGTCGGCCGCACGCCCGAAATGAAGATGGCGCGCAAGGGCATCGAAATAGCGCAGCTGACGAAGCGTGATCATGGGTGTCCGCCAGAATCTGTGTTCGGCGATAAGCTAAGCTTATCGCTCGCTCCATTCAATATGATTGGAACCGATCCAAGCTGCGTGGCATGGTGTGCCCATGATGACGGCGGCGATGAGCCGTTCCGGATGAAATGGAGTGCGCCATGACTGAAAAAACGACACCCGATCCGTTGACGACGACGGCCGGCGCGCCGATCGCAGACAATCAGAATTCACTGTCGGCCGGCGAGCGCGGACCGCTGCTGATGCAGGACTGGCAGCTTGTCGAAAAGCTGGCGCACCAGAACCGCGAACGCATCCCCGAGCGCGTGGTGCACGCGAAGGGCTGGGGTGCCCATGGCACGCTGACGGTCACCCACGACATCACGCGCTACACCAAGGCGAAGATCTTCGGAGAGGTCGGCAAGAAGACCGACCTGATAGCCCGCTTCTCGACGGTCGCTGGCGAGATGGGCGCTGCCGACGCCGAGCGCGACGTGCGTGGCTTCGCCGTCAAGTTCTACACCGAGGAAGGCAACTGGGATCTCGTCGGCAACAACACGCCGGTGTTCTTCGTCCGCGATCCGCTGAAGTTCCCCGATTTCATCCACACGCAGAAGCGTCATCCGAAGAGCAATCTCCGCTCGCCGACGGCGATGTGGGATTTCTGGTCGCTCTCGCCGGAGAGCCTGCATCAGGTGACGATCCTGTTCTCGGATCGCGGCCTGCCGCAGAACGTGCGCCATATGCATGGCTTCGGCTCGCACACCTTCTCGTTCATCAACGGCGCCAATGAGCGCTTCTGGGTCAAGTTCCACTTCAAGTCGCTGCAGGGCATCAAGAACTGGACCAATGGCGAGGCGGCAGGCGTTGTCGGGCAGACGCGCGAGTCGACGCAGGAGGACCTCTTCGGCTCCATCGAGCGTGGCGATTTCCCGCGCTGGCGCTTCGCCGTGCAGATCATGCCGGAGGCCGATGCCGACAAGACGAGCTACAATCCCTTCGACCTCACCAAGGTGTGGCCGCATGGCGATTACCCGCTCATCGATGTCGGCATCATGGAGCTCAATCGCAACGCGGACAATTACTTCGCCGAGATCGAGCAGGCCGCGTTCTCGCCGTCCAATATCGTGCCGGGCATTGGTTTCTCGCCGGACAAGATGCTGCAGGCGCGCATCTTCTCCTATGCCGATGCGCATCGCTATCGCCTCGGCACGCATTACGAGGCGCTGCCGGTCAACCATCCGAAGGTTCCGGTCCATAATTATCACAAGGACGGGCAGATGCGCTTCTTCCCGCCGGGAGCGCCAGCGGATGCCTATTACGAGCCGAATTCCTTCTCCGGCCCGAAGCAGGACGAGCGCTTCCGTGAGCCGCCGCTGAAGATCAATGGCGACGCGGACCGCTACAATCACCGCGTCGGCAATGATGACTACACGCAGGCCGGCAATCTTTTCCGCCTTATGTCGGACGACCAGAAGCAACAGCTTTTCGGCAATGTCGCCGCGGCGATGCATACGGTTCCGGTCGAGATCATCAACCGGCAATTGGTGCATTTCTATCGCGCCGATCCCGACTATGGCATCGGCGTTGCCAAGGCGCTCGGTCTGCCGACGGACGGATTGGCTGTCGCCGCCGAATAATCGGAGAAGGCGGGGGCGACCCGTGCTCCCTGATTTCCAAGGCCTCCATGCCGTAAGCATGGGGGCCGTTTTTTTACTCGCCGCCTAGCTGGGTATCGAACCGAAATCGCCGGGCGCTCGCCTTCAAGGCCTTTACTGATATAAAGATATCTTTATATCTTGTTGGCCGCCGGATCATATCCGGCTTGCCCACGGAGATATCACGCGTGACGGGTGCCTTGCAGACGCTGGATTCGGAAACGCTCGTGACCGCGCTGAAGGCGGCCGGCGAGTCGACGCGTTTGCGAATCCTGGCGCTGCTCAGCGAGAGCGAGCTGACTGTGAAGGATCTCACCTCGATCCTCGGCCAGTCGCAGCCGCGCATCTCGCGGCATTTGAAGCTGCTCGCCGATGCCAATCTCATCATGCGCTATCCCGAAGGCGCCTGGGTCTATTACCGGGTGGCCGAGGGTGGGGCAGAGCGCCAGCTTGCCGACGATCTCGTCGCGCTTTGCGATGCTGATGATCCGGCCCTGCTGCGTGACCGCGAGTGGCTTGCTAATGTCAAGCGCGAGCATGCCACCGAGGCCTTGCGCTATTTCGCACGGAACGCCGCCGCCTGGGACCAGATCCGCTCGCTGCATCTGCCGGATGCGGCCGTGGAGACGGCCATGGTCTCGCTGCTCGGCGACCGCCCGGTCGACCGCTTTCTCGATCTCGGCACCGGGACGGGGCGGTTGCTGGAGCTGTTTTCCGGCCTTTATCGTACGGGGATCGGCATTGACGCGTCCACGGCGATGCTGGCCGTTGCGCGCGCCAATCTCGACAAGGTGGGGCTGTCGCATGCACAGGTCCGCCTCGGCGAGATCATGAAGCTGCCGATGCCGCGAGACAGCTTCGATCTCGTTGCGATCCATCAGGTGCTGCACTATCTCGACGATCCGGCCGAGGCGCTCGCCGAAGCAGCGCGCGTGCTGCGTCCCGGCGGGCGGCTGCTGATCGTCGACTTTGCTCCGCATAACCTCGAATTCCTGCGCGAAAAGCATGCCCATCGTCGGCTCGGCTTCTCGCATGAGATGATGCTGGGCTGGACACGGCAGCTCGGGCTTGAAATGGACAAGGTGCTTGATCTCGGCGCAGGCGCCGGGGCTGACAAATTGACGGTGACGCTCTGGCTGCTGCGCGATCCGCGCTTCAACATTGCCGGAGCCGATCGGGGGCTGGAGACCGCATGATGACAGATGCAGCCGCGCGCGCGAGCCGCACGGGCAAGAGCGTGAGCGACCTCAGGGTATCGTTCGAATTCTTCCCGCCGAAGACCGAGGCGATGGAGGAAACGCTGTGGCGTTCGGTCGAGCGGCTGGCGCCGCTGGCGCCGGACTTCGTGTCGGTCACCTATGGCGCCGGTGGATCGACTCGGGAGCGCACGCACGCCACCGTCGCGCGCATCCTGTCCGAGACCGCATTGAAGCCGGCCGCGCATCTCACCTGCGTCGGCGCGTCGCGGGCCGAGGTCGATGCGGTGGTCGACAGCTATGCCGAGGCGGGCGTGCGCCACATCGTGGCGCTGCGTGGCGATCCGGTCGAGGGTATCGGGGCCGTCTACCGGCCGCATCCTGGCGGTTATGATCGTGCTGCCGATTTGGTCGGTGCGATCCGTTCGCGCCATCCCGAGATCGAGGTCTCCGTCTCCGCCTATGCCGAGCGTCATCCGGAGAGCCCAAACTGGTCGGTCGAGATCGACAATCTGAAGCGCAAGGTTGATGCCGGCGCGAGCCGCGCCATCACGCAGTTCTTCTTCGACAACGATCTCTATTCGGCCTTCCTCGACCGTGTCGCAGCCGCGGGGATATCGATCCCGATCGTGCCGGGCATCGTACCGGTCCTGAACTTCTCGCAGACCGCGAAATTCGCCGAGAAGGCTGGCGCGAGCGTGCCGGACTGGTTCGCCGCGCGCTTCGAGGGGCTCGAGGACGACGCGGCGACGCGCCAGCTCGTGGCGGCGGCGGTCTGCGCCGAACAGGTGCTCGATCTGGTTGATCGGGGTGTTTCAGATTTCCATTTCTATACGATGAACCGCGCTGATCTCGTCTACGCGATCTGCCATCTTCTCGGCATGCGGCCGGTAAAGCCCGCCGCGCCGGATGCCGCGGCGGCGTGACACGACTGGTGATATTCAGACGCGAAGAGGATCAGGACCGATGAGCCACGTGACAGACCTCGGCAATCCGGCGCTCGCTGCCGCTGCGCAGAAGCGCATTCTTGTGCTCGATGGCGCGATGGGGACCATGATCCAGCGCCTCAAGCTCACGGAGGCGGATTTTCGCGGCGAGCGATTCAAGGACTGGCCGCGGGATCTGAAGGGCAACAACGACCTGCTGATCCTGACCATGCCGGATGCGGTCGAGGCGATCCATCGGCAGTATTTCGAGGCCGGTGCCGACATCGTCGAGACGAATACGTTCTCGTCGACCTCGATCGCCCAGGCCGACTACGGCATGGAAGCGCTCGCCTATGAGCTCAATCTCGAAGGCGCACGGGTGGCGCGGCGCGCCGCCGACGCCGTCGCGAGGGAAACGGGCATCCCGCGCTATGTCGCCGGCGCGATCGGGCCGACGAATCGCACCGCCTCGATCTCGCCGGACGTCAACAATCCGGGCTTCCGCGCGGTCACCTTCGATGATCTTCGCACGGCCTATGCCGAGGCGGCGCGCGGGCTCGTCGATGGCGGCGCCGACCTGATCCTGATCGAGACAATCTTCGACACGCTGAACGCCAAGGCAGCGGTGGCAGCCGTCGAAGACGTGTTCGAGGAAAAGGGCATCAAGCTGCCGATCATGATCTCCGGCACGATCACCGATCTCTCGGGCCGGACGCTATCGGGCCAGACCCCGACCGCGTTCTGGTATTCGCTGCGCCACGCCGAACCGTTCTCGATCGGCCTCAACTGCGCGCTCGGTGCTCGCGAGATGCGGGCGCATATCGACGAGATCGGCCGTGTCGCTGATACACTGGTCTGCGCCTATCCGAACGCCGGCCTGCCGAACGAATTCGGCGAATATGATGAGAGCCCCGAGGCGATGGCGAAGCTGGTCGGTGAGTTCGCCCGCTCGGGCCTCGTCAATGTCGTCGGCGGCTGCTGCGGCACGACGCCCGATCATATCCGGGCGATCGCCGGCGCGGTGAAGGGTGTCGCTCCGCGCACCATGCCCGATATTGCGCCGCAATTGCGCCTTTCGGGCCTCGAGCCCTTCGTCAGCGCCGCCTGAGACGCGTCGGCGCCCGGATGGGATGTTTCGGCGGCGTGAAGCCCGTATAGAATAGACCAGTTCAAGAGATGACGGCCGCAACCCCCGGGATGATCCAATGACCACCGCCACGGCGTCCTTCATCAATATCGGCGAGCGCACCAACGTCACGGGATCGGCGCGCTTTCGCAAGCTGATCACCGCTGGCGACTACAACGCCGCGCTCGATGTCGCGCGCGAGCAGGTCGCCAATGGCGCGCAGATCCTCGACATCAATATGGACGAAGGCCTGCTCGATTCCGAGTTCGCCATGGTCACCTTCCTGAACCTGCTGGCGGCCGAACCGGACATCGCCCGCGTCCCGGTCATGATCGATTCGTCGAAATGGTCGGTGATCGAGGCGGGACTGAAATGCGTCCAGGGCAAGCCGATCGTCAATTCGATCTCGATGAAGGAGGGCGAGGAACCCTTCCGCGAGCAGGCGAAGAAGCTGCGCCGCTACGGCGCCGCCGTCGTCGTCATGGCGTTCGACGAGAAGGGCCAGGCCGACACGTTCCAGCGCAAGACCGAAATCTGCGCCCGGGCCTACCGGATCCTGACCGACGAGATCGGCTACCCGCCCGAGGATATCGTCTTCGATCCCAACGTGTTCGCGATCGCGACCGGCATCGAGGAACATGACAATTACGGCGTCGACTTCATCGAGGCGACGCGCTGGATCCGGCAGAACCTGCCGCATGCGCATGTCTCGGGTGGTGTCTCCAACCTTTCCTTCTCGTTCCGCGGCAATGAATCCGTCCGCGCCGCGATGCATTCGGTGTTTCTCTATCATGCCATCGCCGCCGGCATGGACATGGGCATCGTCAATGCGGGCGCGCTACCTGTTTATGACGACATCGATCCGGAACTGCGCGAGCGCTGTGAGGATGTCGTCCTCAACCGGCGCAAGGATGCGACCGAGCGGATGCTCGAGATCGCCGAGCGCTTCAAGGGCGGCGCGTCGCAGAAGAAGGAGGCCGACCGATCCTGGCGCGAATGGCCGGTCGACAAGCGGCTGGAGCATGCGCTGGTCTCCGGGCTGACCGATTTCATCGAGATCGACACCGAGGAGGCACGCGCCCGCTCGACGCGGCCGCTCGACGTGATCGAGGGTCCGCTGATGGCCGGCATGAATGTCGTCGGCGATCTCTTCGGCGCCGGAAAGATGTTCCTGCCGCAGGTGGTGAAATCGGCGCGCGTCATGAAGCAGGCGGTTGCCTATCTGATGCCGTTCATGGAGGAAGAGAAACGCCGGCTCGGCACGACCGGGACGTCGTCGGCGGGGAAGATCCTGCTCGCCACCGTCAAGGGCGATGTGCACGACATCGGCAAGAACATCGTCGGCGTGGTGCTCCAGTGCAATAATTTCGAGGTCATCGATCTCGGCGTGATGGTGCCGGCTGCCAAGATCCTCGCCGTTGCCAAGGAACAGAATGTCGACGTCATCGGCCTTTCCGGCCTGATCACGCCGTCGCTCGACGAGATGTGCCATGTCGCTGCCGAGATGGAGCGCGAGGGCCTCGATCTGCCGCTGCTGATCGGTGGTGCGACCACGTCTCGCGTGCATACCGCCGTCAAGATTCATCCGAATTATGCGCGCGGCCAGGCGGTTCATGTGCTCGATGCGAGCCGCGCCGTCGGTGTCGCCTCCAGCATGCTCGGCCGCGACAAAACGAGCTATGTCTCGGACATCCAGACCGAATATGCCCGTATTGCCGAAGCGCATCAGCGCGGCCAGGAAGCGAAGCGCCGCATTACCCTTGCGACGGCACGGGCCGATGCCTTGAAGCTCGACTGGTCGAGCTATCGTCCGGTGCGGCCGAGCTTTCTCGGGCCGAAGCTCTTCCGCGATTATCCGATCGCCGAATTGGTGCCCTATATCGACTGGACGCCGTTCTTCGCTACCTGGGAGATGAAGGGCACGTTCCCGCAAATCCTCGAGGACGAGAAGGTCGGTGCTGCCGCACAATCTCTTTACGACGATGCGCGGGCGATGCTGGCCAAGATGGTCGACGAGAAGTGGATCAGCGCCAATGGCGTCATCGGCTTCTGGCCCGCCAACGCCATCGGCGACGATATCGCGCTCTATGCCGACGAGACCCGCACCGCCGAGGCTGCGCGGCTCTTCACGCTGCGCCAGCAGATTGCGCGCTCGACCGACAAGCGCCGCCATGTCGCGCTCGCCGATTTCGTTGCGCCTGTTGGCTCCGGCGTCGCGGACTATGTCGGCGGCTTCGCCGTCACGGCCGGCATTGGAGAGGAAGCGGTCGCCGAGCGCTTCGCGCGCGCCAATGACGATTATTCCAAGATTCTCAGCCAGGCCCTGACCGATCGCCTTGCCGAAGCCTTTGCCGAGCGCATGCATGAGCGGGTGCGGCGCGAGTTCTGGGGCTATGCCGCCGACGAGGCGCTGGCGCCGACCGAGCTGATCCGTGAGACCTATGCCGGCATCCGCCCGGCGCCCGGCTATCCGGCGCAGCCTGACCATACCGAGAAGCGGACGCTGTTCGACCTGCTCGACGTCGAGTCGACCGCCGGGATCACGCTCACCGAGAGCTATGCCATGTGGCCGGGCTCGTCCGTCTCCGGCCTTTATTTCAGTCACCCGGAGAGCTTCTATTTCGGCGTCGGCCGGGTCGAGGCGGATCAGGTGGCGGACTATGCCGCGCGCAAGGGCTGGACGATCACCGAAGCCGAGCGTTGGCTCGCGCCGATCCTCAATTATGATCCCGTTCGGGTCGAGGCGGCGGAGTAGACTGTGTCGCCATACTTTTCGCGGGACGGATTTTCCCGCGGCTTCTTGGAAGGCATCGGCCTGTTGCCGGGCATGATCGCCTTCGGGGCCGTCTTCGGTGTGCTGGCCGATGGGGTCGGGCTTTCGGTCACCGGCGCGGCGGCGATGAGCCTGTTCGTGTTCGCGGGGACGGCGCAGCTTCTCGTCCTGCACTCATGGGGCGCACCGGACCTCCTCGTTGCGGTGGTGGTGTCCGTTATCGCGATGAACGCGCGCTATGTGCTGTTCGGCGCGGCGATCCAGCCCTGGATGCGTGGCCTGCCGCCCTGGATCGCCTATGCCTCGCTGTTCCTGCTCGTCGACGTGAACTGGGCAGCGGCGATGCGCGAGCGCGACGCGGGACGGCATGACATCGCCGTCTTCGTCGGCATGGGCACCGCCTTCATGATCGGCTGGATTGCCGGCACCGTCGCCGGGGCGGGCTTTGGTCCTCTGCTCGGCGATCCGCGTCGGCTGGGGCTCGATTTCTTCCTGCCGGCGTTCTTCCTGTCGCTGGCCTGCGGCTTCTGGAAGGGGCGGGGCGATCTTCTGCCTTTCGCCATCGGCGCGGCCGTGGCCCTCGTCTTCGATCGTTTCGTCGGCGGTTCCTGGCATGTGCTGGCGGGTGGACTGGCCGGTAGCCTGACATCGGCGTTCCTGCCCGCAAAGGCCAAGGCATGAACGTCGATCCCTCGACCACGTCGGGTCTTGTGATCGTCATCTTTGCGATGGCGGTCGCCGCCTATCTGACGCGCGTGTCCGGCTTCTTCCTGATGCGGTTTGTTGCGGTGACGCCGCGGGTCGAGGCCTGGCTGAAGGCGCTGCCGCTGGCGATCATGGGCTCGATCCTCGCGCCGATCGCAGCCCATGGCGGTCCGGCGGAATATGCGGGCTTTGCCGCGACGATCGCTGTGTTCCTGTGGCGCCGCAACGACATCCTCGCCGCCTTTGCCGGCATGGCGGCCGTGGCGTTGGCGAGGCTGTTCCTCGGCGTGTAGCTGCGCTTCGTCGAATCTGGCAGCTTCAAACGCGATGGTCAGGAAAAGACCGTCTGCGGCTATGGCGCGATCGTCACCGGCGTCAAAGTGCTCCGATGACGATGGCCGCGATGAACAGGAACGCGGCGCTGACGGCGACGAACTGGATCGGACGAACGAGGCTCATGGACATCTCCCGGGTCTCTCTTTCCGTGTCTCCAAACCGCCATAAAGATTAACTCATCCCTCCGTTCGGACAAGGGGCCCAGGCGCCCTCCTATGCCATTTAGCGATGGTTTCATTTCGAAAAACGCCAAAGGAACGAAACGAATTTGTCGGATGGGCTTCAAACGTCCCGGGGAGCCTGCCTCGATCCCGCCACGAATCATCGAAAATCAACGCGGAAGTTTACTGGATCGCGCAATCGTTCCTTATGAGTTGAATGCGACACTTCGGGCCATGACGAATTGGCTTTCGAGGCGATCATGTTGGAGCAACTGACGCGGCTGGCTCACGACCGCGCTCCGGCGCGGCGCGCCGAGCTCCTTGCAGCAATCATCGATCTCTATCGTGCCGCCGGCGCGCGCGCAGAGGCATCGCTGGGCCCGCTGTTCGCGGATATCGTGCGGCAATTGCTGCCGAAACTTCCGGCTCCCCAGCAGGCCGGCGTCGCGACGCGTCTCGCCGAGCTTGAAACGGCTCCGCATGCGCTGGTGCTGGAGTTTGCCGCATTCGGCGGGGTGATCGGCGAGACCATGTTGCGGGGCGCGGTCGCGCTGAGCGACGATGACCTCCTCGATCTTGCCCGACGCGTCGACGAGGACGGGCTGCTGGCGATCGCAGCCCGCGTGCCGCTTTCCGAACGCATGTCGGACGCGCTCGTCGCGCTCGGCGGCGCGCGCCTCTGCCGCGCGGTCGCTGCCAACCGTTCGGCGCGGCTATCGCCGCAATGTCTTGCCCGGATCGTCGCCTCATGTGGCGCGGGCAGTGCCGCCGATGTCCGGCCGCCGGCCGAGATCCTCGCATTTCCGGTCGGCCAAGGCGCTGAGCGTCGCCGGCTTGGCGAACCGACGGGCGCCGTCATCCCGTGGCCGAAAGTGGCGTTGCAGCCGTCGACCGCGCCGGCGTCGCCCGTTGCGGCGGCCATCGCAGCTATCGCCTCCAGCGACCGGATGCTGGAAGTCGCCATGCTGCTGGCCGCGCATGCGGGATTGCCGCCGGAACTCGTCACCCGCCTGATCGCGCGGCCGGATCCCTCGCTGCTCGCTGTCCTCTGCCGCGCCGCGTCGGTGCCGCCTGCGACGTTCTCGGTGATCGCGCGCATTCGCGGCCGCCGGTTCGGCCATCCGCTGTCGGAGACGCTCGCCGTCGAGGCGGCCTATGACGAACTGACCGAGGCTGAAGCCCGCGAGACGCTCGGCAGCGTGAAGGCCCTGCAGAAGAAGGCCTGAGGCCGGTTGCAGTTCACGCCAATGCCGTGGCGGCCCCGGCCGACCGCAAAGACGTGCATGGCCGGGACGAGCCCGGCCATGACGATTTCGCGTTATGGGCGCAGCGGAAAATCAGGTGATGGAGCCAATGACGCCCTCGATGAGATAGTCGGTGCCCCAGAGGCTCGGATCATAGAGCTCGATCGTCTGCTCGCTGATCAGCTTGCCGGTGTTCGATTTGATCGGGCCGATGAAATAGGGTTTGCCGGCCTTGAGATCCTCGATCGCAGCGAGGGCGGCTGCACGTGCCGGTTCGCTCGCGCCGGGGCCGAAGGCGGTGCTCGCGACCATGTCGCGGTCATAGCCGCCATAATTCTCGTTCGGCAGCTTCTCGCCCTTGGCCAGCAGGTTGGCATAGGCGGTGTAGACGGTGCCCCATTTCAGCTCGGCGCCGGTGATGAAGCCCTTCGGCGCCAGCGAGGACTGATCGGCGTTGTGGCCGCAGCTCATGACGCCGCGCTTCTCGGCGGTCTCCACGATCACCTTCGGGCTGTCGACATGGCAGGCGATGACATCGCAACCAGCATCGGCAAGCGCGTTGGCCGCTTCGGCCTCGCGCACCGGCAGCGACCATTCGCCGGTGATGATCAGCCGGACTTCGGCGTTCGGATTGACCTTGCGGACGCCGGTCGTGAACGCGTTGACATTGCGCAGGACGAGCGCGATCGGCTTCGCCGCGATATAGCCGATCTTGTTCGACTTGGTCGAAAGGCCGGCGGCGATGCCGTTCACGTAATGGCCCTGGTCGAGATAGCAGAAATAGCCGCCGAGATTCATCGGGTGCTTTTTGGGGTCCCAGAGCGAGGTCGGGTGACGGAACTCGACATCGGGATATTTCTTGGCCGCCTCGATCATGAAGGGATCGAAATAGCCGAACGAGGTCGGGAACAGGAGGCTCGCGCCGTCGAGCTCGATCATCGATTCCATCGTCTTCGAGACGGCGTCGGTCTCGGGGACGTTCTCCTCCTCGATCACCGTGACGCCGGGGATGGATTTCAGCGCCTGCGCGCCGACGGCATGGGCCTGGTTCCAGCCGAAATCATCGCGCGGTCCGACATAGATCAGGCCGATCGTCAGCTTGTCGGCGGCTTTGGCCCGAAAGGGCAGGGTAGAAGCTGAGAGTCCGAGCGCGCCGATGGCCGCGCTCTTGAGCAGGGTTCGTCTCGAAACAGTGGTCATTGCAAGTCCCTCTGGTCTCTGGGCTGGTGTCTCTGGTTTGGCGTCATGGATGCGGTCTGGATGATCGGCCGCGCGCTTCTGCGGCGCGTCGGCTGAAGAGGCCGGCGGGTCGTTCCCGGTCCGCCGGAAGGTCGGTGTGCGCTTAGGCGTCCGCCACTGCGGCGAGCGGCAGGTAGCGCGCCAGGATCTCGCCGATATCGGGTTCGGCAGCCGTCTCGCCGCCGACGCCGCGCCGCTCGACCAGCGCGACATGATGGTCCATCGCCGCGGCCGCGCGCGCCGCATCGCCGGCTGCGAGCGCCTCGATGATGGTGCGATGCTCTCCGATCGCGCATTCCGACTGATGCGGCCGACCGAAGACGGAGAGGATCAGCGAGCAGCGCGAAACGACTTCGGTCACGTAGCGGACGAGCAGCGGATTGCCGCTCATGCCGGCCAGCTTGACGTGAAACTCGGCCGCGAGCCGCACCGTGGCCTTGCTGTCGCCGCCGTCGGCAGCCTGCTGTTCCTCGGCGAGATGCGCCGCAAGACGCGCGGCGAACCCGTCATTCCACTTCTCGGCAACCAGCCGCGCCACCTCGCGCTCCAGGCATCGCCTCACCTCGAACACGGCGCGCGCTTCCTCGAGGCTCGGCCGGGCAACCGTTGCCGTCCGCTTCACCTTCATCTCGACGAGACCGTCGGCGGCGAGGCGCTGCAACGCGGCGCGCACAATGGTGCGACTGACGCCGAATTGCGCGCCGATGCTGTCTTCGGGCAGCCTGGTTCCCGGCGGCAGCGCCTGATCTACGATCGCCTGCTGCAGCACCGCATAGACCCGGCCGCCACGCCCCGTCGCTGATGCGCCGATGCCGCGCTGCATTCTTAAGTCCCGATCATCATGTCCTTGACGTCATTTCTAGTATACCCGATTTCCGCCATCAAGTATCCGTACTGCTGAAAGAGTTCTCAGGATTTGCTTGTCCTTTGGGCAATATGGCTGGCGATATGGCAATATCTGCGGTTTTCGTCATGACGCGACAATCGGTCCGGTCGGCACATCAAGTATACTAGATCTGCGAATGGCGCGGCATCGTCCGACTGGTTGACCCTTCATTAAGGCGTTCGCTCGCATTGTCGGGGCATGTCGAGTGGCGTTGCGTTGCGTACCCTGTCGGTGCTTGCCCTCATCTCGCTGGCGGGATGCGCGCTCAACTTCTTTGACGAGCGCGAAGCCTGGCGCGACCAGACGGAGCGCGCCTGCTTCCAGCAGAAGCTCGTGGTGCCGTCCTATTTCCAGGAACCGTCGCGTGAAATCGACGGCAGGGGCTCCTGCGGCATCGAGAAGCCGCTGCGCGTCAACGCCTTCGAGCAGGGCATCGTTTCGGTCGGCGGCTCCGAAGTCGTGCTCGGCTGCATGATGACCTACACGATGGAGAAATGGATCCGGAACGCGGTCCAGCCGGCCGCGCAACAGCGCTTCGGCATGCCGGTGACCGAAATCCTGACCATGGGCACCTATTCCTGCCGCTCGCGCAACAATCGCCATGGCGACAAGCTCTCGGAACATGCCTTCGCCAATGCCTTTGACGTTGCCGGTTTCCGCCTGGCCGACGGACGCACGATCCGCGTCAAGAGCGATTGGCGCAATGGCGATCTGGTCACGCAGGCGTTCCTGCGCCAGACCCTGATTTCGGCCTGCGATTATTTCACCACCGTACTCGGGCCGGGCTCCAACCGGCTGCACGAGGATCACATTCACATCGACCTCGCGCATCACAACGCCGCCGGCACGTCGCGCTATTGTCGGCCGAAGCTCGAAATGCCGCCGCCAACGATGGATCCGAACGTGCCGATGGTCAGCCTGCCGCCTGACCAGACGGCGCCCGCGACCATGGAGCAGCGCTCCTTCACCTATCGCTGGGACGACAATCTCGGTGCGCCGGATGCAACCACAGCGAGCCCCGATGCGGTCGTCACATCGCCCGCGCCGGAACCGCCGGTCTCGACGGGCAGCGTTCGCCTGCCGCCGGCGAGCATTCCGCTTTCCTACGCCAACTGACGGTTTTGGCGACGCCGAGACCATAAGGGGCTTCCTGCGGCCGCCGCCATGCCGGCCGCCGTTTTTTCGCCGTATTCGATGGCGTGGTGCAGACCCTCGCTCGGCGAGGCCGCGTTCGCTCGCCTGGCCGCCGAATTGCGCCTCGTCGGCTGGATCCGCGCGGGGAGCTTGTCGCACTGCGTTGAAGCGCTGCCGTCTTTCGCTATGTGGCAGGGGACGCCGACCGTCCTATGCTCGTTATCCCGGCCATACCGAACATGCCAGCGGAGATCGCCATGCGCGCCATCGCCTATGCCAAGTCGCTTCCCGCCGAAGATCCGGAAGCGTTCATCGAGATCACCTGTGAAAGGCCTGAGCCCGATCCGCGTGACCTGATCGTCAAGATCGAAGCGGTCTCGGTGAACCCTGTCGACTGTAAGGTGCGAAAGGGCGGCGATCCCGAGGGCGGGCCACGGATTCTCGGCTTCGACGCTTCCGGCACGGTGGTCGCGACAGGCAGCGAGGCACGCCTGTTCAAACCTGGCGATACGGTGTTTTACGCCGGCTCCATCATGCGGCCCGGTTCGAACGCCGAATTCCATGCAGTGGATGAGCGGATCGTCGGTCGCAAGCCAGAGAGTCTGGATTTCGCCAGCGCAGCGGCGCTGCCGCTGACGGCGGTCACGGCGTGGGAGCTGTTGTTCGACCGGATCGGAGTCGTCCCCGGAACCGCAACCGACACACGCTCGGTGCTGGTCGTTTCTGGTGCCGGGGGTGTCGGATCGATCGCTATCCAGCTTGCTCGGGCGCTGACCGGGCTGACCGTGATCGCGACGGCGTCACGTCCCGAATCGGCTGAATGGGCGAGGGGGCTGGGCGCTCATCACGTCATCTACCACAGCAAACCCCTTGCGCCGCAACTCGTCGCGCTTGGGCATCCGGCCGTCGATATCGTGCTCCTTTTCGGCGGCACCAGGCAGCATGCTGCTGCGGCCGCTGAACTGGTCGCTCCTGAAGGTCATGTCGGCGTGATCGAGGGTGCGGATGGGTTTGGTCCAACCGAATTTGCGACGCTGTTTCAGAAATCGGTCGGGCTGCATTTCGAATTGATGTTTACCCGCTCGCGCTTCGTAACGCGCGATATCGAACGCCAGCACGCCATCCTCGATGCCGTTGCCGATCTGGTCGATGAAGGCAAGATCCGCACGACGCTGACGCGCACGCTTGGGCCCATCAACGCCGCGACGCTCCGGCAAGCGCATGCGCTCGTCGAAGGCGGACGAACGACTGGCAAGGTTGTCGTCGCCGGCTGGTAGGTATCGCTCCAAGCCGGAGACACGGCCGCGCGTCGCTCGCGCCACTATTTCGCGGAGCCATATCCCCCGCCCGTCGGCGTCGTCACGATCACCGCTTCGCCCGGCTTGAGGACGGTCTGGTCGCAGCCCTTGAGCGCCTCGATCGTACCGTCCTGTCGGCGGACTTCGGTCCTGCCGAGCTGGCCGGGCTCTCCGCCGAACAGTCCGTGCGGATGGACCTGTCGGTGCGAGGAGAGGATCGCGAGCTGCATTTCCTCCAGGAAGCGCAGCGTGCGACGCGTTCCGCCGCCGGCCGACCAATGGCCGCGACCGCCGGACCCTTCGCGAATGTGGAAGTCCTCGAGCAGGACCGGGAAGCGGAATTCGAGCACTTCCGGGTCGGTGAGGCGGGAATTGGTCATGTGGACATGGACGCCGTCCGTCCCGTTGAACCCGCTGCCATCATTGAGGACGCCGGCCGGCGCGCCGGAGCAGAGCGTCTCGTAATATTGGTAGGTGTCGTTGCCGAAGGTCAGGTTGTTCATCGAGCCCTGCGAGGAGGAGAGGGCGCCGAGCGCGCCGAACAGGGCATTGGTGACGTGCTGGCTGGTCTCGACATTGCCGGCAACGACCGCCGCGGGATAGCGCGGCGCCAGCATCGAGCCTTCGGGGATGATGATGTTGATCGGCCTGAGACAGCCGGCGTTCATGGGGATATTGCTCTCGACCATGACGCGGAACGCATAGAGCACGGCGGCGCGCGTCACCGGCTCCGGCGCATTGAAATTGGTCGGCTGTTGCGGGCTGGTCCCAGTGAAGTCGACCGTCGCCTCGCGCTTGTCGCGATCGACGGTGATCTTGACCTTGATCAGCGCACCCTGGTCGGTCTCGACGGTGAATTCGGAATCCTTCAGTGCCCCGAGCACGCGGCGCACGCTCTCGGCGGCGTTGTCCTGGACATGGCCCATATAGGCCGTGACCGTCTCGAGCCCGAAATGGGCGACCATTCTGGCGAGTTCCTGGACGCCCTTCTCATTGGCGGCGATCTGCGCCTTCAGGTCGGCGACGTTCTGGACGACGTTGCGGACCGGATAGGGATGCGTGGTGAGCAACTCGACAAGTTCGGCCTCGCGGAAGCGGCCGCGATCGACGAGCTTCAGATTGTCGATCAGCACGCCTTCCTCGTCGACGGTCGTGGCCAGCGGCGTCATCGAGCCCGGCGCCGATCCGCCGACATCGGCGTGGTGGCCGCGGCTCGCCACGAAGAAAAGAATGGTCTCGCCGTCTTCCGCGAAGACCGGCGTCACGACTGTGATGTCGGGCAGATGCGTGCCGCCATTATAGGGCGCGTTGAGAGCGTAGACGTCGCCGGGGCGCATCGTGCCCGCGTTCTGCGCGATAATCGTCTCCACCGAGCGGTCCATCGATCCGAGATGCACCGGCATATGCGGGGCATTGGCGACGAGGCGGCCGGCGCTGTCGAAGACCGCGCAGGAGAAATCGAGCCGCTCCTTGATGTTGACCGAATAGGCGGTGTTCTGCAGCGTGACGCCCATCTGCTCGGCGATCGACATGAAGAGGTTGTTGAACACCTCCAGCATCACCGGGTCGGCCTCGGTGCCGATGGCCCGGCGCCGCTCCAGCCTGGCAATGCGGGTCAAGACGACATGGCCATGGCCGGTGATCGCTGCCTGCCAGCCGGGCTCGACCACGATGGTCTGATGCGGCTCGATCAGCAGCGCCGGGCCGGCGATGATCGCGCCGCGCGGCAGGTCGGCGCGGCGGTAGATGCCGGCCTCGTGATCCATGCCGGCTGAACGGATGGTCGTCGTCTCGACAGGCTCCGGATGCGAGGCCGGTGCGGCTTCCAGCGGCTCGGCAATCCGCGCGCCGCCGCCCACCGCCTCGACCTCGAGGCTTTCGACGACGATTTGTTTGCCCTCGAAGACGAAGCCGAACTGGCGGCGGTGGGCCGCTTCGAAGGCGGCGACAATGGTGGGGAGGGGAAGCCAATCCTTGCCATCCGAGGCGTGAGGGCCTTCGCCGGCATGAGGCCCCTTCCGCATCACCTCGATCGGTATCGGCGTATCGGTGCCGTCATAGCGAAGATGCGCGCGGGCAAAAACCGTGATGGCGGAATCGGTTACGCCCTGATTTGAAAGTTCGCCGACGACCTCGTCTTCAAGTGTTGATTCAAGCGCTTGAAGTTCCGATTCCGCCGCGCCGTCCAAGGGCTTGACCAGCGCGCGGCTGCGATGCGCGCGGATATCGGCGAGGCCCATGCCATAGGCCGACAGGATGCCGGAGAACGGATGGATGAGGACGGTCGTCATGCCGAGGCTGTCGGCAACCATGCAGGCGTGCTGGCCGCCGGCGCCGCCGAAACAGTTGAGCACATAGCTCGTGACATCGTGGCCGCGCTGGACGGAGATCTTCTTGATGGCGTTGGCCATGTTCTCGACGGCGATGTGCAGGAAGCCGTCGGCGATCTCTTCGGGTGTGCGCCCATCGCCGATGTCCGCGGCAAGCGCCTCGAATTTCTCACGCACGATCGCCGCGTCGAGCGGCTGGTCGCGCCCTGGGCCGAAGATCTGCGGAAAATAGTCCGGCCGGAGCTTGCCCGTCATGACATTGGCGTCGGTGACGGCGAGCGGTCCGCCACGCCGATAGCAGGCGGGGCCAGGATTGGCGCCCGCCGAGTCGGGGCCGACGCGGAAGCGTCCGGCTTCATAGTGCAGGATCGAGCCGCCGCCGGCCGCGACCGTGTGGATGCGCATCATCGGCGCGCGCATGCGCACCCCGGCAACCTCGGTCTCGAAGGAGCGCTCCAGCTCGCCGTCGTAATGCGACACGTCAGTGGAGGTGCCGCCCATGTCGAAACCGATGACCTGTGAAAAGCCGGCCTCGGCGGCCGTTTCCACCGCGGCGACAACCCCGCCGGCCGGGCCGGACAGGATGGCATCCTTGCCTTGGAAGAGCTCGGCCGCCGTCAGCCCGCCCGACGACATCATGAACATCAGGCGAGGGGCGGCCGGCGAGGCTTCGGCGTTGATTCCCCCCTCTCCAACTCTCCCCCACAAGGGGGGAGAGGGCTCGCCGGAGATTATGCCCGCCGTCTCCACCGCCGAGTCGGAATAGCCCTCCCCCCTTGTGGGGGAGGGTTGGGAGGGGGGTGCCTTCTCCGCCGAAGCCTCAAGCGGCGAAGCCCCCAGCGCCCGCGCGACCTGATCGACATAGCGGCGCAGGATCGGCGAAAGATAGGCGTCGACGACAGTGGTGTCGCCGCGGCCGACCAGTTTCATCAGCGGGGATACTTCGTGGGAAACCGAAACCTGTGTGAAACCGGAGGCGCGGGCAATGCGGGCGGCGATCTGCTCATGCTCGGGATAGCGCCAGGCATGCATGAAGACGATCGCCACCGCACGGATACCGTCGGCATGGGCCGCCCTCAGCGCCGCTTCGATCTCGGCGGCATCCGGCACGGCCTCCACGGTGCCATCGACCCGCACGCGCTCGGTGATCTCCGTCACGCGCTCATAGAGCAGCTCGGGTTTCACGATCTTCTTGGCGAAAATGTCGGGCCGCGCCTGATAGCCGATCTGGAGCGCATCGCGGAATCCGCGCGTGATCAACAGCAGCGTGCGATCGCCCTTGCGCTCGAGCAGCGCGTTCGTGGCGACGGTGGTGCCCATCTTCACCGCACCGACGAGGCCGGCGGGAATCGGAACACCGGGCGCGAGACCGAGCAGATCGCGAATGCCCTGGATGGCCGCATCAGGATAGGCGCCGGGATTTTCCGACAGCAGCTTGTGCGCGACGATGCTGCCATCCGGCCGCCGTCCGACGATATCGGTGAACGTGCCGCCACGATCGATCCAGAAATCCCAGCTACCTGCCGTCGCCGCCGTCATTGCCGCCCTCATCCACGCTGCCGGATATCCTGTCCAAGAACCACGCGCGCGGCTGCCGCTGCAAGTCGGGCCGTTACGAACTTACTCATGCCGCATGGTCTCGCATCAGCGCGTTCAATGGCTTATGTTGCGGCGCCATGAGCATCTGGCGCCGCCTCGGCGATATCATCCACCGGATTCCCGGTTCCTGCGTCCTCATCGACCATGTCGTCGAGGCCGTCCGTTCGACCTTCGGCACGTCGGCCGAGCGGCGGCATGCCGCTTTCTCGATCTCGATGATCGCGTTGTCGGCGAAGATGGCCAAGGCCGATGGCGTCGTCACGGGCGACGAGGTCGCGGCATTCAAGCAGCTCTTCGAAATTCCGGACGGCGAGAAGCGCAATGTCGCCCGCCTGTTCAACCTTGCCAAGCAGGATGTCGCCGGGTTCGAGGCTTATGCGCGCAAGATCTCCGGCCTCTTTGCCGAGGGTGCGGAGATCTTCGAGGATATCGTCGACGGGCTTTTCCACATCGCCAAGGCCGACGGCATGGTGCATGAGGCCGAACTCGAATTCATTGCCCGGGTCGCCCGGGTGTTCGGTTTGTCCGAACCCGCCTTCGCGCGCATCAGCAGCCGCCATGTCGTGCCGGAGGAGGGTGATCCCTATCTGATCCTCGGTATCGACCGCGCCGCCACCAATGAGGACGTCAAGCGCCACTATCGCCGGATCGTCGCGGAAACGCATCCCGACAAGCTGATGGCGCGCGGCGTTCCGGCCGAGTTCATCGCCATCGCGACGGCAAAGCTCGCCGCGCTCAACGGCGCCTATGACCGGATCCGGCAGGAACGGGCCTTTGCATGATCGGATGTAGCGACCCGGCTGCCATCCGGCGGCCGTCGCCCAATTTCGGCGTTCGGGCCGAGGGCACCCGGACCGATCTGCTCATCCTGCATTACACCGACATGGCGACCGCCGAGGCAGCGATCGACTGGCTCTGCGATCCGGTCTCGCAGGTGTCGTGCCACTATGTCGTGGCGGAGGACGGCGCGATCACGCAGCTGGTGTCCGAGGCGGATCGTGCCTGGCATGCGGGTGTCTCATCCTGGCATGGCGAGACCGACATCAATTCGCGCTCGATCGGCATCGAGATCGCGAATGCCGGCCATGACCACGGCTATCCCGACTTTCCGGACGTTCAGATCGACGCGGTGATCCGGCTTTGCCGCGACATTGTCGTCCGCAACAAGATCAGCCCCGAAAACGTCCTCGCCCATTCCGATGTCGCGCCGGCGCGCAAGCGCGATCCGGGCGAGAAGTTTCCGTGGGCGAGGCTCGCCGCTGCTGGCGTCGGCCATCATGTCGCACCCGAACCGCTCTCGGGCGGCCGTTCGCTCGGACGGGGGGACCTCGGCGCGTCCGTCGGCGCCCTACAGGCGATCCTGATGCTCTACGGCTACGGGATCGACGTGACCGGCGAATTCGACGACGGCACGGAACAGGTGATCACGGCCTTCCAGCGCCATTTCCGGCCCGAGCGGGTCGACGGGATCGCGGACGCCTCGACCATCGCGACTCTGCACAAACTGTACCGCGCGCTGGCGCCGCCCGGCATGCAGGTTTCGGCGTCGCCGCTGGGTCGTTGACGGTTTTTGCCGATCACGGATTCGTGATCGCGGCCATCTCGGTGACGTCTCACTGCCTCATTTTGGGACGGTTCCGCCGCGATTGGGCGGGCATTGTCAACGATGTGAGTGCTCCTCCCGTATGAAGACGTTCTGCGTAACCGGTCTCGCCGCGGCTCTTTCCCTTGCCACGGCTGCGACTGCGCCTTCCTTCGCTTTCGCCGGATCAGCCCGGCTCCTTCCTTCCAATTCCGTCCGCATCGCAGCTGCCGACCGCAGTGATGGGCGGTTCGACCAGCTCATCGCCAGCTATGCCAGCGCCAATAACGTGCCGCTCTCGCTCGCTCATGCTGTCGTGACGGTGGAGAGCAACTACAATCCGAAGATGCGCGGCCGGGCCGGCGAAATTGGCCTGATGCAGGTGAAGCTCGGCACGGCGCGGTCGATGGGCTATCGCGGCTCTGCCAAGCAGCTCTATGAGCCGGACACCAATATCCGCTACGGCATGATGTATCTCGGCGAGGCCCGGAAGCTCGCCGATGGCGATCTGTGCGGGACCATCCTCAAATATAACGGCGGCCACGGCGCGACGCGCATGAGCCGCGGGCCGCTCGCTTATTGCGGCAAGGTTCGCCAGCTCATTGCCATGAACTGAGCCGGCTGCCGGGCGACCCTGCGCGGCGCGGGGTTGACCCGCCGCGTCATCCCCCATAGGTGCTGGCCGTGCCAGCTGGCTGGACGGCCGCTCCTGCAAGATCGAAAGGTCGCAGGAGAGGAAAGTCCGGGCTCCATGGAGACACGGTGCCGGATAACGTCCGGCGGGGGCGACCCCAGGGAAAGTGCCACAGAGAGCAGACCGCCCGGCAAGCCTTACGAGGCAGTCCGGGTAAGGGTGAAAGGGTGGGGTAAGAGCCCACCGCGGGCCCAGCAATGGGAACGGCATGGCAAACCCCACCGGGAGCAAGACCGAATAGGGGCGGCACGGGCGCAAGCCCAGTCTGTTTCCCGACCCGCCGCCCGGGTTGGTTGCGTGAGGCGTCCGGCAACGGGCGTCCAAGATGAATGGTCGTCACGCGGTGGTTCGCCACCGCCTTACAGAACCCGGCTTATAGGCCAGCTGGCGCTGCCTTCCGCCCCTGCAAATGCCGCCGGGCCGTGCCCTCCCTAGCGGAAGACGCACGTGCCCCGGATAGGTCGTCGGCATTGCCATGGGCCGCGCCCCCACCGCCCGTCGCCTGCTGCCAGCCCACATCCGCATCAGCCCAGCCCGAGTTGTCCACCGGCCACGCTTCACATGCGCCCCCGCATCGGCTCGTGCCGAAATGCAGGTGCGACAAGCATTTGCAACGAAAAATTAAGCTTAACGACTTCAAGGTTCTCCACGGCCGCACCTTGGCCGTGGAGTGCGATTCCATTGACGCCCATGTTCTCCCATGGTATCCCAAATCGTCCCGGTACGAAGGGTCCGCCTTCGGCTTTAGTGGCCGTGCTTACGGCTCCTTTCGCGTCCCGGGCGAGCGTTTCCAGTTCGCGTCCGTGGGTTTTCATCCGTGCTCGGCAGCGGGCCGCGGAACGGGACGTCGCGTGTCGCATCCGGAGCGGTCAGAGGGGCAATGGACGAGTTCGTATCCACCTTCACCAACCGGCTGGATTCGAAGGGGCGCGTGTCGATTCCGGCGCCGTTCCGTTCCGTGCTGATGCGTGACGGGTTCGAGGGGCTCTATTGTTGTCCGACGCTGGATCAGAACGCCGTGGATGCTGGGGGCAATCGGCTCCGGGAGCAGATCCGCGCCATGCTGGCGCTGTTCGAGCCCTTCTCGGAGGATCACGAACTGCTCTCCACCACGCTGATCGGCGAGAGCGAGATCCTGCGGGTCGATCCGGAGGGGCGCGTCGCGCTGCCGGAAGCGATCAAGGCGCATGCCGGCATCGGCGACACGGTGACCTTTGTCGGGCAGGGGTACAAATTCCAGATCTGGGAGCCGGAGCGCTTCATCGCCTATCGCGCGGAGGCCAAGAACCGGGTGCGCGAACTGCGCCGTCGGCTGGGTGGCCGGCGCGAGGCGGGAGGCACGGAATGAGCGGCCCGTCAGGCGCCGCGCCGCGCCATATCCCCGTCATGCTCGAACCGGTCATCGCCGCACTGGCGCCGCAACAGGGCGAAACCTTCATCGACGGCACCTTCGGCCTCGGCGGCTATACGCGGGCCTTGCTCGGTGTCGGCGCCAATGTCGTGGCGATCGACCGCGATCCGACCGCGATCGCCGGCGGGGCAGGGCTGGTTGCCGAAGCCGCCGGCCGGCTGAACCTGGTCGAAGGCCGGTTCAGCGCGCTCGACACCATCGCGCGTGATGCCGGGCTCGCCTCGGTCGATGGCGTGGTGCTCGATATCGGTGTCTCCTCGATGCAGATCGACGAGGCCGAGCGCGGGTTCTCGTTCCGCTTCGACGGACCGCTCGACATGCGCATGGCGCGGTCCGGTCCGAGCGCCGCCGACATCGTCAACACCATGCCGCCGCGGGAACTGGCACGCATCCTGACCGTGCTCGGCGAGGAGCGGCGCGCGGGCGCTGTTGCCCGTGCCATTGCCGAAGACCGTGTCGCGACGCCGTTCGTCTCGACCGCGCAACTCGCCGGTCTCATCGAGCGCGTCGTCGGCCGCAAGCACAGCGACACGATCCATCCGGCGACGCGCAGCTTCCAGGCGCTGCGCATCTATGTGAACGAGGAACTCGACGAGCTCGGCGAGGCGCTCGCGGCGGCCGAGCGCATCCTGAAGCCCGGCGGCCGTCTCGTGGTCGTTTCGTTCCATTCGCTCGAGGATCGCATCGTCAAGCGCTTCCTCGGCGAGCGCAGCGAGGAACGGGCGGGTGGTTCGCGCCATCTGCCGGAGCGCAGCATCGCAGCGCCGACCTTCCGCCTCGCCGCGAAAGGGCCCTCGGTGGCCGATGATGCGGAGATCGCGATGAACCCACGCGCCCGTTCGGCCAAGCTGCGCGCGGCCATCCGCACCGATGCGCCGGCGCGTCCCTTCGATCCGGCAGCCGCGGGCGTTCCGTCGCTGCCAATCTTCAAGGCGGAGCGAGCGTGATGAAGCGCGGCTGGAGCTTCTTCTGGGTCGGTCTGATGATTGCGGTGGCGGTGATCACCTATGCGATGAAGGACAGCGCCGGCCGGGCCGCTGATCATGTCATGGATCTGCGCGCCGGCATCGCTCGCGAGAAACAGCAGCTCAACCTGCTCCGCGCTGAGTGGGGCGTGCTCGACCAGCCGTCGCGGCTGCAGTCGCTCGTCGAACGCTACAACAGCTATCTTGAACTGAAGTCGCTCGACGTGCGCCAGCTCGCAACGATCGCCGACGTGCCGGCGCGGCCGGCTGGCGCAACGGACACGGGCGCCGACGCTGTGCCGAACGCGATCATGCGCAGCGCCGAGACGGCCAGCAAATCCGCCGCCGCGAAGACCGATTCGATGGAGACGGGCAGCATCGAAGCGCCGGCGCGGCCGAAAGTGGTGAAGCCGCCGGCCCCGGTGCGCCGCGTTGCGCCGCCCGCGCCCAGAGTGCCTGCCCCTGCGCTTCCTGCCCAGCCTGAGACGGGATATCTCGAATGACGATGACCCTGACCGATCGTCCGGATGTATTCACCCGTCCCGCAGGCGCCGAACCCCGCGGGGAGCCGGCTGCCGTCGTCGCCAAGCGGAAGCAAGACCAGACCCGCAACCGCGTATTGCTGGCGATCCTCGCCTTTGTGCTCGTCTACGGGATCATCAGCACGCGCCTCATCGTGCTCGGCCTTGCCGATCCATCCGATGACGTGGCGCGTGGCAGCGCCGCCTCGGCGGTCGCCACGGCCCGCCCGGACATCGTCGATCGCAACGGAGAAATTCTCGCCACGGATATCCGGACCGCTTCGCTCTTCGCCGAGCCGAAGAAGATCGTCGATCCCGACGAGGCGACCGAACTGATCACCAGCGTGTTGCAGGACCTCGATGCGACGGCGCTTCGCAAGAAGCTGTCGACCAAGGCCGGCTTTGTTTGGGTCAAGCGCGAAATCACGCCGACCCAGCAGGCGCAGATCCACGATCTCGGCATACCCGGCGTCGGCTTCCTCACCGAGAACAAGCGCTTTTATCCGGGCGGCCCGGCAGCGGCTCATATTGTCGGGCTCGTGAACATCGACAACCAGGGCATCGCCGGTCTCGAGCGGACGGTGGACGAGCGCGGCCTCAGCGACCTGCACAATGCCGGCTTCGCGATGAAGACCAACAGCCAGCAGCCGGTGCAACTGTCGATCGACCTGCGCGTGCAGCATGTCCTGCGCGATGAACTGGTCGGCGCGATGCAGAAATATCAGTCGGCCGCGGCCATGGGCGTCATGGTCAACGCCAAGACCGGCGAAGTCGTCGCGCTGGCATCGCTGCCCGATTTCGACCCCAACGATCCCGTCGATGCCAACAAGCCGGACCGGCTCAACCGGCTGACAGCCGGCTCGTATGAGCTCGGCTCCGTCTTCAAGAGCTTCACCTTCGCCATGGCGCTCGACAGCGGCAAGGTGAAGATGACCGACAGCTTCGACGCTCGGTCACCGATCCGTGTCGGCCGCCAGGCCATCCACGATTCGCATCCGCAGGCGCGATTCCTGACTGTCCCCGAGGTGTTCCAGTACTCCTCGAATATCGGCACCGCGAAGATGGCGATGGCCATCGGCAGCGAGACCCAGCAGGAATATATCCGCCGCTTCGGACTGATGACCAAGTTGAAGACCGAATTGCCCGAAGTTGCCATGCCTCAGGTTCCCAAGCGCTGGAGCGATGTGACGACGATGACGGTGGCGTTCGGCCATGGCATCGCGGTCACGCCGATGCAGGCTGCGATGGCCGACTGCGCGCTCGTCAATGGCGGCTATCTGTTTCCGCCGACCTTCTTTCCCCGGACCCGCGAGACCGCGCTGGCGCAGGCGACACGCGTCGTCTCGCAGAAGACCAGCGACGAGATGCGCTGGCTGTTCCGCTTCAACGGCGTCAAGGGCTCCGGCCGTCATGCCGACGTCCCCGGCTATGTTGTCGGCGGCAAGACCGGCACGGCCGAGAAGGTGGTCAATGGCCGCTACGTCGAAGGGCATTATCTGAATTCGTTCCTCGCGGTCTTCCCCATGGACGACCCGCAATATGTGCTGATGATCTCGGTTGACGATCCGCGGCCGGAGAAGCCCGGCATGCCGGCGCTGGCGGCCTGGAACGCCGCCTATGTTGCTGGCAATGTCGTTCGCCGGTCCGCTGCTTTCCTCGGAGTCCAGCCGCGAACCGCGGACGAAAGCAATCCCGACGCCATGCTTGTGTCGTATTGAGCGCCGATGGAGCCGCCCGTTCGGCTCCGTTTGCTAGAAGGAACGCTCCGCATGCGACGTAATCCGGTAATGCGCCTTGGCGATCTCGCCTCGACCGAAATTCCGCTCGCGCCCGATGCTGCTGCCGTCGAGATCACTGGCCTTACCGCCGATAGCCGTGCCGTGCAGCCCGGCTTTCTCTTCGCCGCGATGAAGGGCGTCGCCGCTGACGGCCTGCGTTTCGTGCCCGAAGCGGTCCAGCGTGGCGCCGTCGCGCTTCTCTGCGCGACCGATTCATCTCTGGCTGCCGATCCCGGCGTTCCGGTGCTCCGTGCCGAGGACCCGCGCATTGCGCTTGCCCATTTCGCCGCCCGCTTCTATCCGCGCCAGCCCGAGAAGCTGGTCGCCGTAACGGGTACCGCCGGCAAGACCTCGGTTGCCGTCTTCGCGCGACAGGTCTTCGCCGCTGCAGGCTTTGGCGCTGCTTCGATCGGCACCATCGGCATCGTTGCGCCCTGGGGCGCCGAGTATGGCAGTCTGACGACGCCCGACCCGGTGCACCTGCATGCGACGCTGGACCGCCTCGCGCGCGAGGGCGTCAGCCACGCGGCGCTCGAAGCGTCCAGCCATGGCCTCGACCAGCACCGGCTCGATGGCGTGCGCCTCGTTGCCGCCGGCTTTACCAATCTCGGCCGCGACCACATGGACTATCACCCGACCGTCGAGGACTATTTCGCCGCCAAGATGCGCCTCTTCGCGGAGATCCTGCCGGAGGGCGCGACCGCGGTCATCGATGCCGACGGGCCCTATGCCGAGCGCGTTGCGACCATCGCCCGCGACCGCCAGCAGCAGGTGGTGAGCGTTGGCGCAGCCGGGGAGGGGATCCGCCTTCTCTCGGCGACGCCGAGCGATCTGCACCAGGTTCTGAAGCTCGATGTGTTCGGCGCGCCGATGGAGGTCGATCTGCCGCTGGCAGGCGGTTTCCAGGCCTCCAATGCGCTCGTCGCCGCCGGCCTCGCCATCGCCGCCGGCGTCCAGCCGGCCGTCGCCATCGCCGCGCTCGGACATCTCGAAGGGGCGCCGGGTCGGCTTGAAAAGGTCGGCGTCACCCAAAGCGGCAGCGCCGTCTTCGTCGATTACGCCCATAAGCCCGATGCACTCGATCATGCGCTCGCCGCGCTGCGCCCGATGACGCGCGGCCGGCTCGTCGTCGTTGTTGGCGCCGGTGGCGATCGCGATGCCGGCAAGCGGCCGTTGATGGGCGAGGTTGCCAGCCGCCGCGCCGATGTCGTCATCGTCACCGACGACAATCCGCGCTCGGAGGATCCCGCCACCATCCGTGCCGCCATTCTCGCCGCAGCGCCTGGAGCGATCGAGATCGGCGACCGCCGCCGCGCCATCGCCGAGGCAGTCGCGATGCTGCGCGCGGGCGACGTGCTCTGCGTCGCCGGCAAGGGCCATGAAGCGGGCCAGATCGTGAAGGGCGTCGTGCATCCGTTCTCGGATCATGAAGCCGTGACAGAGGCGATCGCCGGCGGGGTGGCTGCATGAGCGAGCCGCTCTGGACGTTCGAGGCTTTCGTCGCGGCGATGCGCGGGCGGCCGACCGCGACCGCCGCGCCGGCGATTTCCGGCATCTCGATCGACAGCCGCTCGGTGAAGCCAGGCGAGGCCTTCTTCGCCATTCACGGTGATCGCCTGGACGGCCATGATTTCGTCGGCAAGGCCGCGGCGCAGGGCGCGGCGGTGGCGGTTGTTGCCGAGGAGCGCCTTTCCGCGCTCGGGCGGCTGACCATCCCGCTCGTCGTCGTCAGCGATGTGCTGGCCGCCCTCGAATCGCTCGGCCGCGCCGCTCGCGCGCGCTCGACGGCCGGTATCGCCGCGGTGACGGGCAGCGTCGGCAAGACGACGACCAAGGAGATGCTGGCGCGCGCGCTGGCAGCGACGGGCAAGACGCATTTTTCGCCGGCCTCCTTCAACAATCATTGGGGCGTGCCGCTGACGCTTTCGCGCATGCCCGCCGACGCCGTCTATGCCGTGTTCGAGATCGGCATGAACCATGCCGGCGAAATCGTGCCGCTGGTCCAGCAGGTACGGCCGCATGTCGGCATCATCACGACGATCGAACCCGTTCATGTCGAGTTCTTTCCAGACGGCATCGACGGGATCACGCGAGCCAAGGCCGAGATCTTTGCCGGGATCGAGCCCGGCGGTGTCGCGATCCTCAACCGCGACAATCCGCAATTCGAGCCGCTCGCTCTGATGGCGATCGATGCGGGCGTCGACCGCGTGCTCGGCTTCGGCGAGAGCGCCGATGCGGAGGCCCGGTTGACCGCGATTGACCTGATGCCCGATCATTCCCGTGTCAGGGCCGATATTCTCGGCCGTGAAGTGCGGTTCACGATCGGAGCGCCGGGGCGCCATCTCGTTCAGAACGCGCTTGCCGTGCTGCTGGCGGTTCACATTCTTGGCGCCGATCTCGATCTCGCCGCGGATTCGCTGAGCGGCATGGCAGCGCCCGAGGGCCGCGGCGCACAGCACTGGCTCACGCTCGGCGACGGCGAAGCGCTGCTGATCGATGAGAGCTACAACGCCAATCCGACCTCAATGCGCGCGGCGATCGCCGTTCTCGCTGCCTCGCGTCCGGGGCCGGGGGGCAGGCGGATCGCCGTGCTGGGCGACATGCTGGAGCTCGGCGAGCGCTCCGGCGAGATGCATGCCGGGCTGGTCGAGCCGCTGATCGCGGCGGGCATCGACCGTGTTTATTGTGCCGGGCGGCTGATGCACGCGCTTTGGCAGGTCTTGCCGACCGACATGCAAGGCCAGTATGCGGAAACGGCAGAAGAACTCGACGTGATTCTCGGCGACGGCATTGCAAGCGGCGACGTGGTCATGGTCAAAGGCTCCAAGGGCAGCCGGATGACGCCCCTCGTCGAGAGACTGATGACCCGATTTGCCAAGCCCGAGCCAGAAAACGCCGGGCCAGATCCTGAGATTGAAGGACTCGCCTGATGCTGTATTTCCTGGGGGATCTATCGGCGCAGTTCTCGGCCCTCAACGTCTTCCGATACATTACATTCCGCGTCGGCGGCGCCACGATGACGGCGCTGATCGTCGTGTTCCTGTTCGGCCCGACGATCATTCGCGCCCTTCGCATGAAGCAGGGCAAAGGCCAGCCGATCCGTGAGGATGGTCCGCAGAGCCACCTTCTGACCAAGAAGGGCACGCCGACGATGGGCGGGCTGATGATCCTGTTCGGGCTCATCGTCTCGACCCTGCTCTGGGCCAATCTCGCCAGCTTCTATGTCTGGATCGTGCTGGGCGTGACGGTCGGCTTCGGGTTGATCGGCTTCTATGACGATTATCTCAAGGTGACGAAGCAGAGCCACAAGGGCTTTTCCGGCCGCTCGCGCCTTCTGGTCGAGTTCGTCATCGCCGCGATCGGCTGCTATTTCATCTCGCGTCTTGCCGGCGGTCCGCTCGCCGACGCGCTGACCTTTCCCTTCGTCAAGGCCTGGGTGCTCGATCTCGGCTGGTTCTTCATTCCCTTCGCGGCCTTCGTGATCGTGGGGGCCGGCAATGCCGTCAACCTCACGGACGGGCTCGACGGGCTTGCCATCGTTCCGGTGATGGTCGCGGCGGCGAGCTTCGGCGTGATGGCCTATCTCTCGGGTAACGCGATCTTCGCCGAATATCTGCAGATCCATTTCGTGCCCGGCACGGGCGAACTCGCGGTGATCTGCGGCGCGATGTTCGGCGCCGGCCTTGGCTTCCTATGGTTCAACGCGCCGCCGGCGGCGATCTTCATGGGCGACACCGGATCGCTGGCGCTCGGCGGCATGCTGGGATCGATCGCGGTCGCCACGAAGCACGAGATCGTGCTGGCGATCATCGGCGGGCTGTTCGTGCTCGAGGCGGTCTCCGTGATCATCCAGGTCGCTTCGTTCAAGCTGACCGGGCGGCGCGTGTTCAAGATGGCGCCGATCCATCATCATTTCGAGCAGCTCGGCTGGACCGAACCGCAGGTCGTCATCCGCTTCTGGATCATTGCCGTGGTGCTCGCCCTGGTCGGCCTCTCCAGCCTGAAGCTGAGGTAGCGGGATGATCCCGGTCACCGTCTTCGCGGGACGCAAGGTCGCCGTCTTCGGTCTCGGCGGCAGCGGGCTCGTCACGGCGAAGGCCCTCGCCGCCGGCGGCGCTGATGTCTCGGCCTTCGACGACAATGCCGATTCGGTCGCCAACGCAGCGGCGTCCGGCGTCACCACCGAGGATCTGCGCAACGCCGACTTCTCGGCGTTCGCTGCGCTGGTTCTGGCGCCCGGCGTGCCGCTCACCCATCCCGAGCCGCACTGGGTCGTCACAAAGGCCAAGGCCGCCGGCGTCGAGATCATCGGCGATATCGAGCTGTTCTGCCGCGAGCGCCGGGCGATTGCCCCCGATGCGGCCTTGATCGCCATCACCGGCACCAATGGCAAGTCGACGACAACCGCGCTGATCGGGCATCTTTTCCGGACGGCCGGACGCGACGTGCAGCTTGGCGGCAATATCGGCACCGCGATCCTCTCGCTCGAGCCGATCACGGACGATCGCGTCTATGTCGTCGAGTGCTCGTCGTTCCAGATCGACCTTGCGCCGACCCTCGATCCGACCGTGGGCATCCTGCTCAACGTCACCGAGGACCATCTCGATCGGCATGGCAGCATGGAACGCTATGCCGCGATCAAGGCGCGCCTCGTCGACGGCGCCGCGACGGCGGTGGTCGGTGTCGACGATGACTGGAGCGCATCGATCGCCGCCGAGATCGACAGGCGCGGCAAGCCGCTGGAGCGGATTTCCGTCAGGCGCCCGGTCGTCGATGGCTTCTATGTCGACAAGACGGAGATCTTCCAGGCCACGGATGCGTCGGCCCGCCAGGTCGCGGATCTTGCCGGCATCGGCTCGCTGCGGGGCGCGCACAACGCGCAGAACGCCGCTGCCGCTGTTGCCGCTGCGAGCGCGCTCGGCCTTTCGGACGAGATGATCCAGCAGGGTCTCGCGAGCTTTCCGGGCCTTGCGCACCGCATGGAAGAGGTGACGCGGATCGGCCGGGTGCTGTTCGTCAACGATTCCAAGGCCACCAATGCCGACGCCGCCGAGAAGGCGCTTGCCAGTTTCGACCGCATCTTCTGGATCCTCGGCGGCAAGGCAAAGACCGGTGGCATCGACAGCCTCGTCCCTTATTTCGGCAAGATCGCCAAGGCTTATCTGATCGGCGCCGCCTCAGAGGCCTTTGCGGCGACGCTCGAGGGCAAGGTGCCTTACGTGATGGCCGGCACGATGGACCGGGCTGTCGCGCTCGCGGCGGAGGATGCGGCACGCGACGCCGAGCCGGAGCCGGTCGTGCTGCTGTCGCCGGCCTGCGCCTCCTTCGATCAGTATCGGAACTTTGAAAAGCGCGGCGATCATTTCCGCGAACTCGTCCTCGCCCGCGCCGGGGCGGACGCCATTGAGGAGGTCAGGTGATGGTCAGCAGGGCCGATCGCGGCATCTTCGCCGAGTGGTGGTGGACGGTCGACAAGTACCTGCTGTTCTCCATGCTGGCGCTGATGATCATGGGCGTCGTGCTGTCGCTCGCCGGCAGTCCGCCGGTCGCCGAGCGCATCGGCCTCGATAGCTTCCATTTCACGACGCGCCATGTCCTGTTCCTGATCCCCACCGTCGCCATCATGCTGGCGACATCGATGCTCTCGCCGCAGAAGACAAGGCGGACGGCCCTGATCGTGTTTGCCATCGCGATCGTGCTGATGTTCCTGACGCTTTTCGTCGGTCAGGAGGTCAAGGGCGCGCGACGCTGGATCAACGTGATCGGGTTTTCGCTGCAGCCGTCGGAATTCATGAAGCCGGCCTTCATCGTGTTGTCGGCCTGGCTGTTCACCGAGAATTCGCGCCGCAGCGACATCCCCGGCAACATCTTCGCAATCCTGCTGCTCACCATCGTGGTGGCGCTCCTGGTGGCGCAGCCCGATCTCGGCCAGACCATGCTGGTGGTCATCGCCTGGTCGGCGGTGTTCTTCATGGCCGGCCTGTCCTGGTACTGGATCCTGGCTCTTGCGGGCCTCGGCGCCGGCGGCGTGCTCGCGGCCTATACCGTGTTTCCCCACTTTGCCGGTCGCATCAATCGCTTCCTCGACCCCGGCACCGGCGACACCTTTCAGGTCGATACAGCGATGCAGTCGATCCTCGGCGGCGGCTGGTTCGGACGCGGGCCGGGCGAGGGCGTCGTCAAGCGCATCCTGCCCGACAGCCATACCGACTTCATCTTTGCCGTTGCGGCCGAGGAGTACGGCATCCTGGTCTGTATCGGGCTCGTCCTCGTCTTTGCCTTCATCGTCGTGCGCGGCCTCAGCCACAGCCTCAAGAACGAGGATCCGTTCATCCGCCTGAGCTCGGCGGGCCTCATCGTGATGTTCGGCGTGCAGTCGGTCATCAACATGTCGGTCAATCTCAATCTGGTGCCGGCCAAGGGCATGACGCTGCCGTTCATCTCCTATGGCGGCTCCTCGATGCTGGCGCTCGCCTTCCAGATGGGGCTGGTGCTGGCGCTGACGCGCCGCCGGTTCGAGCCGATCCGCCTCACCGCCGGCCTCGGGCGTTATGGAAATGCTGCCAAGGCGGGGGCGGTCTGAACCGTGTCGCGGACGATCCTTCTTTCGGCCGGTGGGACGGGTGGCCATCTTTTCCCCGCCGAGGCGCTGGCGCATGTGCTGATCGCGCGCGGCTGGACGATCCATCTCGCGACGGATCATCGCGCTGAAACCTACGGCCAGAATTTCCCGGCGGCCGAGACCCATATCATCCGCTCGGCGACGCCGTCGGTGAAGTCGCCCGTGGCGATCGCCCGCGCGATCTGGAGCCTTTATGGCGGCTACCGCCAGGCCAAGAGCCTGCTGCGCCGCATCAGGCCGGCCGCCGCCATCGGCTTCGGCGGCTATCCGACCGTGCCGCCGCTGCTGGCGGCCGCGCATCTCAAGATCCCGACGATCGTCCATGACGCCAATGCCGTGCTCGGCCGGGCCAACCGGCTGCTGGCGCCGCGCGTCAGCGTGCTGGCGACCTCCTTCGCGGAAGTCGGCTATGCCACCGGCCTCAAGACGCGCATCGTCCAGACGGGCAACCCGGTGCGCGAGGCCGTCCTCGAGGCGAGCCGCGTTCCGTTCGATCCACCGAAGGGCGATGCGCCGCTTCGCCTCGTCGTCTTCGGCGGTAGTCAGGGCGCACGTTTCTTTTCCGATGTGATGCCGGAGGCTCTCGCGAAACTCGACCCTGTCGCCCGCGCGCGCCTCGCGATCGTGCAGCAGTGCCGGCCCGAGGATATCGATCGCGTCCGCGCCGCCTATGCGACGCTTGCCGTTGCGGCCGAACTCGCGCCCTTTTTCCGTGACCTGCCGGCGCGCATCGCGGCCAGCCATCTCGTGCTCTGCCGGTCGGGCGCCTCGACGGTGAGCGAGCTTTGCGTCATCGGTCGGCCCGGCATCATGGTGCCGCTGCCGCATGCGATCGACCAGGACCAGAGTGTCAATGCAGCCGTGCTGGCCAAGGCAGGCGGCGGATGGGTCGTGCCGCAGGCACAGCTGACCGCCGAACGGCTTGCACAGGATATCGCCGGCTTTCTCGCCGCACCGGATCACCTTGCGGCAGCGGCCGCCGCGGCGCGCTCGGTTGGCCGGCCCGATGCGGCCGTGCGCCTTGCCGATCTCGTCGAGGAGGTCGCCGCAGCCAGGACAAAGGGAATGTCTTCATGAAAATGCCCCGGGACATCGGTCCCGTTCACTTCGTCGGCATCGGCGGCATCGGTATGAGCGGCATCGCCGAGGTGCTGATCAATCTCGGCTATCGCGTCCAGGGTTCGGATTCGGCCGAGAATGCCAATGTCCAGCGCCTCAAGGCGAAGGGCGTCACGATCACGATCGGCCATGACGCGGCCAATCTCGGCGATGCGCGCGTCGTGGTCGTCTCTTCGGCGATCAAGGCAAGCAATCCCGAGCTGAAGGCCGCGCGCGAGCGGCTTCTGCCGGTGGTGCGCCGCGCCGAGATGCTGGCCGAGCTGATGCGCCTCAAAAGCGCCATCGCGATCGCCGGAACGCATGGCAAGACGACGACCACTTCGATGGTGGCGGCGCTGCTCGATGCCGGCGGCTTCGATCCGACCGTCATCAATGGCGGCATCATCAATGCCTATGGCACCAATGCGCGTATCGGCGCCAGCGACTGGGTCGTGGTCGAGGCCGACGAGAGCGACGGCACCTTCGTCAAGCTGCCGGCCGATGTGGCGCTCGTCACCAATATCGATCCCGAACACCTTGATCATTACGGCTCGTTCGACAAGGTGCGCGAGGCGTTCAAGCAGTTCATCGAGAATATCCCGTTCTACGGCTTTGCCGTCATGTGTCTCGATCACCCCGAGGTGCAGAAGCTGATCGGGCGGATCGAGGACCGGCGCATCATCACCTATGGCGCCAATCCGCAGGCCGACATCCGCTATCGCGACCTTCGGACCGAAGGCTCGACCTCGCGCTTCACTGTCGACATCCGTGACCGTGCCAGTGGCGCGATGACCGCGATCCCCGATCTCGTGATGCCGATGCCCGGCGAGCACAATGTCCAGAACGCAACGGGCGCTGTCGCCATCGCCCATCAGCTCGGCATTTCCGATGAGGCGATCCGCAAGGGGCTCGCAAGCTTCTCGGGCGTCAAGCGCCGTTTCACACAGACTGGAAGCTGGAACGGCGTCCAGATCTTCGACGACTATGGCCATCATCCGGTCGAGATCGCGGCGGTGCTCAAGGCAGCGCGCGCGGCAGCGCATCAGGCGCATGTCATCGCCGTCGTCCAGCCACACCGCTATTCGCGCCTGCATGATCTCTTCGATGGCTTCTGCACCTGTTTCAACGATGCCGACACGGTCATCGTCGCCCCTGTCTATGCCGCCGGCGAAGCGCCGATCGAGGGGATCGATCGCGACCATCTCGTCGATGGGCTGAGGGTCCGCGGACATCGTGACGCGCGTCCGCTCGAGGCGCCGGAACAACTGGCCGCGATGATCCGGGGCATTGCCAAGCCGGGCGACTATGTCGTCTGCCTCGGCGCTGGCTCGATCACGAACTGGGCCTATGCGCTGCCCGGCGAGCTCGAGAAGCTCGACGGATGAGCTTCGCGCCGCTGGATCTCGACCTTTCCGGCGTCCGGGGCCGGGTCACGCCCAATTTCGGGCTCGACGCGGTGACGTGGTTCCGCGTCGGCGGTCCGGCGCAGGCGCTGTTCCAGCCGGCCGACGCTGATGATCTCGCGCTGTTCCTGTCGCGGCTTGCGCCGGATGTGCCAGTGCTGGTGATTGGGGTCGGCTCCAATCTGCTGGTGCGTGACGGCGGCATCCCGGGCGTCGTCATCCGACTTTCGGCCAAGGGTTTCGGCGCCATGGAGCGGCTCTCCGGCGATCGCATCCGTGTCGGCACGGCATTGCCTGACAAGCGTGTCGCCGCCTTCGCGCTGGAGGAGGGGCTTGCCGGCTTCGCCTTCTATCACGGCATTCCCGGCGCCATCGGCGGGGCGCTGCGCATGAATGCCGGCGCCAATGGCGGCGAGACACGCGAGCGGTTGGTCGAGGTCACCGCGCTCGACCGCAGCGGCGCGCGCCATGTGCTCAGCAATGCCGATATGGGTTTCACCTATCGCCATACAGGCGCGGCCGAAGACCTGATCTTCGTTGAGGCGATCTATCAGGGCGAACCGACGGATCGCAGCCTGATCGAAGCCGCGATGGCCGAGGTTGAAGCGCATCGCGAACGCGCTCAGCCGATCCGCGAAAAGACGGGCGGCTCGACGTTCAAGAACCCGCCTGGACACTCGGCGTGGAAGCTGGTGGACGCCGCGGGCTGTCGCGGCCTTCGCGTCGGCGGCGCCCAGGTCTCCGAGATGCACTGCAACTTCCTGATCAACACGGGCGGCGCCACCGGCCATGATCTCGAACTGTTGGGCGAGACGGTTCGCGCCCGCGTGCTCGCGACGAGCGGCGTCCGTCTCGACTGGGAAATCAAGCGGCTCGGGCTGCCCGGCGAGGGCGGGGCGGTCGAGCCGTTTCTCGGCGGCTAGAGCCGCGCTCGGCGTGTCGCCCTGAGTCGTTTTGACTCAGTGGGAGAACGCACCTGGTTAACGATCGATTACCTCTTCCCTGACATAGTGCCCCGATCGATTCGAGAGGGGTTAACTGTCTTGGCGAAGCACGTCGCCGTCCTGATGGGCGGATGGTCGAGCGAAAGGCCGGTTTCGCTCAATTCCGGCAAGGGTTGCGCCGATGCGCTCGAGGTTGCGGGTTACCGGGTCACGCGGGTCGATGTCCAGCGTGACGTGGCAGAGGTGCTGGCGCGCCTGAAGCCGGATGTCGCCTTCAACGCGCTGCACGGTCCTTATGGCGAGGACGGCTGCATCCAGGGCGTCCTCGAGATCCTCCAGATCCCCTACACCCATTCCGGCGTGCTCGCCTCGGCGCTCGCGATGAACAAAGCGCGCGCCAAGGACGTCCTCGTGGCAGCTGGAATTCCGATCGCCGAATCAGTGCTCATGCACCGCCTGGATGTCGCGAAGGCGCATCCGATGACACCGCCTTATGTCGTGAAGCCGGTGGCGGAGGGGTCGAGTTTCGGTGTCCTGATCGTCCGGGAGGGCGCTCTTCACCCGCCTCAGCAACTCTTTGCTGAGGATTGGGCTTTCGGCGACACGGTCATGGTGGAGCGCTTCATCGGCGGCCGCGAGCTTACTTGCGGCGTTATGGGCGATGAAGCCCTTGATATCATTGAGCTCGTGACGGCCGATGGCGGCTGGTACGACTACGACGCCAAATATTCAGACAACGGTGCACGACACGTAATTCCTGCGCCGCTTTTACCAGATGTTTACCAAAGTATACGGAATCTATCGGTGCGGGCTCATCGGGCTCTCGGGTGTCGCGGCATCAGCCGGGCGGACTTCCGATACGACGATCGACCTGACGGCACGGGGCAGCTGGTTTGCCTTGAAGTGAACACCCAGCCGGGCATGACGGCGACGTCGCTGGTCCCGGATATGGCGCGGCATGCCGGAATGAGTTTTCCGGAACTGGTGAGCTGGATGGTGGAGGACGCGTCGTGCGGCAGGTAGTCGATGAGCTGGCGGAAGAGCAGGGAGCGCGCGGATCGGCCGATCTCGCCGTGCCGTCTGCTCGACGCATGCCGTCCTGGCTGCATCGGAGGCTCAAGTCGCTGGCGCGCTATGAGCGCCGCCTGCCGCCGCATATCGGCATCGAATTGACGGCGTTGCTGTTCATCGCGACCGGCGTTGCCGGCGTGCTGTCTGCGGGCCGCACCGATGAACTCGTCACCTCGCTGTCGAATGCGGGCGGTCTGGTCGTCGAATCCGTGAAGATCACCGGGCAGATGGAGACCTCCGAGGTCGCCGTGCTGCAGAAGCTGCAGCTTCCGCCGGATGCCTCGCTGCCGGCGATCGATGTCGCTTCGGCACGGGAGCGAATCGAGACGCTGCCATGGGTGCAGACGGCTTCGCTGCGCAAGGTCTATCCCTCGACGCTGAAGATCACGATCAACGAGCGCCAGCCTTATGTGCTCTGGCAGCACGATCAGCAGCTCTCCGTGCTCGACGATACCGGCCGCGTCATTGGCGAGGCCCGGGATGCGCACCGCAACCTCGTCCGCGTGGTCGGCGCGGGTGCCGAGACGCGCGCCTTCGAGGCGCTGGCGCTGGCTGACACGGCGCCGGGGATTCGCGCCCGGCTCAAGGCAGCCGTCCTGATCGGCCAGCGGCGCTGGAATTTCGTGCTCGACAACGGCGTCACGCTGATGCTGCCGCAGGACGATCCCAAGGCCGCGCTGGCACGGATCGCCGGCTTCGACCAGAGCAACAACCTGCTCGGCCGCGACATCGTCAGCGTCGATCTCCGTCTCGGTGACCGGATGTTCGTGCGGCTGACGCCTGAAGCCGCCACAAGGCGCGAAGCCGAACTCAAGGAGCAGGCGAAGCTTGCGAAGCGCAAAGGGGCGAGCACCTGATGGCCCTGTTCGTCACCTCCGAAAGCCGTTTGAAGCCGCTGTCGGCCAAGAAGGCCACCATCGTCTCGATCCTCGATGTCGGGTCGTCCAAGGTCTGCTGCCTGATTGCCAAGCTGAAGCCGCGTGAACTCGGCGACGTGCTGCCCGGCCGTACCCACGCCGTCGAGGTGCTCGGCATCGGCCATCAGCGGTCGCGCGGCATCAAGTCGGGCGTCGTGGTCGATCTGGACAAGGCCGAGCAGGCGATCCGCCTCGCGGTCGATGCCGCTGAGCGCATGGCTGGCGTCACGGTCGAATCGCTGATCGTGAACGTCTCCTGCGGCCGTCTTTCGAGCGAGGTCTATTCGGCGAGCGTTTCGCTGACAGGCCATGAAGTGGTCGAGAACGACATCAAGCGCGTCCTTGCCGCCGGTCGTGAGCACACCGTGACGCCGGAGCGCGCGCCGATCCATTCACTGCCGATCGGCTATGCCATCGACGGCAATGGCGGCATTCGCGACCCGCGCGGCATGCTCGGCGAGCGGCTCGGTGTCGACATGCACATCGTCACCGGCGAATCGGCGCCGCTGCGCAATCTCGAGCTTTGCATTTCGCGCTGCCATCTCTCGGTCGAGGCAATGGTCGCGACGCCTTATGCGAGCGGTCTCTCGGCGCTTGTCGATGACGAGACCGAGCTTGGCGTCGCCTGCGTCGATCTCGGCGGCGGTACGACGACGATCTCGGTGTTCATGGACGGCCAGTTCGTCCATGCCGATGCGATCGCCATCGGCGGTCAGCACGTCACCACCGACATCGCGCGCGGCCTCTCGACCCGCATCGAGGATGCCGAGCGGCTGAAGACCATGCATGGCAGCGCGCTGCCTTCCGTTTCTGACGAGCGCGACATGCTGTCCGTGCTGCCGATCAGCGACGACGACCGCGACGTTCCGAACCAGATTCCGCGGGCCGCGCTGACGCGGATCATTCGCGCCCGCATCGAGGAAGTGCTGGAACTCGTCCGCGACCGGCTGAACCGTTCCGGCTTCCAGACCATGGTCGGCCGGCGGATCGTGCTCACCGGTGGCGGCAGCCAGCTGGCGGGCATCAACGAGGCGGCGCGGCGCATCCTTGCGCGCAATGTCCGTCTTGGCCGTCCGCTTGGCGTGACGGGCCTGCCGGAGGCGGCCAGGGGGCCGGCCTTCTCGGCGGCCGTGGGACTTTTGATCTATCCGCAAGTCGCCCAGATCGAGCAGGTCTCGGCGATGCGCGGCCATCGCATGCCGATGACCGGGACCGGCGGCTATTTCGCACGGGTCGGGCACTGGTTCCGAGAGAGTTTCTAATTGCCGAGAGGCGGGGCGCACAGGGCGAGGCGCCTCAATTAAGCAAAGCCAGGCCGGTTTACGCCACCGGCTGAGGGGTCAGACGACGAGGTCTCCATGACGATCAACCTGAAGATGCCGGATATTACTGAGCTTAAGCCCAAGATCACGGTCTTCGGCGTTGGCGGGGCTGGTGGCAACGCCGTCAACAACATGATCCGTTCTGGGCTCGAGGGCGTTGAGTTTGTCTGCGCCAACACCGACAGCCAGGCGCTCATGTCGGCGCGCGCCGAACGCCTCATCCAGATGGGCACGGCGGTCACCGAGGGTCTCGGTGCCGGCTCGATGCCCGAGATCGGCCGCGCCGCCGCCGAGGAAGTGCTGGACGAGATCAATGATCATCTCGCCGGCTCGCACATGGTGTTCGTCACCGCCGGAATGGGCGGCGGCACTGGCACCGGCGCAGCGCCCGTCATCGCCCGCTCGGCCCGTTCGCACGGGATCCTGACGGTCGGCGTCGTGACGAAGCCGTTCCAGTTCGAAGGCGCCCGCCGCATGCGCGTTGCCGAAGCCGGCATCCGTGAGCTGCAGGAATGCGTCGATACGCTGATCGTCATTCCGAACCAGAACCTGTTCCGTATTGCCAACGAGAAGACGACCTTCGCGGACGCCTTCGCCATGGCCGACCAGGTTCTCTATTCGGGTGTTGCCTGCATCACCGACCTGATGGTCAAGGAAGGCCTGATCAATCTCGACTTCGCCGACGTTCGTTCGGTGATGCGCGAGATGGGCAAGGCGATGATGGGCACGGGCGAAGCCTCCGGCGAGCGCCGCGCCATCCTCGCCGCCGAGGCGGCGATCGCCAATCCCCTGCTCGACGAGACGTCGATGCACGGTGCACGCGGTCTGCTGATCTCGATCACCGGCGGCAAGGACCTGACGCTGTTCGAGGTTGACGAGGCGGCGACCCGCATCCGCGAGGAAGTGGATCCGGACGCCAACATCATCCTCGGCGCCACCTTCGAGGAAAGCCTCGAAGGTGTCATCCGCGTCTCGGTCGTCGCCACCGGCATCGACAGCGAAGTCCGCGAGGATGTCACGCCGACCGAAGTGCGCATGGCCGAGCTCAACCAGCGCATGAAGGCAGCCGCACAGGCCGCCGTTCAGCCGCCGGCCGGCGGTCGTGCACCGCAGGTGAACACCGAGATGCGCGCTCCGGCTCCGCAGCAGGTCATCCGCCAGCCGGCGCAGACGGCCTCCCGCGACCCGGGCGTCACCATCGCCCCGCTGCAGCAGCCGCAGGCGTCCGTCTCCTATGACGAGGCCGAACTCGACCACGAGTTCGACATGGTCCCGGCGCCGGCAGATGCGCATGACCACCATCCGCAGCAGTCCTTCATTCCGCCGGCGGCCGAGGCTCCGGCCTCCAGCCGCATGCCGCGGGTCGAGGACTTCCCGGTCGTGGCCCAGCGAGAGATGCATGCCGCCCGCGGCGAGGAAGCGCAGGAGGAGGATCGCGGCCCGATGGGTCTGCTCCGCCGCCTGGCTCATCTCGGCCGCCGCGAGGAGGATGCCCAGCCGCAGCAGCCCCAGCGGGCCGCTCCGGTGCAGCAGGCTCCGGCTCGCGCGCCCCAGCAGGCGCCGCGCCAGCAGGCTCCGGCTCCCCAGGCGCCGCGTCCCCAGCAGGCGCCCCGTCAGGCGGCGCCGGTCCAGGACGCCTATCGCCAGCGTCAGCAGGCTGAACTAGATCCGCATGGCCGCGTGATGCCGCGCGAGCCGCGCCACGAGGACGACCAGCTCGAGATCCCGGCCTTCCTGCGCCGTCAGGCGAACTGAGCGACTGCAGCATTTCGACCTAAGGCCCGGCGGTTTACCGCCGGGCCTTTTCGCAAGCGCGGCAAGGTCATCCCCCGGGCGGATACCGCGTAACATACGGTTAGAAACCGTGATTTGTTGTAGGAGGGGGCGGGCCGTATCTTCAGCCTACGAATTGCTGCTCTGCAGCGCGATCAAGCCGAGTCGACAGGCCGGCATCTTTCGCGAGCGAGCGGCTCAGTAGGTGAAGCGCGACAGGGACGCCGCGTAATTGGCGGTCCCGAGGGGTTCAATTCATGGCAAAGCGTATGGGCACACCGCAGACGACGTTGCGCGATCGCGTCGTCGTATCGGGTATCGGTGTGCATAGCGGCCAGCCGGTCTCGATGGCGCTCAATCCTGCGCCCGCCGATAGCGGCATCACGTTCCAGCGCACCGATGGCGACGCTTCCGAGTCGGTTGCGATCCGCGCCTCGATCGACAATCTGTCGGCCACCGATTCCTGCACGACGATCGCCCGCATGGGTCTGTCGATCGCCACGATCGAACACCTGCTGGCGACCTTCAACGGTCTTGGCGTCGATAATGTGGCGGTCGATATCGACGGGGCCGAAGTGCCGATGATGGATGGCAGCGCCAGCGCCTTCGTCGCGCTGATCGAGCAGACCGAGATCGTCCAGCTCGCCGCTCGCCGCCGCTTCATCAAGGTTCTGAAGCCGATCCGCCTCGACCAGGGTCCGGCCTTTGCCGAGCTGCTGCCGTTCGATGGCCGCCGTTTCGAGATCGACATCGATTTCGATTCGCCGCTGATCGGACGCCAGGCCTTCGTCACCGACCTGACCCCAGCGACGTTCCGCCGGGATCTTGCCCGCGCCCGGACCTTCGGCTTCCTGCGCGACGTGCAGACCTACTGGTCGCGCGGTCTCGCGCTCGGCTCCTCGCTCGACAACACGGTCGTGCTCGGCGATGACCGCGTTCTCAATCCGGAAGGCCTGCGTTTCGCGGACGAGTTCGTGCGCCACAAGGCGCTCGATGCGGTCGGCGATCTTGCGCTTGCCGGCGCGCCGATCATCGGTGCCTATCGCTCCTATCGCGGCGGCCATCGGCTGAACGCGCGCATCGTCGAGGCTCTGCTGGCTGATTCGGCGGCATGGTGCTTCGTCGACGGGACGGCCGCGCCGCGTCGCGAGCCGGTTCGCGCCGAAGTTCCGGTCCGCCTCGCGGCCGCGGCGCTTGGTCCGGAAAAGTCCTGACAGGGCCTGCGGTTCGCCCGGCGAGGCCTGCGAAGCGCCCTTTCTCCCCGATGATCCCATTGCCTTGAAAATGCGCCAATGCGCTGGCACGGCTGGTGACATACTGATGTCGTTTCGGCTAGAGAAGCGGCAGTGCTTTGACCCGTCGATAGAGGCGAGGCCGGTTCCGCTGGCTCGAATTCCTGCATGACAAATATCGATGCGACCCTTCCTTCCGCCGCTGCGAAGCTGGGGCGGAAGGGGACGATCGCCATTCGTGTCGTCCTGCTCTGCTCGCTGGTGGCTCTGGCCGGCTGCCTCGGCAAGGAAGACGACTCCGACCAGCCGGACATTCCAGCGGGCGAACTCTACAATCAGGGCCTGAAGCTGATGTCGGAAGGCAAGCTCCGGGCCGCCTCGGCGCGCTTCGGCGAGGTCGACAAGCAGCAGCCCTATACCGAATGGGCCCGCAAGGCGCTGATCATGCAGGCGTTCACCTATTATCGTCAGGGCAAGTATGACGACACGATCGAGGCCGCGAAGCGCTATGTGGCGCTCTATCCGGCGAGCCCGGACGCCGCTTACGCGCAGTACATGATCGGCCAGTCCTATTTCAAGCAGATCCCGGACGTGACGCGCGACCAGGAATCGACGCAGCGCGCCATCGCCGCGATGCAGGAAGTGGTCGAGCGCTATCCGAATTCGGAATATGTCGACGACGCGCAGAAGGCGATCATCGTTGCCCGCGACCAGCTCGCCGGCAAGGAAATGCAGATCGGCCGCTACTATCTCGAGCGCCGCGAATATCCGGCTGCGATCAACCGCTTCAAGACGGTCGTGACGCAATATGGCAATACCCGACAGGTCGAGGAGGCCCTCTATCGCTTGACTTCCGCCTATTACGCGATGGGCATTGTCAGCGAAGCGCAGACCGCCGCTGCAGTGCTGGGCCACAACTTCCCGGATTCGCCCTGGTACAAGGATGCGTACAGCCTGCTGCAGTCGGGCGGCGTGTCGCCGTCGGAGAACAAGAGCTCCTGGATCAGCAAGGCGTTCCAGACCGTGACCGGCCTCGGCAAGACCTGAGGAGGAAGGGCCTAGCCTCCCGATGCTCGCAGCGCTGTCCATCCGCGACATTGTCCTGATCGACAGGCTCGAGATCGATTTTGCGCCGGGCATGACGGTGTTGACCGGTGAGACCGGCGCCGGCAAGTCGATCCTGCTCGACGCCCTGGCGCTGGCGCTCGGTGGGCGAGGCGACGGGGCGCTGGTTCGTCACGGCGCCGCGCAGGGCCAGGTGAGCGCTGTGTTCGATGTGGCGCGCGAGCATCCGGCCCGACAGTTCCTGACCGACAATGCCATCGATCATGATGGCGAGCTGATCCTCCGCCGCGTGCAGACCGCGGACGGCCGCACCCGCGCCTATGTCAACGACCAGCCGGTGAGCGTCGCGCTGCTGCGCGATGTCGGCGCGCGTCTCGTCGAGATTCACGGGCAGCATGATGACCGCGCACTGGTCGATCCGGCCGTGCATAGACAACTCATCGACGCGTTTGGCGGGCTGGACGCGGAAGCGTCGGAGGTTGCTGCCGCCTGGCGCGGCTGGCGCGCGGCGGAAAGCGAAGTGGCATTGCTGCGGCGGCGCATCGCCTCGGCGCGCAGCGAGGGCGACTATCTCCGCGCGGCCGTCGACGAGTTGCAGCGCCTCGCGCCGCAGGCCGGCGAGGAGACAGAGCTTGCCGCTACCCGTCACCGCATGATGCAGATCGAGAAGATCGCGACCGATCTCGCCGACGCGCATGAAACGATTGCCGGCCATGCCTCGCCCGTGCCGACACTGGCAAGCTTGGCGCGACGCCTGGAGCGGAAGCGCGACCAGGCTGGCGGGCTGCTCGACGGTGTCGTCGAGGCTGTCGATCAGGCCATCGACGCGCTGGAACTGGCGGAAGGCCTCCTCGATGCCTCGATCCGCGCCAGCAATTTCGACCCGAAAGAACTGGAACGCACTGAGGAGCGGCTGTTCGCGCTGCGGGCGGCGGCGCGCAAGCATGATGTGCCGGTCGAGGGGCTGGCCGGGCTGCGCATCCGCATGGAGGCCGATCTCGCCGCACTCGATTCAGGCGAGGAACGGCTGGCGGCGCTTGAGACCGCTGCCGAGCAGGCGCGGCATAGTTTCGACATTCGAGCCGCCGCGCTTTCCGCCCGCCGCCGTGCTGCCGCCGATGCGCTGGAACTGCGCGTCGCCGAGGAATTGCCGGCGCTGAAGCTGGAGCGTGCGGCGTTCATCGTCGCGATCGAGAGCGACGGCGAGGAGCGCTCGGAAAGTGGCATCGATGCCGTCTCCTTCGTGGTTCGCACCAATCCGGGCACGCGGCCGGGGCCGTTGATGAAGGTCGCTTCCGGCGGTGAGCTGTCGCGTTTCCTTCTGGCGATCAAGGTCGCGCTGGCCGATCGGGGCTCGGCGCCGACGCTTGTCTTCGACGAGATCGATACCGGTGTCGGCGGCGCTGTCGCCGAGGCGATTGGCCGCCGTCTGGCGCGGCTCGCCGAGCGGGTGCAGGTTCTGTCGGTGACGCATGCGCCGCAGGTCGCCGCGCGGGCCTACAGTCATCTGCTGATCGCCAAGACGCTTGTTGGCCAGGCCGGTCAGCCATCGGGCGAGCAGCGGGTCGCGACTGGCGTAACGCCGCTTCGCGGCTACGAGCGGCAGGAAGAGATCGCCCGCATGCTGGCCGGCAGCGTCATCACCGATGAGGCGCGCGCCGCCGCGGCACAGCTGATCGGCGGGGCTGCGTAAAGCGCTTCGCTTTCAACGGCGTCGATAGACGGTCGCCTTTGCCTTCAGGGTCTCTGTGCGCGGGCCACCCGGAAAATAGGGCGCGAGGGCTGACATCACATCCGCCCGGCAGCTCTCGAGCCGATCGCCAAGGACAGCCGGCGATGTCGAAGAGCGGGTCAGAAGCCGCTCGAACAACGCTTCGGGCGTGATCATCTGCGTGAACTCATGCTCGATCGTTTCGCCCTCGGCGAAGGGCGTGTCGATGAACCAGTTCTCGTAGACCTCTTTCCAGCCCGTCGTCTTGCGGGCGGAGTAAGCGAGGTTGACGGCCTCGAAGGCCTCGAACCAGGGATTGCGCGCGTCTTTCACAGGTGACGTGCCGCAGATGAGGATCGCGCCGCCAGGGGCGAGGATGCGCTCCAGAACCGGAAGCGTCGCCGCCCGGTCCATCCAATGCAGCGCGCGGCCGATGGTGATGATGTCGAAGGTGCCGATATCGTCGGGCAGATCTTCCGTCCGCCCGGCAATCAGCGGCAGCTCGATCCCCGCGGCGGCGGCGTCACTGCGCGCTGCGGCGAGCATGTTCGCCTCCGGATCCACGCCAAGGATCGATCCGACATAGGGACGGAGGCCGAGCGCGAGCACGCCGGGGCCCGTGCCGAGATCGATCAGCGCTTGATGGCCGTCGAGCGCCAGCCCATCCGCGATCAACGCGAAGAAGCCGGCCGGGTAGGGCTCGCGGAAGCGCCTGTAGGTCTCGGCAGTCGTCGCAAAACGTCCCATCTCGTTTCCCCCCGCGGTGTCATCGGTCGGCTCTCATCGCGAACGATGCCGCCTTCAACGTGGCAGCGGAGCGGTTCCAGTCGCGCTTGTGCAGTTTTGCCGCAGTTTCGATCGGCGATCATCGCCGTTGAGCCGCATGACGGTTGACCGGGCCGCCATACTCGACGTATTTTTCGTAAGGGAACATTATTTGATCAGGAAATGTGACGGCGGTCACCGCAGCGCCACAAAAGCCGGATTATGAGTGTTCCTGCAGCCCGCATTCCCGTCGATCCATCTTGCCTGCCGCCGCGTGCCGTTCTTCGTGCCGGACCTCCCGCCTGCACGTTCATACCTTAGAGAATTGCAATGTCCGTCCTGTCCACCGTGCCCGCGACCCGCGCGGAGCCCGCGCCATCTTTCCTCGAATTCGTACTGATCATCGCCTTCATGATGGCGCTCGGCTCGATGTCGATCGACAATCTGTTGCCGGCCTTCGATCCGATCCGTGCCGATTACGGCCTCGCCTCGACCAATGAGGTGCAGCTCATCCTGACCGTCTACATGATCGGCTTCGCGATCATGCAGCTCTTCTACGGTCCGTTCTCCGACATCATCGGGCGGCGGCCGACCTTGATGGTCGGGCTCATCATCTTTGCGATCGGCAGCTTCATCGCTTTGTTCTCGACGAGTTTCGAGATGCTGCTGCTCGCCCGCCTCATCCAGGGGATGGGCGCTGCCGCGACGCGCATCCTCTCGGTCGCCATTGTGCGCGACCGCTTTCAGGGGCGCGAAATGGCGCGCGTGATGTCGCTCACCATGATGGTCTTCATCATCGTGCCGATCTTCGCGCCGTCGATCGGCAGCCTGATCCTGCTATTCGGCACATGGCACGCCATTTTCGTCTCGATGCTGGTGCTTGCCGTTCTGCTGGCGCTGTGGTTCGGCCGTCGCATGCCCGAGACCCTGCGGCCCGAATATCGGATGCCGTTTTCCGTGCAGCGGATTACCGATGGCGCCCGCCGCTGCCTCTCGCAGCGCGTGACGGTCGGCTATGCCACGGCGATGGGGCTGATGTTCGGCGCGCTGATGGGCTATCTCGGCTCGACCCAGCAGATCTTCGAAACCGAGGTCTATGGCCTTGGCGCGATCTTCCCGGTGGTGTTCGGCTCGCTAGCCGCGGTGATGGGCATCGCGTCCTTCATCAATTCGCGGCTGGTGCGGCGGCTTGGCATGCGCCGGCTCTCGCATTTCGGCATCTGCGGCTATGTGCTGTTCTCGGCCGCCATGCTCGCCGTGGCGCTCGCCTATGGAGGCAAGCCGCCGCTGCTGGTGTTCGCGGTCACGCTGGCCGGTTGCCAGTTCCTGTTCAGCCTGACGATGCCGAACTTCAACACCATGGCCATGGAGCCGCTCGGCGACATCGCCGGTACGGCCTCCTCGCTGATCGGCTTCTACACCACCATTCTCGGGACATTGGTCGGTCTCGCCATCAGCCAGAGCTTCGATGGTTCGGTGCTGCCGCTGGCGATCGGCTTCCTCGCCGCAGGCCTCTGCGCCTTCGTCACCGTGGTCGTCACCGAGCGCGGCAAGCTGTTCCAGCCGCATCATGCCGATCCGCTGTCATCCGTCGAGGCCTTCGGCGGTCACTGAACCGGCCGTCACGCATCTCCCGTCCGCGGCGCCCTGCCGCGGCCGGGATCGAACAGGAACGGCACCACGCTGCGCAGGTTCTCGTCGATGAGAATCGGCCTCGCTGCAGGCGGCTCGGCGCGCTGGGCGCAATCTGTCCGCTCGCAGAGCCGGCAATTAGTGCCGATGCGCGCGGTGCCGACACCCTCTCCATCGGCATAGACGATCCGACCCGCATATTTCATCTCGCAGACCAGGCCGAGCGCAAAGCGCGCTTCGCGGGCCGGGAAGGGCTGTCGCGCGCCGCTGACGGTCGCGGCGATCGAGAAGAACGCGGTGCCATCCGGCATTTCGAGCCGCTGCGTCAGGATGGCGCCCGGGCTGCGAAAGGTCTCGTGCAGGTTCCAGAGCGGACAGGTGCCGCCATAGCGCGAGAGATGGAAGCGGCCAGAGGCATGGCGCTTCGAGACATTGCCGGCATCGTCGACGCGGATCATGAAGAACGGGACGCCGCGCGCGCCCGGCCGCTGCAGCGTCGTCAGGCGGTGGCAGACCTGCTCGAGGCTGGCATTGAAGCGCTGTGCCAGCAGCGTGACATCATAGCGGCAGGTTTCAGCGGCAGCGAAGAAGCGGCCATAGGGCATCATCACCGCGCCGGCGAAAGAGTTGGCGAGGCAGATGCGGAACATGCGCCGGGCGGTCGCATCGGTCAGCGCCGTTTCCTCGACCAGCGCGTCGATCAGCGCCGCGTGCTCGATGGTCGCAAGCTGGAATGCCGCCTGGAAGATCCGCCCGCAAGGCGAAACCATTTCCGAAAGCTGCAACTGCCGGCGATGGCGATCGAAACGCCGAAGCGCGCCTGCCATCACCTCCGCTGGCAGAACCCGCAGGCGGACGCCATGGCGCGCCTGCAGACGTGCTGCCAGGGCGCCGAGGAGGTCAGGCCCGGGCTCCGCAAGCTCCGCAGCCAGCGCTTCGGCCGTTTCGTCGAGCGCCGGGAAGTAGTTCTTCGCCGCCTCGATGGCGTTGCGCACCGCTTCGACCGGATCGAACGGGCGGCTCTCCGTGCTTGCCGTCGTCTCCGGGTCGCGCTGCGTCTGCTGATAGGCCTGGTAGAGACGGCGCATTGCATCGGCGACCGATGGGCAGGTCTCGACGAGATCGCGCAGTTCCTGCGCGGGCACCGCGAGGTCGCGGAACAGCGGATCGCCGATCATTTCGCCGAGCTCGCCGAGGCTGCGGTCATCTTCTGATGATGCGAGGGCGGCGATGTCGAGGTCATAGACCTCGGCGAGGCGGATCAGGATCTGCGCCGAGACGGGACGCTGGTTGCGCTCCATCAGGTTGGCGTAGCTCGGCGATATCGAGAGATCCTCGGCCAGCTTGGTCTGGCTGAGCCCGAGATCACGGCGAAGGCGCCGCAGCTTGCCGCCAATGAACAACTTTCGGCCAGTGTCGATTGTCATGATTTTACAGCTTTACATGTCCCGCCGTCACAGGGTGACAGTACAACCCGATTGATCGAGAAAGCCTTTGTAGTGCAGACGTTTGATCGGCACATTGCCGTTGTTGACATCGTTGCAGCAGCAATCGCAGACGATGTCACGACCTGTCAATGGAGCTGATCATGTCACGGGATTTCGAAGCCTTTCTCGCCGCCCAACCCAAGGGCCGTTTTGACGGCATCCGCCGCCCCTATGGCGCGGCCGACGTGGCAAGGCTCGCCGGTTCCGTGGCGGTCAGCCATACGCTTGCGGAGCGCGGGGCCGAGCGGCTCTGGCGGCAGCTGAGCGAGATGCCCTATGTCCATGCGCTCGGCGCGGTCACCGGCAATCAGGCGATGCAGATGGTCAAGGCCGGACTGCAGGCGATCTATCTCTCGGGCTGGCAGGTCGCGGCCGACGCGAATACGGCCGGCGCCATGTATCCGGACCAGAGCCTCTATCCGGCCAATGCCGGCCCGGAACTCTGCCGCCGCATCAACAAGACGCTGCAGCGGGCCGACCAGATCGAGTGCGGCGAGGGGACGACGTCGCGCGACTGGTTCGTTCCGATCGTCGCCGATGCCGAGGCCGGCTTCGGCGGGCCGCTCAACGCCTTCGAGATCATGAAGGCCTATATCGAGGCCGGCGCGGCGGCGGTGCATTTCGAGGATCAGCTCGCCTCGGAGAAGAAATGCGGCCATCTCGGCGGCAAGGTGCTGATCCCGACGGCGCAACATGAGCGCAACCTGATCGCCGCGCGGCTCGCCGCCGACGTGATGGGTGTCGCGACGCTGGTCGTCGCGAGGACGGACGCGGAATCGGCGCGGCTGATCACGTCGGACATCGATCCGCGCGACCGGCCGTTCATCGAAGAAGGCGCACGGACACCTGAAGGCTTCCATCGCCTCAAGGAGGGAACGGGGCTCGACCATTGCATCGCGCGTGGCCTCGCCTTTGCGCCCTATGCTGATCTCCTTTGGTGGGAAACCTCGCATCCGGATCTCGCTGACGCGCGCGCCTTTGCCGATGCTGTTCATGCGCGTCATCCCGGCAAGATGCTCGCCTATAACTGCTCGCCCTCGTTCAACTGGCGGCAGAAGCTCGACCCGGAGACAATCGCGACCTTCCAGCGCGAGCTTGGCGCCATGGGCTACAAGTTCCAGTTCGTGACGCTCGCCGGCTTCCATGCGCTGAACCATTCGATGTTCACGCTCGCTTCCGGCTACCGCGATCGCGGCATGGGCGCCTATAGCGAGTTGCAGCAGGCCGAGTTCGCTTCCGAGGCCGATGGCTATACGGCGACGCGCCACCAGCGCGAGGTTGGCACCGGCTATTTCGATCAGGTGTCGCTCGCGATCACCGGCGGCCTCTCCTCGACCACCGCGATGGCGGAATCGACCGAGGCCGAGCAGTTCCTCACAGCCGCTGAATGACAGGGAGAGAGATCATGCAGCCATCGCGTTTCTGGATCGTCGGCGGCGAATATGCCTCCACGGCGTTTGAAAAGCTGATCGAGGGCAGCGAGCGGGTGCTCGGGCCCTTCGGTGAGCGGCGCAAAGCCGAGGAAGCCTGGCGTCGCCTCTCTGAGGACAATCGAAGCCAGTGCTGCGTCCGGTTCACCATCGCAGCTGAACGATAGGACAGTCTGTGGCCGAGGTTGCGGCGGAGCCCGTCGCGCGGCATAGCTCTTCCGTCAGGAGGAGCCACGCCCATGCCGCCGCAACCCCTTATCGCCATCGAAGCGCTCAGCGAGGCCGAGGCGGCCGTTGAGCATGGGCGCCTCACAGCGGCCATCCGCGAGGCGGATGTCCACTACCACCAGGAAGACGCCCCGACCATCAGCGACGCGGACTATGACGCGCTGCGCAACCGGCTGAACGCCATCGAGGCGCGCTTTCCGGACCTGACGTCCGAAGCGAGCGTCGCGGTCGGCGCGGCGCCATCGTCGAAATTCGCCAAGGTGCGCCATGTCGTGCCGATGCTCTCGCTCGACAACGCGTTCAAGGATGCCGATGTCGCGGAGTTCATCGACCGCGCCAGACGCTTCCTGCGCCATGACGGGCCGCTCGCCTTCACCGCGGAGCCGAAGATCGACGGCCTTTCGCTGTCGCTGCGCTACGAGGGGGGCCAACTGGTCACCGCGGCGACGCGCGGCGATGGTTACGAGGGCGAGAACGTGACGGCCAATGCCCGCGTGATCGCCGACATCCCGGAGGCATTGCCGGCCGGCGTCCCGCAAGTCGTGGAGATCCGCGGCGAGTGCTACATGGCGCATGCGGATTTCGAGGCGATCAATGTGCGTGCGGCCGCCGCCGGGGCGCGCCTCTTCGCCAATCCGCGCAACGCCGCCGCCGGCTCGCTGCGCCAGCTCGATCCCGCCATCACCGCCGCGCGACCGCTCAAATTCTTCGCCTATGCCTGGGGCGAAATGAGCGATATGCCCTCGAAGACGCAGATGGGCATGGTCGAGGCGTTCAAGGATTGGGGCCTGCCGACCAATCCGCGCATGGTTCTCTGCAATGGCGCCGACGAGGCGCTCGCTTTCTATCATGGCATCGAGGAGGAGCGGGCGAGCCTCGGCTATGACATCGATGGCGTCGTCTACAAGGTCAATGACCTCGCTTTGCAGGCACGGCTCGGCTTCGTCTCGCGCAGCCCGCGCTGGGCGATCGCGCACAAATTCGCGGCCGAGCGTGCCTTCACGATCCTGAACGGGATCGATATCCAGGTCGGCCGCACCGGCGCCCTGACGCCCGTGGCGAAGCTCGAACCGGTAACGGTCGGCGGCGTGGTGGTTTCCAATGCGACGCTGCATAACGAGGATTTCATCAAGGGCATTGGCTCGAACGGACTGCCGATCGCTGGACGGAGCGTTGACGGGGACGGCAGGCCGCTCGATATCCGCATCGGCGACACGGTGGTCGTGCTGCGTGCCGGCGATGTCATTCCGCGCGTCGACGACGTTGTGCTCGACAAGCGTCCCGAAGGGGCGGTGCCGTTCGAATTTCCGACGGTCTGCCCGGTCTGCGGCAGCCATGCCGTGCGGGAGGAGGGCGAATCCGTCCGTCGCTGCACCGGCGGGCTGATCTGCGCCGCGCAGGCCGTAGAGCGAATCCGCCATTTCGTCTCGCGCCTCGCTTTCGATATCGAAGGGCTCGGCGATGAACTGGTGCAGCTCTTCTTCGAGGAAGGCGTGATCCGAAATCCCGCCGATATCTTCAAGTTGCATGAACGGCGCGAGGCGGCGCGCGAAGCGCTGCTCAAGCATCGCATCCGCCAATCCGAAGCGAGGCGGCAGGGCGCTGAGGCTCCCAGCAAGGCGATCGACGACGACAAGCGCTCCTTCGAGGGCCTCGAAAAGCTGATCCGCGCGGTCGATGAACGGCGTTCCATCCCCCTCGACCGCTTCATCTATGCGCTCGGCATCCGCAATATCGGCGAATCGACCTCGAAGGCACTTGCGAAACGCTTTGTCAGCATCGATCGGTTCAGACAGGCGGTCATCGAAGCCGCAGCGGCGCGACCGGGCGCGGCCTGGCTCGAACTGACGGAGATCGACGGCATCGGGCCGGGATCACGCGACAAATTGCTGAAGATCGAGTTGCCGCCAACCATCGAAGCGCTGCCGGAACTCGATGCGCGAACGGCGATCGGTCAGGCCAGACTGTCGTCAAAGGCACTTCAGAGCCTGCTCGCCGCCTATGGCGACGCTCGAAGTGCCCTCGCGAAGATCGCCGAAGCCAAGAAAGGCGTTCCGGGAGAGGCCTTCGGGGAGCTTGCCGGACTCTCGGATGTCGGCCAGGTCGCGGCAACCGATCTGATCGATTTCTTCGCCGAGCCGCACAATATCGATGTCGTCGATGCACTCATGCGGGAGGTTCAGGTCGTTGACGTCGCGGCGCCTCGCGGCGGTGGCACGCTGGATGGGCAGATCGTCGTCTTCACCGGCACGCTCGAAAAAACGACCCGCAACGAGGCGAAGGCGATTGCCGAGCGTCTCGGCGCCAAGGTGTCGAGTTCGGTCTCCTCGAAGACCAGTTTCGTCGTTGCCGGCAGCGAGGCTGGCTCCAAGCTTGCCGATGCCACGCGGCTCGGCGTCAAGGTGCTTTCGGAAGACGAGTGGCTGGCCCTGATCTCATAGTCCGATGCGCAAAGAGCCCCGCCAGAGGCGGGGCTCGATCTGCGCAGAGATGTCCGCGCGCTGCCGATTACGGCGTGGTGGGCGACGGGGCCGCCGGCGCCATCGGCGTTGCCGGATCAGCCGGGGTTGCCGGCGTCATCGTGTCGGCCGGGGCGGTCGATCCCGTGGCTTCCGCCGGGGTCGCGTCCGGCAGCTTGAATTCCGGCGCACCCTTCAGCTCGTCCTTGGTGGTGTTCAGCTGATACTTCCAGCTGTTGCCATCCGCGACGCGCTGAAGCGCCTTCGGCGACACCGCGACATTCTTCTCGCCAATGCCGAGGAAGCCGCCGACGCCGATCACGATCGCCTTGACCTGACCATCCTGAGTGGCGACCACGTCATTGACGTCGCCGAGATTCTCGTCGCCGACGCCATAGATCGTCGAACCGATCAGTCGCGAGGCAACCCAGTCGTCAGCAGCAGGGGCCGCGACGAAACGGTCGAGCGGTGCTACCGGCGAAACCGGCGCAACGGTATCGCCGGTTGCAGCCGGCGGAGTCGTGGGGGCCGGGGTCGCATCCTGCGCGAAGGCAGGTGCAGCCGCCAGAAGGCCGGCCAGAGCCGTGGCCGCAAAGAGCTTCGTCATGATTAACTCCGTGATTTTATGTGACTATCAGAGCGTTTGCTCGGTAGTCCAACGGAGTTATCCGGTTGGCGTTCCCTCGAATGACCGAAAAATGTCGCGCCGCCGTGATCGACGGCGCGATCGGGTCACACGTCCAGCGGTTGTGTTGCCGCGATGAGGAAGTCAAGCGCCTCGCCACTCAGCTGTGGGGCCAGCGTTTCGCGGACGCGGGCATGATAGGCATCGAGCCAAGCGATTTCGGACGCGTTCATCAGGTCGGGCTCGATGAGATGGCGGTCGATCGGCGCCAGCGTCAGCGTCTCGAACGAGAGCATGGGCCGGTCACCGCCCGCGATCTCCGCCGGGGGTTCGACGATGATCAGGTTCTCGATGCGGATGCCATAGGCGCCGGTCTTGTAGTAGCCGGGCTCGTTGGAAAGGATCATGCCCGGTTCCAGCGCGACGTTGCCGGATTTCGAAATGCGGGCCGGGCCCTCATGCACCTGCAGGAACACGCCGACGCCATGGCCGGTGCCGTGATCATAGTCGAGGCCGGCCTGCCAGAGCGCGAGGCGGGCCAGCGTATCGAGTTGAGCGCCGGTCGTGCCCTTGGGGAAGCGGGCGGTCGAGAGCGCAATATGGCCCTTCAACACGCGGGTGAAGCGGTCGCGCATCTCGTCGGTCGGCTCGCCAACCGCGATGGTGCGGGTGATGTCCGTCGTGCCGTCCTGGAACTGGGCGCCTGAATCGACGAGATAGAGCTGGCCCGGTTCGATTGCGCGGTCGGTTGCCTCCGTGACGCGGTAGTGAACGATGGCGCCATTCGGGCCGGCGCCGGAGATCGTGTCGAACGAGATCTCCATCAGCTGCTCCCCTTCGGCGGCGCCGACTTCCGCCCGGAAAGCCTCGAGCCGCTCTGCCGCCTTGATCTCGGTGAGGCCGCCCTTGGCCGCCTCGGCATCGATCCAGGCGAGGAACCGCGTGACGGCGACGCCGTCGCGGCGATGCGCGCGGCGCATGCCCTCGAGTTCGGCCGCGTTCTTCCTGGCCTTGGGCAGGGACACGGGGTCGCTGCCTTCGACCAGAATGCCGCCAGCTTCGGTCAGCGCGCGGGCGAAGGCGTCAGGCGTCGACTGCGGATCGGCAAGCACGCGCGCGCCGCTCGCGCCGAGCTTGGCAAGGTCGGTGGCGAGCGCCGCCTCTTCCTTGATGTCGGCAAGGTCGGCGAGTGCATCGCGGACGGCGTTCGAGAGTTTGCGGCCGTCGATATAGAGCGAAGGCGGCCCGTCCCGCCGCAGGATGGCATAGGACAGCGCCACCGGATTATGCGGGACGTCGCCGCCGCGAATGTTGAAAGTCCAGGCGATCGAATCGGTCTGGGCGAGGATCGCCGCGTCGACGCTCTTGTCGGCAAGCAGCGTTCTGAGCCGTTCGATCTTTGCCGTCGCGCCTTCGCCGGCAAGGGCCTCCGGCTGCATGAGAACGGCGGTTCTCGGAGCGGCAGGCCGATCATGCCAGATGCGGTCGATGGGGTTGTCCTCGACGGCCACCAGGTCCGCGCCCGCCGCTTCGGCGGTCGCCTCGTAACGTCGCACTTCGGCGATCGTCATCAGGCGCGGGTCATAGCCGAGCCGATCTTTCTCGCCGAGGCGGCTCTTCAGCCATTCATGCGGCGGCGTCTCGATGAGGTGCTCATAGGCAAAGTCTTTGCCGTCGACCTGATCGCGCACCTGCAAGGTGTAGCGTCCGTCGACAAAGATGGCGGCTTTGCCGGCGAGCACGATCGCAGCGCCGGCTGAGCCGGTGAAGCCGGTCAGCCAGGCCAGCCGCTCGGCCGAGGCGGGGATGTATTCGCCCTGATATTCATCGGCGTGGGGAACGATGAATCCGGTGAGGCCGAGACGGCGGAGCTCGGCGCGCAGGGCGGTGAGGCGCTCCCCGATCGGCCCGGACCGGGTCGGGGCCTCGAAAGTCTGGAACATCATAAGGGCTCGCTGGGGACACTATGGTGAACGAAGCGTAGCGGCGCCGTCTCCGCGCCGCAATCGCGTTCATGGTCGTGGTTGCAACGCGTCATCACTGTGTCGGAAGTTTGTGCGATGCAAAAACTGCATGTCTGTCATTCCGTTGCGGCGGTTCCTTCGTGCGGGCAGCTCCACTATGTTCCCTTTGCAACGAGGTGCTTCTGCGCTTCACGGAAGGATTGGACACGATGACTGCAGCTTATGGAGAGATCGGCATTGCCCCGGCAGCCAGCCGCGGGCATGGCGTCGTCCGGCGCGCGGTCGCCCGGATGAACCATGTACGCGAGCGTCAGATGCCGCGTTATGTCAATGGCTATCAGCTCTCGCTCGACGATGCGTCGCTTGCGACATTCGGTTTCGATCGCGAAAGCTTCGAGCGTTCCGCGTTCAGCGCGCCGCTCTAGCGTCCGCACGCCGCCGGGCACTGCCCGGCACGATTCAAGGCCCCGTCATCGACGGGGCCTTTTTGTTGATCCAGATCAGCGACATCGGCAAGGCTCGCATGGGATCAGGCGGAGGTCCGATCGCCGGTTGGCCGGACAGCGAATCGCGCTTCCCCGGATCATCATGCCGCACAATCGAATCCGTCTTCCTTCATTGCTTCAAAAGGTCATGTCGCCCGAGGCGGCGGCGCGCTTCATTCAGGACGGAATGACCGTCGGCATGAGCGGTTTCACCCGGGCTGGCGATGCCAAGGCCGTTCCGCTGGCGCTCGCGGAGCGGGCCAAGCTTGAACCGATCGGCATCACGCTGATGACAGGCGCTTCGCTGGGCGCCGGAATCGACAGCATTCTCACCGAAGCGCATGTGCTGAGGCGCCGGCTGCCGTTCCAGTCCGATCGCGTGCTGAGGGCCGCCATCAACCGCGGCGAGGTCATGTTCATCGACCAGCATCTGTCCGAAACGGTCGAACTGCTGCGCTCACATCAGATGGGTCCGATCGACGTCGCTGTCATCGAGGCCACGGCCATTACCGAGGAAGGCGGAATCGTACCCACGACCTCGGTCGGCAATTCGGCCACTTTCGCAATCCTCGCCGAGAAGCTGATCATCGAGCTCAATCTCGGCCAACCGGCCTCGCTTGAAGGCCTTCATGACATCTACATCCCGACGCGGCGCCCCTTGCGCGATCCCATTCCGGTCGTCGCGCCCGGCAGCCGGATCGGCACGCCCTACATTCCCATCGATCCGTCCAAGATCGTCGCCATCGTCGTCACCGATCGCCACGACAGCTCGGCCGAGACGACGCCGCCAGACGATGAGACACGCGCGATCGCCAGTCATCTGGTCGCATTTCTCGATCACGAAGTGCGCAAGGGCCGCCTCACCGAACGTCTCGCGCCGCTGCAAGCCGGCATCGGATCGATTGCCAATGCCGTCATGCATGGCCTGATCGACAGTCCGTTCCACGATCTGACGATGTATAGCGAGGTGCTGCAGGACAGTACGTTCGATCTGTTCGACGCCGGCAAGCTGTCCTTTGCGTCGGGCTCGTCGATCACGCTGTCGGGGCCGTGCCAGGCGCGCGTTCTGCCGGCCATTGACCGCTACAAAAGCCGGCTGGTGCTCCGACCCCAGGAAGTCTCCAATCATCCTGAGGTGCTGCGGCGGCTCGGCGTCATCGCGATCAACACGGCGCTCGAATGCGACATCTACGGCAATGTCAATTCGACCCATGTCGGCGGCACGCATATGATGAATGGCATCGGCGGCTCAGGCGACTTCGCGCGCAACGCCCATATCGGTATTTTTGTCACCAAGTCGCTGGCGAAGGGCGGTGCGATTTCTCGTATCGTGCCGATGGTGCCGCATGTCGATCACAACGAGCATGACGTCGACGTCATCGTCACCGAGATCGGTCTTGCGGACTTGCGCGGGCTCGCGCCGCGGGAGCGTGCGGCGGTCATCATCGCCAATTGCACGCATCCTGCGTATCGCGAACTGGCGCAGGATTATTTCCGTGAGGCGATGCGCCATGGCGGTCAAACTCCGCATCACCTTGCCAGCGCCTTCGCCTGGCATATCAGGCAGGCGGAGACAGGCTCCATGCTGCCGGCGTGATGGCGTTCTGCCCGCCGAACTATGGCCTGCGTTCGAGCGTCAGCGTCAGCCAGCCTTCCATCTCGCCGGAGCGGACGAGCGTCAGTCCCTCGGCCTCATAGGCGGCGATGACGCTCGGCCCCTGCGCCGTCAGCAGGCCCGATAGCACGACGGTGCCGCGGGCCGGATCGAGATGCCGCGCGATATCGGCGGCGAGCGCGATCAGCGGGCCGGCGAGGATATTGGCGATGATCAGGTTGAACGGCGCGTGGGCGGCGAAGACATTGTTGCCGAAGCCTTCGGCAGTCTCGGCCTCGATCAGGTCGCCGACGCCGTTCAGCACGGCGTTTTCCCGGGTCACGCGCGTCGCAACCGCGTCGATATCGGTTGCGAGCACGCGCTTGCCGAAGGCCTTGGCGATGGCGATGGCGAGTACGCCGGTTCCGGTTCCGAGATCGAGAATCGAGGCGAAGTCGCGGGCCGTGCAGATGTGATCGATCTCGGCGAGGCAGCCAGCCGTGGTGCCGTGATGGCCGGTGCCGAACGCTTCGCCAGCCTCGATCTCGATCGCGATGTCGCCGGGCTGGATCTTCTCGCGATCATGGCTCCCGTGAACGAGGAACCGTCCGGCGCGGACGGGTTTCAGGCCTTCGAGCGACTTGGCGACCCAGTCCTCGTCCGGCAGCGGGGCGACCGCGTAAGGCGGCACGGCGCCGTTCATCGCCTGGCTGATCAGGCCGGCAAGAATCGCCTCGTCGGGCGCGTCCTCGAAATAGATGTCGACGACCCAGGACTTGTCGGCCTGTTCGGTCGTGGCAGCGGTCGGGAAATCGAGCTCTTCGCTGGCGCCGAGCGCCTCGACAAGCGCCTGCGCCATCTCTTCGGTCGCGACGGGGAGGGAGGCGATCAGCGTCATGCGAACAGGTCTCTCGTGCGGCGCCTTGACTTTGCGCAAGGCGGGACTTCGGATCAGAAGGGCTTCATAGCCTCCGCCGCCGCCGAAGTGAAATCAGAAGCAGACCCATGACCGAAATCGACCTCCGCATCGACCCCTTTCCTGGCAATGCCGAACTCGCCGCGCTTTGGCAAGCGGCCTGGGGCGACGATGGCCCGGCGGATTTCCAGCCGATCCTCGCGCACAGCCTCGTTCACCTCGGCGCCTATGATGGCGATGGGCTCGTCGGCTTCCTGCATGTCGCCTTCGATGGCGGCGTCCATGCCTTTCTGCTCGATCCAACCGTGCATCCGAGCTGCCGCCGCCAAGGCCTCGGCACGCGGCTCGTCAAGGAAGCTGCCCGCCTCGCGAGGGAATGCGGCGCCGAATGGCTGCATGTCGACTATGAACCGCATCTGGCGACATTCTATACCGACTGTGGCTTCCGCCCGACCGAGGCGGGGGTGATGCGGCTCACCCCTTAGTCACAAAGCTGTCGACGACCTTCTTCGGTCCGGTTTCGAACTCCACCGTCAGCTTGTTGCCTTCAATCTCCAGGATCGTGCCGTAGCCGAACTTCTGGTGGAACACCCGTTCGCCGCGCGTATAGGCGGAGGAGGGGCCGGTCGACTTGGCGATCAGTTCGCCTTCGATCAGGCGCGAGGCGCCGCGTGATGTCGACTGTGTTCCGGCGGCGCGGTTCTTCTGGGCGCGCTGCCAACCGGGCGTCGAATAGGTGTTGGCGAAGGGATCGGCGCGGTCGAAGCGGCTGGCGCCATAATTACCGACGCCGCCGACATTGTATCCGCCATAGCTCGACGTCTGCTCGACGACGTCGACATGCTTGTCGGGCAGTTCATCGAGGAAGCGTGAGGGCACGGAGGATTGCCAGAGGCCGTGGATGCGGCGGTTGGAAGCGAACCAGATCAGCGCGCGCTGCTTGGCGCGGGTGATGCCGACATAGGCAAGGCGGCGCTCTTCCTCGAGACCGGCGCGGCCACTTTCATCGAGTGTGCGCTGGCTCGGGAAGAGACCTTCCTCCCAGCCGGGCAGAAACACGGTCTCGAATTCGAGGCCCTTGGCGGAATGCAGCGTCATGATCGACACGGCGTCGTTGCTGTCGGCGCTGTCGCGGTCCATGACGAGGGCGATATGCTCCAGGAAGCCTTCGAGCGACTCGAATTCCTCCATCGAGCGGATGAGTTCCTTCAAATTGTCGAGCCGCCCCGGCGCGTCGGCCGAGCGGTCCTGCTGCCACATCTCGGTGTAGCCGCTCTCATCGAGGATGACCTCGGCGAGTTCGGTGTGCTTGACCATGCCGAGCTTGCCGCGCCAGCGGGCAAAGGATGCGACGAGATCGCGGAGCGACGTGCGGGCCTTGGCGCCGATCTCGCTCGTCTGTGTCAGTTCTTCGGCGGCCTGCAGGATCGGGATCTGGCGGGCGCGGGCATGATCGTGCAGCAAGCGAACCGTCGTCTCGCCGATGCCGCGGCGCGGCGTGTTGACGATGCGTTCGAAGGCGAGGTCGTCGCCCGGCTGCATGACGATCCTGAGATAAGCGAGGGCGTCGCGGATTTCCTGCCGCTCATAGAAGCGCGGACCGCCGATGACCCGATAGGAGAGGCCGAGCTGGATGAAGCGCTCTTCGAAGGAACGCATCTGGAACGAGGCGCGGACGAGGATCGCCATCTCGTTCAAGGCGTGACCCTTGCGCTGCAGCGCCTCGATCTCCTCACCGATGGCGCGCGCCTCTTCCTCTGAGTCCCAGGATGAGGCGACCTGCACCTTGGCGGCGTCGGGGTCGGTGGCGTCTGTAAACAGCGTCTTGCCGAGCCGCCCTTCATTATGGGTGATGAGATGGGAGGCGGCGCCGAGGATATGGCTCGTCGAGCGGTAATTGCGTTCGAGGCGGATCACCACCGCGCCCGGAAAATCCTTCTCGAAGCGCAGGATGTTGTCGACCTCGGCGCCGCGCCAGCCATAGATCGACTGGTCGTCGTCGCCAACACAGCAGATGTTGCGCCGGCCCTGTGCCAGGAGCCGCAGCCAGAGATATTGCGCGACATTGGTGTCCTGATACTCGTCGACCAGCATATACTGGAAGCGTTGGTGATATTCGGCGAGAACGTCGGGATGTTCGCGGAAGAGGCGCAGATTTTCGAGCAGGAGATCGCCGAAATCGCAGGCGTTCAGCACCTTCATCCGGTCCTGATAGGCCGCGTAGAGCTTCAGCGCCTTGCCGTTCGCGAAGCCGCCGCCATCGCCGGGCGGAACGTCCTTCGGCGACAGACCGCGGTTTTTCCAGCTGTCGATGAGGCCGGCGAGTTGCTTGGCAGGCCAGCGTTTCTCGTCAATGCCCTCGGCCTGGATGACCTGCTTCATCAGCCGAACCTGATCGTCGGCATCGAGGATGGTGAAGTTTGGCTTGAGGCCGACCATCTCGGCATGGCGGCGCAGGATGCGCACGCCGATCGAATGGAAGGTGCCGAGCCAGGCCATGCCCTCGACCGCCGGGCCGATCAGGTCGCCGATGCGGTGGCGCATCTCGCGCGCGGCCTTGTTGGTGAAGGTGACCGCGAGGATCTGGCTTGGCCTTGCCTTGCCCGTCGCCAGCAGATGGCCGATGCGGGTCGTCAGGACGCGCGTCTTGCCGGTGCCGGCGCCGGCGAGCACCAGCACCGGCCCCTCCGTCGTCTCGACGGCGAGGCGTTGCTCGGGGTTGAGGCGGACCAGATAATCCGGCTGCGAACGGGCGCCGAGGGCACGCGCGGCGATGCCGCCCGGCCGCGGCCCGGGAGCCTCATGGTCGAACGGGTCGGTCATGCGAGGGCCCGCATGCGATTCGGAAACGTGAACATAGCGCGAATATGGAGCGTTGCTGCCGCTCTTTCCAGCAAGAGCACCGCATCCGCGCCATCGTCATGGCGCTCGATGGGCCAAGGGGCGTAGAGAAAGGTGCAAGCAGCCTCCCAGCGGCGGCGCCATAACCTGTGGAGAAGACGACCATGCGTGCAGCGATCCATCAGACATTCGGCGACCCGGCGGAAGTCTTGAAGGCCGGCGACCTGCCCATGCCCGAGCCCGGCGCCGGCGAAATCCGCGTCCGCCTCGTCCTGTCGCCGATTCACAATCACGATCTGTGGACCATTCGCGGCGACTATGGCTACAAGCCGGCGTTGCCGGCGGTCGGCGGCACCGAGGCGCTCGGCGTGGTCGATGCGCTCGGCGCTGGTGTCGACGGACCGGCAATCGGAACGCGAGTGGTGATCGCGGGCGTCAATGGCGTCTGGTCCGACTATTTCCTTGCCCCGGCGGCGCGTGCCATCCCGCTGCCCGATGCCATCGACGACGCGACGGCCTGCCAGTTGATCGCCATGCCGCTCTCCACGCTGATGCTGCTCGAGGATCTCGCGCTCGAGCCGGGCGCATGGATGGTGCAGAACGCCGCCAACGGCGCCGTCGGCCGCCTCATGGCGACCTTTGCGAAAAGCCGCGGCATCAATGTGGTCGGTCTCGTCCGCCGCGACGCCGGCGTCGCCGAACTGGCCGCGCTCGGTATCGACCGGGTCGTGTCGACCGCCGAGCCGGGCGCGGAGCGGCGTGTTGCCGCGGTCACCGGCGGTGCACCGATCCTGCGCGGCGTCGAATCGGTCGGCGGCGAAGCGGCGCGCGAAATGCTGAAGTTGCTGGCCCCAGGCGGCAAGCTGATCGCATTCGGCTCGATGTCCGGCGCGCCGCTGGTCATTCCGTCGGGCGACCTCATCTTCCGCCGCATCACCGTCGAAGGCTTCTGGGGTGCGGCGCGCTCGGCATCAACCTCGCGCGAGGACATGACACGGATGATCGGCGAGTTGATCGGCATGGCCGCAGCCGGCACCTTGCGGCTGCCGGTCGACGCGATCTTTCCGCTGGAACGCGTCGCCGAAGCGGCGGCGGCCAGCGATCGTCCTGGCCGGATCGGCAAGATCGCGCTCGCGCCCTGAGCGTAGAGGCGGCGCCCGAGGAAGTCTTTGGCGACGCACGATGATTTTGCTAGGTTGCCGCCAGCCGCCGTATCGAGCGGCGTTTGTTGGCGAGGGCAGGGTGGCATGAGTGTTTCGGCGCTGCGGAGGGATGGGGGTCTGGCGGATGCGCTCGGCCGCCTCGAGGCCCGTTTTGGCACCCGCTTCAGCCGCGGTGCGGACATCCGCCACCAGCATGCGAACACGGTCACCTGGCTTGGCAATCAGCCGCCCGATGCCGTCGTCTTCGCGGAGACGACGGAAGAAGTCGCCGAGATCGTGCGCATTTGCGCCGAGCTGCGCGTGCCGGTCATTCCGTTCGGCACCGGCACAGGCCTCGAGGGCCATGTCAACGCGCCGCTCGGCGGCATTTCCGTCGACCTGTCGCGCATGAACCGCATTCTCGCCGTCCGGCCGGAGGATCTCGACTGCACGGTCGAGGCGGGCGTGACGCGCCGGCAGCTCAACGAGGATCTGCGCGACCAGGGGCTGTTCTTCCCGATCGATCCTGGCGCCGATGCAAGCCTCGGCGGGATGGCGGCGACGCGCGCCTCCGGCACCAATGCCGTCCGCTACGGCACGATGCGCGACAACGTTCTGAACCTGACGGCCGTCATGGCCGACGGCACGATCATCCATACTGCGCGTCGGGCGCGGAAGTCCTCGGCCGGCTACGATCTGACGCGTCTCCTCATCGGCTCCGAGGGCACGCTCGGCATCATCACCGAGGTGACGCTCAGGCTGCATGGCATTCCCGAGGCGATTTCGGCCGGCGTCTGTTCGTTTCCAACCGTCGCCGATGCCTGCAACACGACGATCCTGACGATCCAGAGCGGGATCCCGATCGCACGCATCGAACTGCTCGATGCGCCGATGATCCAGGCGACCAACACCTTTGCAGGCCTGGGGCTGCCGGAACTGCCGCATCTCTTCGTGGAATTCCATGGCTCGGCCGCCTCGGTCGCCGAGCAGGCGGCCCAGTTCGGTGAGATTGCGGCGAGCTTCGGCGCTGGCGCTTTCCAGTCGGAGACGACACCGGAGGATCGCAATCGGCTGTGGCGGGCGCGGCACGATGCCTATTTCGCGGTGCGCGGCCTTCGTCCCGGTGGCGAGGTGATTGCCACCGACGCCTGCGTGCCGATCTCGCGGCTCGCCGACTGCGTCGCCGAAACGCAGGCCGATATTGCGGAGACCGGCCTGATCGCGCCGATCGTCGGCCATGTCGGCGATGGCAACTTCCATGTTCAGATGCTGGTCGATACGGCCAATCCGCATGAAGTCGAGCTGGCCGAGCATTTCCTGTCGCGTCTCGCCGAGCGCGCGATCGGCATGGACGGCACCTGCACTGGCGAGCATGGCATCGGCCAGGGCAAGCGCAAATATCTGGCGGTCGAACATGGACCGGCGCTGGGCGTGATGCACAGCATCAAGGCGGCGCTCGATCCGCTCGGCATTCTCAACCCCGGCAAGGTGCTGCCCGAATAAATCGGGCGCCGGTCGACGCAAGGAGGCGGACCTGAGCAGGCTCTACCTGTTCTTCGGTGGCTTGATCATCGCCGTGTTGTTCGCGGCTTTGGTCGTGCCGCTGTTCGTCGACTGGAACAGCTATCGATCGAGTTTCGAGCGGCAGGCCGAGACGATCTTCGGTCAGCCGGTTCATGTCGGCGGGACGGTCAGCGCGACGCTGCTGCCGATGCCTTCACTCGTGTTCACCGATGTCCGCGTCGGCGGCAGCGCCGAGCAGCCGATGCTGCGCGTTGCCCGCTTTGCCATGCGCATCGAGCTGATCCCGCTGATCACCGGCGATGTGAAGGTCGCGGAGATGCAGATCGATCGGCCCGAGCTCGCTGTGACAGTCGACGATGATGGGAAGGTCGACTGGCTGCAGCGCAGCGCCGCATCAGCCTCGCTCAATCCAGATGCGGTGACGCTGCAGCATGTCACGCTCAAGGATGGCGCGATCAGCTATCTCGACAGCCGCTCCGGGCGCGTCGTGGCGTTCGATCATATCAATGCCACTATCGACGCCCGCTCGCTGCTCGGACCCTGGAAGATCGATGGACGCTTCGAGAACGAGGGCAGGGCGGCGGCCGTGCATATTGCGAGCGGCCGGCGCGAGGCGGATGGCTCGATCAGGGTCAAACTCGACGTCGTCCCGGCCGATCTTCCCGTCACAGGGTCGGCGGAAGGCCTCGTCAGCGAGGATGCCAAGGGCCTCAACTGGACCGGAACATTCAATCTCGCCGAAGTGGTCGCCGCGGCCGAGGGCGAGACGAAGCCGCAGCCGGGATGGCGCGCTGCCGGCGGGTTCGAGCTTCGCCCCGAATTGTTGCGCCTGCCTGAATTGACGCTCGCCGACGGGCCCGATGACCGCCCATTCAGCCTGACCGGTGCGGCGACGATCTCGCTCGGCGAGGAGATGCGGTTCGACGCGGTCCTGAAGTCACGCCAGGTCGATCTCGACCGCTCGATCGGCAAGGGCCCGAACGAGCCTGTCGATGTGAACGCCGCAGGCGGCGCCCTGGTGGCGGCCATCGCCAGCCTGCCGCGGCCGCCGATTCCCGGGCGTATCGGCTTCGACGTTCCCGGCATCGTCGTCGGCGGCTCGGTGGTTCAGAACCTGCAATTCGACGCAGCAACCGACGGCAAGGGCTGGCGGATCGAGGAACTGGCGGCGGACCTTCCCGGGCGGACCCGGCTTTCTGCAGACGGGACGGTCGAGACCGCGCCTAAAGTCCGCTTTGTCGGCGGGGTTCGCGTCGCGTCGGAGCAACCGTCGATCTTTGCCGCCTGGTGGCGCGGCGGGCCAGCCGGGACGCGGTTGCCGCTGCAGCCCTTTGACATGTCGGGCCAGATCGACATCGCTCAGGAACAGATCCGCATCAGCGGCATGTCGGCGCGCATGCAGGGCTCCAACGTCCGCGGCACGCTCGATTGGCAGCGCGATACCGCCGGACAGCGAGCGCTGGCGGTCGATCTCAAGGCCGACCGGTTCGACTATAATCAGGCCGCCTCGCTGACCGAGCTTTTTGCCGGGCGCAGCGTCACGTCGCAGGGTGGGCTCGCCGACAGCTTCAGGGTCAAGCTCGCTGCCGGGACTTTTATTGCTGGCGATACGACTCTCTCGGATGTCTCCGCCGATGGCGGCTATGCTGACGGCGTCCTGACCGCGACGCGATTCTCGGTCGGTGATCTCGCTGGCGCCGCCTTGCAGGCGAGCGGCCGGCTTGCAGACCTCGACACCACGCCGAGCGGACAGGTTTCGGCTTCGATCGATGCCAGCGACCTGCGCGGCGTCGCCGACGTCGTCGAGCGACTGCTGCCCGGCTCGGGCTTTGCCGCCTGGTTGACCGCCGCAGCGCCAGCCTTGCACGATGCGAAGCTTTCGGCGGTGGTGAATGCAGAGGCCGTCGATGGTGCGACCAACGCCAATCTCACGGTGAACGGCAGCGCCGGCGGCAGCGCCGTTGATGTGGCCCTCGGCCTCTCCGGTGCGCCGGCTGATTGGCATGACGGCTCATTCAAGCTGTCGGCTGCGATCGAGAACCCTGACGCCGGCACCGCGCTGAGGCAGTTCGGATTTGCGGCCGAGCCAGTCGAGGCCCCGGGCATCCTCCGCCTCACCATCGAGGGCGGCGGCGCGCTTTCCGACGGCGTGCCGCTTCACGTGAAGGGCGAACTGGCCGGTCTCGGCTATGATGTCTCCGGCCGCCTGACCGTTGACGACAGCCGGGTGCCGCACTTTGCAGGCAAGGCGACGCTCTCCGGCGCCGATGCCGGGGCGCTTGCCGGACTGCTCACGGGGCCCGTGCCGGGGCTTGCATCGCCTGCGCCGATCGATATCGCCGCCACGCTCGATCTCGCCCCAAACCAGCTGTCGCTCGCTTTCGACAAGGCGACGCTTGGAACGGCGGCCGGTAGCGGATCGCTGACCTTCGCCAAGTCCGGTGCGCGTTGGGGCCTCGACGGCGATCTTTCGCTCGACCAGCTGGACCTCGGCTTGATGGCGGGGCTCGGCTTCGGCATCGCGCCTGCGGGCGCGGAAGAAGGCTGGTCCGACGCGCCCTTCGGCAAGCCGGTACTGCCGGGCTTCGACGGAGCCGTCGACATCAAGGCGACACGGCTCGACATCGGCGACGGCCTCGCCATCGGCAATGCCATTGTAAGTGCGCGCCTCGCCGGCGAGCGGACGGACTACGCACTTTCTGCCGGTGATTTCGCCGGCGGTACGGCGACTGGAGCGCTGTCGATCGACAATCAGGACGGTACCGCAAGCGTCTCCGGCCAGTTCGAGATCAAGGGTGCAGCGCTCGGCTCGCTATCGTGGCAGGTGGATGGCAAGCCCGTGCTCACCGCACCACTCGATCTTTCCGGCCAGTTCGAGGGCAGCGGGCGTTCGCTCGCCGGCGTCGTCGCCACGCTTTCGGGTGGAGGCTCGCTGCATGCCGGGGCCGGCAGTGCGGCGGGGCTCGATCCGCGCGCTTTCGGCGCGACCATCGCTGCGGCGGAAAATGGCCGCGATCTCGATGAAGCCGGTCTTCGCAAGGTGTTTGCCGGTTTCCTCAATGCCGGGCCGCTGACGTTCACCAGTGTCGACGGGGCGTTCTCGATCGTTGCCGGAACGGTCCGCGCGCAGAACCTCGACATCGCTTCGGACGAGGCGCGGATCGCCGGCGGCGCGACCATCGATCTCAATCAGGCGACGCTGGCGAGCCAGTTCACGTTGACGGCGGTTTCGGGGGCCGAAACCACGACGGGCGCCTTTCCCCAGTCCGGCATCGGCTTTGCCGGCCCACTCGCGGCGCCGGAGCGCAGCCTCGACGTGACGCCTCTGCTCAGCTTCCTGCAATTGCGTGCCTTCGAGCGTGAGGTGCAGCGGATCGAGAAGCTGCAGGCCGAGATCCTGGAAAAGGAAAAGCTCGGCCGCCTCGTCCGGACCGGCCGCGACGAGGATCGCCGGCAGGCCGAGGCCAAGGAGCGGGCGGCGGAGGCGGCGGCTGCAAAGGCCGAAGCCGAGCGTCAGGCGGCCGAACAGGCCGCAGCGGCCGCCGAAGCCGACCGTCTAGCCAAGGCGGAAGCCGAGCGACAGGCGGCCGCCGAAGCGCAACGCCAGGCCGATGCCAAGGCTGCAGCCGAAGCCGAGACCGCCGCCGCGGCACAGCAGCGGGCCGCCAAGGCTGCCGCGGAGGCCGAGGCGGCTGCGAAGGTAGCCGCAGATGCCAAGGCACGAGCCGACGAAGCGCAGAAGAGAAAGGCCGCCGCCGACGCGGCGGTCGACACGACTTCGCAGGCTGCCAAGGATGCCGGGGCCGATGCCGATGCGGCGAAGAAGCGGGCGGAGGCTGAGAAGAAGGCTGACGCCGACGCTATCGAGCGGGCGCGGAAGCTTTTGCAGACCGTCCCGGAACATCTGCAATTGCCGAAGGATTCCGGCACGAATTGACAGCAATCAACGGCTCGTAGCGCCGTTCCGATACCAATCGAGCACAGCGACTCGGATGGCCGAGGACAGGTTGACCGCCGGATCGCGGCCGCCATCGATCTCAGCGACCAAGGTTGGCAGGCTGATCGCGCGCTGCGCTGCAATGTCCTGCAGCGCCTGCCAGAATGCATCCTCGAGCGAGATCGAGGTTCGGTGCGCGGCGATCGCGATCGAGCGCTTGCGAATCATGAGGCCTCGCTTCTCCCGCATACCGCCCGCCCATCGCATCGGCATGTCAGTCCATGTCGAGGATGGCGATGACGGCCGGTCACGAGCCCTGAACGATGCCTCCGAACCGCCATGCGGGCAAGCGACATGGGATGGCCTCGGCGCCGCCGCGTTTCGATCGACGCTGACCGCGACAGGCTTGCTTCAGTCGCGCTGGTCGGATGGGTCGTCGCGCCGGTGGGCATCGAGGCGGCGGGTTTCGCGCTCCGCCTCGATCGCGTCCCGCTGCTTTTCGGCCCTGGTCCGGCCGAAGCGGGTGCGGTTCTCTGCGGCAGCGGCGTCTTTTGCGGCGCGTGCCTTGCTCTTGCGGAAGCGGTTCAGGTTGACGATGTCGGCGGTCATTGACGATCCTCGCCACGTGGACGATGCACCTGGATCGCAGCATCCGCAAGCGCCGCCATGCGGTGAAGCTGCGTCCTTACTTCGGGCCGATCATGTCCTCGGGCCGCACGACTGCGTCGAACTCCTCGTCGGTGACATAGCCGCCGCCGACCGCTTCCTCGCGGAGCGTGGTGCCGTTCTTGTGCGCGGTCTTGGCGATCTTGGCGGCGTTGTCGTAGCCGATCTTGGGTGCCAGCGCCGTGACGAGCATCAGCGAGCGCTCGACGCCGTGGCGGATATTGTCGAGGCGGGGCTCGATGCCGACGACGCAATTGTCGGTGAAGGAGACCGAAGCATCCGCGACGATGCGCACCGACTGCAGGAAATTGTAGGCCATCAACGGGTTGTAGACGTTGAGCTCGAAATGGCCCTGGCTGTCGGCGAAGGTGAGGGCGGCATTGTTGCCGAACACCTGCACGCAGACCTGCGTCAGCGCTTCGCACTGGGTCGGGTTGACCTTGCCCGGCATGATCGAGGAGCCGGGCTCGTTTTCCGGCAGCGACAGTTCGCCGAGGCCGGCGCGCGGGCCGGAGCCGAGCAGGCGGATGTCGTTGGCGATCTTGAACAGCGAGGCGGCGACGGTGTTGATCGCGCCATGGCTGAACACCATCGCATCATGCGCAGCCAGCGCCTCGAACTTGTTCGGCGCGGAGGTGAAGGGCAGCCCGGTGATCGCGGCGATGCGCTCCGCAACCTTCTCGGCGAAGCCGATCGGCGCGTTGAGGCCGGTGCCGACGGCCGTGCCGCCTTGGGCGAGTTCCATGAGCGCCGGCAGCGTCATCTCGATGCGCGCGATGCCGTTCTCGACCTGCTTGGCGTAGCCGGAGAATTCCTGGCCGAGAGTGAGCGGCGTCGCGTCCTGGGTGTGGGTTCGGCCGATCTTGACGATGTCAGTCCAGGCCTTTGCCTTCGCATCGAGCGCGGCGTGCAGATGCTTCAGCGCCGGGACGAGCTTCGCGACGATCTCCTCCGCCGCCGCGACATGCATTGCGGTCGGATAGGTATCGTTGGACGACTGGCTCATATTGACGTGGTCATTCGGATGAACCGGCTTCTTCGAACCGAGTTCGCCGCCAAGCATCTCGATGGCGCGATTCGAGATCACCTCATTGGCATTCATGTTCGACTGCGTGCCGGAGCCGGTCTGCCAGACGGCGAGCGGAAAATGGTCGTCGAGCTTGCCGTCGATCACCTCCTGCGCCGCATCGACGATGACGGCGCCGAGCTTCGGGTCGAGCCGGCCGAGCGCCATGTTGACTTCGGCGGCAGCGCGCTTGACGACGCCGAGCGCACGCACGACCGGCTTTGGCTGCTTCTCGGTTCCGATCTTGAAATTGCCGAGCGAGCGCTGCGCCTGCGCGCCCCAGTAGCGATCGGTCGCCACTTCGATGGGGCCAAACGTATCTGTCTCGATGCGGGTCGAGGGAAGGGACGTCGTCATGGCGCGCTCATGGCCTTTCTGATGGATCGGAAGGGCGCCGGCCCTGTGGATCGGCCGGCAGCCCGACAGGATGCGCGGTGTCTAGCATGCGGGTTTAGAGCCTGCCAAGGCGACGGCGCGTCGCTTGGCAGGCAGGATTGCCGCATCGCCTGCGAGCGGCTAGGAAGACGCGGCCTCATGACCGAAGGCGAGGGCGGACAGGGACAGGTTGGTTCGAATGCGCGTCAGCGGCTTCACCTTCATTCGCAATGGCTCGCGGCTGAATTATCCTTTCATCGAGAGCATACGCTCGGCGCTTCCGCTCTGTGACGAGTTCGTCGTGGCGGTGGGCGCTGGCGACGATGATACGCGCGAGCGCATCGTCGCGATCGGCGATCCCAAGATCCGCATCGTCGACACCGTCTGGAATCCGATCCTGGTGAAGCGCGGCTTCGTGCTGGCGCAACAGAAGATGATTGCGCTCTACAATTGCACCGGTGATTGGGCCTTCTACATCGAGGGCGACGAAGTCCTGCATGAGGAAGACCAGGCGGCCGTGCGCGCAGCCATGGAGCGCCACCTCGATAATCCCAATGTCGAGGCGCTGTGGTTCGACTACCGCCATTTTTATGGCGATGTGAACTGGGTCACGCAGACGCACAGCTATTACCGCCGCGAGGCGCGGATCATCCGCAACACGATCCGTGTGACGACGACGGACTCGCTCTATTTCCTCGTCATGGACAAGAAGAAGCGCGGCCGCTACCCGCGCGCCGCCTCGGCCGACGCGCGGCTGTTCCACTATGGCAATGCGCGCTCGCCGCTGCCGATGTGGCACAAGCGGCGCGAGATGAGCCAGCTCTACACCGCCAATCCCGAAACCTATCCGCCGCCCTTCCATGGCATCACGCGGCAGGAAGCCTATACGATGGACAAGCGGCTGATCCGCCGCTTCGAGGAGACGCATCCCGCCGTCATGGCTGACTGGATTGCTGCGCAGGAAGGCGATCCCTACGAGCCGCAGTTCGGCGCTCCCAATCTGCGCGAATGGCGCAATCTGATGGGTGTGCGCATCAACCGCTTCCTGCCGATCGATTTCAGCAAGAAGCATTTCAAGCCCGTCTAGCTGCCGTCACGGTTGGGCTGAGCCCGATGGCTTCGAGAGCCTGGACCGCGCCGCCTCCTGATCTCCGCAGGGTCGGAGCCGGAAGCGCTTTGCACCAATGTGCAACTTAAAGTAGAAATTGGGGTGTGTTTCCGCTATCCTGAAGGGCTCGATCAGCGGAGCGACACAGCATGAAAATCATCGACATTCAGGTTGCGCTGGCGGGCCTCGGCTTCAAGCCGGGGCCGCTCGACGGCATCTGGGGCCGCCAGACGGTCGCCGCGGTCAGGGCATTCCAAGCGAAGAACGGTCTCGATCCAGATGGGGTGATCGGCCCGGTGACGCTGGCGGCATTGATGCCGAACGTTGCCCGTTCCCTCGATCTCAGCGATCCGACGCTGGTCTGGTTCAAGGAGGCCTGCCGCTTGAAGGGCGTGATGGAAGTCGCAGGCCCCAAATCGAACCCGGTGATCGACGGATGGGCCAAGGGGCTCGGTATCACCTATGGCGGCGACGACATTCCCTGGTGCGGGCTTTTCGTCGGCCACTGCATCAGCGCGACGCTCGATCGCGAACCGACGCCAACGGGGTTGCTCAGCGCGCGATCCTGGGAGCGGTTCGGCGTGCCGACGTCACCGACGCCAGGCGCCGTGATGGTATTCTGGCGCAAGTCGAAGCAGAGCGGACTCGGCCATGTCGGCTTCTATGCCGGCGAGGATGACGGCGCTTACCGCATCCTCGGCGGCAACCAGTCGAACAGGGTTTCGCTCGCCTGGGTGGACAGGGCCCGGTTGGTCGCTGCGCGTTGGCCATCGACCGTGTCGCCGCCTGTGCCGCACAGCGTCGAGATCAAGAATCGCAGCGAAAACCTGTCCTGGAACGAAGTCTGAGTCCCGTCAGGAACAGGCTTACGGGACGGGCAACTGCCCCGTCAGTTCTTCTTGCGGAATGCGTCGAGGCGGACGATCTGGGCCTCGCCGGGCTTTTCCGGCTCGGCGTCAGGTTCCGCGGAAGCGGCGGGCTGATCGAGGACGAGCGCGGAGGTCTCGACCGCCTCCATCTCAGAGGAAGCGTCTTCGGCACCCTCTTCAGCAGGGGCCGATTCGAACTGCAGGCCGAACTGGACAGAGGGGTCGACGAAGCTCTTCACGGCCGTAAACGGCACGAGCAGACGCTCGGGCACGCCATTGAAGGAAAGTCCGACCTCGAAGGCATGCTCGGTGACCGAGAGGTCCCAGAACTGGTGCTGCAGCACGACGGTCATCTCCTCGGGATACTGCGCGAGCATCCGGCTGGAGATGCGCACGCCGGGGGCGCGCGTTTCGAAGGTGACGTAGAAATGATGCTCGCCCGGGAGGCCCGTCTTGGCGACTTCGGCGAGGACCTTCCTCACGACGCCCCGGAGCGCGTCCTGGGCCAGAATATCGTAGCGGATCAGATCCTCAGGCATCTACCAAGCGTCCCTGCCGTTCCCGGCAGAGGGCCGGGGAAATGAAGTGGAGGCTTCTGTTGCCAGGTGCCTCCGAACCCCGCCTTACAGTGCTACCCGCAAGGACTTTGATTTCGGTACCAGCACCGCATTACGCGGCGAGGGCCACCGGAGCATAGTTGTCATTCGCAACTATAGGTTTGGTCCGATATCGGCGGTACCATGCCGAGCGAAAGAACACCCTTTACGCCCTCGTCGATCCTATTTCGCCCCCGCCGAAAGCCACCCGCGATGGGTGGGATGGCCTTGGGTGGAGGCGCCGGGTACCGCCCCCGGGTCCGATGGGTTTATTTCGATGACCGTTTATCGCCATAGCCGGCTTGC